>ENA-UOOA01000066-UOOA01000066.1-human-gut-metagenome-genome-assembly--contig:-P61old-NODE-66-length-210890-cov-27.915000_pt1 | contig 210890 bp, 192 predicted proteins | sample MGYA00242467_ERZ724014 | MGnify/ENA metagenome assembly ERZ724014 | reverse complement strand
AACCAGAGACACGAGGATTTTCAGTCCTCTGCTCTACCAACTGAGCTAACTGGGCTTGTGCTGTAAAGCACTCACAGCACTGATTATTTTATCGGAAAAAGCAGGGGTTGTCAAGACAAATTTCCTGCTTTTTTCATTTTTTCTTTTTTATTCCGGTGGTACGATAACTCTGTTCCGTTTTTATGCATTTCGGCTTTATTCTACGGCAATAAGTGCCATGGAATAAGATGGCAGTGTCAGTTCATTATTATCCAGCGTAATTGTATCTTCTCCGGTCAGAAGCATTCCACCGATAGTACCTTCTCCGCCTAAATCTACACCTGAAATGTCAACCTTCTGAGTTTCCTGGGAAAGGTTAAATACCAGTAATGTGGTTTTACCATCATATGTCTTGGTAATTGCTGCTATATTCTTATCAGAAAGATTCTCTACATTTGCAGCGATACCACGGGCGATTTCCGGATAACGGTTTCTCAGGCGGATTGCCTGTTTGAAATAATTATAAATGGAATCCGGGTCATCCTGCTGGTCTTCCAAGCTTCCATTTGTCATCTTAATGCTTTCCATTCCATCCGGCCCTTTACACATACCCTCTGCAGATGCATCTGAGGACCACTGCATTGGTGCACGCTTATTTTCATCTTTTCCAGAGCCTTTCATACCAATTTCTTCCCCATAATAAAGAAATACATTGCCGCTCATCATAAGATTCATGGCTCCGGCAGTTTTAATCTGTGCAGCCTTATACTCGCCACTATAGTATCCGGCACCTCTTGCCATATCATGATTTGTATAAAACGGTGCATCAATATAATTTTCATTATACTGGCTTAAAAGCTCATCCATTTTGCCGCAGACATTGGCATATCCTTTTGCTCCGGACTCTGAGCTTCCTTTTACTGCATTGGCAATAATCCCATCGCCATCTCCAAAATCAAAATTGAATACACTATCAATTCCACTTTCCAGATATTTTGCATATGTCTCACGATCCGTCCAGACCTCTGCCACGATATAGGAATTCTCATCTTTTGCCTTTACCATATCATTAAACCATTTTAAGACTTCCACATTTTCTGTGGTATTATCTGAAAAATATTCTTTGGCACCATCCATACGGAAACCATCTACCCCAAGATCCATCCAGAAGGATGTAATCTCATCAAATTCAGCTCTCACCGCTTCACAATCAAGGTTCAAATCCGGCATTTCACTCCAGAATTTTCCTTCATAATACCAATTGCTGCTGCCAGCTTTATAATACACACTGCTTAACTGATCTGTTGTAAAGTTATAATAATCTACATACGGACAAACGCTGCTATCCGGCTGCTGTCCGTCACTTAATCCCTCCAGATATTCCACTGCCTGTGTAAACCATGGGTGCTTGGACGATGTATGGTTAATCGGGAAATCAATAATCACACGGATTCCGCGCTTGTGGCATGCTTCGATTAACTGTTTGAAATCATCTATAGTTCCATACTGCTCATCAATATTTTCATAATCAGAAATGTCATATTTATGATAGGTCGGTGATGGCATGATCGGCATCAGCCAGATTCCATTACAGCCAAGGTCTGTATCTGTACTGTCATCTCCATCATTGATATAATCCAGTTTATCAATTAATCCCTGGATATCTCCGATTCCATCTCCATCACTGTCATAAAAGCTATATAAAAACACTTCATAATAGGTGCGGTATTTATCATCAATGATATTCAGTTCTCCTGCATTTGCCTTTGCCATAGCAGAGTCTTCCACACTTGCGGTCTTTTCAGTTTCTGTCGCCGCAGCAGTCTCTGTTCCCGCAGCATTGTTATCCTGTCTGCCGCCACAGCCGGCACCTATAGTTCCAAGGGTAAGGCACAATGCAAGAAGTAACGCCTGTAGTCTTTTTTTCATATGATTCTCCTTTTCTTCTCTTTCTTATTTCGTTGAAATGAAGGGGTGATGTAAATGCGATGCTTTTGTTCTGCATTTGAAATAACGTTATTTTCCAGACAGAATGCTCCAATTCTAACCAGCACATTTTTCTTTTCTTATTATCATCTGTCTTTCCAATGTTTGACAGAATGCAAGTGGTTGTCCGGCTGAATGCGGATACCATTTTGTGACTGGTTAGGGGCGCTTGGAATTTTATCTGGCAACCGGCAACTTTGGCACAGGACGTGCCAACGAGGCGCAACCGGAACACGGATGTGACTTTGCGCCGATTGCCGGAATAGATATAATGTAGAGCGAAATTCTTAGCGCCCCTTACCAGTTGCATGAGGTATCCGTATCAGCCGGACAACCACTGCATCCAGTCAAAGCAATGGCAAGACATCTGAAAATCAGAAAAATGTACTGCCAAGAATTGAGACGCATTCTGTCTGAATGAAAATACCTGTTATTTCAAACACAGAACAAATATCCTTCGCAATCTTCCACGCCCTTCATTATCAACTGATATAACAAAGAGAGGCAAAAGCCTGCCTCTCTTTTAAACATTTTAAACGGCTGTAATATTTAGCCTTTTACTGCTCCACTCATTCCCTCTACATAGAATTTCTGTGTAAACATAAAGAGGATAGCAATAGGAATAGATATTACTACAGCACCTGCTGCAAAACATGTATACCAGCTGTTGATATACTCTTTCTCTAACATCTTCCATAAACCGATAGATACGGTAAACTGGTCTGCATTTGCACCACAGATAACCTTTGCAAATACGAAGTCAATCCATGGTCCCATGAAGGAAGTCAGGATGGTGTATACAATAATTGGTTTACTAAGTGGAATGGTAATCTTAGTAAATACCTGCCATCTGCTCGCTCCATCAATGATTGCTGCCTCGTCCAAGGATTTTGGAATGGTATCAAAGAATCCCTTTGCTACATAGAATCCAACACCACTACCTGCGGAGAATACAATAATCAGCGCAATACGAATCATGGAGCCTTCGGATAATCCCAGTGCCTTTAAGATAAAGTATACCGCAATCATGGACATGAAGGATGGGAACAGACCCAAAATCATTGCAATATTCATAAACGGTTTTCTCATTTTAAAACGCATTCTTGACATACAGTATGAAACTGAAAGTACAAAGATGGTTGAAATGATACAGGTAAAGATTGCAATAATCAGTGTATTCATGAACATCTTAGGGAAGTTCAGGATACTTGTATCTGTAAATAGCTTAACATAATTGTTTAAAGTATAAGTCTTCGGGAAGAAGGTCTCAACATAAGAACCTTTCTCCGCACGGAAACTTGTAAGTACTACCCAGAATACCGGAAGTACCCAGATAAATGCTAATATTGCAAGAAATATATGAACCAAAACATTTACAAGTGTTTTACGTACTTTTGCGCCAGATGTGGCTGTTTTCTGCTTACTCATTACATGAATCCCTCCTCATCTTTGTAGGATGTGGTATTTCGATAAGTAACCAGGGCAACAATAGCCAATACCACGAATGTCATAATACCAATAACGGCACCCAGGTTAAAATATTTCTTATCAACAGTCAGCTTATACAACCAGGTAACCAAAAGGTCTGTCTTTCCTGCGGTTGCATCCACCGGAGTAGGATTTCCTCCGGACAGAAGGTATATAACGTTGAAGTTGTTGATGTTTCCTGTAAACTGTGTAATTAAGTACGGTGTCATTACGAATAACATATATGGCAGAGTAATTTTGAAGAAAGTCTGGACAGCATTAGCACCGTCAATCTTTGCTGCTTCGTATAACTCAGCCGGGATATTCTGTAAGATACCGGTTACCTGAAGAATCGTATATGGAATACCTACCCACAGGTTGATTACAATAACTGTAACCCTTGCCCACATTGCCTTGGTAAAGAACGGCAATGCTGTGTCAATAATACCATATTTCATAAGCAGTGTGTTAACAATACCGGTTGGCTGTAACATACTTCTCATAATCAGAAGGGATACAAACTGTGGTACTGCAATGGATAATACAAAGCAGAATCTCCAGAATCCCTTTGCTCTTGTTTCTTTCCGGTTGATAATGATTGCAAGAATCATACCGAAAATATAGTTTAATGCTGTTGCAAATACAGCCCAGATCAGGGTCCATCCTAATACGGAATAGAACTGTTTTCCAATACTGTCTCCAATATTCAATATTTTCTTAAAGGTAGCAAATCCAACCCAGTCGAATAACACTAAGTGTTCTCCAGATGTACTGTAGTTGGTAAATGCCATTGAAATATTGTAAATCAATGGCAAAACAGTAAAGATCAAAATTCCCATCAGTGGGAGTGCTAACAGTAATTTATGTAAATTTTGATCAAACAAACTCTTGAAGTCTTCTTTAAATGTGTTTAAATGCTTACCTGCTTTTGCCAGCAGTTCTGATTTATATGAACTTTTTACTGCTTCCCTCCATACAATGATAAATATGAAGGTAATATATAATGTTGCAACTCCATAAAGTAAGATAAGCTGTGAATTATCACCAGCCTGATATTCATAAATACTCTTTGCATCATTCCATACCTTTTCCCGCTCTCTCCATCCAAGTGATGGCAGCATGGAAACTGCATAGAATCCATAAGAAATCATGTAATAAAGATACGCAACCTCGATTGCCAAAAACATAAGACCTTTTACAATCTGTTTATGCGCAATATTGCCCAAGCCCATGATCAACATGGAGAGCTTAGTAATTGCATTTCCCTTAACTAACGCACCAGTAACAGTATATGGTGTCTGGAACTCTTTTGCTTTTTTCTTTTTTGTAGCAGCCTTCTTCACGCTATGGGCCTCCTATACTCTCTATAGTAAGACATCCAGGGTACCGTTGCCGGTATCCTGGAGTCCCCGGTTCTTTTCCAAACCGCTGTTTTAGGAATTCTTATAATGAACTTCCAATTACATCTTCTGCTTATTCAGCAACGTCTGTATTCATAGTTGTGTTCATTTCTTCTGTCTTCTCAGCAGCGTTGTCTTTTGTTACTTCGCCAGACTGGATATTTTTACCCATATTCTCTGCTGGTGACCAGTAGTTACCCATTTCTTTACATAATGGCTGCATGATAGATGTATCTGTCATAACATTTGTAACTGCTGTTGCGATTGGATCGTCAGCTAAAGAGATGTTGATGTTTGAAGGAAGGATGTTTCTCATTTCATAATGAGCTGTCTGAGCCTTCTCACCTGCTAAGTAAGCTGCAAGAGACATAGCTACCTGCTGGTTCTCAGCATTAGGATTAACACCGATTGCTTTAGATCCGATGAAGGATTTCATCTGACCTTCTTTTCCGTCGATTGTAACGGTAGGAAGAGCTGCAACACCCATGTTGTCGCCAAGTTTTTCTTTAACTGCTTCAGCATCCCATGTTCCGGAGAATAATGCTGCTACACTGTCGCCTAATCCTGCAAGACCAGATCCATCAGCATCTACTAAGAAGTTAGGATTAGCTGCTAAGTCTACTAAGTACTCTGTAACTGCTGTTGCTTTGTCTCCGCTGAAATCAATACCAGCGTCAGTGTCTGTTCCATCACCGAATAATGTACATCCGTTAGCTACATAGAATGACTCGTTATACCAGGAATCAGTTAATTTGAAAGAAACTTTCTTTCCAGCTTCTCCAGCTTTCTCTAACATTGTATCAAAGTTCTTTACATCATCCTCTGAGAATACGCTCTTATCGTAGTACATAAACCATGTATTAGGAGTAAATGGGAATGCTACTACTGAATCGTTGTATGTAACAGATGCAAGGATAGAATCAGAGTTTGTAGATGTTACATATCCAAGATAATCTCCACCAAGCTCTGATAATGCGCCTGCAGATACCAGATCTGGGATGTTATCGTTAGCAAGCATGTAAACATCTGCTGCTGCTTCAACGTCTTTTGTTACGTTGTCTTTTGCTTCACCCTCTGCACATACACCATAATTGAAGTTGATTTTCCAGTTTGGATGCTCAGCTGCAAATGCTTCACACTGATCCTGAAGCCAGTTTGTATCCTGATCTTCCTGTGGGCTCCATACTGTTAAGTCACCCTCCCAAGCTTCATCTTCTGCTGCAGCTTCTTTTTCTGTTGCTGCTGCTACTTCAGTATCTTTCTTGTCTGTGTTCTTGTCTGTGTTCTTGTCTGCGTCTTTGCTACCGCATCCTACCATGGATACTGCCATAGCTGTTACAAGAAATAATGATAATGCTTTCTTTTTCATTTTCTTCCTCCTTAAAAATGTGATTTCGATTAAGCATTTATATAAAACGGTAATCCGTTCTATATCATATAGAAATTATCTGCGGTATACTGCCGCAATGGTGCGGATCCATGCTCTTCGTTCTTCACTCAGAGTATCTTTTCCCACCCGCCATTTCCAGTTCTGTCCGACTGTGGATGGCTGATTCATTCTGGCTTCATTGCCAAGCTGTAAAATATCCTGCATCGGAATAATTACCACATCCGCTATGCTTGAATAAGCCAGACGGATTAAGGCGTCCGGAATTTCTTCCTTCGAGCCGATATTCAAATATTCATAGAGGTAAGCCAGTTCATATTCTGTCTTATCCCGGAAATAACCAACGATGGTATCATTATCATGTGTTCCGGTATATACCACTATGTTATTTTCTTCAAAGTTATGTGGAAGATTTTCATTTCCTGTATTTCCATCGAATGCAAACATCAGGATTTTACTTCCAGGCCATCCAATTCTTGTAAGAAGCTTTCTGCTTCCGGCGATGGCACTTCCGGCATTGTCTACTATGATTCTGCAGTCACCGGCGCTTTCTTCCATCACATCTGTCAATTTCTTTCCAGGGCCCTTATTCCATTTTCCATTGCAGCAATCTTTTTCCTGAAACGGAATCGTATAGTACCTCACAACTCCAAGGAAGTGGTCAATCCGGATTACATCATATAATGCTGCGTTTTTCTCAATCCGGTGCCTCCACCAGTCAAACTGATGCTCTTCCATATAGGAGTAGTCATATACGGGATTGCCCCATTTCTGACCTTCTTCCGAAAAATTATCCGGCGGGCTGCCTGCTACATGCTGCTGGCTTCCGTCTTCTTCTAATAAGAAGAGCTTCCGGTCTGCCCACACATCGGCACTGTCCATAGCCATATACAGCGGTATGTCCCCAATAATCTGTATTCCTCTTGTATTTGCGTACTGTTTTAAGAATTTCCACTGTTCATAAAATTTATACTGGCAGAACTTCCAAAACAGGATCTCTTCTTTTAATAATTCTGTGTATTCCTGTAATGCCTCCGGTGTACGGTTTCTGATTCCCGGTTCCCATGCCATCCATTCCCGGTTATTTTCTTTTCCTTTGACTGCCATAAACAATGCATAATCAGCCAGCCAGCAATCATTGTCTTCTTCAAACTTCCGGAAAGAAGGCTTTGCGGTATCAAACCGTTCAAATGCTTTCTTTAATATCTGAAAGCGGTTTTCAAAAAGATTGGCATAATCAACATCTTTCTCATCTGCACCCCAGTTATAGCTTCGAATCTCGCTTTCCATAAGCAGACCGTCGCGAACCAGGTCATCTAAATCTATCAAATACGGATTTCCTGCAAATGCTGATATTGACTGATACGGACTGTCTCCAAAACTGGTTGGACCAATTGGAAGTATCTGCCAGTATCTTTGTTTCAGGTCTACAAGTAAGTCTACGAAATTGAAAGCTGCATCACCCAGAGTTCCGATTCCATAATCAGACGGAAGACTTGTTATTGCCATCAGGATTCCTGCTCCTCTGGTTAGTCTCTTTGCCTCCAATGTTTTTCCCCCACATCGGTTTTTATTTTTTGCTTTTCGTTAATTTTCGTATCTGAGGTTATTTTACGTCTTTTTAACATTTTTGTCAAACAAAACGGTCCTTTTAACATTATTTTTGCCGTTTTTGACGGAATTCACATTGTTTTTTTGGTTATATTGCTATTCAAAACCCTGTTTTTTTTCGAAAAATAATATTTTGCAGTACTTGCACCTGTCATGCAAATTCTATATAATACAGAATATAAAAAGTTTTTGATATAATTTTGCTTAAAATATACCAGATTTATGGAGGCTTGTTATGGTCACAATTAAAGATATTGCCAACCGGCTCGGCATTTCCGTCAGCACTGTTTCCAAAGGATTAAACGGCGCCAGTGATATCAGCGAAGATTTACGGCAGATGGTTCTTGATACCGCTGTAGAAATGGGATATCAGTCCAAGAAGATGAAAAAGGATGAAAACAAGAAGCTTTGCCTTTTTATAGAAAATATGGAATATGAAACAGCCAACCAGTTCGGATACGAAATCATCCTAGGTTTCCGCCAGGCTGCTTTCCGGAATGGCTGGTCCGTCAGTGTAGTTCCGGTTACTCCCGCTTTCCAGATGACCGAAAAATATGATACTTATATGTTAAAGAACGGTTATTCCGGTGGGTTCCTGGTAGGCTTTGCTCTCCATGATGACTGGATGCGGCAGCTTGCCTTCACCTCCATTCCGACGGTTCTTTTCGATAATTATATTAAGAAGAATCCACATGTGTGCTATGTGGGAACAGATAACTTTGAAGGAATTGAATCTGCAATCGACCATCTCTATCAGCTTGGGCACAAAAAGATTGCTTTCCTCAACGGTTCTCTCTATTCCATGGTCAGTGAGAAACGTTATCAGGCATATTTAGATGCCATGAAATCCCACAATCTTCCAGTAGAGGAAGATATGGTTGCACATGGCTACTATGTTGCAGACAGTGCAAAATATCATGTACCGAATTTTCTTGCTGCCGGAGCAACAGCAATTCTCTGCGGTAATGACCTGATTGCTTCCGGAGTCATTACAGAATGCCGGCTTCGAGGTTTTTCTGTTCCGGATGATATCAGTGTGGTTGGTTTTGACGACCTGCCGATTTCTTCTTTCTTAGAGCCGCCACTGACTACAGTCCGTCAGGAAAGAACCGAGCTCGGCAAATGTGGATATGCTGCTCTGAGCAACCTTATTAATCATGTCTCCGTCAGCATGACTTTACTGCGTCCGCAGCTTATTACAAGAGCATCTACTGCTCCATGTGCAGAGCGTGAAGAAGAGGCAGAAGAAGAATAGGACTATTTATTAAAAAAGGAAGCGGTTACCGCTTCCTTTTTTAATGCCCGCGACCGGAATCGAACCGGTACTGTGTCACCACAACAGGATTTTAAGTCCTGCGCGTCTGCCAGTTCCGCCACGCGGGCAAGTATCTTTTTATAGTTACATAAAAAAATTCTCATTGCATAACCACAACGAGAATGGGCAGAGGTGGATTCGAACCACCGAAGCAATTTGCAGCAGATTTACAGTCTGTCCCCTTTGGCCACTCGGGAATCTGCCCATTTATCAGTCCTTAATTGTCCTGACGAATATAGATTATAGCATAACGCCCTGCTGTGTGCAAGGCGTTTTTATTCATTTTTTGCATTTTTTATTTTGCCATTTTTTATTCTTCCGGATTCTTTCTCTTCAGAATGACAGCTGCATGCTTTGGCAATGTAATATCCAGTCTTCCATTGACGATGTCATAGCTGACAGAAGAAATGGAGTATCCATTTTCACTGGTAAAAAGTATCTGTTCTAAAGTTCCATACTTCGGAAGCCCCACTGCCCATACAGACAAATCAATGTGCCGGATATTTTCATCATTATTTACAATAATGACAAACTGCTGTTCCCGGTTAAATCTTCCATAGCAGAGAAGATTATCCTCGCCATTTAAAAATTTCACACTTCCGGTACGAAGTGCCGGGTTTTCTTTATGAATTTTGATGATATCACGATGGAAACGAATCAGCTCTTTATCTTCCCTGCCCCACGGATAAGTTCTGCGGTTATCCGGATCTGTAAATCCACATAGTCCGGCTTCATCACCGTAATAAACAGTAGGTGCTCCCGGCCAGGTCATCTGAATAACAACCGCCTCCCGGAGAACTGCTGTATTGACGCCCTCTTCTGCCGCTTTTGTTCCAAGTTGTTCCGCTCTGCCCACCTTATGATTGGTTCTGGTTAAGAATCTGGAATGATCATGATTGGAAAGTTCATTCATGGAGCACTGCAGCGATGGTGTCAAAAAGCTTGCCATATAATGCTTCATAGCACCTTTAAAGTTCTCAAACTTTCCAATATTTTCCGGTTTAAAATCATCACTGTGTTTCTCCATTCCGGTAAGAAACCATGTCACCGGTTCCATAAAGGCATCATAGTTCATAACCGTATCCCACTGGTCTCCACCCAGCCAGTCTCTCGGGTCGCCGTAATGTTCTGCCAAAATCACCGCCTGCGGGTTGGCTTTCTTTACGGCATCACGGAATTCTCTCCAGAACTGATGGTTATATTCCGGACTGTGTCCCAGATCTGCCGCGACATCCAGTCTCCAGCCATCGGCATTATAAGGTGGAGAAACCCATTTTGCAGCCACATGCAGAATATAATCGTGTAATGTATCTGAATCTTCGTAATTAAGCTTCGGCAATGTATCATGTCCCCACCAGCCATCGTAACTTCCGTTATCCGGCCATGCATTCTGATCATGGAACTGGAAAAAGTCATTGTACGGACTGTCCTTGCTGATATAGGCTCCCGGTTCATAGCCTGCTTCACTACGGTAGATTTTTTCACGATCCAGCCATTTATTAAAGGAACCGCAATGATTAAATACTCCATCCAGGATGACACGGATGCCCCTCTGGTGTGCTTCCTTTACCAGCGTTGCAAAAAGTTCATTGCTTGCCTCCAAATTCCGTTTATCCGTCACGCGGGTGATATAGCGGCTGGCATGCTGGTTATTGCGGTCACCCGGTTGTAAAAGTTCTCCCTCATCCACCACTATTTTGCCGTAATGCGGGTCAATATAATCGTAATCCTGAATATCATACTTATGATTGGACGGAGAAACGAACAGTGGATTGAAGTATATCACCTCTATTCCAAGTTCTGCGAGATAATCCATTTTCTTTCTCACGCCCTCTAAATCTCCGCCATAAAATTCTGCTACCGAAAAATTCTCCGGGCATTTCTCCCAGTTATCTACCTTCTGACTGGTAGTACGGATATAGAAATATTCATCCGTCAACGGGTCATTGGAAGTATCTCCGTTGTAAAAACGGTCTGTTAAAATCTGATACATAACCGCCCCCTTTGCCCAGTCCGGCGTGGAAAAGCCCGGTACAATTTCAAAATTATACTGCGGTCTTGGTGTCTGATTCACGCCATAGCGGTCAAAGATACAGTGAAGCATTCCCGTCTCAATTTCAAAGTAATAGGAGAAATGCTCCTCTGTCATACGAATTTCTATGGAATAATAATCAAAGAGCCCCTCTGACTCGGTCTTTTCCATAAAATATTTTTTCTGTTCTGTGCAAAGCCAGACTGCATCTACATTATCTCTTGCTGTACGAAAACGAATGGTCACCAGCTCTCCGGCTTTGGGCTCTGCCGGACTACGATAATCTTCTGTTCCATCAGAAAAGAGTGCGCGTTTTCTAAGAATCGGGCGCATCTGCATAATATACTGCTGAATTCTGTTCAATTCATAAATCGATTGCTGTTTCTTCATCATCTTACAACAAGCCTCTCGTTTCTAAATAATTATTTTTATTACTATAATATACGAAAGTTCCAAAGATTACAACCAGAAAAGGACGGATACATTTTCCGTATCCGTCCCCTCTTAAAGAAGTAACTCTATGAAATCTATTATATACCTAACTCCGCCTTTACGTCTGATACCCATTCTTCTACGGTACCATACCATTCAATCATTTCATTTAATTTGTCTTCTTCAATTTCAGTGTCTCCCTCTAACAGCTCTTTGTGCTGCTGTAAGACATCTGCCATTTCAATCATGGTATCAATCACATCCTGGTCGTATGCATCCGGATTCGCATTGATGGCATTCGCTACTTCATTGAATGATGTGCTTGCTTTATTGAATGCATCAATTGCAGCCTGTTTATCCGTTCCCCCGCAGGCAGCCAGTGAAATGCACATGGTTAATACCACTAAACATGAAATTATTTTCTTCATTTTTATCTTCCTCCTGTCTTTTGTGCGTCATCCTCGACTTAGATATATTTTACCATTCTTTCTTATCCAGCAGGAGATTCACGTCTCAAACGGCAGTAAAATGTACTGAATCGACATTCTTTTCCGACAGATTCAGACGGAGTACAAAATACTCTTTTTCCAATGAAAATGTATATACCCCTCCATAGCGTTCCACAATGGCACAGATACTCCGGGTTCCGATACCATGTCCTTTTTTCTTTGAAACCGGGACTCCGTTTTCGAAGATTGGTGCTCCGGCACAGGAGTTTTTTATCTGTAAAAATACCTGCTGCTGTTTTTCATAAATCTGTACTTCTATTCTGGCTTCTTTTCCCTCTTTTTGTACTTCCCTGCAGGCATGGATGGCATTTTCCAGGGCATTAGACAATAGCACACACAAGTCAGTATCACTTATCACCGCCTTCGCTTTCATGCCGCCTTCCACTTTCATTACAATTCCTTCCGCTTCTGCCCTTCCTGCAAAGGATGACAAAATCAGATTCGCAGCTTCGTTTTCACAATACTGTATCACCTTCTGCTGTTCCAGCTCATTACAGATATCAGATATATAATCCTCTGCCTTCTGTATCTGATGGTTCTCCAAACAGGCATATAGATATTGTAAATGATGACGCAGGTCATGGCGGTAACGGCTGGCCAGATTCTGTGACTCCCGTAACGCCGTTATTTCACGCATGGACTGTGCCACCTGCATATCAAGGCTTTTTTGAATCTCCCTCATCCGGTTTTCTTCCTGTCCTTTTGTAAAGTTATACAACAGGAACACAAGATACGCTCCACAACAGATAAATGGCATAAATTCCACGACAACCGGAGCTCCACTGGACAAAAGATCTGTATACACTCTTGTCAGATAATCAAATACATAATACAGCACCGGTATCACACCAAACTGACACTGCATTTTTCTGGAATAACAGGAAATATAACGGACTGCCGGCGTCATAAAGTGCAGCAGGCCAAACAGTAGTGGCAGGGTAATCAATAATTCCACCGCATCCAGCATCAATGCTCCTCCGCCCAAAATTTCCACTGTAAGAAGTGCCAGCCAGCGTCGTAACTGGCAGCACAGGTAGGCTGCCATCACAGAGAAAAACGGCCATAACAATTTACCGGTCAGTCCACATAACAGTAAAATCAACGGAACATGTACCAGCAGCGGATAAATCTGCCTCAAAAAGCCATCCTCCCATACATAGTAAATAATCCCCTGTGCAATTGGAATCAGTGCGATGCATATCCAGAATATAATCCGGTTTTTCCGCCGGTCCAGTGCATCACAGAAGGACGCCGCCAGCACACTTCCAAAAACACTGACTGCCACATTGTTAAGAAAGGACATCCAAAGGCTCATAACGTCACCTGCCCATCTTCAAATGCATTTTTCAGAAATGCACTCTTTATTTCATTGTATTTCCCTCTTGGAATAGGAATTTCCACAAGACTTGACATCGTAATGGTACGATAAGAAAGATTCTTTATATATTCCAGATTCACAAGATATGAACGATGTGGACGTATAAAAGTTCCATAAGGCATAAGCTGCCGGCCCAGTTCATCCATGCTGCCGCTGCATTCATATAGCGTCCCATCGGTCAGATGTATCAATAATGTCCTGTGGATTACTTCGCAGTATTCCAGCTGTTTTAACGCAATCCGGGCAATTCCCGTCTTACAGCGCAGTACAATACTACTGCCATGCTCTTTTTCCATCTGTTCTAACATAGAATCCAGCAGATGATAGAAGCTGCCCTTTTCAATCGGTTTCAACTGGTAATAATATGCTTTCACCTCATAAGACTGCACCGCAAACTCCACAGAAGAAGTAAGAAAAATAATTTTGATATTATTATCAAACTTCCGAATTTCGGATGCCGTTTGGATTCCATCTACCCCCGGCATTAAAATATCCAAAAACAAATTGTCAAAGCGGGTTCCTTTTTCCATTTCATTCAGTAAATCCAGCGGGCTGTGATAGACTTTTGCATCTATTCTGTAATCACGCTCCCTGCGATACTCCTCCAGTAAGCTCTGCAGTTCTTTTAAAACCGTATCGTCATCATCGCAAAATGCTGCCTTTATCATGTTGTATCTCCCATCTATGTGTCAGTTTTATCGAAATATTCTTTTCTTAAGATTCATTATAGGTAGTTTTGGGACCGATGTCCACTGTTTGAGGGATGGAAGTTTTCTATGCGAGATAAGTAAGGGAAAAGCTCCCTCACTTCCGCGATAGGCTCGGGAACAAGTTCCCTCGCTATCGCGGTATTCGTCAAAGTTCCAAGCTGCAAAAAAGAAACTCAAGCAAGCTTGGTTTCTTTTCCCACCTGTCACTTTTCCTCATTACTCGCGTAAAAAAAAGACGACCTTTCGCACGGTCGTCCTTTTTGGAGAAGGTATTTTTACTATGGGGTGTAGCAAAAATTATATAATGTATTGGGGGGTTTTTACGTTAATTATAGTACCATTTTCCCATTCAAAAGTGTGCACAAACTTCCAAAAAAATTCACATTCCTTTTATTCAATCTGTATAGCCCATAAATTTCATATCTAAAATACCACTTATTTTTTGCACAAAAGAATGGCTTTTTTAGGCTTCTATTTTGGTCTGACCATTTTTCTGCTCTTTTCCTCACCCGTCACTTTTCCTCATTACTCGCGGAACAAAGAATGTGCCTTGGCACATTCTCGCGCCTGCGGCGGTCGCTTGCGACATCTACCTTATACGCCGCAGTGCGCATCCTCGCGGAGCGTTTTTTACTTTACAGGAAAGCAATTTCCTGTAAAGTAAAAAAAGACAGCCACCGATCGGCTGCCCTTTTAAGGAGAAGGTATTTTTACTATGGGGTGTAGTAAAAACTATATATATAATGTATTGGGGGGTTTTTACGTTAATTATAGTACCATTTTCCCATTCAAAAGTGTGCACAAACTTCACAAAAGTTGCACATGCTTTTTGTACACTTTGTATAGTACCTTTTTCCCATTTTCGAAAAAAACTTCTCTTTGGCTTCTACTCCTCCGTTGTCTCAGTTACAACATCAGCTCCGCTCTGGAATAATGCTTCAAATTCATCTCTTCCAATCTTTTCTTTTTCCAAAAGAAGGTCTGCTGATTTATGGAGTACATCACTATTTTCCTGAATGATTGCCCTTGCTTTGGCATAGCATTCGTCAATGATACGTTTTACTTCTTCATCAATTTTGGATGCAACACCCTCGCCATAGCCTCTGGTATGTGCAAGGTCTCTTCCGATAAACACTTCGTCATCATCATTGTTATAATTAATCAGTCCGACATTTTCAGAAAATCCGTATTTCGTTACCATTGCTTTGGCAAGCTCGGTTGCCTGCTTGATATCCTGTGAAGCTCCGGTTGTGATATCATCAAAAATCAACTCTTCTGCCACACGTCCACCTAAGGAAACAATTATCTGCTGCAGCATTCTTCCCTTGGTATCAAACATTTCATCACGCTCCGGCAATGGCATCGTATAGCCTGCTGCTCCACCACCGGTCGGGATAATGGATACGGTATATACCGGTCCCACATCTGGAAGTACATGGAATAAAATCGCATGACCCGATTCGTGATATGCGGTAATCTTCTTTTCTTTCTCGGTAATAATCCGGCTCTTCTTCTCCGGACCGACACCTACTTTTAAGAAGGATTCCTTAATATCTTTCTGGATAATATAACTTCTGTTTTCTTTGGCTGCAACAATTGCCGCCTCATTTAAAAGATTCTCCAGGTCTGCTCCGGTAAAACCTGCTGTAGTCTGTGCAATCTGTTTCAAATCCACATCCTCTGCCAGGGGTTTATTCTTTGCATGTACCTTTAAGATTTCTTCTCTTCCACCAATATCCGGACGCCCCACATGTACCTTACGGTCAAATCTGCCCGGACGCATAATTGCAGGGTCTAAGATATCGACACGGTTGGTTGCTGCCATTACGATAATTCCTTCGTTGACACCAAATCCGTCCATCTCTACCAGAAGCTGGTTCAAGGTCTGCTCCCGTTCATCATGTCCGCCGCCCATACCGGTTCCTCTTCTTCTTGCCACTGCATCAATCTCGTCGATAAATACGATACATGGTGCATTTTTCTTGGCATCTTCAAAAAGATCACGTACACGGGATGCGCCGACACCAACAAACATTTCTACGAAATCAGAACCGGAAATACTAAAGAACGGAACGCCTGCTTCTCCGGCAACTGCCTTGGCAAGCAGAGTCTTACCGGTTCCGGGAGGTCCCACCAGAAGAACTCCCTTCGGGATTCTCGCTCCCAGTCTGGTATACTTTCTCGGCTCTTTCAAGAAATCTACGATTTCTTCTAATTCTTCTTTTTCTTCCCGCAGTCCTGCCACATTTTCAAAGGTTACATTGCGGTTCTCATCGGTGGTCATCTTTGCCCGGCTTTTTCCAAAATTCATCATCTTGCTGCCACCACCACCGCCTGCTGCCTGATTGTTCATAACAATCATAAACAGAATAAACATTGCTCCAAACACAAGTAAGAGCGGCAATAAATTCATCAGCCAGTTTTCTGCCGGAATATCATTCACCACATAAGAAGTAAATTTCTCCTTATCCATCAGCGATTGAGCCTCACTGACATCCAGCACATATAAGGTCTCTTCTGACTTATCCGTTTTGACAATATCCAGTCTTCCGGTTGGATAAACTCTATTTGGCTGCACTTCTACAGATTTAATCTCATCATCAGCCAGTTCCTGTTCAAACTGGGCATAATTATAGTCATCCTGATTCAGATGCTGTCCGTCCAGTAAGAACCAGACCAAAACCACAACTACAATCAGACTGATATAAAAGCCCCATCCTCTATATGATTTCTTCACGCAAACTCCTTCCTATCCCAAATCAAGAATGCCAATGTATGGCAGATTGCGATAGCGCTGGTCATAATCAAGACCATATCCTACTACAAATTCATCCGGAATTTCAAAACCGGTATAATCTACCGCAACGTCTGTTATCCTGCGATCCGGTTTATCTAACATTGCACACAATTTTAAGCTCTTCGGTCCTCTGGCGGATAAATCATCCAGCAGATAACGCAGTGTTCTTCCTGTATCAATAATGTCTTCAATGACAATTACATTTCTACCTTCAATAGATTCTTCCAAATCTTTCTTTATGGTGATTTTTCCACTGGACACGGTTGACGCGCCATAACTGGAAACGCACATAAAATCAATTGTTACCGGCACGGTAATACGCTTTGCCAGTTCACAGGTAAAGAATATACTTCCCTTCAGTATGCAGATTAAATGAACGCTTTCACCTTCATAATCCTTGCTAATTCTTTCTCCTAATTCAGCAATTTTACGATCAAGTTCTTCCTCTGAGAGTAATACACGAATCTGCTCACTCATTGTCTTCTCTTCCTCCATAATATTGTATTTCCAAAATCGTCTTCGTTGTACTGCTTACTTTGTAATATGCACTGATCCGGTATCCCACAATCCACAGGATATGAGCACCGTCTGCCACCAACGGAATAGTGTCCCGCTGCTCTTTTAAAATTTTCTCATTTACAAAATACTGCTTCAGCTTCTGTGTTCTGCCCGTCTCATCCAGCACAAAATAATCGCCCGGCTGTCTGTTCCGAATCAAAAGACTATTTTTTATTTTATCATAATCCAGCCATTTCGTATACTTTTTTTTAGAAATTCCTTCCGGTAACTCTTCCCGTTTATAAATCCGACAGATAAAATCCGGATGTTCTTCTATTGAAATCCCACAACAACCGGCTGGTTGACCGCTTTGTCGTCCGACCGGCTGACTGGAAGACTGACTGGAAAGCATTCCTGCCGGTTCTGTAATTTTATGCTCCGGTTGTTTTTCGCACTTTTGCAGACGCACACCGCCATAAGTCCGCTCTGCCACCACCTGATAAGGCAGGTTCACGCTTCTTCCCGTCTGCATGGCAAAAAGTTTCTGTACCAGTTCTACATGGGTTCTTGTAATATCTTTACTGCTTGCGGCCGTCTCACAGATACACTCCTTTATAATGCTTGTATACAGGATTTCCGGTTCTTTTAAAAGCTCCTCCGATATCAGGAAAGCCTGCGTCTTTCGGAAATCTCTTTCTACATATTGTGCCCTTTTTTCTTCTATTACAGCAGACAGATATTCCTGTGTCTTCCGGATGTCATCCCCCAGCTGTTCCATATGGGCATAAACTCCGGCATTCAGTTCCTCCAACACCGGAAGTACCTGATTACGGATCCGGTTTCTGGTATAATCCAAAGATGCATTGGTAGCATCTGTACAGTAGCTTTCACCCTTTTCTTTTAAATAATTTTCGATTTCCACCCTTGCCGTATGAAGAAGCGGACGGATGATGCCATCTCTCACCGGAGGAATTCCAGCCATGCCACGCATGCCGCTGCCCCGGATCATATTCCAGAGCATGGTCTCTGCCAGATCATTACGGTTATGGGCAACTGCAATTTTCCCTTCCGGCGCACCCAATTCTTCTAACGCTTTATGAAAACTTTCGTATCGTAAATTTCTTCCCGCCTCTTCTTCCGAATATCCATGCTGCTTTGCATATTCCGGCACATCATAATCATAGCGGAATAGCTGCACCTGATACCGCCTGCAAAGTTCCTCTACAAATGCTGCATCCTGAAGGCTTTCTTCGCCCCGGATGCCATGCTGCACATGGACTGCTGCCAGCGTAAAGGAAAGTTTTTCTTTCAATTCCAGCAGATGCAGCAGCAGGCATACGGAATCTGCGCCACCGGACACTCCGGCAACCACTACATCCGACTGCTCAATCATATGATATTGTTCCAGAAAAGATTCTACACCAGGAATCATATTATTTCTCCCAAATTGCGGTGGCAAGCACCGTCATATCGTCTGCCGCCTTTCCTCCGGTAAAAAGTAACACCCGCTCTAAAATGCGCTTTGCAAGAATTGTTGCATTATTAGTCTCAATGCTTTCTATGATTTCCTGCATGGTTTCTTCCGGATTCGGCACATGTAAATATTCTAGCACACCATCTGATACCATGACAAGGAAATCTCCGTTATATAAGTCCTTTTCGCTTTTTTCCATATCCAGTTTATAAGACACGCCCACCGGAAGACTGGTGGAAATAAGACATTCCACTATGCCATTTCTCCGGATAAAGGTTGCCGCCGCTCCGATTTTATAAAAACGGCAGGTTCCGTCATATAAATCCAGTTCACTGATATCCACCGTGGAAAATAAATCCTCCTGCCCTTTCATCACCATGGCAGAATTCATCATGCGGGCTGCCGTTTCCACATCAAAACCCGCCTCCAGAAATTTTTCCACCAGTTCAATGACCATTTCACTTTCCTTGCAGGCAAGACTTCCAGAACCCATTCCATCCGATAAGCACATGACCATTTTTCCACTTTCCGGCTCCAAAAAAGAAAAGTTATCCCCGGAAACGGCTGCTCCATCCTTTACCATCCGGGCCACGCCATAAATTGCCTGAAACCGCGGTTCTTCTTCATAGGTATAGAGGTTGACGCCTTTTCCAATCAGCGTCTTGGTGTCCTTTTCCGGAATCATGCGCCGGTTCAGTGCTCCGGCTACTGCCTTTGTCAGTTCTCTCGTAGTGACACAGCCATCTTTTACCATGACTTTCATCACAAGCTGCCAGCGGCCGTTTTCTTTTTCCCAGAGCTGTTCATCAATCACTTTTATGCCCCGCTCCCTTGCCCGGTAAGCTATGTCCTGTAGATTTGACCGGCACTCTTCTGTAATATTTTTCTGCTTCTTTGCACAATCCTCCATGATATATGCCATAGCATCCAGCTGCTCGGCTATGACCTCACGGTTTTCTACCAGTCGGTTGTACCACGCCATATTTAATGAAGCTTTTTCAAATATTCGAAGAGCCTCCGCCGTCATTTCCTGCATATAGGGGCAATATTCTTCCATTTTCTTTTCAATATCGCGGTTCGTCTTTCCCGCCTCCCGGATAGATTGCAGCAGTGACGATAGATAGCCGTACATGGGGCTGTCATCTTTTTCCCAGCAAAGAGCGCACTGGTCGCAGGAAACACACATTTTCCCGGTTATCTCATTTTGCATCCTGCCCATTTCCTCTGCCGAAAAACTGGTATGTTCCACATTCATCCGCCCGAATATATCTGAAAGGCTTTGAAAGGACTTTGCATAGGTCAGTAGTTTTTCTTCTTCATTACTCTTTATCTCCGGTATTGGCTGATTCACAAATGTGAACTCCAGGAAGCTATGTATGATACGGCTTAACACCATGGTGGCTGCAAATATAAAGACTCCTTCTAAGACCGCCATTTCCGTCCGCATTCCGTCTCTTACGTTTAACATTTCTCCAAATACGGATAATAAGGTTGCCGAACAGCCTGCGCCAAAGGCAGCTATCCAGGTATAACAGCCTTTATTTACCCATTCTGCCAGCTTGATGATTACTATGGTTACCAGCAGTGTCATTACATATTTTGTCATCAGTGTCAGCGGCAGCATAAATGCCATTCCAAGAAACATTCCGATTCCCAGCAGCAGCCGTCCGCCCCGTTCCAGGTAAGCTGCCGCAAAATATGCCGGGATAAAAGGGTAGCAGCCTGCAAATCCTAATTTACACACTGCTACCCCTATAAAACATATTACCGCCTGTTTCGTTCTCAATTTCTTCATTTCCATTATTCCTCCTTCTCCTGTCATTTGTGACAGCAGAAGCTATTATAGAAATGTTTGTCCGAAATCTTTGTCAAACCGTTGTCTCATTTCAAAAAAGTTTTCGGCAAAAAGCGGAATGGTTTGTCTATTTTAAGTTTTTCTATGGTCTTTATGTTTTCGAAGCTGTTCTACTTCTTGTCTTCCTTGAAGATAATCTCATTTTCATGGGTCAGTCCCAGCTTGCTCTTTGCCTGGTCTTCAATATATTCCTGACTCTTGGTATATTCTTCGTAATTATCCAGCTGATTCTGACGTTCTGTTTCATCTTCTAAAGATTCCGTCAGTGCCTTCTCTCTGGCAGTATACTCCTGCTCCTTCTGGTAGAGCTTAACAATCTGAACTGACATAATCACTAAGAACATTATCGCAATCAAAGAGATACAGATTCTTCCGTTTCGTTTCTGTTTTCTTTTTCTTCGACTATTTGTCATACTCATTTCCTCATCTATAGTTTACATAACACCATTCTAATAGTTTTACGGATTTTTTTCAACGTTTTTTGTAATTTTCGTAATAATCTTCTGATTTTCCCTTTCAGGAAACGTAAGGGTACTGCCACCATGCGAAATACTGCCCGCAATGGTTTCCCCACTACTTGAAACAGTTTCTTAAATACTTTTACGATTCCCTTCACCAGCCATGGACTGATGGCATAATTGCATAACAGCATCCCAACGCTCATGCCCAGCATGCAAAAGCCCCGGATTGCTCCGTCATTTTCCCGGCAGAGCATAATAAATATAAATATGGCACTGCCGATGCAGTACAGCATATCCTCCACTGCAACCATCCCGGTTCTATGGGGTATCAGCCTGCGCAGAATCCGAAGCAGGTCAAAGGCTAAGATTAACAGAAATCCCACCAGCATGAACCGGAGGAACCTTAAGGCTTCACCGGAAATTTCCGGGCTGATTTCTATCATTTAAACAACCTGCCTAAAAAGGATTCTCCGCCACCTTTGTGATAGGTTTCCACATCCGAATAGGTTAAGCCATCAATTTTCCCTGTGACATCCACTTCCCCCTGTTCTAAGGACAGGCGGTTTACATGAAGGTCATTTCCCTTTATCAGAAGCATTCCCTGTTCTGTTTCCAGTAAAATCTCATTTACATCAAAAGAAAGCACATCCAGCACTCCGCTGAAGTTTGCACTTTTCCGGTTTGCCAACAATACTTTATGTGCTTTTGCTGTTTTCAATTCTTCCATTCAGTCTCATACTCCTTTACCCGAAAGTTAGTCCTTTCCAAAATATATGAGACTGTTTCTCTTTTTATGCGTTTTTACTCTTTTACAGATAGCGGAATAATTCTCCTGCCTCTTCTTTCTTGGTGGTATCTGCGATTGCAACCACTTCTACTTTCACCGTCTTCTGGCCAAACATGATTTCGATGATGTCACCTGCTTTTACATTGACGGATGCTTTCGCCGGTTTGCCATTTACGGTGACACGTCCGGCATCACAGGCTTCGTTGGCAACGGTTCTGCGTTTAATCAGGCGGGTTACCTTTAAATATTTGTCTAATCTCATTTGCTTACCTTCTTTCTTTTTTGAAATTCGAAATAGCATTGTCCATCCTTCTATGTTCCATGAAGCAAAAAAACGGAAACTGGCTTTTGTATCTAATCAGAATGCGTTGTAATTTCTGTCCTGATTTTTCCTTGATGTAAGGCTGTCTTTCCGCTTGCTTTGACGGAATGCGGCGGTTGTCCGTCTGCTGCGGATACGACCACTCGCCAGCAAGGGTGGCTAAGCATTCTGCTTAAAGAAAATGGTTATTCTGGCAACCGGCGCAAAGTCGCATCCATGCTCCAATTGCACCTCGCTGACACCTCCCTGTGTCAGCGTTGCCGGTTGCTATGCAGAATGCAAGCCACCCTAACCGTCTCGTTCATGTATCCGCATACAGGCGAACACCCACCGCATTTTGTCAAACATTGGAAAGACAGGCTCAATTTAACAAAAGGAAAAATCAGGGCTGCAATTACAGCATTCTGGTTTCACAAAAACAGTTTCCGTTTCTGTGTCTTCATGCATATAGAATGATAGAAAATTCTTTTCTCCTTCGAATTTCAATAAAAAAAGGTGTAGCAAAAGCAGTTTTCTACTTTCGTTACACCTCTAATCAGAATCATTTTATCAACTTATTTATTGATTAAATCTTTTAAAGCTTTTCCTGCTTTGAACTTAGGTGCTTTAGAAGCTGGAATAACCATCTCTTTACCGCTCTGTGGGTTTCTTCCTGTTCTTTCAGCTCTTTCAGATACTTCGAAAGTACCGAATCCAACTAACTGGATTTTCTCACCTTTTTTTAATTCTTCAGCTACGATATCAGTGAAAGCTTTTAAAGCTGCCTCTGCATCTTTTTTAGATAAAGCTGTTTTTTCAGCCATAGCTGATACTAATTCTGCTTTGTTCATGTTAAAATTCCTCCTCTGGATTTTATAATTCTTCTTGAGGTCTACACTCTCCAAGATTACCTACGAATATATTTATACTTGTTTTTCCTTTATTTGTCAAGGAAAATACGGTAAATTAAGGCATACAATTTGGTCTATAACATTTTATTGATTTTGTCCAAAACTGCTTTTCCAAGGACTTCATATTTCTGCTCTGCTTCTTCCATAGATGAACCCTTCACACCAATGTAGAATTTTACTTTCGGCTCGGTACCGGATGGTCTTACACAGAACCACGCAGCATCGTTTAATTCATAGTAAAGTACATTAGAACTTGGAAGTCCTGTTGCTGTTACTGCTCCGGTTGCAAGGTCTGTAATGGTATCCTTCTTGTAATCACGTACTTTTTCAACTTTATAGCCACCGATTTCAGTTAAAGTTTCGCTGCGCAGTGTATCCATGATTTCCTGAATCTTAGCCAGACCCTCGATTCCCTTTAATGTAATAGACTCAACATGGTCTTTATAGTATCCATATTTTTCATACATGGCAAGCATTGCATCCCAAAGAGTCATATTCTTGGTCTTGTAATATGCAGCAGCCTCACATAACGCCATAGATGCTACCACTGCATCCTTATCTCTTGCATAGGTTCCGGTCAGGCAGCCGTAGCTTTCTTCCATACCAAAGAGGTAGGTTCCTTTTCCGGTCTTTTCGAACTCTAAGATTTTGCCACCGATAAACTTGAATCCGGTTAATACTTCGATTAACTGAATGCCATAGTATTCTGCAATGGCATCTGCCATATTGGTAGATACGATGGATTTGATAAATGCACCATCTGCCGGCAGGGAGCCGTTGATTGCTTTCTTTTGTCCGATGATATAATCACCAATCAGGCAGCCTGACATATTTCCGGTTAAGGAATGATATTCTCCCGTCTTAGAATCCTTTACATATACACCGAGGCGGTCTGCATCCGGGTCAGTTGCAAGGATTAAGTCTGCATCTACTTTCCTGCCCAGTGCAAGTCCCAATGCAAATGCTTCCTCTGCCTCCGGGTTCGGATAACTTACGGTTGGGAAATCTCCATCCGGAAGCTCCTGTTCCGGAACAACATATACATTTTCAAAGCCAAGCTCTTTTAACACACGGCGGACCGGGATATTTCCTGTTCCATGTAATGGTGTGTATACAATCTTAAGGTCTTTGCCTACTGCATCAATGGCATCCTGATGTACCACAAGCTTCTTAAGCTCTGCAATATAAGCATCATCGATTGCTGCACCGATGGTCTCATAAAGACCTGCTGCCCTGGCATCCTCTAAGGACATGGTCTTAACAGTGCTGTAATCTGTTACTTTCTTTACTTCATCCATAATTCCGGTATCATGAGGTGGTGTAATCTGTGCACCGTCCTCCCAGTATACCTTGTATCCATTGTATTCTGGCGGGTTGTGGCTTGCTGTAATATTAATTCCGGCAGTGCATCCTAATTTACGGACTGCATAAGATAATTCCGGTGTTGGTCTTAAAGACTCAAATACATATGCTTTGATTCCGTTTGCTGCAAGGCAAAGTGCGGATTCATCTGCAAATTCCGGTGACATATGTCTGGAATCGAAGGCAATTGCCACACCCTTATCCTGTGCATTTACTTTTAAAATATAATTTGCAAGACCCTGTGTTGCTTTGCGGACAGTATAGATGTTCATACGGTTGGTACCGGCACCAATCACTCCACGTAATCCTGCTGTACCAAACTCAAGATCTTTATAGAAACGATCCTCAATTTCCTTGTCATTGTCTTTGATTGCCTGAAGTTCAGCCTTGGTTGCCTCATCAAAATACGCTCCCTCAAGCCATGCTTCGTAAGTTTCCTTGTAACCCATTCCTGATTTCCTCCTGCTTTTCATTTATGTTGTTTACCAAAAGAACCTGCCAGTGGCAGCCTCCTTCGGATGTCTCGCCCTTTCATTTCTCCCACTAATTCGTAAGACTGTTAACTACCTGATTTAATGTACTTGTCGAAGAATTATTGTTACTGGTTAATGTATCAATAATTTCACTCAATGCCTTCCTATATGCATCAGAGTCACCGGATGAACTTCCACTAGAGCTGTTAGTTCCACTGGAATTCGATGTACTGTCGGAATGCTTATGCTCCACGGTTGTATTCTCTTCATTTCCGGCAGTTTCCGTCGATTCTGTCTCTGTACTGCCCGTATCATCACCTGACAACGCAATTTCTATCTGTGCTTCCGGTGAATTTACATATAGCCGCTTCGACCAGGTGTCATATCCATCTGCAGTAATCTGTATGGAATGAATGCCATACTGCAGCTGTAATGGCTGTGTATAATCAACCTGACTACCATCAATATACATCAAAGCGCCTGCAACATCAACCGCAAAGGTTAAAGTACAATATTTCGGATCCTCACCCTTTATGGAATCCACATCCACGGAGGTCTGCTCATTTCTTGTTACAGCTACCTCTGTGGAACCGCCGTAGCCATTGCCGGCAACGGTTAATTCATAGGTTCCTTCCGGCACCTCTAACTGCATATTCTCCGTAATCTTATAATAATTCTTATGGTTCAGGCTTAACCAGCCGCCCTCTAATGCCTGTGTATTTACAAGCTGGATGACTCCATGTCCTGTTGTAACGGACACTGACAGCACTTTCCGGTCAATTCCCTGTATTCTTAAGGTGTCCTGTCCGGTAACTGCGGACAATTCTATGGCTGCATCTCCGGAAAACACTTGTAATTCTTCATCATAAGAATACTTTGTGTCTCCGATGGTAAATATCTTATCTTCTTCATTATAGGAAAATTTTCCGATATCGTCCATCTCCCATGCATCTGCCGACTGCTCCACCTTTTCTAATATCAGGTCTTTGTCCCGTAGTGTTAAAGTAACCACTTTTCCCGGTACCATGGATGCTGCCGAAATCAGACTACCATGTCTGTCTTTAAAAATTGTCCCGTCTGTATAAGAATACTGTTCATAACGTCCCGTGTCAATATTCAGAAATGTCATTGTTGAAAGTGTTGTATCAACACCACTTACCGTATACAGGCTGCTTTCCTCTGCCTGTGTCTCTTCCTCCGTTGCTGCCTCAACACCTGATGCATAGCCTTTCATGCTGACAGGCCCATCGTCTTTCTTTCCACAGCCGCTCAAGGCCACAAATACTGTGAAAATAACCAAGGCCAACAGCCAGTGCTTCCCTGATTGCTTCATTTCGCACCTCTTTTTCTCCTGTATGCTCTTTTCCTCCGGCAATTGCCTGTACATGATTATACATGATTATTCCACAAAATAAAATAACATTCTTAAAAACTGCTGGCGGATTTCTTCCTGTTCGATAACCCGGTTCAACTTCTCAATGTCTCTGCCGGACACCCACGCCTTATTGGCATTAAAGTAGTGATTTGCCACTTTCCAGAACTTCTGTGGGTATGCCATCCTTACATAAAGCTGCTCCCATTCCTCTGGTAATAATTTTCGTCTTTTTTCGTAAGCTGCCAGCATATCCGTTGCCAGTCCGATATTAAAATTATGTTTTTCCATCAGTTTCCGTAAGAAATGCGCCAGATCCCCTACCAGCACATCATAATGTGCCTGTTCAAAATTTGTAATTATAATTTTACCATGGGTAAATAATACATTATGTTGGTTAAAGTCTCCATGGCAGATTCCATACATTGCTGCTTCCCGGCTCTGCTTTCCGCTCTGCCCCTGCGTTTCACCCGGATTTGGTTTCATCAGCCGATGTTCCACGTCCAGTGCCTGTTTTAAGAAAATCTCATAATTGCGCATAAATATCATTTCAAATTCATTCTTTTTATGCTTTCCATGAATATAATTGCGCACCTTTTTAAGCTCCCGGTTGTGCCGGAATACCTCCATGGCATAATCCTGTCCGCCAATTTTTAAATTTTCATCCTCCACCTTCTGCAGGACAAGATGCAGCTTTGCCAGTTCTTCTACCGCAGCAAGTACATCATCACGGCTCCTGGTCTCACACTCCCTGCCCTCCATATATTTTCTGGCATAGTACCATGTTTCATCCACCTCCTGGGCTAAAATTTCTCCTTCCCTGGTATGTATGATTTCATCTGCTTCTATTCCATTTTCTTTCAGACGGAGCAAAACATGTTCTAAAGCTTCCGCTCTGCCTTTTGACCCGCGAAAAGATCCTATTATTATTTTGCCGCCCTCTGATGTCGTGCAGATATAGGTTCCCCTTCCTTTCTGGATGGCGGTTACCTCAAACGGATACTGTTCTAACAACTGGCTCGATAAATTATACACAAAAACCCCTCCATACGACGAATTCGCACAAATCTTTATGCGTCTTTCTATCATATGAAGAGGTTCTTTAAAGTATAACCTGTCAGATATTCTTTTGTATTCTTTTCCGGTTCTTCAATTACCACATCTAAAAGCTTTGTCAAAATGTTCCCTATCTGCGGACCGGGCTTCACACCAAGTTCTATTAAGTCCCGTCCGTTAAGTGCAAGGTCTTTTAGTGTCAGACAGTCTGCATCTTTGATTATTTTATCATAAATCTTATGATATCCGTCCAATGCTTCCAGCTTTTCTTTCCTCTGATAATCACTCTGGGCTAAAATATCTGCTTTCTTCAGTTCAAATATAACCGGATAGCACTCTAATCCCGCCTTCTGTATTGCCTTTCGTACGGACTCCGGTGTCAGTGCCGGGTTAATATCGTGAATTGCCACCAGCCGGCAGACCATATCAATGGTTGCATTGTCGAATTTTAATCTGCGTAAAATTGTCTTCGTCTTCTTTGCTCCCACCTGCGGATGCTCGTAGAAATGGTCAATTCCATCTTCATCTGTACTGCGGCAGTCGGGCTTTGCCACATCATGAAATAATGCTGCAAGCCGTAGCACCTTGTCTGCTTCCACACCTTTTAACACTTCAATGGTATGCTCTCCCACTGTATAACAGTGATGGGGATTATTCTGTGGTGTACGCATCATCACCGAAAATTCCGGCAGTACCACATCCGCAATTCCTGTGGCATATACGGTATGCATCTCCTCCGGATGGACTGAGGTAAGAAGCTTAACCAGTTCTACCTGAATACGCTCTGCACTGACCTTTTTTAACATCGGTGCAAGCTCCTGAATCGCTTCTGCTGTCTCTTCTTCTATATCAAAGCCCAGCTGTGCCGCAAAACGCACTGCCCGAAGCATCCTTAAAGCATCTTCCCCAAATCTCTCCTTTGGTTCTCCTACACAGCGGATGATGCCACGCTTTAAATCTCCTGCTCCGTCAAAAGCATCCACCAGTCCCCGCTGTTCATTATATGCCATGGCATTAATGGTAAAATCCCTGCGTTTTAAATCCTCTAAAAGATTATCTGTATAGGTTACTTTCTTCGGATGTCTGGCATCCTCATATTCGCCATCAATCCGGTAAGTTGTCACCTCATACCCTTTTTTATCCAGCATTACCGTTACCGTTCCATGCTCAATTCCGGTATCGATGGTGCGCCCAAAAATTTCTTTTACGTCTTCCGGATAAGCAGAAGTGGTGATATCCCAGTCCTGAGGCACACGTTGAAGGAGGGTGTCTCTGACACACCCTCCTACTGCATATCCTTCAAAGCCTGCTTCCTGCAGCTTCTCAATTATAAACTTAACATGCTCTGGAAGCTTCATTACCATACGTTTTCCCGTTTCCTTTGCCTTACTTCTGTTCCTGTTCTTCAACGAACTTATACGTTCCTTTGGATTCTGCTTTTACTGCATACAGAAGATCATCTGCCACTTTAATCATTTCATCAATGTCTTCTGCCTTCTTTACCTGATTGGAAGAAATAATACCAATAGAGCAGGAAAGTAATTTCTTATCATCAATCTCAACCGGCTGTCCGATTTCTTTTGCAATCAGTTCCCTGAACCCATCCTGTTTCTTAATCTCTTTATAGATAGCCTTTGCGGTATCCTCTAAGGTCTTTTTTTCTCCGGTGTAGAGGAAAATAATAAATTCATCACCACCGAAACGTGTCACAAAGCCCTTGTCCCTGCAGACCCTGCTGAAGATATTTGCCATGGACTTAAGCAGCAAATCTCCCACATCATGTCCAAAGGTATCATTATATCCTTTGAAATTATCCAGATCGATAAACATAATACCAAACTCATGCTTCATGCGGCCCTTTTTAATCTTCTGGATAATTTCCCCGATGTTCTGATAGAATCCCTTCCTGTTGAGAATTCCTGTCAGCTGATCGGTTACTGCAGATTTATACAATGCAGCATTCATTTCATAGAGCTTCTCATATGCATAGAGACGATTCAGTGCATACTGTACCTCCCGGAACAAAAGCTCATAAATCCGCATATCACTCTCATCTAACATATACCGGCTGACAGAGGAATGCCAGTTATCCTTCATCAGAATATATGCTATCATAATGCTTGTTACTTTTCCATTGTCAAAGAATGGAATGGCAACAAGGGAGCATACATTATCTTCATCAAACAGTTTGACCACATTCAGATGTTCCGAATAGTTACTGCTGATTTTCGATACAACAAACCCTCTCTGTGTCTTTTCGAACACTTCCTTTAAATACTTCTGCTCCTTCATAGAAAGGCTGGCTTCTGTATTATCATAAAGTACCTTTGGTTTTCTTCCATGATACTGTATATATAATGCCCGGTCCAAATTAAAGTGATACAGGAATGTCCGCATCACATTCTCTACCATTACTTCTGCCGAAACATCCGTCACATCAATGGTCTTCTGCCATGTCGACAGAAAATCCATCTGACGTCGTTCCTGCTTGTAAGCACGGTTAATGCTTTCCTGCTTCAGCTGCATTTCCATCTCCAGGGTAGATATCACATGAAGAGGTTCTTCTAATAAATACTGTTCCAATGGCTCTAATACCTTAATTTCTTCATCTGTAAGAGAATGGGTATTATCCTCAAGATATTGTTTTAAGATTGCCTCTTCATTGCTCTTAAGTTCCATTCTTCCTGTCTGCCCATAAAAGCGGATCCTGTCCTTACGGAACAGCTGATAACAGAAAAACTGGTTCCCCTCAGTCCGCACCAGATGTGTCTCTGCACAATTAAAATCTTCAAATGCAGACGAATCATTACCGGAATCCACTTCAAGTAATGCCCGTGTGAAATGATAAAGGAACATATCATCATCACAACGTGCATAATCGTGGATGATTCCCAGATCATTCTGAAGCTTTTCTTTTTCAATTATGTAATTTAAGAACTGTTTGCAGTTATTGAGGTACTGTTCACAGTTGAAACGGTTGCCAATCTTCTGATTGCACAATGCTAAGAGTCCATACAATTTGCTTAAATTGCAGACCCTCAGACTATTCAAATGCAGACGTTCAATGATCTTCATACAGCGCATCAGATATTCGTTGGCTTCCTTGAATTCTTCTGCTGCAATACAGTTAATTGCCATATTGTAATATACTTCCGCAATATCCTCCGGCAATTCCAGATTATATAAAATTTCTACTGCTTTCTGAAAATAACGCTTTGCAAGATCATTCTGTCTTAATGCCGTTAAGGTATAACCGATTCCCGAGAAAATACGTCCACTTTCCACAGAACGTTTGTTGTCCAGTGCTTCGAAAGTTCTTACCGAATACAGCAATGAAATCGGATACATACCGTTGGTAGACGCCAGCATAATATTCTTCTGGTATGCATTGTAAATAAGCTGTGTATTGCCAATTTCTGTTGCCAGTCTGATTCCCTTACTGAAATAAATAAGCTGGGATTCGGAATAATATGCCTTTGCTACAATCTCCGGCTTATTGTCATAGGCATATACATAAATGTACGCCAGATGATTCCGGTAGTCATATTTCATTAATTTTTCAATCATGGCATCGCTGACTTCCACGTTCTGTGCACAGAAGAAAATATTATTCCAGCCTGCCATCTTCGCCTGTATTTCTACCAGCTCTGCTTCAAACTGACCGCGCTCCATGCCACCTTCTATTGCAATACTTTTTGCAACACCTGCACATTCAGTGGCTTCCTGCAATTTTGACTGATACATATAAACTACAGAGCGGATATAATATGCATGAAAGCGCATCCTGCGGTTCTTTTTCTTCTCTGCAAGCTGTAAGATACCCTCACTTATTTCCAGTGCTTTTGGCAAATCCCTCATATATACCGATACATATGCATAGAACTGCCAGAGTTTGTATTTCACTTCATCCGATACGGTAAAATTTTCAAATCTGATTCTGCGGTCTACTTTCTCCAGATAAAACAATGCCTGTTCAAAATCCATGAAAAAAACAAGATTCTGTAATGTTCTGATATCTTCTTCAATACTTTCTGCTGTAATAATCTCATCTCTTTGTTCCCGGGATTCTCCGGCATTTCCAATGCGGAATATTGCAACATTATTGTCCAATTCCTCCGTTACGCTTTCCCAGCCCGGCAGCATATATTCCGGCAGCCGCTGCTGCTCATTCATGCCGAGAACGATTCCGATATTCTCTGTATGCTCTGCCTTTAACAGTTCATAGACTATTTCTATGGTTCCCATTCCGGCAAACTGCACACGGTTAATCCAAAGCATAAACGGCTGTATCTTAGAAACTTCAACAAGCATTGCCACAATAGCATCATGCATCCGCTCCCGCTCATAGTCAACTTCTGTATACAATAAACTCTCTTTCCGGATACATTTTCCGGTCTCCCGGTATGCTGCAATAATCGGACGCTGCAGGGAATAGACATTACACTTGTCCAGAAATTCATCAAATGTCATCTCCTTCTGCTGGTCGAAAAGTTCAAAAATCAAATCCAGAAACGGCTCATATGCTCCCGATAATTTCTCTGCCCGGAATTCGTGGGCTGCAAAATGAACCTTTTTATTATTTGTTATCTGCTCTGATATTTCCAGCTGCTTTAATGAAAAATCATTACTGTATTTTGCCAGAACAATGTTGTGTTCTTTCTTTCCAATCTGTGCAAAAACCTGTTCCAGAATACTGTTATAATATTTTTGAATCATCTGTTTCCCCCTTCAGAAATATTCAAAAAGGCTCTGAAAATATATGATAATTCCCTGTTATCATATACCTCCCTTTCTCTTTCTGTAATAACCTGTCTGGTATTTATAATTTATATATTAGTATAGTCCTCAAACCCACGGATTGTCAATGTTTGTTGCGACTTTTTGAAGGGAGTTTGAATGAAGTCCTGAAGCAGGTTTTAATAGAAATCCAGTCCTTTTTCGGTATCATTTATTTTCATAAAAATACAGCTGCTTTATAATGTATGTATTGGTAATTGCAGAAATTTTAATGCAGCTCTTGCTGCAATCTCCGTCGGGTCAACTATATTTTCTCTGATTCCTGCCAAGGAAAAAGCAATTGGTAATTCAGTACATCCCAGAATCACACTTTGCGCACCCTGTTTAATCAAGGATTTTAAAATATCGTCAAGTCCGTACTTTTCTACATCCTTTTTTCCAGCTTTAATACACTGATAGATTACTGCCATAATTTTCTGTTGCTGCTCTGCATCCGGATAAATCGTTTTGATTCCCTGTGCCCGAAGCTCTTTCTCATAAACCCCACTCTTTATCACGCCATCCGTAGCCAATACGGCTGCACATGATATATTCTGCTCTTTTAAAGCTTTTACTGTCTCGCGGGGCATATGCAATATCGGGATATCAGTAAATATTTTTAACCGGTCATAAAAAAAATGTGCTGTGTTACAAGGTATCATCAATAAATCTGCTCCCATATTTTGCAGACTTACTGCACTTTTTACCATCTCTGGTATAGGATCCTCTCCATTTTCAAGAATAGCTTTCGTTCTATCCGGAATATTCGTGTTACAATCAACACAAACATGCACATAGTTCTGATCGCAGTCTGCATCTGACACTTCAAAAATCTTTTTCATTAAATCGCAGGTAGCCATCGGTCCCATGCCACCAATAATACCTATTGTTTTTTTCAATTCCGTTCCTTCTTCCTCAGGTCATGTGTCAAAGCTCAGAAAGCCCGGAAATCATTATCATTTCCAGGCTTTCCTTGTAATGTACTTCAAATTTTCCATCAAAATCTGACATGCTGTATGTTTACATCATTTTTTAAGTTTTTTAATACTCTACCTTCCACATATAGCGTCGTGTTGTCAGTGGATGCTGTCTCTCCTCAGCCAAAGCCTTATTATAAACCGGATATACATTTGTGAATAAGGAATGGTTAAAATAGTCTACGACTGATGCATCAATTGTAGACAGCCCTAAATCCTTTGCATCAATTACTTCAATCCGTTTTGCATAAGTCTTCAAAAACTTCAATGCACGTTCATCCAACGGTCGATTGGTTCCCTCAGAAACCTGAAGCACAAATGGTACTTCTTTATCTGTAATTTCGAAAGGTCCATGGAAAAATTCCCCACTGTGAATACTGGAAGAATGAATCCACTGCATTTCCATAAAAATACATATACTTTGCATATATGCTGCACCATAACCCGCTCCGCTTGCCATAGTATAAATAATTTTATCATCTTTATATTCCTTGGCAAACAGTTCAGCCCGTTTTTCCACATGCTTACATGCATGTTTCACAATACCATCAATACGTCCAACACCATCCATAAATTCTTCATAATGCTCATACCCTTCTGTCTGATTCAACAGTTCCACTGCCACCAGAAGTGCACAGATAATTTTTTCACCAGCAATATCCTTATTATCCCCAAAAGTATAATTGATAATATAATCACCAAATGGGGTAATCTCTGATTCCTCTTTCCATGTCAGAATAATTACAGCTGCACCTTTTTCCTTTGCCAGCTTCGCTGCATTAATTGTTTCCGGTGTATTTCCCTTATGGCACGATAAACACACGATTACATTTTTTCCCAAATCCTTCGGAGTACTATATACAAATTCATTACTATTAATTAGTGCTGACTTAATATTTGCACATTCTCTTTCCATAAATGTTTTCGCTGGATAAAGTGCTCCATTAGAGCCACCACATCCCACAAAATATAATGCTTTAATACCGCCTTCTTCTTTTCTGCTTTCTAAAATTTCTGTAATTACATTCTTGATTTCTGTTGGCTTCATTGATAATCCTCCCATAAATATTTTTAATACATTGTTGTTATATTATTCTGCAAGCATCGGTCTTGCTAATTTCTGAATATATGAAATTTCTTCCTGGCTCAGTTTACAATACTCACTATTATCCATACTACATCCGGCATCCTGCACATACATCATTTTGGTATCCTTTTCTACAATAGTAAAAAACCAACGCTCTTTCGGTACATTGTATAAAGTTCCTTTCTCCACCGGAGTTAATTCAATATTAAACTTTCCATCTATTCTGTCCGCTGTAATAATAATACATTTTCCAGAAATCAAAATGAATTGTTCATCTGTCGTATGATGTATCTCTAAATGCTCTAACCCATCAATGTCATTATTCGGTTTCCAATTTTTAATACAAACAACCCATTTTTCATTCCGATATGCACATTCTATTCCTTCTCCATCATATCTGTAACTTGTCGGCTTTATATCCATATACTGTTCCTCCTTAAACCCTTTTAATTATTTCTATTATCAATTATTCTTCCTGCAATTGGCGTTCCATACCCAAACGCTCCTTCGACACCGCAAATCTTTGAAGCGAATTCTGCTCCAGCCTGCATGGCTTTCTTTAAAAGTTCTTTAACATTCCCATCATCTTTACTTTCTTCTTTAAAAAATTCCGGTTCTTTATGCCGTAAAATATATGTCAAAAATGTCGCGAAATAAGAGTCTCCTGCACCCATAGTATCCATAATGCTTTCTGCCTTTACAGCTTTTTCATACATCATTTCACCATGGTATAAAATGTATGAGCCAGCTTCTCCTATTGTTCCCAGAACAAATGGGACTCCAAGCTCTTTTACTTTATTCATTTCCCTTTCGCGTTCTTTATCACTTAAATGTGCACAGGAAAGCATCGCCACTTTAATATGCGGACAAATTTTTTTCAGATATTCGTCTGTCCATCGATTTGAAAAATCAAATGCAACCGGAAGACCCAAAGAAGCAATTTCTTCTATGTCATCATCTATATAGGCATTCAGATTTGTATAAATCAGATCAAACTTTCTTATATATGAAAAATCTTCCTGCGTAAAATCATAAGGATACTCTTTTGCCACACCTCCATGATTGGATCCGATAAATACGCGATCTCCCTGATTCAGTGTCACACATGCAAATCCATTTTCACCTTCATAATTCCTGCTATGTGAAAAGTCTACATTCATATTTTTCAGTGCTGCCTGAATGCATTCTGCTACTTCATCATTTCCAAATTTACCTAAAAATGCACTTTCTGCATTATTCATATGCGCATATGCACATGTGTTAACACACTGACCTCCTGGATACATTTTCCCCCTGGAAAGATATTTGTCACAAACTGCATCTCCAATTGCAATTATTCTAGGCTGTCTCATTTTTATTTCTTTCTCCTTTCTTTCAATTTTTCTTTCACCCAGACTCCCTCACCTCTTCTTTTTGCAACAAGCAATTATTTTTCCAGATTCGCTCTTTCATTTTTTCAGATAGCCATTATTAATATTTATGTATATCTGGCAATCCATCATGAGGTGGCAGTTCCCACAGCCTGTCAGAATAACACAGGCTGTGTGCTGTTACTGTTTTCTTTATTTTGCCACCACCGGTTTTTATCAGAAAACAAAATATCCGATTCCTGTTGCTACTAATACCGATACAATTGTACATACAAGTCCCGGCCGCATATAGCTGTGATTAAATATGAATTTTCCAATCTTCGTAGTACCTGCCGTGTCAAAAGCAAGACCTGCTATACACTGGCTGGAATCCGGGATAAAGTAGTTGGATGAGCATGCCATCCATCCACCTACGATAATATAAGCCGGCAGTTTCAATGCAATTGCAATCGGAATCATAATCATTGTCGTAGACGCTTGTGAACTCGTCAGTGCACCTACCAGAAATACTGCAATAATATAAATCCAAGGATATTTATTTGTTAATGCTGACAAATTTTCTGTAATGAAGTCTGTCTGTGCTCCAACAAAGGTATTTACCAGCCAGCAAAGTCCCGCTGCAAGAATAACAGCAAAGAATCCAGTCTTTAACAACGGTACTTCTAAAATGTCGTTACTATCAATTTTACTTACAATAACAATAATTGCGGCAGCTACATACATAATAATCTGGATTAAAGATGTCATTGCTAACTGTGTACCATCGCTAAATGTTGGACGGAGTGCCGGGAAAATACCGCATATTGCAATTACTACCATAGAAACCAAGAAGATAGCAACAGAAATCTTTGCTTTTTTGGTTACCTGTTTTTCTCCTTCTACTTTCTTTTTAAAATCTTTTACCAGTCCATCTGCAACTCTCTGCTGATATTCAGGATCATCCTCTAACTCCAGGCCTTTCTTGTATACAGACAATGCTGCAACCAATACTCCTATCAGTGCTGCCGGAATTGCTACCAGCATAATTGTTGCCAGATTTACTTTTTCAAAAATAGTCATATAACCCACAATAGCTACTGTTGCAGCTGTTATTGGTGATCCGGTATTTGCCTGCTGGGATGAAATAATACTAACAGAAATCGGGCGCTCAGGCCGAATTCCATTTTCCAATGCTATTTCATTAATAACCGGAAGTAACGAATATACAATATGTCCGGTTCCACAACAGAATGTAAATAAATACGCTACAAAAGGTGCTACCAAAGTAATGTTTTTCGGATTTTTCCGTAATATTTTTTCTGCAAGCTGTACCATAAAATTCAATCCGCCAGTCGCCTGCATCGTACAGGCTGCGGTAATTACTGCCAACATAATCAGTATAACAGTAATCGGTGGATCTGATGGAGTCACTCTAAAGATATATACGAAAATCAACATTCCGATGCCGCCAGCCATTGCCAGGAAACTTCCACCTTTTCTGGTTCCCCACACAATAATCAGCATTAAAACAATAAATTCAATCCAAAACATGGACATCTACCTCCTCTTTTTTATTTATTCCAAAGCATGTGCACTACTTTAAAACCAAAATGTATTAATTTGTTTTTATTTGTATTGTTTTCTTTTGTATCTATTTGTATTATATAGATTCCATACATTTGTGTCAATAAAGAAATACATTTTCGACATTATGCACAATTTTTTGTTTCACTTTTTGTACATCAATATCAATTTAATTGTGCATAACAAAACCCGCCAGGAGCACTGGCGGGCATACAATTAAATACTTTTTATTCTTTTGTTTTCTCTTTCTTTCACTCAAGCAGTTAAATGTATGAAGAAATAACATAATCCGCCTGACTTACATCCTGATTCTCACCAGCTCCTGTATACGCAACTACCTCTATATTTGCAGCCTTTGCTGCCTGTATACCAATAAACGAGTCTTCTATTGCAATACATTCTTCCGGCTTTGCTTCTAAATATTGCATTGCCTTTCTATAACATTCCGGATCCGGTTTTCTATTCCGGCACATGTCTCCGCATACCACCACATCGAACAAACCCAGCATTTTCATCCGGTTCAATGCTACTACAATCAGCCGTGTAGAGGTCGAAGAAACCACTGCCAGCTTTTTCCCCTGTTTTTTCAAGCCGGCAATAAACTCCAGTAATCCCTCCATCGGCTTAATGCAGCCATTTTCATATGTATTTCCTATTTCTTTTCTTTTTTGCAAAAGCTGTTCCATTGTTATTTTCTCCGGCGAGCGTTCCAGTAGTCCCAGCAGAATATGGGAATCATGTGAGCCAATTAGTCTATCCCTGTCTTTTTGTGTCAGTTCCACTCCAAACTCTTTTAATGCCAGGCCCAGATAATTACCATTACTCTCTTCTGTATCTGCTATAACTCCATCAAAGTCAAACAATACATATTTTTTTTCACAGAATTTTTTCATTAATATTCTACCTTCCACATATAGCGGCGGGTTGTTAACGGATGTTCACGCTTTACTGCCAGTGCGTGGTTGTAAATCGGATATACATTATTAAACAGTGCATGGTTAAAGTAATCTACTACTGATGCATCAATTGTGGATAAGCCAAGCTCTTTCGCATCAAGAACCTCAATACGTTTTGCATATGTTTTCAGAAATGTAAGTGCTCTCTCATCCAGTTCGCGGGTTGAGCCTTCTGATATCTGAATCATAAACGGACGGTTTGCATCCGTAACTTCAAATGGACCATGGAAAAATTCACCGGTATGAATACTGCTTGAATCAAGCCACTGCATCTCCATAAATATACAGATGCTCTCCATATAGGCAGCTCCATATGCTGCACCACTTCCCATTGTATAAATCACCGAATCGTTCTGATACTCTTCTGCAAATGCCTCTGCTCTGGCAGCTACATGTGTACGTGCATTTCTGATGATATTGCTAATCATGCCTAAAGCTTCATAGAATTTATCATAATTAGCATATCCCTCCGTCTGTGCAACTAATTCCACTGCCACAAGCAATGCACACTGTGTCTTTTCTCCTGCATAATCAATATCCCCTGCAAGATGGTCAGGACTTGCATCAAATGTATAATGGATAATGTAATCTCCAAATTCTATAATTTCTGATTCCTCCAGCCATGTCAGAATAATAACCGCCGCTCCTTTTTCTTTTCCTAATCTGGCAGCCTTAATCGTTTCCGGTGTATTTCCCTTGTGACAGGCAAGACAAATAATAGAATTTTCTCCAAAGTCCTTTGGCGTACTATGTACAAACTCATTACTGTTTATCCAGGCTGATCTCAAAACCTGTGATTCTCTTTCCACAAATGTTTTTGCCGGATAAAGTGCACCAAGTGATCCTCCACATCCCACAAAATAAATATTTTTAATTCCACCGATGTCTTTTTTTTCTTCTAAAATTTCTTTCACAATGTTTTTAATGTCTTTACTTCCGTATCCCATTTTTTCTCTCCTTTTTTATAATGTATTTATTTGTTCTATGCATTTAATATAATACAATATAATACCTTTTGTCAATATATATCATACAATATAGGAAAATATATACATTTTTGCAACTTTGTTTTATAATATTTGTGAAAGTTATATTAGGAGAGAGGTATTTATATGGAACTGAACAACACCATTGCCACACCACTGTACAAACAATTGGAGGAAAAAATACGAAAAGAAATTGACGCCGGAGAACGGGCGGCCGGCAGTCGTCTGCCTACAGAAAATGAATTAAGTGAATCATACCATGTGAGCAGAGTTACTGTCCGAAAAGCATTAGCCGTTTTATCTGAATCCGGATATTTAGAAAGGAAATCAGGAAAAGGGACTTTTGTAGCTGAGAAAAAATTGCAGCGTAACATTACAGAAGTCATAAGTTTTTCTGATATGTGCCGGATGAAAAACGCAACACCTGGAGCTAAGACCATAAAAATTGCATTGGAAGATCCTTCTGAACGGGATTTAACTGAAATGTCACTACACGAAGGGGATAAAATACTTGTAGTGGAAAGAATCCGTTATATGGATAATGTCCCTGTCATCTTAGAGTTCAATAAATTTCCTGAATCCTTTTCTTTTTTATTTGGAGAAGATTTAAACGACTCATCTTTGTATGAAATACTAAGAAAACACAATATCATTCTGGATCATTCACGCAAAACACTTGATATTGTTTTCGCTAATGCCCAAGAGGCTAAGTCTTTAAACATCAGTAAGAGATATCCTCTGCTCCGGATATCAAGCACCATCCACGATGTTGACAACACTATCACGAATCTTTGCAAACAGCTATGTATCGGTGATAAGTTCCAGTTTATTATTTAGTTACAATTTACACCATTTCCAATGCGGCTCATCTAATAGCAAATGCGATAAAGTTCCCTATTACAATTAACTTTATCGCATTTATTATATCCTTAAAGAGGTCATTTCTTAGCAGAAAGAAGTATCTCCAGTTCATCTGCTCCAACCGGTTTGGAATAATAGTATCCCTGAAACCAGGTGGCTCCCACAGTCCGGAGATAATCTTCTAATGCCTTATTTTCCACGCCCTCCAGACAACTCTTGATATTGGCTGCATTGGCAAAATCCACCATGCTCTGGACAATCGCCTTATTCTTTTTATTTACAAGAATCTTCCGGATAAAGCTCATATCAATCTTAATCTCATCAATCAGCATCTCAAGTGCCATGGCAGAAGATGAACTTCCTGTTCCAAAATCATCCATGGCAAATTTGATTCCATAGCCTCTTAATACCGCCATCCGCTCATTGATTACCGATACCGGAAGACTTCTGCATCGTTCCGTAATCTCAAGGCAGAGATGTCTTACCGGAAATTCCGTCTTATCCAGAAGCTCTAATACCACCCGGCAGAAATCCGGCCGCTCCAACTGCTTGGCAGATACATTTACATTAATAAAAAAGTCCGGGTTCTGCTGCAGGAAGAGTTTGCTGTCCCACAATGCCTGTTCCAGTACAAAATTTCCCAAATCATACATGGAAGGATCATTTTCCAGCCAGTCGATAAAAAGTCCCGGTGGAATTGCTCCATAAGGTTCCTTCTTCCAGCGCACCAGTGCCTCTGCCCCCATTATCTTTCCATCCTCAGAGGTCACAATCGGCTGATATTCCACATAGAATCCATCACAATGATTCAAAACAGATTGATGAATGATTTTCATCAAATCCAGATCCATGCCACCATAAGAAAGCACCAGATCGTTAAAAAATAAAATACCGGTACTGCGGCGTTCCCTTGCTTTCTCCAATGTATATTCCAGCTTACTTTGAACCGTGGAAATATCTCCCTTATAATCATCTAAAATCAGTCCGCTGGCATAGATTTTAAATTCAAAAAAATGCCCGTCAATATATGCATTTTCCTTTAAGGTGTCCTTTATCTTTTCCATATATGCTTCCGCTTCTTCCCGGTCTGCATCCCTTAAGATAAAGGCAAAATTGGAACTGTTCATGCGATATACTGCTGTATCAGCATCCATCATATAGATGAAACGCAGTCCGATTTCCCGCTGCATCTGCTCGCTGTAATTCGTTCCATATAAAATATTCATGTCATTCATATGGTCAAATTCGATTTCAAGGACTGCCACTTTCCGTCTGGTCGCAAGATAATCTTTGATATGTTCTTCAAACTTGACCTGACTATATAAATCCGTCTGCGCATCAATCTCCTGAAGCGCATTTTCATTCTTCAGTACAACAATCAGATATTCCCGGTTCTCTTTTCTTAATACATCCGTAGAAAACCCCATCATATAATCCAGGTTCTCTTTTCCCATACGAATATAAAGAGGTTCTGAAAGTGCCTCCTTCTTAAGACGTTTTCCCATTGCTTCTTCATATTCCGGTATATCATATGGATGAACATGTGCCGTCAGTTTCTGATAAAAATCCAGACTGTATCCGGCTTCCATTCCAAGAAATTCTGCTATTTTCTCCGGTACAAATGTCTGATTTTTCTGCAAATCCGTTACCAGAAGATAGAGATTCTTTGACAAATCTGTTACCTTAGCCATCATATCTGAAAAAAATTCCACATCCTCTATCCAGAAGTCTTCCTGTTTCATCTTCAATCATCCTTTTTGCAATAACTGCAGGTGACCATCTATGCCCTTAAAAATACCTTGCCTTCTTTTTTATTTTACCATGTTACGCTTCGTTTGGCTATCTGATATTGTGCTGATTCCATAGATAAATCTTGTTTTATCATAGAGTTCAAAGTACCGATATGAGGCATCCTTTTCTTCCTGTATGTTATCGGATTTTATCCTCAGTCCGGCTACGTCCAACCCCGTGTAGGAAAGCTGTTCTGCCAACTCTTTATCCACTGTTTTTTCTTCTTCATTGTCTTTAACGGATGAGGAAGCTTCCTCTGTGGCTGTAACATCCGATAAAATATCTTTTCCTTCTGCCTCCGCCAGCAAAACGGTGCCATCTTCTAACAGAAATACCGCATGCTTCTCTGTGCCATCATATTTTGTAAAAATAAGTTTCCAGTAGTAGGCACTGTAGGTATGAAATGTTGTATCCACCGCTTTCTCCGGAAATGCTTCCCAGGTATACCAGTTGGCATAAGAAGAAGCTAAATCAGAAGGATACTGCCCTTTCTGATAAATGGCTTCCATACTGTCTCTTGCCAGTGCCGCTGCCTCGTAATCCTTTAAAGTCATCTCATAGGAATAGGCTTCCTGTGTCTCACTCTCCCACTGCTTTACGTTCCTGCCCTTCAATCAGAATTCCCGGCAGAAAAATTCCTGTCAGCACCACCAGAAGTTCTTTATTTCCATACAGTACTGCCGGCTCGATATTTTCCTTTAACACAAGCCCTTTTGCCTCAAAGGACGGTATCACCACCTTAAGTACTTCACTGCTTACATTTTCAACCTGAACTGCTTCCTTTTCCATTTCATGTTCCCTTAAATAAATCAAATCAAAGAGCTTTCCCGACATCCGCTCCAACCGTCTGCCTTCGGAAAAGATATAACTAGCTGATCCCTTTTCCGTACCATTCCCTGAAGCTCTCCTATCTTTTCTGATACTGCTTCTGCCACCCGGTTAAAGTTTTCTGCCAGAAGTCCTACTTCATCCTGACTCTTTACTGTAATCCTCGTCTCATAAGAGCCATCGGTAATCTCCTCTGCCACCCGGTTCAACTGCTCCAATGTCTGGAAGTGCGCCCTTTACCGACTCTTCCCGGTTCAACGCCTGAAGTACTTCATATTCCACTGAGGACTGCACCAGATTATTCTGAATGACTGCATTAGAAATCTGTGTTTCCTTCGCCAGTTCAAAATTCTTATGTATCATCAGATAGCCCACCAGTCCCAGACTGACTGAAAGCAGGATTAAATTTGTAATTAATACTTTATATCGAAATTTCATGCTTTATCCTCTAACCGGTATCCTGCCTTAAATACTGTTTTAAGCTCCGCTCCAAGATTCAGTTTTTTCCGTAATCTCTGGATATGAAGGTCTAAGGTTCTTGACTCTACGGAATATTCCGTTCCCCAGATTTCTTCATAGATTCTTTCCCGGAACAGTGTAATATTCCGGTTGCACATCAGAATTTCTAAGAGTTCAAATTCCTTTGGCGTAAGCTCCACTTCTTTTCCTGCCTTTGTCACCACCTGATTTTCACTGTCTAATTCAATATCCATAAAAGTAATCTTCTGCTCCATCTTATGATAGCGGCGCAGCACAATATTAACCCGTGCCAAAAGTTCCACTACTTCAAAAGGCTTTACCATATAATCTTCTGCCCCGGAGGTCAGCCCCTGCATCCGGTCTTTTAGCGAATCCTTTGCCGTCAGAAAAATCACCGGAATTCCCATTGGACGGATGTATTCCATCAATTCAAATCCATTTAAATGTATCTGTACACAAAAAAAGTTTCTTCTATTCCTTCTGATTGCTCATCGGAATAAAAGAAACTTTTTTATTCTCATCTTCTCTGGTCTAGAAGAAACAATTATTTTTTCATGCTACGCCTGCACCAGTGTCATTTTTCCACTGCAATGCATCTTCCGGATGCCCTCCGGTATCATAAGTCTGTCTCCGGTATCTACCCAGATGCTGCCAATTAGACCGCTGCCGGATGCCACATAAATGACATCTGTGCTGTCAGAAAGCAGCAAATCCATTTCCCTCTCTACCTTAAATCCTGCACCTGTTACTTCTGCAGCACCACGCTCTATCCGGATTTTTCTATTCGGCTGGTTGCAGGATAACGCTGCTCCATTGCTTTCCATGACTTTCTTATACCAGAATGCTGAATCCTTTACATAACGCTGCTGGGTTGCAAAGTCCACATAAATAATTCCGAACCGCTCAGAATAGCCCTCATGCCATTCGAAATTGTCCAAAAAAGTCCATAAGAAATAACCGGCAATCTCTGCTCCTTCATCCGCCGCCTTCTGCAGATTGCCAAGGTACTCATCTAAGAACTGGATACGGTTGGCATCATGTACACTGCCATCTGCTTCCACATTGTCATGACAGGACATTCCATTTTCCGTAATATAAATCGGAAGCTGATAACGTTCGTAGAGGAATTTTCCTGCCCAGTATAGGCATTCCGGTGTCACCGGCCATTCTGCGGCAGTCTTTGGGAATCCTGCCGGACGGTCTACAAATTCCGGCTCTCCATCTGCTCCTGCACGAACCGGATATCCGTTATAAATATTCTGACCGTAAAAATCAATGGGCTGATGAATCAGTTCCATATCTTCTTTCGTGATTTCCGGCAGATACTCCTTGTATTTCTCAAGACCTTCCTTTGGATAATGTCCTAAAATAACCGGGTCGGAATACCAGGATACATTCCAGGTCCAGTTGTCGACATCATTATAAAAGCCAAAATATACCTTCTTTGCAGCTTCAATATCTTCCGGGGAATTACTTGCCGGATATGCCACCCCACTGGTTGGTGCATAGCCAATCTGTATCGGCTGCTTTGCATATTTCCGGAGAGTAATAACTGCTTTTCCATGTGCCCGCAATGCATTATGCGCAATCCGGAAGCTTTCCTCTGGTGTGACTTTCTTTCCCGGTGCATGAATACCACGGTAATATCCCAGTCCGATAAAGCACTGTGGCTCATTCAAAGTAAAAATCTTGTCGCAGATATCAGTAAAATTCTCTGCTACTACTTTTGCATATTCTGCAAACCAATCTATGATTTCTTCATTGAGCCAGCCGCCTTTATCCTCCAATGCCTGCGGAAGTTCCCAGTGATAAAGTGTCATATATGGCTCAATGCCGTTTTTCTTCATTTCAAGAATCATATCACGATAGAGTGCCACCGCTTTTTCATTGACTCTTCCGGTTCCCTCCGGCATCAGTCTCGCCCAGCTTACGGAAAAACGGTATGCCTTCACACCGAGTTCTCTCATCAGCGCATAGTCCTCTTTATAACGGTGCATGTCATCGGCACTGACATAGGCATTATGATGTTCGAAGGTTCTTCCCTCTTCGGTAAAGGTGTCCCAGATGCAGGTTCCTGCGCCATCGTTTTTGTCTCTTCCCTCTACCTGATAGGCACTGCTGGCAACGCCCCATACAAAGTCTTTTCGAAACATTTGTTTTCCTCCTGATTCTATTTCTTGTGTTATTCTTCTACAATTGTGAAAAATACTATAATTTTTTCAGTTCGAATATCTGTGCAGTTCCTCGAGTGCGAATGCCACATAAGAACTGCAAGGGGCACTAAGAATTTTGCGAACCCTTTTCTTTTTCCCGGCAACCGGCACAAATTCACATCCATGTTCATATGTGCCTCGCTGGCACTTCCCTGTGCCAGCGTTGCCAGATGCCGGACAAAATTCCAAGTGCCCCTAGCAGTACTTAAAATGCATCCGTACTTCGACGAACCACCCAGATATATTCCAATCATAAAAATATATCATTTTTCACAATTGCAGAAGCATTCTCTTAATCGTTTTCGTTACAAAAACACTCTACCACGAAACAACTGTTCCGGGATAGAGTGTTTTACCTTAAAAATGGTAGAAATCTATTTTATTAAGAAAAATCAGAATGTACGGATTCCATATGACATAAGAGTTTGTTTTAAGTCATTTGACTTTTTGTTACTTTTGAATAGAATCGTAGTATTTTTTCACGATTTTCTCCGCTGGTTTTGCATATATTTCATAATCTTTTCTCTTTAGGGCAGCATTCTTCGTGTAGAGATGACTGTTCCAGGACCAGAATGCCATGCCCCTCACCCATTCTCTTTTTAAGCAGGCTTCAAACATTGCTTCATACCAGTCTGCCTGTCCCTTAACATCCGCTTCTCCCTGCACCGTCCAGTCATTTGGCACTTTATTGGAATCCACGATAGACATACATCCTGCCTCTGCAAAGAAAAATGGTTTTTGAAACCTCTTTACCACCGCTTCAATCCGGTCGAGCTGGTTCTCCCAGTCTTCCAATGGATAATATCCGCTGGAAGAAATCACATCTACCGCATCCCACCATTTCACATTATGCTCCTGATATTTATCGGTATTATAGGAAACAAATCCGTCAAATTCACTCCGGATGTCGGCAATCAGTTTCCGCCATTCTGCTTCCCTGCGTTCTGCCATAACCATTTCGCAGCCTGCAATATGCATTTCCACGCCCATTTCTTTTGCCAGTCTCGCATAATGAAGCTGAAATTCGGTATAAGATTCAAACCAGTTGCACCACTTCGGTTCACAGACTACGTCTTCGTCAAAGAAATTTACATGGGCGCGCCAGGTTCCGTTCTTGCAGTTTACCGTAGGCTTTAATGCCACACGCATACCAAGCTCTTTCGCATAATCAATCATGCCCTTTAATTCATCATCTGACACCGTTGCTTCAGAAGTATAACAAATCTCTTCCGACTGTGCCGTGTCCTGCAATCCGTTGGGTGCTAAGATAACAAAATTGCTGTTGGTATTTTCTTTCATTTTCTTTAAGCTGTCAAAAGCACTCTTCTCCTGATAGCTTCCTTTCCTTGCAAATGGTGCATATGTCATGCCGCAGATATATTCCATGGTAAGTGTTTCCTTTCTCCTCTTTCAATGACTTTTTATGATGGGAACTATAGCATTCGCCCTGTAATCTTGCTATAATGATTTATTATAAAAATAGTAAAAATCTCTTATGGCAGGAATTCATTTATTTTAAATATATTGGGGGATGACTTTATGAATTCACTTTTTGAATACAGTGACCGGCTGAATGCTCCTTTTGAATGCTTCTTATTTGACACGAGAATCCATTCTTTTCCCATCCGGTCCCACTGGCATTACTTTGTTGAAATTCTGTATATGTTAGAGGGCACCGCCATCATCAACTGTGATGATGATACTTATGTACTAGAAGAAGGTGATATGACGTTATTTCTTCCGCAGGCAATCCATTCTATCTATACTGCCACAGAGCAGCCATTGGTTTATTATGTCATGAAATTCGACTTAAACCAGCTTGCACCATCCGGCAATGCATTAAGCACCACTTTTTCCGGGATTAATTTTGTATCACTTTTTAATCTGGCAAAGGGTGATTCCCATGCTCCGAAATATTTTTCCAAAGCGATGTTAACAGACTATCCCATTGCCGGAATCTTTTCCTCCTGTGAACACGAAATGCAGCAGCAGGAATACGGTTACCGGATTCTGGTACAGTCCCAGATTAATTCCCTTTTAACCTTTATCCTGCGTATCTGGCGGGCACAGGGTTTTAATACGGATAAAGCTCTGGCTATTCCGCAAAACACAGAAGAAGCGTCCATACACTCCATTACGGAATATATCGACGCTCATGCCCAGGAGCCATTAAAGGTGGAAGACCTTGCCAGAATGTGTAATATGAGTTATTCCTATTTTGCCAAAAGCTTCCGGGAACTCTATGGCCAGTCCTGTAAAAAATATATTGAATTTATCCGCCTTTGTAAGGCTGAGGATCTGCTGCTCTTTACCAATCTTGACTTGAATTATATCAGTCAGGAAACCGGCTTTTCCGATTGCAGCCATTTTATTAAGGCTTTCCGAAGCAAGCACAAAATGACACCCAAACAATACCGGATGGAGCATTCCTCTTAAAAGAACATTCTTAAAGGTGCATATAAATATCTGCCTGCTGGATTACCACATCTGCTCCTGCCATCAGCATGGCAAAGAAGGTTAATATGATGGTAAGGAATACCGCCTTACCATCATAGACAAATTCCACATTCTTCTTCCGGTTGGCAAGAAGGATTTCTATTCCAAGCAGGATAAAGATACATGGCCAGATATGGAAAATGATTTCATAGGTCAATACTGGCACAAACAGATGCACCAGAAACAGGATTCCAAATAAAACCAGTGTACTTCCTAAGGTAATGCTGCCCACTCTGTGGGTGCGTACTTCTTTCACATTCTCATCCATTTTCCCTATGCCTCCTTTGTTTCTTCTTCCTCAAGGGATTTTTTCTTACCATGAACCAGATAAATTCCTGCTGCTATAATTGCAATTCCTGCCAGCAGTCTTGGAAGCCGGTAACTGATTTCCTGAAGTACCCAGACCGTTTCATCCGGAATTAAATTTGCAATCATCCAATAGAAGCTGTTCCAGATTAACATAATACCAAGCAGAATCAGCACGACTGCAATAATGGTACGATAACGCTTTACAAAGGATTTATCTTTCCCGCCTTCTCCACTTAAATGGAATAAATAATCATCCTCCACAGCATAGAATTCTTCATCGGATAAGCCTGCTAAATTGTGTACATGGAAGAAGCTGTAAAACCATGCAATTACTGCAAGCACTGCCAGCGGTCCAAGTTCAAAAATGGATGCTGCTACAATAATGCCAAAGAACATCGACATCAGGCTTAAGCCCATTTTCATAAATCCCATATACATTTCCCCTGCTCCCGGTAAAAGGGAACAGCAAAATCTTAAAAATCCATTTCTCTTTTTCGTCATGTTATCTTTCCTCCTTTAAAAACCATCCATTTGTCGTCTCAGTAATAAAATTGCAAAATGCACTGGACGCATCATTTACACTTTGTAAGAAATTCTGCTCTTCACTACGCTTTTTCGCTTTCTCTTTCTGTTCCTGTAAGTCCTTATTGACCTGCTCTTTTGCTTCTGCCACATAAGTTTCCATGTTTGGTCTGCTCTGCTGTTCCACCGTAGGAACTACAATCAGAAATGCGATTGCCGCTGCCGCCGCAACCATTACTTTCATGCTATAAGTCAGGAGCTTCCGCTTCGCTGACACTTTTTCTTTGTATACAATAACCTTCTGCTGCTGCTCAATTTTATGTAGAATATTTTCTTCTAAATATTCCGGTGCTTTTATCATCGGTCCTTCTTCTGTTTCCCGAATCAGTTCTTCTAACGCTTCGTCACTTAAATACTCCTGTGTATCTTCTTTTCTCATATCAGCTCCGCTCCTTTCCATATAGTTTTCTAAGCATTGCCCGCGCCCGGTATATCTGTGTCTGCACGGTTTTCAAATTCTTCTGCTTTAACTCTGCTATCTCGCCGGCAGGATGTTCTTCACAGAAGTACAGCTTTGCGATTTCATCATAAGGTGGTTTCAACTGTCCGCATTTTTCCTGCAGTTCTTCCCGGACCACCTCTTCGATGCATTGCTCTTCCGGTCCTCCCGCTCTCGCAGGATGGCTTCCTAAGACTTCGTCTTCGGTGGGCACCATCCGCCTTGCCGCCTGTCTGCTGTAATCAATACATTTATTCGAAGCAATCCTGCAAAGCCAGGCTTTCTCATTCTTACCGTCGAACTCTTCCTTGTGCCGGTAGGCAGATAAAAATGTTTCCTGCGTCAAATCTTCTGCTGCAAAGTAATCTCCGGTCATCTTAACGCAAATAGAAAATACCAGATTCTGGTATTTATGAACCATCTGCGTAAATGGTTCCTGACACATTTTTATCCACCTCCTTGTCTCTTAAGAACGTTCTCATAATATATAACGAGTATCTTTTTCTATTGTCTTCAATTTTTTCAAAAAATCAATATTTTTTTAATTTATTCTATCCGGAATCCATTCTATTGACTTTTCTTTTCCGTGAAACTATAATCATTGTGGTTATCATAAATGATAGAGCAATTGCCAATACATCTAATATACGAGGGATTTAAATGATGGAAAAGAAGAAAAACTCCATTGATATGACACATGGAGCTTTATGGAATAAAATTTTGATTTTTGCGCTGCCGCTGGCTGCCAGCAGTATCTTACAGCAGCTTTTTAACTCTGTCGATACCGCTGTCGTCGGCAACTTTGCCAGCAGCCAGGCTTTAGCTGCCGTGGGAAGCAACAGTTCCCTGATTGCTTTGATGATTAACCTTTTTATCGGTATCTCACTGGGTTCAAATGTTATTATTTCCCGGTATATCGGTCAGGGTGTCCATAAGAATATCAAAGCAGCCATTCACACTGCCATTGTTGTGGCTCTGGCCGGCGGCATTTTCCTGCTGGTTTTGGGACAGTTTATTGCAAGACCGGTTCTGGTACTGATGGGAACACCGGATGATGTCATTGACCTTGCAGTCTTATACCTTCGGATTTACTTCCTTGGTATGCCATTCATTCTGTTATATGACTTCTGTTCCTCGATTCTCCGGAGTACCGGAGACAGCAGACGGCCGCTTTACGCACTGATTGCAGCCGGTGTTATCAATACCGGGCTGAATCTTATTCTGGTCATTGCCTTCCACCTTGGCGTATCCGGTGTTGCTATCGCTACCGTGGTTTCGAATATTGTAAGCTCCGGAATCCTGATTTACATCCTGCTGCATGAGGATGATCCGATTCGTTTAGAGCCAAAGGCACTTGCCATCTCCTGGCATGAATTAAAGAAGATTCTTGTCATCGGCGTTCCTGCCGGATTGCAGGGTATGGTCTTTTCCATTGCCAATGTCTGCATCCAGAGCACCATTAACAGCTTCGGCTCTGATGCTGTCGCTGGTTCTGCCGCATCGTTAAACTTTGAATATTTTTCCTATTTTGTGGTAAATGCTTTTGCCCAGACAACCGTTACTTTCACCAGCCAGAATTACGGTGCCGGTAAATATGACCGCTGCAAAAAGGTATTCCGTTTAAATATGATATTTTCCCTTATCTTCTGCGGACTCCTTTCCAGTGTCTTCATCTTAGGACGGGGCTTCTTCCTGCACCTCTACAGCAACGACCCGAAGGTACTTACCTTTGCCGTCCAGCGCCTGTTAATTGCAACAGCCTTAGAGCTTTTGACTTCTACCTATGAAATCAGCGGAGGCGCCATGCGTGGACTGGGACATTCCCTGTCGCCTGCACTGATTACCGTTTTCGGTTCCTGTGTCCTACGGCTCATCTGGGTATCTACCGTCTGTCGGTGTTTCCATGAGTTCTGGGTAGTTATGATTATCTATCCGATTTCCTGGGTGCTGACCGGAAGCATGATGCTCCTTGCCTATTACCTGCTGCGCAGGAAGTTATTCCGAAAAAGTGCAGTATAGAAAATCTGTCGCATGATTGAAATATTTGCTAAAATGAAACCCCGGAAGCAGATGGTTCCTTCTTCCAAAGAATGAATCTTTCTGTTTCCGGGGTATTTTTATGGAGCCAACTTTAAAGTACTCCTTTTTCTAAATTTTCTTTATAAATGTAATACACGGTCTTTGATTTCCTGAGTTCTTCCCTGATTCCAGAACTGGGTTCCGATATAACCACAGGTACGTCTTGCCACATTCATCTTATCCTGGTCACGGTTACCACAGCTTGGGCATTCCCACACCAACTTGCCGTATTTGTCTGTCACAATTTTAATCTCGCCATTGTAACCACATTCCATACAATAATCACTCTTGGTATTCAGTTCTGCATACATAATATGGTCATAAATATAACGGATGACAGACAGTACCGCCTCAATATTATCCTGCATATCCGGCACTTCCACATAGCTGATTGCGCCGCCCGGGGAAAGCTCCTGGAACTTTGCTTCAAAACCAAGCTTCTTGAATGCGTCAATATGTTCTGTCACATGAACATGATAGCTGTTGGTAATATAACTCTTATCCGTAACGCCCGGAATAATTCCGAAACGCTTCTGTAAACATTTTGCAAATTTATAGGTCGTAGACTCAAGCGGTGTCCCATATACACTGAAAGCAATATTTGTCTCTGTCTTCCACTTATCGCAGGCATCATTTAAATGCTGCATCACTGCCAGTGCAAATGGTGTTGCTTCCGGATTAGTATGGGATTTACCGGTCATATAACGGGTACATTCACACAATCCTGCATAGCCTAAAGAAATAGTGGAATAGCCGCCATATAAAAGCTTGTCTATGGTCTCGCCCTTCTTAAGACGGGCCAGTGCACCATACTGCCAGAGAATCGGTGCCACATCAGAAGGTGTTCCCTTCAGGCGGTTATGTCTTGCCATCAATGCCCGATAGCATAATTCCAGACGCTCATCGAAGATTTCCCAGAAACGGGTCATATCTCCGCCGGAGGAACATGCAATATCCACCAGATTCAGTGTTACGACACCCTGATTGAACCGTCCGTAATATTTCGGCTTTCCTTCTTCATCCTTGTATACGCTTAAGAAAGAACGACAGCCCATACATGGATAGCAGTTGCCCTCTTTCAGCTGTTTCATGATTTTTTCTGAAATATAATCCGGTACCAGACGCTTTGCGGTACATTTTGCAGCCAGCTCTGTCAGATAATAATACTTGGAATCCGGCTCAACATTATCCTCTTCCAGCACATAAATCAGCTTTGGAAATGCCGGTGTAATGTAGATGCCCTGCTCATTTTTCACACCAAGAATTCTCTGCTTTAAGACTTCTTCAATAATCGCTGCAAGGTCGTCTCTTACCTGTCCTTCCGGTACTTCATCAATATACATAAAGACTGTTACAAACGGAGCCTGTCCATTGGTGGTCATCAATGTGATAACCTGATACTGAATCATCTGGACGCCACGCTTGATTTCGTCTTTTACTCGAATCTCTGCTACTTTATTAATCTGTTCCTCTATTAATTCCAGTCCTGCCGCTTCAAATTCCGCTGCTACCTGACGACGGAATTTCTGACGGCTCACATTGACAAACGGAGCTAAATGTGCCAGCGAAATACTCTGTCCCCCATACTGTGAACTTGCAATCTGGGCAATACTCTGGGTTGCAATATTGCAGGCAGTCTCAAAGCTCTTTGGCTTATCAATCATGGTCTCACTGATTACGGTTCCATTCTGCAGCATATCCTCCAAATTAACCAGACAGCAGTTATGCATATGCTGTGCAAAATAATCGGAATCGTGGAAATGTATAATTCCCTGCTCATGAGCCTCTACAATATCCTGTGGCAGGAGGAAGCGCTTGGTAATATCCTTGCTGACTTCTCCTGCCATATAATCACGCTGCACACTGCTTACCGTTGGATTCTTGTTGCTGTTTTCCTGCTTTACTTCCTCATTCTTGCAGGCAAGCAGCGTCAGAATCTGATCGTCGGTAGAATTGGTCTTTCTTACCAGAGCACGTTTATAGCGGTAAGTAATATAATTTCTGGCTACCGTATACGCACGCTGATTCATAATCAGGTTCTCCACCAGATCCTGAATCTCTTCTACGGTTAATGCACGGTTCATGGTATTACATGCCTTCTCCACATTTTCACCAATGGCATTAATCTGTGCCTCTGTCATACGCTCGCTGTCTACCACACTTTCATTGGCTTTACACACAGCCGCTAAAATCTTCTCTTTATCAAATATAACTTCCGTCCCACTTCTCTTTATGATTTTCATATTCGCACCCCTATTCAAAATAATTCATTTTCAACGCGTATACTATATATTGTATCAGATTAAATTATCTTTTCAAGGTATTGTGCCAAATTGTTTATTCTTTTTCTAATACAAGAGCGGAAAGCGGCTCTACATCGGTCTTTTCGGAAATATTTTTTTTTCCGTCTGCACCTGCCGTTTTGTCATCCACCAGAATTTTCCATTTTCCTTCCGGCAAATTATACAAAATCTCTTCATCATTTCCGTTGAATATTACCAAAATGTTTTCTGGTGTGTCATCTGCACCTTTTCCCTTTAAAAGATATGCCACAACATTTTCCGGTGTATCTGATAAGAAGCAGAGATTCTGTGTCATTTCCGCTTCACTCTGCATACGGAATACCGGATGGGCTTTCCGCAGTGCCATCAAGCCCTTATAGTATGCTATCATATCCGGATATTCATGTATATTATCCCACTTGATGCTGTTTACCGCATCCGGCATATTATAGCTGTTTTCTGCAAAACCTTTTTTCTCCGGCAGCGGTTTGCTGCGGAGGAATTCTTCACCTGCCTGGATAAAAGGCACACCCTGGGAAGTAAATACAATGGCTGCGCACAACCGGTTCATGGCTTTCTTCTTTTCTTCCGATGCCTCCGGGCAGGAGACGGATAATTTATCCCACAGGGTATAGTTATCATGACAGGAGACATAATTAATACTCTGTCCCGGCTCTTTCGCCCACGGCTTACTGCCATAGGCATCATAATCTACCTGTGGATGTGCGACTGCTCCTGTAATGCCATAGCGCAATGCATTTTCCAGATGGGTGCCGCCATTAACGAAGCCCAGATGATCATCATAGAATACGCTTCCTTTTATGGTATCACGGATGTCATCATTGAACATGCCGATTCCCGGCATCTTTTTCGCACTGGCTTTAAATGCACGTTTCTCCTCTGCCAGAGAAGATGGGCCACCGTTCCAGCCTTCTCCGTAAAGGTAGATATCCGGACGTATTTCTTTTAACCGCTCTGCAATAACATTCATCGTATCAATATCCAGAACACCCATCAAATCAAAGCGGAATCCATCGATATGATATTCCTTTGCCCAGTAAATCAGGGAATCTACGATTAATTTCTGCACCATCGGACGGTCACTGGCCACTTCATTGCCACAGCCGGAGCCGTTGGTATATCCGGTCTCATCACTTCTATAATAATAACCCGGCACTATCTTCTGAAGGTTGGAATCATCCCTTCGATAGGTATGATTAAAGACCACATCCATAATCACTCCGATTCCTCTGCTGTGCAAAGCCAGCACCATCTGTTTCATTTCCTGAATCCGCACTGCTCCATCATATGGGCTGACTGCATAAGAACCTTCCGGAACATTATAATTATCCGGATCATATCCCCAGTTATACTGTGCTTTCTGATTTTTCTCATCTACAGTCTCAAAATCAAATGCCGGAAGAATCTGTACATGTGTCACACCAAGGCCACTAATATAATCAAGTGCCGTTGCTTCTCCAAAATGATTTGTAGTATTAGCTTCCGTCAGGCCTAAGAACTTTCCATTATGAAATACGCCGCTGGATTCATCCATCGTAAAATCCCTGACACTGCCTTCATAGATAATGGCATCTGTGATATGCTCCGGATTCCGGTACCCATCCAGTTCAAAGCCCTGTGGGTTTGTCTTTGCCAGATTGATAACCATACCGCGCTGCCCGTTTACCCCGGCAGCTTTTGTATACGGATCTACTGCCTCCTGCTCTTCCCCGTGATTTACTACTGTATAGGTATAGTAGATTCCATTACAATCTCCCTGTTTTTCAAAAACGTAAGTACCGTTTGCTGACTTCTTCATAATATGCTGTTCTATGAGATTATCTCCTTCGCCCTGTTTATAAAGGTTCAGCTTCACGGATTCTGCCTCTGGTGCCCAGACCTTAAATCTTGTCATTTTCGGTGAGTATACCGCTCCTAAATCATTTCCTGTGTATACTTCATAATCAAACTTCTGCATATTTGTTTCCTTTCCCTCGTTACCTGCGTGCGGCTACAGGAAACACACTTTGCGCATTTCCCGCATAACCGAAAAAAGGAAGCTTCCGCCAATGCACGGATGCTTCCTTCTTGCAACTGGCTGTCATTTCAAAGACCCTATAGCTTTGCGTCACAGGCTTTCACCTGTTTTGCTGATACATAATCTTTATTATAATGGTGGCACAATTATAAGTCAATGACTCCGGTTACTTATTGCAATTCTTATATTCCAGTATAATTCACATATGTGAATTATAAATTTAACTCTTTTTTGATTTCGGCAATGGCTTCTCTTTCATCAAAATGATATTTTACACCTTTAATTTCCTGATAATCTTCATGACCTTTTCCAAGCAGCACTATCATATCACCCGTTTTGGCATTTTCGATACAATATTTGATGGCTGCTTTGCGGTCATCGATTTCGATATATTTTCCGTTGCTCTTTGCAAGGCCAATCTTAATATCGTTGTTGATGTCGCGGATTTCTTCATCTCTTGGATTATCACAGGTCAGCACGCTTAAATCTGCCAGTTCTCCTGTCACTTCTCCCATGTCATAGCGGCGCAGCTTGGAACGGTTTCCACCGCCACCATAGACACAGATTAAACGTTTCGGATGATACTCTTTTAATGTGGTAAGCACGCTTCTTGTGCTGACTTCATTATGGGCATAGTCTATAATTACCGTAAAATCTTTGGAAACCGGAACTAATTCCACACGGCCTCTGACTTTTACTTTATCCAGTCCACGTAAAATTGCCTCATCGGAAATTCCTGCCAGATGACAGGTCAGCATGGTTACCAGTGAATTGTATACTGAAAAGCTTCCCGGAATATGAACCACTGCATAAACATTCATACAGCCGGTAGTGGTAAAATGCATTCCAATCTGTCCCTCTTCATCCAGATATCCAACAGCTCCCGCCATCAGGTCTGCGTCTTTCTTACAGGAGAAGGTATGAAGCTTACAGGTATGATTTTTGATAATTCCATCTACGTGCTCATCATCTGCATTTACGATTCCCTCTTTGCACTGACGGAATAAAAGACTCTTGCATTCCTGATATTCTTCAAAGCTAGCATGCTCATTTGGTCCGATATGATCCGGTGATAAGTTGGTAAAGATTCCATAATCAAATACAATTCCTGCCACACGGTGCATCTTAAGTCCCTGGGAGGATACTTCCATTACTACATATTCACAGCCGGCATCTACCATGGCACGGAACATCTTATGTAATTCATAAGATTCCGGTGTGGTATTCTTTGCCGGAAGCTTCTCCTCGCCGATCAGGGCACCGATGGTTCCAATCAGTCCGACTTTCTTACCGGCTTCTTCTAAAACGCTCTTTATCATATAAGTAGTAGTGGTCTTTCCTTTGGTTCCGGTCAGTCCAATGGTGGTAAGCTCTCTGTCCGGGTGTCCAAAGAAAGCAGCCGACATAATTGCCAGGGCATAACGGGCATCTTCTACCTGAAGAACCGTACAGTTCTCCGGAATATCAATTTCTACTGCATGCTCTACCACAAGGGCTGCAGCACCTTTCTTTACCGCATCTTCAACAAAGTCATGTCCGTCTACAACAGCTCCTACCATACAGACAAATACGGTGTCTTTTTCTACTTTTCTCGAATCATAGATAATATCACTGATTTCTTTCTCCATCTCTCCCTGCAGGCAGGTATAGGTCAATTCTTCACATATTTCTGCTAATTTCATACTTCTCTCCTAATGTATTATTCCGCTGTTCCGATAATGTGGCTTGCATCAATTTCCGATTCAAATACCGTATGGGAAGGTCCGGTCATAAACATATGTCCGCTTTCTTCCTCCCACTCAATATAGAGCGGTCCGCCAATCTGCTCTACCGTTACTTTCCGGTCTAAGCGTCCGGTTAATACGCCGGCTACCACTGCAGTACAGCATCCGGTTCCGCATCCGATAGTCTCTCCGGTTCCTCTTTCCCATTCCCGGATTTTCACATAATCCCTGCGAACAAATTCCACAAAAGTTACATTGGTCTTATTGGTAAAAAGTTCTGTCATATGTTCAATGGTTTTTCCGTATTTTTCTACATCAAGGTCTGCCACGCTGTCTACATACATGGCACAATGCGGGTTGCCCCAGGATACTGCCGTAATATGGAAGGTCTTATCCAGTACCTGTACCGGCTGCTCTACAAATTCATCCAGCTTTGTGTTGACCGGAATCACTTTTGCAGACATTCTCGGTGCTCCGATATCTGCTCTGATATTGCTTACCAGACCGTCCGTTACGGTTAAGTTCAGATGCTGCATGCCGCCTAAGGTTTCAATTACAAGGTCTGTCTTATCCGTCAGTCTGTGGTCGTATACATATTTTCCTACGCTGCGCAATGCATTTCCACACATCTCGCCCTCTGTTCCATCCGGGTTAAACATCCGCATCCGGAAATCCCCTTTTTCGGACGGACAAATCAATACCATTCCGTCAGAACCAATGGCAAAATGCCGGTCACTTACGAATCTCGCAAGCTCCGGCAGATTGTCAAGATGCTGATGAATGGCATCGATATATACATAATCGTTTCCAAATGCCTGCATCTTTGTAAATTTCATTTATTTTCTCCTTGCTTTCTCTTTCCTTTATTTTTCTTAAGCATTCATTGCCCGGTCTAAATCTGCAATGATATCATCCACATTTTCAATTCCTACTGACATACGAAGGAAGCAGTCTGTAATACCAAGCTTCTCTTTTACATCAAGCGGTGTATCCTCATGAGTCTGTGTGGTCGGATATGTGATTAAGGTCTCTGTTCCGCCAAGACTCTCTGCAAACATAATCATATCTACATTTTTAAGAATCTTCTTAACGGTCTCATAGCTGTCTACGGTAAAGGAAATCATTCCGCCAAATCCTGTTGTCTGACGGCAGGTTACTTCGTAATCCTTATGGTCTTCAAAACCAACATAATATACTTTCTTTACCTTCGGCTGTGTACGAAGCCACTCTGCAACCTTCCTGGCATTCTCATTGTGACGGTCCATACGGACTGCAAGGGTCTTGATTCCCCTTAATACCAGCCAGCTGTCTAACGGTGCCAGCTGGCTTCCATGGGATTTGATATGGATGTGAATCTTATCTGCGATTTCTTTGTTATCCTTTACCACGACGATTCCGGAAATGGTGTCATTGTGTCCCCCCAGATATTTTGTTGAACTGTGGGTTACAATGTCAGCTCCCAACTGCAGCGGTTTCTGGAAATACGGTGTTAAAAATGTATTATCTACCACTGTTAATGCTCCGATGGATTTTGCGATTTCAGAAATGGCATGAATGTCTGCCACCTTCATCATCGGATTGGTCGGTGTCTCAACGAAGAACATTTTTGTATTCGGGCGGATAGCTGCCTTTACTTCGTCTAATTCAGACATATCTACATAAGTATGCTCGATTCCATATTTTCCAAATACATCTCCAATGATACGGAAGGTTCCACCATAAATATCATCGGAAAGAATTACATGCTCACCCGGATTTAATAAGGAAAATACTGCCATATTTGCAGCCTGTCCGGAGGAAAATGCAAATCCCTGGATACCGCCCTCTAAAATTGCCATGGTACGCTCTAATTCCTGTCTGGTCGGATTCTCAAGACGGCTATAGGCAAATCCTGTTGTCTGTCCTAATTCCGGATGACGGAAGGTTGCTGCCTGAAAGATTGGCATGCTGACTGCGCCGGTTAATGGTTCCGTTCCTAATGCTCCATGTACTGCCTTGGATTCAAAATGTAAATCCTCTTTTGTACTGTAATCGGTATAGTTGCTGAAGTTTTTCATATTGTTACCGCCTTTCTTCGTCTTAATTACCCACCAGATATTTTCGTTTCTAACAGGACAACCGTCTATTGACGCACTTGTCCTTTTTTCATATATTAATCATTATACCAACATTTTATTGAAATTGATAGTAAAATAATGCTTTCCTTATTGCAAATCGTGCTTTATACTGTTCCTAGATTGATTTTGTATATAGGATGTGATTTTTATGAAAAAATATGAGAAAACCGGATATCTTCATCATGATTTTAAGATATTTCACCTGACTGACCACGAAATGTCTGCCTATGACTTTCATTATCATGATTTTCACAAACTGCTCTTTTTCCTAAGCGGCAATGTCACCTATTGTATTGAAGGAAAATCCTACCAGCTTACCCCGGGGGATCTGGTTCTTGTCCGTGCCGGTGAAGTCCACCGTCCGGTCATTCATGATACCACACCCTACGAGCGGATGATTATTTATGTTTCTCCGGATTTTGCAGTTACATCATCCGATAAGACTATTTTCTTAAACCAGTGCTTTCTTCCGGACGCTGCCATGCCGTCCAATGTCCTGCATTTATCCGGCATGAAGGAACGGCGGCTCTTAGATACCATGATGGAGCTTGTCCACTCTTTTTCCGAAGACAGCTTTGCCAATGAGATTTACCAGAATACGCTTTTCTTAGAATTTATGATTCACTTAAACCGGGCTGCCTTATCCGGCACCCTGCAATATGAAGATTCCTTTCAAGCAAATGAAAAGATTCTGTCGGTTCTTACCTATATGAATGAACATCTGACGGAGGATATTACGGTGGATTCTTTAGCCGAGCACTTTTTTACCAGCCGCTATTATCTGATGCATTCTTTTAAGGAGCAGACCGGGTATACCATCGGAAATTATCTTTCCACAAAGCGGCTTCTCTTTGCCAGGGATTTAATCAGCTCCGGCACTGCAGTAACCGATGCCTGCTTTGCCTGCGGCTTTCACAATTATTCCACTTTTCTTCGTGCCTATAAGAAGCAGTTTGGAAAATCCCCGCGGGAAATGATTTAGGTGCTGCGAAAGAATAACATTTTAACAGAAATTTCTTTGCTATTTGAAGTAGGTGTGTTTATGTGCGTCAAAATACCAGTAGTTCTTAATATTATGTTTTGCTTGTCTGCAAGCAGTCTTTCCGTTGCTTTGACATAAGATAGTGCCACTGTCCGTCGAATACGGATGCCACATAACGCCTGCAAGGGGCACTAGGAATTTCGAATAATTAAGAAGTCCGTCTGGCAACCGGCGCATATTCACATCCATGTTCAGATGCACCTCGCTGGCACGTCCTGTGCCAGCGTTGCCGGATGCCAGGCGAAATTCCAAGTGCCCCTAACAGCCTTTATCAGGCATCCGCACTTTGACGAACAGTGGCGCTATCTTTGTTAAACATTGGAAAGACTGGTTTTATCGCCAAAAGCAAAACTAATATTTTAGAACTACGGTATTTCGATGCAAAACAAAGATACTTTACATAACAAAGAAATTATTAGCAAAATGTTATTATCTTTCGCAACTGCCTAAGATATGATTTCATAGAAGGAGACCTATATGTTTACAAAAGTAAAAGATTTTTTCAAAAAAGAAACCGTCTGCTGCATTGCTTTCCTGCTGGCAGTTGTATCCATGTTTTTTATTCCACCATCCGTAAATTACTTTTCTTATATTGATTTCCGGGTACTGGCTCTTTTATTCTCCCTGATGGCCGTGGTAAGGGGTTTTTCTTCGATTGGCGTCTTTACCAGACTTGGAACCCTGCTCTTAACCCATGTGCATTCCCTTCGGATGCTGTCGGCACTTTTCATTTTCCTGTGCTTTTTCTTCAGCATGCTTATCACCAATGATGTGGCGTTGATTACTTTTGTACCGTTTACCATACTGGTTCTGTCCATGGCCGAGCAAAAGAAGTTTCTGATTCCAGTTATCGTTCTTGAAACCATTGCTGCCAATCTCGGCAGTATGCTGACTCCCCTTGGCAATCCGCAGAATCTCTATCTGTATACAATTTCCGGTCTGTCTCTATGGGATTTTATCCGGATCATGCTGCCATACTCTTTTGTATCCGCTATCCTTCTGCTGATTTTTATTCTGTTTCTTCCAAAGGATACAGTTTCCACTGCAACTGCTGCAAACACTGCAAATTCTACAAATACTGTAACTGCTTCCAATACTTCCAATGTAATTTGTGAAGCTGTAAAAGCACGTAAAAATTCCCGGATTCTTTTTGCCTTCTATCTGATACTTTTTCTTCTGTGTCTTCTGACGGTACTTCATATTCTGCCTTACCAGATTCTGTTTTTCCTTGTCCTCACAGGCTTTCTGCTTCTGGATTACCGCGTATTAAAGGATGTGGATTATTTCCTGCTGCTTACCTTTCTTTGCTTCTTCATCTTTATCGGAAATATGAAGCAGATTTCCCTAGTACACGAACTGATTTCAAAGCTTTTGGTCCACCATGAAGTTCTGATGGGTATTGGTGCCAGCCAGATTATCAGTAACGTGCCTGCTGCCATCCTGCTTTCCGGCTTCACCGATGATTATTCTGCCCTGCTGATTGGGGTAAATCTCGGCGGCCTTGGTACTCTTATTGCTTCCCTGGCAAGCCTTATTTCCTTTAAGTTCTATACCAATAGTAATGGAAGCGATACAAGACGGTTTCTTGGGATTTTCACCCTCTACAATGTGATTTTTCTTGGAGTCCTCTTTGTTCTTTCACTTATTCTCTGCTGATTTTCACAGGCAGTTGTGAAAAAGATAGAACTTTTACCCGAATCATATTCCGCTGATTCGCAGGGGATTTTCTTTATCCGATATGAAATGCCAACAGTTCTTAGAATGCATGTTTTTCATGCTGATAAACTGTCTTTCCGGTTGCTTTGACTGAATAGCTGCACGGTCCGTCGAGAACAGATGCCGCATAACGCCTGCAAGGGGCACAGGGAATTTCAGCATAATTATACTTTTTTCTGGCAACCGGCACAAATTCACGTCCATGTTCAAATGTGCCTCGCTGGTACATCCCTGTACCAGCGTTGCCTGTTGCCAGACGAAATTCCAAGTGCCCCTAACAGCCCTTATCAGGCATCTGTACTTCGGCGGACCGTGCAGTTATTCTGACAAACATTGGAAAGACTGTTTTAATCCTCTAAAGAAAAACACGCATTTTAGAACTGTGGTATTTCGTAGCGAAAGAAAATCCCCTGCGAATCAGTGAAATACGATTGCGGTAATCTATTCCCTTTTCACAACTGCCTGTGATTTTTAAGCAGGAATAAGTTGACGGAACATTTTCCCCCTTATATAATAGGATGCAGATGTCTTAAGACAAAACAGAAAATACTTGATACCAGAAAATATTGGAGGAAATACTATGTGGCTTGCAGATAGCTGGAAAGATTATGAAGTAATAGACTGTTCAAAAGGTGAGAAATTAGAGCGCTGGGGTGACTATATCCTGGTTCGTCCGGATCCTCAGGTTATCTGGGATACGCCACGGAAAGAAAAAGGCTGGCATAAAATGAACGCCCACTATCACCGCAGCAAAAAGGGCGGCGGCGAATGGGAATTTTTTGACCTGCCACAGCAGTGGAGTATCCACTACCGCAGCCTTACTTTCCAGTTAAAGCCTTTCAGTTTCAAGCACACAGGTCTTTTCCCGGAGCAGGCTGCTAACTGGGACTGGTTCTCTGAACTGATTAAGAAAGCTGGAAGACCAGTTAAAGTCTTAAATCTTTTTGCCTATACCGGTGGTGCTACGATTGCTGCCGCAGCAGCAGGTGCATCCGTTACCCATGTAGACGCTTCAAAGGGTATGGTTACCTGGGCCAAGGAAAATGCTGCTTCTTCCGGTCTTGCAGATGCACCAATCCGCTGGATTGTAGATGACTGTGTCAAATTCGTGGAACGTGAAATCCGCCGTGGCAACCACTACGATGCTATTATTATGGACCCTCCATCCTACGGCAGAGGTCCCAAGGGTGAAATTTGGAAAATCGAAGAATCCATCCATCCACTGGTCAAACTCTGTGCACAGCTTCTGGTGGACAGACCTTTGTTCTTCCTGATTAATTCCTATACTACAGGCTTACAGCCGGCGGTTCTCTCTTACCTTATCGGAACAGAGCTAAAACGTTTCCCTGGCAAAGTCACAGCCGACGAAATCGGTCTTCCGGTCAGTTCCAACGGACTTACACTTCCTTGTGGGGCTTCTGGACGGTTTGAGGGGATTTAACGAAAGTGTAAAAAGAATGTGCCTTGGCACATTCTCGCGCCTGCGGCGGTCGCTTGCGACATCTACCTTATACGCCACAGTGTGCATCCTCATGGAGCGTTTTTTACTTTACAGGAAAGCAATTTCCTGTAATGCAAAAAGCTGCCTCAATTGGCAGCTTTTCTTATATCATGTTTTCTTATATCAGATTCTCTTAATAATCTTCATGTCCAATAAACTTGCACTTAGCAATATATCCACCACACCAGATGGCTCCTGCCACTGTTACAGACAGCAGACACTTGAATACCGCCAGTGCGATGATTCCAATTGTAAGATTTCCTGCAAAGTATGCAGAAACCACCCCCTGTATTGGTTTACATAACATAAGCCAGCCTCCCACATAAAGGGCTAGTAGCGTTCCGATGACAGAACAGAGTGTTCCGATCATCAGTCTCAGTGTTTTATGGCTAATCTGTGTTTCCTCTGCCTGTTTTGTAACTTCTTTCATCCTAATTCCCCTCTTCTCTAACATATCCCTTAGCATTTCTACTTGTTTAAACTTTTCAGATAAAAATTTACATTTCTATATCAAATATACAATTTTTTTGTCGAAAATTCAAGTGATTTTCTATTGCAATCTGTTGTAATCTGTTGTATCTGCGCCTTTCTTACTTTATAATAGTAACACAGTAAAAAGAATTTTTTTCAGGGGTGACTCTATTATATGAATGGTCCGAAAAAACTACAACAGATATTGGCTGTTCTCTTTATCTTTACAATTTTATTATGCAGCTGTAGAAAAGCAGAAAATACTCTATCCACAAAACAGGAACCTTCACTGCCAACTATTGTAATTGGCAGTGACAATTATCCGCCTTTTAATTATAGCGGAACAGACGGCAGACCAACCGGCATTGATGTGGAACTTGCCACGGAAGCCTTCCACAGAATGGGCTATCAGGCTGAATTTGTCACCATCGACTGGGAAAATAAAAAAGAGCTTCTGCAGGATGGCAGTATCGACTGTGCCTGGGGCTGTTTTAGTATGGACGGACGAATGGATGAATACAAATGGGCGGGACCTTATATGATCAGCCAGCAGGTGGTTGCAGTCAGTCCAGACAGCAATATTTACACCCTGCAGGATCTTGCCGGTAAAAACATTGCCGTTCAGGCCACCACGAAACCGGAAGATATTTTTCTCAACCAGACCGATCCCGACATTCCAAACATTAACGGGCTTTTCTCCATGCAGAATCGTGAGCTGATTTACCCAATGTTAAGCAAAGGTTATGTGGATGCAGTTGCTGCCCACGAAACTTCTATTTTACAATATATGTCCGATTATCATGTGGAATACCGCATTCTGGATAAACCGCTTCTTACTGTCGGACTGGGTGTGGCTTTCTCTCTTGATGATACCAGTGGGCTTAACGAAGAGCTGTCTGATACTTTAGAGGAAATGCAAAAGGATGGAACCTCTGAGAAAATCATCGGAAAATACTTAGCGCATCCAAGTACTTATCTGGAGGTAGAAAATTATGAAGTCAAATAAGAACAAACCCTTTAGACTGCGTTTTTTCTGGCCTTTTTCAATATTTCTTGGCATCCTGTTCTTCCTTCTGGTATTTTTTACTTCCGCAAATGATGATATCGAATCCACAGAAGAACACCTTGCAGATACGGTTAATTATTTGAAGAAACAATGCTCCACCTACAGCAATTTAAATTTAGCCTCCGAAACAAAGAGCCTGATGCGTATTATTGAATGCTGTCAGCAGGCTGCCCACAATATTTCTACGGATAACCGTCTGCATGGCACAACATCCATGGAAAAAGCTTCCATGGAAGAATTTACAAAAGACCTTTATATTACCGGCATTATTTTTCTGGATGAAACCGGAACTGTAACCTCTGAATATTGTACTGATTCCATTGGCAGTGCCGGTCTAACCGATACGCTGGAAAAAGAAGTTCTTCTGGATGTTGCCATACATCCGGAAAAAACATACTCTTCCAGAATCGACTGTGAAGATGGCTCTTATATCGATCTGGCAGCGGTAGGACGTACCGATACCTCTGGTATTATTGTAACTTATTACCATACACCACTTGATTACATTGAAAGTTACAGCATCTCTTTTCAGAATTTGCTGTCCGGCTACAGTATCAGCCGTAGCAGCACCATTGTCATTACCAGTGGTGATAAAGTGATTGCCTCAAATGAAGAAAAACTCGAAGGAACAGATATTAAGAATATTGAAGTACTACAGAATATAAACAAAAAAGCGGTGAGTGGACAGATGGTTCATGTTCATAATACAGTCTCCTCACCAAAGCATGTCTTTGGTATGTTAGACCAGGGGCAGAATTATTATATCTACGTCTATCTGCCTGAGCATGCAGTTTTTGAAACGACTCCGCGAAAAGTATTTTATTATATGTTTGGTTATATCTGCCTTCTTCTGATTTTCCAGATGCTGCGCTGGAGGACTGACCAGAGCTACCAGGAAGCCCAGTTGAAGAGGGATAAGCTCTATCAGGAATCACTAAAGGAGGCTGCCAAAAAAGCAGAAAGTGCTAACCTTGCCAAGACTGAATTTTTGCAACGGATGAGTCACGATATCCGGACGCCGATTAACGGAATCCGTGGTATGGTGGAAATTGCCGGACATTATAAAGATAACCCTGTCAAGCAGCAGGAATGTCTCGGGAAAATCCGGGAGGCTTCTGGTCTGCTCTTAGAACTTGTAAATGAAGTTCTTGATATGGGAAAACTGGAATCCGGCGAAATTGTCTTAGAATCCCGCCCATTCCATGTTCTGCACCTGGTCCATGATATCACCACCATTGTAGAAAAGCAGGCTGCGGAACGTGGCATCGAAATTATTTCCGAAGTTCCTTCTGTCCAGCATCCCTGTCTCATCGGAAGTCCTATTCATATCCAACGGCTTCTTATGAATATTGTAAGCAATGCAGTAAAATATAATAAGGAAAATGGAAAAGTCATTCTAAGCTGTCATGAAGTACGTTTCACGGAAGATACTGCCTGGATTGAATTTACCTGCTCTGATACCGGAATCGGCATGAGCAAAGAATTTCAGGAGCATTTATTTGAACCTTTTACCCAGGAAAGCCATGATGCCCGTTCTACTTACAACGGTACCGGACTTGGCATGGCAATTGTAAAGAATCTTTTGGATAAAATGGGCGGAACCATTGATTTTTCCAGTGAGAAGGATGTCGGCACCACTTACCGGATTACGATTCCTTTTTGTATCGACCATAACGCCGCTTCCACTTCCGAAGCAGAAACTTCCGATGAAGAAATCTCTCTTTCCGGCTATCATATTCTGCTGGCTGAAGATAATTTGCTAAACCTTGAAATTGCAGAATTTATTCTGACTGATGCCGGTGCAGTGGTTACCAAAGCCTGCAATGGAGAGGAAGCACTACAGCTTTTTATGGAGGCTTCTCCTTATGAATACGATATCATTTTAATGGATATCATGATGCCGGTTATGGATGGTTATCAGACAACCCGTGCCATCCGTTCCTTAGACCGTCCGGATGCAAAAACAATTCCGATTCTTGCCATGACTGCAAACGCCTTTGCAGAAGACCGTCAGAAAACTTATGCTGCCGGTATGGACGAACACCTTACCAAACCACTGGATACGGAACTTCTTTTAAAAACAATTGCTAAATACACACCAGAGAAAAAAGCTCCTATGACACCATAATGCAGCAGAGCTTTCTTCTTCTTTGCCAGACAACCGTAAGAAACTGCCGACAGCAGGTTCTTACGGTTATTTGATATTATAAAAATCTCTACCCAATCTGACGTCCGACAATTCGATAATAGGTTCTTGAGGTCATCTTGTATACCAGCAGATAAATAACTGTAAATACTGCAATCGTACCAAGGAGACAATACGCAAACAGTCTTCCATTATTCAGATTCATCACTGCCAGTATCATCCGGATCATTGGAAACGCTGCCAGCACATGTAGCGCCGCGGTAACAATCGGTAGTAAAAATACCATCCGGATCTGTGCACTGATTGTTTTCTTTACCTCTTCATTGCTCATTCCTACTTTTTCCATAATGGCAAAGCGCTCTTTATCCTCATATCCTTCCGAAATCTGCTTATAAAAAATAATAAGTACGGTAATCATCAAAAACAGGATTCCAAGGAAAATACCAAGGAACAGAAAGCCGCCATACATCTGCCGGAAGGAATCTTCATTTTCTGCCCTTTTTTCTATCATGATATAATATTTACCGTCGTGCCCTTCTTCCATGCCGGATGCACCAATTGCCGCAGATACTGCATTTCCACAGGCAATTTTTTCTTCCCTGTTTCCATCGATGTCGATATACAGAGAATAATAATAGCTGCTGGCATTTTTCCCATAAATCTCTTTCTGTGCTTCATACAACGGTGCCATATCTTCTACGCTGTTTACTACCATATAATAGACCTGATTATCCATCCAATGTCCATTTTCAGAAGAAAAATGCTGTTTCTGTAAAATAGGATAAGTATAATCTCCAACCGTAATCGTATCTTTATCATAGTCATCACTGGTTGCCAACACCACTTCGTGATCCGAAAGCTCCGGAACCCTTACATTATAAGCTTCCTCATAATCTTCCCTTGTAATCATGCGGAGCATAATAATACCAGAACCATAATCGCCCTCATCATCATGTTTTCGAATTACAAGATTTCCATCTTCTGATATGCAGGAAAATGTCAGCGTCATCATGCCCTGTTCTTCTTTTATACTGCGGTTCTCCTGCCGGATGGTGCAGTTCACTAACTCCCGCAACGCATCACCTTCTGTAATCGGATTTTCACTGGTAATGGATACTCCGATATCTCCCTGATAACGGGCTGCCAGTTCATCATCCAGTCCGGCATACATACTTACCGTTGAAGAAATTACCACCAGTACCATCGTGGATAAAATACAGATGCTTGCCAGTCCTGCTGCATTCTGTTTCATCCGGTAAATAAGACCAGAAACTGCCACAAAATGTTTCTTTTTATAATAATAACTTTTTCTCTTTCTTAAGAACTTAAGCACGGCAATGCTGCCTGCCATAAATATAAAATAGGTTCCGATAATTACAAGTATTACCGCTACAAAGAACAGAAGCACTGCAGTTACCGGATTATCTACTGTAATTGCCATATAGTAGCCAGCTGCAAGTGTTACAATTCCAACTATTGCCATCAGCTTTTTCGTCTTCGGCTCCCGCTCGCCCTGGCTGCTTCCATGCAGCAGTTCCACCGGTTTGGCAAGCTGTATCTGAAACAGATTATATATAAAGGTCAGCATAAAAATACCGGCAAACAAAAGGATGGTACTTACAACGCCACTTTCTGATACATAAAAAACAATTTCTGCATGGTATCCAATCATGGCATACAATAACATACACATCAGTTTACTGAAAGCAATTCCTGCGACAAGTCCGCCACCGATAGCAACCACTGCCGAAAAAAACGTCTCCAGAAAAATTACTTTTGCCAGATGCCTTTTCTCCATTCCAAGAATGTTATAAATACCAAGCTCCTTTTTTCTCCGTTTCATAATAAAGCTGTTGGTGTAAAACAGGAATATCACAGAGAAAAATCCAATGATAACTGCACCCAGTCCCAACACAAGCTCTACATCCACGGCACCAAATGGCAGTTCATCCAGTCCCGGATTGTGATTGAGGTACAGCATGGTATAAAAGAATGCCACCGTCAGCATCCCGGTCAACAGATACGGCAGGTAAAACTGTCTGTTGTGCTTTATATTATTTACTGCCAGTTTTCCATATAAACCCCTATTCATGTTTCTCACCACCTGTCGTAAGCATCGTCAGTGTATCTGAAATCTTTGCATACAATTCCTCACTGGTTAAATTACCACGGTAAATCTGGTGGAATACTTCCCCATCTTTAATAAACAATACTCTTCTTGCATGGCTTGCAGCCTTAGTGCTATGTGTTACCATAAGAATTGTCTGCCCCCGCTCATTAATCTTATTAAATAATGTCAATAAATCTTCCGTTGCTTTGGAGTCCAGTGCTCCGGTAGGCTCATCTGCCAGTACCAGCTCCGGCTTGATTATCAAGGCTCTTGCTACCGCCGCACGCTGTTTCTGTCCGCCGGATACTTCATAAGGATATTTTCCAAGAATATCAAGAATTCCAAGCTGCGCCGCAATCGGTGTTATGCGCCGCTCCATCTCTTTATAATCCACACCGGATAACACCAGCGGAAGAACGATATTATCTTTTAATGAAAAATTATCCAAAAGATTAAAGTCCTGAAATACAAATCCAAGATTTTCTCTCCGGAATGCGGAAATCTCTTTTTCCCGGATATCCACAATGTTCTTGCCATTTAATATGACCTGTCCACCGGTGGGCTTATCCAGTGCTGCCAAAATGTTTAAAAGCGTAGTCTTTCCGGAACCGGATTCTCCCATGATTGCTACATATTCTCCTTCTTCCACTGAAAAGGAAAGATTCTTTAATGCCTCTACCTGATTTCCACCCAGGCGGGTTGTATAAACTTTTTTCAGATTATTTACTTCTAAGATTGCCATTGTTTTCTCCTCACTTTATTGCTCTGTCATCTTTTCCATTATCATAGCAAAAAAGGAAAATGTCAGCCATGGATTCTGCTTACATTTTCCCTTTATCTCTTACATTTTTGTAAGATTGAAATTATATTTTCTAGCTTTTTTATTGTACCATAATTATATTCCACATTTTTCAGGTGATAAATTTGCTAATATTTACATTTTTCAGGACATAATTTTGTATATCACTTATCTCTACTTCGCATTTCAAGATGTACCTTCGTTCCCACTCCAATCTCCGACTCAATCGTAATTTCATGGGACAGCTTGCGCATAATTTTCCGGCAGAGATACAGTCCGATGCCGGTAGAACGCTTGTCGGCATGTCCATTGTATCCGGTATAACCCTTTTCAAAGATTCGTGGCAAATCCTCCGGTGCAATTCCAATCCCGGTATCTTCGATGATAAGTTCTTTTACTTCTTTCTTCTCGTCTGTTACAGTTATTTTCTGGTAAATGGAAATCGTTCCACCGGCAGTATATTTGATGGCATTGGATAAAATCTGTTCGATTACAAATTCCAGCCATTTTTCATCGGTCAGTACCTGTGTGTCAATGGAAGTTAATTCCAGCTTGATTTTCTTTCGCACAAACATTCGGGCATACTTGTGGATTGCCTCCCGCACTACTTTATCTAACGAAACTTCACCAATTACAAAATCCGTACTTTTCGCGGACAATCTGGAAAACTGCAATGCCATTTCCACATACTGCTCAATGGAGAAAAGCTCTTCCCACATTTCCTGGCTCCGCTCATCTTCTTCCTCTGCCAGCAGCAGGCGCAGTGCCGCAATCGGCGTCTTAATCTGGTGCACCCACATGGTAAAATATTCTGCCTGCTCCACCTGCCCGTTTTCCAGCTCATTAATCTGCTGCTGCAGTGTGATATATAACGAACGAAGCATTTTCTGGTAATCCGTTTCCATCTGTCCCCGCGGCAATGACAGCTTATCCATTGTCACAGCAATTTCAGAAGTCTGCTTTTCTAACTTCTTATGATGCAGATAACGCCTTGTAAAATCTATGATTACTACCAGCAAAAACAGGAAGAAGCACAAAAATGCCGCATATCCCCATTGTGCCAGCGGCACCTGCTCAAATCCGATTACAAAGCACAGGATTCCAAAGCAGGCAAGCACTAACAACAGCCATTTCAGATTTTCCTTCAGATAATTTTTGACAAATCTCATTTCAGCCGATACCCGATTCCCTTCTTCGTAAGAATAAAATCCTCCAGACCTGCATCCGCAAGTTTCTTTCTAAGGCGGTTTACATTTACGGAAAGTGTATTCTCATCCACAAAGCAGTCACTTTCCCAGAGCTTTGTCATCAGCGTATCTCTTGAGACTACCTTTTCCTTATTTTCCATCAGTGTCTTTAGAATCCGCAGTTCATTCCTGGTAAGTTCCACTTTCTTATCCTGATAAGTAAGGACTGCTTCCGCCACCTGAAGCATCACTCCGTGATAGGTCAGCATTTCTCCGGTCTCCGTAAAATCATAGGTGCGCCGCAGCATTGCCTGTACTTTTACCGTAAGAACACTTAAGTCAAAAGGCTTTGCAATAAAATCATCCGCTCCCATATTCACAGCCATGACAATATTCATATTGTCCGCAGCTGAAGAGAGAAAGATAATCGGCACCTTGGAAATTTTGCGGATTTCACTGCACCAGTAATATCCATTGTAAAAAGGAAGTCCGATGTCCATCAGCACCAGCTGCGGTGCAAACTCCGCAAATTCTTTTGTAACTGCTGAAAAATCTTTTGTGCACTGCACTTCATATTCCCAGTTTTCTAAATGTTTTTTAATACTTCTGGCTATAATTGTATCATCTTCCACAAGATAAATCCGGTACATTTCCCCCTGCCTTTCCGTTTTTCCCATACACTTCACTTTCTCCATGTTTTTCACTCTTTAATCCGATGTTTCATAATACGGAAAAAGATTTTTATCCTTGTCTTTTTCTTTTTCAAACATGTTGTTGTATTGCAGGATATTATACTGATTCAGAAGGTCTGCATCTTCCCCCTGCGCATCGGAATAATGCAGGAATTCGCCCTGACTCTTCGAATAAAATGCTCTGGAATTCATTGCCGGTATCTCTTCCTGTAAGTCTGCTAAGAACTGGTTATATGCCGGCAGTTCAATACCCGCCTGCTGCAGTGTCATTGTAGATAAATAATTCAGGCTGGTCAGTTCCACATCTTTACTTTCACTGTCATAATTCGTCCATACAAAAAATGGTACTGTAAATAATTCCTGCAGTTCATCCAAGGTAAGACCGGATAATCCTTTGCCATTCATGGACTGATAGAAATTATTATTCAGGCTCGGCTGATGGTCTCCGAAAAATACGATTTCGACCTTGTCATCCACATTTTCAAAATAAGTAATCAGATTTTCCAGTGCCTTATCGCTCTCATGAATCAGGCTTAAATACTGGTTCACATCACTGAAATAATGATTCTTAAGATTTATGGTATTCTGGAAATTATCATAATAATCGGTATAGCCACCGTGATTCTGCATGGTAACACCTAAGATAAATAATTTTTCATCGGAAGTCTTTGCCTCATACTGGTCAATAATTTTATTGTATAATTCCTGGTCCGTAATATATTCCCGCATGATATTGGTCTGGTCGAAATCATCGATAAAGAGACTCTCATCGAAGCCCAGCAACGGATAAACCTTGTTTCTGCTCCAGCCGGACGCATAGTAAGGATGCATGGAAATGCAGGAATATCCCCGCTCCTTTAAGGTGCTTACCAGGGAATACGGTTTCTTTGACATATACTGCTGATAAGGCACAGAGCCGCTTGGCAGGAATGCCATGGAATTTCCCGTCAGAAATTCCCACTCGGAATCCGGTGTCTTTGCACCAAAGACAGAAGACAGTGCATATCCCTTAATAACATTGGTATCCATGGAATCGAAAAATGGTGTTACCTCTTCCGTTGTCTCAAATCCATAATGGGAAATCACACTCAAATCCGCAAAGGACTCATTCATAATGACAATAATGGTCGGGTCATCTTCCGAGTCTTTATTCTCCAGTGCCGGATATTCTTTGGAGATCTCTTCCACCACATCTTTTGAGTATCCATCCGGCTCCGCCACAAAGGAATCCCGGATGCTGAGTACAAAATTTAAGATATAGCCGTTGCGGTAAGTTCCTTTCTGTTCCCAGGATTCCATTACCGTATCTTCTGCGGCAATTCCCACATAAATTCCCATCACCAGTGCTGCCGCAAAGGCACTGATCCGGAGCATCCATTTCTTTTTAAATTCAAAATTCAGCTTTCTTATAAAGGCAACATATATCATGCTAAAAAGTATGACATAGACCGCCCGGTCTTCCAATACAAATTTATAATTTGCCGCTACGGAAAGTCCGGTGGATGCCGCTTTCAAATCTCCGAAAGAAAATTCATTTCCACGAAACTGATAGACAAAGTAATTGATTCCTGCAAGGCTTAAAAGGAAAATATGTCCTATCATGCAGGCAATCTTCGGCTTTGCTGTAATCACTAACATGGCAAGATAAAAGACCATGCAGCAGAGCACATTCCATCGGGTGTGATTCACACTGATTTTCTCCCGCAGTTCTGCATCCAGCAAAAGATACTGCACCATATGCTCCGTCATGATGGCACTTAGGAAAATTTCAAGTGCAGCCCAGATAGGATTGGCTTTCTCCGGCAATGTAATCCTAAGATTTTTGATTCCAAAATAAATCAACCCTGCGGCAACTGCCAGTAGCACATTTACCCCACCATAGAGACAAAAGCCCAACATCACTGCAAAAGCAATGAGTCCGGCTCTTATATTTGTCTTCTTATAATCCAGTCCGATAAGTCTAACTGAATGTTTTTTATTCTGCTCTGTTTTATTCTGTTCAATCTTATTCTGTTCTATTTCATTTCTTTCTGCTTTATTCTCATTCATTTCTTACAATCCTGCCGTCTTCTTCTGTGACAGAACTTCTGTCCATCCGCTACTATAACGCAGGTCTTTTTTGTTTGCAAGTCTCTTCACAAAATCTTAAAGAAATCTAAGCGACTGCAATCGGTCCCATTCCCATTGCCCAGCAGATGATATACAAAATCAGAAGGTGCGCCGGATAGAAAATGTAGAAAAAGTATTTCAGGGAAAGTCCACGTTTTCCATTATAAAATGCAATCGGAATGAATGCCAGCGGTGCGGTAAGCTCCCAGGAAAATCCGATACATCCTGCAAGCAGCTGGTAGGATTTTTTCTTACGGAATACATAGAGTAATACGATGCAGGCAACGCCAATTCCGGCATAGTCGGTATTTAAAAATTCTGCCGCAAGGATTCCTGCTGCAAGAATTCCCGCATCAAAAATAACTTTCTTAAACTTCGCAAACCGTTCCTGATTCTCCACTGCCTGAAATCCCCACATAACCATCAGTCCGATAAACAGTGTAAAAAATACATTCTGATAACCGAATTCCAATATTTTTCCATTGAATAATAAGTCAAATGGAATTTCAGATACCAGGCAGAAGGAAAGCAGACGAAGTGCATATTTCTTCACATCATGGGTATGTTCAAAGCCTTCGATTAAAAGAAAACAGAAAATCGGAAATGCCAGTCTTCCGACAAAACGCATCATCTGATATGTAATCACCAGGGTACTGTTGGCATCAATCCATGCATTCAGATCTGCCGCCTCATTCATGCCACGGACTACCAGCAGTCTGCCAAGAACTCCGGCTCCGATATGGTCAATTAACATCGTTATAATCGCAATGATTTTCAGTGTGCTGCCACTGATTCCTTTTCTTTCTTTCATCTTAATTCCTTCTCTTTCCCTTACTGCTGTGCCTTATCTGCCTTGCGTTTTGCAATCCGTCGGTCAATACGCTTATGCAGTAATACCACCACACCACCGATAACAAATGGAAGTACGAATGTTGCAAAACGGTATAACAATGCCGCAGAACCGGCCTCTCCGGTTCCTACCAATACTGTAAACAATGCGGTAAATACAAACTCCGAGGAACCGATTCCTGCCGGAGACGGAATGACTGCTGCCAGCATAAAAGCAAGGGAAGTAACTGCCCAGGACTGTAGCAGTGTCAATCCATATTCCCGATATAAAATCACGAATGGTATGCCATAGCAGAATGCAAATTTCAACAGATTCTTAGCTACAATGGATGCGATTAGTTTTCCCTTGGTCAGAAGCATGCCTGCTGCATCCTCTAAGATGCCACACTGTTCCCGTAACATGGCTGCCTGCGCATCGAATTTTCCTTTGCGGTTCAGCTTGTCCACCAGGAAAAGTAAAATTCCATGGAACTTCTTTGAACAGCAGAATAAAAGTAATGCAGTTGCTATCACTGCCGTCAAAACATATCCTGCAATCAGAAGATTAAAATATTCGGAATAATGTTCCTTCATAAATCCGAAATTTAACAGGAAGAAAATAATGGAAAAGATCGCAATCGTTACTTTATGAATCGCATACTCTACCATATACATTCCGGTTCCCTGAAAAACCGGAATTCCTTTTTCATTGAAATAATATACCGCTGCCACACCGGCACCACTGCCTAAGGTTGCCACACGGTAAAATGAGCAATAAAAGGCGCTCTCTATACCCATCCGGTATGTAAACTGTGGATTATACTGCTTTGCGAAGGAATAATTAATCCATCCTTCTACCACATTATACATAACACCGGCACCGCAGATGGTAATGACCACCCAAGGTGCAGTTGTAGAAAGCTCCTTTAAAATTGGTCCGGCTGAATCTCGGAACGTATAAATGATAATTGCTACGATAGCAATTACAAAAACCAGTTTCAGTATTTGCTTTGTCCGCTTATTAATAAAACCTCACTCCCAGTTCTCTTTTTCCTCTGCTGCCTGTCTATTTTACCACGTATCTCCATGGATTATTCGTCACACACAGGATTATATCAAATATCCATTTTTTGTCAAACTTCTGTATTATATTTCCTGGCAAAAAGTGCTATACTTTAATTATCTATATATAAGCGATTGCAAAAAGAATAATTTCTAACAGATTGAATTTTGATTATCCAAAGGACTTCTTTTTTTGCTATAAAATACCGCAGTTCTAAAGTGCATGTTTTTCTTTCTGTGATAAAAACCGTCTTTCCAATGTTTGACAAAAGTACTGAACGGTTCGCCGAAATGCGGATGCATGATAAGGGCTGTTAGGGGCACTTGGAATTTCGTCTGGCATCCGGCAACGCTGGCACAGGACGTGCCAGCGAGGCGCATCTGAACATGGATGTGAATTTGCGCCGGTTGCCAGAACGAACGAAATGTAAATCGAAATTCCCAGTGCCCCTTGCAGGCTTTATGTTGCATCCGCATCCGGCGGACAGTGCAGTACTTCCGTCAAAGCAGGCGGAAAGACAGTTTACAATCAAGAAAAACATGCACTAAGAACTGCTGGCATTTCATATCAAAGAAAAAGAATTCCCTTCGGATAATCAAAATTCACCTGCAGACTTATGTCTCCTTTTTGCAATCACTTAAAATATAATTAGTTGAAAGGATTGTTGTTATGCCAGGATTTACCACCCACTATTTATTTGGACTGAATTCTTTTCGTGAATTAGAGGAACCGGATCTTGTTTCCTGCATCCGTAAATTTCCGCATGCATTCTGTATGGGCTTACAGGGACCGGATATTTTCTTTTATTACCTGCCGTCCTACCTTCGCTCTTCCGGAAATATCGGGCAGTTGGCACATCACAAAAATACCGGTGTTTTTCTTACCCAGCTTTTAAAAAGTAAGGACATGTTCTTGGAAGAGACGGAGCAGCAGATTGCCATTTCCTATATCTGCGGCTTTCTTGGACATTATGTCTTAGATACTACCTGTCATCCATATATCTTTGCCAAGTCACACTATGGCACTTATGATAAGGGTTATTTTGGTCATCATGTATATCTGGAAACAGATATTGATGCAGAGCTTCTTACCTATTATAAGAACTGTGCGCCATCTGAATTCAACCAGAGTGCCACCCTGCACATCAGCCGGAAGGAACGGCACATCATTGCTTCTTTATTATTAAAGACTTACAGCTCCACCTATAAAGAGTACCGCTTTACTTATCGCTCCATGCAGGCTGCCTTAGAAGCTGTGCAGCTTAATACCGCATGGATTCGTGACCCGCAGGGCAAGAAAAAAGTCCTTGCCCGTAAAATCGAGGCAAAGACTTTAGGTTATGCATGTATTTCTCCGTTGATTCCAAGTGACTACTTTACTTTTACGGTAGACCCGCTGAATCTTCGTCATTTCCGTTGGCGGAATCCATGGAACAAAGAAGATGTCTCCCATGAGTCCTTCTTTGACCTTTTGGATACTGCGGGAACCCGGTATCAGTCCATCTTAAATAAAACTGCAAGACTGTTTACGCTTCCAATCGGAACACCGGTTTACCGGGAACAGTTAGATGCACTTTCCTTAGAGCTAGGAAACAACTCTTATGATTCCGGACTTCCATTAGAGAAAAATTCCTGAATCTGACCACAGATAATCTCCATGAGGCGGGTGCGGGCTTCCACACTCGCCCATGCAATATGCGGCGTAATCAGTAATTTCTCACTGTCTTTGATTCTGCGCAGCGGATTTTCCGGACTCATCGGTTCTACCCGGAGGACATCCAGTCCTGCTGCCGCAATCTCACCCTGTTCCAAGGCTTCTGCCAAATCCTCTTCTACCACAATCGGTCCTCTTCCAAGGTTTAAGAAAATAGCCGTTTTCTTCATCTGATGAAAAGCTTCTTTATTCATCAAATCCAACGTGTTTTCATCCAACGGTGCATGAACGGATACAATATCCGATTCCTTTAACAGTTCTTCGAAGCTGACACGCTCATAGCCCGGCTGGCTGTTTCGTCCGGAAGTGGAATAGTAAATGACACGACAGCCAAAGGCTTTTGCAATATCTGCAACTCTTCTTCCGATATTTCCAAGTCCGATAATGCCCCAGGTCATTTTTGCCAGCTCTCCGAAATGTTTATCAAAGTGGGTAAACATTTTATCTCCGATATATTTTTCATCTTTTACATAACGGTCATAATAAGGCAGTTTTTCCAGTAAATAAAACAGCATGGCAAAGGTATGCTGTGCCACCGATTCCGTGGAATATCCCGCTACGTTGCGCCATGCAATACCACGTTTTTCAAGGTATGCCTTATCGAGATTATTCGTTCCGGTTGCCGTCACACACACAAGCTTTAAGTGGCTTGCATTTCCAATGGTCTTTTCGTTAACTTCTACTTTATTTAGTACCAGCACATCTGCATCCACGCTTCGTACTGCCGCTTCCTCTGCTGTCGAGAAATCATATTTTATAACTTCTCCCAATGCATCATATGCGGATAAATCAATATCCTCTCCAATTGATTTTGCATCTAAAAAAACGATTTTCATTTTATCTCTTCCTCCTGCAATGCTGCCGCAATTTCATTCATTTTCTTCTTGTCCAGCCGGTAAAATTTCAACGCAATCAAAGAACTTACCCAGCCGATAATCGGTGTTCCGCAAAATAGGAATATGGTTGTATAACGCAATACCGGTGTCAAGGCATCACCAATCTGCGGAAATGTTTTATTATATCCAATCAGTAACATTACCAGTCCTACAAATGCCGTTCCCAGTGCCGCAAAAATTTTATCTACAAAGGAAAACAGTGCTCCCATCAGTCCCGGTACAAATTTACCGCTGCGGTACTGCTCATAATCGGAGCAGTCTGCAATCATCGGCACCACCATATTATTTGTAATGGACTTACAGCCATTTAACAATACAAAGAATAACATAAACCAGAAGGAAATGGCATTAAAATGTTTGAGATTAAAAGTAACTGTATTGATATTATCCTGCATCAATACCACAATCAATAGTAACTGGAAGAAAATGCCAAGTCCCGTAAATAATACCAGTGCCTTCTTCTGTCCCATTCGTTGTGCTGCCCGGATGCCAACGGTCACTACCAAAAGCGTTGGCAATGCTGCCACCACACCAATCCATCCGGCGATTCCATAATTTTCCATCATGATGCCATAAAGCATAACGCCTACTGTTGTATGGCTGTATACCGTTGCCGCAAACCGGTTGGTGCAGGCTGCCATAATCAGCATACGGATTGGCTTGTTCTGTTTTAAAATCAAGAAAAAATCCCACACCTTAATCTTCTGTGTCTGCTGATGTTCATAGCGTCCCGGCTGGTCTTTCTTCCAGATTCCGATTACCGCCAAAAGTGTTGCCAGTGCCGACAATACCACAACCCAGAATACATACTCCACATACAGCTCTTCGTTGGTAAATCCACCGTATTTCGGCACCAGATAATTGGCTACAAACAAGGCACTGCCGCCATATGCCGCCATGATGAAAATGGAATCGAAATAAGTGGACAGCGGGCGTTTCTTCGGATTATTGGTAATAATCGTCTGCCCCGATTTGGCAACCACAGTCTGAAAGGTATATCCGATAATAAAAATTGCATAGATAATAATAAAATACGGAATCCGTACCCACTTTGGAATCAGATGTGTTGTCGCAAACAGGAGAACAGCACTGACTGCCATCAGTATATTTCCAGCCACCATAAAAGGACGGAATTTTCCAAACCGTCCTTTACTCTTATCCAACAGAAAACCAACCACAGGGTCAGTTACACCATCAAAAATATTCATTGCTGTTACCAGTGAAGAAATCAACACAACAGAAAAGCCAGCCATGGAATTGGCATAGTATGAGATATAGCCCATCAAAGCCAGATACAGATTTGCTGCTGTATTATTCATGGAAAAAAATGCAATCTGCCAGATCTTTGCATCATTATAATGAATTGTCTTTTCCTGCTCTATCTGTTCACTCATCATTCCTGCTTCTTACTTCTTCAAATAATTCTTTAATGCTACCATCTGTTCTTTTCCCTCAAGATAACCTTCTTCGTATAATTCTTCTAACCGCTTCGGGTCACTTTCGGTTCTGCCTACCCCATGGGTCGTATCCGGTGCAATTACAAAAACGCGTCCTTCTTTTTCCAACCGGAATAATTTTTGCATGGACTCATTATATTTTGCCGGACGCTCCTTCAAATCCTTTACGACATTCGGATAACGCCGATATAATGCAGAAGAAATCTTCGTTCCTCCATCCGTATGCTTCTCATAGCCACGCTCTCTTGTCAGTACGACAATTACCTTATCGCAGCCCTGCTCTAATGCCCTCTCAAATGGAACGGAATCTGCCACGCCGCCATCCAGATAATAGCGTCTGCCTACCTGCACCGGCTTAAAAAATACCGGAAGTGCACAGCTTGCTTCGATAACTGACATGCTGGAGCTGTCTCTTGGCACTTCAAGATACTCTGCTTTACCGGAATGAATGTTGGTCACTGCTGCTTCCACCTGTCCCGGAAATGCTGCAAATGCATCATAATCAAAGGGCAGTAATTTATTTGGCACTTCATCAAAGACGTAATCCAGATTATAAAAGGTCTTGCGGTTCTTATCAAATAAGAACTTAAATCCCTGATAATTGCCATCTGACATATATTTTCTTGCAAGCTCTAAGTTTCTGCCGTGCTGCTTTGACAAATAGGATAAGCCAAAGGCTATTCCTGCCGATACGCCGATAAAATAATCAGGCATTATATTTTCTTCAAGAAATGCGTCTGCCACTCCGCAGGAAAAAATTGTCCTGCTGGCTCCGCCTTCAAATACCATTCCAAGTTTCATATGCAATCGCCTGCCTTATCTTTTCTTACTCTACTGTGGTTTTACAATCAGTTTGACACCACTTATTGCCACAACTTCTGCAGTAGTATCTGCTTCTATGGTAACTGCATCGTCATTGCTTCTTGCCGTCCATTCCTGTCCGTTTAATACAGCTGTTCCTGTCTCTTCGATATTGTCAATCTTCATGGTTACACGTACGGTCTTTCCGATGGCATCCTCGTAATTCGTCCGGGTCTTATGCGGGTTTAAATATTTTACTGCCCATGGTCTTGTAAAGAATAACAATACAAAAGATACCACAAGGAATAAAATTACCTGCAGCCAGACTGGGCCTCCTACTGCTGCCACAATCAGGGCTGCCATGCTTCCGCCTGCAAACCAGATGGTTGTCAGTCCTACCGTAATAATCTCTATAATCAGTAATATTACAAAAAGTGCTAACCAGAAAATAATCATCTCCTGCTCCTCCCTTTTCTTCGTTTGCATCTATTATAGCAAAAAGTCATATATATAGGAAGTAGAACCTTCTCTTTTCCTTATGTCTTTTCCTAAGCTTTACAGATTCTTCTCAAGGTTATGGCGCACCCGCTTTAAAAGAGAAGATAGCTCATCCGCTTCCTCTTTTGTCATTCCATCCACCAGGAGCTTCTCCACTCCAGAAAAGAAGTTCATCATTTTCAAATGCTGCTGTTCCCCTTTTTTCGTCAGAAGAATCTGCTTTAATCGTGCGTCCTCTTTTAGTTCTTTTCTGGTAATCAGCTCCTTTTTCTCCATGGACTGTAACATTTTGCTTGCCGTTGCCCTGGAAATTAAGAATTCCTGCTCAATGTCCTTCTGGCAGATGACCTTATCTTTATTACAATATAAAAAGCCCAGTGTCCGCCCCTGCATCGGTGCCACACCATCTCGGTGATCCGCACCATACCGGTCGCAGTACATCCCTATCATATTGTGTATGACCCGGATATCGTTTCCAAGTTTTCTCTCTTTGCACATTTCATAATCCTTCTTTTCTTTCCCGAAAAATTCATTGACATATAAAAAATATTGTTATATAACAATATCTGTTAGTATGCTAACATTTATGTTATAGCATACAATTTAGAAAAAAGGAAGTGAAATTTATGTTAAAGACTTTGGCTGCCCAGATTAAAGAATTTAAACGTGATTCCATCTTAACTCCTGTCTTTATGATTCTTGAGGTTCTGATGGAAACTTTAATTCCTTTTCTGATGGCTTCCATCATTGATAATGGTGTCAACAAGGGTGACATCCATCACATCTATGTAGTCGGTGCCTTTATGGTCGTTGCTGCATGCTTCTCCCTGTTTGCCGGAATTATGGGTGGAAAATATGGTGCCCGGGCATCCACCGGATTTGCCCGTAACTTAAGGAAATCCATGTTTGAAAATATTCAGACCTTTTCCTTTGCTAACATTGATAAATACAGCACTGCAGGTCTTGTTACCCGTATGACTACCGACGTTACCAACCTGCAGAATGCTTACCAGATGATCCTCCGCATGTGTACGAGAGCACCGGCCAGTCTGATTTGTGCCATGGCAATGTCCTTCTTTATCAGTCCGAAGCTTGCCAGCGTTTATCTGATTGCCGTTATCCTCTTAGGCGGTGTGCTTGCTATCATCATCCGGTTTGCTACCAAATATTTTAATGAAGCTTTTCCAAAATATGATGACTTAAATGCAAGAGTCCAGGAAAATGTTTCCGCTATCCGTGTAGTAAAAGCTTATGTCCGTGAAGACCATGAAGCTTCTACTTTTAAGAAAGCCAGCGGAAATATTTACAAACTCCTGGTAAAGGCTGAAAATGTTGTTGTTTTCAACGCTCCTGCCATGCAGTTTACGGTATATACCTGTATTCTTTTAATCAGCTGGCTTGGTGCAAAGATGATTGTAAACAGCAGCCTCACTACCGGTGAGCTGATGAGTCTCTTAACCTACTGTATGAATATTCTGATGAGCCTGATGATGCTCTCCATGGTATTTGTCATGATTACCATGAGTGTTGCCAGTGCCCGCCGGGTTTCTGAAGTATTAAACGAAAAGAGTAACTTAAATAACCCAAAGCATCCGGTTATGGAAGTAAAAGACGGAAGTATTACCTTCGACCATGTTACCTTCAGCTATAAAGAAGATGCGGCTGAGCCGGTTCTTTCCGATATCAATCTGTCTATTCATTCCGGTGAAACCATCGGTATCTTAGGCGGAACCGGAAGTTCCAAGTCCAGTCTGGTGAACTTAATCAGCCGTCTGTATGATGTAAATGAAGGCTCTGTCTCCGTTGGCGGCATTGATGTAAGAAAGTATGACCTTGATACCCTGCGTAACCAGGTTGCCGTTGTACTGCAGAAAAACGTACTTTTCTCCGGTACAATTCTTGATAACCTGCGCTGGGGCGATAAAAATGCTACGGAAGAAGAATGTATCCGTGCCTGCAAATTAGCATGTGCCGATGATTTTATCAACACTTTTCCGGATAAATACAATACATACATCGAACAGGGGGGAACCAACGTATCCGGTGGTCAGAAGCAGCGTCTTTGTATTGCCCGTGCCCTCTTAAAGAAACCGAAGATTCTGATTCTGGATGACAGCACCAGTGCCGTAGATACCGCAACCGATGCAAAAATCCGCAAAGCCTTTGCCGAAGAGATTCCGGGTACAACCAAGCTGATTATTGCCCAGCGAATCTCCAGTGTCCAGAGTGCTGACCGCATTATTGTCTTAGATGAAGGTAAGATTAACGGCTTTGGAACCCATGAAGAATTATTAGCAAATAATGCCATCTACCGTGATGTCTATGAATCCCAGACCGGCGGCGGTGGTGACTTTGATGAGAATGGAGGTGCTCAGTAATGGCTGAAAAAAGGAAAGTAAAGAATCCGGGCAAATTATTCTGCCGTCTGATGGCTTACATTTTCCGGAAATACGGAATTGCCTGCTTCCTGGTACTTGTCTTTATTGTATTAAGTGTTCTTGCCAACACCCAGGGAACCATGTTTATGAAAACCCTGATTGACAGCTATATTATCCCGATTCTGAATTCACCGGATAAGGACTTTGCACCGCTGGCTGCTGCCATCCTTCGTGTTGCATGCTTTTACGGTGTGGGAGTTTTAAGTACCTTTGCTTATTCTAAGATTATGATTTATGTTACGCAGGGTACTTTAAATGATTTGCGAATCGATTTGTTTACCCATATGGAAACACTGCCCATTAAATACTTTGACACGCATGCCCACGGCGATATCATGTCTGTATACACCAATGACATTGATACCCTTCGTCAGATGATCAGCCAGAGTATTCCGCAGTTAATCAACAGTGTCATTACCATTGTCAGTGTACTGATTTACATGATTATCCTGAATATCCCACTGACTGTTCTTACTCTTGTAATGGTTGGTGTCATGCTCCTTGTCACGAAAAATCTTGCCGGGAAAAGTGGTAAATACTTTATCGCTCAGCAGCGTGACCTTGGTGCAACCAATGGTTTTATCGAAGAAATGATGGATGGTCAGAAGGTAATTAAAGTCTTCTGCCACGAAGAAGAAAGTATCGAAGCTTTTAACAAATTAAATGACCAGCTTTTCCGCAGTGCTGACAATGCCAACAAATTTGCCAATATCTTAATGCCGGCAAATGCCCAGATTGGTAACATCAGTTATGTACTCTGTGCCATGGTTGGTGGTGTCCTCGCCTTAAATGGCATCGGTGGATTTACACTGGGCGGACTGGCAAGTTTCTTAACCTTTAACAAGAGCTTTAATATGCCAATCAACCAGGTCAGCCAGCAGTTAAACAGTATTGTTATGGCTATGGCAGGTTCCGAGCGAATCTTCACCCTTTTGGATGAAACACCTGAAACAGATGAAGGTTATGTTACTCTTGTCAATGTAGAAAAGGACGGAGAAAAGCTTGTAGAGACCTCCAATACCCGAAGCGGACGCTGGGCCTGGAAACACCAGCATCAGGCAGACGGCTCCATTGACTATGTAGAGTTAAAGGGAGATGTGGTCTTCGATGATGTAGACTTTGGATATAATGATGATAAGATTGTCTTACACAATGTAAAATTATTTGCTACTCCCGGTCAGAAAATTGCTTTTGTCGGTTCTACCGGTGCTGGTAAGACCACCATTACGAACCTGATTAACCGTTTCTATGATATCCAGGATGGTAAAATCCGTTATGACGGTATCAATATCAACAAGATTAAGAAAGCTGACTTAAGACACTCTCTTGGCATCGTATTACAGGATACCCACCTCTTTACCGCCAGCGTAATGGAAAATATCCGCTACGGTAAACTGGATGCTACCGACGATGAAGTTATCGCTGCTGCAAAGCTTGCCAATGCTGATTCCTTCATCCGCCATCTTCCGGATGGTTACAATACCATGCTGACCGGTGATGGTGCCAACTTAAGCCAGGGACAACGTCAGTTACTTGCCATCGCCCGTGCAGCTGTTGCCAATCCTCCGGTACTGATTCTTGACGAAGCAACCAGCTCCATCGATACCAGAACCGAGCGTATCGTTCAGGATGGTATGGATAAACTGATGGCAGGCAGAACAACCTTTGTCATTGCCCACCGTCTCTCCACTGTTAAGAACAGTGACTGTATCATGGTATTAGAGCAGGGCCGCATTATTGAACGGGGCAGCCACGACGAACTAATTGCCCAGAAGGGTAAATATTATCAGTTGTATACCGGACTGCACGGATAAACTTTCTACATGCAGGTTCTGTCATAGACAGTGCTTTATAGCTTCTTAGCAACGTAAAAGACACGAAGTATGTTTCAACCAACTGTTGTTTGTCTGAACATACCTCGTGTCTTCTTTCGTATTCTATGCAATGTCTGCTATGCAAATGGTTTTGCCACAAATTTTCCTTTACAATATCTGGCAAGAATATTCCGATCATTGCCATCATAGATATACTGCTTATTTTCGAATGAATTTATCATCCTGCGTGGTTTCATCGTCCGATACGTAACGTTCTACTCTCATGTGAAGGTCGTATTTATCCCTCAATGCCGCAATGGTCTGCATCATCGGAGAAGCATGATGCACATCTAATGCCTGCTGATTCTCCCAACTGTCTATTAAAAGCACCGTTTTCTCATCCTGCATCGGTATAAAATATTCATACCTTAAATTGCCCTCTTCCCGGCGGATTGCATCTGCCGTTCCGCTGCTTTCCATCTCCCGGGCAAACTTTAATGCATTTCCATTTTCACCGGTGTAATAAAGATTTACTGTTATACTCATATGCGTCTCCCTCCTGATAATATTTTTATTTTATAAATGTAATATTGCAGTTATCAAAATTCTAGTTATAAAGTCTCTAAGAAATGAATCATCAGTTTCTTTAATCCCTGTTGCTCTGTTGCAAGTATTACATTCATCAGATTTGCTTCTAACATTCGTTTCATTTTCTTCTTTAATTTCATATGCGTCACTCCTTTTTTAACGGAGCCCGGAATTTATTTTCCGGGCTCAAACATGCTATAAATGCAAGGGACATATGGCGATGTCTTCCTTACAGTCCAAGGATAACATGTTTTCTGTTCTCTGCAACAAGTGTGACGGATTTTGAATGATCGTTTCAAAAGAATCGGCTCTTATGAATGAAATCTTGAAATTTTGTTTCATTTTATTGCTATGATTTTTCTGTATCACACAGGTTCTTTACACCAATCTCATAATATTGCTTGCTCAGTTTTATATTTTCATCATAACCGGCAGAAAATTCCATTGCAAACATAACATCCAGAAGGTATTTTGTTGCTGCGGAAAATGCCACTGTCCACAGTCCTTCCATCCGGATACTTCCACACTCTGTCAGTGTTCTTGGTGTCAGCAGAACCTCATCCACATATGTTTTCATCCTGCTTTTGCCCTGGGATGTAATCAGAATGGTTTTTGCTTTTGCCCGATGTAAATCCCTTACCAGTTCCACCAGCTTCTTATTATTTCCGGTATGACTAATCATGATGGACAGATGATTTTCATTATTCTGCAATGCCATCATCCTTTGTATATTATCTTCCGCATAAGTATTTGCCACCTTATCGCAATGGAAGAACTGACTGCAGCCGTAGCGTGCCAGATGTATATTCATATCAAAGGCATAGAAATCAATGTACTTGGCCTCATGCACCATTTTTCCCACCCGCGCCAGCTGATCAATCGTAAGAAGACGCTTTGTCTTTTCAACGGCAAGGGTGTCAATGTCCGCAATCTTATTCATAATGGTCATGGCATTTTCCTGCTGCTGTATTACAAAATGCTCTGTGGTCGTCTCCTGTCCACCCTCCGTACTCTGCAATTCACTTAGAAAACGCAGCCGGAATTCTCCATAATCCTGACAGCCGATTTTCCGGCAAAAGCGGCTTACAGCAGCAGTACTGCTATAAGAAACTTCCCCTAACTGCTTTGCTGTCATGGAAATGACAGCCTCCGGATGTTCCATCAGATAATCACGAATATTTCTTTCCCGTTCCGTCAAGTCCTTCCGCTCCTGCATCTGTCGGATAATTTCCATTTGCCATTCTCCTTTTTATGCATTGAATTCATCTAAAATTGCATACAATTCTTCAGCACTAGCTGCCAGATGTGTTGCTCCATGCTCCTTTAAAAATGGAACATCCCGGAATCCCCAGGTCACACTGATACATGGCATACCGGAATTTGCTGCTGTTGCAATGTCCACATCAGAATCGCCTACATAGACTGCTTCTTCACTGCTACTTCCAAGCTCCTTTAACGCCTGCATAACAGTGTCAGGTGCGGGTTTCTTACGAATGCCATCTTTTTCTCCAATGGCAACTTCAATCTTTCCTTTAAAATAAATCTGCTGTAATTCCTTTACTGCAAAATCCGCTTTATTTGAAACAATTGCAAGGCGATAGCCCTGTTCCTTTAAGGAAGTAATTATTTCTTCCACGCCCGGATAAAGACAGGTGGTATCATTACAATGCTCACCATAATATTCTTTAAAAGCTGCAAATACATGCTCAAATTCCGGATTTTCCTCTCCGCCCTCTAACGCACGCTCAATCAGCTTGCGGATGCCATTTCCGACAAATTTCCGGACATCCTCTATACTGTGCTGTGGCTGTCCATATTTTTCCAATGCATAATTGGTTGCATCAGTCAAATCCTTTAATGTGTTTAATAAGGTTCCATCCAAGTCAAAGATAACAGTGTTATATTTTTTCATCCTTCTTCTACCTTTCTGTCACTTCCCCCGCCCCATAATTAGCAGACAGCAAATGTAAATCATGCGCTGACATTGCTCATGAGAAGCTGTCCGCTTGTAGCCATATAATTTCTGCCACATTTTCTTTCTCAGACTCCGTGCACACGCAGATGTGGTAATCCGGTATCCCATCATACTCTGCGAAGCTTACCGGCTGCTGGATGCCTTCCCGGTAAAATGCGATGCCATTCTCCCTCCGGTGAACTGCAATGCAGTTTAAGGGAAAGGTAATTCCTTCGCCACTCCATTTTACATAGCTTTCCTTGGCTGTCCAGAGGCGTACAAATGCCATTTCTTTATCCGGCTGGCTTTGTATCCATGCCTGCTCGTCCTTTGTGAAGCACTTGTCTAAAAGCGTCTGCTTTAATGCTCTCCGGTGTTCGATGTCAATTCCAACCGGTGCATCAGAAAATACCGCCACTGCATAGTTTCCTGTGTGAGACAGATTAAAATGCAGTCCCTCACAGCCTGCCACCTGCGGCTTGCCATGGGTTCCCGTTATAAGCTGACAGGCATCTAAATCTATGCCATTTTCCCGTAACCCATAGGAAAGCAGGATGCCTGCAGCAAGACTCCGCAGTCTGTCCTCTTCTTTTTTTATTTTATTTACCTTCTCCCAACGTGTGGGAAGCACTTTTATTTGTTCTTTATATTCCGGATGTTCTTTTAACAGCCGGATATCTATTCCATATATGCTCCACATATTCACATCATAGCACAAATACAAAAAGTTCTCCACATTCTGTTATAAAAAAAGAATGTGCCTTGGCGCATTCTCGCGTCTGCGACATCTACCTTATGCGCCGCAGTGTGCATCCTCGCGGAGCATTTTTTACTTTACAGGAAAGCAATTTCCTGTAAAGTAAAAAATCCCCGGGCAAAATACTTCTCTTCCCATAAGAAGCATTTTGCCCGGGATTCCACTTTTAAACTATGTAATTAGTCCTGATTGATAGTCTCATTTAAGATTCCAGTAATCTCTTTCATGGACTTTTCAAACTCTTCATCATTGTTGTTATTGAAAATCAGTAAATCATCTTTTACATTCGGATCATGCAGATCTTCCGGAATCTCAAAGTTACAGGATGCAATATATTCATCCCAGTGCTCTAACTTCCAGTCATCACGGTCAGATGCTCTGGTAATCATTCTCTCATGAACGATTTCCGGATCTGTCTGTACCCAGATTGTTACTAATGTAGCATCTTTCTTTGCCAGCTGGGCTTTCAGACCTTTGATATATTCCATATCACGGATTTCTCTTGTAAATGGTGCATTGATAAGAACCAGATCTTCATACTCCAATGCCTCCAGTGCCAGATTTACGACACATTCATATTCATAATCACGAATGTTCTTCTCAAAGAAATCACTGCTTCTATTATATGGCTGTCCAGCCACTACAAAAATCTGTTTAGATAATGTAATTAAAGTATCCTTATCCAGATATACAATATGATTTAATCTCTTTGCCAGTTCTTTTGAAATATATGTTTTCCCGCAAGCTGGCGGTGATGTTACGATAATTAGTTTCTTGCTCATTTCTACTTCTTCCTCCGTATTGCCTGTTCATTTTTCCCTCTATTATAAAACAGGTTTTCCGATAGAACAAGGGGTTTTTTTTACTTTTTTTCCTATTTTTTCGTAAATATGCAATATTTTTTAAGATAATAACAGCCGTTTATCTTAGAATTTCTCCGTTACTTTCGATTACTTTCTTGTACCAGTAGAAGGATTTCTTTTTGGTTCTCTTCAAGGTGCATTATATCCGATTGGTGGTCTCCCACTGTCGGTTTTCCGCTGGCACTGATGGCATCTCCTAATACGATGGTCAGTACCTTCTTATATTTATCCTTAGAAAGTGGCAGAAGATTCTGCTCATCCTTTACCAGTGTAATTGCTTTATCGGATACCTGATATGCCATGTCAATATGCTTCTTACAACGCAAAATATCAAGGGCGGACTCATCCGGAATCAGAGTATGCGATTTCTGTTTCTCATGCAGCTTCAAAGATGCTTTTGTTGCCAAAATATAAGTAACCGCCTCATTCAGACGTTCTTCTGAAATTATGCCACTCTTAACTGCCTCTAAAACAGTCTCGTAATCCTCTTTCAGATTCTTCGTAAATAAAAGCATGTCACAGCCTGCATTGATGGATTTCGGAAGCAGCTCTTTACGTCTTCCGGCACAGCCAAAGCCTACCATATTGGTGGCATCTGTAGTAATCATTCCGTTGAAACCAAGCTTTCCTCTTAACAATCCCTGTAGCATTTCTTTGGATAATGATGCCATATGCAAAAAAATGCCCTTTTTCCACACAAATTTGATTTGCACATTTATTTTATCCGGTGTATATTTTTACTGAACTGACAAAAGAAAGAAGGTCGAAAAAATGGAACACATTGCAAGAAATGATGCTTTTGCATTACTGAAAAAATATAACAAAGACCCTTTTCATATTCAGCATGCGCTTACGGTTGAAGCTGTTATGAAATGGTATGCCAATGAATTAGGCTATGGTGAGGATGCTGAATACTGGGGTATCGTGGGACTGCTTCACGATATCGACTTCGAATTATATCCTGCCGAACATTGTCTTAAGGCTCCGGAATTGTTAAAGGATGGCGGCGTTTCGGATGACATTATTCATGCGGTCTGCTCCCACGGCTACGGCATTACCGTAGAATGTGGCACAACCATTGATGTGGAACCGCTTCACGAAATGGAAAAGGTCTTATTTGCTGCAGACGAATTAACCGGTCTTATCTGGGCTGCTGCACTGATGCGTCCGTCCAAAAGCACGAAAGATATGGAATTAAAATCCCTAAAGAAGAAATATAAAAGCAAAGGCTTTGCTGCCGGATGTTCCCGCGAGGTCATCGAGCGCGGTGCCGCTCAGCTTGGCTGGGATTTAGAGAAACTGCTTACCATGACTTTACAGGCAATGGCGGCAACCGAAGATGAAATCAAGGCGGAAATAGAAGCGGAATAATTTTTCTGTCTTGCTCCTGCCCTCTTCCTATGTTAAAATGTGGAAAAGCATATATTATACAATCTATATGGCACTTTCTATAGTTCAAATCCGGTTCTGCATAGAACCCAGCATTTCTGTATCTATCTATGCTTTTGATTCACTATTTAACTAAAAAGCAGGAGCGATACAGTATGGAAATAACTGCCATTATTCGATAGCAGGTAATCTTTTGCCACTGGATATGATATTTATTTTCTATTGCTGCTTATCCTCCTGCCACACACAAGGAGGACTTGCCTATGACAGGAAAAGCACATGAAGCAAATGAAACAACGAAACGCATACCGGTGGCGAACCGCAAATTTAAGGACACTGTTTTCCGGATGTTATTTTCGGATAAAGAGGCGTTATTATCCCTTTATAATGCAGTTAATAACAGCCATTACACGGATTCCGGTGCACTTGAAATTGTAACCCTGGAAAATGCCATTTACATGGGAATGAAGAACGATCTGGCTTTTATTCTGGACATGAATCTCTATCTATATGAGCACCAGTCCACGATAAATCCAAACATTCCTCTTCGGGATTTATTTTACATTGCAGCGGAATACCAGAAGCTTGTGGATAAGAAATCCCTGTATTCTTCTGCACTACAGAAAATTCCAAATCCCCATTTTATTGTATTTTATAATGGAAGCACACCGATAGATGATTGCTATACCAGCCGTTTGTCAGATGCTTTTTATCATGCAACCGACAATCCATCGTTGGAACTTATTGTTACTACATTCAATGTAAACGCAGGACACAACACCGAGTTAATGTCCCATTGCCAGATATTAAAGGAATATTCCATTTATGTTGCAAAGGTTCGTTCCTTTGCAGAACAGATGCCTTTGGATGATGCCGTACAAAAGGCTGTCACCGAATGCATTCAGGAAAATATTCTGGCAGATTTTCTTAGGAAGAATCAGGCGGAGGTAATTGCTATGAGTATTTTTGAATACGATAAAGTTGAAGAAGAGAAAAAACTGAGAAAAGCTGAATTTGACGCCGGTGTTGAACAGGGATTAAAACAAGGCGTTGAACAGGGTGTTACCCTTGGGCAGAAACAGGCTTCTACCGATACTGCCCTTCGCCTTTTAAAAACAGGAAAATTTGATACGAAAGAAATAGCTGAACTTTGTAATCTTCCTTTGGAGGATGTTACTGCACTCATGAAATAACTTTGTTTCAATTTTTCACTAACATCCTATTGCCAGATATTCCATTTATGTCGCAAAGGTTCGTTCTTTTACCGAACAGATGCCTTGCGATGATGCCGTACAAAAAGGCTGTCACCGAATGCATTCAGGAAAATATTCTGGCAGATTTTCTTAGGAAGAATCAGGCGGAGGTAATTGCTATGAGTATTTTTGAATACGATAAAGTTGAAGAAGAGAAAAAACTGAGAAAAACCGAATTTGACGCCGGTGTTGAGCAGGGATTAAAACAAGGCATTAAGCAGGGACAGAAACAGGCTTCTACCGATACTGCCCTTCGTCTATTGAATACCGGAAAATTTGATGCAACGGAAATAGCAGAACTTTGTAATCTTCCTTTGGAGGATGTTACTGCACTCATGAAATAACCTTTATATTACATAAATATTTGATACCTATAGAACCTGCCACCGGCAGTTTCTTACAAATGCCTAGCAACTGAAACCGCCAGATAACTATACATCTGTTATCTGGCGGTATTTGCATCTAAATCAGCAATATTTATTTCTTTTACTCTATTATCTGCGTTAACTCATCTAATATATACATGGTTCTTCCATCTTCCAATTTCAATCTATAAAAGTTCCTATTTTCGTCCTCATTTAAACATACCTCATAAACATCAAATTCTGTTCCGCTATCAACCCACATTATCTCATGTGCCTCTTTCGTACTTGGTAAATCTCCAATATTTACGCCATCCCCATAAGAAATCCGAATCCGAAACAGCACCGGCTCCTCTGTCTCTGTTTCTTCCTCTGTCTCTGTTGCCACTTCTGTTTCTGCTACTGCTGCTTCTTTTTCCGTTGGCATCGTGTATTCTGTTTCAGTTGCGGCTATAGTTGCAGTTTCCGTTTCGGCATCCGCCGCGCTCTTTTCTCCACATCCGCCTAAAGCAAAACTTACTGCCAAGACCAAGCCTGTTATGATGACTGATTTTATACATTTTCTCTTTGGATATTCCATTCTAAATTCCTCCCTTATTCTTTTGTGAGATACTATAAATATATTTCACTTTTGTTTTAATACTTATAGTATATGTTTTCTATTGTATTGTGTAAATAGTCTGTGGAATACGTCACTTATTGCTTATAGTATAGATTAAAAAGGATGGATGATTACTATGAGCGAAATTGCAAAATCAGTTGGACAAAAAATTCGAAATTACAGACTTTCTCTTCATTTAAGCCAGGAAAAGCTTGCAGAATTATCAGGTTGTCATCCTACCTACATTGGTCAGTTGGAACGTGGCGAAAAAAATGCCACTTTAGAAAGTATCGAAAAGATTGCAGGAGCTTTAAATGTTCCTATTTCAAAATTAGTGGAACAGATTGGAAAATCCTCTGATGCCGCCACTGATATTCCATTAGAATGCTATCATTTTCTCTGTAAGAAAACCTACAAAGAACAGGAGGCACTATACCAGTTGCTGCTTAATGCGGATGCCTATAAATCCTTATAATACCGGCAAATTTACAGACGCCGACAAACCTACAGACATCCAGCAACACTACAGACATCCGGCAACACTACTGGCACTCATCAAACCTATATAGAACCTGCCACCGGCAGCTCAAGAAACCCGCAGACCACCTGTTTTCAAACAGATAATCTGCGGGTTTCCTGCTATAATCCTATTTCGAATTCTATTTCCGGTTCTATCTATATTATATCTTCATTTATAACACTATCACAGCATATCTCGACTTTCCTGTTGCTTACTGGTACTTGCTGGTTGCCTTCAGTCGGGTCAGGGCACGGGATAAGGATGCTCTGGAATGATAGTATTCCTGGATGCTCTGCTTCTGCCGCATCTGCTCCTCGGCACGTTCTTTTGCTTCTCTGGCACGGGCAACGTCAATCTCTTCCGGATGCTCTGCAGTTTCTACCAGAAGCGTCACACGGTTGTTGACGATTTCCACAAAACCCATGCCAACTACTGCATATTCCCAATTTGCAGTACCTTCCGGCTGAAAACGCATTTCACCCTCATCAATGGCAATGACCATATCTTCATGGTGTGCTAAAATCTCTTTCTGTCCGTCATATTCCGGAACAATCAGAGAACGGCATCTGCCGGCATAGAATACCCGGTTTGCTGCAATTATTTTTAAATAAAATGTATTTCCTGCCATACCTGTACCTCTATTCTAAAGATGATAGCTCCTATGCATTCTGGTGTTCCATCTCTTCTGCTTTACGGATAACGTCTTCTACTGTTCCTACGTTGAAGAATGCATTTTCCGGATACTGATCCATATCACCATCGATGATTGCCTTGAATCCACGAATGGTTTCAGATAACGGAACGTAAACACCCTTTACGCCGGTAAAGTTCTCTGCCACATGGAACGGCTGTGATAAGAACTTCTGAATCTTTCTTGCACGATATACCAGTAACTTGTCCTCATCTGCCAGCTCTTCCATACCAAGAATTGCGATGATATCCTGTAACTCTTTGTATTTCTGCAGAATCTCCTGTACTTTCCGGGCTACCTGATAATGTTCTTCTCCAACGATGTCTGCCTCTAAGATACGGGATGTAGATTCCAGCGGGTCTACTGCCGGATAAATACCCTGCTCTACAATCTTTCTGGAAAGTACGGTGGTCGCATCCAGATGTGCGAAAGTAGTAGCCGGTGCCGGGTCAGTTAAATCGTCTGCCGGTACATAGACTGCCTGAACGGATGTAACAGAACCGTTCTTTGTAGATGCAATACGCTCCTGCAATTCACCCATTTCAGTTGCCAGTGTCGGCTGATATCCTACTGCGGAAGGCATACGTCCTAACAATGCAGATACCTCAGAACCAGCCTGTGTAAAACGGAAAATATTGTCAATGAAAAGAAGCACATTCTGGTGTTTCTCATCACGGAAATATTCTGCCATGGTAAGTCCGGTCTCAGCCACACGCATACGTGCTCCAGGCGGCTCGTTCATCTGACCGAACACTAAGGCCGTCTTCTCTAATACACCGGATTCCTTCATTTCTGTCCAGAGGTCATTACCCTCACGGGAACGCTCTCCAACACCGGTGAAAATAGAATATCCACCATGCTCTGTTGCAATATTACTGATTAACTCCTGGATCAATACGGTTTTACCTACTCCGGCTCCACCAAACAATCCAATCTTACCACCTTTTGCATATGGTGCTAAAAGGTCGATAACTTTAATTCCGGTCTCTAAGATTTCTTCTGCCGGATTCTGGTCTTCAAATGCCGGTGGTTCACGATGAATGACCCATTCCGGTGCATCCTTCAATGGTTCGCCACCATCGATTGCTTCTCCTAATACGTTGAACAGTCTTCCCAGTGTCTGCTCTCCGACCGGAGTTTTTATTCCGCTTCCTGTAGCGGTTACTTCCATATCACGGCAAAGTCCCTCACTGGAAGCTAACATAATACAACGTACCGTATGATTTCCGATATGCTGTGCCACTTCCATGATGCACTTCTTATCGCCGTTTTTCACTTCAAGGGCGTCTTTGATTGCCGGCAATTCTTCGTCTTCAAATGAGACATCTACTACCGGGCCTAACACCTGTATGATTTTTCCTGTCTTCATGAAAAAGCCTCCTTATCACTGCCTCTTTTTCCGTTTCTGAGCTTTCGCTCCTGCAATGACCTCGGTTATTTCCTGGGTAATTGCTGCCTGTCTTGCACGATTATATAAGATATCCAGCTCATGGAGCATGTCTTTGGCACTTTTGGTTGCTGCCTCCATTGCCATCATTCTTGCGTTCTGCTCGCAGGAATAAGACTCAACTAACGCTCCATAGATGAAACCAACTACATAATCCGGTACAATTCGATCCATCACCGCCTCCGGAGATGGTTTCAATGCCAGTTCCTCCATCGGAATATCTGCAGGCAGTTTCACGTTAAAACTTGCTTTCTTCAGTGGGAGCAGCTGTCTGATCTGTGTCTCCTCCTGAATCGCATTGACCATGCTGGTATAGATGATATAGACTTCGTCTAACTCTTCTTTCCGGTACAGTTCCAGAAGTTCCTCTGCAATATTTCTTGCACGGTTCAGTGTCGGATTCTGTACGGTATAGTGGAACTGCTTATCAATCTCAATTCCACGCTGTTCAAAATAGTGACGGCCTAACTCACCTAATACAAACAGTTTGTTATTTTTATGTGCTTTCAAATGCTCCTCTGCAAGCTTTAATACATTATGGTTATAGGAGCCTGCCAGACCCTTATCTGCCGTAATAACAATATAACCTACCATCCGTTCTTCCGGCTTTTTCTCTTCGTTGGTCTTAAAATAAATGTCCTCAATATCCGGAAGATGTCTTAAGATTCTGCTCATTTCCGACTGCAGGGTAAAGAAATAAGGTTCTGTGTCAGAAAGCATTTTCTTTGATTTCTTCAGCTTCGAAGAAGAAATCATATACATTGCATTGGTAATCTTCAATGTATCATTGATACTCTTCATCCGATCCTGAATTTCCTTTGCATTTGCCATAACAACACCTGCTCATTCCTATTGATTTCTACTGTCTTCGAATTCTTTTGCAGCCGCAATAATCTTATCGGTCAGTTCATCGGAAAGCACTTTGGTTTCTTCGATTTCCCTGCCGATTTCCGGATGCTTCAAATCCATATATTCAAGAATCTCATTCTGATACTGTTTTACATTCTTTGTTTCTACTTTATCAAATACACCATGGTTTGCCATACACAGTGTCTCTACCTGCTCATGCAGGGAAAGCGGATGGCAGAGTGGCTGTTTTAAAAGCTCCATCAATGCTTTTCCATGCTGTAACTGTGCCTTGGTCATATCATCAAGGTCCGATGCAAACTGGGTAAATACTTCCATCTCACGATACTGTGCCAGGTCGATACGGATACTTCCGGATGCCTTCTTCATTGCCTTGGTCTGTGCAGCACCACCGACACGGGATACGGACAAACCAACGTTGACTGCCGGACGCATACCTGAGAAGAAAAGGTTACTCTCTAAGAAAATCTGTCCGTCTGTAATGGAAATGACGTTGGTCGGAATATATGCGGATACATCTCCTGCCTGTGTCTCAATGATTGGCAGTGCGGTAATGGAACCTCCGCCCAATTCATCACTTAAACGGCTGGAACGCTCTAACAATCTGGAATGTAAGTAGAATACATCACCAGGATAAGCTTCACGTCCCGGAGAACGCTCTAACAGCAGAGAGATTGCACGATATGCTACCGCATGTTTGGATAAATCATCATATACGATTAACACATCTTTTCCCTGATGCATAAAGTATTCTGCCATTGCAGTTCCTGCATATGGTGCGATGTACTGCATGGATGCAGGATCACTTGCAGTTGAGGAAACCACAATGGAATAATCCATTGCATCATGCTTGGTCAGTGTAGATACGATTTTTGCTACACTGGACGCCTTCTGTCCAATGGCAACATAGATACAGATTACTCCTTTGCCTTTCTGGTTAATGATGGTATCTGTTGCAATGGAGGTCTTTCCGGTCTGACGGTCTCCGATAATTAACTCTCGCTGTCCTCTACCAATTGGGAACATGGAGTCAATGGACAAGATTCCTGTTTCCATTGGTGTATTTACTGATTTACGTTCTACAATGCCCGGTGCTTCCTCTTCGATTGGACGATAATCATCTTCCTTAATCTCGCCCTTTCCATCAATCGGTTCACCTAATGCATTGATAATTCTTCCAACAAAGCCTTCCCCTACCGGGATTCCGGCTTTTTTCCTGGTACGAACCACTTTGGTTCCTTCTTTGATTCCGGTATCACGGCCGAATAAAATAACACCGATTTCATTCTGTCTGATGTCCTGTACCATTCCTTTGACACCGTTATCAAATACAACAATTTCACCATACATTGCATGGTCAATTCCGTAAATGGTTGCAATTCCATCACCAACCCAGATTACGGAACCGGTCTCACGACTGGATTCATCCCAGTCAAATTCTTCTATCTCGCTCTGGATAATCGAGATTATGTCTGCAGCACTAATTGCGCCCACAGGCTTCACCTCCCTGTTAATTTTCTTTCCAACTGACGTAAGCGGCCTTCATAGCTTCTGTCATATTCTTTATGATGAACCTTAATGATGTATCCGCCTAAGAGATTCTCATCTTCCTTTTCTGTCAGAACAATCTCACAGTCGGGATATTTCTCTGCAAGAATCTTTCTTGCCTCTGCTTCTTCTTCCGGCTGTGGTGTGCCTGCACAGGTCAGTTCTGCACGCAGGATATGATTCTGTCTGTCCCAATAGAGATAAAATGCATCCAGGATATCCTCTATTTCTCCGATATAACCCAGTCTGCACATCATCTTGGTATAGTTCACAAGCACCTTGGATAATCCGGCATCCTGATAAATTTTCTCTATCACGGCATCCTTCTTATGTATGGAAATCACCGGACTTGTGAGAACCTTAAGCAGTTCCGGTGTAAGCTCATAAAGCTCCCGGAGTTCATCTGCCTCCTGTCTTGTGGCACCCAGCCGATACAATACCTTTGCGTTATTTACTGCTTCCTGTGTCATGAGCATCACCTGTTTTCATAATTTTCCGTGCAGCGATGACTGCCAGTTTGGCAATCTCAGCCTGAGCTGCCTGCTGTGCCTTTTCCTGCTCGTTTGCAATATCTTCCTTGGCTTTTTCTAACATATGCTCAGTCTCTTCCCGGGTCTTCTCTACCGAGCGTGCATGCTCTTCTTCTGCTCTTGCTCTGGCATCAATAATAATCTGGTCTGCCTCCGTTCTTGCATCCGATAAGCGTTCTTCATAATCTGCCTTTAATTTTCTGGCATCTTCTTCGCTTTTCTTTGCATCGTCGAACTGCTTCTTTACCATTTCTTCTCTTGCCTCAATCACATTCATGACTCTCTGATAAAGAAATTTACGAAAGACTACATATAATACCAGCAGATTTACAACGGTCCATAAAATATTCCAAAAATTAATGCTAAGCATTTCCCGTACCTGCCTTTCTATAATCTTTCTTTATTATTTTAAGAAGAGGATGATTAACAATGCGATAACGAATCCGTAAATAGCAGTTGCCTCTGCCAATGCACATCCAAGAAGAAGTGATTTGCTGATTTTGCTCTCTGCTTCCGGCTGTCTTGCAATTGCATCTACTGCGGATGATGTTGCTTTTCCAATTCCAAGTCCTGCTCCAATACCTGTTAATACTGCGATACCTGCTCCGATTGCTACTAATAATGTTGATGACATAATATGCACTCCTTTTCTTTTCTACTTTTTTGTTTCTCTTTTTGTTTTTTCTTCCCTATTCGGTTGCTTCTTTGACGAACAATGCGGTCAGAAATACGAATACATATGCCTGAATCAATCCGTCAAAAATGTCAAAATAACAGCTAAATACTGCTGGCAGAATTGCCGGTACTACCATTTTCAGCAATTCCATAATGACAAATGAACCTAATACATTTCCAAAAAGTCGCATACACAGCGACAATGGTTTGATAAAGACCTCCAGAATATTGATTGGAAGTACTACCGGCATCGGCTCTGCAAAACTCTTAAGCCAGCCCTTCGTTCCTTTCCTGCGGATACCCGCCATCTCAATCAATATGATACTCATCAGGGACAATGCCACAGTAACATTCATATCCTTGGTCGGTGGTTTAAATCCCAGCAGACCGATTAAGTTGGCAATTCCAATATAGATTGCCACCGTCATAAGATAAGGAATATACTGCTTTCCATTTTCGCCTATGGTATCCCGGAAGAAGTTATTCAACCCGTTTACAGCCGTTTCCAGAATAATCTGTCTGCGTCCCGGATGTTCCACACTTAAGTTCCTGGTCAGGAGTATGCACAGCACAATAACTACTGCCATGATAATCCAGGTTACTACTACGGATTCATAAATGGGAATGCCTCCGAATATCGGAATTGTAAATACCGTTTCACAGTTCAATTCTTCCATCAGGCTATTTACCAGAGCATCCATCTGTCTCACTTCCTTCTGCTGCTCTAAGGCATTTTTAAATCGTTAAAATTCTAACAAGAAAAAAATGCAAACGCAACCGTTTTCTTCCTGTGAAAATAGGTCTGACCATTTGCTGTTTTTTCGTGTAAATATTCCATATTCTTCTGCAATTTTTGCCAGTTTTTTGGTTGTTTTTTTATGCAATTTGTACACTTGCGTCAATTTGTATATTTTGGTATTAAAAAAATGCAGAAATTTCCTGTTTTTTCACAAACATTTTCTGCATTTTTCTTATTCTTTATAGACTTTATACAATTTTAATCATTAAGCTTACTTCACCAGAATTCCGTGGTGTTCCTCCATATAACCGCCGAAAATGGCATTCTTATAGCCTAATTTCTTAAATGCTTTTACCGCCTTTTCGGACCGGTAGCTGTAACTTCCTATAATATAAAAAGATTTTTCCTTATCCGGGAATCTCCGCAAAATACGGTCTTCCGTTATCTTGTCCAGCGGAATATTCTTTGTTCCTGCCACATGTCCTTTCTGGTAATCTTCCTTTGCCCGGCAGTCAATTATAATTGCATTTTCCGAAGTATGCGCTGCATTGATTGCTTCATTTACAGTCAGACGTTTCTTAAAAATACCCATTCTTCTGTTCCCTTCTTCTTTTGTTATGCTTTTGCCTGCATATAAATCCGGATGTTTTCTTCCAATAAATCCAGATCCACCGGTTTGGCAATGTGTGCATCCATCCCTGCTTCCATACAGGTCCGGATATCTTCCGCAAAGGCATTGGCAGTCATGGCAAAAATCGGTATTTTCGCTGCTTCCTTCTTCTTAAGTCTCCGGATTTCTTTCGTTGCATCATAGCCATTCATAACAGGCATCTTAATGTCCATTAAAATAATATTATATCGTCCTTCCTCCGCTCTTGCAAACATTTCTACGGCTTCCTTGCCATTTACTGCCCGGTCACAGTCTGCACCTTCCATTTTTAACAGTTCTTCCAATATTTCTGCATTTAAATCATTATCATCTGCTATCAGAAAACGCATTCCTTTTAATGTCATTTTCTCTTTTTCTGTTGCTTGTCCTTTTCCCTGCAATTGCTGCTCTTTTCTTGCCTGTTCGATACACCGTTTAAAATTTGTCACAAAAAACGGCTTGCTTAAAATACTTTGAATTCCAGCATAACCCGCTGCTTCTTCTATCTCCTTACAATCATAGGCAAAAAGCAGTAATACTGTTTTCTCTCCCAGAATCCGATGCAATTTTTCTGCTGTAGTAACACCATCCATTCCCGGCATCTTCCAGTCTATAATTACAACATCCCAACTCTTTGTTTTTTCAGTTTCTACCATCTGTTCTGCCATATGAACCGCCATTTCGCCGGAATCTGCTGTCTGCACATCAATCCCAAACGGATGCAGCGTATCCATAATATATCTTCCTGATTCACTCTCATCATCAACCACCAGTACCTGGCTTATCTTCTGCAGTTTCCACCAGTTAACCTTCTCCTGGTACTTTATTTTCCGGAAATTCAAAATCACCTCAAAAGTAGTTCCTTTTCCAAGCTTACTCTCCACATGAATGCTTCCACCCATTAACTCCACCAGGCTCTTGGCAATTGGCATTCCAAGACCCGTTCCGGAAACCGGATTAACAGTGCTTTGCACTTCCCGGCTGAATGGGTCAAAAAGATTCTTAAGATACTCTTCACCCATCCCCTGTCCATTATCACTGATCCGGAACTGATACTGTGCAAAGTTTCCCTTTTTCTTTGGTACTTCTGTAATATCAAATACTATCTTACCGCCCTTTGGGGTATATTTTACTGCATTGGATAAAATGTTCAGCAGTATCTGCTTCAGACGTAATTTATCTGCTTCCACTTCTTCTGTTTCTATCCGATGTACATGAATCATGAATTCCTGCCCCTTCTCTCTGGTCTGTGAACGGATGATCATATCCAGTTCTTCCACCAGTTCAGCAATATTCGTGTTCGTAATATTAAGGACCGTTTTACCGGCCTCAATCTTCGACATATCAAGGACATCATTAATGAGTCCAAGCAGATGTTCCCCTGAATAAGTCAGTTTTCTTGCATATTCCCGGACACAATCCGAATTTTCAGCATCTCTTGAAATCAGTGTAGCCAGTCCCATAACCGCATTTAAAGGAGTCCGCATATCATGGCTCATATTGGATAAAAATACACTTTTCGCTTCATTGGCACGCTCTGCCTCTGCTTTTGCCGTATTTGCAAACTGCACCGTCTCTTCCAATGCAGTATTGACTTCTTCCAGCTTCTCTGCTGCTTCTGCCTGCTGCATTGCATTTCGTCTCGCGTAAGCTACCTTATTCTTTTCATTATAAATCCATAGAATACTGATACCCAGTGCTGCTAACATTGCAATGATAATGCAGGTCACTGTCAGCCAGATATGCAGCATCATAATCTGATAATCTGCCAGTACATTCTGCACAATCGTACTGTCCACTTCACAGGCTATCATATACTGTGTTCCTTTTAATGCACGATACGAAAAATAGTCGGACTCATTTTCACGTTCCAGGGTTATACACCCGGAGCTGCGTTCTGCATAGTCCGACTCCACTTTTTCATAATCTTTCTTATTCATAATCTTTTGTTCATGGTAACTATCAAACAGATTATAATTTATGGTTACTTCACCCGGCTCATTATTAATGCTTGCGTATGCCACTTCTCCGTTTTCATCCATGACATAGATATTAGCCTGTCCGTTATAAGCAGACGTTACAAAAAGATCGTTAATAATCTGTGGTCGGAAGAGAAATGCAATTGCTTCATATTCTTCCCCATTGACCAAAAAAGAATCTACTGATTTTGCAATTATAAAGATTTCCTCTCCATCCTTCCAGGTACAGTACTGGGCAATTCCTTTATTCTCACCAAATAATTCCGACAATCCATCCTGCATCTGTATCCTGCCATTCAGTCCACGCATGCACAGATATTCACCTTCATCATTAACAAAGACAATATCCCGCACCATATTACTTTCCATAGAGTCAAAATAGTTCTGGTAATCTTTCAGTTCTGCTTCCCTTTCCCCATCCCCGAACATATATTTTTCAATAGAATCTATCTGTTCATAAGTAATCTCCAGACGGTTCCGGTAAGCACGCTCCATCTGTTCCATCAGTTCAGATAAACTCTGTTTGCTGTTCTTATCAATGTATTGGTTTGAACCCCCAAGGTCTTTTGACATCCATCCAAATATCAAAGCCATAACCACAATACATACAATTAATACCGTAAAAACCTTTTTTTCCTGCTTTTCCTTTTTCATCCCGCATAATACCTTCCAATCTGTTTCAGCTTATCAGACTGGTTCCTGCAAATTTTGTCGAAAAAGCAAGATGTCTCTGCCTAATTAAATCTTTCCTGAAGTCCGTTTTTCCCTTAAGTCCTCTACCAGCGCATAAACCTCCGGTCTCCGTTCCTTCAGATGTTCGTCTAACGCATGCCGGCGTTCTTTAAAGCGCTCTGCCAGTTGCGGATGTTCCTTTGCAATACGCTCATGTACTTCCCGTCGATGTTCCTCTAACCGCATAGCCAGCGTTCTTTCATCTTTACCGGAAATATTAACAATCTCTTTCAAATGTTCCTCTAAATGCTCCAGCCACTCATCTTCGTCCAGTTCTTCCATATGGGACCAGCTTCCATGTAACAGCTTTTCCACATCTCCTGTCTTTTTCAGCTGTTCTATCTGTGCCACAATCTGCCGCTCTATAGCATCTTCAGTTTCCGAACCAAATGCCCAGACAAATTCCTGCACCCGGTTATCCGCCCGCTTTCTTGAGGCACTGCGCTGTCTATTGTCTACACCGCCCTCCAGCGGATAAGGACGTTCATAACCCATATCCTTTAAAGCAATATGTATTGTTCTTCTTGCGCTGCCCTCTTCTATGATGTGTCCCAGACCAAGCTTTCGCATCTGTTCATTCAAATCTGCAATATGTTCTGTAATATAAAAACAGATACCACGTTTCTTAAGACCCTGATACAGCATTTCCAACTGATCCGCCGCTGTAATGTCCATGGAGCCGATAGCACTGGCATCTAAAATGACTGCCTTCGTATCCTCTTTTATATTGTCTTCAATGTCCCGCTTTAACATCTGCACATTAGCAAAAAAGAGATTACTGCTGAACCGGTATATCAGAACGCCTTCTATCGCATGTATCTGATGACTTTCTTTTAAATCCCGGAAATGGCGATGTCCCGGCTGGATTCCAAGAAAACATCTTGATGGCTTGGCAGTACGGATAATCATCTCAGTAAAGGAAAGTATAATGCCAATCAAAACGCCATTGATGGTTCCAAGCATCAGCACGCCAAAGAATGCTCCTAAGAAAATGAAGAATTCTGTACGGCTGACCTTCAACAATCTTGCAGCAAGCTCAAATTCCGTTGCCCCAAGTAATGCAGAAATTACAATTGCCGTCAGCATCGGAATCGGAAGATAGCCGATAAATCCGGTTCCGCAAAGCAGCAATACCAGCATGGATAAACCGGCTATGATTCCGGTCAGCTGTGTCTTACTCTGATACTGTTCTCCCATTGCAGTTCTTGAAACAGAGCCATTAATAGGACAGCAGCCTGTAAATGCTGCCAGGAAATTTCCCATAGAGAATGCAAAAATTTCCTGATTATCATTCATTCGATATCCATTCTTCTGTGCGAAATTATTTTCTGCCAGAAGCGTTTCTGCCATAATGACCACTGCCACCGAAAGGCTGATAGTTACTACCTCTTTCATCGGAAGCATGCGGATATCCGGAATCACAAACTGTGGAAGTCCCGGTTCTACTGCAGACAGTGTCTGGATTCCCCATTCCCTCACCGGAAAAAATTTTGTCATTACTGCTCCTGCTGCCATTAAAAGCACTGCCATTGGAAATTTCGGCATTACTTTCTTTGATACAAGAAGTATCAGAAGGGAAATGCCGCCTAAAATCAGGGATGGCAGATTCACCTTCGTCTGCCCGATATGCTCCACCAGCTCAATGAGTTCTCCAACGCCGGCGGTACCGCCCATTAACTTTGGTACCTGCATCAGAATAATCGTGGTGCAGATTCCGGTAATAAATCCACCCATAACCGGTGCCGAAATATAGTTCACCAGTTTTCCTGCTTTCATAAAATAAAACGCCAATAACCAGACTGCCACAAAGAAAGTAAGTACCGGCACTGCTGCAATTGCTTCACTGCTTCCACTCTCAATACCAAGTCCCACCAGTGCCGAACCGATTAAGGCTGCCGGTGCCGCATCTACGCCAAAAATAAACTGTGGTGAAGTCGAACACAGTGCAAATATCAGAATTGGGAAAATGGAACCATATAGACCATAGACTGCCGGAAGTCCTGCAATCTGTGCATAGCCCATAGCTATCGGAATGGAAACTGCCATAATAATAATACCGGCCAGAATATCCTTTGGAAAATTTTTCTTATCATATTTACGAATGGTAGCTGCAAGTTGTATGCGCATATTATCGCTTCTTTCTACTATATTATTTTTTATTATACGGCAAATAAGATGATTGTACAATTCTTTTGACAGCCGGCTTTCTGCGGGTGAGCTATAAATTCCCGGCATTATAAAAGGACAGGCTCTGATACAATGCCTGTCCTTTCTGTTCTAATTATTCTGTTCTGTTTATTCCATTCTGATTATTCATTTTCAGTTGCTTTCTTTCTTCTGAAAACAAACATTCCTCCACAACCTGCTGCAATCAATGTCATACAAACTGCAATTGCAGAATTATCACCTGTCTTTGGTTTACCGGATGTCTTTACGGTTGGCTGGCTATTTGCTGTTGTTGATGCATCTGCTGCTGTTCCAGCCACATCACCGGAAGCTGTACTGTCACTTCCGGAAGTTGTACCGCCATTTCCGGATGTCGTACCACCATTTCCTGTGGCAGCCGTATCTGCCAGCTTTTCTGTGGTAATAAGATAAGTAGAGCAATGATTCTGTTTTACGGTCAGATATCCTTCTGAATCTACTACTCCCGCATCAATATTTAAAATCGTTCCATTGTCAAATAACCGGCTGTAATATAATGTCTTTCCGGCATACCGGGTTCCCACAAAAATACGAATCTGTGCTTCTGCCGGAAGCTGACCGGAATAATTATACTTAATCTGTTCAATGAAAATATTCTTATTTACTGCACTTGGAAGTGTGCCCAGCTCACTGTAATCTTTTACAATCTTTACTCCAAAATCATAGCTGGAAACATTATCAACGGCTGACATGGTTCCTTTTCCAAAGGTAAAGGAAAGCTCATCATTGGATTTGATAACAATGTCCTTTGTCTGATTCTCTGCCAATATCTGCCGGAATCCATTGTCGGAAATAGCGGTATCTCCATCTGTTACATCCACTACGCCATTCACTACAACCTGCTTCGGTGTAAAGGAAATCACATCCGCCCCGGAATATACATTGTAAACATTCTCTACTTCTTTTCCTTCAAATTCATAACCAGCCGGTAAGGTATCTTCCGCAAGCGCCATGTTTTCTACAAGTTCTTTCATAACCGGATGTGCTGCGTCCATAAGATATCTGGTTTCCTGTGTATTATAATCCGTATAACTCATAAGAATCGGACAAAGAATCCGGTAAGAATTACCAGCCTCATAATAGGTTCTTCTATAAATAAAGGTGTCTCCCGTATCCTGTTTCTTTACCAGACAGGCATCACTTCCTCCACTTGCCATCGTAGTGGAATAATAAGCTGCTATCTCTCCATTTGCTGTATATGCCGAAATATCCGTAAGCTTATCTTCTACAGTTATTGCTACCTCTGCACCCATCGTAGTGCATTCCTGCAATTTTTCAATCCGGTAGGTCTTATTTCCGGACATATCGGTTACTTCTGTTATAACAAACCGGCCTTCTTCTCCGGTTTTTGTATACACATCACTCTGGACCGGACTGATATCAGTTCCAAAATAACCACCATATACCTGAATCATTTCAAAAGGATGCTCTGCCTGAATCTTCATGTCATTAACCTGTCCCTTTGCCACAATCGGTGATGACGTATAATTCCAGGATGAACCAAACGGACATCCGTCAGTTCCACGATATACCGTTACTGTACTGTCCCCGGAAACCGTCAGCAGCGACTTGCCGCCTTCTGCAAATAATTCAATACCATCCGGGTTCTTTCTGTTTTCATTGACGGTAAGGCTTCCGGAACCGCAGATTGTCAGGGAGCCGCCCCAGCCGCCATGCCAGATTCCAAGATTCTGCAGCTTATTACTGCCTACCAGATTCAATTTAAAATCGTCTCCCATCATGTTGGTATAAAGTGCAACATCCGGATGTTCATAATTGGTTAAGGTCAGCGTATTGCTTGCCTGGTCATAAGACGCTCCGTCCACTGTATTTTTCTCATTGGTGGAAAATACAACCGTATCATTCAATTGAATATTGGCAAATGCAAACTCTCCTTCCATGCATGGTCCATTTGATGCCTGCACCGGAATCATGGACGGAACCATCATCAGGGATGCTGCCAGTGCCACTGCACCAATACATTTTAAAGCACGTTTCATTTTCATAAATCTATCCTTCCTTTCTTCGTATTATAAAAACACTATAAGGAAAACGATAGATTCTGTGCAGTCTACATCCGTTTCAAAATATGAGAAATTTATCTCACCCAGCTTTTTGGGGCAGAATTTCAATCTACAAAACCCGCACCAATAGCTGCCGGCAGCTTTTTACGGGTACCCGGCAACTACGAGAAACACGCTTTGCAAGTTTTTCCAATTATCGCGTAACCAAAAATCCCCCGAAACAGATTTGGGTTATTATTAACCGCCTGCTCCGGGGGATTCCATTTTTATTTTTATTCTGTTCGTACTCTACTAATCCTGCTTGCCTAATGAAGTCTTTCTTAATGCTGCCACAATAATAAATGCATACACTCCACCAATCAGTGCGGTAACTACCTGAGTCAGTGAGAACTGAAGCTGCAATACCTTTAACATTGGTGCCATTTTCTCCGGTAGCATGTTCGGTAAAATAATAAGAGAAATTACAACTCCCATAAATAATCCTTTTAAGATAGAACCGATTACAATAGAAACCGGGAATCCTGCTTTACTACCAAGCTTACCCTTAAACAACGCTACACAAAGCACCAGAATGGCATTTCCTGCCATAATGCATGGAAACATTGCCGGAATGGCTGCCATTACCGGGCTTCCGGTAATAAAGAATGCAGTAACCGGTGTAATAATACTTAAAATAATTCCGCATGCCAGTCCCGCATACAATACAGTTAAGATTAATGCTGCATTGATAACTGGTCCTGTTATGTATACACTTAAATTTTTAAAGAACTGACTTGCAATACAGATTGCAAGCATAATTGCACTAACTGTAATTTGTCTGGTTTTCATTTTCATGATGTCTTTCTCCTCCTGTGCATCTATATTCGTAGGAACTGACCTGTTCCATACCAACGCAATCATACTCCAATGAAAGCCAGAATGCAACCGGATGATTTCTCATCTGCGATTCTGTAAACCATTTTTATAATTGTTCCAACGTGCTCTTTACACTATTTGCGGCACTTAAAATCACATTGGACGATGCTGCAATCTCCTCCGTTGCTGCAGCAAGATTCTGAATCCGGTTGCCGGTATCATTTACAACATTTGCCAGCTCATCCGCATCTTTGATAATCTCCGCAATGGATTCTTTTACCTTTGCCTGGCTCTCTGTACTCCGGGATGCCGTATCCTTGGAATTCATGGCCAGTTTATTTATCTCATCTGCAACTACTGCAAAACCTCTTCCCGCCTCTCCTGCACGGGCTGCTTCGATATTGGCATTCAATGCCAGAAGATTAGTCTGTGCAGCAATGGAGACTACTTCCTGATTATTCTCTGCCATAGATTCCAACAGCATATCAATCTCCTGCATTCTGCCAGTCAGCTTCTCACAGAATTCAGACACATTACCAATTTCCTCTGATACTGCACTGCATTCCGTCGCATTACTTTCGTTTCCATTCACCATATCATCCACAGAATCATAGAGTGATACAAACAAGTCATTGACTGTCTCCACCGTTGTTTTAATATTCTCCTGCTGTTTCTCCACTGCATCTTTTTCTGCCTTGATTTCATCAGCAAGTTCTAATGCTCTCTTCTTCTCTTCCTCTACGGTATCCTTTACAAAATGAATACAATTTTCCTTCTTATTGAAGCCATTATAAATAGCAAATGCCATCTTTTCACAGCTTTCATAGCCACAACATTCGCAGTCAATGCATCTTGCTTCCTTAGTCTTCTTGCCCATCTCATCATAAATCTGATTCAGTTCCTCTGTAGACGGAAGTTTATAATTGCACTCTTCGGAGCGGTCTGTATATTTTCTAAGATAATTCTCCAGGTTTAATTTTGAGAACTGCTTATTTAATTTTGCAAGCCGCTGTGCCGAAGTCAGTTTTCTTGACCAGGCACTGTTCTTCGTATTCTTCTTACAGTTCTCCTGTATCTGATGGATATTATATAAAGCTGTATCTGTTCTTGCAATTTCCTCTTCGACACCGGTTCCATAAATACAACCCATGCCACAGTTTAATGCATCAATGAATAATTCCTTATTCATGCCCTTTGCAATTTCTTCCTTATGCTCCTCTAAATAACGATATGTATGCTTCTCTCCTTCTATCTGGCGTATATATACATCGTCCCCTAAGAACCAGTATACATTTTCCTTTAAGCCACCCGGCATCGGATAGATGGAACCAAGTCCATATTCAATTTCATCACTGGCAAATGTGCCTGATATATTATGTTCTCTTACATATTTCATCAAATGATCAAATGTCACATTATACGATACATAGCCCTCTGTATCCGGGTCATGAATCTCTGACCATTTTGCAACACATGGACTGATAAATGCCAGTTTATCCGTAATTTCCATCTCCTGTTTTGCATAAATTGCGCTGCACATCATCGGACTGTGTACCGGGAATAACTTTGGAAGAAGTTCCGGTAAGTAGTGTTCAATATATCCCACAATTGCCGGACATGGCTGGGAAATTCCACCGGTAAAGTTGTATTTCTTTACATAATTAAGATATCCCCAGGTTGTAATGTCTGCACCGAAAGATACACTGATTATACGGTTCACTCCAAGATTCTTTAATCCTCCCAATACCCTCTCATAATCTTCAGGATAGTTTGCCTTGAACGCCGGAGCTAATAGTATGGATATTTTCTCACCTTTTGCAAGGTCTGCAAAGAATTGCTCCGTATCATCTTCAAACTCTCTTGCACCATGCTTGCAGGCATCCATACATGCACCACAACCAATACACTTTGCCGGATCTACCTGAATCCGCTCTGTTCCATCTTCTTCTGTTACTGCCACACATGCCCCCGGACAAGGACACACGCGAATACATTTGTTACACCCAATACAGTTGTCATTGGTAAAAACCAGACTCATTTCAAGCACCACCCTTTACTTATACTCATACATTACCTTTTTCAATTTCAACAAATAATATCCCATATTTGTCTATTCGTTAATGATATTATTTCTCAACAAAATTGTCAAACATTCACACTTTTCATTTGATTTATTCTCACGATTTTTGTCAATTTTCGACAATAGCTGCAAAAATACTCTTTGCAGCTATTGTCCGATAGAAGTCCGCAGCTATTTCATCAGGAAATGCTCCCGCTCAGGGTATTGCTGCCGGAATGCTTCCAACGCAGCTTTCTGCAAAACTGCAAATTCCCTGTCCATCTGAAATTTATGTGGCATTGTAAATGCAATTGCACTTATCTGCTCTGCAATTTTTTTAGCAATTCCTTCCTCCGACAGCTGTCCCATTCCAAATACTAAAGAGGTGAACCCTCTCCCCTTTTTACTCACATCCATAAATGTAAGAAACGTATTCTTTAATTCTGCCTGAAGTATCTCCTGTTCCACCCGGCTTCGATTCTCTGCATCCAGAAGATATAACCCATTTATGATTTCAACTGCCTGTTTCTTCCGCTGTCCCGAAAAATCTACTCCGGTACTTTCCGAAAGATATTTCATCTGCATCAGATAACCAATAAAGGTATCCTCTTTCTTTTTCTTCTTTCCATATCGTGCATATAAAAGCTGCTCCCGGAAAGTGTCTCCTTCTGTCTGTTCCGTGCACCCATGCTTCTGCCATAGTTCCATTCTTTTTCCAGCATTAACTTCCTGATAAAAATCATTCAGCCACTTTGAATCTTCCTGCATAATATTTCCTCTTCGTCACTATTTTATAAAATCTTCAACATTACTGATGTCAACTTTACGATACTGGGATACATAATATTTTTCTTCCTGCAGGCTTTGTACTTCCTGATTTTTTCCATCGTAAATGTCCACTGCAAGCCTTGCCATTTCTTCAGCCTGGTCTTCCTTGTCATTATATACGGTTCCCTGCATGGTTCCATTCTGTATTGCCTCTAATGCATCTTCCAATCCGTCAATGCCAAATATAATCGGCCACTCCTGCCGATTATAACCGGCATCTTTATAAGCTTCAATTGCCCCTAATGCCATTTCATCATTGTTGGAAATAACCATCTCCACTTCGGTCCCATACTGACTGATAATCTGATTCATTCTATTTTCCGCCTGTCCCCTGTTCCAGTCTGCAAACAGGTAGCTCAGTTTTTCCAGATTGATTCCCTGTTCTATCAGTGTCTTTACCGAACTGTCTGTACGACTGATGGCATCCTGATGTCCAGCCTCTCCCTCCAGTAAAATATACTGAATTCTCCCATCCTGATTCCTGTCAACCTCAGGATGATTCTTTATATAATCTGCTGCAATTTCTCCCTGCATCTCGCCGGACTGTTTTGCCTCACATCCCACATAGTATAGTTGATTCCACTGCGACAAATCCTCCGGAACCGGTTCTCTATTAAAGAAAATGACAGGAATATCATGCTGTCTTGCCAGTCTGATAACGGTTGTCGGATCCGTTCGGTCAACCAGATTTACACATAAAATATCACACCCGGCATCTATCATTTCTTCGACAATTTCATTCTGGGCTTTCTGATCATTATCTGCACTTCTGACAGATGTTATAATCTTCCGTTCTTCTGTTTCCCGCTTCTTTAACTCTTCCTTCAGTTCATCCACCGTGGCGTTGATAAACGGGTCATCATGCGTATAGGTAACTACACTCACCCTCAGTGTATTTTCTATCCGCTTTGTCTTCTGATTGCATCCGGGCAGCACCAGTATCAGTATTATCAGTATTATCAGTGTTACCGTAACCGCCATTGTCCTTCTTCTTGTTCTACTCATATGAATACAAAAACCTTTCCAGATCTTTTGAATACAAATCTTCTTTATTGATTATTCTGACTTCTGTTTCACAACTGTTCATTTTGTAAAAGGAATGTCTTAGCTTTTTTGCAATCTCATTCATACTCTTATACCCCGTCTCATAATCATCCGGTACGACAAGACATTCTATATTCTGATTATCTAATAACACAATTGCTTTTTCACTGCTTCCAACTCCATAAATCTTTGCACCGTGATACTTATTTTCTTCTGCAGCCTCACCCACTTCTTCTAATGCCCAATTGTCCAGAATTACCAGATAATCCACCTGTTTCTTAGATGCAATAATCTCACTGGTGTTCTGGTTTCCCCTGGCATAATTGTACTCCCAGAAAATTTCACAACCACTTCCCTCCAGTCCATCTTTTAACCCTGCAATTCTGTCCACACTTTCCTCTGTCTCTGCCTTTCCAAGAATGACACCGATTTTTTTATTCTCCAGTTGTTCTTCATCATCCTGTATTAACCGCTCCGCAAGCATCTGACCAATCTTATAATTATCCGGTTTTACCGATGCATAACCAGATGGCTCTTCTGCGTAGGTATCCTCATTAATCAGTATAAACGGTCTCTCTCCCTGCAGCCAGTTTAGCATAGTCTTTGTTTCTTTTCCCGGAGCCGGACAGATTACAAATGCATCTACATTATTCTGCAGTTGTTCATTAATCAGTTCTTCTTCATCCTCTATGCTTTCAATTAAATCTGTATTACAAATGATCAGATGCAGATTATTATTTTCCGCAGACTGTTTTAACCCATTCAGCAATGCATCCCATCTCTTATCTCCGGAATCTTCCACAATAACCGCAACTCTTTTCATAGACTCATTATCTGAAAAAATCCTGATTATAAAAAATGCAGCCAGTACAATAAGCATCAGTTCTGTGAGGATAAAGGTAATCTTATTTTTTTTCATCTTCTACCCTCTCTCTTTTTCTGTTCTGATTTTCAAGTTCTCCACGTTTTTCCTCTGAATAAGGAATTGCCGGGATATGTATTACAACCTTTGTTCCTTCATCCGGCTCACTGTAAATTTTTAATCCATATTCTTTGCCAAACATCAGTTGTATTCTGGTATGCACATTGATAAGCCCAACTCCCGAACCATGCTTTGGAACTTTTTCACTATTTGTCAGAAGATTATCAACCACTTCCTGGCTCATGCCCATTCCATTGTCCTCTACTGACAGGAAAATATCATTCCCTTTCTGCTCACCGCGGACAATAATTTTGCCGCCCTCATCTTCATCCATATTTCCTACTCCATAATAAATCGCATTTTCAAGCAATGGCTGTACTACCAGTTTTACAGTACAGCATTCCTCTACGTTTTTATCAATCAGAAATTCCACCTGAAAACGGTCTTTATAACGAATCTGCTGTATGTTCATATAACTTTTGCTATGTTGTAATTCTTCCGAAATCCTTATCACTGTTTTTCCTTTTGAAAGACTGATGCGAAGCAGTTTTGCCAGTTCCGAAATCATAAAAACAGCTTCTTCATTCTTATTTGCCTCTACCATCCAGGTGATGGATTCCAGTGTATTATAAAGAAAATGTGGATTAATCTGGCTTTGCAGTGCATCCATTTCACTTTTTCTCCGCTTATTCTGCTGCCGGATAATTTCTTCCATCAATTGTTCTATCTGCTTATATGAATTCTGGACAGAATATGCCAGATGCCTTATCTCCGAAGCACCCCCTATATATATTTCAGTCTTTTCTCCTGTTTCATAAGACTTTACGGATTCATCCAATTTCAAAATCGGTTTTGAAATCTTTTTTGCCATAATTTTATTCACAACAAAAAGCATCATCAGAAGAATAATTGCCGTGGCAATTATATAATACCGGAACTTATTAATGCTTGCCGTCTGCACCCCCTCCGGTACAACTCCTACCAGTTTCCATCCGGTATAAGATAGACTGTTCACTACTATATTACTTTTTTCCCCATTCACAGAAATCTCATATGTACCATCTGCATAACCAGCAGCTGTACTGCTATCTTCTGTAAAAAATCCCCTGTCTATTTCTGCTTTTCTTGGGTGATAAAGAATTTTTCCATCATCTGTACATAAATAATAATACGTCTCTCCCGCTGCTTCATTCAGGTTATCTAAAACCTCTTCTATCATGGAATACTTCATATCAACCAGCAATACTCCACTGTCCGGAGTGTCACCATGATTCATATCCACCAGGCTGCTTAAAGACACCACCCAGTTATATTGATATGTCTCATTCTCAAACAAATCCTGTATATGGGGTGTTGATATATGTATATTTTCTATCTCATCTGTAGCGCTTTTATACCAGTCCTGCTCTGTTACTTTCTGATTCTTTTCTCTGGTAGCCACTGGTTCTGCTGCAATAATTTTCCCATCACTGTCATAAAGGGCCATACTCTGCAGCTTATCATTATTTACTTCATACAACAGACTGAACTGCCTGCTGAATTCCTGGTCAGAAATATCATATTCCTGTACGATATTATAATTAACAGCATTACAAATCTGTCTCATATTCCGCAGTTCATTATTTACCTGATCCACTGTACTCTCTATCCGGCTTTCTGCATTGGAAATTGCGGTTTCTTTTACTGACATTTTAAAACGGCTATAAATCAGTAATCCCATAACTATTGTTGTAACAATGGTCAGGGCAGAAAGAACTGTCATAAGCAGTGACTGTATATCCATCCAGGCTGAAATATTCTGCATCATATTTTGAATTATATTCCTTTTTTCGTGCTTTTTCTTTCTGTTTTTTTTCTGATTCATAGCTCTCCATATTCCTATTCTGGTGATTTTCTGTATTTTGACGGAGATACTCCAAATTTCTTTTTAAACACATAACTGAAGTAATTTGCGTCCAGATACCCTACTTTTTCTCCAATTTCATAACTTTTATCATTGGTTTCTACAATAAGCCTGACTGCGACATCCATCCGGTAATCCGTCAGATATGTAATAAAGGATTTCCCGGTTTCTTTTTTAAATATCGTTGAAAAATACGAATTGGATACGCCAAGCACTGAGCATACCGTATCCAGGGAAAAATCAGGTTCCATATAACGCTCTGCCACAACATTCTTTGCATCTGTAATCAGCCGCCTTGAAGTATTATTTCTTGCACTTTTCAACTTTTCACTAATTGCCACTGCTGCTTTTTTCATCCACTTCATCAGAGTTGCTTTATCCAGTTCCGGCACCTTTTCATAGAGATTTTCTTTTTCTTCAAAGAAATCATTAAAGTCCATAAAATTATTGGCGCAGAACCGGTAAAAAGCACCTACCATCTCCATAACTGATAAATGATACTGATTTACTGTGGCAGCACTTTTATGAAGTTTTTCCACTTCCCTCTCTACTGCTGACTCAATGTCTTTTACATTTCCAAGATAAATCGTTTTAAACAACTCATGCATTTTTGTATCTTCTGACTGTACGGCTACCGTCTGCTCCCGTGGAACTACTTCCGCAATATTTATAGCCCTTGCAGTTCCATAAAGAACCCGGTAGGATACTGCTTTTCTTGCACCTTCATAAGAATTACTGATATTCAAAAGACTATCGCAATATCTTCCAACACCAGCCGTTACAACTGCACCAATCACACGGTTCGCCCATCTGCAGAATCTATCGCAAAAATCTGTCAGTTCTGTTGCCTTATCTTCTGAATCAAGCGATACTATCAAAACTGTATTCCCAAGATACATAAATTCCTGACAGTTGAGTTCTGATGCAATCCTTTCCTTTATTTCATGCTCGACAGACATGGATAACAACAATGGATTCATTCCTTCCGGCACATGGTGCTCTGAAGTATGAAATACCACGCTGCAATAATAGGGTCCCTCCAGTGGAATCTGATAAGCAGATAAAAATTTCTCATATTCTGTCTCATTTACCCTGCCTTCAATTAACGAAACAAAAAAATTCGTCCTTAGCACCGGAAGTGCATCCTGGAAATAATTTTGCAGTTTTTTAACATTTAATTTTTCTTCTCTTTCCCGGTTTAAAGTCTCTTTCAGTCTTTCCATGCAGTCAGATAATTCAACTGCATTTACCGGCTTTAACATATATTCTTCAATTTCCAGATGTACTGCCTCTTTGGCATATTCAAATTCATCAAATCCTGTAAAAATAATAATATGTATATTTGGATAATCATTATTTAACTTCTGCGCCAGTTCCAGGCCATTCATATAAGGCATTTTTATATCGGTTATCACAACATCCGGCTGTATATTTTCTACCAGTTCCAGGGCTTTCACTCCATTGGTTGCACTGCCTGACACCTCAAAGCCCAGTCCATCCCAGTCCATCTTATGTTCCATTGCCTGGATTGCTTCTATTTCATCATCAACTAAAATCACTTTATACTTTTCCATATGACGTTCCTCTTTCAGCATGTTCAGCTCTTTCTTCTCCTGCTCTTATTATATCAGACAAATGTCTTTTTCTGAATACCTGATATTGTTTAGGCCGTCCATTCATCTCTGACGATGAGCGGGCGGCCTATGGTGATTATATGTGAATGATTCTGATTACGAATTACTTATTTTTTCTGTACATATTTCAGACAGTCAAGTGTTACTGCTGCCAAAATGATGATTCCTTCGAAAATAAACTGAAGATTTGTATCAATACCCAGAATAGTAAGGGAATATGTAAGGGATGTAAAGATAAGTACACCAGTTACAACTCCGGAAATCTTACCAATACCACCGGTAAAGGATACACCACCAACTACGCAGGCTGCAATAGCATCCATATCCCATCCTTGTCCATATGCTGCACTACCGGAACCAACCATTCTGTTACATTCCAGCCAGGAACCAAATCCATACAGGATACCTGCCAGAATAAATGCTCCTAATGTTACTTTAAATACAGATATACCGGAAACTGCTGCTGCTTCAGGATTTCCACCAACCGCATACAGATTCTTACCAAATGTTGTTTTATTCCAGATGAACCATACTACGATAATTGCAACAACAGCCCAAAGGATAATTGTCGGGAATTTTCCAATCTGCGGAATAAACATAGCCGGGATTGCAGAATCAATAGCTCCGAAGGAAACACCTTTTGTTGCATATGTTACAAGTCCGAAAATAATCAGCATGTTTGCCATGGTTGAAATAAACGGATGCATCTTGAACTTCGCCATAAAGAAGCCTGCCAGCATAGAAAATGCTGTTGTAAGTACAATACAGACTGCCAATGCAAGAATTGCTCTTGCAGCAACCGGGATACCGGTAAAGTCAAAGATATGGCCAAATACACCACCTGTATTAATTCCATTATGCATGATGATGGTTGCTGTTACCATACCCATACCAACCATACGTCCAACAGAAAGGTCAGTACCTGTTAAAAGAATCAGTCCTGCAACACCTAATGCCAAGAACATTCTTGGTGAAGCCTGCTGCAGAATATTTAAGATGTTTGTCGTTGTCAGTAACTGTGTATTCTTTACAACCGGTGTAATAATACATAAAGCAATGAAGATTAAAATAATGACAATATACAATCCATTTTTATAAAGGAACTGTGTGGTATTAAAGGTATATTTGTAATTTTCAAATTTCTGTGCTCTCTTCTGTGCAAATGTATATCTTGACATACGGAGTAAGTCAATCAGATGATACTTATGTGCATATGCATCATGCCTTCTGTCCTTAATCTCCTGAAGTCTGGACTCATGTGCCATCTGGGCATCAAATAATTTATTCTTATAAACATACTTCTCGTCTTTTTTCTCATCTGCATCGCTGAGTCTGCTCATATTCTGCTCATGCTCTGCTTTGATGGAAGCACATATATTTTTGTATTCTGCATTTTCAGCTTCTTTCTCAGCTTTGCAGCTATCAGCAACTTTCTGATAGTAATCATTTTTATAATGTTTTGCAAGATAACCTTCTGCATCTGCGATAAGCTTTGATACTTTGTCTTTATTCGAAGACTCCACCGCTTTTGCCTTTTCTAAGGCTTCCTTGTCCTTTGCAATCATTCTGCTCTTTTCTTCTTTTGTTAAATTCTTATTTTCCTTTACGATTGCAATGTGATTTTTTAAGCTGCGCACCTTATCTGAACCATCCTTACGAAGTTCATCAATCTGTGCCTGTATTTTTCCTACATATTCATCAATCGGCTTCAAAAGCTCTGCCTCTGCAGCGGATGAAAGAATAATACTACTGTCTGCCATATCCAATGCTCCTTCCTGATTATAAATATTTCGCACTGAGTCTTAATAACTCTTCCTGATTTGTTTCCTTAGTATTAACAATTCCGGCAAGATGTCCATTTGACATAACACCAATCCGGTTTGTGATTCCAAGGATTTCCGGCATCTCAGAGGATACAACAATGATTGTTTTTCCCTGTTTTGCCATATTGATAATTAATTCATATATTTCGTATTTGGCACCTACATCAATTCCTCTTGTAGGATCGTCCATCATAAATATATTTGGTGAGCGCTCCAGCCATTTACCAAATATTGCCTTCTGCTGATTTCCTCCGGACAAACTAGAAATCATATCATCTGGTCCCATACATTTTGTATGCATGACTTTAATTTCTTCTGCCGTCGCACGAATCATATCATCATTGGAAAGTGCGAATCCATTTTTATAATGATTCATATTGGCGATTGTAGTATTAAATGTAATATCTGCTTTCAGGAAAAGTCCATTTGCTTTTCGTTCTTCTGTAATTAAAGCAAAACCATGATCCATTGCATCTTTCGGGGATGTAAAATTCATTACTTTTCCATTATAAATTACATTTCCTGCCGCTCTGGTACGCATACCAAAAATAGTTTCCAATAGTTCCGTACGACCGGCTCCAACCAGACCATACAGTCCAAAAATTTCTCCTTCTTTAATATCAAAAGAAATATTCTGTAATTTTGGTGCATACTTAGTTGAAAGATTCTGTATAGAAAGAACCGTTTCACCAGGCTGGTTATCTACCGGTGGAAAACGGTTATCCAAAGAACGGCCAACCATTGCAGAAATCAGTTCATTCATATTGGTATCTTTACTTGCCTTTGTCATAACAAGGCTGCCATCCCGAAGAACTGATATTTCATCACAAATTTCAAAAATTTCATCCATTTTATGTGAAATATAAATCAATGAAATTCCCTGTTCTTTTAACTGCCGCATCATCTTGAAAAGTTTTGCAACCTCCGGTGCTGTCAGTGATGAAGTCGGCTCGTCTAATACGATTACTTTGGAATGATAAGAAATTGCTTTTGCAATTTCACACATCTGGCGCTGTGATACAGACATTTTTTTCATTGGCTGTGTCAGATTAACAGTAATACCAAGTTTACGGAATAAATCGGAAGTTTCTTTTCTCATTCTTCCTTCGTCAATCATTCCCAATGAATTCTTCGGATAGCGTCCTAAGAACATATTGTCAATGACACTGCGCTCCAGACACTGGTTTAATTCCTGATGAACCATTGCGACACCATTTTCAAGTGCATCCTTTGGGCCAGAAAAATTAACTTCTTTTCCATCTAATATTATTGTTCCTTCGTCCTTTTGATAAGTTCCGAAGAGACATTTCATCATTGTCGATTTACCGGCACCATTTTCACCCATAAGTCCCATGATTGTTCCAGGTCTGACATTCAGATTGATATGATTCAGAACCTTATTTCTTCCGAACGATTTGCTCATGCCGTTAATCGATAAGACATATTTATTCTTATCCTCTGCCATAATTCTACTTCCTTTTCTTTGAAAAGAAGGACACCATTTTTATCTGATGCCCTTCTGTATCTATGCTGTTTTCTTCCGGGCAATAACCTTATTTTGAAAGAAGTGATGTATAAGATGATGCATTGTCTGTTTTAACCATGTTGATTGCAAATGCATCATACTCACCCGGGTTGCCGAGACGGTTTGTAATGTTAGACTCTGTCTGTCCATCACCACCGATATAATCTACTTCAAGGTTCAAAAGTTTGTCATAGTTCTGAAGAAGTGGCTGATAAGTTGAGCTAAGGAAGTTATCGGAAGCATTGTAAATATCAAGCCATACCTTCTTGCTTGGACTCTTGCCTGCATCCAGCTGGTTGGATACTTTGCTATAAACCTTGGTTGAGTCTGTGAAATCCTGATAATTATCAGCTGTAACAGCTATATTTAATGCATAGTAAGATCTTTCTTCTTCACTATATCTGTAATCTTCTCCTTCTGTTAAGCAGTTTCCTGCATCATCCGGAGTACCGATACCGGTATCAATGTCTACTCCATCTAAAGCATTACGAAGCACTCTTAATGTCAGGTAAGCCTGAACATCTGCATGCTGTGAAATTGTTCCGCCATATCCTTCTGCGATAGCTGCAACAGCATCACTATTTGCATCGTATCCGAAGGTTGGTACTTTGTTATCTTTTGCCCATGCATTAAACATTGACATTCCCATACCATCATTATTAGAAACAACTACGTCAATCTGGTCACCAAAAGATGCTGTCCATGTTCCGATTGCATTTCCTGCTGTAGCTGCATCCCATGTTGCACCAGCAGAGTTCTTCATCTCCTGTGAAGCAAGTTCACGAATTGTATAAGTCTTTCCATCTACATCCAGTGTTGCATCCTGAACAACTTTTGCAGAACCGTCTACGTTTGTACCAGCCGGTGTTGAATCAATTGCTCCATTTGCATCTACTCCGGTTCCAAGTGCAGAACGGACACCACGGGTACGTGCAATAGAGTCGTTATGTCCGATGTCTCCGATTGCAAGTACATAACCAATTACTCCGTCTCCGTTACGGTCAATGGTTGCTGCATTTTCTTTGATATAATCAAGAACCATCTGTCCCTGCAGTTCAGCACCCTGATTTGCATCAAAGCCTACATAATAGGTATCTTTGTTGTAATTTAATGCATCCATGTCAAGTTCTCCTGTGGAACTGTTGGATGGCTGACGGTTAAACCAGCAAAGTGGTTTATCCTTGTTTGCTACGCTGCTGGTGCTTCCTGAGTCACCAGAGCCGCTTCCTCCGGAAGAGCCACATCCAACCATGGATAATGCAAGTGTTGCTGCTACCAATACAGTTAATAATTTTTTCCTTCTCATTCTTTTTTCCTCCTGGTTTGCAATTTGTTGATTTTGGTTTCTCCGAACCTGTCTCATCGACTAAATTCATTATAATCACAAACCAATCTGTAAAGAATAGAATTTTTTTGGATGAAATAGCAAAATATTTTGATAATCTGTAATTTTTATATGTATTTTGACGAACAACTATGCAGCTGCACCATCATTCTGTTGGCATGTATGCAGGAATGCCTCTGCCAGTTGCTGGTTCTGCTGTGCCTGTTTTCTGATATGATTAACCACGAAAAAAGGCAGGAAAAATAAGGAAAGGAAACCTAAACACAATGCGATGGCACCGACTAATAAATCAATCGGAAAATACGGGACTACAAACCATCCAAATTTTGCAATGTTCCATGCCCATTTTGCCGCTATTCCAAAACCACCCACTTTGCTGTAACAAACACAGCCCATAACAAATCCTATCATAATAAAAATCGGATGGAATGCCAGCACCATTCCGATACCTCCACAGACCGTTCCGGCAATTGCCAGTCCCCAGATTTTCTGAATCTCATATAACTGTGTCTCCGCTTCCCGTTTTACCTGCATTGCATAACCATAATCGTTACCAAATTCTACTTCTTCATAAAGATTTCTTTTTTCTTTTGCCATAATATTTTCCTCTTTTCTCCGATGTTCCACCGGTTTTTATTATTGTTTTCACTTATATGACGGAATAATATTATGGCAGGTTTTATTTTTTTAAAAATTTTTTTGACAAGTCCTTATTGCTTTCTTCCGATTACCTGCTTCCCACACTTCCTTTCCAATACATTCACTCCCCTCTACTGTGGTAAAATTAAAGTTGGATTTTTCAACAGCGTTGCAATCACCGGAGTATATTTAGATACTCCATAGTCTTCAACAATACTGGTTATTCTAGCCCCTGCATCCTTTGATGAAGCACCACATAAGAAAACTCTTTCATCAGTAGTTCCATAATCCAACACTATAAATCGATCATGAAATATACCGCCTGTCTTTTTCATTGATATTTTTACGGATGGATATTCTTTGCAAAAATCCGTAAATTCTATATTATGAAGTTTATTATTCCCAACATTATCGCTGAATAAAGTAATATTTACTCCTGTAGGAGAATTTTTAAGATGTACCAGCGTTCTTAATCCAATATAATTGTCAACGACATATATTGACGACTTTGCCTGCTTATAAATGGACTCATACACCTCATCTGCACTACTAAATTTTGCATTAAACATGAGCCACTTTTCATCATCATCTGAAACAAAGCTGTTCATCATATCAGCCAACTCAGATTTTGTCACAACATCCCTCAGTCCTTCTGCAACATCTGAAATCTGCTTTTCAAGAGATATCATATCTGAGTTGATTTTGTTAATTTCTATTCTGTTGTTAGCAGTCTCCATGCTTAACTGAAGTATTTCCCGCCGACCTATAAGATCTCGATTTTCTAAAATGTAATCTTTCATTTTCTTGAAAGTCTTCACAAGTGCACGGCTTTGTTTAATTGCAAGCTCGCCGCGCAAAACTGTCATAAGCATATATACTCCCTGCTCTGTAAACACATAAGGTTTGTATTTTATATTTGAACCTCTTCCCATATTCAAGGTGAAATTTTTGCACCTTGAAAGATTTTCCACTTCTTCATCATTCAATTCAAACATAAAATCATCGCCTTCAAATTTGGCAATGTTATTCTTAACCTGCCTTTTAAAATTTTTGGTTTCATACCCATAAATTTCTGCCAAGTCTGAATCAAGCATAACTTTTTCCCCTCTGAATTCATAAAGTCGATCCTTCATGTATTCTTCTGTAATTTCAATTACTGCAATTTCTTCTTTCTTCTCTTCTGTCATAAATTTCCTTCCTGATTTTGCGGTCACAAACTGTGACCACAAATATTTTCTGTTTCATGTTTGCGGTACAAAAAATCCACCGCAAAATTCATTCAACCATTTTCATAGCACCTCAAAAATGGTCTACTCATTATTCTTTTCTTCCCTCATTTTGTCATAATACGCTTTATACCTATAGATCGTCCTCTCACTGACATTGTTCCGCTTCGCAATTTCTACCATTGTCATGCCGCTCTCATACCCAACAACAAAATCATTATAAATTGCCATCCACTTGGCGTTATGTTTCTGCCGTCCGCTTAATTTACGATTTCTGTAATACTCCAATTCCTCTCGAAGTTCTGCATTCTCTTTTTCCAACTCCTCAATTCTTCTTAATGCCTCTTCAAGTGTTACCGATTTCTCCATTACTCTGTCCTCCATTCATGTCATTCTCGTTTTGTCTATATTATAAATAGCTGTGTCTCTTTCGTCAATCCGATTATGTCATGTTGCGTCTTTTTTTACATTAGCTTTCATATAATCGAAATACCGCTGATATCGTTTACAGGCTAAACTTCTCCAAAAGCAGTCAGCTTGTATATTCTTTATCCACTCACGCAAAATCCATTTTCTTTTTATTGCCGGTCCATATTTTAAGATCAGCACTGTCACAACATCCACACATCTCTCAAATGCTGCATTCTCTTTTGCATCATCATAATATTTCTTTCTCATTTGTCCGACCCTTTCTGCGCTTAAATTGCTTTGGCAGCCAATTATCGTTATCTGCTTTCAACAAATCACACACATATATCTTATTCGGCTTTCCCAATCCCTGATGGCTTCGATAAATCAGATTATGTGCCTCCAGTTCCTTCAGCATCTTGTTAATCTTCTTATTTCCCAGATGCAACAGCTTCATCATTTCTTCGATTGTAAAAATGATAAATGTAGCTCCATATTCATCTCGCCACGCATCACCATTACACGCTGATAAGCAGCGCCGATCCAACAAAATCATATAAAGCGCCTTTGCCTCATTCGGCATACTTCCAAATTGTGCCTCTTTAAATAATCGTTTCGGTAATCTGTAAAACTTATCATCATATTTTGTATTTTCCATTTTTCCTGATTCTCCATATACTTTGAATTTCTTTCGTCATTAACAGCCTTTTGTGCCCAATTCTTGCATAAGATTCAACTCTCGCAACATAAATATCGCTAATTGGCAAGCAGTGCATTTGTACGTACAAAATGCCTTTTTAGCTTGTTGGGGAAAGTCTCCGTTCCACTCCGGTTCGTGCAGAACAGACGTCCACCGGACGTCTTGCACCCCCAATCCCCTCAAACCATGAAAATATTTTTTCATGGAACTACGCCTTTCGGCTTTTTTCATATTGATACATTTGCAACATTCCATAATTTTTGTACTCCCTTCAGATTCATTGTATGAAATTATTTTCTCAAAATTTTTATACGAATCCGGTATATCCAAGATGCTGGAAAAATATCCTCTTTATGATTTTTTCCAATATTCTGGATAAGACATGAATTAGAATTCACTTTATTCTTTACCAATATCATGGTAATCTATCTATATCTTTGAAACGAGGAATGTACTATGCACACAAGGCTTACCATACCGGAACGACTGAAAGATTTGAGAGTCGCAGAAAAAAGAATGTCATTGCAGGAATTGTCTGATGCTACTGGCATCCCGAGTTCCACACTTGGCAACTATGAAAAAGATGAAAATGTAGATATGTCACTTAGCAATCTACTGACGCTTGCAGACCTTTATCAAGTAAGCACCGATTATCTTCTTTGCCGAACCGAACTACGTGAACATACAAATCAGTCAGTATCCAATCTGCATCTCAATGATGATGCAGTTCAAATACTGACTGATGAAAAATATAATCCACGGTTATTATCAGAATTACTCTCTCATGAAAGCTTCCACAAATTCATGACCGACCTGGAAATCTATATTGAAGGTTTTAATGATAAAGGCATTCAGATAGCAAACGCTTTTCTTGATGTGATATAAACTGAACGAACTCGGTGCCGACTCCACCGATGCTTTTACAAAAATATTTGATACTTCTCACATTGAGACAAAACAGTATTACATAAACATCCTGTTGGAAGATTTAAAGCCAATCGTCTCTGACCTGAGAAATACCCATATGAAAGACAGCAACACTGCCAGCGATATTGACTATCAAAGCATAGTCAAAAATATCATTGATGATTTTACTTCTCCAACTCAGTTTGCTACCGAAGATACTCCAGAAGCCTCTAATGATGCTTATATTAACGGTCTCCTCTTTTTGTTCTGTAAAAATTTGGAAATGAAAATTACCCAGCTTTCTGTCGAAGAAAAACAGACCTTAAAAGAAATATTTTCCCGTTCCAAGCCAGCAAAGGAACACAGAAAACTGAGGAGGCGAAATCCGAAATTGTAAAGTCAAATTACTCAGCTTTAAAACAAGCCACAGAGGATTATTGTATTTCCTTTGTGGCTTGCTGTATTATGACTGCTTTCCGTATGGCGTTTTCAGTTCTGCTACCACCAGAGCGTGAAATCAATGGCATAAGTTTATCTATGTCCGTTCTTGCTGTTTTGATTTCTCCTTAATATAACGCATTCTCCATGAACTTCCTTATCTTTGCAATGGGCATCATGGTACTTCTTTACGAGCATGAGAATGTAATCAATGTTAATTTCTATATGCCTGATCAGTTCAATCTCAGATACTACAACTCTATCCTCTTATTGCATCAACAATAGAATCTGTATTCCAACCAACAATTACATCTGCAGCATTTTTTACAGTTCTTGATGTTTTTTCTGATCCCCACGGTTCAATAGCAATAATCTTCTTATTCATGCTTTTGGCAAGCTCGATTTCAATATTAATCCATTTACTGTATGTGGAATATACGCCAGCCATGATTAGTACACAGCTTGCAGGTTGCATTTGCTTTCTAATAGCTTCTTTAAGCTGATATTCATAAGGTGCATTATGTATAGGATCATTCTTAGGTACTGAATAATTTTTATAATCAAAATATGGTTTTGCATTCAGCAAATTTACAAGTTTTTCATACGCATCCGAATAAGCCCATGAGTGGCTGATAAATAAATTGTAAGTCATAAAATCATCATCCTTCCTATTTTTTTAATTTTAGTGCAAGTATCAATACCATTGCAACAACATATATAGCAATAAAGGTATATGGCAGAGCCTTCTCAAGTTTTGTACCATCCATATACTTTTTGTTTGCAATCAATCCTTTCCACTCCTCATTGAATGGTTTTACTGGGAGTTTATCTTCAATCGCATTAATAACGTTGAATTTTTCAGTATTCAAAGCCTTATAGTTTCTGATAAAGAGTAACCATATAATACAAGTAGCAATTCCTGCTACAAGTATAAGAATCGTCTTTAAATCCCACGTAACGGACACTGCTGTTACAATTGCTAAATTCATGGTTATAAATATGTTGTTCATGGCATCCCTGCGCTGACTTACAGAGTTCGCCATTTCAACGCAAGTCTGCCACTGTGACAATATTAATTCAGTTTTTTCATCCTTATCTTTCAATATACCACCACCTTAGAATATGTCAGCTATCGGCTTCCAATTGTCATCAGCCATATCTATAGCAAATTTTGTATTATTGATATACAAGAAATTATCCTTATCTCGTACAAATCCCCACTGCAACTTATGCTCTGTTGCATAATTCTTAAAGGCATTGAACTTGTTCTCAATCTGAATGTCAATATTTTTATTTTTCCCCTTGGTCTCACCGCCCTTAGTTTCAATAACCCAAACTGTACCATCTTTTTTCATGATGATATAATCGGCATAGAACAACCATTGATGCTGAATACCATCCTGATAAACAATTGAAAAATATTGCTGACCACTGTCACCATTCTTGTAAATCCATTCAATATCATCTCGGCTTTCACAATATTGCTCAAAGAGCATTTCACAGGTACTGCGAACAAGGCTTGTAGCGTATCCAGAAGTATACTCATGGTATGCATTGCTTAGATACTCGATTTCATTCTTCACGCCCGGATCATACTTAAAGAAGTCTTGTTCTGGTATATTGAACAACGCTGTTTTTGGCATTGTGAATACTTGCTGTTGTGCCATACTTGAAGTAACCTCACGGAAATCCTCTTTTAGCAGATGCACATTGTTGATTACAAATGCGTAGAACTCAGCAGTATCAAGAGACAACAATTTTTTCTTTTGAGACCCACCCTTGCGGAATAATCTCTCCAAAATCGTCTTTACCTTTGCTGTCTGCATACCTATAACGGTCTTTATACTATCAACGCTATGCAATAGTTGCATACCATGCTCATGTGTGTTCACATGCTGACGGGTAGTGAAATAAGCTGTACTTTCCATGACCATATCCGTTTTTACAAACTGTCCGTGCAATGCCTGTCCAAATATTTCATTTCCAAAAACAAAACCATGTCCAGTAAGAATTAGTTGATTATTCTTTTTATCGTTTCCAAGATGATACTTGGAAATCAGATAGTCATAAATTTTGTTCAGCACCTCACGCTCACCGAGCCCATTTGCATCGAGGTCTCGCAGTTGCTTCGTTAACGTAAATGCTTTACACTTATCCTTCAAAAACAGTCTGCGAGTTTCATATGCCTTATCCATGTTGGAAAGCAGTCCAGCTTTATATGTCTCATCAAATGTATAAACATAGCAGAAATCAAGCAAATCATCATCATAGTGCCTTGCCTCCGGCATACGGCGGATACGCCCAATAGTCTGTATCTCGAATTGTTCACTCATACCTTCACGCAACTTGACGAGAATTTTAGCACGGGGACAATCCCATCCTGTACTGATGGCCTGCTTCATAAGAAGAAATACAGGCGTACCATCGTTATCAGTCAAATTATCTGTGAGATCTTTTTTATCTTCACTCATCCAGATACTAACCATGCCATTGTCATAAGTATAGCCCATTGATTCCAGTTTGGTTTCAACCGCCTTTATGGTTTCTGGCTGGCCGTTTGGAAACTGAATGAGCACAAGAGGACGCACAATTTTCCTGTCAGGAAGAACCTCCGTATATCGCTGGGCGATGGCTTTTCTTTTTGCATCGGCCAATTCAAGCAAATAATCATAATCATTGCTGATTTCAATATTATCCTCAACACCTTCATTGACATAGAGTGCCTTGGTTATCAGCCCCTCGTCAATAACATCCAACTCATCAATTTCATAATATTCATATCTATTATTTTGAACAGCTGTTGCACTGACCCGAATAATATGCTTGGCGGCAAATGCATCAATAATTACTTTTGCCTTGGCAGTGTTGTGGGAATGCTCCTCATCTATGATGACGATAAAATTCATATTTTTTCTGTGTGCATCCGCAATACGATCAAAGAGATTCTTACGTTCGCTGTCCTTAATGGCAGTATTACCTCGCTTAGTAACAAGCTCCCAGTTTATGAAAGTTGTACTTTCTGGCTCAAATCCATTTTGCAAGGCATCAAATAAATTCTGTGTTTTTCTGTGTGGTGCAACGGAAATCATCTTTTTACGACTCTGCTCCTCAAGGTCACCCTTGCCCGGACACAACCAAATAACAGCAGTATTAGAGTTTACTTTATTAAAATATTCATCAACATACCCAATCAGAATAATTGTCTTACCTGCTCCGGTCGGAGCTTTCATTACCACTGTCTGCTTGCTATTGCTGTCGGTTGAAAGGTCGAGCAGATTCAGCACGGCTTTTTCCTGAAAATCAAATAGGTTGAGTGTTAATCCATTTACCATGTTTCCCCCACCTCTCTCAGTTCAAAATTAAAATAATAATCCGGTATAATATACACATCAACACCCTTGAATAGAGCATTCTGTTCAGTTGTAAAGAGTACATTTTTAGAGACATACAATGCTTTTACATCCGGATATTCGCTCCAATGTGCGGCAATTTCATCTGCCTCCTCATCATCCATAACCATGATATAATGCTTTCCATCAAGCTTAATGCAATGCTCAAGCTGCACCATCTCAGCTACATGGTCAAGAAGTGCATCTGATAAATACTCCTCATCTTTTGAGACAAAATCAGTGCGATAATATTTCAAATTGGTAGGTATGCCATCGGAATATTCACTACCATCGCCACGCTTACCCGTGACGACAGTTTTTATTCTCTGATAGGTTACATTCTCACAAATTCCATTTTCATTATTTGTGCAGAGAATAAACTTACGATTGCCACCGTCCTCTTTATTCAATTCAAGCACCGCTTGTGCTGTTGTACCTGAACCAGCAAAAAAATCAAGTACCGTAACATTTGTATCTCTGACGGTTGCTATAGAAAGCAAATATTTAATTAAACTGATAGGCTTGGGATAGCTAAATTTTTTTATTCCGAACAAAGATGTAATTTCCTTAGTACCATCCTGTGTCATTCCTACTACATCAGAAGGTAAGTATGTACTTGCAGCTACAAGTCCAAAATCAGCTCCAGCTTTTTTTACATCATCTTCTTTCCAATATCGCAAAACAGGTTTTGAAATATTAAGGAAATCATAATCGCCAGGAAAAATCACTCTATTTTCATCATAATACTGTTGGAATGTATCTATGGTAATAGCCCAACATCTTAGCGGATTAACTGGAAATTGCTCTCCTGTTTTTGGGTTAATCATAGTATAATTGCTATTAGGACGCTCCTCGATTGTACGTTGTGTAGTCAAATCGTGAAATCTCCATGGATGCTCTGGAAAATCTGGTGTTACATAATATTTTCTTTCCTTACCTTTTATCGCTGCTTTAAACAAATTGTTTGCATAACATAAAATGCTCTCACAATCCTGTGATATTCCAAATGGTACGTCAGACTTTGCTGTACGTTTTCTCCAAGGAATCAATGCAACAAAACGTTCCTCTCCAAAGACTTCATCGCAAAGCATTTTTAACGCTGCTTGTTCATTGTCATCTATAGATATAAAAATACAACCTTTAGGTGATAATAATTTTTCGGCAATCCGAAGCCGCTCAGCCATAAATGATATCCATTTACTATGACGATATCCATCATCCTCGCCAACTTTACAATCATCATATATGAAATCTTTATTTTTAGTATTATACGGCGGATCGATATAGATGACATCCACACGTCCCTTATGTGTTTTCTCCAATAAATACAGGCTGTGCAGGTTATCACCTTCAAGTAAGAAATTATAAGTATTGCTGCCCGAAGTATTGATTTCCTTATCTTTACACTCGGTAAATACCGGAATGTTTTCCTTCATCATTACATCTACAGCCTCTTCATGTTCTTCCCATACAAGACCATATTTTTTTGAATTTAATTCTGCCTCAATTTCACCAAGAGCAATAAGCACAGAGTCATCGTCTTTATGCTCTTCTTTCAGCTTCAACAAAAACTCCATCATTCGCAGTCTCTTTTGCTGAGATAAGTTTGCCATTGTTCGTGTCTCCTTCCATGTCTACTCTGCCTCAATACCTAATTCGATCTTTTTGATTTTTCTCTACCATAAATGTCTGTGCATACATCCAAGACACCACGTATTCCATCGTGCAACTGCACATATTGCACGGTGCAGTTCATCACGTTCCTGTTCCTTTTTAGTATCAACCATTCTCTTTTTCTCCGTTATCCTCTGGTACAAATTCCAGAATATCGTCAACGCCACAGTTCAGAGCACGGCATATACTCTCTACGCTTTCGAGGGAAATATACCCATTACGTTTCAGCCGTGTGATGATGTTTGCGGAGAAGCAAGCCTCCTGCTGCAACTGTGCATTCGTTATATTTTTTTCTATCAATAAATGGAATAATTTTTTATAACTGACCGCCATGTCATCCCTCCATTATTTTGCCAACAGATATAAAGAAAGTATATCACGAAAACGTGAATTATTCAATTTGTACCATAATATCATCAATCTATATCATCCGATTAGATATGATAGATATTATTCATATCAGTCTTAATAGTCTCAGTATCATTACCTTGTCCCTTGAACACTTCCATATCTGCAAAAAGGACATCCCCTGACCTGTAATAACTACAGTTCCGGAATGTCCTTTTTTCCATACTTTACTATATTTTTAACACACGATGCTGCTTATCCACAATCTATATGATTCCAAAATGTCTAAACGCCTGCATAATTGCATCTTCCTTCTCCGGTGTACACTGTGGCTGTCTTGCATTCTCTGATCTTGCCAGAAGGTAAGACAATTGTCCCCATATTGAGAAAAAATTACTTGTTATACTAAATAGCAGCCCTTCATCTTTTTTCAAAAGGTTCACACCCACTTAGGGCGATAAGCCTTTACCCTTTTCCAAAATCGTTATTGTTCAGTATTTATTTCATAATGAGCTTCATCATAAACTAAGAACTCACAATACTGAAAAAATCTTATAAACAACCTTTTGCACATTTTTTTGTTATTTATATAGTCATAAGCCTTTATAAGACTAATAAAATCGCCATATCCTCCATTCTTTTTTAGATGGTTCCATACTTTTGTGGTTAACCCTTCCCTTTCTATAATACGTCCTAATGGCATATAAAAATATGACGAATTTGAAGTATAATATATATCGTGTGGAAACTTACAAGCTTCCATATAAATCAATATTTTATCAGCATTTCCATCAATCTCATACACTTTATCTATAATCATATCCCACGCATCACCAGACCGAATTATTATGTGATTACGATAATTCATTAACTCATCAAATAATTTCTGTAAATACCTTTTAGTTTTACATCTTGCAATCTTTTTACAAAATTTATTTTCCTCTAAATCTTTATCGACTTTATGTTCCTGCGTTATATTTCTTAAATGTGTCTCTATATTTTCATTTTTGCAAAAATTTAGGTAAATTTGGAATAGTTCTTCGCTCCACCGTACAGGCATTGATATCCACCCTTTTTCCGCATAGTACTTTATTTTATCTTTTATTTCTTCTTTTTCTTTTCTATCATACCATTCGCTCTTGTAAATCATTAATAACACTTGTAATTTCATTGATATTGATTCTTCGTTATAATTTTCAATATCGAAATAATCAAGCAACAATATTATTTCATTCACTGGCTCCCCAATTTTCACCAATGCTATACAATATTGCAAAAGTGTTTCATTGATATGTAGATTATTTGATATTATATTTTCCATCATCTCCTTTGCTAGTTCAAGGTCATTCTCTAATAACATTTCTATCAATTCTTTAATTACTGAACCTCTATAATTTTCATCTGTAATCTGATTTATTGCTAATATCATTTGCAAATATTTTTGGGTGAATATTTGCAATTCATTCCTTTCAAAATAATATTTATTCCACATAATTTTCAAAGCGTCTAACAGAAAGGTATCTACTATCCCATCCTTTCTCCATCCGTGTCGTATAACACCAGAATTTAGACCTTTTCTAATATACTCTATACTTTTTTCGCTATCAAAACCAGTATATAAATATGCCAATTCAAAATATTTCTTGACATTTTCTGTTATATCAAAGCTTTCCTGCCCCTTATATGATTGATTAATATCTGGCAAAAATCTCCTGATTAATTTATCACACTCCTCCGTTTCTTCATTTTTTAATTGCTTAAATAATAAGCCTAGATGAATTACGTTTTTTGCTTTTTGTTCCAACATTTCAAGCAATTTTTGTCTTTCTACATACACCAACCTTTTCTCACTAATAATTAAAGCAAATATATTTGTAGCTTCATAAGTAATGTTTGTAAATCGATTAAAAATCGTATTATTATAATCAGAAAAAAAAGTCGTCATTAATCTTGTATACGATATCTCACCATCTAACATTTTTGCATAATTACAATATAAATTTTGATGCAATACCCTAGTATCATATTTATATTGTTCACTTACACAATTACGGTTATATAACATACTTAAAAAAGCTGCCTTATTATGTTCTTTCTTAAAGCCAAACAAATCCACCCAACGTTCCGCACTTAATCTCTCAAATTCATTTTCCAGTATTCCTTCTTCTTCCGCTGTTAACTCAAGGTCAAAATATTTTTTTAGCATCAAAATGCCTTTTGTTTTTTCACTACAACGAAGTAAGCATTTTTCTAATTTTTCTGAAATCTTCCTATCTTTCAAATATCTTAAATTTTGAACCTGAATCAAAAAGGCACACAAACATTCTATATTTTCATCTGTAAACAACTCCAGTAAAACTAATACTTCCTCATATTTATATTGAAATAGAATTTCAAAGAAAGCACTACACAGTTTCTCATATTCAGTTTCACCGCTTACTACACGTTCTCTAATATCATTTTTATTTATATCCTCAAGTATCTCTTTGGTATTTTTTTCAAAAATAATCAACTCTATAAAAAGCTGTGCTCTTTTTTCTTCAAAAAAGGCATTATTTACTTTTTCCATCAATTCCGGATACTCGTCTTTTATGCACTGTATAGATTGCTGCAATTCTTGTACTGCTTTTAAAGCCATTTCTCTTTTATTACATCTCCAATATATTTCTATGTTGCATAATAAAAAGCGAAATACTTCTTCAAGTGGATCCGGTATTCTTCCAATTTTTGACTTTCTCTCACATTCAGCAATACTTTTGATATAAGATACATCAATCAAAACATTACCCTTTAATGACAGATTTTCATCCTGAATTATACGATAAAAAGCTTCTTCCTCTTGTGCAGCTACTGCATAAGAGAATTCTCGTAAATACTTATATCCTGGTTCATCAGCTCCCCACAATGGATTTTTTCCCATATATGTTTTAAACAATCTCACTTCTATTGAGAATGGTAACTGTTTTTCTTTATCACTTCTATCTTCAAAATATGGCAAAACAAATTCATCAAAAAGTTCATAATTAGTAAATATTTGTTCTTTTCGTAAATTACCAACATTGTATTTATATAAATCATATAGAGATAGCGTATAAAAGTACTCTTGATATCGTCTATGTTGATATGAGTAAAACTCATCCTCAATCCTATTCTCAAAATATGTTTCTAAAATGTAGTTACAAACTGCATTCACATCTTTGTAACTTAATTGAGGATACATTTTTGAAACAATATTTCTAAAATTCTTTTTCGCAATAATTACTGTTTTATCGCTATGCATGTGGTAAGCTATTTGCTTATTTATTTCTAATATTTCATCTGACTGAGGTTCTGGCAAATTAAGAGCTATTAATTTATCCTTCCTTTTACTATTCCAATAATGATCCTTTAACCAAAACAAATCGTAAATCGTTGTCCCATTACTAACATAATTCATAGAATCATAAAATAAATTAACCAACAAAATATCTTTAATTTCATCAAACAATTTTTTATTAGTTATTTTCAAACTTTTAAGTTTCTCAATCTTATCTTTCTCTCCTCTATCCTCGAAAAATGAAACTATATTCTTTTCGTCTAACTCCTGAATCTCATAAAAAGCATTCTCATTAACACAATCGTGCAAATACATATTATTACTGGACATTTTTCGTATAGACAAAATTATTTTCTTTGTATTTTTTTGCTTTGCAAGTTCTTTAATATACGATATTGTTTGTTCCGCAATTTCACTCGAAACTTCATCCAAACCATCAAGCAAGTAAATTATTGAATAATTATCAAAATTCAACTTGTATTCTGTTTTTTTTGTTATGATAAGTTGTTCCAAAGGACAAGCTGAACAATATTTCAATTTAATCAAGATTGGAATACTCTTATTTTTAGATATTGCAGCAATCTGGTCATAAAACTTTAAATTACTTCCACTTAATATCATAAATATTTTATCCAAAAGGACACTTTTACCAGTTCCAGGTAAACCTCTAATTACAGATATTTCACTATTCTCTAAAAGTTCTTCGACAAGTTGTTCACTATTATTTAATCTTTTTTCTGCACAAGCTACATTTAATTCCAGATAATTGGTACTTGTTAAAAATGCTCTTTTCTCATTATCTATTATATCAGCAAAATATTCCAGTTCCCTACCTGCACCAAAAAACAATTGGCATAAATCCAGATTTTCCTTTTTATTTAATGCAACTTCAAAATATGACCTTCCCAGCCATTCAAGTTTAACCCCTCGATTTTTAGCCTTTTTATCTAATTCCTGTTTTGTAGACGATGCCGATAGTCTTGCATTACAATTATAAAATATTTTAATGACATCCAAATCGGGATACGATGTTAATGCCAATTGAACAGAATGCTCTATTTGTTTATAATCCATACTCGGACTGAAATATTTAGATTGGAAGCCATAGAATTTCCCTTTATATTTAACTGGTTCTGTCTCCAATCCAGCCTGATTAAAATCTGCACCAATACACTCTGTATGAACATATCTGCTAAAAAGATGTAAACATAGCGTTTCAAATGCATTTGCATATTTTTTATTTAATATTTCAAATTTTGCCCAATCAAGTTCTATCATTACTCTCCTACCTATCCCTTCAAACCTTCTCGCTATTACACATACAATTATATTTTACCATCTGCAAAAGAGCAAGAAAAAAGCCAAGCAGGAACCTCCACTTCAACTGGCATCTTTACTTACTTATCTCATTTTTATATTCAATCTCCGTTCTATCCACTGTTCCATGAAATCCTCTTGCTTTCCATCAGTGCATTTTAAGCCCTCAATAGGATAGGTATCATTCATATCAGTCTTAATACTTCAGTATCATTACCTTGTCCCTTGAACACTTCCATATCTGCAAAAAGGACATCCCCTGACCTGTAAAATCTACAGTTCTGGAATGTCCTTTTTCCCATACTTCACTATATTTTTAACACATGATGCAGTTTATCCACAACCTATATAATTCCAAAATGCCTAAACGCCTGCATAATCGCATCTTCCTTCTCCGGTGTACACTGTGGCTGTCTCACATTCTCTGATTTAGCCAGATTAAAGTTCTCACAGACATCCAATCCACACTTCTTCTTAATCTGTGCGATATACAGTGATGAAACCTTAAGTCCTGTCTGTTCAAGTACATATGCCTTTATCTACTCATATGTCGCTTTTCCTTTGAATTCAGATAAATCCATATCCTCCAGAGAGAAGTCCACCTTCACTTTTCTGCTGTCGACCATTCTCCGTTCCACTTCGGTTCGCGCTGAGCAAAGGTCCACCGGACCTTTAGCGCCCTTGGAAAGTAAGACAACCGTCTCCACATGTACCGTATGGCCGAACTGGTCTACCGGCTGCACCTCCACAAGGTCATATCCATGGCTGCAAAGATATTTCAAATCCCGGGCCAGGGTTGCGGAATCACAGCTTACATAGACGATACGCTGTGGTGCCATCTCACACATCATGGCAAGGAGGGATTCCTCGCAGCCTTTGCGTGGCGGGTCCACTACGATAACTTCTGCACGGGCTTCTTCGCCATGGGCGGCACAGTATGCCGGATAGACTTCCTCTGCTTTCCCAACAAAAAATTCTGCATTGGAGATGTGGTTTCGAAGAGCATTCTCTTTGGCATCTGCGATTGCCTGCGGTACAATTTCCACACCGTAAACCTTCTTCGCTTTCTGTGCCAGAAATAAGGAAATGGTTCCGATACCGCAATATAAATCCCAGACCGTCTCTTCGCCGGTGAGATTGGCATATTCCAAAGCTTTGTTATAAAGCACCTCTGTCTGCGCCGGATTTACCTGATAGAAAGACTGCGGAGAAATCTGAAAAGAAATCGTTCCGATATAATCTGTAATGTAACCCTGTCCATATAGGGTATAAGTTTCTTCTCCTAAAATCACGTTGCCCCGGGATTCATTGATATTTACAGTAATACTTGTCATTCCCGGCAAATCTTTTAATACTTCAATAAAACTTTCTGCATGCGGCAGCTTCTTTCCGTTGATGACAAAGCAGACCATCCACTCTCCGGTTTTCTCGCCGTAACGGATTAAGATGTGGCGAACGCAGCCTTTTCCGGTTTTCTCATCATAGGCACTGACGCCATAGGATTTCATGGTGTCTAAAATAAGGGACAGGATTCTTCCGTTGCCTTCCTTTCCCAAAAGGCAGTCCTGCACCGGAATAATGTTGTGGGTTCTGGACGCAAAAAAGCCTGCCACCAGGTTGCCTTCTTTATCATAACCCACCGGAAACTGTGCTTTGTTCCGGTAGCGGTAAGGCTCCTGCATGCCAAGTGTTGGTAAGACCTTTGGATTTTCAAATCCGCCGATATGTTTTAAGTTGTTGCGTACTTTATTTTCCTTAAACTTAAGCTGGCTCCCATAAGAAAGTGCCTGGATCTGGCAGCCACCACACCGCTTATGCTCCGGGCATGGCGGGGTTGTCCGCATGGTGGATTCCTTAAGAATTTCCATCAGGCGGGCATAGCCATAAGTTTTTTTCATCTTCATGATTTTGGCACGAACCATGTCTCCCGGCAGAGCATCCTTGATAAAAAGTGTGATGCCTTCCGTTCTTCCGATACCTTCGCCGTTAGTTCCGATATCGTCAATGGTCAGTGTAACAATGTCATCTTTTTTCATATTTCTTATATACTCGATCTGCGGATGTTCGATTCAAACAAACGGTTGAATCCCTGCCACTGAGTATCTCCTTCCGGTACGTTTGCCAAAAGCTCACGCATGGTCTCCATTTTTGCATCAATATTATCTGCATAGCTTAATGCTACAGCTTCCGGTAATGCCGGCTTCTTCGGAGAACCATACTCTAACTCTCCATGATGTGCCAGAATACAGTGTTCCATCTCATGTGCCAGTTTCACCGGGAAACCATCAATGGTCTTGATGCGCTCTGCAATTTCCATGGCTCCAATCATGATATGTCCTAAAAGCTGTCCCTCGTCGGTGTAATCATTTTCCGGGAAAGTAGAAAGCTCTTCTAACTTTCCAATATCGTGAAACATGGCGGCACAAACCAGTAAATCTTTATTGAGAATCTTATAGTTGTCAGCAAAATAAGCAGAAAGCTTCGTTACGCTTAAAGTATGCTCTAAAAGTCCGCCCACAAAACCGTGATGTACGCTTTTTGCTGCAGAATGGAATTTAAAACGTTTTGCAAAATCTGCATCCTCGATAAAAAAACTGCCTGCCAGTTTCTTAAGATATGGATTCTCCATCTGCTTAATATATCCAAGTAACTGCTCATACATTTCATCTACATTATATTCGCTGACCGGAAGATATTCCTTTGGTTCATACTCTCCCTCGGTTGCTTTCCGGACCCTCTTTACATTTAACTGTAATGCGCCCTGAAAACTTGTGATATCTCCCACTACATTGATGTAATCAAATCGGTCAAAATCATCAATTCCCACAGAGCCCGGCTCCCAGATTTTTGCATCCAGTGTGCCTGTTTTATCCTGTAAAATCAATGCTTCATAAGGCTTACCTGCCTTCGTCAGCGCTGACTGCTTATTTTTACAAAGATAGATTTCATTTACTCTTTCGCCTTCGCGTAATGTTTCAATATAATGCATAATTTTCCTCTTTCTATTTTAGTACACCAACGGTTGCAGAACATTCGATTTCTACATAGCCTGCTGCCCCCTGGCGTTTTATGGTAATCTTTACAACATCTCCCGGAGTCTGCCCGGATAACACATTCTTATATGCCTGCGCTGTTTCTACATTTTCTCCTGCAATCTTTACGATGACATCACCGCTTTGCAAGCCTGCCGCCATCGCCGGGGAATCAATTCCCACTGATTTAATATATACGCCCTTTGGTATGTCATATTCCTTTTCAATGTCAGATGTTACAGAAGTCAGTTTCAGTCCAAGATACGGAATATCCTGTCCATTGGAAAGCTTCTCGATAATGTCTTTCAACTGGGAAACGGAAATTGCGGTCAGCGTATTCTCATCGCCGCTGCTGTAATCCTGCATAACAATTCCAACCACTTCACCAGAGAGATTGACCAGTACACCACTTCCCTGACTACTGCCCACAATATCTGTTGTCAGTACATTGTAGTTTGCATCAAAGGTGGAAATGCTGTTAGAAGTCGATGTAATATTTCCTGTCAATATGGAGAAATTCGTTCCCAGCGGACTGCCCAGTGCCAGCACAACGCTGCCCTGTGTGGTCTGAAGTGAATTTCCAAGCACGGCCACTTTAATTCTGCCCAGAGTGCTTTCTTCGATGTCGGAACGTTTTACATTTAAAATCGCAATTCCGGTATTTCCGTCATAGTTTTTAAGCTCCGCTTCTACGGTGCTGTTATCAAGGAAGGTCACATGAATGGATTTTGCTCCGCTTATGACCTTGCGCTCTGTCATAATCAGAAGCTCCTGACCGGTATCCGCAATAATGACTCCACTTGCCTGTCCCTGTCTCTCATAAGGCGTGTTAAACCAGTCCACATCACTGGTCACACCTGTCACCGTAACAATGGACTTATTTGCTTCGTTTCCAATCGCATAAAGCTTACTCTGTAATTTCTGATATTCCTCCGGTGTAAGCTCTTTTAAGCCTTCTTCTGCATCCGGCTCGTCTACACCTGTCTCCGTGGAATTTGTCTCTTCTTCCGTATCCGGCTGTACCTCTTCATCTTTCGGGATGCTCACCCTGGTATCCTCCGGCTTATTCAGCCACTCTTCCATCACCGGGCGCATCCATGTAAATACAAAACAGGATACAAGTCCAAAGACAACCGCAAGCACAACCGTAAATGCCGTTTTTAAAATAATACGTCTCTTATTTAACGGCTTGTTCTTGATTTTCTCTTTGATAAATGCAAATTCCTCTTTTTCATTTTCTGACATAGGGAATCCTCTTTTCTACTGTAAATACAACCATTTTTAATTATACTTTCTATCTGCCTATGTTGCAACATTTTTTAAAAAAGAGAGCAGATACAATCAGTACCTGCCCTCTTTTAAGAGTAATAATTATGAATATGTTTTCTATATAAAAGATTATTTTCCAAGAATATAGCTTTCCATCCGGCGCATGGCTTCCTCTAATTTTTCCATGGCTGCCGCATAACTGATACGGATATAGCCCTCGCCCTCTTTGCCAAAGGCAATGCCCGGTATCACGGAAAGATGTGCTTTTTTTGCCAGGTCCACGCAGAACTGCATACTATCCTGAATCTGTCCTGCCGGAATCTTTGCAAAGATATAAAAAGCTCCGTTTGGTCTTGCAATTTCAAATCCCAATGCGCTTAATTTTTCATATAGGAAATCTCTCCGTTTCTGATATTCTTTTCTCATTTCCAGTGCATCATCTATACCCGCTGTTACAGCCTCTAATGCTGCTTTCTGGGAAATGGAGCTGGTGCTGGATACCAGATACATATGCGTCTTGCGGATTTCTTTGATAATATCGGCACTTGCTAAGATAAATCCGACACGCCATCCGGTCATGGCATGGGACTTGGACAATCCATTGATTACAATGGTATTCTCCTTGGCAAATTCTGCCATGGAATGGTGCGGTTCATCGCCATAGGTTAATTCGCTGTAAATCTCATCACAGATAGCCAGTATATGATGCTTTTTGATGACTTCAGCCAATGCTGCCAGCTCTTCCTTTAAATAAGTAACTCCGGTAGGATTACTCGGATAATTTAATACAATTGCTTTGATATCTCCACCATTTTCTTCGATGGCTTTTTCTAACCGTTCCGGTGTCAGCACCATTCCGGTGTCACTGGTATCTACTGTAATCGGTACTGCCCGCGCCAGACGAATCAGTGGAACATAGGCGGTATAAATCGGGGATGGCACAATTACTTTATCTCCCGGATTCAGTGCAGTTAAAATAGATGCTGCTACACCTTCCTCTGCTCCGACCGTTGTTAAGATTTCACCGGCAGGGTTATAATTTAAATGATATTTTGTCTTCATAAATGCGGCAACGCCTTTTAGCAAATCCGGCATTCCGGCATTTGCGGTATAATGGGTAAAGTTTTCTTCTATGCCCTTAATTGCTGCCTGTTTGATATGTTCCGGTGTATTAAAATCCGGCTCTCCTAATGTTAATTTCAAAATATCCGGTACATCACTGGTCTGCTCATCAAATTTTCGAATCAGTGATACCTCTATTGATAAAATCTGGTCATTCAGACCATCTCTTAATGTCTGTTCCATGTTTCTCTTCCTCCCTTAGTTTACAATGTTCTTACAAGCCTTTCCTTCCAGAATATCCAGTGCATTCGTCATTGCCACATCCATCATTTTAATGTGTGCTTCCTCTGTGGATGCACCCATATGCGGTGTTATCACAACTTCATCCAGTGAAAACAGTGGGTCATCTGTCTCCGGCGGTTCCTCCTGCATGACATCTGTTCCATAGGATGCAACAATTCCTGCCTTTATGGCATCCACTAAATCTGCACGGTTTACAAGATAACCTCGTGATGTGTTAATTAAAATGACTCCTTTTTTCATCTGTGCAAATGCTTCTTTATTGATACTTTCTTTCGTCAGCGGAGTCTGTGGCATATGCAGGGAAATAACATCACTTTCCTGCAAAATCGTCTCCCGGTCAGCAGGTATGATTCCATATTCTTTGCAGAATGACTCATCAATATGGCGGCTATAGCCTAATACTTTCATGCCAAATGCGGCAGCTTTCTTTGCCAGTTCTTTTCCGATTGCACCTAATCCTAAGATTCCCAGTGTCTTTCCGGTAAGCTCCATTCCATTTCTGTCATTCTTCCATAATTTCTGTTTTGTATTGGCGAAATGATATGGAAGTGACCTTGCGCAGCACAGCATTAACCCCATTGCCAATTCTGCTACTGCGTTGCTGTTAGTTCCCGGTGCATTGCATACATCAATGCCACGGGCTCTTGCTGCCTTAATATCTACTCTGTCATAACCAACTGCAGGTCTTGATATTACCTTTAAGCAGTCCGGAAGTTCTGCGATCACATCTTCTTTGATGAAATCTGTTCCGGAAATCAATGCATCTGCATCAGAAACAAAATCTAAAAGTTCTTCTTTGCTTAAATTTACTTTTTCACTTAATACTACTTCTGCTGCTTCTATTGCCCGCTTCCAGGTAGGATGATCCTCCGGAAGCGATGCATAGTGGCAGGTAATTGCTATTTTCATATCAATTTCCTCTATTTCTCAGTCTGAGCTTTTTTTCTTTTTCCAACGAAGCGGATGATGCAGCATACGCAGATTCCAAGTAATGCAAATACTACGATGGTTCCGAATACATAGTTAAAACCGACTGCTGCATACTTGTCCAAGAAGTTACCTAAAATAGTATTTTCATAGGAATCCGGCAGATATCCGATAACGGAAATAATACCGGTTGCGGTTCCTGTCATTGCTACCGGAACGCCTGCTTCCCCCATGGTTGCATAGTACACACCACGAACTGCATAATAAACAGTTGCTAAAGCCAGCACTACTACGATTGCAAGGATTAAGAAGTTTGGTTTTCCAGGAATTGCGATTAATGCAATACCAAAGATAATTTCAATCACAAATAAACCGATTAATGTCTTGGTATAAGAACCAACTTTATCAGAAACCTTTCCAATAATTGGTGCGGAAAAAATTCCAATTCCATAAGAACGAATGGTTGCTACGATTCCGGCTACTACCGCACTCATGCCAAATACGGTTGTAAGATATGTTGTGGTATATTCTGCTGCAACCTGTACGCTGTATGCACATAATACCAGGATTGCTACCAGCCATACGCTTGGTACTTTCAATACGTTAATGTAATCCTTAAAGGAAGTTGCAACATTTTCTTTCTTATCATCATGTGGAAGCAGGAAGAACATGAATACTCCCATAATCACATATACGATGCCATAGAAAATTAAGACATAACGTAACGGGCAGGTGGAAGAAATGTATACACCTAAAATACCAAGTGCCGCAAAGTTAATAATTAAGCCTGCTACTGCACGGATTCCTTCGCTGTAACCGAATACGGAACCCTGTTCATCCTCTGAGCCAAACAAACGGACCGCCTTTACAAAGGATACCCAGAATAATACGTTAGAAATTGCCAGGAAGAAATAAATTACTCTCAATACGGCAAACCCCGGTGAAGTTGCATACCAGAATGTTAAAATTGCCAGCAAGCCGGTGGAACCAAGTAACATTTTCCGGTTGTCAAATTTATCTGCCAGAATACCCCCCGGAATATAAAGAATTGTTTTTGTCAAAGAATACACCGTCATCAATAAACCAATCTGTGTATTTGTAAGTCCGAAGTCAGATACCATGTTGTCATAAAATACTGTTTTTAAATATGGGACACGGTAAATTAAACCTGCTGCAAGTGTCAGGATAATAAAACCAATCCACTTTGTCATCTTATTTGATTTTGCATCACTCATAAGAAAATCTCCTTTACTTTTTATTTCTATTTACAGAGACTCCTGCAAATCCCGGGAAGCAGGAAATCTCGTAAAAGCTATTTTATTTCTGTTTTGCTAAAAGCCGTTTCTGATAGCTGCGCATCACAAGACTGATGCCCCATGCAATGATTCCAAAAATAACTATAATTGCAAATATTTTTTTGAATCCTGCTTCATAGCCGTAAGCATCTAAAATATGTCCACACCAGAGTGACATAAACATATCCGGTGTATAACCAAGCACTGCCACTACTGCCGTTGCAGTTGCTGTCATGGAAACCGGTATTCCGGTTTCTGACATTGTTGAATAATATACTCCGCGGACTCCATGGAGTACCACGCTGAACACCAGTACAAATCCCATTGCAGCATATGCAATCTTTGGTGTCTCAGGACTTAAGAAAAGTACAATGGATAAAACAATTTCTACTACGATTAACCAGGAAATCACTTTTGTGGAAGATTTCACCCGGTCTGCATAAGCGCCTGCTAACGGTGCTCCGACTACTCCACAGATATTATCCCGGATGGTTGCTATGGTTCCAACGGTAACTGCGGCGATTCCCAGTACCTGTGTCATATAAGTTGTGGTATATTCAAAAGCTACCTGCATGCTGTATGTGGTAAATATCAAAAGTGATACCATCCAGATTGCCGGTTTCTTAAAGACTGCTACATAATCTGCCCAGGTCTGATGATGGTCTGCATCTTCTTCCATATCATTTGGATATAGAAACAAAATGAGAATTCCTGTCACCAGATACAACGCTCCATAGAAAAGCAATGCTCCTCTGATAGAGTGTGCGGTCTCTGCCATCATGGATACGCATTTTAATGCAATGAATGTTGCTATGGAACCGGTAATTCCGCGAAAGCCTTCACTTAATCCGAAGATTTTACCCTGTGCCATATTTTTACCCAGGATTCGGATACTCTTAATAAATGAGGTCCAGAAAAATACATTTACCAGTGCTAACAGTGCCTGTATCAGTTCCAGGATTCCAAAGGAAGGAAGCAGTGCATAGACACCGGTTAAAATTCCCTCTCCCAACAAGGAAAAGACAAGGCATTTCTTGGTATCCAGCCGGTCTGCTATGATTCCGCACGGAATATAAATTAACATCTTTACGCCTGCATAGAAGGAAGAAAGAATTCCAAGCTGTGTATTGGTAATATCAAGGCTTGCTACCAGCTGGTCATAGAAAACAGCCTTCAGATATGGAACTTTATAAACGGTTCCTGCAGCTAATATTAATAATATAAATATGGATGTCTGACGTTTTCTGCTTTCAGCCATTGGATTCACTCCTTTCTCGCTATTTGCATCACGCGAGAAATATGCTTTGCAGCATCGAGCTACTCGCGTCACCCGAGAAATATGCTTTGCAAATTTCTCGGGTTATCGCGGTGCTCGTCCAAATCTGGGTTGAAAAGAAGTTCGCTCAAGCAAGCTTGGCTCCTTCTTTTCTCCCAGATTTTTTCTCGCTACTCGCGTAAAAAAAATAGAGTTGACACAGGTTTCCCTGGTCAACTCCGTCGTTGATTTGTTCTCTTTATTTTTTTGTTGTACTGAGCATATCACTAATTTTGTTATTCGAAAAGTTACAATTTTTACTTTTTTCATGGTTACAATTTTGTGTTTTCTATTGAAAAGGATTTTATGCGACTATATAATAAATTAACTGTATCACCTGATGCAAAGGAGAGAATTTTATGATTTATGTTAACAAGGCGGATTCAGCTCCGCTCTATCAGCAGTTATATACTTCCATCATTGAAGAAATCACTAATGGATCCCTGCCAAAGAACTCTGCCCTTCCGCCAATCCGGACGCTTTCTGAAAAGCTTAATATCAGCCTGAACACAGTATCCAAAGCTTATCTGCAATTAACGGCAGAGGGTTATGTCCGCTCTGTTCCAGGCTCCGGTTATTATGTAGAGGATATCTCCAATACTTTCTTGGATACCCTTTCTGTTCCTCCGGTTTCCAAAAAGATAACTTCTTCTATTTCCGGACAAAATCCTGCACCAAAAGCAACTCCTGTCCGTTATGATTTTAAACATGATGTCGTATATTCCCATCTTTTTCCGTGGAAGCTATGGAGACAGTACGTAAACAATGCTTTACTTCAGGAAGAGAATCAGAAGAAAATCCAATACGAATCCAATAAAGGAAACTATGAACTCCGTTCCAATATCTGTCATTATCTGAACCGGAACCGTGGCGTTCACTGCGACCCGGAACAAGTAATCCTTGTGCCCGGCACCCAGTACGGCATTGAAATCATCAGCCGGCTGCTCCCGGCAGAGAAGCACCGGATTGCCTATGAAGAGCCATCTCACAACGGTATCCGGAATATTTTTCTCCAGAACGGATATGAACTTTTTCCAATTCCAGTTGTTGAAAATGGCATTGATATTGACAAGCTTTTTGATTCCTACTGTAACCTTCTTTATGTTATGCCATCCCATCAGTTTCCTACCGGCCGCACCATTCCGGTCAGCAACCGGCTGCGGCTTTTGGAGTGGGCAATCAGAAACGATGCCTACATCATAGAAAATGACTACGACAGTGAATTCCCGCATCAGACCAGACCGATTCCATCCCTGCAGTCTCTTGACCACTATGACCATGTCATTTATTTTAACACTTTCGCCAAGATACTGACTCCATCCATGCGGACGGCATTTTTTGTTCTCCCATATTCTCTTTTGGATAAGTATGAGCAAATGTACCGCTATTTTAATGCGGCACTTCCTTCCTTTAACCAGATTGCCTTATCCAATTTTATTGCATCTGGTGACTTTGAGCGTCACCTGCGGAAGCTGGTTAAGATAAATGAACATAAATATAATCTTCTGCTGAAATCCATCCATACATTTCTTTCTTCCTATATGGATGTCGTAGATACGCCTGCCGGTTCCCACATTATTGTCCGGATCCGCAACTGCACCAACCAGCAAAAGCTAATCGATGCCCTGCGCGAAAAGTCCATTTCTATTTATGGTGTTCAACAGTACTTCCATACCGGAACGGCTTCCGAGGATATCTTTCTATTGGGCTTTAGTTCACTGGAAGAATCAGAAATTCCAGAAGCCTGTGAAGCACTGGCAAAGGCACTGTCCGAGTTATTATAAAATCGTGGAATCAAAATATTTATCCTGCCATTTATCCGGAAACTTATTTTCAACCGCCCTTTTCACCACAATCGGTTTGGGGTATAATAGAAGCAGTGATTTTTAGTACATTTTATGGAGAATATTTATGAATCAAAAGGTTTTAAGAACATTAGAATATAATAAAATTGTAGAGCGGCTCGCGGAGTATGCTTTCGGTGCGGATACCAAGGAACGCTGTCTTTCCCTGCTTCCTTCCACCAGCCTCTCAGAGATTACCAATGCACAGCAGCAGACTAAGGATGCCATGAACCGCAGCCTGAAAAAGGGACGGCTTGACTGCTCCGGTATCAAACCGCTTTCTTCCGCCATCCGGCGTGTGGAAATCGGCGGAACCATGAATATCGAAGAGCTTCTCGGCCTCTGTAAATTATTAGAGACTGCCCGCCGGGTCAAAGCCTATGGCAGAAAGGAACGGGAAGATATTCCATCTGATTCCCTGAGCGAACTTTTTGATGGTTTAGAACCTCTTAGTCCTCTTTGTGATGAAATCCGCCGCTGCATCATTTCTGTGGATGAAATCAGTGATGATGCCAGCAGTAATTTAAAATCCATCCGCCGTTCTATCCGCTCAACCGGCGACCGCATCCATGCGCAGTTAAACCAGATGTTAAATAACCAGAATGTCAGAAACTGCCTGCAGGATTTTGTCATTACCATGCGTAACGGCCGCTACTGCCTTCCGGTAAAAGCCGAAGCCAAATCCCAGATTACCGGTATGGTGCATGACCAGTCCTCCAGCGGTTCTACTCTTTTCATTGAGCCAATGGCTGTGGTAAATCTGAACAACGAATTAAAAGAATTATCCATCAAAGAGCAGGACGAAATTGCCGTTATTCTTGCCACTTTATCGGCAAAAGCAGGGGAATATATTCCTGCCATTGAAACCGATTATCAGATTTTAACAGAGCTTGATTTTATATTTGCAAAAGCAGCTTATGCCTTGGAATACAATGGAATTACACCGCATTTTAATACGGAACGGAAAATTCGTATTTTAAAGGGCAGACACCCTCTGCTGGACGCAAAAAAAGTAGTTCCTATCGACATTTCCTTAGGCAGCGATTTTGACCAGCTTGTCATTACCGGACCGAATACCGGTGGTAAAACCGTTTCCTTAAAAACTGTGGGACTTCTCACTCTGATGGGACAGGCGGGACTTCCGATTCCTTCCGGAGACCGCAGTGAGCTTGCTGTTTTTGACGATATTTTTGCAGATATTGGAGATGAACAGAGCATTGAGCAGAACTTAAGCACATTTTCTTCCCATATGACCAACATTATCCACATTTTAAAAGAAGCCAATGAACATTCCCTGGTTCTCTTTGATGAGTTATGTGCCGGAACTGACCCTACGGAGGGCGCTGCCCTGGCGGTTTCTATCTTATCTTATTTTCACAGTCGAGGCATCCGCACCATGGCGACCACCCACTACAGTGAGATTAAGATTTATGCCTTAACTACCAGTGGAATTGAAAATGCCTGCTGCGAATTTGATGTAGAGACCTTAAGTCCGACTTACCGTCTTCTCATCGGTATTCCGGGAAAAAGTAATGCCTTTGCAATTTCCAAAAAACTCGGTCTTTCCGATACTTTAATTGAGGATGCCAGAACCCGTATCAGCAGTAATGAACAGAATTTTGAAGATTTACTTTCTGACCTGGAAGCAAGCCGCATCACCATAGAGAAAGAACAGGCCGAAATCAACCGTTACAAATCAGAAATTGCTGCATTAAAACAGCAGTTAAAGAACAAGCAGGAAAAATTAGATGAAAGCCGGGATGCCATTCTTCGTAAAGCAAAAGAAGAAGCAAACCAGATTCTGCAGGAAGCCAAAGATACTGCCGATGAGGCAATCCGTAATTTCAATAAATATGGCACTACCAGACCTTCCATTCAGGAAATGGAAAAACAGCGTACCAATATCCGGGAGAAAATGGCTGCCAATGAGAAAAAGAGCTCAAAGGGAAAAGATACTGCCATCTACAATCCAAAGGTTCCAAAGAAGCTTCGTATCGGTGACAGCGTAAAAGTATTAAGTATGAATTTAACCGGAACGGTACACTCCCTGCCGAATGCAAAGGGTGACCTCTTTGTGCAGATGGGAATTCTCCGCTCCCAGGTAAACATCAAGGATTTAGTACTAATTGAAGATGCTGCTCCGGGCAGCAAGAAATATGCCAAGACCGGTGCCGGAAAACTTAAGATGAGTAAATCCGCTTCTGTTTCCACAGAAATCAATCTGATTGGAAAAACAGTGGATGAAGCTATTGCTCTTTTGGATAAATACTTGGATGATGCTTATCTTGCACATCTTCCTTCCGTGCGCATCGTACACGGAAAAGGAACCGGTGCCCTGCGCAGTGCCGTACAGAGTCATTTGAAACGACAGTCTTATATCAAGTCCTTCCACTTAGGAGAATTTGGTGAAGGAGATGCCGGTGTTACCATTGCAGAATTTAAATAAATCAAGTATATGAACTACGTAAAACAGAAAGGAAGTTTCCTATGGCTGCAAAACAGAAAATTTTAATTGTAGATGATGATGTTAATATCGCAGAACTGATTTCCCTGTATCTCACGAAGGAATGCTTTGATACAAAGATGGTTCATGATGGGGAATCTGCTTTGAAAGAATTTGAAACCTATGCACCAAATCTGATTCTTCTTGATTTGATGCTTCCGGGCATTGATGGTTATCAGGTATGCCGTGAAATCCGGGCAAAAGCAAATGTTCCGATTATCATGTTATCTGCCAAAGGTGAAATCTTTGACAAGGTTCTCGGACTGGAGCTGGGGGCAGATGACTATATCATGAAGCCTTTTGATTCCAAAGAACTGGTTGCCAGAGTCAAGGCGGTGCTCCGCCGCTACCAGCCGGTGAAGCAGGAGCCTGTACAGCCGGATTTAAAATGTGTTACTTATCCGGATCTGGTGGTCAATCTTTCCAACTATTCCGTAGAATATTACGGCAAAACAATTGATATGCCGCCAAAGGAGTTAGAGCTTCTTTATTTTCTTGCATCCTCACCGAATCAGGTATTTACCAGAGAACAGCTTTTAGACCATATCTGGGGCTATGAATACGCAGGCGATACCAGAACCGTTGACGTTCATGTAAAAAGACTTCGTGAGAAAATTAACGATCATACCGCCTGGAGCATTTCTACGGTCTGGGGCATCGGATACAAATTCGAGGTTAAAGAATGAAGAAACGACTTTATCTGAAGCTGCTGATTGGATATGTGATTTTTGGCATTCTCGGCTTTATTCTCGTATCCACCTTCAGCTCCCACTATACTTATGAATATATTGAAGATACCGAAGTTGACCGGCTTTACAGGGAAGCCAATATGATTGCATCTACCTATGCTTCAAACTATTTCAATGAAGATATTACGGTAGATGACTTACATGACAGTCTTGCCACCCTTAGCACTTATCTTTCTTCAGAAATATGGGTCATGAATACAGATGGTGATATTCTGATTAACTCCAATGCATCTGTGGACATGGACCACCTGACACACATTGACGGATTTAATGTGGCAGATTTTGGCAGCAAATATTACGCCACCGGTTCTTTTTATAATTATTATGACGATACGCATCTTACGGTATTTTCGCCGATTACGATTAATTACAAGGTGCGTGGATATGTACTGATTCACCAGCCGCTTTCCGTAATCACGCACCATCATGCACATTTACTGAATATTATGTACCTGACTCTGCTTCTGATTTTTATCTGTGCAACCCTATTACTGATTATCATTGGCTTCGAGGTCTACATCCCAATCCGCAAAATGATTAAGGGGGCTGATGCTTTTGCCGAGGGCAATTTCAGCTATAAAATTCCGGTACATAAAAATGATGAAATCGGCTATCTTGCCGCTTCTCTAAATTATATGGCAAATGAGCTGAATACCCTGGAGGATGACCAGCGTAAATTTATTTCCAATGTCTCCCATGATTTTCGTTCTCCGCTTACTTCCATCAAAGGTTATGTGGAAGCCATGTTAGACGGAACGATTCCACCTGAGATGCAGGAAAAATATTTAAATATCATTGTTTTCGAGACAGACCGTTTGTCCAAGCTCACCCAGAGCCTCTTAGAGTTAAATAAATACGGCAGCCACGGCACAATGTTAGACGTCAGCGAATTTGACATTAACCAGTTAATTAAAATGACCTGTCTTACCTTTGAGGGAACCTGCAAAGCCAAACGGATTTCCTTCCACCTGATTCTTGCCGGTAAGACACTTTATGTAAAAGCGGATATGAGCAAGATTCAGCAGGTGGTTTATAATCTGATTGACAATGCCATCAAGTTCAGCCACCATGATTCTGAAATCACCATTGAGACCACCAAGAAAAGCGAAAAAGTATTTGTTTCTGTCAAGGATACCGGCATCGGAATTCCAAAAGACAGCCAGAACAAAATTTTTGAGCGTTTCTACAAAACCGACCTGTCCCGTGGAAAGGACAAGAAGGGTTCCGGTCTTGGACTCTCTATCGTAAAAGAAATTATTCAGGCACATGATGAAAATATCAACGTCATCAGTACCGAAGGAGTCGGCACAGAATTTATCTTCACCCTGCCGGCAGCCCAGCGGGAAGAGTTGTAACGCCAGTTTATAACCTACAGAACCCGCCACCGGCAGCTTCTTACAAATTATAAGCGCTTAGCAACTACGAGAAACACCCTTTGTGAGTTTCCCGCTACTCAAGTAAATTGAAAACAGCAGCTTATGAACTTTATTCTGTTCATTGGCTGCTGTTTTTCTCTGCATACTTCTATGATTTACTTTCCAGTTGGTGCTTCATCTTTCCCTCGGAGATTTATTTTCCGCTCGGAAGATATGGGCGCAGACATCCTGCCATCTGTGAGATTGGCATGGACTGTAAGAATACACGACCCGGTCCGGTTACTACGGTATTGAATACTCCCTCTCCACCAAACACGATATTCTTAAGGCCAGGTACGGTCTGTATGTCGATAGAACAGGAAGAATCCATTGCTGCAAGATATCCTGTGTCTACGATAATTGACTGGCCAGGCTGAAGCATATACTCTTTGATATAGCCGTCAAATTCAACAAATGCCATTCCCTGTCCAGAAAGTCTCTGCATAATAAATCCTTCTCCGCCAAAGAAACCGGCTCCTACTCTCTTCTGGAAAAATACGGACAATTCAACTCCTGAAGTAGATGCTAAAAATGCTGACTTCTGACATACAATATCTGAACCTGGCTGAATCTCAAATGCCCGGATACATCCCGGAAAACTGGATGCAAATGCAATGGTTCCCTGACCATTCATTGCAGTGTATGTATTTACAAACATACTCTCTCCACTAACCATTCTTCCAAATATTTTTCCAATTCCGCCGCCAACCGTATTCATCTGCATATTCGGAGACATCCAGGACATTGCTCCCTTTTCGGTAATCATCATTTCGCCTGACTCTAATTCACAGACTACAACCGGCATTGGTTCGCCTTCAATATTAAATCTCATTTCTAAACCCTCCTGCTGATTTGCATAACATTTTCATGAACCTTTTTCATTATAACAATATAGGAGTGGTCTGCCAATATATTCTTTCAATCTTTTATCCGTTTTCTGCATCCAAAATAAATAGCTCCTATGCCACTGCACAGTGCCAGCAAAAACCAGATGCCAACCGGAGTCATGTCTCCTGTTTTCACGGTTGCGGTCTGTGATGTGTTTCCTGCGGTGGTATTTCCTGTTGTACTACTTCCTGCAGTACCGCTTCCTGCTGTGCCGTTGCCATTTCCTGTTGTTCCGCTTCCCGGCGTTGTTGTACCTGATGAAGTTCCGGCTTCAAATACCAGTGCATATGCCGAAAATTTATCAGTTGCAAAGGTTATGGTTCCACTTGCTGCATCATACGTTGCAGGAAGTTTTTCATAGGCACCATCATGCTCTCGAATCACATAATAAGTTCCCTGCTGGTTCTTCATCTCATCTTTTACCTGAAGGGTTACATTTAATTTTGCATTTAAATCGGTCAACTGCGTTTCCCATGCATCGTTGGAATTTCCTTTGTTTACGACCTGGAATAAATCCATGGAAAGATAGCTTTGAATCTCTCCATTTCCTGCCTGTGCCTGCATGCCACCCTGTATCTGATTCAGTTCTGTTCCACTGATATCTGCAATATTTAACTGAAGATTTCCGGAACCAATAATGTTTTCTGCATTTCCAAGGGTTGCTCCGTCTACTTTTGTACTTGCCGTATTTACTTTATCCTCTGATTTTGTAAATAATGCACTCAGATGTAAATCTGTTGCAGGCATATCCAATACAAAGGTACTTACCTGTGAATCTACTGCTGTCAGCTTTCCACCATTTAAAGATGCGCTTAATAACTGATAACCATAATCCGGTGTAAACTTAATGGTTACTTTGGTGCCTGCTTTAAATTCGGCATAGCCAAAGTCTCCATCCAGTCTTGTGGATGCATCTGCTATATTTCCACCTGCCAGTTCTGCTGCATTTACCACAGTTCCATCCTCTAACTGTGCACTGATTATTTCCACGCTTCCATGTTCAATAACGCAGTCATTTCCAAATCCATGCTGTTCTGCTACTGTAAGGGATGGTGCCCATACGATATTATAATTACGGCTGCTGTTCGTAGTCAGTGCCACTTCAATCTGATAAGAATCTGCCGGAGCCACTTCAAATTCCAGATTGTCTGTCGTTCCACCTAATGGAATTGCTGTTCCATTTACCATAATGGATGCAAATGCATAACCAAAATCTGCTGCAATTGCCACTCTGTGTTGCTGCGTCTTATCTCCGGCAAAGCTACCTGATATATTCGTTCCCATTCCGGAACCAATCCTCATGCCATCTATCTGTAAGTCTCCAATTGCTCCTCCCACTGCAGTTGCTGTAACTGCAATTGTTTCTCCAGATGCCGGACCCGTTGTGGAACCACTGCCTCCGGATGCTGCAGTACGAAATTCCAGAATCAGTTCCACCTGCTCTGGGGTGCTTACAGAAAATGCCTGTCCGCTCTCTGATGTAAGTATATTCTTGTCAAGGCTTGCATCCTGTGCACCATTTTTATTCACCTGACAGTGATTGATTATTGTATCCGTTCCACATACTACTTTAAAATGTACCGTATGGTCAAGACTGTCATCCGGTCTGTTTATTTCTATTGGTGTATCATTATATGCAGTCTGGTTTACTTCTGTCCATTCAGCCGCTGTATCCCATTTATAATACACGGTTCCCGTCGCTGTGCTGTCCTGTCTTGCAATTCTGACCACTGCTTTCTGTCCATCAGCTTTTACAATCATGCCGGCACTTCCCATAAATAATGAAAATACCATAAAAAAGCTTAACAACCAGGAAATTTTCTTTCGCATTTTCATATTTTTTCTCCTTTACTTTCTTCTATAAACTGCCACTTCCACCACACACGTTGCAGGCTCCGCTGCCTCCCAGTATCACCAGCATAAGCAGACAAAGCAATCCTCTAAGGGATTTTTTTCTCACGTTTTTCCTCCTTCCTTTTCTGTCCTTTTACTATATGAATATACGCTTTTCCCACCTGTTTTGATAAGTTTACATTTGTCTCATTTTAGGGATTTTCCAGAATTTATGGCTGTTTCCAGCTATAATAGAACTGAAGAAGCCCTATTCTCGACTTCGTCTCTGTCTTTTCATTTAAAGATGCCATATAACGGTACAATGCTGCTCTTGAAATATATAGCTGCTCTGCTATTACCTGTACACTTTCATCAGAAGAAAGCAATAATCTTAACACATCCTGTTCCCTGTTTGTAAGTGCATAATTCTTCACAAACGCCTGAAATTTATCCTCCAAAAATTTTTCACGTTCTTTTTCCAACATTTTCGCCATATTTTCTTCCTGTATATCCATACGAAACTGTACCATGTACAAATATACCAGCATACTGATAACTGCAAATAAAATCAATGCTATGATGCTGATGCGCATTCCATCCCCGGTCTCTATCAGCATCAGGGAAATAGTTCCTGTAATCCCGGCACAGATATTATTTGTTGCCCTTCCAAGTCCAGCCCATAACTCCGGTACTTTCATATAATAGGAAAGGTCCATAAAACTGGTGGTAAAATATACCACAAAGAAGCCTGCGGACAAATAGAACACAATAAGACCTGCCATAAATGGTCCGCCCCAGACTATTATCACTACACACATTGTTGAAAGCAATGTCACACAGTACATCATAATCTGCATAAATCTATGCTCTTTTATATCAAAAAGCACTCCTGCCAACAGTCCGCTTACCGCAAGCAATAATCTCGGCCACTGACCAATATCTACACTTCCACCTGCATGTACTAAAGTTACTGCATTGTCCAGACTGGAAAAAATGCATGTCATCAGAACCACTATTGAAATCAAAAGCAGTGCCGCAAGCATCGGATGTCTGAGGCTTCGCCTGTTATTCTTCCGGATATCAATATCTGAATCTGTCCCTGAAGCCTCTGCTCCTACTACCCCCCGGCTACATTCCAGACTCAGTCTGCGAACCAGCAATACCATTGCTGCCAGAAAAACGGAAAGTGCAACAGACTCTACAGTGCTGTTATGTATCAGATTATTGCTGATAAACTGAAGCAATAATCCAAAGGCATATCCAAATCCAACGGTTTGTGCAAGTCCCTTTTCTGTCGAAAGGCTTACCACAGCATAATAATGTACAGCACTTCCAATCATGCCATATAAAATATAAAGCAGGAATCCGGATAAAAGCATACTTCGATAGGACAAATGCTCCTGAATTACGAAAATGCAGATGATTCCTGCTACCGGCAATAAATATAAACCTATCTCCCGCATCTTCTGGTTAAAATAACGGTTAATGCATGGGAATAGCAGGAATCCTATTACGCTGATTCCCAGCACATAGTTCTGTGCCCTTACTACTCCTGCGGAATCTGTTGCATAGCGTATCATATTGTCAAACAGATACTCCGAGCCTAAAAATATATAATTGAAAATAGCCAGCACTGCTATGATTCGAATTCTTTCTGGTTTCATAAATTGTCTCATCGTCTGTTCCCTGCTCCATTCTTTTGTCTTAATTTCATTATATACAATTGTCTCTTTCCATCAAGTTGACAAATGTCTCATTTCCTGTAAACAAGCAAAAAAGAGCCAGGACACGAATGTCCTGACTCTTTTTTGATTCATATAAAACGATGTTAATTATACTAACTCGATAAGAACTTCTAAAGCTCCGTCACCTTTACGCTGACCAATCTTTACGATTCTTGTGTAACCACCGTTACGGTCTGCATACTTAGGTGCGATTTCGTCGAATAATTTTGCAACTAAATCAACTTTCTTTGTATTTTTCTTCTTTCCTGCTGCTTCTGTAGGAACTTCAGTTACAGGATAAAGAACTTTTAACATCTCTCTTCTTGCATGAAGACGGGAAGGATTATCCTTCTTGATTGTTTTTTCCACTTCGTCATATACAGTAACTTTCTTACCATCTACAACTTCTTTTACTCTCTTGCCGTCTTTGTCTTTTCTTGCAACTTTAGCTTTTACAGTAACTTCTTCGAAGTTATCTTTCTCGCGAACTGCCATTGCAATAAGGCCTTCTGCAATTTTACGGATTTCTTTTGCTTTTGCTTCTGTGGTAACAATTTTACCATTGTTTAATAATGCTGTTACCTGATTTCTCAGTAATGCTTTTCTCTGGGAAGATGTTCTTCCTAATTTTCTATACTTTGCCATTTTTATTCCTCCATTTGTGGTACATCCGGCCATGCTCATCGGACTTACTTACCGAATGCTTGTTTTGTGCCACTCATGAACCAACATCACCACGCTCATCGGACTTACTGATGCTGCTGCACTGAGTTATCTTAAACCTCGTCGCCCTGATTGAGCTGAAGGCCTAATTCTTTTAATTTTGCTAATACTTCTTCCAAAGACTTACGTCCAAGGTTACGAACTTTCATCATATCTTCCGGTGTACGGTTTGTAAGTTCTTCAACAGTATTGATACCTGCTCTCTTCAAGCAGTTGTAAGAACGTACGGATAACTCCAGTTCGTCAATGTTCATCTCAAGAACTTTTTCCTTCGCATTGTCTTCTTTCTCAATCATGACTTCTGCTGTCTTAGCATTCTCGGAAAGGTCAATGAAAAGACTTAAGTGCTCGCTTAATACCTTTGCAGCTAAGCTGACTGCTTCATCTGGAGCAAGTGTTCCATTGGTATATACGTCAAGTGTCAGTTTATCGTAATCGGTAATCTGACCCACACGGGTATTCTGAATGGATAAGTTCACACGCTCTACCGGTGTATAGATAGAATCTACTGCGATTACACCAATTGGTAAATCTGCATCTTTGTTCTTATCTGCGCTGACATAACCTCTACCTTTGGTAATGGTTAATTCCATGTATAATTTGGAATCAGCACCGCCGTTTAAGTGTGCAATTACTAAATCCGGATTCATGATCTGAATATCCTGATCTACCTGAATATCTGCTGCTGTAACAACGCCTTCACCACTGAACTCAATGTAAGCTACCTTAGGCTCATCATCAGCGCTGTTATTACGGATTGCAAGCTCTTTGATGTTCATAATGATTTCAGTAACATCTTCCTTTACGCCAGGAATAGAACTGAACTCATGAAGTACACCATCGATTTTAACCTGACTTACTGCTGCACCTGGCAGGGATGACAACATGATTCTTCTTAAAGAATTACCAAGTGTTGTACCATATCCTCTTTCCAAAGGTTCGCATACGAATCTTCCATATCTTTTGTCTTCAGAAATTTCAGCAATTTCAATTGTTGGTTTTTGAAAATCGAACACTACAAAGCCCCTCCTTCTTTCGGGTAATTTGTTTCTTCTTTCAGCCCGCTAGTTTATGATTATTTAGAATACAACTCGACGATAAGCATCTCGTCTACTGGTACATCAATCATTTCTCTGGAAGGTAACTCTTTTACGGTTCCCTGCATTTTCTCTGCATCAACATCAAGCCATTCCGGAACTAATCTGCCGCCAGCTACTTCTACGACATCTTTCATTCTCTGGGAATTTTTACGGCTCTCTTTGATTTCGATTACATCGCCAGCTTTTACCAGGTAAGAAGGAATGTTAACTAACTTTCCGTTAACTGTAACGAATTTGTGGTCAACAATCTGTCTTGCTTCTCTTCTGGTTCTTGCAAATCCAAGACGGAAGATAACATTATCAAGACGGCTCTCTAAGATAGTCATCAGGTTTGTACCTGTCATACCTTTCATCTGGTCTGCTTTATCATAATAGTTACGGAATGGTTTCTCTAATACTCCGTAAATGAATTTTGCTTTCTGTTTTTCGCGAAGCTGAAGGCCATACTCAGATACCTTCTTGTTCGCTCTCTTTAATTCTCTGTTAGATTTTTTATCATATCCCAAATAACTTGGCTCTAAACCAAGAGATCTGCATCTTTTCAGAACAGGAACTTTATTTACTGCCATTTTAGATATCCCTCCTAATTATACTCTACGACGTTTTGGTGGACGACATCCATTATGAGGAACTGGAGTTACGTCACGAATAGAAAGAACTTCAAGTCCGGCTGCCTGAAGGGCACGGATTGCTGCTTCTCTTCCTGATCCTGGTCCTTTAACCATAACATCAACTGTTTTTAATCCATGTATAAGAGCTGCCTTTGTAGCAGTTTCTGCTGCCATCTGTGCAGCATATGGAGTAGATTTCTTTGAACCTCTAAATCCAAGACCACCGGCACTTGCCCATGATAAAGCATTTCCTTCAGCATCTGTAATTGTTACGATTGTGTTATTGAAAGATGACTGAATATGTGCCTGTCCGCGTTCAACGTTTTTCTTTACACGCTTTTTTGTCACTTTTTTTGTAACTTTAGCCATATCTAAACTAACCTACTTTCTTAAATTTAAAATTATAAAGTTGCCAAGAATTATTTCTTCTTGTTTGCAACAGTTCTCTTAGGACCTTTTCTTGTTCTTGCATTGGTCTTTGTTTTCTGACCACGAACCGGAAGTCCTTTTCTATGACGGATTCCACGATAGCATCCGATTTCCTGTAATCTCTTGATATCAAGAGCTGTCTGACGTCTTAAGTCACCTTCTACAACCTGAGTCTCATCGATTACTGCACTAATTCTTTTTACCTCGTCGTCAGTTAAGTCTCTGCAACGGGTATCAGGATTAACGTTTGCCTCAGCAAGGATACGGTCAGCACTAACTCTGCCGATTCCATAGATATAAGTCAAACCAATCTCAACACGTTTTTCTCTTGGTAAATCTACACCTGCAATACGAGCCATGTGTGTTTACACCTCCATATAGATTTCTTTGTTAATAGTAAGGAATTCCAAAGACCCATGCAGCTGCGGTTTCCCGCCCTGAAATGTGTGCATACACCTTTTTCTTCCTATAGTAATGATTGCTTAGCAATCCCAGCCACAATCTGCTGCATCCTCTCGGTATGTAAGGACTGAGCAACAGACCACGCGCGTTCGCGTTATATTATGAACAGCACATTCTCATGCGCTGCAGCCGCACATAATTTTTCAAACAAAGCGGAAATTAACCCTGTCTCTGTTTGTGCTTAGGGTTTTCACAGATGATTCTGATGCTTCCCTTTCTTTTGATAACTTTGCACTTCTCGCAAATAGGTTTAACTGATGATCTTACCTTCACAGCATAATCCTCCTTTCTACTTGCCTGCGCCCCGGAAAACCTGTTTCCATGGGTATTTCTCTTTTCTTTCTGCTAAACAGCATAATATGCCCTTGTTTTCACAAAAGCGTCCATTTAGCATTTTAGCATAGAGAATCCGAAAAATCAACTACTTTTCTCGAATTTTCTCCTTATTTATCTCTCCAGATAATTCTGCCCTTTGTCAGATCATATGGAGACATCTCAATCGTAACCTTATCACCTGGTAAGATACGAATGAAATTCATTCTTAATTTGCCGCTGATATGCGCCAGTACCTGATGGCCATTCTCAAGCTGCACCTGAAACATTGCGTTTGGAAGCTTTTCCAAAATTGTTCCTTCTACTTCAATTACATCTGCCTTTGACATTTTCTTTCCTCCTGCTAAATCAATCTTTTCTGGTTAATATATATTGCTCATAAGCCTTAATCAGCTTTGCTGCTTTTGCATTTTCTGTAAGCCCCGGTTTATTTACTGCTTCTAAGACTTCCTGCGGAAGCTTTTTTACAAGCTGTACATGTTTGTAGCTTTTCTTTCTCGGCCGGTCACAGGTTCTTGTGGTTCCATTTACAAGATAGACGAATTTTTCATCCTGTGACTGCACTACATAGTACTGATTCCGGTCGTGACCTGCCTTTACTCTTGCCAGATACATTCTCTTTCCTCCTCTGTCAATGTAAGGATTTCCGGTCTTCCTTCTGTAATCAGAATGGTGTTTTCATAATGTGCAGATAAGGAACCATCGTAGGTTACTACTGTCCATTCATCATCCATCCATTCCACATCCGGGCTTCCGGCATTTATCATCGGCTCAACTGCCAATGTCATTCCTGCCTTCAGCTTCAGTCCTCTTCTCCACTGACGGAAATTCGGAATCTCCGGTTCCTCATGAAGATGGGTTCCAATGCCATGCCCTACCAGATCATATACAACTCCGTAGCCGTAGCTTTCTGCATAATCTCCGATCGCTCCTGAGATTTCATAAAGCCTTCTTCCGGCTCTTGCATACTGCATTCCCTGGAAAAAGCTTTCCCGGGTTCTTTCTATTAAAAGAGCAGCCTCTTTACTGATTTCACCAACTCCATGGGTTCTTGCCGCATCAGAATGATATCCCTTATAGATAAGACCGGTATCAAGGCTTACGATATCGCCTTCCTTAATAATATGGTCTTTTCTTGGAATTCCATGAACAACTTCGTCGTTGACCGATACACAGACGGATGCCGGATAGCCCTGATAATTCAGAAAATTCGGTTCGCAGCCAAGGCTGCGGATGGTCTCTTCTCCGATTTTATCAATCTCCCATGTGCTGATTCCAGGTTTGATTGCACGTTCCAGTTCCTGATGTACTTTAGCAAGATACTTTCCTGCCTGACGCATCAGCTCTATTTCTTCTGCTGATTTAATCGTAACCGACATTATTTACGCTCCTAAGATTGTAACGATGGCTTTGAATACTTCATCCATCGGCTGTGTTCCGTCTACAGATTTTAAAATGCCCTGATTCTTATAATAATCAATCAATGGCTGTGTCTGCTCATGATATACTTTTAATCTCTTCTGAACTGTCTCTGGCTTATCATCTTCACGCAATACGATTTCGCTGCCACAACGGTCACAGATTCCTTCTACCTTTGGTGGAATGGAAATAAGATGATAGGTTGCTCCACAATTTAAGCAGGCTCTTCTGCCGCTCATACGATTTACGATATTTTCGTCTGGAACATCTACATCAATTGCATAGTCCATCTTCTCGTTTATTTTACCAAGTGCTGCATCCAATGCTTCTGCCTGAGGAATGGTTCTTGGAAAACCGTCCAGTACGAAGCCGTTCTTGCAGTCATCCTGCTGTATTCTGTCCATTACCAGATCACAGGTTAATTCATCCGGAACTAAAGCTCCCTGGTCCATATACTGTTTTGCTTTCTTGCCTAATTCTGTTCCGTTTTTGATATTTGCACGGAAAATATCTCCTGTTGAGATGTGTGGAATAGAATATTTATCTGCAATCTGTTTTGCCTGTGTACCTTTACCAGCACCCGGCGCTCCTAACATAATAATTTTCATATAAAGAAAACCTCCTGTTTACCTTCTTCTTTGCAAGCTATTCTGCTTTTTCTTCTATAAACAACTTTAGTGCACCACAGGAGACGCTGCATTTGCAGCACCCCCTTCTGGTACACATTAGTCATTCAAAAATCCTTTATAGTAACGAACTAACATCTGGGATTCGATCTGTTTAATTGTCTCGATAACAACACCTACGATAATGATGATAGATGTTCCACCGAAAGATACGTTTGCTTTAAATACTCCATTGAAGAAGATTGGAATAACTGCAACAATGGATAAGCCTGCCGCACCGATAAAGACAATGTAATTTAAAATCCGATTCAGATAATCGCTGGTTGGTTTTCCAGGTCTGATACCCGGGATAAATCCACCCTGTCTCTTCATGTTGTTCGCAATCTCCAGCGGATTGAATGTAATGGATGTATAGAAGTATGCAAATGCAATAATCAATACAAGATATACAGCCAAACCAATGCTGTAGATTGGCTCCTGTGGGTTACACCAGTTAGACTGGGATAATCCCTTTAAAATCTTACTGCCAATTCCTGTTCCATTGCCCTTTCCTAAGAGAGACGCAATAACAACCGGGAACTGCATTAAAGACTGTGCGAAGATAACCGGGATAACTCCACCGGTATTTACTTTCAGAGGAATATGTGTAGACTGACCGCCTACTTGTTTTCTTCCCTGAATTTTCTTCGAATATTGTACCGGAATCTTTCTCTGAGCTGCCTGAAGGACAACGACAAAGACAACGGTTACTAAAATGATTGCTGCGATAATTACTACTGCAAGAACTGCTTTTGCAGGAATCTTTCCTTTTACAAACTGCTCATACAGTGTTCCAAAATCGTTAGGAATTCGTGAAATAATGTTGATTACAAGTACGATAGAAATACCGTTTCCAACACCCTTTTCCGTAATTCTCTCACCAATCCACATAAGTACTGCAGAACCTGCTGTCAAGGTTACAATTACCTGAAGAACCGTAAGCCATCCTTTATCGGTCAGATAACCGCTTCTGGAGAATCCGATTGCCATTGCAATTGCTTCGATTAAAGCCAGAGCAACAGTCACATAACGTGTAATCTCTGCAATTTTCTTTCTTCCTTCTTCGCCGTCACGCTGCATCTCTTCCAGTTTTGGAATTGCAATCGTCAACAGCTGCATGATGATGGAAGATGTGATATATGGTGTGATATTCAATGCAAAGACGGACATCTGTAAGAATGAACCGCCTGTTACTGCATCGAAAAAGTTAAACGCATCACTACTCTGATTAGCAAACCAGTCTGCAAACACATTCCGGTCAACACCCGGAATCGGTAACTGTGAACCGATTCGGATGATAATCAGCATAAAAAAGGTAAATAAAATTCTATTTCTAATATCTTTTACTTTAAATGCGTTACGAACTGTATCAAACATTAGATCACCTCAGCTTTTCCACCAAGAGCCTCGATTTTTTCTTTTGCGCTTGCGCTGAATGCATTAGCCTGAACTGTGAGCTTCTTAGTAAGTTCGCCGTTTCCAAGGATCTTAACTCCATCTCTTGGATTCTTTACGATACCTTTTTCCAGTAAAGTTTCAACAGATACTACTGCATCGTTGTCGAATACTTCAAGAGCAGATACATTGATTCCAACGATAGTCTTGGAATTAATACATTTGAAACCTCTCTTCGGTAATCTTCTGTATAAAGGCATCTGGCCACCTTCAAAGCCTGGTCTTGGAGCTCCGGAACGAGCTTTCTGTCCCTTGTGTCCTTTACCAGCGGTCTTACCGTTTCCTGAACCGTGACCACGGCCTCTTCTGAAATTATCACTATGCTTAGAACCTAATGCCGGCTGTAAATTGGATAAATCCATTTCTGGCACCTCCTTATCTCTATAATTAGATTTCTTCTACTTTCACTAAATGTCTTACCTGCTGAATCATTCCTCTAACAGCTTTGTTATCCGGACGTTCAACTGATGCGCCAATTTTCTTAAGACCTAATGCTTCTACTGTCTTTTTATTCTTTGGCACTGCACCGATAGTAGATTTTACGAGTGTAATTTTTAAATTTGCCATTTCTTATTCCTCCTTAACCTACTACTTCTTCTACAGATAATCCACGAAGTTTTGCAACTTCTTCCGGGGATTTCAGTTTGCTTAAAGCATCGATAGTAGCAAGTACTACGTTCTGCTTATTGTTGGAACCAAGAGATTTTGTACGAATATTCTCGATTCCTGCCAGCTCACATACGTTACGAGCCGGACCGCCTGCGATAACACCGGTACCTTCTGGAGCTCTCTTTAATAAAACAGATGCACCAGTATGTTTTCCGCTGATATCATGAGTAATACTATTGTTCTCATCTAATTTTACAGTGATAAGTTTTTTCATAGCGTCTTCTTTTCCTTTGCGGATTGCTTCAGGAATTTCAGTTGCTTTTCCAAGTCCTGCGCCCACATGACCATTGCCGTCACCAACAACAACAAGAGCTGTGAAACGCATGTTACGTCCACCTTTTACAACTTTCGTAACGCGCTTGATTGATACCACTTTTTCTGTTAATTCTAATTGACTAGCATCAATAATTGTACGTTTCATGTACTGTTTTCCTCCTTATTAGAATTCTAATCCAGCTTCTCTTGCTGCGTCAGCTAATGCTTTTACTTTTCCGGAATATATGAAACCGCCTCTGTCAAAGACAACTGTTGTAATACCTTTTTCTAATGCTTTCTTTGCAATTGCAGTACCAACCTGTGCTGCTGCATCAACGTTATTAGTCTTCTCGCAAGCTGCTTTTACATCTTTATCCATTGTAGATGCTGCTACGAGGGTATTGCCAACTGTATCGTCAATAATCTGAGCGTACATATGATTATTACTTCTAAACACAGCTAAACGTGGTCTCTCTGCTGTTCCAACCAGGCGATTACGCAGTCTTCTATGTTTATTTTCACGAGCTGCTGTTCTTGATTCTTTATTAACCATCTCTCGTCACTCCTTTAATTATTTCTTACCAGTTTTACCAACTTTACGTCTAATAACTTCATCAGCATATTTGATACCTTTTCCTTTATAAGGTTCAGGTCTTCTCTTATCTCTGATTTCAGCTGCGTACTGGCCAACTTTTTCTTTATCGATACCTTTGATGATAATCTTGTTACCATCTACTGTAGACTCTAATCCTTCTGGATCTTCCATCTCTACCGGATGAGAATATCCAAGGTTTAATGTAAGTTTCTTTCCTGCTTTAGATGCTCTGTAACCTACACCATTTACTTCAAGTTCTTTGGTAAATCCATCTGTTACACCAACAACCATGTTGTGAATCAGTGTTCTTGTTAATCCGTGTAAGGATTTCATTTTCTTCAAATCATTTGGTCTTGTAACGGTTACTTCAGAACCTTCTACTTTGATTTCCATCTCGGATGGTAATACTCTGCTTAATGTTCCTTTTGGACCCTTTACAGTCACCTGATTATTTTCTGCTAATTCCACAGTAACACCTGCTGGAATTGCGATTGGCATTCTTCCAATTCGTGACATGCCCGTACCTCCTGTATAATTTGTGGTTTATTGTTACCTGCGCTATGCCTTAAGAATATACTCTTAAGGTAGTTCTGCTCGCTAACTTCGCGCTGCACCCCAAAGGGCTTGCGCTCAGTAATCTCACAGAACGGCTTTCACACTAGCCTCAATCTTCACCTGCGGCTCGATTTCATCAAGTGTTCAATGCCTACCAAACAAATGCTAATACTTCGCCACCAACCTGAAGCTTTCTAGCCTCTTTGTCAGTGATGATTCCCTGGTTTGTGGAAAGAATTGCGACTCCAAGTCCACCAAGTACCTTAGGAAGATTATCTTTACCAGCGTATACACGAAGTCCTGGTTTAGAAATTCTCTTCAGTCCGGTAATAATCTTTTCATTCTTATCTGCACCATATTTTAAGGTTACACGAATGGTCTTAAAGATTCCATCTTCAATGATGTCATATTTTGCAATGTATCCTTCTCTTACTAAAATGTCTGCGATTGCCACTTTGATTTTAGAAGCCGGGATATCAACTGTATCATGTTTTGCAGTGTTTGCATTACGGATTCTTGTAAGCATATCTGCAATTGGATCACTTGTCATTGTCATGATGTGTCTGCCTCCTATTATTCTTCTCTTTCTTTATTGTAGATGTTCTCTGTCAAGTTCGACCTACGCCACAAGGGCTTCGGTCTCACTCAATCTAAGAGAATGGCTTTACAGCCTACCAGCTTGCTTTCTTTACGCCCGGAATCTGACCTTTGTAAGCCAGTTCACGGAAGCAAACTCTACAGATTCCATATTTTCTTAAATATGCATGTGGACGACCACAGATTCTGCAACGATTGTATTCTCTAGAAGAGAATTTCTGTTTACGCTGCTGTTTTACTTTCATAGAAGTCTTTGCCATTTAAATTCCCTCCTGTCTTATTTAGCGAATGGCATATTGAATAATGTCAATAATTCGCGTGCTTCTTCGTCTGTCTTTGCAGTTGTTACGAAAATAATATCCATTCCTCTTACTTTATCAACCTTATCGAATTCAATTTCAGGGAAAATGATCTGCTCTTTGATACCAAGAGCGTAGTTACCTCTACCGTCGAAAGCGTTCGGATTAACTCCTCTGAAGTCACGTACTCGTGGTAAAGCTAAGTTTACCAGACGGTCTACGAACTCATACATCTTCTCGCCTCTTAAAGTAACTTTACATCCGATCGGCATTCCTTCTCTTAACTTGAAGTTAGCGATGGAATTCTTTGCCTTTGTAGTAACTGGTTTCTGACCGGAAATTGTTTCCATATCTTTCATAGCTGACTCTAAGATTTTAGCGTTTTCTTTTGCTTCACCAACACCCATGTTGATAACAATCTTAGAAAGCTTTGGTACTTCCATAATGTTTTTATAGCCGAACTTTTTGGTCATTGCATCAATGATCTCGTTCTGGTACTGATCTTTAAGTCTACTCAACTTGCTGCTCCTCCTCTCTTACGATTAATCGATTACATCACCTGTAGATTTTGCATAACGTACTTTCTTATCTCCATCCATTTTGAAACCTACACGGGTAGCTTTTCCTTTGTGAAGATACATTACGTTAGAAGCATCAATAGGTCCTTCCTGATGGATGATTCCACCCTGCTGGTTAGCCATGCTTGGTTTTGCATGTTTTGTTACCATATTGATACCTTCAACAAGTAAAGTATTGTTTTTCTTATTTACAGCAATTACTTTGCCTTCTTTGTCTTTGTCTTTTCCAGCGATTACCTTTACAGTATCACCTTTTTTAATTTTCAAGCTTGCCATTTTCGGGTACCTCCTACAATACTTCCGGAGCCAGAGAAACAATTTTCATAAACTGTTTTTCACGAAGCTCTCTTGCTACTGGTCCAAAAATACGAGTTCCTCTTGGGGTTTTATCATCTTTGATAATAACTGCAGCGTTTTCATCGAATTTGATATAAGAGCCATCTTTACGACGAGCACCTTTTACTGTACGAACAACGACTGCCTTTACAACGTCACCTTTTTTAACAACGCCGCCTGGTGTTGCATCTTTAACAGTAGCTGTAATTACATCACCAATATTTGCATATCTTCTGGTTGAACCGCCCATAACACGGATGCACAGCAATTCTTTTGCTCCAGTGTTATCAGCAACCTTAAGTCTGGTTTCCTGTTGTACCATGCCGGTAGCCTCCTTCTATTATTTTGCTCTTTCCATAATCTCTACAAGTCTCCATCTCTTATCTTTAGAGAGTGGTCTTGTTTCCATTACTCTGACGGTATCACCGATTTTACACTCGTTGTTCTCATCATGAGCTTTTAATTTGTATGTCTTCTTTACGATCTTGTTATATAATGCATGTCTTACGTTATCTTTAACAGCAACAACAATGGTCTTATCCATTTTATCACTTACAACAACGCCTACACGTGTTTTTCTAAGATTTCTTTCTTCCACGACGAATCTCCTTTCATTTATGATTGCCTGTTTGCCTGCTTAAGCAGGTATGATTCTTTTGAAATTATTCAGCAACTTTTTCTTTCTGAGTAATAACGGTCTGGATTCTGGCAATATTCTTTCTAACTTCTTTGATTCTGCTCGTGTTATCCAGCTGATTTGTTGCGTTCTGGAATCTCAAATTGAAAAGTTCTTTTTTAGCTTCAACCAACTGCATTTTTAAATCAGCAGCGGACTGTGTGTTTAATTCTTCTAAATATTTACTAGTTTTCATTTGATTCACCGCCTTCTAAGTCTGCACGAGAAACCACTTTGCATTTACAAGGTAATTTGTGTGTAGCAAGACGTAATGCCTCTTTTGCAACCTCATCAGATACATCAGAGATTTCAAATAATACACGTCCTGGTTTTACTACAGCTACCCAGTACTCTAAAGTTCCTTTTCCGGAACCCATACGGGTTTCTGCTGGTTTTGCAGTTACTGGTTTGTCTGGGAAAATTTTAATCCAGACACGGCCACCACGCTTGATATATCTTGTCATAGCAATACGGGCTGCCTCAATCTGATTGGAACGAATCCAGCATGGTTCAAGTGCTACGATACCGTAGGAACCATTTGTAATTTTATTTCCTCTCATCGCTTTTCCGGCCATAGAACCACGGAACTGTTTACGATGTTTTACTCTCTTAGGCATTAACATTACTGAACTCCTCCTTCCTTATTTCCTTTTGTAGGAAGTACTTCTCCTTTATAAATCCAAACTTTAACACCAACTTTACCGTATGTGGTGTCTGCTTCAGCAAATCCATAATCGATATCTGCTCTTAATGTCTGAAGTGGAATAGTTCCTTCTGAATAGAACTCGGTACGAGCCATATCAGCTCCGCCAAGACGTCCGGATACGGATGCCTTAATACCCTTTGCTCCAGCTTTCATACATCTTCCCATGCAGGATTTCATTGCTCTACGGAAAGAAACACGATTCTCTAACTGAAGTGCAATGTTCTCAGCTACTAACTGAGCATCTCTGTCTGGTCTCTTTACTTCTTTGATATCTACAACAAGTTTCTTGTCTGTAAATTTCTGTAATTCAGCTTTTACTTTCTCGATTTCAGCTCCGCCTTTACCGATTACAACGCCTGGCTTAGCTGTGTAAAGGATAACCTTTACTCTGTCGGATGCTCTTTCGATTTCAATCTTAGAAACACCTGCAGCATATAATTTCTTTTTCAGAAATCTTCTGATGTTATAGTCTTCTACTAAGAAATCAGCAAAATCAGATTCTGCGTACCATTTGGAATCCCAGTCTTTGATAACGCCGACTCTTAAGCCATGAGGATTAACCTTCTGTCCCATGTTTGCCCTCCTATCTTTCATTCAGCACAATTGTTAAGTGGCTTGTTCTCTTCTCGATTCTGTAAGCTCTACCCTGTGCTCTTGGTCTGATTCTCTTCATTGTTGGTCCTTTGTTTGCGTAGCACTCCTCAACATAAAGGTTTTCTGTGCTCATTCCATTATTGTTCTCTGCATTTGCAATAGCAGATTTTAATAACTTCTCTATTACGCTTGATGCGTATCTTGGATTGTAAGTTACAATCGCAAGTGCCGTCTCAACATCTTTACCGCGGATAGCATCTAATACGAAACAAGCTTTCTGAACTGACATTCTTGCATAAGACAACTTTGCGGAAGGTCTAGTATCTTTTACTGCATTTCTTTCTCTCTTAATCTGACTTCTATGTCCTTTTGCCATGAGTGAAACCTCCTTTCAAAATTCTATTTATCTAACGCCTGATTTCTTCTCGTCTTTTCCATGGCCTCTGTAAGTTCTTGTTGCTACGAACTCACCGAGTTTGTGTCCAACCATATCCTCTGTGACATATACAGGAACATGTTTTCTTCCGTCATGAACAGCAATTGTATGTCCAACGAAGGATGGGAAAATTGTGGAACGACGTGACCATGTCTTGATAACTGATTTATCATTTGCTGCGTTCATAGCATCTACTTTTTTCAGCAAGCTTTCGTCTGCAAATGGTCCTTTTTTAAGTGATCTTGCCATTTTATTTCCTCCTATCTACTATTTAATAGCTCTGCCGTCTCTTCTTCTTACGATTAACTTGTTAGAAGCTTTTTTCTTCTTACGTGTCTTAAGTCCAAGAGCAGGTTTGCCCCAAGGTGTACATGGACCTGGACGTCCAACTGGTGCCTTACCTTCTCCACCACCGTGTGGATGGTCATTCGGGTTCATAACAGAACCGCGGACTGTCGGGCGGATACCCATGTGACGTTTACGTCCTGCTTTACCGATATTTACAAGGTTGTGGTCACCGTTACCGATTACACCAATGGATGCACGGCAGTTCAGAGGAACCATTCTCATTTCTCCTGAAGGAAGACGAAGTGTTGCGTATTTTCCTTCTTTAGCCATCAGCTGTGCGCTGTTACCTGCAGAACGTACTAACTGTCCGCCCTTGCCAGCGTATAACTCAATGTTGTGTACCTGGGTACCTACCGGGATGTTCTCCAGTGGTAAGCAGTTTCCAACTCTTACTTCCGCTTCTGCTCCGTTCATAACAGTCATTCCGTCTGTTAATCCTTCTGGAGCAAGGATATATGCTTTCTCGCCATCTGCATAACTGATTAAAGCGATGTTAGCTGTTCTGTTTGGATCGTACTCGATTCCGATTACAGTTGCCGGGATACCATCTTTTCTTCTCTTGAAGTCGATGATTCTGTATTTTCTTCTGTTTCCACCACCCTGGTGTCTTACTGTAATTTTACCCTGATTGTTACGACCGGAGTTCTTCTTTAAAGAAGTTGTAAGGGATTTCTCAGGAGTCTTCTTTGTGATTTCAGAGAAATCAGATCCAGTCATATTTCTTCTGGAAGGTGTATATGGGTTGTATGTCTTAATTCCCATTGTTTTTCTCCTTTCAATAAATAAGTTTATTATCGCACTTTTCTGTGCCTAGCTGAGTTTCCCGGATTTTACAGTCCGGAGAAAATCTCGATATCTGCACTATCTTCTGTTAACTGAACGATAGCTTTCTTTGTTTTCGCAGTTTTTCCAACTACAGCACCACGTCTTTTGTTCTTGCCTTCCTGGTTCATTGTGTTAACCTTGGCAACCTTAGCGCCTTCGAACATTTTCTCAACTGCTTCTTTGATCATGGTTTTGTTAGCTTCCGGATGTACTAAGAAAGTATATTTCTTTTCTCCCATAGCTGCCATACTCTTCTCAGTTACTACTGGTTTGAGGATTACATCATAATACTGTACGTTTGCCATTATGCATACACCTCCTCGATTTTTTCAACAGCAGCCTTTGTTGCTACTACTGTGTCATATTTCAATACATCAAATACATTCATTTCGCTGGTCTGTGTTGTCTTAACAGTTGCAATGTTTGCAGCGGATTTGATTACGTTTGTATCCATATCGCCTAAAATAACTAATGCTTTGTCTGCTTTCAGATTGTTCATAACCTCTGCGAATTTCTTTGTTTTGATTTCGTCTAATTTCAGCTCATCAACAACGATGAATTTATTTTCCTGAACTTTAGATGTTAAAACAGATTTTAAAGCTGCTCTCTTTTCTTTCTTGTTTAATTTGAAAGAATAGTCTCTTGGTACTGGAGCGAATACTGTGCCACCGCCAGTCCACTGTGGAGATCTTGTTGAACCCTGTCTTGCATGACCAGTTCCTTTCTGTCTCCAAGGTTTTCTTCCGCCACCGGATACTTCAGAACGTGTCTTAGCTTTCTGAGTTCCCTGACGATTGTTAGCTAACTGCTGAACTACTGCCATGTGTACCAGATGTTCGTTAATTTCTACACCGAATACAGCATCGTTTAAGTCCATATTGCCAACTTCTTTGCCTTCCATATTATAAACAGATACTTTAGCCATCTGTGTGTTCCTCCTTTCTTAAATGCACTATTTTGCTGCTTTTACTGATTCTTTGATTGTTACTAAAGCTTTCTTAGGTCCTGGAACAGCACCTTTGATTAAAAGCAGGTTGTTCTCTGCGTCTACTCTTACAACTTCAAGGTTCTGAGTTGTAATCTTAACGCTTCCCATATGTCCCGGCATTCCTTTGCCCTTGAATACACGGCTAGGTGTAGAACAGGAACCATTGGAACCCTGATGACGATGGAATTTAGAACCGTGAGCCATAGGTCCTCTATGCTGACCAAGTCTCTTAATAGCGCCCTGGAATCCTTTACCTTTAGAAATTGCAGTTGCGTCTACATGATCGCCTTCTGCAAAGATATCTGCTTTGATTTCATCTGCAAGATTATAATCAGCTGCATTTTCAAGCTTGAACTCTCTTACAAATCTCTTTCCAGACACACCAGCTTTTTTGAAATGTCCCATTTCAGCTTTGTTTACGCCATGTCTGTTTCTGATTTCTTTCTTACCGTTGGCATCTTTGTTTACAACTTTTTCTTTCTTGTCAACAAAACCAACCTGTACTGCACTGTATCCGTCGTTTTCAACAGTTTTAATCTGTGTTACTACACAAGGACCAGCCTGTAATACAGTTACCGGCACTAATACGCCGTCTGCATTGAAGATTTGAGTCATTCCGACTTTTGTTGCTAAAATTGCTTTCTTCATTATCTTTCCTCCTGTTTTTTCTACAGCGGAACGGTTTCCCGTTCATCCTAGAAAGCCTTGCGACCCCTCAGGATTTACTACTTGTTTTGACTTTATTTCATTTTGATATCGATGTAGACACCAGCCGGCATTTCTAATCTTGATAATGCATCAACTGTTTTCTGTGTCGGAGCAATGATATCAATCAGTCTCTTATGAGTTCTCTGCTCGAACTGTTCTCTGGAATCTTTGTACTTGTGTACTGCTCTAAGAATAGTAACTACCTCTTTCTTAGTTGGCAGCGGCACCGGTCCGCTCACCTGTGATCCGTTTTTCTTTACAGTCTCGATGATTTTTTTTGCTGATGAATCTACTAATTTGTGATCATAAGCTTTCAATGTGATTCTCATTACTTGACTTGCCATAAAAAAAGTCGCCTCCTTTTCGCACTTTAATTCAGTACGACAAGCGGTGACTGTACACTTCTCCGTGTGTGTCATAAGCTTTACACACGTTGTTTCTACCTCTGTAGACCATATTCGTGATACAGTGACTTGTCGCCAGTTTCCTAACTTGACATTCGCTCCACGGAAAACCTGCCACAGCGGGCAGCAACCTCACGCTTCTACGCTATCAATGTCACAGCAAGGATTAGTATACACGACAGGTTACGCTTTTGCAATACTTTTTTCAGAAAAATTGTATTTTTTGTATACAATCCATTTTCTATCTTTTTTGCGGTATTTTCACTTCTGCCTTGTTTTTTCATTATAAAAAGCTGTTTACTTGCCGGCACCCTTTTGCCCATTGCAAATAAACAGCTTTTCTTTTCTATTATAATTCTATGTTCTTGTCAGCAACGTCTGCAAATTCTTTCTGCATTTCTTCGTTTGGAGCTTTGGTACAAAGACTCACAATTACGATACAGATTAAACTTAAGAAGAATCCTACCAGAAGGGAATAGATTCCGGTTCCGGTTCCAAGTGTTACCATGGCACCGTCTGCGTTTTTCATCAAAGGAATATAATCCCAGATGATAACTGCCACACCACCGGATACAATTCCTGCAATTGCTCCCGGTTTGTTCGTACGCTTCCAGAATAGTGACAATACTACCAGTGGTCCAAATGCAGCGCCAAAGCCTGCCCATGCATTGGATACCAGTCCCATAATGGAGTTGTTCGGATTCAGTGCAATGATATAAGCAATAATCGCAACTACCACTACGGTAATACGACTGACCATAAGAACCTTTTTATCACTTGCTTCTTTATTTACTACACCTTTGTATATATCTTCTGATACGGAAGATGCAGTTACTAAAAGCTGTGAATCTGCAGTAGACATAATTGCTGCAAGGATTCCGCACAGGAAGATTCCTGCAACAAACGGCAATGCATACTGCTTCGTAAACAAATGTGTAATCATATTAATGAATACATTTTCCGCAGAATCTGCCCCGGCGCTTCCAAGCACTTCCGGATACAGGTACGCTCTTCCAACCACACCGATGATGCAGGCAAAGGTTAAGGATAATGCTACCCAGACAATTGCAATACCTTTGGATTTATTTAATTCTTTCTGGCTCTTTACCGCCATAAATCTGGTCAGGATATGAGGCATTCCGCAATATCCCAATCCCCATGCGAGCTGTGAAATAATATCGATGGCACGATATGGCTCTCCGCCATTCTGCCAGAGGCTCATATAGGAATCGCTTCCTCCTGCTACTCCGCTGGCATCTAAAAGTTCTCTTAATCCGCCATTGCCACTTACCACCGCATATGCCATCAGAGGCACCGCAAGAAGTGCAACCAGCATCAGCATTCCCTGGATAAAGTCTGTTACACATACTGCCATAAAACCTCCCATGAAGGTATACAGTAAAATAACAACTGCACCGATGGTTAAAGCTACGGTATAATCAACACCGGTTACTGCATGGAACAATTTTCCGCCTGCTGCAAATGCAGATGCAGTATATACCAGGAAGAATACGACTATTACTATAGAAGAAATACACAACAACACATTCTTCTTATCATGGAAACGATTCTGGAAATACTCCGGTAAAGTCAGAGAGTTATTGGCACGGATGGTATATCTGCGCAGTCTTCCGGAAATAAATATCCAGTTGCAGACCGTTCCAATAAACAGTCCAATAGCAATCCATGCCTGACCGGTTCCAAATGCATATACCGCACCCGGAAGTCCCATCAGAAGCCATCCGCTCATATCAGATGCCTGTGCGCTTAATGCTGCCACCCAGCCGCTTAAGCCTCTTCCTCCAAGAAAATAATCTTCTGAATTCTTTGTACTTTTCATATATTTCGCACCTATGGCAATCATCACACCCATATATACCACAAATGCCGCAAGAATCCACAGCACGTTACTGTTAAACATAAAATGTCCTCCTCTTAAATTACTTAATATTTAGAATAGCAATTGTTTGTTTTGTTGTAAAGTCTTATTTTATTTTGCCGATATTATTTATATAGTAGATTCTCATAAACAGCATATGTGAAAATGGATTTTCACAGAACTTTTCAAGGAGGAAAAGATATGAATCTCAAACTCGAAAACTCACTTGTGGTTCTTTCCCAACGCAAGAAGGAACAGGGGCTCCCGCAGCGACCTACCAAAAAAGAACGGAACCAGGAGCTGACCCAGGAGGAACGCCTGTTACAGCATTATCAGGAACAGATTTCCCAGATGCATGAAAGTAATTTCCAGCAGGAGCTTCAGGCAAAATTAGATTCCGGTCAGGAATTAACTCCGGAGGAAGAACAGTATTTAGAAAAAGTCAATCCGGATGCCCTAAAAGAACATGAAAAGCTAAAGGAAGAAGTGGCAGCTTACCGTAAACAGCTTCAAAACTGCCGTACCAAAAAGGACGTTGAGAAGCTAAAACTCTATAAAATGGGACAGTTTATGTCTGAGGTTAAGACGGTTTCCAATGACCCACACATTCCAAAAGCCAAGAAAAAGGCTATGTTAGAGCAGATTTTAAAGCGTACCTATGCCATTGAAAAAGAACACAATGATTATACCAAGACGCCGGAATATCAGACAAAACCGGACAAAGAGCCTTACGAAGATGTAAGTCCAGCCGATAAGGATAAAAGTTCTGCCGATTCAACCGATGCAACGACATCCGATTCTACCGATAATGCAGAAATCTCTTCCGGTTCAGATTCTGCCGAAGAGTCTGTGGGTGCAGCGGATGATGGCTCAGATAAGCACACTGCCGATTTGGTCAAAGCAGAGCATGACGATAAGTCTGGTGAAGAACCTGTCACTGCTCAGTCTGTACGACGCGAAATTAATATCCATCTTTCCGGGCTCCGCAAAAAAGCAGCTCATATTGATGCCAGCGTGTAAGGCAGATGGGGATTTCTTCTTATTTTATTGTTTACAGATATCAGGAAAACAGATAGAATAATATGATATAGGTGATTCGATGATATTTTTAAGGTTTTTGAGAGAAAGATGATTTCATTCTGTCAACGACCTGAATACAATACATCTGCATTACCTTATATAATATAATGAATACAAAAGGGGGAGACATTTTATGCAATGTCAATCATGCGGAACACAATATCCGGATAACTTTCGAACCTGCCCGAACTGCGGTGCACCGGCTCCAATGCCAAACCAGCGTCCATACAACGGACAGCCAAATCCTTATAATGGACAGCCCCAATTTAATAACGCTCAGCAGAACCCTTATAATGGACAGCCTCAGTTTAACAATGCTCAGCAGAACCCTTATAATGGACAGCCTCAGTTTAACAATGCTCAGCAATATCCTTATGGCAATCCATACGCTGCACCGAATCAGGTTCCACAGGGAATGAGTAAACACGATTTCTATCATTCTCCACTCTGCAAGAAATACAGAGGAAATATTATTGCTTCTTCTGTTATCATTTATATATGTGTAGGAATTAATCTGCTTCTTATTGCTTTTTTACATACTTATACCTCACTGATTGATGCTGCAATTATGCTCGGACTCGGACTTGCTATTCATCTTGCGCAGAGCCGTGTATGCTCTATTTTACTTTGTGTCTATGGCGTCATTAATACCATTTTCGTATTCCTTTCGTCAGGAAATTTTGGCGGATGGCTGATTCTTGTGGCAGCAATTTATGCTATTGTTGCAACTTTCCAGTATCAGAGTGTTTGGAATAAATATAGCAAGAGCGGTCAGATTCCTTATTAAAATATATCAATATAAGTGATTAAATTTAATCATACACAAACGCACTTTTTTGTGTTAGTATTACCAAAGACATTTGAAAAAGGCTATGAAAAGGAATAGTAACTGTCAGGAATTCTCTCAGAAAGCCGCCGGTTGATGCAAGACGGCAGAAGGAATACAGTGAACTCGCCTTGAAGCTGCCGGCTGAACCCTATAGTAGGTCGCGACGGACTCCCACCGTTACCCGGGAATGGCATGATAGTGCTAATGAGTGCATGTAACAACATGAAATAGAGTGGTACCGCGAAAGTTTTCTTTCGTCTCTATGATTCATCTTCGAATGATAGAGACGGAAGATTTTTTTACGCGAGTAACACTGCAACATAATCAGAATATTTTTTTGGAGGTTCAATATGAAAGGATACGAAAAATATCAGCGTGCATATTTTATGCCGCCTGAATGTACTTATGACTGGGTAAAGAAGGATTATATCGACAAGCCGCCTATCTGGTGCTCCGTTGATTTACGTGATGGCAACCAGGCTCTGATTGAGCCGATGAGCTTAGAGGAAAAGCTGCAGTTCTTTGAAATGCTGGTTAAAATCGGTTTCAAAGAAATTGAAGTTGGTTTCCCTGCTGCTTCCGAGACAGAATACAACTTTATGCGCGCCTTAATCGACCGCAATATGATTCCGGACGATGTTACCGTCCAGGTTCTGACCCAGGCAAGAGAGCATATCATCAAGAAAACCTTTGAAGCGGTAAAAGGTGCTCCGCACGCAGTCATTCATCTTTACAATTCTACCTCTGTTGCACAGCGTGAGCAGGTATTTAAAAAGAGCAAAGAGGAAGTAAAACAGATCGCCATTGACGGGGCAAAGCTTTTGAATAAACTGGCTTCTGAGACTGAAGGTAACTTCTCCTTCGAATACAGCCCGGAAAGTTTTCCGGGAACTGAAGTGGACTATGCCGTGGAAGTCTGCAACGCAGTACTTGATGTATGGCAGCCAAAGGCTTCTAATAAAGCAATCATTAATATTCCAACCACTGTCGAAAATGCAATGCCGCATGTATTTGCCACTCAGGTAGAATACATTCACAAACATTTGAAATATCGTGATGCCGTAACACTTTCCCTGCATCCACACAATGACCGTGGCTGCGGTGTCTGTGACGCAGAGCTTGGTATTCTTGCCGGAGCCGACCGTATCGAAGGAACTCTTTTCGGTAATGGTGAGCGTACCGGTAATGTAGATATCATCACACTTGCCATGAATATGTTCTCACACGGCGTTGATCCGAAACTTAACTTCTCTAACCTGCCTGCAATCCGTGAGAAATATGAAAGTTTTACCAGAATGCACGTTTACGAACGTCAGCCATATGCCGGTGATCTGGTATTTACCGCTTTCTCCGGTTCCCATCAGGATGCCATTGCCAAAGGTATGGCATGGCGTGAAGAGAAAAAACTCAACGAGTGGTCTGTCCCTTATCTTCCGGTTGACCCAATGGATGTGGGCAGAACTTACGATTCTGACGTTATCCGTATCAACAGCCAGTCCGGTAAAGGTGGCGTAAACTACATTTTGAAACAGAACTTTGGCATTTCTCTGCCTGAGAAAATGCGTGAGGAAGTCGGTTATCTGGTAAAACATGTTTCCGATGAAGAGCACAAAGAGCTGTCTCCACAGTGGGTATATGAAATCTTTGAAGATAAGTATGTAAAACGCCAGCCTTACTTCCAGATTGAAGAATGCCACTTCAAACAGGTGGATGGTATTATGGCAGAAGCTACTATTGTTCATGGTGGACAGAACCACCTGGTAAGTGCCAACGGAAATGGCCGTCTGGATGCTGTCAGCAACATTATCAAACAGTACTTCGGCATCAGCTATGAGCTGTCCGTATACGAAGAGCACGCTTTGAGCCATGGTTCTTCTTCCAAAGCTATGTCCTATGTAGGAATCACCTGCTATGGTCAGATGTACTGGGGTGTTGGCATCGACGACGATATCATCAAATCCTCTATCAGCGCACTGGTTGTTGCAGTAAATCAGGTTCCTTCCATAAAATCCAGTGTTGAGATTCAGGATAAGCGCTTAATGGAAATGAAGAATTACATTCAGACAAACTACCAGACCGTTACCTTAGAGGATATGGCAAAACAGTTCCATCTCTCTGAGCCGTACATTTCCAAATATATTAAGGAAAAATCCGGTCAAACATTCGTTGAACTGGTTCAGGGTGTCCGCATGAAAAAAGCAAGAACTCTTTTAAAGAACGGAAATATGACTGTTGAAAACATTGCATACTCCGTGGGTTATCAGAATGTAGAGCATTTCAACCGCCTCTTTAAAAAGAAATACGAGATGACACCGGTACAGTACCGCAATTCCTGTAGTAAATAAATCCTGATTTAAGAATTTAATTAAAGAAACACGCTTAGACCTTGTACTAAAAAAGTACTCGGACTAAGCGTGTTTTCGTAGTTTCTATCTTCCCGGCAAACTGTTATTTCCAACCGGCCATCAGGTCTGATTAACTGCCGTATCTGATTGCCGCGATATCAGTCAGCTACGATATCAGGTCGACTGCCTTACAATCAATGTCGGGATTGTAATATAAGACTGGGCATACAGATTCGGTTTTCTGATTTTCTGGAGGATGTATTTTCCCGCCTGTATTCCCATGTCATACATATCAATATTTACTACGGTCAGCTGCGGCTTCAATATCTGCGAAAATGGATAATCGTCAAAAGTAATGACCCTGATATCCGAAGGTATCTCTATTCCGGCATGATGCAATGCATTGACGCAGCCATAGGCAATGTAATTGTTGGCACAGATAATGCCATCCGGTCTTACTTTATTAGAAAGAATCTCTTTGGTCATCTCATATCCACTGTCACACTGGGATTCCCCGCGCTGCACATAATCCTTCGGCACCAGCACATCATGATCATTCAGAACCGACAACACGCCGTCCAGACGGTGCATGGAAATCTTATCCTCTTCCGTTCCGCCAATAAATGCAAGGGACTGGCAGCCCTGCTCCAGCAGATGTTTCGCTGCCAGTTCACCCGCCAGGCGGTTATCAATATCAATCCAGCAGAAATGGCTGGTAAAGTTAGGATTGCCAATCACCAGATGGGGAATGGATTCCTGAAAAATCATTTCATCCAGTTCTTTAGAAATAACCGCCGCATGAATGATATAGCCGTCTGCCGCCTTCTCTTCTGCTGCTTTGTGGATATAATCCCTCGCTTCTATAGATGACATATTCTTTATTACAAGGCTATAGCCTTTTTCCGTTAAGACATGCTCCATCCCACACACCATTTCAAACATATGCGGGTTGGCAAATCCTGCATTCTTCCCCAGCGAGGTCACAAAGACAATGGTCTTTGTAGACTGTGTGACAAAATTTCTCGCCCGGAGGTTCGGATGGTAATCCAGTTCCTGCATGACCTTTTTCACCCGGTCTATGGTCTCCTGAGAAATGGAATAAGAGCCGTTCATAACCTTTGAGACCGTTGCCGTAGACACCCCTGCCTGCTTTGCCACATCCTTAATCGTAACCGCCATTTTCTATCCTTTCTGCGCCAAAATAATTTTCCGCCATCATATCTGCATGCTATTGCCCGATATCCTGTTACCATGCAATGCGTGCTATCACTCTATCACTCTTCCACTCTGCCTTTTATTATTACATAACCGTAGCCGTCTAATTTGCTTCCCAGCAGTCCATGCACCAACAGAATCTCACTCTGTCCACTGCCCGGCTCTGCCAGAAATGCCGCAACGTCCATCGGTTCTTCATTCCTGTTTATCATAACACGAATCCGCTCTGTAGCACTATATCTTTCATAAATGTAGAGTCCGCCTTTTTCCTGGGTGTAAACCGTACGGAAATCACCTCTTCGCAGCAGTTCTTCTTGCCTGCGTAACTGAATCAGACTCCGCATAAAAGCAAAAAGAGAATCGGGCGAATTCTGTTCAAAGGATTTCTCCCGGAGTCCTTTTTCTTCCGTGGTTTTTGCTTTGCATGCCTGTTTCCATGGCATTGCCTGCCGGTAGTCCGCCTCTTCAATTCCGGTTATGCCAAGCTCATCACCATAGAAAACGGACGGCATGCCCGGAAATGTCATCTGGAAAATCAGTGCCAGCCGGTACTGCCATTCATGTTCATTGCAAAGGGAATAGAACCGGCTCACATCATGGCTGTCTAAGAGACTTAACTGTGCAAACACGGTCTGTTCCCGGTAACGCATCCGCATATTTGTAACCCGACTGTCAAATGCCGCGCTGCTGATGCTCTCTTCTCCAAAGAAGCGTTTACAGTGTTTCCGGAAATCATAATTCATCGTTGAATCAAATATGGTTCCATCCAGCCAGTGATTGGCAGTCTCCCAGACTTCACCGATTAAGATTGCCTCCGGGTTGACTTCTTTTACTTCCCGGTAGAATCTGCGCCACAGGGCATCATTAATCTCACTTGCCACATCTAACCGCCAGCCATCTGTGTGAAATTCTTCCACCCAGTATCTCCCTACTTTGCAGATAAAATCTGCCACTTCCGGGTTTGCCGTATCAAGCTTTGGCATCATCCGCTCGTAACCGAAGCATTCGTAATTCGGATACTCCTCCGGGTCTTCGGGGCGGATAACCGGAAATTGCAATCCATAGAACCAGTCCTTTTTATCGGATGCTTCGCCTTTCTGCACCACATCCTCAAATGCCGGGAAATGCCAGCCGCAATGATTAAATACACCATCAATAATCACCCGGATTCCGTTGGCATGGAAGGTGTCCACCAGCTCTTTAAAATCATCATTCGTTCCAAAGCATGGGTCAATGTGAAAATAATCCAGCAAATCATATTTATGATATTCGCCTGCTGCAAATATCGGATTAATGTAGATGGCATTGACGCCAAGGTTTTTCAGGTAATCCACATTTTCGGTAATGCCCTTAAGACAGCCTCCCAGCTTTCCTCTTACCACATTTCCTTCAAAGGCAGCTTCTGTTGGCTTGCCGCTGATATACGTTTTTCCTGTAGCAAAGCTGTCCGGGAAAATATTGTAAATAACGGCATCCTTCGCCCACTCCGGCGGTCTTACGATGTCTGCTCTGTGATTAAAGGGAAGCTGGTAATATTCGGAGCGGTCATCCACCAGTTTTGCACTGAAACAGTCTCCGTAATAATAAATTTCTTCCGTCCCACTTTCCAGCCTGAAATAATAGCACAGCCGCTTATAGGGGCGCACCAGCTTCACCTCATAATAGTCAAATAATTCACTGCCTGCCACCACATGCATTTCTGCTTCCGTGAAAATTACCGGTGTCAGGCGGCATGCCCGGTCTCCGAAATACAACCTGCAGCGTTTGATATCATCTTTGGCTGTACGGAGCCGGATTGTCACATGCTCTTCGTCTGTTCCATATGCATACTGTGACATGGGTATATGTAAAATTGCACTTTTGTTCATTCTCTGTCCAGCCTTTCTTAACCTTTTACACCTCCGGAGGTCAGTCCGGTTGTCATATTTTTCTGAAGTGCAAAGAACACAATCAGAATTGGTATCGATACCACAATGGACGCTGCCGCAAATATCGGCCAGCTTCCGCTCATTTCCGTTGCCTGCAGGGAATATAAGCCTGCTGCTAACGTATAGGTATCGGAACCTGTCATAAAATTGATTGCAAAAATGTATTCATTCCATACATAGATAAGCACCATCATGGCTGTTACTGCGATGGTCGGCTTTGCAAGCGGCAGTACGATTCTCGTCACAAGCTGCACCGGTGTTGTACCGTCAATCATTGCCGCCTCTTCAATTTCTACCGGAATCGTGTCAAAATATCCTTTCATATTCCACAGGGCAAATACTGCCATGGTTCCCGTGTATACAATAATCAGACCTGTTCTGGTATTAATCAGTCCCATGGGTGACAGCAGCTTATACAGCGCCGTCATGGAAAGCAGGGATGGAAATGCATAGAGCAGTATCAGTGTCCGAAGGATTGCTTTTCTGCCCGGAAATTCCTTTCTGGAGAAAACATATGCCGCCGGAATTCCTGTTCCAAGGGAAATTCCAAGAGTTACTACTGCTAAGATCAGACTGTTTTTCAACCACAGCATAATCGGTTTTTCCGTAAATACTGCTTTATAATTTGCCAGGGTGAAATGCTTCGGCAGGAAAGAAAAATTAGCACTTAATAAGCTGTTATCCGCATTTAAGGACACGGAAAATGCATATAATACCGGCACCAATACCACAAAGCAAAGCAGGATAAGAAAGATATTCGCAAAGACGAGTCCAATATTTTCTCTGGTTCGTTTCTTCATGTTAGTCCGTCTCCTCCTTTGGTTTCATATTGGTCAGCACAGAAAATACAATCAGAATGACAAATATTATCATGGAAATTGCAGAACTGTAGCCGTAATTGTTCGTTATAAATGCCTTTTCATAGGCATAAGTCAGGATTGTCTGCAGATTCGAACCGGTCTTGGCACCCACCTGCTGTGTCAGCAGGAACAGGATATCAAACTGCTTAAAGGTGGTAAATGTTGTAATTACAACTGATGGTGCAATGATTGGCTTAATCATCGGAATCGTAATATACCACATTTTCTGCAGCCAGGTTGCTCCGTCCAAAACGGCACTTTCGTAAAAGCTCTTTTCAATACTCTGCAACGCACCGTCCATAATCGTTATCATAAACGGCAGTGCCAGCCAGAGGTTTACGGTGGTACAGCATAAAAATGCCATACCATCGCTGCCCAGCCATTTTACCGGCCCGATGTTGTACTTTGCCAGCCACTGATTGAGCAAGCCAAACTGGGAGTTAAACATTCCTGTTTTCCACAGAAGAATGGATACATAGCCCGGCATTGCCCAGGGGAAAATCAGCAGCGTCTTATATAGATTTCTCAGGCAGAGCCGCTTTAAGTTCAGCAGATTTGCCAGCAAAAATGCGATAATAAGCTGCAACACCATATTTACAATTGTCCATAAAATTGTTACCAGAAATGCCTGTATAAAGCCATTATCCAGCACCAGCAGGGCATCCTTATAATTTTTCAGTCCAATCAGTTCATAATTATTCCAGTGATACACATTCATATTGGTCAGTGAAATGTAGCCGGTATACAGGATTGGAAAGATTACAATGAGCAAAATCAGTATCAGGGATGGTGCTGACCAGGAATAGGCAAACAGGATTTCTTTTTTCTTATTTTTCTTCAATTTGTTACCTCATACTTTCAATCAACTGCAATGCCTCCTGCTGCGCCGCCTCTACACTTTCTGTCACATCTTTTCCGCTCATGTTGACATCGGTTAAAAGATTACCAACCACCGTCCACATTACATCCATTTCCGGAATATTCGGCATTGGTACTGCATGTTCTGCGGTATCGTGCATTGCCATAACCACTTCATCTGATGTGATTTCATCCATTTCATAGCAGCTTTCCATCGCCGGTGCACAACCGCTTGCTTTTGCAAGTTCCACCTCTACTTCCGGGTCCATCAGGGCACGAAGCACTTTTTCTACCGCATCCTTCTTATTTTCTGCAGCATTTTTCAGTACATGAATTCCCTGCACTCCCATATATGGAGAAATCGGATTGCCGGTCTCGTCAATCACCGGCATTGCTGCCACGCCAACATCCATTCCACTTTCTCTTACGGTTGGCACCAGCCATGGTCCTGCAATGGTGGAATGTGCCATACCTTCTTTAAACAGGGTATTTACCGTTGCATACTCCGTCTCACCCGGCATCAAATCCACAAATTTCTTATGATATTCCAATGCTGCAATGGTTTCTTTGGAATCCAGCCCCGGTGTGCCGTCGGCTGAGAGAATCGTACCATTAAAGCCGTTGATCCAGCCTGCTGCATAGTATGGCGTACTGTGCTGTTCCACAAATCCATAATGTCCGCCGGCAGTGTTATCCTGCATATACTGATACAGTTCTTCCGTAGTCTGCGGCACTTCATCATCTTTCATATAAAGCCGGTTATACATGAATAACAAAGTCTCGTAATAGACAGGAAGCTGATAGATTTCTCCCTTATAATTTGCTGCCTCTAAGGTATTATCCATATATACATCCAGCTCCTCTTCCGGGATAATGTCTGTAATCGGTGCAAGAATGTCCATCTCTGCATATACTCCAATTTTATCATGGGCAAAGAAATACATATCCGGTGCTGCTTTCGGATCACTTCCCACCATCTTAAGGCTTTCCGTCAAATCACTTTTCTTCTCCAGCACAACATGCACATCCGGTTCCAGTTCCTCCAGTTTCTTCTGAAGGACTTCCGCCACTGCATCTTCTTTATCATGCCAGATTGTTATGGTAGTCTTATCCGTCTCTGACACGCTGTTTCCGCCACAGCCGCTTAACAATCCTGCTGCCATGGTAAGTGTAAGTGCCATTGACATCAATTTACTTCTAACTCTTCTTCTCACTTCTGTCCTCCTGTCTTTTACTTGTGACTTTTTCTTGGTTCTTATTTGTTTAATCTTTATTTATTTTTTGCATTTTTCCTTGCTACAACTATTATAATCACAACTGCTGCCGCAATAACTACAATACCGATTACGATTGGAGCAGTATTGTTGCTTCCTGCTTCTGCTGTCTCTGCCGGAGCTTCGGTTGCCGGTTCTGCTGCCACATCTACCTGTGGCTCTTCATAGCTTACTTCAAAGTTATCGGCACCTTTTACCACAAGCCAGATATCCTTTCCTGTATCCACAGAAATATCGCTGGTCTGAACACTTCCTTCATTTCCATTGACAATAATGGAATTTACCCAGCCTGGTACTTCTTTTACGAGCCATCCATTTTCACCTTCTTCTAAGGCTTCGCCCGGCCAGGATGCAAATGCATTGGTTCCGTCCGGTGCCAACCATGCCCAAAGGCAAGGTGCATCCCAGTCAGATGGTGTGATTACATGTACGGTTATATTGGCTACTTCTGCTTTCTCCGGATCTGTGTAACTGAAATCTGCTTTTCCGTCTGCATCTACTGTTACCCAGACTTCTGCGGCATCAATAGAAATGTCATCGGTCTGAACGCTTCCTTCGTTGGCATTGATAATGATGGAATTTACCCAGATTGGAGCTTTGGCGGTATACCAGCCGTTGTCATCCTGCTTCATTTCCATGCCCGGCCATGCTTCAAATGCATTGGTTCCATCCGGTGCTGACCATGCCCAGAGGCAAGGATTTTCCCAGCCTGCATCTACCTTTGCATGGATTGCAAATTTCTCCACATATTCCGGTGTCTCACCGGTGGTCTGCTTGTCATAGGTTACTTCTGCATTATCTGCATCTGTTACGGTAATCCAGCAGTCCTTTTCTCCATCCAGTACCTGCTCTGCAGTCTGGACGTTTCCATCATTGGCATTTACAATCACATGATTTGCCCAGGTTGGAACCCAGATGTAATACCAGCCTTCATTTGCACTGTCTGCTTCCATCTCTTCGCCCGGCCACGCATCAAATGCGTTGTTGCCATCATCATCCCATGCCCAGACACATGGATTTTCCCAGTCCTGCGGCACCTGTACATATACTGCCTTCTTTGCATCCGTTGCTTCGTCTGCTTTTATTGTCTGCGGTATCATGGCTATCGTCAATACTGCCATAAAGCAAAATGCAATTATTTTTTTCATCACTTTACTCATAAACATTCCTCCTATACATCCTTCATCAGTATCTTCCAAAACAATCTGCGCGCTTTTTGTTTGATAAGCTGATTATATTTCACCCGAAATTGTCGGTCAATTCTTATTTAGGTAATCGTTTTCCCTTATTTTATGGTGATTTTTACTAATTTGTTTTGGATTTTTTGTAGATGTTTTACAGTGATTTCTTATCAATGTGCACAAAGAGGAAATTTTTGTGAATTATTAACGAAACAGTTTCCCTGTTGTTTCCTTACCGGATACCGGGAAATGTAAGAAATACGCTTTTCGAATTTCTCGCAAAAAAGGTATACCGGCAGCAGCCGATATACCTTTCTTATTTATAATAACTTATGCCATACAATACCAGAAATTGTAGCGGATATGCCGCATAAAACAGCCATTTAAGGCTTTTGCCACGCTTTCCGTTGCACGCCAGCATAATTGGCAATGCGCCTATCATCATCCATTGATAGAACTCCGTAAGCAGGGATAAATCCGATGTCCCAAGAGGAATACCCACAAACGAACTGCCAAAATATATGACATCCGCTAATTTATGATAGCCCCAAAAAGAAAACCTGCTCATAATCCGATACAGGATATCTCCCTGGCACATAAACATATACGCCCCACAGAACAGGATATAATGCAGCGCAAGCTTCCCCTTTTTCTCTACTGCACAATACAGCCATATTCCCAGCACAATAAAGAACACGCCGCCTTCCGCATCCCAGATTCCACCCAGTAGTGGGAAAATATAATTTGTCCGCAAGACTGTTTGCAACAGCGCATTACCGCGCCATACGTAATCAAACGCCTCTGCCAAAATTGCAAGTCCCATTACCATAGCCTGCCAGAAGATATATATTCCAATGTATGTAAAAAACTTTTTCTTCTCTTTCCGGCTTTCCCATATACAGATAAGCACTCCCGCGCAAAACAGGGTTGTAAATATATTATGATTTTTCGGTTGATACGCCACATAGTCCAGTTTTCTCTGCAGCATACACATAATCTGATTAAAAAATACCATTCCAACATTTGCCAGATATAGGCGCAACAGATATTTCTTTCGATTTCTTGTATGTTGGAACCCCACCGCCAGTGCATAGAAAAACAGCGGTGCCGCTAATCTTCCCAGCCATTGAAACCATATAGGCGAGTCCGGAAAGAACTCGCCTATATGGTCCATCAGCATTAGGATTAATGCTATGATTTTGATTGTGAATATGTTCATTTTTACATACCATAAATATATCCGTCAAAATCACTTTTTGGATAGAATTTCAAAGCGTATTCTGCACCTGCATCCATATCCAAAACGGACAAGCTTCTTGTTGCATATGCTGGTACATAAATTGTTTTCTTCACAAAAAAACGTGTTCTAAATTCTACCTTTAATTCCTCATCTCTGTTATTATTTATTGAAATCCAATATTTTGTTGAGCCAGTTACCCCTTTATTTAAGTACAAGTCACTGCCCTCTGCTTTTCCGGAAAAAGTTTTAGGATTCGATGCACTAGTAACCTCAAATTCTTTCGGCCAATATAACCCTCTTTCTTTTTGGCTTACTGCCACAAGATTCTCTAGTCTAGTTACATCTGCACCTTCTGTTGCAAACGCTGTTGTACACATCATGTATAATGCAAAAACCAATACCCCAATACCACTTACTATTTTTTTCATCCCTTTACCTCTCCTTAATTTTTTCTTTTCTATAAAAAAATAACTTTCTCCCTTTACTGCTAATAGGTGACTGTACTGCTATATGTTGTTATTGTTTCACCATTCACAGTATAAACTGCACGTACACGATAATTTCCTCTTGTGCCAGCGACATAATTCTTAGTCAAATCCAAGCTATAGCCTGTTGTAGAATCAAACCAGCTTGTTACATCCGACCAGCTCTTGCCTGACTGTCTCTGCAATGTCATGGTAATAGATATGGATGCCTTTACTTTGGCATTAACCACTGCACGTGCTGCAAATGTAGAACCATTCAGCTTTAGCCCTGTACTACAGGCTGCAATATTGGCATATCTTGCTTCTGCGATTCTGTCCACACAACCATCCACACCTGCACCATACACCGTTATGCAGCTGCCTGTCATGCATATGCAAAGGCATAGTGCGCAAAAAATACCCAGGATTTTCTTTTTTAATGTTTTTCTTCCCATTACAAAGCCTCCTTTCCACCTGTTAGAGGTTTTATGACAATTTTTTCCAATTTTTTTATTTTTTGTAATAATATTTTATTTCACTTATTATTTTATTGTTTCTGCCATCCGGATTAGTTCTTCTTTTGTCAAATCTCCTGCAATCAGATAAAGATACTTTCCATCTTCCCAAACAAGATTTCCTCTTTCTTCATCCAGTACATCATCCGGGATAAAATATCCTTTGGCATTCTCAATCATAACTTCCTGCTGTTCACTTCCATCAGAACTGATTTCCAAATTGTTTACCGCATCATTGTTCATCTGCCAATACATCATGCCTTGTTCCTTATCGTTTATATAACATTGTTCATATGTTCCCCATTCTTCTTTATGAACCTCTTTCTCCAGCGTATACCCTTCCGGCACCCACTGCGGTTTCTTGCAGACAAATTCGAAATCTTCCTCTGAATCCGGTTCAGCGCAAATCTCCATTGTGTTCTTCTCATTGTCCTCTATTGCCACCATTTCCAGATTCTCCGGTTCGCCCAGATTCAGTTGCACATGGTCGGTATAGCCGGTCAGAATATATTTTCCGAGCGGACTCTGGAAAAAGCCTCTGCCCATTACGGTTGTTCCGAGAATCAATATAAGCACTGCCCCAACCACAATGACGCGCCGTCTGCCATGCACCGGATAAAGTGCCGGTATCGTATGTTTTCCCATGTCCGGTTGCAGCAGCACTTTTATTTTCTTTCGAAATGTCCTTGAAAAGCGATGCTTTGGTGCAGCCATTGCGTGCTTATAATCTGCCTCACACGCCGATGTGATGGCATCCTTCAGTTCCTGTTCTGTCATAATGAATTCCCCTTCTCTAACTTTTCCTGCAGTTTCTTCCTTGCCCTGCTGGAAATGTGTCTTGCATTGTCAACTGTTGTGTCAAGAGCAGTTGCAATTTCTTCATAGCTCAATTCATTATAATATCGTAAATATAATACGTCCTTATATGGATATTTCATTCTGCCGATAAGTTCTGACATGCTGCTGCCATCCGGAAGTTCAAAGATTTCTCCGTCCCCCTGAGACTCCTGCAGCAGATTTTCAATCGTATCCTCGTCCATTTTGCTTTCGCGGTTCCGCCTACGATATACATTAATTGCTCTGCTCCTAACTATAGTAACAATATAGTTCCACGCTTTATGACAGTTTTCACGAGAAATTTTATCCAAATTATTTATAATTGCAATATAGCTTTCCTGCACAGCATCTTCCGCATCTGCAGAATTCTTTAAAATTCCATATGCCACATGGTACATTGCAGAGTCAAACTGCTCACTCAACTTTCTGCAAAATTCCCTGTCCTCTTCATTTTCGATTAGTTCAAGTAACTGAAACATAACACGCTCCCATTTCCTCTGCTGTTCTTTTCCGACGCTTATGCCGTCTTATTTGCTAAAGTTTCTGCCTACTATTACTCCTCCTTGCAGACATTAACCCATTCTGAATATCCGGAGCACTGCTCCAGTTCCGAGATTGTCAGCTCAATGGCACTGTTTCCACTACCACATGCCGGAAATACTGTTTCAAATTTTTTCAGGCTTTCATCGAGATATACTTTTATACCATCTTTGATTCCAAAAGGGCAGACTCCGCCAACGGCGTGTCCGATATAGTCTTCCACTGCCGCTGCCGGAATCATTTTTGCTTTGGTTCCGAAGGTTGTCTTATATTTGTGGTTGTCGATTCTTGCATCTCCTGCAGCTACAATCAGAATCGGCTGTTCTCCCACCAGAAAAGAAAGCGTCTTTGCAATACGCTCCGGCTCACAATGAAGCGCTTCTGCTGCCAGTTCCACTGTCGCACTGGATTCTGCCAGCTCCATAATCCGCTCCTCCATTCCAAATTCTTTTAAATATGCTCGCGCGCGTTCGATTGACATAGTTACGCTTCCTTTCCTTTCATCATTTCTAATAGCTGATTTTATCAAGAATTCCAGACAGATATGCAATGACAACACCATAGTTGCTCATTGGAACTTTCTGGTCTTTTGCACGTTCAATTCTCGTCATGACATATTTTTTATTAAACATACAGGCTCCGCACTGAATTATTAAATCATAATTAGATAAGTCTTTTGGGAAATCTGTTCCGCTGACGATATCCACTGTCAGTCCTGCTCCGATACGTTTTCTCAGCATATTCGGAATTTTCTCCCTGCCGATATCCTCTTTCAGTGGTGCATGGGTGCAGCATTCTGCAATCAGTACCTTTGATTCTTCCGTAAGACTGCTAATGGCTGCTGCGCTCTCTTTGTAGTAAGCGAAATCTCCCTTGTACTCTGCAAACAATACGGAAAATGAGGTCAGAAGACTTTCCTGCGGCTTCTTATCATATACTGTGCGGAAAACCTGGGAGTCAGTAATAATAAGCTTCGGTGGTCGCGCCAGCGCCGCCAGCGTATCCTCTAACTTATCCGTTGTGCAGCTCATTACCAGACATTTATGATCCAGCAAATCACGGATGGTCTGTACCTGTGGCAGAATCAGTCTGCCCTTTGGTGCCTGGATATCCTGCGGCATAACAAGAAGGACCAAATCTCCTTCTTCTACCAGTGCTCCGGTTATGGTTTCTTCACCATAATCATCCGGCACAAGTCTTATTAATTCTTCTTTAAATTTTTCTATATCTTCCTTGCTTTTCGAGCTGATAACAAGAATTTCCTGTTTTGTCTCTTCCTTAAGCTGTGCTGCTATGGAATCTGAATCTGTCAGTGTATCCGCTTTGCTCAGTACACATAAGATCGGTGTATGCTTTTCTTTAAAATAGTGGAACCATTCTAACTCTGCCTGATATTCCTCCCCGGAAAACAATAGCACCGCAATATCCGTTTTCTCTGCGGCTTTTTCCGTCTTCTCTACACGCATTTTCCCCAGTTCGCCTACATCATCCACTCCCGCCGTGTCAATAAATACACACGGACCGATACCATGCACCTCCATCGGCTTGTAGACGGGATCCGTTGTAGTTCCAGCTACATCCGATACAATTGCTACCTGCTGTCCGGTAAATGCATTAATCAGAGAAGATTTTCCGCTGTTTCTTTTGCCATAAAAACCGATATGTATCCGATTTGCACTTGGTGTTTCATTCAATGACATCGCTAAAGACCTCCTAGAATCTGAAATCGCGCTGTCCTTCCTCAATTTCTTTCAGATGACGTTTTGCAATTTCTCTTGTTTTTTCATTTGGTACTTTCTCTATCTCCTTAGCAATCAACGCTTCTCCGATTTTTCTGGTATCTTCAGAAGCATAATCAATCAAATATTCCTTCAATGTCATCAGTGCATTCGGATGACAGCAGTTTAAAATCTGCTGGTTCTTGCACAGACTCATGAAACGGTCTCCCGTTCTTCCCTCACGATAGCATGCGGTACAGAAGCTTGGGATATAACCCATATCCATCAGCCAGTGTACTACCTCATCCAGAGTTCTGGTATCGCTGACATCAAACTGCTCGGAACGCTCGTCTTCCGGCTCCGGATGATCATAGCCACCTACGGAAGTCTTGGAACCACCACTAATCTGGGATACACCAAGGCGGATAACTTTTTCACGTACCGCCTGGCTCTCTCTGGTAGAAATAATCATTCCGGTATATGGAACTGCCACACGGATACATGCACAGATTTTTGCAAAAATATCATCACTGATGCCGTTGTCGAATACATCCGGATCAATGTCATCGGCACGTTTGATTCGTGGCACGCTGATGGTATGTGGTCCTACACCATGCACTGCCTCCAAATGTTCTGCATGCATCAGAAGTCCTGCAAATTCATATTTGTAAAGTTCCAATCCAAAAAGTACACCTAAGCCAACATCATCGATGCCGCCTTCCATAGCACGGTCCATGGCTTCGGTATGATATGCATAATCATGCTTTGGTCCGGTTGGATGTAATTTTTCATAGCTTTCTTTATGATAAGTTTCCTGAAAAAGAATGTAAGTTCCGATTCCGGCCTCTTTTAATTTCCGGTAATTTTCTACGGTTGTTGCAGCAATATTTACATTAACACGACGAATTGCACCGTTTTTGTGCTTAATACTGTAAATGGTCTTAATACACTCTAAGATATATTCGATTGGGTTATTCACCGGGTCTTCGCCTGCTTCAATTGCCAGGCGTTTGTGTCCCATATCCTGTAATGCCGTTACTTCCTGACGTACTTCATCCTGTGTCAGTTTCTTCCGGGCAATATGCTTATTTTTTCCATGGTACGGGCAATACACACATCCATTGATACAGTAATTGGACAGATATAATGGTGCAAACATTACAATACGATTTCCATAGAAATCTTTCTTAATCTGTTCTGCAAGGTCATATACTTCCTGGATTTTCTCTTCGTTCTCGCAGGCCAGCAATACTGATGCTTCTCTGTGAGTAAGCCCTTTCCGTAATTTTGCCTTTGCAATGATTTCGTCAATAAGGGCAAGATTGTCCTTATTTGCCTCAGCATATGCCAGAGTCTCTTCAATCTCTTCGTGGCAGATAAATTCTTCTGCCTTTAATGATGCTTTGTTATACATAATATTTCCTTTCTTCCGGGTCAGAAGCTCTTTCCCGTTGGTTATTATATGGTGATTTAAGAAATACCTCTTGTATTTCCTTTATTTATATAAATGGTGAATCTCCTCTTGAGACCACCAGTTTATATCCAATGGATTCCATACGGTTGCCAAGACATCCACGGCATTCTGCTGCCTCTTCCCCGGTACAGATTTTATTATCGTAAAGGGCATACTTCTTCCGCACCTTTACCGGTGACAGATTCGGCATTACCACATTTCCTCCTGCTAAAATGCCAAGCTCCCTGCCCCTTGAATGGATAGTTCCCAATGCTGTAGTTGCCGGAAGCAATACCTTCGGCAGCATCAGGCGGATAATTGCCAGTAAAAACAGCGTCATCTCAAGACTTCCCGGCTCCATCTCTCCAAACGGCGTATCCTTTTGCGGAATAAACGGACCGATTCCTACCATATGCGGATTGAATGCTTTCATAAAAGCAAGGTCTTCCACCAGATTATCTATGGTCTGATAAGGAGAACCTACCATAATGCCACACCCCACCTGATAACCGATTTCCTTTAAGGTATACAGGCACTGCTTGCGGTTTTTAATAGACATTTCTGCCGGATGGAGCTTCCCATAATGGGCTTCATTCGCAGTCTCATGACGTAATAAATAGCGGTCTGCTCCTGCCGTATAAAGTCTTTCATAGCTCTCCCGGCTCCGCTCTCCTAAGGACAGTGTAATGGCACAGTCCGGGTAAGCAGCTTTTATCTTATGAAGTAAATCTTCCAGTAAATCATCTGTGTAGTAGCCGTCTTCGCCACCCTGCAGGACAAAGGTACGAAACCCTAATGCATAACCACTTTCACAGCAGGATAGGATTTCTTCTTCACTCAGGCGGTAACGTTCTGCATTCTGATTGCTTCTTCGGATGCCGCAATAGATGCAGTTATTCTTACAGTAATTGGATATTTCAATCAGTCCTCTGGTATAGACTTCATTTCCAAATGTCTCTTTCTGTCTTTTTCTCGCCAGTTCAAAGCCGTACTCTGCAATTTCTTTATCGGTATGCAGTTCTAATAATTCTTTATATTCTGCCTCTGTAAGCTGAGTATCCTGATACAGCTTATTAAACAACTCTTTTCCTCTATTCTTCATGTCTGGTCACCACACTGGAATATGCTGTTTTTACACTGATTCCCGGTAATTTTCCGATTTTACCGGTCAGTGCACTGATGGTATCCTGCGGTGCATCGATTGCTATACTTACGATATTTATGCCTCTCTCCCGGTATGGAATTCCCATTCTTCCGATAATATACGCTGCATATTCATGTAAAATTTCATTTAATGCTCCGACGGATTCGTCCTTTTCTATTACAATGCCGATTACAGCCACTCTGGTATCTGCTGCCATTTCTTCATTCCTCTTGTTTTTCTAAATCAATAGAATTTCAACGCTTATTTTACGTTTTTAGTATAAGAGATTTATTTTGGGATTACAATTGTCAAGCCCTGGTTTTATGCGTATTTATTGTATTTTTTTACATACTTATAGTCATTAGGCAATACATAGCCATCTTTCGCCTTATAAAGTCGAAAAATCAAGAGACGGAATAAAACTATTCCATCCCTTGATTTATATTATTCTCACAATATTTTTTATTCTTTCCAATCTGCACAGCCCATGTAGTAATTGTAATACACTCGCAAATCTTCTTTTTCAGATTTATCAGTATAATCCTTGTATATACACTTACTTTCCGAATGCATACTAGAACTCTCCAATTTATTTTCTAAATCCCAATTATATATGCTTGCTTCATTCCCACCCAAGACACCTGCTTCATTTATACTCTGTAATTTAGGCAATGCACTACCATGAGTTGTACTCTTATTTCCAGCGTATCCAAATTTTTGTTTTACTGCTATACTTCGTCTATAATAATAATCGTAATTATAAAATTTATGATGAGGATTTCCAAACTTGGTTTCTGTAATGGCTGCATACTGCATGTCATATCCTCCACCATTTACATAAATTTGCGCATAATAGATACCCCTATTAGCATTATGATTTCGAATATCTACATGTACGATAAATGTATCTCCATCAACTCTAGTAGCTTCATACCATGCTATATCTGACTGATCTGCTTTTGTCCATACCGGAGTTATAATGGATGTCACAAAACTTGGCACTTGGTCAATCAAAATGTCAAACGTTCCTGTCACGATATTTTTATTCTGAATTAATACATTAAAGGATATCTGCGGGCGTACAATTTCAAAAGTTGTTGTAACGGCACCCTTATAGTCACGTATACCAGTAATCGTTACATATGCTGTTCCAACTGCCATATTATTACGATAAGATAGTTTATAGTCTACATTTTCCTCCAACTTCTTTCTGCCATCCTTTACAACAACTGGTGGTGTCTGTAGATTTCCATTGTAATTTAAGGATGCAACCGTAAGAACCGTACAATTTTCAATGCTCTTTTCTTTAATTACAAAGGTAACAACTTTTTCTCCGGAGTATACACCAATACCGGAAATGATTACCCTGGCAGTTCCCACATTTCTATTGTTACTGTAGCTTACCGTATAATCAACATCTTCTGTTAATACCTTGCTTCCCATCTTAACGACCGGAACCGGCTTATAAGTCTGTCCGGTATACTGCTCTGAAGCAGGGATTCCGGTAACTGTTGCCTTGGATATGCTGTTGCTGATTTTGAATTTCTTAACAATTGTTCCGGTATAATACTGGGTCAGTGGACGCACAGTAATGGATGCATCGCCTGCCAGCTCATTATTTGCATACGTTGTTTCATAATCTTCATTCAGCGTTAAGGTATTGCCACCACATGCCACATGGATAGGCGGACATATCGGGTTTCCGGTATAAAGCTGTTCCGGAACACTGTCAATAATTGCATCCTCAAGGCTTGCCACAATATTGAAGTAAACGCGCTTGGTCTCATCATAGTTGCCAAGTCCTTTAATTACTACCCATGACTCTCCTGCCCTTAAGTTGTTGCCATTGACAACCTGATAATCCTTCCCTTCTACCAAAAGTTTTCCGTTGTCATAAATCGTCAGTGCCGGGCGGATGTAATTGCCGGTATACTTCTGATCTGGGATTGCTTCTGCCACAGCATTTCCAATATCATGCTTGGTAATCTTATAGTATACCGTAATGCTGTCTTTGTAGTTACCGCTTTCGGTTGCAGTTGCAGTTACCGTTGCACTTGCGGTTCCGATTGCAGTGTTGTTCTCATAAGTTACTTCATACTGGGAAGAATCAATGGTTAATCCGGTAGAAGTATCTTTTAAAGTAAGTACCGGTTTAATCTCGCTTCCGGTATAATCTACGTTATCGGTTCCGGTAATCTCAATATCTGCAGAAGTAAGTGACTTTCTTGCAATCTGATATGGATATACCGCTGTTCCTACATATCCGGTCTGGTCATTTTCCGTACCAACGATTCCAACATATACTGTTCCAGCATGAATCAGGTCAATGGCACTTGCTTCCGTCGTACAATCTTTATCAATATAGTATTTTACGATGTAATCTTCGTTTTCTGTCAGATAGCTTCCGGTCTTATTGAACTTCACCTGAATGTTCTTCGGCTTGGTATCAAGACCGTTATATACAGTATCGGAAATTCCGGTTACCGTTAAAGTATCATTGGAAAGTAAGGTACCGATGGTAAACTTCTCAATTCGTGTTCCACTGTAGTTACCCTGTCCGGTTACTTTAATCCACGCGGTTCCCACCTGACTGTTATTGGTGGAATATTCATAAGTAAAGTCTGTTCCATTTACCAGTGCTACAATTCCATTTTCCGAATTATCTTTCAGGCTGATATTCGGTGTATAAGTAGTACCCTGAATATAAGGATAGTTCCGGTTTGCCGGGTCAAATCCTGTATCAGAAGTATCGGATAACGCCGCACTGATATTTTCAGAAGAAAGATCCCTTGCCAGAATAGAGAACGGAATTGTCTTGCTTCCGGTATAGTTGGTGGTATCCTTCGGAGTAATCTGAACAAACGGTCCGGAAGTTCCATTTGCATCTTTTACAGCTTCATTGTTAAAGTAATCTGCCACATAATCCACATTGCGAACCAGCGGTTCTGCAACTGGTGGATGTCATGTAAACATTTAATTCCGGTTCATACTTGGTTTTTAACGGTACATACTGTGGATCTTCTATTTTAGAGTATACTAAATCTTCAACATTTTTCTTTAAAATGTTAAATTCTACCGTTGCAGTTCCGGTACAGCTTGCCACACCGTGGATTGCTGCATATGGTGCATTTGCCCCGCCGGCGTTCGCTGCATTGATATTATTGCGATACTCATCCACTACATAATCTGTGTCTAACGTAAGGGTCTGTTCTTTGTTATTTTCATCATTAAATGTTAATTTAATTTCAGGCTCCTGTGCCTCACCATTGTAGGTTACATCATCAATCGTCTTGCTTACCGTAGACAAATCACGTTTTGTAATCGTAAAGGTCTTAGTCAGTGTTCCCTTGTAATTGCCCTTACCGATTACGGTAATGGTCTCGGTTGCGCCTGCCGGTGCACTGGATGGATTATCTGCATCCGTCTGGTAATACACACTATAGTTTGCCGGGTCAATTACTTCTGAACCGCCAATCTTCTTAATGACCAGAGAATCCGGCTTAATCAGCTTGCCGGTATAAACATAGCTGTCCGCAATTCCGGTAATCTCATAATCTTCCATATGAATGGAATCAATGGTAAATGCTTTCGCCTTGGTGGTTCCCATCAGTTTACCGTTTGCTGTTGCCTGAATGACTACACATGGTCCGTTCTCGCCATTTGCTGCTGCAACTGCAGTATTCTTACGATAAGTTACCGTATAATCTTTTCCTTCTTCCAAGGTATCAAAGGTAGAACCGGTTAATTCATATTTCACAACCGGAACCGGTCTGATTTCCTGTCCGGTATAGGAGAATACATCTCCGCCCAAGTCAATGCTTAAATCATCACTGCCCAAGTCGTATTTAATCGCAAACTTCGCCGATTTCTCACCACTGAAATAAGTTCCGGTTCCCTCAATAGTTACGGTCGGGTCAGTCAGTGAAACAGATTTACCATTTACAATGCTCTTAATGTTGTAGTCTGTTCCAAGTGCCAAAGTCTTGCCATCACATACTACAGTCATATTTTCAATTGGCTGTGTGGTTGTATTGTATTCGCTTCCGGTATATTTCTGTGCCGGAATCGTAATCTCAGCATCTTCAATTTTACCGGTAATAGCGAAATTCGCAACATAGCTTCCTACCCAGTGATTCTTCTCAATTCCGGTAATGAGTACACTGGCCTGCCCTGGAACAGTATTATTTCTATAAGACACGCTGTAATGTGTTCCCTCTATCAGACGTTCCTGGGTATCGCTGCCTTTTACATACACGGTAACGGTAGGTTTCATTCCGCCGGATGCTGCCTGTGCCTTATCATACTCAATGGTATCATAGCTTAACTTCACTTCAATCTGGTCAGCAGAATTATTCATATCTCCATCATAGTAGAAGTAACTATTCTTGGTTCCCTTAAAGTTACCGGTTCCTTCAATGGTAATATCCTGCTGTCCTACTTTAAATTTATCTACCTGGGTCGGAGTATAGGTATAATCTACGCCAGGCTGCAATGTATATGAATATTCTCCAATTCCGGACTCATTCGGAAAACTCTGTGTTACTGTGAAATCCGGAATACTCTTTTTAAAAATGTAACTCATTCCCTGTAAAGATACGCCTACACTATCAATACTCTTCCGCTGAATAATAAACTGGTTCGAACCTGCAATCTTATCTGCAGTATAATTTGCGCTTTCCAATACACCACAGTAGTTTCCAATACCCTGGATTCTTACATAAGTCGTGCCGGCATTGGTTTTTTCTGCGGCTGTTGCTACATTCTGATAATCCTCATCCGAATATACTTCAAACTGATAATCTTTATTTGCAGATAATAATTTGGAAGAATCCCCATAGCTTACTTTTACGGAAGGAGTCAGTACTTTATTGGCATAAACCGGGCTGGTAATGTCTACACGCAGCTTGCTTAATTCGTTCAGATCTTTCTGATTAATGGTATAGCTTACGGTTGTTGTTCCTGTGTAGTTGCTGTTTTCTGCCGCTTTTAAGGTCAGAGTTGCAATTCCCGCATTGATTGCATTTTCACTGCTTTCAATACTGTATTCCTTATCGGTCAGAATATAGCCATTGGTGGTAGGGTACTGTAATACAACACCATCTCCGTCTGCGGTAGTAGAAATTACAACCTTCTGCTCAATTCCATTATATGTATAAGTTCCATTTACTCTTGCATTCAGTTCAGATATATCTTTCTTTGCAATGACTGCATATCCGGAAATATCTCCATAATACTGACCCTTGCCGGATACTGCGAAGTAAATCGTTCCCGCATTGATAAATGCCTCATTTGTCTCAGAGCTTACAACATTCTTATGTGCTGCATCACTATAGAAGGAAATGCTATAGGACGACGGATCCGGAATTGCATCCATCATTTTTGTCTCAATTGCCTGAATCATTTCATCCTTATGGGAATTGCGGTTATAGGTTCCACCGGAAATATTAAATGTCGGCACAACGGTCGCAATATTTGCTCCAATAAAGAATGTGGTTGTTGCGGTTCCGGTATAATTCTTACCGTCTACTGCTTTGATTCTGACATATACTTTTCCGGAATTCTTATGTTCTGAAACCTGTTTACATAATTCATCGTCATAATATCCTTCAACTTCATAATCCACGCCTGCAACCAGTACACGGTTTCCATCAGATACACTGATACCCGGCTCCACTGCTTCTCCGGTATAACCGCAGTTGCTTGCAGTTACGGTCAGCGTGCTCATGTTCTTTGGCGTGATCTTATAAGAAGTACGGATACTTCCGCCTAAATTAGCATAAGTTCCAAGACCGCTGATTAATACATAATAAGTACCTGCGTCCACCGGCTCTGCAATGACCTTCTTGTATGCAGAATCCGTAAAATAAGTAACCTTAAAGTCTTCGCCCTGTACCAGGCCTTTGGCACCGTTATTATCAGTAATACGGATTGCCGGTACCTGCATGCTGCCATTGTATTCAAAGGTAACCTGTGTCGGATCATAGTTTTCAGAACCTGCAACGATATTACACTCGCATTCATTTAATTTTCTTGGCACAATACTGAAGGTTCCACGGTTCACGCCACCTTCTGCCAGTACATAATCTCCAGTCAGTCTGATATATGCCTTTGCATTATTGGTTCCAATTTCGATGTTATCTTCACAGGAAACCACTTCTACATACTGGCTGTCCAAGGTGACATTTTTACTACCTTCGGTATAATAAACGGTAATATTTGCAGGATCCGGCACAACAGCACTACCGGTATAAGTCTGGTCTGTAATTACAATATCTGTCGGGCTGATGTTCTTTGGCTTAATCATATAAGTATATACTCTTTCGCCTCCGGCATAGTTACTGCCATCCAGACCGGTTATCTTAAGATAATAGGTTGCTGCATGAATCAGTTCCTGTATGCCCGTAGTGCCTTCCTTATCGTCTGCCGGTTCAGTACATTCCGGATCACGATAAACAGCATAGTCAAAATCCGTTCCTTTTTTCAAAGCATTCCCCTCATCATCGGTTGCTGTCAGGGATAATACCTTGCTCTTACCATCAAAAAAGCTGGAATAACTGGTATCTTTATTAATGACACCTGCTTCTGTTCCGTTGATTGCCAGCTTAAAGGTACATTTATCTAAAGATTTTGCAACAATATCAAAATAAATCGGCTCTGCCTTGGTTCCAAGGTCTCCTTCGTAGTAATCCAGTCCGGTTACCTTCACATAATATCTTCCAATAGAGGTCGGTTCCGATACAGTCTTGGTATACTCCGCATCTTTATAATAAGTAATCTTATATCTGGAATCACTGATAACATCACCGGATGTATTGGAGACGGTAATGTTTGGCACATTTTTCTTGCCATTGTATTCCAGTTCATTTTTATCCAATACTGCTTTACCAAGCTTGTCATAGATCTCAAAGTTGATAAATGCGTTTCCGGTTAAATTTCCGGTTCCGGTAATAATCAGGTTATTGGTTCCGGTCTGTCCTGCAGTAGTTTCATTTCGGTATGCCACGTTGTAGTTGCCGGCAGGAATCTCCACGCCATTCAACTTCACTACTACCTCATTGGTCATATCCGGTTTACTGTTCTTTACATAATAATATTTATCACTCTTTAAGGAAACACTGATGCCTGCTGCACTTAAATCTGCCTTGCCAATCAGGAAATTAAAGGTCTTGCTGCCCCGGTACAGAGAAGAAGAATTCGCTGTTACTGTCATCTTCGCTGTTCCGGCATTGGTATTATCTGCCCAGCTTGTGGTATAGTCAGACGCCTGGATTCCTGCGGAATTCTGACTGTCTACCAGTGTAAATTCCGGTCTCTGTGCAGTTCCGGTATAAGTAGAATCGCTCAGTCCATTGGAAACAGTTACAGAATCCGCTCCAATATTATAGTAAATATTGTAACGGTTCTCTGTAATTGTTCCGGAAAATGTATAGTTACTGCTGCTCTTTAATACAATTTTAAAGGAATGTGTTCCTACTGTGGTATTGCTTCCGGATGTATATTCTACGTTATAATCATCTGCTGAAAGGTTTACCATGGTAGAAGTACCGCTTATGATACCATACACCCCTGTAATCGTCGGTAATACATCACTTCCTGTATAATATACATATCCGTCTTCACCGGTTCCTTCCACCCCTTTATAATTAACACCGATATAGCTTAACTTCTGCTGTGCAATCGTAAAGCTCTTGGTGGTCTGCCATCTGTGGCTGTCTCCGATACCAACGATATCAATATATGCTGTTCCTGCGCTGGTATTATTACGGTAATAAACGGAGTAATCCTCTTTTTCTTTCAAAGTTTCTCCATCAATCTGGACCGTAACTGCCGGCTTAACCTCCTGTCCGGTATAAGTATAGGTATCATTTCCGGTTGCAGTTGCACCATTTGCATCCGCTCCTAATGTAATGCTTCCATTGCTCGGAAATGCATCCGCCGCCTCTGCCGGTATTGCCGGAAGAACGCCCGCAATCATACAAACACTTAAAACTAATACCAGTATTCTTTTTCCAACATCCTTGTACTTACGCATAGAACCTCTCCTTGTTGCTTGTTGTTTCCTCATCTTTTTATCTTTACTATATTCCTTTTGCTTTTCAGATTCAAGAGTAACCCTTTTTTCTAAAAAAGCGCAGGAAAAGACACTTCTAAACCTTTTATCGACCGGAAGTTACTTTTTCTTTATATTTTCCAGCGGATTTTTTCATTTTTTAGAAAACCTTTTTCAGAAAATTAACACTTGACATTTTATACTACCACTGTTACCATTACAAACTGAAAACAAAGCATCACTTTGCTAGGGGCGCCTTTGGCTGAGAAACGCATCTGCGTTGACCCTTATTACTTGAACCGGATAATACCGGCGTAAGGAAGCACATAGTTCAACCTCCTGGCAGAGTATCATCTTTAAGGAGGATTTTTTATGTCATTTTTTGCAACATACGACGGCTCTTCTTACCAGCTTACCACCGCTGGTTTTACAGCCCTCGTTATCATCATGATTGCCATTCTTCTGATTGGCTGTGCTATCTTCGGTGGAAAGAAGAAATTCAGTGCAAAGTAGCTTGCATTTTCGGCTATGGCAATTGCCCTTGCCATGGTAACTTCCATGATTAAACTTTTCGATATGCCAATGGGCGGTTCCGTTACTTTACTGAGTATGTTATTCATCGTTCTGATCGGTTACTGGTATGGTCTGGGTGCCGGCTTAACCGCAGCTTTTGCTTACGGAATACTGCAGTTAGTCGTTGACCCTTACATCATCAGTGTTCCACAGATGTTAGTGGACTACCTCTTCGCCTTTGGTGCATTAGGCCTTTCCGGACTTTTCAGCAAATCCAAACATGGACTTATCAAAGGTTATATCGCTGGTGTATTAGGTCGATACTTCTTCGCATTCCTTTCCGGCTGGATTTTCTTCGGCATGTATGCTCCGGAAGAATTCCCGAATGCAGTGGTATACTCCCTTGCTTACAACGGTGCATACCTTGGTGCAGAAGCACTTATTACATTAATCATTATCTGTCTGCCACCAGTCCAGAAGGCATTGAATGCCGTTAAGAATATGGCAAATTCATAATTTAAGTTCTAAAATCTACAGAAAGAGCGTCTCTTCTAAATCAGAAGGGACGCTCCTTTTTTCTATCAACTACATCTGAATCCATCCGAAAGCATTTGCTATGGAACTGATTAAAATAATCGCTGCAAAGATCGGACAGAGGTATTTTATCATCACTGTAAATATCTTTTTCCTGCGGAACGGGCTGCCGCCCCTGGTTACTTCTTCTTCAATCCGCTGCACTCCCATCACTCTTGATACCAGAAGGCAGGTTGCAATAGCCGCAATCGGCATCATCACGGAGTTCGTCAGGAAATCAAAGAAATCAAGAATCTGCATTCCGATAATTTTTACATTCGCCAATGGTCCATATCCCAGTGTAGAAAGACTTCCCAAAAGAAGCATTACAATACCGACAATTACCGTTGCTTTCCGTCTTTCCCAGCCCAGTTCATCTTCGAAAGTCGATACTGCACTTTCCGTTAATGCAATAGAACTTGTGATTGCTGCAAACAGCACCAGTACAAAAAATAAAATTCCGACTCCGGTTCCAAGTCCCATGCTGTCAAATACTTTTGGAATCGTAATAAACATCAATGATGGACCCGCCTGCAGGGTTTCCGGATTTCCACCGGAAAATGCAAAGACTGCCGGAATAATCATCAGCCCTGCCATCATGGCAATCGCTGTGTCGAAGATTTCCACATTCTTCGTGGACTCTTCAATAGAAACTTCCTTCTTCATATAAGAACCAAAAGTAATGAGAATTCCCATGGCAATGGACAGGGAATAAAACATCTGTCCCATGGCTGTTACTACCGTCATCCAGGAAAAATTTTCAAAATTCGGAATCAGAAAATATTTAACTCCTTTTAATGCTCCCGGTCTGCTTACGGAATAAACCGTTATTAATATAGAAAGAACAACCAGCACCGGCATCATAAATCTGGATACCCGCTCAATACCATTCCGGACTCCGGCAAAGATAATCCCCAGCGTAAATACTGCAAAAAAAGCAAAGCAGATTTCTGTGGAAAGCCCGCTGGAAATGAAATCGGAAAAATATCCATCCGATGCAAGCTTACTGCCATTTCCCCTGATATATTCCACTAGATATTTCATTACCCAGCCGCCAATTACAGAATAATATGGCACGATTAAAACCGGAATAATCGCATTTATCCAGCCACCGAAAGAGAGCCAGCGGGATTTTCCAAAGGTATGATATGCTCCCACCGGGCTCTTCTTCGTCATTCTTCCGATAGAAGTCTCCGCCATAATCATCGTATATCCAAAAGTCAGTGCAAGTATAATATAAATCAGCAGAAAGATTCCTCCTCCATACTTTGCTGCAAGATATGGGAATCTCCATATGTTTCCCAGTCCCACAGAAGCGCCTGCTGCTGATAATACAAACCCTATCTTCCCCGAAAATGTACTTCTTTTCTCATTCTGTGTCTTCATTTTGTTTTTCTTCTCCTAAACTCATAATTTCCATAACGCAAAGTTATAAAAATCATAACACAGTCTCATAGTTCCTGCAATATTCTTTCTTTTCCGCAATATATTCACTTATTTTCTCTTCTTTTTCACAGCGTATTCCCTTATATTCTCTTAGTTTTCTCACAATTTGCAACCAATTCACAAATTTTTCACAAATTTATTAGCACTCACCTCTTGACAGTGCTAATAATTGGTGTTATAACGTAGTCAGAACAAAGGAGAGGAACAAAAAGAGGTTCCTAAAACATCCCGGTTCCAAAGAAACAAGGTAAACAAGCATAGATAGATTTATTAAAAAAAGGAGAGATGACTTATGTTGATGCCTAGTATTTTTGGAGAGAATTTATTTGATGACTTCTTTGAGGATTTTCCATGGATGGACGATAACATGGATATGAAAAAGACTGAGAAAAAACTTTACGGTCGTAGAGCCGCACGTCTGATGAAGACAGATATAAAGGAGCAGGACAATGGTTACGAACTGGTCATTGATTTACCTGGATTTAAGAAAGACGAAGTAAGTGCTTCCTTGGAAAATGGTTACCTGACCATCAGTGCCGCCAAAGGCTTGGATGAGGAAGATAAAGATAAGAAATCCGGCAAGTACATCCGTAAGGAACGTTATTCCGGAGCCTGCAGCCGAAGCTTTTATGTTGGTGATGCCGTTACCGAAGAAGATATCAAGGGTGAATTTAAACACGGTATCTTAAAACTCTTCGTTCCGAAGAAAGAAGCAAAACCTGCTGTGGAAGACCACAAGTACATCGCCATTGAAGGATAACAGAACTTTATATAGTATCTGATTCAGATTAAGAAAGGAAGCATGTTATTATGTCAGACAAAAATCCAAAACATCCATTAAAAAAGAAGAAAGTAAAAGCTAAAATTAATGTAGCCGACCATGAGGCTGTTGAGGAAGCCAGAGAAGCTCACAGAAGCAAGAAACATTATTACTAATTACAATAGACTATTTCAGGAGGAATGACTTATGTTAGTACCAAGTATTTTTTCAAACAACTTTGTAGATGATATATTCGATGATGTATTTCCATTCGGAGCTTACAATGCTCCTGCAGCAGACAACCGTGCTGCCATGAACACTGACGTTAAGGAATTTGACGACAGATATGAACTGGAATTTGAACTTCCAGGCTTTAAGAAAGAAGATATCCAGGCTGAGCTGAAAGACGGATACCTCATCGTCAATGCCAAACACCAGGACAACAAGGACGAAAAAGGCAAAGATGGAAAATATATCCGTAAAGAACGTTACTATGGCTCTTACCAGCGTAGTTTCTATGTCGGAAATGGCGTTACTCAGGATGACATCAAAGGCGGTTTTGAAAATGGTATCCTGACTCTGACCGTTCCGAAGAAAGAAGCAAAACCTGCTGTGGAAGAAAAGAAATATATTTCCATTGAGGGATAATACCAGAATAATTAAAAGAGAAAAGGGGCGGTGTGAGTATTCACACCGCCCCTTCTTTTTATGTGAGAAACACGCTTTGCGTGTTTCTCGTAGTTTAGCTGACATTACTTTATCGTCGATGCCCGCTGTCTGATATTCTTATTAAAATTAATCACATTGTGATTATATTCTTCATCCATCAACTCGGAATGAATCATAAAATCTGCAGTTGCCTTATTATTTGCAATCGGGATGTCATATACCTGTGCAATACGAAGCAGCGCTTTTACATCCGGGTCATGAGGTGCTGCAGTAAGCGGATCTGAAAAGAAAATCACGAAATCTACTTTTCCCTCTACTATCTTAGCACCAATCTGCTGGTCTCCGCCCAGCGGACCGCTGTTATAGCCCTTTACCGGCAGTCCCGTCTGGTCTGTAATCATTTTTGCCGTTGTTCCGGTTCCACAAAGGAAATGCTTCTTTAAAGTTTCTGCATTGTCTTTGCACCACTGGATCAGTTCTGCTTTCTTTCCATCATGGGCAATCAATGCAATATTTTTCTGTTTTCCGATTGTCAAAGTAAGAAAATCCGGTTCCATACTCATATTGTGTCTTCTCCTTTATTGTATTATTTTCCAACCTTTTTAGGATATCATGAGCAGAATCAGTTCATGATAAACATTTACCGCTCGTCAAATGCATAAATGCATTCTTCTCGCTTACGCTCATTATAACATGACAGGATGATTCCAGACAATATTTGGGTAGAAATCTTCATATAAAAAACGAGCACACCTAACAGTGTACTCGTTTTTTTCGTCGATGCGACAGGATTTGAACCTGCGACCTCTGCGTCCCGAACGCAGCGCTCTACCAAGCTGAGCCACGCATCGTTATTCAGTTCTTTCACACGCTCAACTATATTAGCATATATCACATTTTTTGTCCAGTAATATTTTTATTTTCTTTTCTACTTAATCGTTTTATGTTGTACTTAAGTCAATCATAAGAACGGCTTTTTCAATGCCGAAGCAACTTTTTTTACCAGAGAAAGGCACATTATGGAGAACAACCAGAGACCAACAATTGCAATTATGTTAGGTGACACCCAGTCCAGCTACTCAGAAGACTTACTTCGAGGCTTCTATACCTGTGCCAGAGAAGAAGATATCAATATTATTTTTCTGATGGGACCTCAGATGCCACAATATTGTAAAGATATTTTATCCTGCAGTTTTGACGGGGACTATAATTATCAGTTTGATACGATTTATGATTATGTGCATTTTACCAAACCAGATGCACTCATTATTACCTATGGTTCTCTTTCTATTTTTAAAAGCAACCAGGTAAAGGCAGACTTTCTTTCCCATTATAAAGATATTCCATTTCTGATGTTAGAGGACACACCGGACGATCCGGACATTCCATACCTGATTGCTGACAACTACAACGGCATGCGGCAATGTATCGAACATCTTGTGAATGTCCATGGCTATCGTAAGATTGCTTTTGTAGCAGGACCAGCTAACAACAAAGACTCCAATGAACGGCTGAAAGCCTACCGCGATGTTATGGCGGAACATCAGCTTCCGGTCACGAATGATATGGTCGTCTATGGCAACTACTCAGAGCTTGTCACCGAGCAGGTGGAATATATCCTAGACCACAACCCGGAATTAGAGGCAATTGCTTTTGCAAATGATAATATGGCAAAGGCAGGATACCGCGTCTGTGCTGCAAGAGACCTTTTGGTGGGACATGACATTGCCCTTACCGGTTTTGACGACATTGACCACGCAAAAACCATGGAGCCACCACTGACCAGTGTTTCCCACAGCAGCTTCCAGTTCAGCTACCAGGCATTACAGAATGCGCTTATGCTCTGTCAGGGAAAGAAGCCACAATCCTGCCGGATGTCAGCCATTTTTCACCAGAGAAGCTCCTGCGGCTGCCAGCTGCACACCGGCTTTACCACACTGCGTCATATCAGCATGGAGCAGCTGCACGATTTTATACACCAGCAGGTCGATGCTATGGCTGAGGAATTATTCTCTTCCATTTCATACGAAAAAGATCGTAATTACTATACCGAAGTTCTACATGCATATTTTGAAAATATATATGAAGAAATCTTTATCCGGAAGGGAACTGACTTCTCCAACGAGCCTCTGATTCGTTATCTGAGAAAGCTTACTGCATATCCCCATATTTCCGGAGAAATGCTCTTAGAGCAACTTACTTCATTACTCCGTACACTGATTAACTTCTCGGAGGAAGAACTGCTGCAGACACAGCTTTCCGGCATTTTATCCTTTACCCAGCAATACGTTCATTCTGCGGATGTCTTCCGGCTGGAAAAAGAAATCATGGATTCTAACCGGAAAGCCTGGTTTGTACCTTCCTTTACAAGAGATTTGATTAACTCCGGTGCCAATTTCAAAGAAACGATTACACATATCATGGAGCGGTTGCATCTGATGAATGTCAAAAGTTCCTTCTTTTTCTTCTTTGACAAACCGGTCATTCATCAGGAAAATGAGCTTGCAGAGTATCCGGACGAAATCTATCTGGCAGCATATTACCATGATGAAAAATCAGTCTACCATGAACCGGGCAAACGTCCAAAAGTAACGACTGCCAATGGATTTTCCAGTTTTCTTCCAAAGGAACACAGCCACTGCTATACATCATTTATCCTCTTTTCCGGAGATGAACAGTTCGGTCTGCTGCTTTGCGAAGTGGAACAGAAAGATATTTCCTTTATGCAGATTTGCAGCCTCCAGATTGGTGCACTCCTGCATTTTATCCAGTTAAATGCCAGCGAACGCCAGATTCAGAAAGAATTGCAGGATTCCATGAAAGTCATTCAGGAGCAGAACAGCATCTTAAGTTATATCTCTGAATATGACGATTTAAGCCAGCTTTTGAACCGCCGTGGATTTATGGAACGGGCATCCCATGCAATTGAATCCAATTCCGGCAAAAAAGCTTATCTTCTTTTTGGTGACTTAGATCACTTAAAGGAAATCAACGACTGCTTCTCCCATCTTGCCGGGGATTTTGCGTTACGCACAGTATCCGAGCGGTTGCGAAAATGCCTGCCAAAGGATGCCATTACTGCAAGACTCGGTGGAGATGAATTTGTATCCTTCATCTTAACAGATATACCGGATTTCAAAGAACAGCTTTTAAAGAATCTGAAAGCAGAGAGCGATGCTTTTAATGCCGTATGTGATAAACCTTTCTATGTAGAAATCTCTGTCGGCATCTACGACTTCTACTGTAATCCGCAGATGGACTTAACAGACATTCTCAAGCACTCTGATGCAATCCTCTACGAGGAGAAAGCAAAACGTCGCAGCAGCATCAAGAAAGTCTGATTTCATATCATCCTTCCGAAGGAAAGAATGTATATGACATATATAAATGCCGGATGGTAAACCATCCGGCATTCTTTCATTATTCGTCCATTCCCCATTTGTCTTTCATATACTCTTTTCCGAATCCAGAGCCAATATTTTCATTGATTCTACGTCCGAAGCAGGCATAAAATCCAATAACAGCTGCAAATATAATAATTCCAATTAAAACAACCATAGTAAACACCCTCCCTGCATCACTTTGTTTTTCCAAGTATAACACAAGTATTTTGTAATGTCACTTGTCTTTTTCAGAATGCCACAAGTCTTCCTTCATAAGGAGACAGTTCTATATTTTTTTCCTGCAGCTCCTGTATTTCTGCCGAAGTAAGTTCCACTTTGTCAGGGCCTGTATTCAGCACTACCAGCACCCGGTCTTCTTCATAGCAGCGGGAAAATGTATAAACACCGGTAACATCATTACAATAGATGGTGCGATAATTTCCCCTGCGTAATGCCGGATGCTCTCTCCGAAGTGCTATCCACTCCTTGAATTTTCCGATTAAATTATCCTGATACGGCAATAAAGACTGTGGTTCAGTTTCATCTGATTGTCCGGATGCTCTCTGCCAGTCCATGGCTGCCCTGTATTCTGATTCTTCCGTACCATCAATATATACCTCATCCCCATAAAATACCGATGGCACGCCCACTCCCATAAAGAGATAGAAAAATGCCAGCTCCATTC
>ENA-UOOA01000065-UOOA01000065.1-human-gut-metagenome-genome-assembly--contig:-P61old-NODE-65-length-213232-cov-84.973454_pt1 | contig 213232 bp, 204 predicted proteins | sample MGYA00242467_ERZ724014 | MGnify/ENA metagenome assembly ERZ724014 | reverse complement strand
TACCAATAATTTTTCCCATGATCTTTAATATTTTATTTGTTATTATTCAAGTTTCAGTCGCCTGCCTCTGCAGCAGACGCCAATAAAAAGACAAACGTCGTGCCAAAATGTTCAGAGAGGTTGTAATTTTATAGGTTGGCAGAAAGGCTGTCAGTTTGGCAGAATACAACTGCTTTTTTCTGTCGAAAATTACCATTTGTTAATCGCTCCTTCATGCAAAAGCACTACTTTTGTCGGCGAAAAAGCTAAGAGCTACAAGTGACAGGCTACAAGCGACAAGTGCCTTTCGGCATCATAGCGCAGCCACTCGTAACTCGCAGCCTGTAGCTTGTAACTAATATAATATGGAAAGAGATAGCATTGATTTTAAAAACACAGACATCGCGGCACTGTTCCGCAAACTATTACTCCCTACCGTACTGGGAATGATATTTTCTGCATTATTTGTCATTACGGACGGAATATTCGTTGGAAAAGGTATCGGCGGTGATGCCCTGGCGGCAGTAAACATAGTAGCTCCACTCTGGTTATTCTCCACTGGTGTTGGATTAATGTTTGGTGTAGGGGCATCTGTTGTGGCATCTATTCATTTATCACACGGAAAAGTAAAAGCTGCCCGCATCAATATCACACAGTCTATAGCTGTATCTTCACTATTACTGATAGGCACCTCTACATTATTTTGTTCATTTGCTCCACAGGTAGTGCATCTTTTAGGTGGTTCCGAACGCCTGGCTCCACTGGCTATAGAGTATATGCTGTGGTTTGTTCCATTCTCGGTATTTACCGCCCTGCTTAATTCGGGAATGTTTTTCCTGCGTCTGGACGGTTCACCCAACTTTGCTATGATGTGCAATGTGGTGGCTGCCATTCTGAATATCATTCTCGATTACCTCTTTATCTTCCCTTTCGGATGGGGTATGTTCGGTGCAGCCATAGCCAGCGCTATCGGTACTACAGTGGGTGCATTGATAATAGTCATCTACCTTTCCCGTCGCAAATGTGCCTTACGCTTTTACCCTGTAAAACTCACTCGTAAAAGTATGCAGCTGACCCGCCGTAACATAGGATACATGTGCCGTCTGGGGTCTTCTGCATTCCTGTGCGAAGTAGCTATTGCCTGTATGATGTTCGTCGGCAACATCGTATTTATCCATTATTTGCAGGAAGAAGGTGTAGCAGCGTTCAGCATCGCATGTTACTTCTTTCCTATTATATTTATGGTGTACAATGCCATTGCACAATCTGCCCAGCCCATTATCAGCTATAACCACGGACTACATGAAACAGCTCGCGTCCGCCGTGCCTACTTGCTGGCGCTGAAAACAGCTGTCGGTTGCGGTACTATTTTTGCCTTCATAACCGCCCTGTTCAGCTCAGAGATTGTTTCCATGTTCATCGACCGCAGTTATCCGGCCTATGAGATAGCCAGTAAGGGGCTTCCTTTGTATGCTACCGGCTTCATTTTCTTTGCCATCAATATCGTATCTATCGGATACTTCCAAAGTGTGGAACGGGCACGCTATGCTACTATCATTACCTTATTACGTGGGTTCGTCCTACTAACGGCCTGCTTCTTTGGACTTCCCCTGCTCTTTGGTAATCCGAGTATTTGGCTGGCAACTCCCTTAGCAGAGTTACTAACCACCCTTTTCATTCTTATCATTTATATAAAAGCGAAAAGGGAGCGCAAAAAAAATATAGTATCTTTGCCACATGGAAACGATGATAAAGAAATTCTGCCAAAGATACAGACTTCCGGAAAAAAACCTGCATGAACTTTTGTCACACATGACAGAATATCATTTTGGCAAAGGAGAATTAATTGTGAAAGAGGGAGAACGGAACACCAACTTCTACATTCTTAAGAAAGGCATCTGGCGTGCTTATTATATGATAGACGGAACAGAAAGTTCTCTCTGGTTTGCCGGAACAGGCGAAATAGCCTTTTCATCCTGGGGGTATGTCAATAATGAAATTTCACAAGTGAATATTGAATCTGTGAATGAAAGTACTGCCTATTATATTGCCAAACCGGATTTAGAAGAGCTCTTCAACAGTTCCATAGAGTTATCTAACTTCGGTCGAAAAATCTTTGAACAGGAAATACTATTCATTGACGGCTACACATTGGCATACGGTACTCCAAGCGCCAAAGAACGTTATCTAACCTTGATGGAAGAGAACCCGGAATTATTGCAATATGTTCCATTGAAACATCTGGCATCCTATTTATACATTACCCCACAGTCATTGAGCAGAATACGGGCTGGATTAAAAAGAAGAAGATAAACTCATAAAACCTTTATGAAATTTTTCCCTTCTTCGCCCTGTCAACTCCATGTCTGAGCCCTATCTGCGACATACTTGCTCCGTATCTTGTCCGCATAGAGGTACCTCCGAATGGGGAATGTACGGAGCAAGTATGTCACAGATAGGGTTCAGGCATGAATCATATATCATGAAAACGAGATATAAAACAGTACTCATATGGATATAAATCAGATTATTGATCATATAGGCAAACTCCCGGAAGCGTCAAAGAATACGCTAAAAGAGATTATTTCTGAGGTTACTTATCCCAAAGGACACATTTTATTTAAAGCAGATAAAGTGGAAACCAAGGTATATTTCATCAAGAAAGGTATTGTCCGCGCTTATACAGAGTTAGCTGACAACGAGATTACATTCTGGTTCGGACGTGAAGGCGACACAGTAGTTTCAATGAAAAGCTATGTATCCAACCAAAGAGGCTATGAAAATATAGAGCTTCTGGAAGAATGTGAACTATATGAAATGAAGAAACAATCCTTGCATGAACTATTCGGCAAAGACATACATATTGCTAACTGGGGAAGAGAATTTGCAGAACAGGAACTGCTAAAAACAGAGGAAAGATTTATCGGCAGACAATTCAAAACATCTCTGGAACGCTATAGGGACCTGATGAATCACACTCCTGATCTGCTACAAAGAGTACAATTAGGCTATATAGCTTCTTATCTTGGCATCACCCAAGTCAGTTTAAGCCGTATCCGGGCCAAATTCAGGTAAATCACTTTTTATCATTTGTTAAATAACAAGTCAAAACAATTCATGAACTTTGCACACAAAAAATAAAAGTTATGAGTTGGATATATTTGATTGTAGCCGGGTTGTTCGAAGTAGCATTTACATCGTGCATGGGCAAAGTAAAAGAAACAACAGGCAGTGAAATGTACTGGTGGTTCACCGGTTTCTTAGTATCTATGAGTATCAGTATGTTTTTACTGATAAAAGCGACACAAGCCCTGCCTATTGGTACGGCTTATGCAGTATGGACGGGAATAGGTGCAGTGGGAACTGTATTAGCAGGCATACTGATATTCAAAGAGCCTGCTACCGTATGGAGATTACTTTTCATTGTAACGTTGATCGGTTCGATCATCGGTTTAAAAGTTGTTTCTCATTAAAACTAAAAAACGGGATGTCAATTAGATATTGACATCCCGTTTTGCTATATCCAGTTTTTACGGATTACTTCTTCACCAACACCATCACCAGCGTATTGTCTGCATCATAAAGTCCGATGCCACCGCCTGCCAATTTACCGAAAGACTTTACTTCATTCAATGCTTTCATCACACGGCCTTCCACTTCCATATCCGGACAAGCCATCATTGTACTGATAAGCTGCGGGAAAGAGATAGCAGAGGAATTCTCATTATCTGCAACAAATCCACCGTTAATAAGATTACAACCGGCATTACCGTGTATTCTCTTCTCCGGAAGATTAAATTCAATGAACGGTTGCTTCTCCATGCCTTCGGGAATGGCCTGGCCACCGGCTTCAGAAATCATCCACTTACCTCTCAAATCTGATAATTTCACTGTAGGGGTTTTCTTTTGTAATACAATAATAGGGCGATTGGACGAACCGCACAAGGCTATATTCTCCTTGCCCAGTTTTTTATATTTCTTCACTTGTCCTAAAGCAGACAAAACGTTTTTTTCCAGGGTCATATCCGGACAAGCCATGCGTGTGCTTGCCATGGCACCGAGATCAATTGTACCGGGTTTAGCATTCACATCAAACGAACCCATCATACGATTGCAACCACTGTTACCGAATACTTTTCCGGTATTTGTATCAAAACCGATAAAAGGGAATTCCTGATTAGGAGCAGGCACTACAGCAGCACCATTTATTTCAATAATATTCCATTCACCACTGATGGAAGATAATGTCGCAGCATCCTTGGACGAGCGACAAGATGACAGAGCTACCAAAGCCCCTGCCATACAGAGAGAAACTAAAACTTTCTTCATTGTTATTCGTTGTTTAAGTTAATTTTACGGGGCAAATATATACAAAATAACCCAAATACAAGCAGTTTGTTTAGAAATAGAAGCTTTTTCTGAAAAGTATTTAGTGGGATTTTAATGTTTATCTGCGAATTAAATCCTATATTTGCTCACCAATAAAAAAGAGGTTCCCTGATGAGGGAAACGTACTTTTTATCATGAAATGGAGACGGAAAGATTCCGTCCTTTAGTTTATAATTTGTAACTCGTAATTTGTTATTAAAAGAAATGGGTAAAGTTCTTATTATCGGTGCAGGCGGTGTAGGTACCGTCGTTGCGCACAAGGTGGCTCAAAATCCGGATGTATTCACTGAGATTATGATTGCCAGCCGCACAAAGTCCAAATGCGACGCTATCGTAAAAGCAATCGGTAACCCTAACATCCGAACCGCACAGGTGGATGCCGACAATGTGGATGAACTGGTAGCTCTCTTTAATAGCTTCAAACCCGAAATCGTCATAAATGTAGCACTCCCTTATCAGGATCTTACCATTATGGAAGCTTGCCTCAAAAGCGGAGTTAATTACCTGGACACTGCCAACTATGAACCGAAAGATGTGGCTCACTTTGAATACAGCTGGCAATGGGCATACAAGAAACGTTTTGAGGATGCCGGACTGACCGCTATCCTGGGTTGCGGTTTCGACCCGGGTGTAAGTGGTATTTATACTGCCTACGCTGCCAAGCATTATTTTGATGAAATGCAGTATCTGGATATTGTAGACTGTAATGCGGGCAATCATCACAAGGCATTTGCCACGAATTTCAATCCGGAAATCAACATCCGTGAGATCACACAGAACGGACGTTATTACGAAAATGGAGAATGGGTAACTACTCAACCTCTGGAAATCCATAAAGATCTGACGTACCCGAATATCGGGCCACGTGACTCTTATCTTTTATATCACGAAGAACTGGAATCTTTGGTGAAAAACTTCCCAACCATTAAACGTGCACGTTTCTGGATGACTTTCGGTCAGGAATATCTGACTCATCTGCGAGTAATCCAAAATATTGGTATGGCACGCATCGATGAAGTGGATTATAACGGAGTGAAAATTGTTCCGTTGCAATTCCTGAAAGCCGTATTGCCCAACCCGCAAGACCTGGGCGAAAATTACGAAGGAGAAACCTCAATCGGTTGCCGTATCCGTGGTCTGAAAGATGGTAAAGAACGCACTTACTACGTTTACAATAATTGCAGCCATCAGGAAGCCTATAAGGAAACCGGCATGCAAGGAGTTAGCTATACAACAGGTGTTCCTGCCATGATAGGTGCCATGATGTTCCTCAAAGGACTATGGAAGAAGCCGGGGGTATGGAATGTGGAAGAATTTAATCCGGACCCGTTCATGGAACAACTAAACAAACAAGGATTGCCGTGGCATGAGGTGTTTGATAAAGATTTGGAAGTATAAACTAAATGAAGAACTAAAAATGAAGAATTCAGCTGCACGGTGAAAGCATACCGAAAGGAAATTCTTCATTCTTCATTCTTCATTTTTAATTTAATTATAGATTATGCAAGTCGGAGATAAAGCGCCCGAAATACTGGGCATCAATGAAAAAGGCGAAGAAATCCGCCTCAGCGACTATAAAGGAAAAAAGATAGTTCTTTATTTCTATCCTAAAGATATGACTTCGGGATGTACGGCACAGGCCTGCAACCTGCGTGATAACTATTCTGAACTACGCAAAGCCGGTTACGAGGTAATTGGCGTAAGCGTAGATAATGAAAAGTCGCACCAGAAATTTATAGAGAAAAATAATCTACCCTTTCCACTGATTGCAGATACGGACAAGAAACTCGTAGAGCAGTTCGGAGTATGGGGAGAAAAGAGTATGTACGGACGTAAGTATATGGGTACTTTCCGCACCACCTTCATTATAAACGAAGAAGGGGTGATAGAGCGGATTATCACGCCGAAGGAAGTAAAAACCAAAGACCACGCCGCACAAATCCTATAATTTACGATTTGACTATTTACGATTTACGATTAAAGGTAACTCTTGTAAGGTAAACGGAAATCCCAAATTGCTAAATAGACTAATTTAAATCGTAATTCGTAAATTTGTAAATCGTAAATAAACTAATTTGAATCGTAATTCGTAAAATCGTAAACATAAAGATGGCAAAGAAAGACGAACTTAATTTTGAGAACGAAAATAAAATAGCACCAAGCGAAAAGCTGAAAGCTTTGCAGGCAGCTATGGACAAGATAGAAAAGAGCTTCGGCAAGGGTTCTATCATGAAAATGGGAGACGAAAGCGTCGAACAAGTAGAAGTAATCCCCACGGGCTCTATCGGACTGAATGTAGCACTTGGCGTTGGCGGCTATCCCCGCGGACGTATCATTGAAATTTATGGTCCGGAATCTTCCGGTAAAACGACTCTGGCTATCCATGCCATTGCCGAAGCACAAAAAGCAGGGGGCATTGCCGCATTCATTGATGCAGAACATGCATTCGACCGTTTCTATGCTGCCAAGTTGGGTGTAGATGTAGACAACCTATTGATTTCTCAACCGGACAATGGAGAACAAGCTCTGGAAATTGCAGAACAGCTGATCCGTTCTTCTGCAATCGATATCATCGTCGTGGACTCTGTAGCTGCTCTGACTCCAAAAGCAGAAATTGAAGGTGACATGGGTGACAATAAGGTTGGTTTGCAGGCACGTCTGATGTCTCAGGCATTGCGTAAACTGACAGCAGCCGTAAGCAAGACACGTACCACATGTATCTTCATCAATCAGCTGCGTGAAAAGATTGGCGTTATGTTTGGTAATCCTGAAACAACTACTGGTGGTAATGCCTTGAAGTTCTATGCTTCGGTACGTCTGGATATTCGCGGAAGCCAGGCTATCAAGAACGGTGACGAAGTATTAGGCAAGCAGACTAAAGTAAAAGTAGTAAAGAACAAAGTGGCACCTCCTTTCCGTAGAGCAGAATTTGATATCATGTTCGGTGAAGGTATTTCCCGCGCCGGTGAAATCATTGATTTGGGTGCAGATTTAGGTATCATCAAGAAAAGCGGTTCCTGGTTCAGCTATAATGAAACGAAACTGGCACAGGGACGTGATGCAGCCAAACAAGTGGTTGCCGATAATCCGGAACTGGCAGAAGAACTGGAAGGATTGATTTTCGAGGCACTTAGAAAGGACAAATAATTTCACAATAAAGGGGGAACCGGAATCGGCTCCCCCTTTTCAACAAACTATTTACACCTATCAGCAGATGGCCTCATTCTAGGTCTTCCAAACGCTTTTCAAGCATCTCCATGCTTTCCTCAAATCGTTTCCAGGTATCAGCATCCATCTGTTTCTTTAAATATTCGCTATCTTTCAACTTACCTAAGTCTTTCAAACTTTTCAATCCTTTCAGGCTTTCCAGACTTTTTAAGCTTTCCAGACTCTTTAAACCTTCCAAGCCTTGTAAACCCTCTAATCCTTGCAAGCTCTCTAATCCTTGCAGACCATTCAAAACGCCCAAATCGGCCAAATCAAGAGTACCATCTACGATACGATATACATTCCCTCCCTCATTCATACTTGTATTCTGATACATCATGATATTCTGAATATCCTTTAAAGTCATTTCGCCTTCCAGATAAACAAACTTCAAGTTGGCAGCACCATCAATAATCATAATCAGCTCTTTTACTTTATCCCCTTTCCTATTGATATAAAATTCGGAACTGGATACGGTGCCTTTCTGCTTCATCAGCAACTCATACTTAGAGGACTGCACCAATGCACGCAAATCCTTACGCATGTCTTTCTTGATATTGCTATCCATCGTAGAAAGAATCTGCACACAATCCAATTTACCGGATACCTTTCCTATATAGATATCTTTCGTGAACAGGTTAGGATTCATTTCAATCATCGCCTTTGAGATATAAACGGAGGAGACGCCCTTCATATCATTGTAGGTGTTGAATATATTTTTCTGCGCCTGGCAGAGCAGGGGTAACATCAGCAACACACCTGCCAATAAAATCTTGTTGAGTTTCATAATCATTTATCTTTGTATTTCTTTTTTTATTTCCTGATTTACTTTCTTCATATCAACCTGCGTCTCCTTCACCTGAGCAATGCCTTGGTTCAGATTGGTGGAAACTTCCATCAAAGTAGCTTGCAGCACCTGATAGGCTTCTTCCGGATCAGAGAATGTATCTTGCGGTGTAGGCGGACACACCCCTCTTCCGAGATTTTCGACCCCATATCCTATGCCGATAATCACTAATATGGTAGCTGCAACACTTCCAATCCAACGCCAGTTGCGTTTGGACTTGTTAGGACTGAAGAACCGTTGCTCTTCCTCAGCCTTTTCATCAATCAGCAGGCTTAGTTTATCCCCCAGCCCCTCAGGAACTTCCACATCTCTATCTGCGTCTTGGTAAAGGCTAAGAAAAATTTCTTTATCCTTCTGCAGATATTCAGGTACTTCCGTTGTTCTGAAATAATCTCTCAACGCCTCTTCCTGGCTCTCGGTAGTGTTCCCCTCGTAAAACTCGGCGAGCAGCCTTTCAATTTCCTCGACTTTCATAGTTATTCCATTTATTAAATTCCTCACGTATTCTTTTCCTTGCCCGGGACAGCAGTACACGAACATTTGTAGAATTCAACCCGGTCACTTGTTCTATCTCTTCGTAAGAGCATCCTTTGACGTCACGCAGGTTCACAATCCGTTGCTGCTGTTCGGGCAAGTGGGCAATGATATCTTTTACTTGCCGTACTTCGTCGCGCACTTCCAGGTTATCATTTTGAGAAACATCCTGCGCAGCAGTTAATTCTACCGTCTGCCTGGATAAGACATATTTTCCTGAACGAAGCAAATCAAAGCACATATTCTTAACCAAAGTGACACTGAACGCTTCCGGATTGCTGATAACCGTCAATCCTTCTCGTTTATCCCATAGCTTCAGATAGGCTTCCTGAACCAGATCCTCCGCATCGGCCGCATTCTCCAGTAGCCGATAGGCTACACAGTACAGCTTGCGGTGGTAAGGCAGAAACTCATTTTTAAAACTTTCAGCATCCATGGGCTTTTTCTGTATCTCAATCCTGTTTATTTGTTGTATCTATTTGTTAGACGTAAAAGGACGGAACTTTGTTACAAAGAAAATAAAAAAAATCGCCCCTACAAAACTTATCAGTTTGCAGGAGCGAAACCTTAACGCCCGGACAAAGTCTCTCCGGGCTCCACATATAAATCAGATTATGCCAATACCGGCACCAGATATTTAGTCAACAAGTAACCGCCACCTACCAACCATATGTAAAGTAAAAAAGCCAAAACAAACGGTTTGGCACCGGCTTGCTTGAATTTATCAATACTGGTATCAGTACCCAATGCCGTCATAGCCATTGTCAACATAAAAGTATCTATATATTCAATCGCCCCATTTAGAGGAATTTCTTTCACTGTCTCCGCACCTGTCAAATATTGCAAAAGAGAGTTCAGACAAATAATTCCAATAAAACCAAAAGCAAACCAAGGAATAGTAATCTTGCTTTTCACTGCCTTACCTTCAGCATCCACTCTCTTACGCCCTGCCAAGGCAAAACTCATTATAACCAATACAGGAGCCAGCATCATCACACGTATCATTTTTGTAATAGTCGCCGGTCCGGCAATGCCCAATGCATCCGTAGGGTCCATTGCATTACCCGCACCCGCCACGTGAGCAACTTCATGCAAAGTACTACCCGTATAAATAGCAACTCCCATATTACTTAAACCATCAAGTAGTCCGGCACGATACATAATTGGATATAGAAACATAGAAATCGTACCGAAAATAACAACAGTAGACACGGCAATAGCCGTTTTATGCCCTTCACACCTTACTACAGGTTCGGCACCCAACACTGCCGCCGCACCACAAATGGCACTGCCCGTAGAGGTCATCAATGCCGTATCCTTGTCTATCTTCAACAATTTGCCCAACCAGATACCCAGAAAAATTGTACCAGCCACTACAATGGTATCAATAACCACGGCAGGCAGACCGACTTCTGCCACCTGCGTCAGCGTCAGACGAAAGCCATACAGCACAATGCCTGCACGTAGTATTTGCTTAGTACAGAACTTTATACCCGGCACCCATGTCTCCGGCAAATGATTACGTAAGCTATTGGCGTATACCATACCCAAGATGATACCCACAATTAGCGGACTAAAAGAAAGACTTTTTACGAAAGGAATCTCAGCTATATAAAAAGCTGAAAAAGAAAATAAGGCAATCAGCAGAATGCCATGCAAAGTATTACCTCTGTTACCACGACTAAACATAAAGTTAAATTTAGTATTTATAATGTTTGTTTTTTAACTGGCGCAAAGGTACGTCATTCACATTTTCTATCCTATTTAAATCTCATTATACATGATAACAGAAAGTAATAGCCAAGCAAAAATCACCCCACTATTCACTACAAAGCACTTCACATTTTAAAATTAATGTGCACAGATAACACTTGCAAAATTACAGTTTACTTCCATTATGCATTGCAAACTGCATGAAAACTTGCGCCAATCCTCCTTCTTGCCCTTGCTGCTGCACAAAGCTGAAATCACGGAGCATAGGCATGTCTTTCACTTCAACCACACGGAAAATACCAGAAGCCAATTCACGACTGATGGAACGTATAGAGACAATCCCCATACAATTTGCATTTTCAAGGAAAAGCTTAATGCTTTCCGTACTGCCAAGGTACATCAACACCTGGAGTGAAGAAAGCTTAATGCCACATTGACTCAAACCTCGCTCTATCAAATCAAGCGTACCGGAGCCACGTTCACGAAGTACTAAAGGAATACTCAGCATATCCTTGGAAGTAATCTCTTCCGGTAATGACAACTTGCTTTTAGTGTGCACCACAGCCACAAGTTCATCATCCAAGAAATGAGAATATTTCAGATTTGGCAAACGAAAAACGCCCTCTACCAGCCCTAAGTCTATGCGATGCTCCTGTAAAGCAGCTTCTATCTCACGTGAATTACCATTCATCAGCGAAAGGTTTACTTGCGGGAATTTCTTAATGAAGCTGGCAAGCAACGGAGGCAAAACATATTGGGCAATTGTAGTACTGGCCCCCAAACGCAGTTCTCCCGTATATTCATTATGCAGCAGATGCATTTCATATTCCAGTCGCTTGTAATCTTCCAAGATACGGCCACAATGCTCCAGCAGCAACTTACCAGCTTCCGTCAAGCTGATTTTACTACCTTGCCTATCAAACAGACGCGCCTGATAGGTACTCTCCAACTCTTGTATATGCTTTGTTATGGCAGGCTGACTGACAAACAACTCTTGCGAAGCTTTCGTGAAACTCAGATTCTTCGCCACAGATTGAAATACTTTTAATCGAAAATCAGACACGGAGTTAGTGATTAAGGATTAATAATAGGTGATTAATAACAGGACTATTCCAATTCTTCGGCTTTAATGCCTAACGCACGCATCATGGAATAACCTAACAAATCCCATTTACAACCAAGAGGACAAGCAGGTTCATCCATATTGAAAAGAAAAATTTCTTTCGATTTTTCCGGATCAGCTTCCCTTAGATGCTCCTCAAGAACCTCCATAAGTTTAACACCGTAATCATCTATAAACGGAACCAGCATAAGACGCTTCACATCAGCAGAATCAAGTGCTATATTCAGCAGATCAAGATAGAGGTTCGCCCGGGAAACAAGTCCCTCAGAAGAAACAGAAATGAATGAAAACTCACCTAACTGATTCGTAAATCCCACCCCATTTAAGTCTTTATTTAAATCTGCGGGATCACAATGAAGCAATTTATCAGTCTGCCCATCATGTACAAAAAGCACTCCGATATTGTTTTCTTTATCACGAACACCAGAATCAAGTGCCAGATAAGAAGCCCATTCTTCCACATAGATATTTTGCAAGGGACGTCCCAACTGCAATTCAAAGTATTTCTTTAAGTCCTTAACCACATCATTGAAATATGCTACATCCACCAGTACCACATTCTCTGCGAGTTCTACATTTTCTGCCATAATCTGCTCTATTCTATTTTTAAGGGATAAAGATACGATAATCCTTTTAACCCAGCATGAAAACTATTCAAAAATTTCCCGATATAAACCAAATAAAAAGTTGAGATTTACTCTTTTATATTTACATATGACTTGAGACGTTATTTGAGGTACCCTCAGTCGTTATGCAAGGGTATCTCAGTCGTTAAGTGAGGGTACCTCAGCCGTTATGTGAGGGTACCTCAGCCGTTATGTGAGGGTACCTCAGCCGTTATGTTAGACTCCTTCTTTTTAAACACCTAATATACAACATATTACAAATCAACATCTTTAACTTTTTTCCAAAAATCGGAATCTTCGAACAGAAAGGAATAGTAATTTATCTTTAAATTCATAACCAACTATGCACTTTTGAAGTAACCTTGCCGCTATCTCATCTTAGTTTCGGCAGAAGTTATATAAATCCCGCAATGCCACACAGTCATTTTGTCATTATTATTCATTTACCAACTGCAATTTTGTCATAAATAGGCTATTGGCAAATCTTTTGCGCCCCCTTAGGTGTTATTGAAAATGAAAAATAGAAAGGAGATATAAGATATGAACTTTAACAATTTTACCATTAAATCGCAAGAGGCTGTGCAAGAAGCACTGAACCTGGCCAAAAGCCGTGGACAGCAAGCTATCGAACCAGTTCATGTAATGCAAGGAGTAATGAAGGTAGGCGAAAACGTCACTAACTTCATCTTTCAGAAGCTGGGCATGAATGGTCAACAGGTTGCACTTGTACTTGACAAACAAACTGACTCTTTGCCCAAAGTTTCGGGTGGAGAACCTTACTTAAGTCGCGAGACAAATGAGGTATTCCAGAAAGCTACCCAATATTCCAAAGAAATGGGTGACGAGTTTGTTTCACTGGAGCATCTGCTGCTGGCATTGCTCACTGTAAAAAGTACCGTTTCCACCATCCTGAAAGATGCAGGAATGACGGAGCGTGAACTTCGTAATGCCATCACCGAGTTGCGTAAAGGAGAAAAAGTGACTTCACAATCCAGCGAAGACACCTATCAGTCACTTGAAAAGTATGCTATCAACCTGAACGAAGCCGCCCGAAGCGGTAAGCTCGACCCTGTTATCGGTCGTGACGAAGAAATCCGGCGTGTATTGCAGATTCTGAGCCGTCGTACCAAAAACAACCCTATATTAATAGGTGAACCGGGTACCGGTAAGACTGCCATTGTAGAAGGTCTTGCCCATCGTATTCTGCGCGGTGATGTACCTGAAAACCTGAAGAATAAACAAGTATATTCACTGGATATGGGAGCATTGGTTGCCGGTGCTAAATATAAAGGTGAGTTCGAGGAACGCTTGAAAGCTGTTATTAATGAGGTGAAAAAATCAGAAGGAGACATAATTCTCTTTATTGATGAAATCCACACTTTGGTTGGTGCCGGAAAAGGTGAAGGCGCTATGGATGCCGCCAACATCCTGAAACCTGCACTGGCTCGCGGCGAACTGAGAAGTATCGGTGCAACTACCCTCGACGAGTATCAGAAGTACTTTGAAAAGGACAAAGCATTGGAACGCCGCTTTCAGATAGTGTATGTCAATGAACCGGATACGCTGAGTACCATCTCCATCCTGCGTGGTCTGAAGGAGCGTTATGAAAATCACCACCATGTACGGATTAAAGACGATGCCATCATTGCTGCTGTGGAGTTGAGTAATCGTTATATCACAGACCGATTCTTACCGGATAAGGCTATCGACCTGATGGACGAAGCCGCTGCTAAATTACGTATGGAAGTAGATTCCGTACCGGAAGAGTTAGATGAAATTTCCCGCAAGATCAAACAGCTGGAGATTGAGCGCGAAGCTATTAAACGTGAAAACGATAAACCGAAACTGGAACAAATCGGCAAGGAACTTGCCGAACTGAAAGAACAAGAGAAATCGCACAAAGCGAAATGGCAAAGTGAAAAGACATTGGTCAACAAGATACAACAGAATAAGGTTGAAATCGAAAACCTTAAATTTGAAGCTGATAAGGCGGAACGTGAAGGTGACTACGGCAAAGTAGCCGAAATCCGTTACGGTAAGCTACAAGCTTTGAATAAGGAAATCGAAGATACTCAAAAAGAACTTCACATGATGCAAGGCGATAAAGCTATGATTAAGGAAGAAGTAGATGCTGAGGATATTGCAGATGTTGTATCCCGCTGGACAGGTATTCCGGTCAGCAAGATGTTGCAAAGTGAAAAAGACAAATTGTTGCATCTGGAAGATGAGCTCCACCAGCGTGTGATTGGCCAGGACGAAGCTATCGAAGCTGTCGCTGATGCTGTACGCCGCAGCCGTGCCGGTCTGCAAGATCCAAAACGCCCGATTGGTTCGTTTATCTTCCTCGGTACTACCGGTGTTGGTAAGACGGAACTTGCCAAGGCTCTTGCCGAGTTCCTCTTCGATGACGAGTCTATGATGACACGTATCGATATGAGTGAATATCAGGAAAAGCATAGCGTATCTCGTCTAGTCGGAGCGCCTCCGGGATATGTAGGTTACGATGAAGGTGGCCAGTTGACCGAAGCTATCCGACGTAAGCCCTATTCAGTCGTACTGTTCGACGAAATAGAGAAAGCACATCCGGATGTATTCAATATCTTACTTCAGGTATTGGACGACGGACGTCTGACGGATAACAAAGGACGTGTGGTAAATTTCAAGAATACCATCATTATCATGACATCTAACATGGGTAGTGCTTATATCCAAAGTCAGATGGAAAAACTGAATGGTGCCAACAAAGAGCAGGTAATTGAGGAAACGAAGAAGGAAGTGATGAATATGTTGAAGAAAACTATCCGCCCGGAATTCCTGAACCGTATCGACGAAACAATCATGTTCCTGCCATTGACCGAAAGCGAAATCAAGCAGATTGTGGTACTTCAGATAAAAGGTGTACAAAAGATGCTTGCCCAAAATGGCGTGGAATTGATATTGACGGAAGGAGCTATAGAATTCCTGACAAAAGTAGGATATGATCCGGAGTTTGGTGCTCGTCCTGTAAAACGGGCTATCCAACATTACTTGCTGAATGACTTGTCGAAGAAACTGTTATCTCAGGAAGTAGATCGTAGCAAACCGATTACAGTAGATGCCAGCGGTGAAGGGTTAGTATTTAAAAATTAAACCTAAAAAACGGAGATAAAAAAGGCTGTCTTGTTAGTTCTGAAGTACATTTCATCCAGAAACAAGACAGCCTTTTTCTTATTTTATAGCGAGCTGCTTAACAACTGGTGTGGATAAGGGATGCGTCACAACCAACACATAATCTCCTGCACATGGCAAATCGAAAGAAATATTTTCTCCTTTCGCCTGCTTTACATCGATCACCTTTCCCCGGATATGGTATAAACAAAGCGTAGCGTTAGGCAACACTCCGCCCACATATATCTTACCAGCAGTTTTATCTACCTGTACTGTTACGCTCTTATGTTCTTCCATCTTATCATTGCCAACCTCAAGTTCCCCCTCAAGGCAGTAAATTCATAATAAAAAAGCGTGGGAACTGTTGTTATTATTGTACCTGGGGCTCTGGACTGCCACTATTCAAATAATATACAACAACCCACGCTCCGAACTATATATACATGTGCATATACAACAGAGCATGAACGTTTGTTGTCTATTATCCTTGAATAGCGTGAAATTGTCCAGATTTCAAGTACAAGATAATATAAAACGCTTTTATCTATAATTATCCTTCAATTATTGTAAAGGGAGGCCACTACCTACCCTGCATTTCAGGATGGCAACAAAGGTAGAAAAAAAGTAGTCAAAATTAAAGCTACAGCATAAAAAAAAGCGAATTATCCGAGAAGTCCCGCATAATCCGCTTTTCTATGAAAAGAATAGCTTGTTTTTAAATTTATTCTTCTGTTTTTTCTTCAGTAGCTTCAACTTCTGCAGCCTCTTCGAAATCAGTCATTCCGCAAGTAACTAACAGGTTGTACCAGGAAATAAGTTTTTTGATATCCGTCACATATACACGGTCGCGATCGAAAGTAGGCAGAACCTCTCCCAAATAAGTACGAAGGTCATCAGCAGTAGCTTTTTTCAGATCCATCACTACAGCTGCACCGTTTTCTTTCTCTTTCATGGCAAGTAATACATCTTTCAAAGGCACATCGTCCGTATCCGTATACATGGCAATATCGCCCAAAGATATTATTTTCTCGTTACCATAAGCAGGGAAACGTTTCTTGTCTGTAAGTGATTCTACAATCAACATATTTCTACCTTGTGAAATGAGTTTATACAATCCCGGTTTACCGGAGATAGACAAAATAGTCTTCAACATAGTATATTCTATTTTTTATTAGTAATATTTTATTTTTTCGGTGGGCAAAGGTAAGCAATATTTTTAGATAGAGAAGTTATTAGTGCTAAAACCTGCGGAATTAACGGAGTTTCACCGTCGTTTACAATTACAAAATCAGCCTGGATACGCTTATCTTCATCACTCATCTGGCTACGAACACGACGTTCCACTAATTCCCGCGGAGCAGTATCACGCTGCATGGCACGGGCTATACGGATTTCCTCGGGTGCATATACCATAATTACGGCATCTACTTCACCTGCAAATCCGGCTTCAATCAGAATTGCAGACTCCATTCCTACTATCGGATACGCATCGTATCGCTTTACCCATTGATAAAAATCATCCCGCACCCGTGGATGAATAATACCGTTTACAGTACGGATATGTTCGGGGTTACCAAATATATAGGAAGCAAGCACGGTTTTATTCAACTCTCCACCGGTATAAATATCTTCTCCCAGTAAAGCTATCAGTTCCCGGCGAATCAAAGAGTCCGAAACAGTCAAGCGCTTGGATTCAATATCCGAGATATAAACAGGGACACCCATCACTTCCAGTAGTCGGGAAACTACACTTTTTCCACTACCGATTCCACCAGTTATACCTATCTTAATTGCCATAATCAGGGGATACTTGCTCAATTAGGAAATCTACCTGCTCCGGACTGATACGTATCTGGTTTACGCCTTTCGGCACTGATCTTAATTTCACCGTATACTTATCCGAACCTAACTTCAGAAGTTCCTCATAAGAAACATTGATATGAAAATCACTTGCTGTTATTTGGCGGAAATGACTCAAACCAACCTGGAAAGTAACATTCACTTTTGATGGAAATGCACGCAATACTTTACCTGCAGGAAAGTTAACACCCCTCAAAGGAACTTCCACAGTCTTCTCCGTATAAATATCCACAGGAAAAATCATCTCCACAGAAGCTGGCACAAACTTAACCCCCTTCTGAGCAAGCAAAGGAATTTGCCTCTTCAGCGTATCAGAGACATCTTCAAATTTCACCGTCTTTGTATAGGCAATGGTTATCGTATCCAGTACGCCGGCAGGTGCGTAGGCTAATACAGAATCAGGTGTACAAATTGTATCGGAAATATAATACTGGCGTCCGGCACCCACTGTTCCTTGTAACTTTACCGGAACTAATTTGGAGTCTCCGGTAGAATAGATATACTCTAACGTATCAGGTTTCACGGAAAGCAATTTTGTAGATACGTTCAACTGGTTGAGCAATCTTTTCTCAAACTGCGAAGAATAAATACGTACATGGTTATCCTTCCCTTTATAATCAGAAAAATCCAGAGTAATAGGGAAAAAGCTCTTTCCAAGCATATAGTTAAGTAATACCGTACCTTTATCTTTCACCCGAATATGCAGTTCGGAAGGAGGTTCAGAAGTTATAACAATATTATTAGGAACTCCTTTCAGACGTACCGGAATGGAGAATTCCGTTTCATAATCATTATTTAATGTCTGAAGCAGCCAGAAACCACTGGCAATGAAGAAGAAGAATAAAAAAATTAAGAACTCTCTGCTCTTATCACTGAGCAGAAAGTCCTTAATTTTTCTCGCTGTTTTTAAATATATGCGTTTTATGTTCCTACGATCAATCATAGGCTCACTATTCAAATTTATTTAGCAGCCTGATTGCTGTTAGCATCTGCAGCTGCTGCAAATATAGAATTCTTATCAATTCTAATCTTAACATTAGAAGCGATTTCAAGTACTATATCATTATCATTAATCTCTTTGATAACACCATGAATACCGCCGGCAGTAATCACTTTTTGGTTTACCTGAAGCGATTTGCGGAAGTTTGCAATTTCTTTTTGCTTTTTGTTTTGTGGACGAATCATGAAAAAATACATGATAGCAAACATGGCAATCAGAAGAATCCACATCATGCTACCACCACCAGGGGCTGCGGCAGGAGCTTGCAAGAATACGGTCATTAAATTCATAAATTATTCGTTTTTAGTTTTTAATACTCAACAAAGATATCAGTTTTTAGCCAACTTACCTTCTTTTTTTAATTGATTAACTATTCCGTCTAATGTACCATTTACGAAACTTCCGCTCTTTATTGTACTATAGACTTTAGCAATCTCTACATACTCATTTAACGAAACACTCACAGGAATGTTCGGAAAACTCAGAATTTCCGCTAATGCACATTGCATTATTATCACGTCCATAAAGGCTACACGATCCAAATCCCAATTACGAGTATTCTCACTGATCAGATGACGATAGTAGTCGCAGTTCAAGATAGCACGACGGAACAAACGACGAGCAAACTCCTGGTCTTCCTCATCTTTAAACTCAGGCAGCAAAGTCTGGTTAGCACCATTCTTTTCCTCAAAACGTTTGATTGTCTTCAGAACAAAAGTATCTACGATTTCTTTGTCATCATTCCAGTAAAGACTCTGGTCTTCCAACAAAGTATCCAATGCTTCGTTATTAAAAATAAATGCTTTATAAAGCTTTCTCCATAATTCACGGTCTGTTTCATAAGACTTATCAGGCGAAGCCATATACTCCTTATATATATCAGAAGTTATAATCTTCTCATACAAGCCCTTGATAAAGTCTTCATCATTTGTCCACGACCGTTTTTGGTTGGCAGCAAAGTCAAGCAACTGCTTATTCACTTCCAATTGAGAAACGAACTTGTTTTCTACGAATTTCATGTTGGGATACAACTCCTCTGCGGTCGGAGCTAACTTGGCTTTTGCCGCATCAATGCGTTTTTGTGCGTAAGTCGTCAGAGCCACCATCAGCATCAGCAAATAATTATAAAGGTCATACGCTTTCGAAAGACTAAAGAATAATTCTTTCTCCGCTGAGTCTAAATTTTTACTGCCATTCTGATAATAAGCATATACAATCTGTATAATCTTAAGACGAATAAGAACTCTGTTAATCATAAATCTATTAATCAATACTGTTGTTAACGAGTTGCAAAAGTAGACATTTTTAATGAGTTTACGCAAATAAATCACATTTTTTAATGCAGATATTCATTATCCGGGCTTTTTCTTTTGACAGTTTAAAAAAAATCGTCATTTTTGAAGCCAATTACAACAAGAAACCTAAAATATGGAAGACTTAAAGAAAAAAGGAGCGGACATGAACGATAAGGAGATTGTATTCTCCAAATCCATTAAAGCAGGTAAACGAATCTACTATCTGGATGTAAAAAAGAACAGAAAAGATGAAATGTTTCTTGCAATCACTGAAAGCAAGAAAGTGGTGATCGGTGAAGGCGAAAATGCACAGGTAAGTTTTGAGAAACATAAGATTTTCTTATATAGGGAAGATTTTGAAAAGTTCATGAACGGTCTGAATGAAGCTATTAATTTCATAAACCAGAAAGAAATGCTGGAAGTTATAGGCGATATGAATGCAAAAGCAGATGCAGAGAATGTTATAGATACAGATGCCGATGCAAATATAGAAGCAGCACTGGAGGCTATAGCTGAAATGAATGAAAAAGGTATGGAATTGGACGGAGAAATCGAGATTGATATAGATTTTGAAGAGCCAACTCTTTGATAATTCAAAAAGAAGCTGTACTTTTGCACCGCTTTTTGCAACATTGTGTGGTAACCCCACATCGTGCGATGGTGAATTAAGCAACAGAACAACTTAATTTAGAGTAACACAAAAAATTAAAGAAATGAAATCAATTGAAGTAAAAGGTACTGCAAGAACTATTGCAGAACGTTCTTCGGAACAAGCAAGAGCTTTGAAAGCTATTCGTAAAGACAACGGTGTACCATGCGTACTCTACGGAGGAGGTGAAAACATTCACTTCACTGTACCTGCTGATGGTCTGCGCAACTTGGTTTACACTCCGCACATCTACGTAGTTGACCTCGTAATCGATGGCAAGAAAGTAAACGCTATCATGAAGGATATTCAATTCCACCCGGTAAAAGATACTATCCTGCACGTTGACTTCTATCAGATTGACGAATCTAAACCCATCGTTATGGAAGTTCCGGTACAGATGGAAGGTTTGGCAGAAGGTGTTAAGGCCGGTGGTAAGCTGGTATTGCAGATGCGTAAACTGAAAGTGAAAGCTTTATATAACGTTATTCCTGAGAAACTGACTATAAATGTTGCTCACTTGGGTCTGGGTAAGACTGTTAAAGTCGGTGAGTTAAACTTCGAAGGTTTGGAATTGATGAACGCAAAAGAAGCTGTTGTATGCGCTGTTAAGCTGACTCGTGCTGCAAGAGGTGCCGCTGCTGCTGCAGGCAACTAATTAGTTCTTTCGTAAGAAGACATATTCCGGAACGCGGGTTAACGCAGAAGACGCAGATTACATTAATCCGCGAACGCTGCGATAATCCGCGTTCCTCGTTTACTATTATTCTCATAGCATAACTATTTATAGCTTATAGTTTTCTAAAAACATTATTCAGAAACATGAAATATTTAATTGTTGGATTAGGGAATATAGGTCCTGAATATCACGAAACCCGCCATAACATAGGTTTTATGGTAGTAGATGCATTGGCAAAAGAAGCAGGTGCAACTTTCAACGACGGACGTTACGGCTTTACCACTACCCTATCCGTCAAAGGACGCCAACTGTTATTACTAAAACCTTCTACATTCATGAACCTCAGCGGAAATGCCGTGCGTTACTGGATGCAGAAAGAAAACATTCCATTGGAAAATGTGTTAATAATAGTAGATGACCTTGCCCTACCTTTCGGAACTTTGCGCCTAAAAGGAAAAGGCAGCGATGCCGGACACAACGGTTTAAAACATATTGCTGCTATTCTGGGTACACAGAATTATGCCCGACTTCGTTTCGGTATCGGTAACGAATTTCCACGAGGCTGCCAAGTGGACTACGTGCTGGGACATTTTACCGAAGAAGATCAGAAAACGATGGATGAACGTCTGAAAACAGCAGGAGAGATCATCAAGAGTTTCTGCCTAGCAGGAATTGATATTACAATGAATCAATTTAATAAAAAGTAGTTGGTAGTTAACAACTAACTACTTCCTCCTAAAATAATTATGAGTGAAGCAAGAATAGATAAATGGATGTGGGCCGTGCGCATTTTCAAAACACGCACCATCGCTGCCGAGGCATGTAAGAAAGGCCGCATCAGCATCAATGGAGCATTGGCAAAGGCTGCTCGTACAGTGAAACCAGGCGATGTTATACAAGTGCGTAAACCACCTGTTACCTACTCTTTCAAAGTACTGCAAGCCATTGAGAAACGTGTCGGGGCAAAGCTCGTTGCAGAGATGATGGAGAATGTAACGACTCCCGACCAGTATGAATTATTGGAAATGAGCCGTGTCAGCGGCTTCATAGACCGTGCTAAAGGTGCCGGCCGCCCTACAAAGAAAGATCGACGGAATCTGGAGGAGTTCACTACTCCCGAATTTATGGATGATTTTGACTTTGATTTTGATTTTGAAGAAGAGTAAAAGAGAACACATTATATATTATGAGCGAAAAGAAGATAAAATGGGGATTCATTGGTTGCGGGGAAGTAACCAAACATAAAAGTGGTCCCGCCTTCCAAAAAGTAGAAAGTTCAGAAGTGATTGCTGTCATGAGCCGCGATGGCGCCAAAGCCAAAGCTTATGCTCAGGAAAGAGGTATTCCAAAGTGGTATAATGATGCTCAGGAACTGATTGATGACGAAGATGTGAATGCCATCTATATCGCCACTCCACCTTCTTCGCACGCCACCTATGCCATCATGGCAATGAAAGCAGGTAAACCTGTTTATATAGAAAAGCCTATGGCGGTAACATACGAGGAATGCTGCCGTATCAACCGTATCTCAAACGAAACAGGAGTTCCTTGTTTTGTGGCTTATTATCGCCGTTATCTTCCCTATTTTCTGAAAGTAAAGGAATTAGTAGAGAATGGAACGATTGGCAATATTATCAATATACAAATCCGCTTTGCCCAACCTCCCCGGGACCTGGACTATAACAAAGAAAATCTTCCGTGGCGAGTACAACCGGATATTGCCGGAGGTGGCTATTTCTATGATTTAGCTCCACACCAGATTGATTTATTACAAGATATGTTCGGTTGCATCCTGGAAGCTAATGGATACAAGAGTAATCGTGGCGGACTCTATCCGGCCGAAGATACTTTAAGTGCATGTTTCCAGTTCGACAGTGGATTAGTAGGTAGTGGTTCCTGGTGTTTTGTAGCACACGATTCTGCACGTGAAGACCGCATTGAAGTTATCGGAGATAAGGGAATGATTTGTTTCTCCGTATTTACTTATGATCCCATCGCCCTGCATACGGAAAAAGGAAGAGAAGAAATTCCGGTTGCAAACCCTGAGCATGTACAACAACCACTTATTCAAGCCGTTGTAGATCATCTTTTAGGTAAATCCATTTGTACCTGCGACGGAGCAAGCGCAACGCTCACAAACTGGGTAATGGACAAAATACTTAATAAACTTTGATACTAATATTAAGTATTGGATATGATGTGCTGAGAATCATATAATAAAGAATCACAAGCCGCTACCCAATACTTAATATCCAAGACCTATCACAGTTCTTTCTTCACTGCCTCAATCAACTCATTATATTCAGCATCCGTCAAGTATACCTTTCCCGGATTCATCTGAAATGTACCACCATAATCAGGACCATCTACATACTTCGGTGCAAGATGGAAATGCAAGTGTGATAATTTATCGGAATATGCACCGTAATTGATCTTTTCAGGATTAAAAGCTTTCTGCATAGCACGGGTTACGCGAGTAACATCTTCCATAAAAGCATTACGGTCTTCATCACTCAATTCATTCAAATCATTGACATGGTCTTTATAAGATACAAGACAACGTCCTCTGTAGGTTTGCTCTTTAAACAAAAATACGCGGGATACACTCAATTCAGCAAACTCAATCATCAGATTGTGCAGAGTCTCATTATTCTGACAATACAAACATTCTTTCGGATCACTTTTCATGATATTCTTGATTTATTATTTATGTTTACGGAGCAAAGATAAACTTTCTATCTTTATTCCATGTCGACATTTTCATTCTTTTGTCCCACTAATTTATACACATCCGCATTTTCCCCTACTACCCAGACCACGTCATCCTCCATAAACGGTTCATGCGGGTCGGGCGCGTGCAAAGTTTCCTCTCCTCTCTCCACGCCTACAATAAGACAATGATACTGCTCACGAATACCGGATTCACGCAGCGTCTTACCTAAAAATATGGAGTGGGCATCTACACGGAACTGACGCAAAATCATCTCACTCTTTTCAACTACATCTGTTTCTAAGATTGCTACTTTCTCCATCTCCGAACTAAACTGGTTCAGCTCTTCATCCGTACCTATAACCTGTATTTTATCTTCCGGGAAAAGACGCACGGAAGCTCCCGGTATATTAATTCTCTTCCTTCCACGGAGAATAGAGGCTACATGTATACCATATTTCTTTCCGAAATTGAGTTCTGCAAGTGTTTTTCCTGCCCATGCCGACTCCCCAGGTACTTCAAAATCCGTCAGGTGCAGATCGCGGGATAGCAGACGTCCGGCATACTCCGGCTTTTTCTCACCCATATATTCAGCACGCATATCACGATAACGAAGATTCTGAAAAAACTTCCGTTCTATCATGATAGACTGCTTCTTCAGTTGGCGGGATAATATCATCATTATAACCAGTAAAACCGCTACCCCCAGCAACAGGCCGACAGAAACTTTAAACAAACCGGATATCACAAACATTACAAATGAAACAGCTATCAATATACGGATAACAATAGTTGCCACCAGCGGTGCACGATTCCCCCGGCTATCATTCCATAAAGTAACGAACTCAGCAGAATGATTCTTTTTAATCATAATAGCCCGCAAGAAAGGTGAGATAAACAAAATGATCACCACTGCTACAAGCAATCTTCCCCAGATACCGGGTATATGTTCCAGAAACAACGGAACAAGAAAGCGGAAAGCCAAAGCAACTACTGCAATGCTGACTATGGAATAAACAATCGTAATTCGCGTCAAAGCCAGAATAAGTTTCTTCCATAAACTCTCATGATTCATGGTCTGAGAACCGGAAGAATAATGCAACAAAAAGTTTTTCCATTTGGCTGGCAAATGCGTATCAACGAAATTAGAGGCCGGTTCGGCAAAACGAATCATATAAGGGGTGAGGAAAGTAGTAATAACCGAAACCGCTACTACAATGGGATATAGAAAATCACTCGTCACATGGAGAGATACACCCAAAGATGCTATAATAAAAGCAAACTCACCAATCTGAGTCAGACTGAAACCACACTGCATAGCCGTTTTCAAAGGTTGCCCTGCCAGCAGAACTCCCAATGTACCGAATAAGGATTGCCCCAAAATTACTGCCAAGGTGATCACAATAATCGGAAGCGCATACTCCACAATCATGCCAGGATCAACCATCATACCTACCGACACAAAGAATACAGCTCCAAAAAGATCCTTCACCGGCTTTACCAACCGTTCAATACTCTCCGCTTCTACCGTTTCGGCCAAAATAGAACCCATGATAAAGGCACCGAAAGCTGCGGAAAATCCTGTACGGGCAGCCATTACCACCATTCCGAAACAGAGGCCCAGCGAAACGATAAGCAATGTTTCTTCACTCATCAATTTGCGACAACGTTTCAGTAATTCCGGTATCAGATAGATGCCTACCACAAACCAAAGTATCAGGAAGAAGAGAAGTTTTCCAATACTTTCCAGCATTTCCGATCCTTCGAAATTATGCCTCACTGCCATGGTAGACAGCATTACCATCAGTACAATGGCAAGAATATCTTCCAGTATCAGCACACTAAGTACCAACCCCGTGAATTGTTTCTTGCGCATCCCCAGATCATCAAATGCCTTATAAATAATAGTTGTAGAAGACATCGCAATCATACCACCCAGGAAGATGCTATCCATACGTTGCCAGCCAAAGCCTGTACCTACAGTAATCCCCAAAAGGATCATACAAAATATAATGGTACAGGCAGCAATGATAGCTGCACCGCCCACTTTCACAATTTTCTTGAAGCTAAACTCCAGTCCCAATGCAAATAAAAGAAAGATTACACCAATATCTGCCCAGGTCTGGATATTCGCCGTATCCATCACAGAAGGGGTATATGGCATATGAGGACTCGCCAGGAAACCTGCCACTACATACCCCAAAACCAATGGTTGTTTCAGTTTCTTGAACAATAGCGTCATGACTCCTGCACAAATCAGTATCAACGCTAAATCATTTATCAAAGTAGCTAAATGTGACATATTATTTGTCCTTTCGTGTTTCTGCTGACAAAAGTAGCAATTTTTATAGCATAAATAATTGTTATGCCACAAACTTTTTTTCTTGCAACATTGTTGAATTAACAATCAATCATTCAAAACATATTATTATGGAAGAAAAGAAAGAAGTACGTGAAGAAAGAAATAAAGAGAAGTTAGCAAATGCTGATTGGGTCATGGCAGAATTTTATGCAACCTGGTGTCCGCATTGCAAACGAATGCAACCCATTGTAGAGGAATTTAAGAAATCAGTGAAAGGAATCCTTGAAGTGGTGCAAATTGATATCGACCAGGAAAGCGCGCTTGCTGATTTGTATACTATCGAAACAGTTCCTACATTTATATTAATAAGGAAAGGTGAACAACTTTGGAGACAATCAGGAGAAATGCCTCTCGAAAGGTTAGAGAAAACAGTGAAAGATCTTAAGCCCTAAAAATGATAGTGAGGGATATGTTCAAAATCCCATATCCCTCCTTCTAGTAATACTTATGGCCTGCTATCAGGCATTAAAGCGATTTCAATTTTATAAGCACCTGCAGATTCCGGCAACAGCACCTTTCCTTTGAAAGTTTTAAATCCAGCCCTCTTGACACTACAAGTATGCTCACCCGGAAATGTATGTAATGCATAAGATTCCGGTCCTAAATAAACAAAAGGTTCTCCATCTATTTCTACAACAGCATCCCTTAAAGCAATTCCACAAGGTGGTTTAATAGTACAGAGAGCGGTTTTCCCGATGGCATTGCAAGGTTCAAGCACCACTTTTGCCGGAGTATCCTTTCCTAAAACCACTTTCACCGTCTTTATTTTCAATCCACGAAGAATATACGTACCGGGAGATGCCCAAAAAGAACCGGACACGCCTGCGGTATATGCGACCAATGACATCGTTTCATCAATCAGTTCTACCTGCCCACCGGCATCCTCCTTATTTTCTTTCTCAAATATGATTTGCTGAAGTTTGGACGCATCACAAACAAGCAGATTCTCTTTATCCTTCTCTACAGTAAACACACCTCTGACCTGATAATGAGAATCAACTGAACGATATTCATAAGTGCCCACCGGCAGCATACCTGAAGCACGCATCCTCAACCTGTAACGGTTATCCCAGGAACCACCCGCATTCAATGGAATAAAATCCAGAAGAGGAATCCACATCTTCATATCCGGCGCCTTGCCTGTTACCCTGACCGGTGCACATTCAGAGTGAACGGTGTAATCAAAATAAACCGTTTTCGATTCTCCCTTTACATCAAATTTCTGAAAAGAAGTTTCTTTGTACATAGAATCTATCGTACAAGTATACTCACCATCAGGCAAATACACCTTAGAACCAGGTGCATAGGAACCTATTTTCAATCCATTTTGATTAAGCTGTATATTATACTTTATCCTTCTGGGAGCATTCTTCATTCCCAAAGTTATCCGAGTGAACGAAGGTAATATAACCTTTACCTCTACATTCTCTCTCACCTCAAAAGTATCAGCCATTGCGTACACAGAATCTCCACCAAAACACCAGTAAGAAGCTCCTTTAGGAACATAAATACTGGTTTTCCAAATACCGATTTTATTCTTGACAAGCGGTGAAGTATAAGTCAGCAAATGGCTAAGTTGCCCTGCAGAAGCGACAACCTGAGGCGAAACCCGGAACTCGACCTTTACATGTCTTGGAATATCAGGACAAGTCATTGATGCAGTTACAAGTTTAAACCCTTTAAAACTGATTTTTGTAGAAACATCCGTTTCATCCAAATTTATCAGGCCCTTACAATGGTAATGCCCATGAGAGATTATAAAACTCCCAGTTCCACTTACAGGTAAAGCAACTTCCGCTACTCCTTTTTTATCAGTAATAATATCAGTGGTTATATTAATCCCTTCACGTCTTCTTTCAACGTATCTAATATGAATTGATGCACTCACCAACGGATCTCCATCAATCCCCGTCAAATGAAAACTTTGGCATACTAGTTTTTCGTCGTTATCTCCAACCATAATGCGAATCTTAAAAGTGCTATATCCGTGTTTTATAAAAATATCCGGCCAAAGTTAAGGATATTTTTATTATCACAATTCGCCAACTCCCAAAAAAATTAATCTAATTGAAATTCTCCTTTATTCAAAGTAAGCTTTAAGCAACTCCCATCTAAGTTAAACGACTTTTTCTCACTATAGAAAGAATATATTCTCACCGTATTGAGAAGAAATACTCATCATATTGAGAAAAAGCTCTCACCCCATTGAGAAAATATTCTCAATACAATGAGAATAGCTGAGAAAAAGCAGAGCTGTTACCACTTAATATAGTAGCAAGAATCTTACTCCCAATCATACTTCTCCACATACGTGTCATACACAGGTTCTTCCTTGATTCCATGATTAAGGAAAATCTGACGAATGTGTTCCTGCTGGGTAGGAGTAGCAAGGCGTTCCTGGTTTTTGATGCGATAATACATATTTCTGCCAAGGAAAAAATAAATCTCGCGTTTAATGACAAGAGCTTCGGCATGCGGAATCTTATCCAGCAGATGAGTGATACCTGAGGCATAGCGTTTCATACGATCAGGTATAAAAAAGGAACAGGGTTCAACTTCCTGAGAAGCTGTGAGGGCAGGATTCACAACACAAACAACGGCGAGCTGCAAGGGAATGTAGGAGGTTACCAAGTAACGCAGACATTTGGCGGCGCGTGGACATTTTGTGTTAAAGCAATGAGCGAAGGCATAAGGTACCTCGCTGTAGTCAAAATCGGGTTTCATATTCTATTATAATAAAAACATTATTCAAATAAAGCTATATGCATCTAAAACGCACATATCAAAAAGCACTGACAAAGATAGAACTTGTTTTTCAAACTCTACAGTTGATTACTCAAATAATCCGTCAAGCTATCTTCACGCTCCAAACCAAACTTCTTACGCAAGCGGTAGCGAATGGTCTCGACACCACGAACGGAGATATTCAGTAAAGGAGCAATTTCCTTAGTTAAGAGATTCACCTTCAAATAGGCACACATCATGCGTTCATTATTAGAGAGATCGGGATGACGGGCATGAAGACGCTTCATTAAATTATTATGAATCAAATCGAATTGATCTTCGATACGCTTCAAAACTTCATCACTCTGGATATTGGAATCTATCTTGCTATTGATGACTAAAAGGAGTTGTTTGCCTTCGCGAGTTCCCTCTCCTCTCAACGAAGAAGCTACTTTGATGATCTCCGATTTAATCTCGGTCAGCATCTCATTTTTACGAACAAAGTTTTTCATCAGGTTGGCCATCTCCTGGCTTTTATGCTGAAGGTCATGTTCCAACTTTTCTTTTTCCAACTGTACAATCTGCTTTTCACGGCGGGCCTTTTCTGCTTCAAACTCCTTTTCCATCTCATGTAGTTCCTTATCTTTTTCTACAACTGCCTGCTCTTTTTTACGCTTCACACGAATATCATCCCAACGGTAGATATACCACAAGCTTTTTTACAAAAAACAAATAAAAAAAGAGATACATTCTTTGTAGAACATATCTCTTTTCTTTTGAGCCTCTTGTCGGATTCGAACCAACGACCCCGAGATTACAAATCACGTGCTCTGGCCAACTGAGCTAAAGAGGCGGGTGGGTAAGCTTACTATATCGCGCCGCTACAACCAACTACCTTTGCTGCGATCAAGCCCTGGAGGATTCGAAGGGAGCTGGCCGTATAGGACTTACCCGTTTTTCTTGTTTGCGGGTGCAAAGGTAGGCATTTTTATGAAACATGCAATACTTTGCCCAAACTTTTTTCAACTTTAACAAGAATACACGGGCTACAAACAATATTATTTATACCTTTGCGCCATTATTCCTAATGAAAGATGACAGAAAACAAAGGTTACTTGCAACGATATGCCATGTTGTTCGGCACTTACTTGGGCGGTTTTTGGATTTTGAAATTCATACTGTTCCCTCTGGGTATCACCGTACCATTTCTCTTTTCCATTTTTATAGGACTAACTTTATGCGTGCCCTTTATGGCGTATTATTACGTGCGCATGTACCGGAACATGGTATGTGGCGGGACAATAAGTTTTCTTCATGCATGGATTTTCACCGTATTTATGTATATGTTTGCCGCATTGCTTACGGCCGTGGCACATTATATATATATCCGCTTTATTGACCAAGGGTTTATATTGAATTCCTATGAAACGATGTTGAACTCCTGGGAAACCATGCTGAATAATCCTACATATAAAGCTGTGCCCGGCATTGACGCATATATTGAACAATTAAGGGAAGGCTTAAGCCAGGCGCGTTCACTGACTCCGATAGAAATCACGATGCAAATGATGTCGATGAATGTTTTTGTGGGATCATTACTTGCCATTCCCACCGCTTTGTTTGTTATGAAGCGCCCACCGGCAGACTCTATCGGAGGAAGATAAAATAAGAGATAGTGTATATAGAAAACAGTTTAATCGTAATATAGAAAGATGGATATTTCAGTTGTCGTTCCTTTGTATAATGAAGAAGAATCACTTCAGGAACTGTACGCATGGATTGAACGGGTGATGAAAACCCACGGCTTTTCATACGAAGTAATTTTCGTGAATGACGGAAGTACCGACCGCTCCTGGCAAATTATCGAAAAGCTGAGTCGAGAATCAGATGCAGTACATGGCATTAAGTTCCGCCGTAATTATGGCAAATCTCCGGCATTATATTGTGGCTTTGAAAAGGCACAAGGAGATGTTGTCATTACAATGGATGCAGATTTACAGGATAGCCCGGACGAAATACCCGAACTATACCGGATGATAACAGAGGATGATTACGACCTGGTATCCGGCTGGAAAAGGAAACGTTACGATCCGCTTTCAAAAACCATTCCTACAAAAATATTCAATGTAACGGCACGCAAAGTATCCGGTATCAAAAACTTGCACGACTTTAATTGCGGCTTGAAAGCCTACAAAAAAGATGTGGTGAAGAACATTGAAGTGTATGGCGAAATGCATCGTTATATCCCCTACCTTGCCAAGAATGCCGGTTTCAAAAAGATCGGAGAAAAGATTGTTCAACACCAGGCACGCAAATTCGGCAAGACGAAGTTCGGCGGTTTGAATCGTTTCTTTAATGGATACCTGGACCTGATCTCACTTTGGTTCCTGTCAGCCTTCGGAGTAAAACCGATGCACTTCTTCGGACTTCTCGGTTCACTTATGTTCATCTTCGGCTTTATTGCAGTAGTCATTGTAGGCGCTACAAAACTATACCACATACATAGCGGGATGCCTTACCGTTTGGTTACCGACTCCCCCTACTTCTACTTATCGCTGACCGCCATGATTATCGGAACACAATTGTTCCTTGCCGGCTTCCTTGGCGAACTGATTTCACGCAATGCCCCTGAACGAAATAAATATCAAATAGAAAAAACAATATAAGACTATGAGAAAATTAGTAAAACTGATATTGCTTTGTCTGATTGCTTATCCTATTATCAGTATCGTTTCTTCCTGTTCGGAAGAAGAAGACTGCTCAATGAATGCACGCCCGATGATGCAATGCTATCTTTATAAAATAGACGGAGAGACAGAAAGAGTTATGAATGATACTCTTGACTCGCTCACCATCACCGCATTCGGCACAGATTCTATCATCCTCAATAACCAGAAGAGAGTACACGGATTATCATTACCACTACGCTATACGGCAGACTCCACCGTACTGGTATTTCATTATAGCAAAGACGTTAAGATTAAAAAAGATACGATTGTCATCCGCCAGAAGAATACGCCTTATTTCCTTTCAATGGATTGCGGCTACCAGATGAAGCAAAGCATCACAGGCAGATCATATAGCCGTCATCTACTTGACTCCATATATATTCAAACAGCAGAAGTAAGCATTTATGGAACGGAAAATCTTAAGCTCTTTTATCGTAATTAATCTGGTGCTTTGTTTGTTGGCCGGATTTCCGGTACAAGCACAAAACAGCAACCGTCCTCCTGCCTCTAATCCGCCGAAAGAGCAAAAGAAAGAAGTGGATGAGGAAGCTTTCCCGCTATACAATGGCGTGAGTGTCAGTGTTGATTTATGGGGTATCGGAAGCAAAGCTTTCGGAAGTGATTTTTTAAGTTCGGAAGTAGCGGTGGATGTTAACCTCAAAAACCGTTTCTTCCCGATAGTAGAACTTGGATATGGCGGCACCGATGCATGGAATGATAATGGTACCCACTACAAGAGCAATGCGCCATATTTCCGTATCGGAATGAATTACAACGCTCTTTTCAAAAAGAAATTCAAGAATTACCTGTTTGTGGGACTACGTTACGCCATGAGTAGTTTCAAGTATGATATAGCAACCCTATCGGTAGATGATCCTATCTATGGCGGAGGCATTGGTAATCCGAACCAGGTAGATGACATCTGGGGTGGAAGTTTACCTTTCAACCACAAAGGAATGAAAGGGTCCATGCAATGGTTTGAATTTTGTGTCGGCATTCGTGCACATATATGGAAAGAGCTCTATATGGGCTGGGGATTGCGCTTCAAATTCCGCACAAGTTCATCTACAGGAGAGTATGGAGATCCTTGGTATGTACCCGGATTTGGCAAATATGGCTCCAACACAATGGGCGTGACTTATACAATCACTTATAAACTACCATTCTAAAACTATGACCGGATTAGAGATTTGGCTTCTTGCCGTGGGACTCGCGATGGATTGCTTCGCCGTCTCCATAGCCAGTGGCATTCTTCTGAAACGTACGCTATGGCGGCCTATGCTGACCATGGCTTTTTTCTTTGGATTATTCCAAGCTATCATGCCACTCCTCGGGTGGATAGGCGCCAGCACATTCAGCCATCTGATAGAGAGTCTGGATCATTGGATTGCTTTCGCCATTCTTGCTTTTCTGGGCGGACGCATGGTCAGAGAGTCTTTCAAGGACGAAGATTGCAAAAAAGAATACGACCCGAAAAGCTTAAAAGTAGTGCTCGCATTAGCCGTTGCAACCAGTATCGATGCATTGGCCATTGGAGTCTCATTTGCATTTCTGGGTATGCGTGATTTTTCAGAAATACTCCCTCCTATTTCTATCATTGGCTTTGTATCTTTCGCCATGTCTCTTATAGGATTACTATTCGGTATCCGCTTTGGATGTGGCATTGCACGAAAACTACGGGCAGAGCTCTGGGGAGGTATTATCCTGATTATCATCGGAACCAAAATATTAATAGAACACTTGTTTTTCAACTAAACTTCGCTTATGGAAAAGAAGGCACAGAGAAATTTCTTATGGATTGCCCTACTTGTACTGGGAACAATCTGGATACTTGCGCGTCACAACCGTACGCAACCTTATTATACAATAAACGGATTGATATTCGGCACGGTTTATAATATAACCTATCAGTATGATGGTGACTTGAAAGTTGAAATTGACGAAGAATTGAAGAGGTTTGACGGCTCTCTGTCCCCTTTCAATGATACGGCCACAATTACGCGAATCAACCGCAACGAGGATATTGTACCGGACACTTTTTTCACGAATGTATTCCATCGTAGTATGGAAATTTCCGAAGAAACGGATGGTGCATTCGACATTACGGTTGCCCCATTGGCCAATGCCTGGGGGTTTGGTTTCAAGAAAGGCGCATTTCCTGATTCGACCATGATAGATAGTCTGCTGGACATTACGGGATATACCAAAGTAGCCCTATCCAATGAGGGAAAGGTTGTGAAGCAGGATAAACGCATGATGCTATCATGTAGTGCCGTTGCTAAAGGGTATGCCGTAGATGTAATAGCACAATTTCTCGCAAAGAAAGGCATTAAGAATTTCATGGTAGAGATAGGTGGAGAAATCGTAGCTCAGGGAGAAAATCCAAAGAAAGATTTGTGGCGCATCGGTATCAATAAGCCGGTAGATGATTTATCTATCAATCAGGAATTACAAACTGTACTGAGTGTAACAGGTGTGGGTATCGCTACTTCAGGCAATTACCGTAATTTCTATTATAAAGATGGAAAGAAATATGCACATACCATCGACCCAAGAACGGGATATCCGGTACAACACAACATCTTATCCGCCACGGTAATAGCCAAAGATTGCATGAGTGCTGATGCTTATGCTACCGCTTTCATGGTGATGGGATTGGAAGAAGCCGAACGTTTTGCCAATGCCCATCCAGATATTGATGCCTGCTTTATCTACACAGATGAAAATGGGAAACTTCAAACATACTATACGAAAGGGATGGAACGGTTTATATCAAAGAAATAAGAATTTAAATAAATTATCTATTTATAGAATACAAAATACACCGCAAGTACCAGACAAATGAATGCCGCAAAATGGTTCCAATGCAGACTTTCGCCCTTGAAAAGAACCGTAGTAAACACCGTAAAAATGATGAGTGTAATTACTTCCTGAATAATCTTTAATTGTATCAGCGAGAAAGGACCGCCATTACCTATAAACCCGATACGATTGGCCGGAACCAAACAAAAATATTCCGCAAGGGCGATGCTCCATGAAAATAAGATTATGGCATAAAGCGGCCAATTAGTGATCACTTTCATATCTTGCAACTTCAGATGACCATACCATGCAAAAGTCATAAAGACATTAGACACTATTAAAAGCAGAATCGTATAAAGACCTTTCATTTCAATGATGAATATTTAAAGGGTGATTAATCTAAATTATCAATTTTCTGAGGAAGAAGTTCCTCCTGAACATTTACCATACTTCCCCAAAGACTATAGCGAGCTTCCGGGTTCATAGCTTCCAACTGATGTAGGATATCTTTCATATTGCTACGGTGAGATTGCGCCTCATAAGGACAATTCTTCACCTGCTTACGATACCCTCTTATTTGGGCCAGTTCCAGCAAATCAGCCTCATGTACCAAACACATCGGCCGAATAATCGTCATATCAAATTTCTTCATTACCAAGCGGGGCGGCATAGAACTGAATGCCCCTTGAAAAGTGATATTCATCAATAGCGTTTCCAGAATATCATCCATATGATGTCCCAATGCTATCTTGTTGCATCCCTGTTCCTTAGCCACCGTGAACAAGGCCTTGCGCCTATTCCATGCACAAAGGAAACAAGGTGATTTGCGTGTATCTGTACTTGCATCAAATTCCGTTTCATACAATACAAAAGGAATTCCCCATGACTCTACATACTCACGAAGATATGCCAGGTCACTCTGATACGGAATATTCTTCATCACCACATGGACGGCAATCACCGCAAACCTGGGCTTAAAAATTCGGGCGCGTCTTGCCAATAACTCCACTAACGCCAAAGAATCTTTGCCGCCCGAGAGTCCGATAAGGATCTTATCCCCATCCTCTATCAGACCATATTCTACCAGCCCTTTACTAAACCGCTTTTCAATGCGGCGGACGGTTTTCTCTTCTTCAGTGAATTGAGCCATAATGATTCTGCTACAAGTTACATGTTACAAACTACAAGTTCCATGCGGACGTTACGCAGCTACTTGTAGCTCGTAGCTCATGTAGCTTGTAGTCTTTATTCTTTGCGGTTGCAAAAGTAAGAGAAAAGAATGATTTAAAGAAGAATTAACATAATAGAATAACGGAAATCAGCATTATTCCCGATTAATTTGTATTTTTGAACATTCGAATTTGTAAATTGGATAACTAGTATGAAAAAGAGATATATTTTACTCCTTCTATTTTGTCTCACATTAGTCGGTGTATCAGCACAGACATTGGAGGAAGCGAGAGCTTTCTACCACCAAGGGCAATACGAGAAAGCCAAACCGATTTTCCAGAAACTCGTAAAGACACAACCGGCAAATGGAAATTATAACTTATGGTACGGCGTATGTTGCCTGGAAACAGGAGAACCAGAAGTAGCTTTGAAATATCTGGAAACCGCCGTAAAAAGACGGGTGCCCAGCGGACAACTCTATCTGGCGCAAAATTACAATGACCTGTATCGCTTTGAAGATGCCATCAAATGTTACGAAGACTACATCAGCGACCTAGCCAAACGGAAAAGGCCGACCGCAGAAGCCGAAAAGCTATTGGAGAAAAGTAAAGCCAATTTCCGTATGTTGAAAGGGGTTGAAGAAGTTTGCATTATCGATAGCATCGTAATAGACAAAGGTCGTTTTCTGGAAGCTTATAAAATCAGTCCTGAGTCCGGTAAACTATTCATGTACAACGATTTCTTCAAGGATGAGGCAGAAGTTGAAGCTACCGTATATGAAACGGAACTCAGCAATAAGATTTATTATGGTGAGCGCCAACCGGACGGTAAACTCAGCATCCTCTCGCGTAACAAAATGCAGGGTGAATGGGGTAAGGGTAGCTTACTACCCGGTAGTATAAATGATTCCATCAATGCCAACTATCCGTATGTATTGACAGATGGCATCACTATCTATTATGCCGCTGATGGTGAAAATTCGATAGGTGGTTACGACATATTCGTCACCCGTTACAATACCAATACGAACACCTACCTCACTCCGGAAAATGTGGGTATGCCGTTCAACTCTCCCTATAATGACTATATGTTTGTTATCGACGAATATAATAATCTCGGATGGTTTGCTTCCGACCGCTACCAGCCGGAAGGAAAGGTTTGTATCTATGTATTCATTCCAAATTCTTCCAAACGGGTATATAACTATGAAGCAATGGACCCGAAAAAAGCAATCGGACTTGCCCGGATTCACTCTCTGAGAGAAACGTGGACGGATCAGGATGCCGTAACCGATGCCAAACATCGACTACAAGCCGCATTCAATGAAAAGCCACAAACCAAGAAAAGTCATGAGTTTGAGTTTGTAATCGATGACCAGAATACTTATTATCAACAAAGTGATTTCAAATCTCCTCAGGCCAAAAACCTGTTCGGCAAATACCTCCAATTAGAAAAGGCTTTCAAAGAGCAGCAAAAAAAATTAGAAGAGCAACGTTCCCTATACTCCCGCACCAAAGAAAACGATAAAGCCAAACTGGCTCCCGCCATACTCGACCTGGAAAAACAGATACAACAATTATCAGTTGAATTGGAGAAGGCTGCCATTGAAGTGCGTAATACAGAAAAACAATCCTTTAAATAAAAAAAATTATGGACATACTCATCATCATCGTACTCATCATTGCGGCGGTCGTCCTGTTCCTGGTAGAACTGTTCGTCATCCCGGGCATCAGCGTAGCTGGATTCCTGGCAGGTGGTTGCATCATCTTTGCCAACTACTACGCTTTCACCTATCTGGGCACCACGGGCGGGTTCATCACGCTCGGCATATCGGCAATAGCCTGCATAGGTTCGCTGGTCCTGTTCATGCGTTCCAAAACGCTGGACAAGATTGCGCTAAAAAAGAACATCACATCCAAAGTAGACCGTACGGCCGAAGACCAAGTGAAAGTCGGTGACACGGGAGTAGCTTTCACACGTCTGGCATTGATTGGAAACGCTGAGTTTGACGGCAACATTGTGGAAGTGAAATCCATGGATGGCTTCCTGAATGAGAAGACCCCTATCATCGTAAGCCGCATCACAGATGGTGTGATTATGGTAGAAAAGATAAAAGATTAGTATTCACACTTAAATATCGTATAAATCATGAACGTAGACTCTATGTACTTAACTGCCTTTCTTGTGATAGGAGGCATTATCTTCATCGTACTGTTCTTCCACTATGTTCCTTTCTTCCTATGGTTGTCCGCCAAAGTTTCGGGAGTCAGGATTTCATTGGTGCAATTGTTTCTAATGCGTATTCGTAACGTGCCCCCCTACATCATCGTGCCGGGCATGATTGAAGCGCACAAAGCCGGACTGAGCAACATCACCCGCGACGAGCTGGAGGCTCACTACCTTGCCGGCGGACACGTGGAAAGAGTGGTTCATGCATTGGTTTCCGCCTCCAAAGCGAACATCGAATTGTCCTTCCAGATGGCCACCGCCATCGACCTTGCCGGACGTGACGTGTTCGAAGCGGTTCAGATGTCGGTAAACCCGAAGGTGATTGACACTCCTCCCGTGACGGCCGTGGCTAAGGATGGTATCCAGTTGATAGCAAAGGCTCGTGTGACGGTGCGCGCCAATATCCGCCAGTTGGTGGGTGGTGCCGGTGAAGACACTATCCTGGCACGTGTGGGCGAAGGTATCGTATCTTCCATCGGTTCGTCCGAGAATCATAAGTCGGTATTGGAAAACCCGGATTCAATCTCTAAATTGGTGCTCCGCAAGGGGTTGGATGCCGGTACGGCATTCGAAATCTTGTCCATTGATATTGCTGATATCGACATAGGTAAGAACATCGGTGCGGCATTACAGATTGACCAGGCAAATGCGGATAAGAACATTGCCCAAGCCAAGGCTGAGGAACGTCGCGCAATGGCCGTGGCCAGCGAGCAGGAAATGAAGGCGAAAGCTCAGGAAGCCCGTGCAAAGGTGATTGAGGCAGAAGCCGAAGTGCCTAAGGCTATGGCAGAAGCATTCCGTAGCGGTAATTTGGGTATCATGGATTATTATCGGATGAAGAACATCGAAGCCGATACTTCCATGCGCGAAAACATAGCCAAGCCTACAGGTAATAACTCAAACCAGCCATTGAGTAAATAATCCGGTAAAAATATTATCCCCGAAAACGTCGGAGCCGGTGAACAGTAATCCCGTTCCGGCGTTTCTTTTTTACGAACATATTAACCCATAAAATCCAGCATATGAAAAAGTATTTTGCATCTTCCGAACTCATCATCAATGATGACGGTTCCGTATTCCACCTACACGTAAAGCCGGAATGGCTGGCAGACAAAGTAATCTTGGTGGGCGACCCTGGACGGGTGGCATTAGTAGGTTCGCACCTTGAGAACAAAGAGTGTGAAGTGGAAAGCCGCGAGTTCAAAACCATTACCGGTACCTATAAAGGCAAGCGAATCACGGTGGTTTCCACGGGTATCGGTTGCGATAACATTGACATCGTGATGAATGAGTTGGACGCTCTGGCAAACATTGATTTCAACACGCGGGAAGAGAAGCCCCAACTCCGCCAACTGGAACTGGTGCGTATCGGCACTTGTGGCGGTCTTCAACCCAATACCCCTGTAGGTACATTTATCTGCTCGCAAAAATCCATCGGTTTTGATGGCTTGCTGAACTTCTATTCGGGACGCAATGAAGTGTGCGACCTGCAATTTGAACGCGCCTTCCTCAACCACATGGGATGGTCGGGAAACATGTGCGCCCCCGCTCCTTACGTGATTGACGCCAATGCCGAATTGATTGAACGCATTGCCGCCGATGACATGGTGCGTGGCGTAACCATTGCCGCCGGTGGTTTCTTTGGTCCGCAAGGGCGCGAGTTGCGCATTCCGCTGGCCGACCCGAAACAGAATGAGAAAATCGAGAACTTCGAGTATAACGGTTATCGTATCACCAATTTCGAGATGGAAAGCTCCGCACTGGCAGGTTTGAGCCGCCTGATGGGACACAAAGCGACCACGGTATGCATGGTGATTGCCAACCGTTTGATAAAAGAGGCTAATACGGGCTACAAGAATACGATTGACACATTGATAAAAATCGTACTGGACAGAATTTAAGTTTACCCCGAAAAGTCTATCTTTGCAATCCAAATAACGAAAATATATGATGAACCAGGATACTATCTGTGCTATAGCCACGGCTCAAGGGGGAGCAATCGGGAGCATACGTGTCTCAGGACCGGATGCCATCAGCATAACCAGCCGCATCTTTACTCCGGCAAAATCGGGTAAGACCCTGACCGAAAGCAAACCTTACACACTGACTTTCGGACGGATATATGATGGCGGGGAAATTATCGACGAAGTACTTGTCAGCCTCTTTCGCTCCCCGCACTCTTATACGGGAGAAGATTGCACGGAAATCACCTGCCACGGTTCCAGCTATATCTTGCAACGGGTGATGCAACTACTCATCCATCAGGGTTGCCGCATGGCCCAGCCGGGCGAATACACCCAGCGCGCCTTCCTGAACGGGAAGATGGACCTGAGTCAGGCGGAGGCCGTGGCGGACCTGATAGCCTCGTCGTCCGTCGCCACCCACCGCCTTGCCATGAGCCAGATGCGTGGAGGGTTCAGCAAAGAGTTGGCGGATCTGCGCAACCAGTTACTCCACTTCACATCGCTTATTGAGTTGGAGCTGGACTTCAGCGACCATGAAGAGTTGGAGTTTGCCGACAGGACCGAGCTTTGCCAATTGGCGGATAACATTGAGGCGGTCATCTCCCGCCTTGTACACTCGTTCAGCGTAGGAAATGTAATAAAGAATGGAGTTCCCGTAGCCATTATCGGTGAGACAAATGCCGGGAAATCTACCCTGCTCAATGCCTTGTTGAACGAAGACAAGGCCATTGTGAGCGACATTCACGGCACCACGCGAGATGTCATTGAGGACACCGTAAACATGGGTGGAGTCACGTTTCGTTTTATTGACACGGCGGGCATCCGGGAGACGAATGACACCATTGAAAGTCTGGGCATAGAACGCACGTTCCAGAAGTTGGAACAGGCCGAAATTGTGCTCTGGATGGTAGATGCAACGGATGCCGCTTCGCAAATCAACCAATTGTCCAAACAAATACTTCCGCGTTGCGAAGGGAAACACTTGATTCTTGTATTCAATAAGGCAGATTTAATGACCGATGCTTCAAGCGTCGTCCCTGCCGGTTTTCCGGACAATGTGCAATCTATTGCTCTATCTGCCAAACGGAGGACAAACATCGATGAATTACAACAAATATTGGTAAGTGCCGCTAATCTTCCATCGGTGACACAGAACGATGTAATCGTTACAAACGTTCGTCATTACGAGGCTCTTACGCATGCTTTGGAAGCGATAAAGCGTGTACAAGAGGGATTAAGAAGCAATCTATCCGGGGATTTCGTGTCTCAGGACATCAGGGAATGCATTTTCCATTTAAATGACATTGCGGGAGAGGTGACGAATGACATGGTGTTGAGAAATATATTTGAACATTTTTGCATCGGCAAATGATATATCGCAATTAACCGCAACGAATTAGAACCAACTATAATGAAGTCGCTGAATTTCAGCGACTTTTTCATTTATCCAAAATCCAGTTCATAGCGATTGGATAGTGTTGTTCACCATATTTTTCTACCGTATTTCTACCGCGAAACAAATTGGGGTTTGTCCCCGATGTCACACTGAGGTAGTCAACAACATGTGTTGACAATGGTTTACATAGGTAGACAAAAAGCGAAATTAAAACCATATGGTTTCATTAAAAATATGGAGAAAACAACATGGAAGTAAAAAGAATTTGTCAATGGTGTGGCAAGCCATTCATTGCGAAGAAAACAACTACGAATTATTGTAGCCATCAATGTGCCAGTCAAGGCTACAAACACCGTATGAAAGAACGAAGAATCGAACTTCGTGAATTACAAGAATTGATAGAAGTCAAAAGTAAGTTAGACCATCAAGATTACTTTACTTTCGCACAAGCAGCACAATTGATGGGCGTTTCTCGTCAATACATCTATAAGCTCGTCAAGGAGGATAAACTGAGAGCATCAAGAATCAGTGCAAGGATGTCAATTATTCGCAGAGCCGACATTGAACTGATGCTTAAAACGCGCCCCTATGAACGAAGAAGAATTAAAGATGACCTTGATATAACTGAGTACTACACTGCCGAGCAAATTTCCGAAAAGTACAAAGTATCGCAAAAATGGATTTGGGCATATACAAGAGAAAACAATATCCCAAAAATCCGTATCCGTCAGTTCAACTATTACAGCAAAAAGCATATTGATGCTGCTTTTGCCAAATACAAGACAGATAATGATCTGACCGAATGGTACACTCCCGAAGAGATAGAACAAAAGTATGGGATGAGTCGGGTTGCCATCCGCTCCCATGTCTATCGCAACAACATCCCATCCAAGAAAGAACACGGTCAGATATTCTACTCAAAGCTACATTTTGACCTATCCAAGCAGACTGCCGAAGATAATGCTTCGGAATACTACACCGTGCAGGAAGCCATGAAGAGATACAATCTCACACGGGATTCTGTCTATGGCATTCTGCAGTTCCACGAAATCAAACGTGAGAAGAAAGGTCGTTTCGTGAGATTCCTGAAAGTGGAGTTTGACCATGTAATGGGTGTCAGAAAATAAGCCTAAGTCTGAATTTAGGCAGACCAGAAAATGATTCTAAAAATGAGCATTGTCTGTGTCACGCCATTACGGACATTTGCAGCAAATCAAGTATAAACTAATAATAATTGTAACTATGTTAGAATGTAAAACAGTAACATTGAGAACACGTCCTTTGAAACATGGGATGCTTTCTTTCTATCTGGATTATTATCCGGGGTATCGTGACCAGGAAACAATGAAGACCATCCGTCACGAAGGATTGAACATTTATATTTATGCCAATCCTAAGAATGAACGTGAACGCAACTTCAATGCAACTATGTCGGAAAAGGCGGAAGCCATCCGATGCCGACGCTTTGAATCTATCGTTAATGACAGGTATGATTTCTTTGACAGGCACAAACTCAAAGCGGATTTTCTGGAATACTACCGCAAGCAGCTTCGCAAGCATGACCAAAAGTGGGAATTTGTGTACCACCATTTCTACAACTTCGTTCATGGCAAATGTACTTTTGAAGAAATTGATATTGACCTTTGCAATAAGTTTCGTGAGTATCTGCTAAATGCCAAGCAACTCAGGCGTGACGGTCGCATTTCAAAGAACTCTGCTTCCGGCTATTGGTCAACATTCAGGGGACTTTTGAAGATTCTTTATCGCAATCGGCTAATCAAAACCAACATCAATGACTTTTTGGATAAAATCGAAACGGAAGATACTCCAAAAGACTATCTAAGTGTGGAAGAACTATACAAATTGGCTGAGACACCTTGCAAAAAGCCGATTCTGAAGACAGCAGCATTGTTTTCATGTTTGACCAGTCTCAGAATCAGCGATATACTATCGTTACAATGGCATGAAATCGTTGACTTTGCAGCCGGAGGAAAATGTGTCCATACAATTACCCAAAAGACCAAAACAGAGGACATCATTCCAATCAGTGACGAAGCCCTGCAATTGATCGGCTATTCTCCGGAAAAAACCGGATTAGTATTTAAAGGATTGAAACGAAGTTGGACACAACATCCCATGAAAGAGTGGATTCGCGAAGCCGGTATCACCAAGAATATCACTTTCCACTCCTATCGAAGAACATACGCAACACTTCAAGGAGCAGCCGGCACAGACATACGTACCATTCAAAGTAACATGGCACATAAAAGCATCACCACGACACAACGGTACATGAAAGTTGTGGACAGTAACAAGCGTGAAGCCAGCAACAGAATCTCTTTAATCCGCAAGTAAGAATTAAGGTTCAAATAATCCCATTTTTATAGCTCAGAGTATGATATTTTGCATCAAATCATACTCTGAGCATATTTTTTCCTAAATTCTGAACGATTATCTATTACAAACAGCAACTATTTGGAAATCTGCATATACATTTGTCTTATTGTAAAACTCAAACAGTATCAGTTTATGACGAATAGTATTAAAATCTCTCCTCAAAGAACCAGTTTCATACTTTCAGTAAGTGTCATCCTTTACTGGGCAACAGACTCCTATTTATATCTCAGTTGCCATATCAACCTGATGGAATATTCCACTCCAGTTATTTTATATATCACGGCAATGATACTTGCCTGTGGAGTACTTCAGCGTTTCTTTTTCCGATTCATTACAAAGAATGAATTGAGTTTGTCTTTTGACAAGCAAGTAAGAGCTCTACCCGAACAAATTAAGGAGATTGATCCGAAGTGCCCAAAGGACAAAGATATAAATCCGGAAAACTTAGTTGTAAAACATGATTATATGGATAATTATGAAGTGCGTGTCGCCGAAATTGAACGAGAAAAAGCAGAAAGGCAGGCAGACATTAAGCGTATCATTCATGAATATACCACATTTGTAATGACGGAATTTCTTTCAAAAGAAGATCTTGAAATTCTACATGAAAACATAGAGTATTTTGCGCACGGACAGTCTGATTTATACAAGCCAATCCGTTCAAAAGTAGATAATTCCCTCCGTTCTATTGACCTGATGCATTTCGTATGGAACATCGGGGAGAGATTGGGCATTTCTCTTATAGATAGAGCAACATTCATACATACTATATTCCCACATGAACTAAAAGATGCTTCGATTAAATATCTATCTAAAAATCTCCGGACATGCGGAGTTTGCAAAATAGCCCTTGATATTCCTAAAACCGAAGATTATCACTTCAAATGTATGAAAGAAGCCCAAGAATAAAAAGCAAATTCAACCGATTAGGGTTATTCAACACAGACTGAAATATTATTGCCTTCTGATAGTTGTCAGCATTACATCATTGTATTGGTTTGCAGCATGTTTAACAAAAACAATGTTATATCATGCAAAGAAACAAATTAACCTTCAATGACCTACCAGAAGTGGTAGGCGAACTCTGCGAGAGAATCTCAAGTATGGAAAATCTGCTGACAGAAAAACTTCATCAGCAGCATAACGAGGTAAAAAAAGACACCCATGTTCCAATGACCGTTGATGAAGTCTGCGAATATTTAGGTATCTCGAAATCATCCTTTTATTACAAAGCCAAGCATGGTGGTATTCCAATCATCAAACAAGGAAAACACTTGTTTGTCTATCGTGATGAATTGGACAAATGGTTGGAAAGCGGCAGAAAAGGAGAATCGCCTATAAACATAGAGGAAGAACACGCTCGAATGCTTGCAGCTACACGTCACAAAGCCAACCCTAAAGACTGGTAGGCTATGGGAACGCCAACATCCATTGAGAATCTTGCTCAGGTCGCTACAAGATGGCAAGATACCATGCTCAGTTTGGGAAAAGAGTACGAGCAGGAGCCGGAAGTTCTGAAAATAGGCGGAGTACCTATCGGGACATTGGGAAATTTCAGTGCATCCATAGGCAAGGCTAAAAGCAAAAAGACTTTCAATGTGTCAGCTATGGTGGCAGCAGCTTTGTCAGGGAAGGAAGTTCTTAACTACACAACGGACTTCCCTGAAGGAAAGAACCGCATCCTTTACATCGACACAGAACAAAGTCAAAACCATTGTATGATTGTGATGCATCGTATCATGAAACTGGCAGAGTTGCCGGCTAATGAGGATTGCGACCGTTTCTATTTTCTCGCACTACGCAAGTTCAACCCCAAGGAGCGTTTGGCTATCATAGATGATGCAATCAGTCAGATTGAAGGTCTCGGTTTCGTGGTGATTGACGGAATCCGCGACTTGGTCTATGACATTAATTCTCCGAGCGAAGCCACATGCGTAATCTCCAAACTCATGCAGTGGACTGACGAATACCAGATTCATCTTCACACCATCCTTCATCAGAACAAAAGCGATGAAAATGCCCGTGGACACATTGGCACGGAAATCAACAACAAGGCTGAGACTGTCATCCAAATCGAAAAAGACAAGGACGACAACAACATCAGCAAAGTGGAAAGTGTGCATACCCGTTCCAAAGACTTTCTGCCATTTGCCTTCTGCATCAATGACCAATCACTTCCCGAACTTCTGCCAGACTATGTGCCGACAAAAAAGAGCGTAGGTCGTCCCAAACAGGAACCCTTCTCCCCTTATAGGGACATCCACGAAACAATCCATCGCAAGGCTCTCGAACTGGCTTTTGAGGGAAGAGAAACTATTTCGGGATATAAGGCTTTGGAAGAAGAACTGACCACTGCCTACGAACTGGCAGGAACGAAATTTAATCACAACAAGATTGTGAAGATAATTCAGTTTCTCACGAACAAACGGATGGTGGTTCAGGAAAGCCGTGGCATTTATCGGTTCATGCCGGATTATCACTATTGACTCTCCACTTGACTTTATTCTAAAAGTGTCCATTCGTATATAAGTCAAAGTCTAAGTGCAACGACTGGTTTCATGATAATCCACGGAACTGGTCGCTGCCATTGATTGGGCTTGCCCGTTATACAGACATTATCTTGTATGGGGAGCCTAATACCCCAAGCGACCAATAGGTCGTTTGAGAGTGCCAAATCTCTCAGCAAGCTGATTGGTGAGAAAAAGGCGTTATTTGAGCCTTTTATCTTTTCGCCTGCCACCGGTATGCCTTTCTCGACAAAAACGAAATTTGTATACTTAATTGCTCACAGGGCTTGCCCATTATACAAACCTTATTGAGTTAGGGTAACTCAATACCCCAAGCGATAAATCGCTCGTGAGACTTAGCCAATCCTCTGCAAGCTGAATTTGGCATTATTGCGGTTTTGGAGTGTATTTCAGTTGTGTTTTTATGAACCCTACTGGTTCTTTTATGAACTCTTATGTGAACTCTTTTCTTGCTTTTAAGTGGTATACTGAAGTGACATCGGTCACCATAAATGCAGATAATAGATGATGAACACAGAACTATTGTCCGAACACTTGCCAATTTAACGACATGAATCTGCCATATCCCAAAGGCGATTTTGCCAACCTCAAAATAACATTATAATTATTCAATATCTAATGCAGGAAGACTATTATCTTCAAATCTATCAAAGTCAGATTGGAAAAGACGATCTTGAATGATCCTGTACTTTTCAAACTCAGATTCAGCAAACTCTTTGGCATATTCGGCAGAAACTTTTCCGCCATCCTGCAATATCGGGCCATCAAATAAATTAATGAATTTGTCTATTCGCTTTGCCCAATCTTCCATTGTCATAGGTATATGACGCATTGCCATACTTTCCGCCATATCAAGCGATGCATTGACTATCCTACCCATTTCTTCTAATTCTTTTTCTCGCAAATAGTTCTTTGCTACAGCCACATCTGTTTTGACAATTTTTCCATTCGGAGCGTTTTCCCAAGTGGTCAATCCCATGTGTTCCTTATTCGCATCGGCTCGTTCGACTATCAACTCCGCAGCAGTATGCCCATGCACAGCATAGTGCATTTTGTTCTGTACCTTTTTGAAGAAAAGACGAGTTGTCGGAGCATCTTTGTTATAGTCTATAGCCGTAGCATAAATATCGGTCAGTTTCTGATAAAAACGACGCTCACTCAGCCTTATCTCCCTTATTTCGGCAAGCAAATGTTCAAAGTAATCTACACCTAAGAAAGCCCCGTTCTCCATTCGCTTATGATCAAGTACATATCCACGGATGGCAAACTGACGGAGTACAAACGTACACCACTGGCGGAACTGAGTGGCACGAACAGAATTAACTCTATATCCAACACTGATAATGGCATCAAGATTATAGAACATTGTTTGATAATTCTTCCCGTCTGCGGCAGTTGCCGAGTTTTTCTCGGTAACTGAATCTTTGTCAAGTTCCCCGGATGCAAATATATTTTTTAAGTGCAGTCCAATATTGTCAGTTGAGCAATCAAAAAGTTGCGCCATCGCCTTTTGCGTTGCCCAAATGGTTTCATTCTTATACATCACCTGAATCCCATCCTCTTTACCCTCAAGCATGAAGATGAGAAACTCAGCTGTACTATTTCGTATCACTATTATATTTTGCGCCATAGTATAATAGTTTATAAGTCATATTTTTAACAGTTGTTCAGGATTCCCGAACAACTGTATCTTTTTGTGGTTCTCTCTTCAAATATACATTTCAGATACCTGTTAATACATATTTAGCATGATAAGAATCATGCTTTTGCAACCAAATCCAAGAAATCGCCTTTGGCTTTATTAAAACTACGCCAATCTGGTGTTATTTCATAAAACTCACACAATTCTTGATACAATTCATCTAATTTATTTCCGTCAGTAATAGACGCACCCTGTTTAACAACATTAAGAAATCCCATTTGCTCAAAAGTTATTTTGGGAAGAGTAAAAGGTAAAATCCTCTTGTTTTCCAAAGCCCAGGCAGCTCCCATTTCATTTTTACAAACATCACTCTGATTATAGTTTTCAGAAATGAAAAGAAAAATAAAATCACAATCTCTCATGTTCTCAATAATCTTTTCACGGAAATCATCTCCTGTTCTAATAGTAGAAGTATCCAAAGTACAGAATAAATCACTATCCTTAAAGCCACAACCGACTTTCAATATTTCTTTGACAAAGCCATCGACAATTGTTTTATCAGAATGAGAGTGACTGATAAAAATTTTTCTTTTGCCTTTTTTTGCATCAATATATTTATGTTTTAATATACTTGTTACAGCATTTACTGCTCCAAATTGACAAGGTAGAACACAATTATTATATGGATTTTTAATATTCTGCAACTCCAACATCAAACGTTGAAAGCATTCTGGTTCCGTATCTTTAATATCTACCATTAATTGATTTATAGTATTTATTAAAGCATCTCTTCCCGGACAACAAGGATTACAAGGTTTTCCTGGCTGCATTCCATTTATGGCTATAGCAACATTGTCACATGCTATAGCCGCATTTTCTATTATTTTTTTATTCATATTGGCCGCTTTTAATGTTATGTTGTATTATAATATAAATTGAATATCGTCAGAGATAATTTTAGGAAATATTGTTAACCAAAAACTCTTTATCTGATTCTTGCAACTCAGATTCTGAAATTAGCTCTAACTTAAACTTTAAAATTCTTCTCAGCTTAGTCTTGCCTCCTCCAGATAAAGCAAAATAATGACTAGAATAATTAACATCCCTAATCTTGTTGATGTATGAATCATATGATTCTTGGATACCATCCACTTCAAGAATATTTTTCAATATATCAAATAAGACAGATATTCCTATAGTTTTCAAAATTACACTATCATTTGCTGCATTATCCCATAAAATAGTTTTAACAGAACAAAAATATTTCTCTAATATTGAATACAACTCATCGTCCTTTGAGCCTAAATATAAGTACCTAAGTACTGGTTTCCCATTATTAGTAAGCACACTACGTGTTTTATCGCTCCATATACTAGTTTTCTTCATTGCTAACATATCACGATCTTTCTGAGGATTGCTAGATATTAAGCTCATAATGCCATCAACCATAGCAGCCGTTGAAAGTAGCCACTTATCCTTATTTACCAAATCTTCTAACTCAGAGAATAATGGAGCTAACTTAATCTTTTGATATAATGGAGACTCTTTAGTAAAATTAAATTTTCGTGTGAAATATACCGCCAATTTTTCTGGCGACCAAGTATTTTGAGGCTCATTTTCCACATCAAATCCAAATAGTTCTAGTGCCAAACTTTTATCTACACGCTTTTGATTACCATTAATTGTGGCAAATAAATATGCTTGATAAGGATTAGGCAAGTCAATAAAGATAGAACAAACAAGTTCTATATCTTTACAACTTTCCTCTGCAAAATTGAAAGCATTCAAACGATGTTGACCATCAATTACTAATGATGTGACTTTATCTGGTATGATAAGGTTATAAATATCAGTGGAACCTGTTTGCTTAACATCCCATCTGTCCTCTATATCTTCAATAATTTTCCCGTCTCTATCAATATTTGCAGCTATCAATATTGATGTTGGAAAACTCATTTCATCAGACATTATAAAATTAGCAATTGCTTTTAACCGCTTTGGGTCTAGAGGTCTTTGATTCCCTTTTAAATTGCCATCTTTATCATATCTAGCAACAGATGATGTTGAAATTTTCAACAATTCCCTAGCTTTTATTTTTGCTATATAAAACTCCCCTAATGGTTGAACCACTTTTATTGCTTTTACTTCCATAGCTCTAATTACTTAAATTGTTCTATCCCTCCACCAAGTGCATTTGAACTATTGTCAAAAGTCTTATTATCACGGTTCTGATACCACCATAGTCTACAATATAATAAATAAGTTATACTTGCTAAAATAGCAGAAGCAACTATGCATTTCTCAAGAAGACCTATTACAATGCATGAGATAATAATGGGAACTGAAACAGCTATTAGCTCAACAATATCTTCATTATTTTCTATTCTTTTCGTCCTCATAAATGTCAAAATTCGCTCTGCTGAAGTATATACAGCCGCAATCGAAATCGTCAAAATTCCAACGACAATATCCTTGCAATCTATGTCCAAAAATAAAGCAGACATCCATATACTACTTGTACCAAACCCCATGAAAAAGACAACGAAAAATATCAATTTTCTCATATGGCATTTTAACCAATTTATTATCATATTCATCTCATAAATATTTCTTGTTTGACCCATTCCAAATCATTTGTTATTGATTGGTCTTGCATCATTTTCATTATGTAATAGAAACCTCCATTAGCATACTCATTTATCAAGTCTATTGCTTTTGTTGGTTCTTTCATAATGTCAAGAGAACCGACCTTAGCGATACACATACACAATAACGCTTCAGCATCTTTTTCGCCTCCACCATTACACATTGTATTCAAACTAAATGGTCTATCAGCTATTGGCGATTGTAAAGGTCTACGTTCGTTGTGTATAAAGCCAACAACGGCAGCCCAAACAAAACATTGCCAATGATAAGAAAATACATTGTAAGCACCGCCTTGTTTATTGGAAAATTTAAGGATTACATTATCCTTAACATTTTGCTCAAATGAAAACTTAATTTCAAATATATTTTCCATATAAGCTTTATTTTAAGATTGTTATTTGCGTTGAGACCTCGTGCTGACCACGATTAGAATCTCCACTATATATTTTACTCTCTAAATTGTAAATTCTTGACACGTTTCTTTGGCTTTGTAAATCAAGGTATTTATCGCTTTCCAAATCAACATCTTTGGTCAATATTATAGACTGTCCAAATATATCCTTGATACCAAGTAAATACTTATGAGTAGTTTCTAAGTCAAAACTTGATGTTGGAGCATCACTTATAAATGGATAATAGATTCCCATTGCCTCTTGATTCAAAGATAATAATGCATTTATAATGCTCATCTTTTTTCTATCCTCATGGCTAGTGTTAAGACCAGCATCAAATTCAATAGAATAATCCTCACCAATCCTTACATTACCTTTATAACCATTATCATGTTCTGTAAACTTTGCATAAAAGATATTTGCCCTTTCTTCAATTTTATGAAGCAAATCTTTTCTAGCACTTTCCTGAACTCTCTTACATATATCTTCAAGGAATGTTGAAATATGTTTCCATTCTGTCTCTGGAACTTTTGCAACAGTTGTATCTTTTATACCTAACTTTTCCAGTTCTCGTTCTGCAACGCGCAATTCGCTCCGATAATTATTAAGAGTCTGCTTGGAAACTTCTAATTTCTTCTGTTGAGTTTCTAGGTTACTTCTACTTGCTCGTATTGTAGAGTTGATAATTCCAGCTGTTTCTGCTTGGGTTACTGGATCCACTCCATGCTTCTTCTTTATCTCTTCTATTTGCTCGTCTAACTTGCGTTTCTCCTCTTGCTTTCTTCTTCGTTGAGCCATAAATTTTTCCAGTTCATCTTCACTGTCTTTCCATTGCTTATCAATTTTTGATAAGGATATTAGTAAGGAATCTGGATAATCCTGAATCTTACCAACAAACATATTAAACTGTTTAGACAGTTGCATATTACTGGTATATTCTTCCATCTCCTTTAAATACTCTTCTTGCAACCTTAATCTTTCTGTTATATAATGATATGGAGCATCTACTTCTGTAAATTCAGTACCACACACAAAACATTTTTTATCCTTAAGTATCTCTTCTAACTTTGAACGACTAGGATTATCTAAATACTTCTTTTCGGGTACAGTGTATTCTTCCTCTTTATGCTTCTCAATAATGTCTTTACATTGTTGAATCATCGGTTCTATCCCACGAAGGATCCACAAAGATGGAAGCTTTTCTCTCTGAAATTCATCAATACGAGTCGTTTCTGACAAGTATTTGCTTATTTCATTTTCGCAATCCTTATACTTCTTTACCAACATCGAATAGCTCGCTAATCCTGAAATTTTTGTTTCTCCATCAGCTAAAGCTATTTTGATAGTTTCAATATTAGCCTCAAGTTGCTTCTTATTTTCTTCTTCTTTAGCAATCTTGTAGTTCAAAGTATCAATGGTAGACAATAATTCTCTAACACTTGAATTATGCTTGTTTACTTCTTTCAATTTGCGGCTTTCAATTCCAGTAATCTTCAATTTGGACTTGCTGATTATTTCTGAAAGTTTCTCATAGTAAGGAAAATAAGAAATATGTTTTACGGCTGCTTTTAATGTCTCTTTATTTCTAAAATTAATAAGGCTCTCAAGTGATTCGCCCTGAAACCAAATGTAGTTTCTTATACCATCAGGGAATAATTCGTTAATTTTATCCTCAGCAATCATATCGTTAAGTACCTTTGTCCCTGTATTGGAATCAAAAGATACTTTCAACATATTAGGTCTTACTTGCCATGCATTATCAGAATCCCACTCATTTTCGTCAAGCCTTAATGCACTGACAGAACGTTCTATTATATAATTTACACCTCTATCATCTTCAATCTCTATCTGTACAGATGCAGTAATTTCATCATTTATTTGTGCTTTAAATAAAGCTCTTTTATTGATGAACTCATAACGCTGCATTGCAAATTTTGCTGATTGTGGCAGACTGTCAGTTGTACACCAACCAATCCCAGTGATATATATCTTACCGAATAACACCCAATAAAAGGCATTAAATAATTTGGATTTTCCTTTTCCACCATTACCTATAATAAGATTCAAACCATTAGAAAAATCCATAGTCTGACTTTCATGGTAAGATTGGAAATTTTCGATAGTAATATTTTTGATAATCATAATTTTACGTATTATGAGTTACATATATTTTTAATATTGGCAATATACTGATTGGTTAATGCATCTGCATCTCCAACACTAGTTGATAGATCTGTCAGCATTTTGGCAACCTCTTTTGCTTTTTCAAAGTTCACAGAAACTTTCTCAGTACCCGATTCAACTGTCTGATCAATTTCCTTCTCAATTGCCTTATACATTTCGTCTTGTATAGCCATAGTATCATTATTTATAGTTATTATTTTCTTCTTCAAGCATTGCAAACAAGTCAATTCTCAACATTTCACAATACGCTTTTAATTCTCCATATAATATATCTATTTGATTATCCGCCAATGCAGCAAAATTCACAATACGCTTAACTTCACTTATAAACATATTGCGTTCTATCCCTTCTGCATCTTCAACCACATTAGGGGGAGTGACTATCAAATCCCAAATTTTTGCTTTCTCCTTATCTTTACTTTTTCTCAAAACACGTCCACGCCTTTGAACAAATTGACGAGGATTACCAGTACTTGAACAAAAGATTGCATGTTCTGCACGTGGTATATCAACACCTTCATCCAAGCATTTCATTGAAAGTAAAATCTGAATATCTCCATTTGCAAAACTTTTCAATATATTGGGAGCATCATTAAGTCCACTAATGTATTTATGATAACTATATCCTTGATTCTTGAACATTTGAGCATACTCATCTATGATATGAACATCCTCTTGGTCTATATCGTAATAATCTCTTTCTGAATAATCAGGTTCATATCCTTCTGGGACAAAGACAAAAGTATAATCTAACTTACGTCTCTGCTTTAGGTTTTCCAACAAGTTTAAGATAGCCTCTTTTTTGTTTTCTGCCTTATGGATAATCCTTTTACGCTTCAATAATAATTTTTCAGCCTCAGGTTTATATTTCCCAGTATCAGAATCTATAAATTTCCGAAGTTGAGATGATACCTTTTCATACTCCTCCATCTCTGAACTTGTCAATTCAACGAAAATAGGAAAATAATCATAATGGCATAAGACTTCTGAATCAATTGCTTGTTTCATTGTATAACGAAACGTATATTCAGGAGGTCTTGAATTAAAGAACTCATATAGCTTTTCAGAACCTAACTCATCATATACCCTCTCTGGGGTCGCGGATAAACCTATACGCCATTTAATCGCTTCTGGTAAATGCTTAAGTGAACTTGTTGAACCAATATTATGTGCTTCATCTGCAATATAGACAAATGTTTCTATTCCCTTTGTTTTATCAAGGAAAATCTGAATATCTTTGCGATTAAACGTTGCGTACGTGGTAATTATAATTATACTCTTGGTCTGATCTAACAAACTTCTAGTTGTATAACGACTCAATATATTCTCCCAATCCTTATCCGCATATGTTGAAACTATATTCTGGAAATTAAATGATTCAGCTTCTTGTTTCCATTGAACAGCCAAAGCTTGTGTCGGCACTACAATAATTGCTTTATAAAATCCATTCTCCTTATATTGCTTTCTCAAACAGTTTAAAGCCGTCACTGTTTTCCCAGATCCTGTAGCCATAGCAAATACACCATTTTTACCATTACAAAGCCATGCATTATATGCTTCTTTTTGTATTTCTCTTTCTTCTGGAAATGGGAATCGAGGTTCCTGCTCTTTCAATTCTATTTTGTCAAGAACTCTTTGAGACAAGGGCTTACAAAAATCATTAATAGTTTTATCCTCTCTTAAATCTATGCTATTATCAAGCAACTGTTTTAATGATTCTTTGTGAAAATTCTCACTAATATAAGTTTTAACCTCATCTATGGGTATATGAATCAAATGGGATGTATCATTTTCCCAGGATTTATCAAACAAGGTTTGGTATTCTGATATTCTTTTATTATCAGCTGGCGATGTAAATACAGTAATAGTTTCACCATTAAACTCCAATGCTGAACGAGAAAAGTTTGCAGAACCTATAAACGCAACTTTATTCCCTTCTTCGTCAGTAAAGATGCCATATTTATCATGACCAAGCCCACCTTTAGTTGAAATAGTCGCAATAAATTCAATTCTATTGATTGAAATTAGATATGACAAACAATGAAAAAAGTGATCATCCTCTTTAGAAAGTGTTTTTGCTAATTTTTTAATATCTGACAATATACGATTTTCAAAATCTTCAACCAAATGCTTTTGACCATTTTCTATTGCCTCTTTATCTTCTTTACTAAGAAGATGATTCATAACAACACGCATTTTGCCTCCATTCGCAATGAATAAGGCAAAACCATATGCTAAACTTCTTATTCCACTTGATGAAAAGAATCCCAAGCCCAAATCGAAAGTAGAACTTTCAATCAGTGCTTCAGTAAAAAAATCCTTAGGTTCATCATATCCTGAAGAATAACTATGTTTGAATTGCACATCTCTTAACATATTATATTTTCCAATCCATTAGTAATTTTATCTATAAGATAATCGTAACCATTTAAATTCGGATTATCTTGTAACTCCTTATTCATCAGTTGCAATCCGTCATCAATATGCAGTTTAATGTATTTAGGGATATCTTTATCTGTTTTATAAAGTCCATATTTTACACAAATAAGTCCGATATAATATGGCAAATTATTTCCGAATAAAACATTCTTACTATACTCCTTACCCTGAGAATCTGCAATATCAGTCAAAGACAACAAACGATCTTTAGAGAGAGAATATGTTAATGCTATTCTAGCAATTATATTCTCAGCTCCCAGATTAAACTTTCGACTTAGGTCTGTAACAATATCTTTGTTCGCCCTTGATGTTTTTATTGATGTAAACATAGCTATAACAATGTTTCAAATAATTTATTAGGAACAATCTTCTTAAACGAAGAACAGCCATCCTCATTCTCTATAACATAAACTCTATTAACATTTGGTAGCAATGCATTGTATTCATCTTCCGATAGCTCTTTGCCGAGCAACGGAAAAATGACTACTTGCTTCGATACACTAGGATAGAATTTTGTTATAATATTGCGAGAGTGAATGCTGTCAAACTTCTGCAAGGGACTATCGATAAATACAGGGAACTCTATACCCGATTCCTCAACAAGTGCATTAAGAATCGCAGTTGCGTATAATTGCTGCTCTCCCTTTGATAGCTTTTCTTTGCTAATAAGTTCTCCAGTCTTATCTAATAGTTCAATTTCAATAATATCATCCTGCAAATCAATCCGCACATTATGTATAAAATCAACTTTATGCATCAACACATCAATACCAGCCATTATCTTCTTTTCCAGTGATAATTTGCGTTTTGTTCGCAATTCAAATAAAAAAGTAGTCAATTCACCAATGAGTCGTTCTGCAATAATATCTTTCTCTTTATCAGATTTATCAACTCTAACATTTTTCGCAACCTCGGATAATTGTTTCTTTAGTACTTTAATATCTTTATTGAGTGTTCCAATCTGTTCAGACATTTGGCGTGTTTGAATTTCTAGCTGTGCCAACAATTCATCAACCTCAGCCTTACGCATTCTTATCTCTTTAACATTTGCATTACCGTCATCATATTCCGCCTCCACAATCTTACGCTGTGTCTTGGCTAGGAATAATGCATTATTTTTAATATCCTTTACTAATTGCTTGAATATGGCACTGAAAGAATATCTAATGTTGTCAAATAATGCTTGAAACTCATTTGCTTCATTATCAGTGTAATCAACTAGTATCTTAACATCATCAATAGTAGCATCACTTATATCAAGAATATTTTTAGCAAATACCTCGGCTATTATATGTTCAACTGCTTGCTTTTGTGAAGTGGAAAATTTTAAAGTAGCTACAGCATCTGTAATTTGAGTTTGGGTAGATTGCAACGCTGAATTGATTGCCTCACAACTTGCCGCAGACGTTTTGACATCTTTTTCGGCAGCAACTTGCCCCATCAAATTGGCAAATAATTTTCCTGATATAGCAAAAGGTGCTATATCCAACATATCACGTAATTGGTTTTTCAGTTTCGTATCCTTGTCTTTTAGAGCAACAAGCAACTCTTTCTGTTTTTTCAGTTCTTCGACACTTATTGCATTACCTTCTCTAATCAATCGTTCCTGCAATTGAATAGACTCGGTTCTGTATTGTTGGATTTGACTATCTATATTTTCGCGTTCCGCTTCTTTGACTTTAATTTTAACCTCAATATCAGTCACACTGCTAGTAAGCTTATCTAACTTAGCCTTGCTTGCTGTTGAACCGGCATTTCGTCTAAATTTAAGACGAAGATTTTCAAGATTTCGTTTAATATCCTCATACTTCTTAATACCCAAAACCTCACTATATGCAATACTCAAGCGACGCTTTTCATCAATAGACTTTACTTCAGCAAGATTAACAATCTTTTCGGCATCAAAGAAGAAGAATTTTGCGATATCTTTTGACAGAATAAAGTCGTTAATAAAGATATCATAACCGACCTCTTTGGCCAATTCATTAGCCTGACCGTCAATCAAAACCTCAACAGACTCTATGTCAAGGAAATAATCATAGGTTCTACGAATGGTTATAGTTCGGCAAGGTATAGATGGAATAAATACATCCGTTAGACCGATTTCTACATAGTACTGAGAATCTTCTTTTATGTATTCGTTCTCTGAAGAATAGCCGTGCTTTACAATTTGCTTTCGCTCTTCTAAACTAACTTCATATGCGTTAACAGCATTTGCAAGCTCCTTATGTAGGCTCTGACGAGCATAATTCTTATACCCTTGAGCATCGTTGATGTCTCTTCTAAACTTGTCATCAACATCTGCCATTAGTTTACCGTATAGGCACCATACAAGTGATGTAAGGAATGTCGTCTTACCAAAACCATTATTGCCAGCCACAAGAAATATATTTTTTATATCTGGCTTAAAAGAGGTTTTGTTATGCCCCCTATACGCTCTGTAATTATGTAATATTATAGACTCGATAAACATATCTTATTGTTGATTGAGGTAGTTATCTAATCGCTTCTCAATATCGCCTTGAAGCCCATTGTTGTTCATTAAAATAGTCTTACTTTTTTGAAGCGACACCAGATCATTAATCAAATGATAATCTTCAGGATGTTCTGCACAAACCTTTTCAAGAATCAGGCGCTCTTGATATTGCATATTCTCAAGAGGCATATTTCGATTGTATACCTCATTGTAAAGGTCTGTTACTTTAGGTGAGAAGAAACCATCTCGATACCAATTGATTTGAATTGCGACTAATTCTTGGTTTGAAATCAACTCCATATGTGGTTTAACCTGCTGCATATTTCGCTGTAGTTCCAATAATTTACGAAGCATTTCGCAACGATACTCAAAGGTATAATTACCTTGATTATGTCCATCCGCATCTTGTGCGGCTTGTCCATTTCGCCGTGTGGCATATCGATTTTCCGATATGTTACGACCTGCCACCATCTCATCTCGATACTTTAATAGAGGAGCCATCCACTGGTTACCATTGTTAATAAGGGCTTTCATTGATTTATCTTCCTTCACAACAGTACATACCCAACAACCAAATCGACTCTGACCACAAGACGGTTGAGTTTTGTCAGTTATCACAGTTGGACACTCATAATCATCAGCTGTTGCATCAGCATAAATTTGGAACAATTTTTTATTATCATATCCCCAAGGCGAAGGCTCGTTATTAAGAATATACCAAACCTCTTCTAAATATAAGTCCTTAATTGGCGGATATGTATATGTATTGGGATTCAATGGATGCTTGGTCAATCTTTTACCTTTAATTTCATGACGACGGATTGACTTTGCCCGGGTTGCACTCTCTGTTAACCTAGTACCAATAAGTACTATAGCCTCTCCCATAATATCTACCTTATCAAGAATAAATTGAGTTGTAGGCTTAATCTTTAATCTATCAGTACACCATCTGAAAGTGTTATTAGGTACAGGGTAACCTTTACCTAAGAAACTAATCCAAAAACTATCCTCTAATTTCGGAACTGTTGTTTGAACATTGATTGGTAATTTCTGGTCGATAGCGGCTGATTGAATTTTATCCATCACCTCGACAATATAATCTGTGATGATAGGATTCTCAACAAGTGTATCATTGTTTACAACATATACTTGTCGAGTAAGGGCAATGTTTCCTAACTCCTTTCGTATAGCAAGCAACGCTCTCCATACTAAAGTTAGGACAACCGTGCTATCCTTACCTCCGCTAAATCCGATAATCCAAGGTATATTATTATCATTTTCAAGATACTGCTCCTTGATATCATCTATTATATAATCAATACGTTTTGACATTATAAATTATCTTTCTGCGATTTTAATAATACACGAACATCAACATCTAACAAGTTTGCAATCTCTTGTAGTTGGGCAATAGACGGCTGCGACTTATTGGAACACCATCTTGAAATTGTATTCTCAGACTTACCCATTTGTTCTGCCAACCATCTATTCGTTCTTTGCTTTTCTGCAAGTACCGCCTTAATTCTATTCATTACTATTTGTTGATTATTCGACATTAGTATTCAATTTATACTCGTTATATTGCAAACAAAGATACATCTAATTTCCTATATAGCCAAGTAGATAAGCAACAAAAACATCGTTTAAAGGAATGACTACAGTTGGCATAAAGATATGCAAAAGAATACATGTATCGTTTTTATCTATTCTATCAATGAATTTCACCTTTCAAAAATATTATGCTTCACAAACATTATGTTCGCGCAGCATAATAAAAAATCCAGCCCCTTTTTATTCTTCAATAACGTGTAAATCACTGTTATAACTTGTTTTGTTTGGAAATTTGGCGCATTTTCGCTTGGCAAATGGGCACACTATAATAGTTATTCCGCCTTGTATCGCCCATCCAACACTCCGGCAAACATATCCATCTCTCTCTTGGAAATTCCTAATCGTGTTGCCAATTCGCGCCATCCTTTTACAGCTTCAATCACCTCCGAAATAATCTTTTCTGCTGTTTTACGGTTTAGCATGTAGTCTTCGCAAGCATCCAGCAAAATACTCAACTCTGCTTTGTTAGAAGTTGATGAAACAAGCAAACTCTGATACTCATTCAACGTGGGGTTCATGTCATATGCAGGAGACAGTGTCCATCCTTTTGCAGTCAAAAGAAAGCCATGATTGCGGAAATGGTCATCAGTATTGCCGATACAAATATTGAAAGCCACACGACGGTATAGTTCCTGCAGGTTTCGCTCTACATCGGTACAGTTCTGAATAATGAAGTCAACTATATCCAAATAGCCGTGTCCAGTAGTTGCATTATCTCCATCACTTAATCCCAACAAGGTCATTGCGGATGCAAAATGAATACGTTTGCTATCGTTTGTTCTATCGAAACGTTGTGACAGCAATGTATGATATTTCTCTCCCGTTGCTAACACTTTGGTTTTTGCAGCGTTTACACCTACTTTTGTAGCAAGTAAGTGACTAAAATGCTCCCAAAGCCCAACATCATAGTCATCCTTGCGCGACGGGAACTTAGCCACATAAAGGGTTTTATCCGTATCTACAACATTGGCTTTAGGGCGTGCTCCTCCTAATGATGTCCCAGGTTGCACAAGTTGTGCAATCCATTTCCTATCAGGAAGCATATTGTTTTCTTCACATTTCTCTATCTCGGCACTGGCTGCAATCAGTTCCCGAATATCCGTCAAAGGTGGAATTTTCAACGATTCACTCACATTGATAAATTCGCCATCGAGGTCTTCCTTAAAACGGAATCCACCCATTCGGGAGAAATCATCGATACCAGTCAAGAAATCGAAGGATGACAATCTCCGTACTGGTCGTTTTTCTTCCACAGCTGCAATTTGCTCACGACGCAACAACAAAGTTCGTCCCCAACGATCCGGCAAGGCATCAGAAAAGCATCCAAATATATCCTTGTCCGGTTGTGTATATTGTTGTCCCGGGTAATTATTCAGGTCGTCACTCAAAAACAGATCGCTGTGCTGCCTTAACCATTCATTATTGAACGTAAAACTATAGCTGTCCGCACCACGAAGAGACTCATAGCCTAGTTCGCCAATGAGTTCCATTTCTTTGAGCCAATCGAAATCGGCATATACATACAACTTTTTCATAGATTATTCTTTCTTGGATGCACGTTCTCTTGTTTTCAAACTCAAATCTTGCAAAGCTTTTCCCATTTTATCTTCTTTGGCTAGCAATAGAATATCATCGTCAAGTTGCAATGCGTACAAAACACGTAGATAGATCCCTATTGCAACAGTAGGAATCCCTTTTTCTATTCGGGACACAGTAAGCGGTGAACAGGTGGCACGTTCAGCAACCTGAGCCACACTCAGATTCCGACGTAAGCGAGCCAACTTAATCTGCTCACCTACAATCTGCATCTTCTGCTCCAATTTTCGGGGAAGCTTGGTTCCCATTGTATTCTTTGCCATTACTATATCAATTTAAGGTGCAAAGCGACTATGTCGAGACTTCACTATAATCAACCTATCATATAATATGCAAAAATAATACTTTTTATTTATTTAATGATGTATTACACATAGAAAAATGCACGTCTTGGCATAATTAACCATATACATAATCTATTTTGGGCAGAAACTTCCAAAAACGAAATGCTATAATCTTGTTTGTAAGCACCATATACACCTATCAACAAACAATATGTTATTCGATACAAACAATGCAAATAGTTCATCATACACTCATCATATCAAAGAACTATTTTGCTTACCAAAAAAAAAGATATGACTTCACACCTGCAACTTGACTTTAATGACCGTTATTATATACACGGGCAATAAAGTCAAGTCAAACAGAGGGGAAAATGGAAAAAGGCTTCGACTGATTTTTTCTCTTTTGGTCAGCAAACAATATCCATGAAAATCGTGCATTTAGTTGACATTATCGGTGAAAACATCACGGAATTTTGTACCTTTGTAGTCGGATAGAAGATAGGTGAACTTCATTGAGGATGCAATATTTCCCCATGGTTCTGATTCATTGAGAAAAGAGTGTAATACAGCCTTAAAAACAAGTCCAGGAGGCTCAAAAACAACTTTTCTACCGATTAAATTGCAATAGTCTATCATTCAGGCAGCTATGTATGCTGCATCGGGAAATAATATTTTAGATGTGCAAATGCGAAACAAAAGAAACCATTGCACTCTTCGCCACACGCGTCAACCTATCATATAATATGCAAAAGAATACACTTTTGTTTATTATATGATAGGTTGAAAGAAGTTTTATCACCTCACGTTTATCCATATCGCCTCATCCCTTCCTCGTGCCTCCGTGATGGCCTTCACGAGCCGGTGCGTCCAGATATTTGAGTTGAGCACCATACTCGGTTTGAGATTCTGCCCCACGAGGATACACCCTTCGGTATCGTTCGCCGTATTGCCCGCATGGATGCGAATGCCCGTGAACAGGGGCACGTGAATGAGTAGCGGAAGCCACTTCTGGAATTTCGGCGAAAACGTGACGACTACCGGATAACGCCCCTCGGGGATGGCGGTGCGACCGGCCACCTTCCGGCCCTTCCGCCCCCACCCGATGTCGCGCCACGTAGGTTCCAAAGTGTCACAAAAAGGTTTATCATCTATGGCCAAATGACCTATTGTATAAGTCTTACGCTTGGCGATGCGTGTCAATGTCAGTTCCATAAGCTTGATTTAAATTGAATTAATTTGTTTCTATTCTTTCATTTTTTAATTCTCTTGTATTTGTCATTTGTCACAATTGTCACGTAACGGCGGTGCACCCATTGGCGTAGCATCGCCCCCGTGCCTTCCGCATTCATACCCTCGGCTTGGCGCACGCACACGGCATCGGCCAGGGTGAACTCCTCAGGAAGCAATTCCAACAAGCTCCGGCGTCCCGGTGTGCGACGCCCCGTCTCCGCCCCCATCGTCTGCGCCTCCTCGATGGCCGAGCCGAAGAATTCCATCTTACACCATAGGTCGTACTGGAGGCTCCAGCGAACGAATTCCTCCATCGTCTTGTCCCACCGGTAACCATTCGCCACGTAGAGCACGCACGCCTTGAGGTAAGCGATGACGTTGGCACGGAAACTCAAATTTTCGTACACCCGGCTTTGCGAGAGACGGGCAAACTCCGCATTCTCTTCCTTCAACTTCACCGCCAATTTATAGGCTTGCGGACAATCCACCAGCCCCGTGGCACGCGTCAGGTTCTCGATGTAGGGACGAAGTTCCTCGTTGAAATTGGCATCGTACGAACCATAGACGGGCATCTCGGCTCCAATCTCACGTTCGGGGATGGTGCAGAAGTTGATGCGCGAGATAGGGCCGTCGGTCAGCACGTGCGAGAAGTAGCGCTTCCCCTTCTGGATGGTGGTGGCGGCGTTCCAGTTGAAGCGGATGGTTACTTTCTCGGTCACGCTCATCGCCCCTACGCGGGTTTGTCCATAGCGGTTTCCGGGGTCGAAGGCAAGGCACATGATTTGAAATTGTTGTCCGCCGTGGCCCGAACCGCGCAAAGCATCGAACTGGTCGATTTCGTTCAGCTTTGTGTAGAGGAAGTGGCCGTCCGCCTCGGCGGTGCGCATCACGAAAGCGGGGTTGGTCATGTCGGCGTCAATCTCTTGGATGACCAGTCCTTCGGGACGCGCACGCTTATCCTTGTTCGCGCCTTTTGAGTTCACCTCGTTCTTCCACTCGCGCTCGCGTTGCAGGTTGTCTTCGTCGCGGCGGCGCACGTCGGCCATGATGCGGTTGATGGGTTCGGAGATGCAATCCTTGCCCGCGCCGGTGCCTGCCATGAGCACGTTCATCAGGGTGGCTTCGTGCTCCACATTGTCGATGTAGCGGAAGCGTACCCTCCACAGATGGGCGGCAAGCGCGGGAAAGACGGCGTGCGCCACGGCAGGACGGTAGAGGTCGGGGGTGCGGCTCAGGAGGAGTTTGACGAGGGCGGGCAGGCGCTTGGGGAGAACCGGAGGGAGGGAAGCTGCCCCACTCATGGCTTGTAGCTTGTAGCTCATAGCTTGTAACACCCTCCTCACCGCCTCTTGCATCACCTTCGGCATGGAGTAGAACTTGGCGGTGCAGGCAGAATGAATCAGTCCGCGCATCTCTTCTTCCGACAATCCGTAGCGGGGCATCGTGCTGAGCATCAGCACTTCGTCATTGTCGGCAATGTAGCGCAGATGAGACGCCAGACGGTGGAGTTTGTCGTTGCGCTCGCCCTGCACCGGTTCGCCACCCGAGAGGCGGAACCACTCGGAGATGATGTCCGCATAAGGGATGCCTTTGAAGTTCAGTCCGGAATTTGTCTGCCCGGAGTCGGCGTTTAAAATATCTGTCACCTTCAAGTCTTCATCTGCCGTCTTCGTAGCTTCCCCTATCTTTTTCAGAGCCTCCGCGGCTTTCGGAGTACATTTTGTAGTAGTAACTTGATTCTCCTCCTCCGGGGAGGAGTAGCCGGAGGGGGAGGTGGTAGCGATTTCCCTTTTCTTGAACAACCCCTCCTCGTCCATATACAGAATATAATTTTCCGGCACGGCAAACGAGCTACGGGCATAATCCTTCACGCTCTGGTCATACTCCTTGTCGCCCAATTGCCCGGACATCCACTTCTGCGCTTCCGCCAACGAAGCCCCTTCGGGCATCACGAAAAACAGGCGCAACCCTTCGGTGCTGGGCGTGACGTGTGCCAGCACCACGCCCCACTCCGTGACGTGTGCCGCTATGCGTTCTTCAAACAATCCGCGCGGATTGTCAATGTGGTCTATGTCGTACATGCTCAGTCCGCTGGGTATGGCTTCGGCGTTCAGGCGTCGTCCGTTCCTGAAGGTGGCGTGGGGCGTAAAGATGGGGAGTTGTTTCTTCAACTCCGCTTTGGAAACCTCGAAATCCTCTTTCGACATTTCACCCCTACGCACTTTTTCCAGTGCATCTTCTATTTCGGCACAGATACGCGCCACCCGTTCGCTCCGCACCACCCGGCGGAACAAATCGGGGGTACACTCACGCACCTCCCGACTTTTTACGCTATTTGATATTCCAAACATCGGTTCTTTTCTTTAATTATTAAATATTAATTCAGGAGACGAGTCACCCCCCTTACCATCCGAAGCATTCCCGAAAATCCTCCACGAAGTTCGCCGCCCTTCCGGCCTCTTCCTTCATCACTTTGGCGGGCAGGATGTTTGCCTCGTCAAGGTCGATGGTGAGCGTGAGTCGCGCTTTTTTCTCGTCGACGCTGGCCCGGCCGTGAGCCAGACGGATGTATTCGGTCGAGGCCGTCGCGGCGCGGCGCATGTGCTCGTTGAAGTTTCCCTCTTGTGGGTTCACCAGCCCGATGGTGCCCTGTACGCGGCCACCATGAGCCATCATGCGCTGATATGCGCCGTCTGAAATCTGCAATCTAATTTCCATTTCGTTCTGTTTTTGTAAGTTTTTATTCGGTTTTAATTTCATTCCTTTCTTATCAGACAGGCACTCGTAGCCTGTAGCTGATTTTACACCAGCTTCGTGATGTAGATTTGGTTCTCGAACCTCTCCGTCCCGTTCTTGTCGGTGAAGCGGCGTTGGCGGATATTGCCCTGAAAGCAATGCAAAGAACTCTTGTCGTACTCGGGGCATTGCAGAGCCTGGTCGCCCGTCATTTCGGCATAAAACTCATCGATGCCTGTGCTGAGCACGAATCCGCGCGAGTGGAAGGTGCGCGGCTGTCCTTGATTGTCCTGATACTGGCGGCTTTGGAGGCCGCGTTGCTCGATGATGGTTACAAATGTTTCCATAACATATTTCTTTTTTTGAGATTGAAGGCATACAATAGAATACCCCCGCAACCGCGCTTGTTTCGCGATTACAGGGGCAAAGATAAAGGGGGTGTGTCGGCACTGTGCCGACACAAAAAAACGTCCCGCCTGCTTTTCAACACGAAAATCAGGCGGGACGAAAAATAAATAGTATCTTGCTTTTTATAATTCTTCTATGTCTTTGATAGACAGCCCCGTCACCTGGTGGATGACCTCAGAGGGGATATTCAGGGATTTCATCGTACGGGCATTCTCTATTTTCTCTTCCGCTCTGCCTTCTGCCAGCCCTTCCTGTCTGCCTTCCTGCATACCTTTCTGCCATCCTTCTTGTCTTCCTTCCTCTCTTCCTTCCTCTCTTCCTTCCTCTCTTCCTTCATCCGCCGCCGTACTCAGCACATCATTCTGAATCATCACGGCATTGATATGTTCGTCATACGCCAGTTGTTCCGCCCTGTCCATATTGTAATAAATCAGTTTGCGGCGTGCCTCTTCCAGTCCGGGAGCTTTCGTATCCGGGCGGATGATACCAGTTTTCAGATACTCTATCCACTCCTCAAGCGGGGTGACGGCTACCTTATTGAACTCATTCACACGAATCAGAAAATATTCGGGGAAGATTTCGGCAGGCAGCTTGCGCACGATAGCATCCTTCTCCTTGGTGGTGACCTCCAGAAAATCGCCCGTATGCACTCCCACAAAGGAGTTCTGACCGTGGTACAGGTAATCGTTCCCCTTGCCGATGTCGAAATAGAGAATGCTGATGGAGTACACCTTCTTCACTTGGGAGTAAAGTTCTCCCAGCTCGATATGCTCCGTGATGGCCTTGGCAACGCCGAAGAGGATGCGCTCCAGATAGTATATCTCGCGCGTGTTCTGCACCTCGACGATGATGATTTCGTCCTTACTATTGCGCGCCTTGATGTCCACACGGTTGAATTTATCGTTTTCACGTTGCTGGTTGCCCTCGCTTTCCAGTATCTCGACGATGCGGATAGGCTCGCCCAGCAACACGGTGAGGAAACCTTCGAGCACGCCGAAGTTGGCTTTGTTGCGTAGCAAACGCTTCACCGCCCAATCAAAACGTATATATCTGTCTTTCTGTACCATAACTTCTCTATTTTGAGTCTTCTGCTTCCTACAAAGGTAAGCATAATTTCTGTTTCCGAAAAACTATTCTCTCACATTATTCCGTATCTTTTCCGCCAGTTCGGGTTTTATTCCGTCCAGGAGTGCGGCAATCCGTTCAGCATCCTGCCGGGTCTGCTTCGCGTCATAATCCACCCCTTTCGCTATTTTGGGCCTTACCGTGTTCTCGGCGTAGCCGGACACTTGCGCTATGAGCTTGGCCAATGCACTTTGGTTGATGCCGGAAGCATCCAGCGTGACGTCCAGCATCTCCATAAAAAGGATGATGAGTTGCTTCACGGAGAGCACACCCCTCCCACCTGCCATATCATCGCCCTTATCACCCACCACATTATCACCCACCACATCATCACCCTTATCACTCTTATCACCCTTATCCACCGGCTTGTCGAGGTGTATTTCCTGCTTCTCCACATTCCCGTTCACCGGGCCGAAGTTGAAAGCTATCTGCGCAGAGGCTTGTTCCTCGTTCATAGTCTCAACCTATATTGCCGAAAGTTTTGCAAAGCTGGGTTACGCTTCTCTGTGAAACATTAAAACAGCAATTGGGTGAATTTCCAAACCGTTTAATTCGGAAGCCTGCACTAACCATGGCAAGAATCAACGTACCATTGCTCACATAATTAATCCGGTTATTCGTATTTCGGGCAAGCACCCTTTCTACCACATGCTTCAAACCATAAGAAAATACTTTCTCGTTGAATGATTTTATGGGCTGGCCGAGATGGCACACAATTACATCGCGCGCGGCATTCAATTCCAAAACATTAAAATCTTTGATGTTCAGCGGATGCTCGCCACCAAAACCACCACCATGCAATCCGAACAATTCTTCGTCACCCTCGTAAACGGAAAAATCATAATCAAGTTTCTTGTAAAAATCGTAAAGGTCTGTCATAATCATTTTTTTATATTTATAGTTATTAATCATTTCCATCATCTCATCCACATTTCGCTTCAATCTGCTTTCCACTCATTCCGTTCCCCATCAAGAAGCGTTGCTCCTTCACATCACCGTTCACCGGCCCCTGATTGTTTTCTATATGGTTGATGGTTCCGTTGTTCTCCACAATCCGCGCTGAGTTTTGCTCTTCCACCATGCGGTCGATGGCCTCGTGCAGGCGGTCGATGTGCGCCTGATATCGATGCCCGTGCTTCCTGTTGTATCCCGTAAGCACATGCATCACCGACGTGCAGACCTGTGGCGAATGACTCCCGACGGCCTCCTGCACCAGTTCGCCCACCTGCATCCACTCCCCTTCCTGCACGGCGACGAGGGTATCCGCCACCGCCGCCGTGCACTTGGTGTAGTCCGTTGGCGGAACAAAATGCCCGTCGGCCTCCTCCTCGCTCTCACCCCGGCGTATGTCACGGCACAAGTCCTGATAGAGCGGTTCTTCCCTCAGCCGGGTTACGATAAATACACACAAACGGGCATACGGGTTATCATCGACGGACGAAGTGGCGGCAAGCATATAGAGCAGTGTAGTGAACACCGCACACCTCGTGGCATCGGCCTGTGCATCACTCCGGTGCATCTCCACTCCCCCACCCGCAACGAAGGTCCGGTATCGGAATACCAGATGGGCATAATCGTGCTTGATGGAAAAGTCGGGACGAGGCGATTGCCCCAGCCTCTGAGCCATGCGCAAAGCCTCGCTCCACACTTCTTCGGGCGCCAACCCCGTGCGGTCCTCGCAAGCGGCCAACGCTTCGTAAAGATTGCAAAAAAGGGAGTGTGAGAGGCATACGTTCAAAAGTCCGTCGCGCACGCCCGTGGGAAATAAATGGAAAGCATCTTCAAGCATCGTACACCAATTTTTTATATTCTTCATGAATTCAAGCACCAACGTATATTTCGAGTCGAATAAATCAGGACGGTTCAAAATCCTCGAAAAGAGCGTCCAGCGCTTCCTCACTCACTTGTTTCAGTACATTCACCTGCGCCTGTCTTCCCGCGCGGGGAGTGATGAGGATGGTTTTTCCACTTGCCGCACAGGCCTCGATGGCACGGATAATGAACAGGTTGTCGGGCGAAAGCAACAGATTCTCCCGGTGCTGCTCTTTCAGAATCAGTTCCGGTTCGCTGTTCGTTTCGCGGGCTATCTCTTCGAAGTGACGGATACGGTCGCTAATCTCCGGCATGTTGGGATAGGAGAAATTCGTCTAAAAGCCCTGTGCCTCATTTCATAGCGGCTCCGGAGGTCGGTCTCGTCCGGAAAGAATGTCACACCCTCCGCCTCCGCTACGGAGGAAAAAGGGTAGGTGTATATTGAAAATGTCACCATTGATGTATCGTCTATTTTCTGATTATCGGGATCAGGATAAAAACCCGTATTCTATTTTTCTTATGTATAGCTATCCTTTTTGCGGGAGGGCGTATATATTTTTTGCAAAGATAATGCTTTTCAGGGAAAAAACTCATGGAAAGTCAAAAAAAAACAAGAGAGAGAAACGGCAAAAGATACAAGCTTTGCTCCCCGTGACGTGTGACGATTGTGACAAATGACAATCCGGGAAAAGCTGAGTAAACGTCTTACTAAACTTTATATTATATATAAATATATAATATAAGATATTTCTGTTCGCACACTCCTTGATTTGTCATCTGTCACAATCGTCACACGTCACGGAGGGATTCACCACAGAGGACACAGAGGACCCTCTGTGGTGAACTATGCTTTACGTTGTGTAAAACATAGTTTTGCAAGAAACATCTCTATGTTTTTTTCAGGGCAAGCACATCAAAAGAAATTCTTATTCATAGCCGAAAAGAGGAAAAAGAGTGATAAGGCGGTCAGAAAAGAATAAAATGGCAAAAGCCGTTATTTTCTGCAATAACGCTCTGTCTTCTCAAATAAAACCTTACCTTTGTAATAACCAAAACAAAAGCGAACAAAGCAATGAGCAAATTCATTAATCCTTTTACAGACATAGGGTTTAAGAAAATTTTCGGACAGTCGGTAACAAAAGGCCTGCTGATTGACTTCCTGAACGACCTGCTGAAAGGAGAAAAACAGATAAAGGACATCACATTTCTGGACAAGGAACAAATGCCCATTTACGATGGCGACCGCGGACTGATATACGATATCTACTGCACCACCGAGACCGGTGAAAATATCATAGTGGAGATGCAGAACAAATACCAAGACCGCTTCAAGGAACGCTCCTTGTATTACCTGTCCCAAGCGGTAGTGCGTCAGGGCGAGCGCGGAACGAAATGGCAGTATGAGATAAAAGCCGTATACGGCGTCTTCTTCATGAATTTCTACCTGGGAACGGAGAAGGGACGCTTTCGCAAGGATGTTATATTGGCGGACAAGGAAACGCACGAACTTTTTATAGACAAGATGCGTTTCATCTTTTTAGAGCTCCCTTCCTTCCTGAAGGAAGAGGACGAATGCGAGACTGATTTTGAACGATGGATTTATGTACTTAAGAATATGGAAACGCTAAAACGAATGCCTTTCAAGGCACAGAAATCAGTGTTCGACGAGCTTGAAAAAATCGTCGATATCTCCGCATTGAGCAAGGAGGAGCGCATGAAGTATGATGAAAGCATCAAGATTTATCGCGACAACCTTGCCATTGCCAGCGGACAACGGAAGCTGGGACATAAGGAAGGGTATGAAGAGGGGATAGAGAAAGGGATAGAGAAAGGGATAGAGAAAAGAAACCATGAGATAGCCCTGAACCTGAAATCTATCGGATTGAGTCCTGAGCAAATCATGCAAGCCACCGGGTTGTCCTTGGCGGAAATAAATGATTTATAAAAAAGTGATAAGGCGGTAAAGTAGCTGCGCTATAAAGAATTTTATCCATATCCCAGCAAAAGGGAACCGGCCCAGCGACTTCCTTAACAGATTTTCACACCTTATCCCCCACCCTTTTTTGGCAACCGGATACGAGTGGCGTACCTTTGCATCGTTCTCAGAAACAAAAACAAATTAATCACTAAAACACTAAAAGAAACATGGCAACAACTATCGGAACTTTAAAGTATCGCATGGCTCAGGTGAAGAACCCGCAGAAGCCCTCCGAGGCACAGAAGTGGTACGCACGCGCCGTACAGGACCGTACGGTGGCATTCGAAGACTTCGTCACCCACATGGCCGAGCACAACTCGCCCTACTCGCGAGGCGTCATCCACGGCGTACTCATCGACATGCTCGCCTGCCTGCAGGAATTGGTGCTGGACGGAAAGTCGGTACGCCTGGGCGAACTGGGTCTGTTCTCCCTGGGCATTTCGGGACGGGGCACGGAGAAACGCGAGGACTGGAACACCGCACTCGTGGACAGCGTTCACCTGAATGTGCGCAACACCAAGACGTGGAGCAATCAGGAATTGCGCAAGAAGTGCCGCCTATCGGAACTGGCAGGATACGAGGCTACTAAATCGGGCGGAGGAAGCTCAAGCGGCGGAGATGGCGGCATAGAAGAAGATCCTTTGGGATAAAACTTGATAAGAAAGAAAGAAGAGAAAACACAACTTCAAAACACGAATCTCATTATGGAAACTAACAAGAAACTGAATGTATGGAAATTGGTGATACAGGCACTCGTCACCATCCTCACCGCCATCGGCACTACGCTGGGCGTCACGAGTTGCATGGCGTGTCTGTAAGAGGAAGATGGTCGGGATTAAGTTCCGGCCATCTTTTTTTCGTTTTCCGGCACACGAAGTTGCCAGAACGCCACCGCCGCCGCGGCCGCCACATTGAGCGAATCAATCCCGTGCGACATCGGAATACGGACTACGTAGTCGGCTTCGGCAATCGTTTCGTGCGGAAGCCCGTCGCCTTCGGTGCCCATCACGATGGCCAGTCGGGGTTCGGTGGCTAAGACGGGGTTATCAATAGAGATGGAATCGTCCGTGAGCGCCATGGCGGCGGTGCGGAAGCCGTAGCGCGACAAAGTGGTGAGAGGGCCATCCAGCCAAGTCCACGGCACAAAGAAAACCGAACCCATGGACACCCGGACCGCACGGCGGTTCAAAGGGTCGCAAGAGTTACGTGTCAGCAATACGGCATCCATCCCCAGTGCCGCCGCCGAGCGGAAGATGGCGCCAATGTTGGTGGAATCTACCACGCCGTCGATGACCACGATGCGCCGGGCATCCCGGCAGATTTCTTCCACGCTCCGAAGCACGGGGCGGCGCATGGCACAGAGCACGCCGCGCGTCAGAACGTAGCCGGTGAGCGTGGCAAGCAGTTCCCTGTCGCCCGTATAGACGGGCACGTTGCCGCAACGCCTGATTATATCGGCCGCATCACCGGTGATGTGTTTCTGCTCGCACAAGAGGGCCAGAGGTTCATATCCGGCATTCAAAGCTACGTTGATGACCTTCGGGCTTTCGGCTATAAAGAGTCCCTTGTCGGGCTCAAGGCGGTTGCGCAACTGGGCCTCGGTGAGGGTGCTGAACACTTCTACTCCGGGATGCGTCAAAGAGGATATTTCAATAATAGACATTCTTTTTAAATTTCAAATATTAATTATTAAATATTAATTACCATGCGGCATAATAGCTGAACCTGTAAGACTTAAATGCCCCCACACCGCACGGCAATTAATATTTAATAATTAACAATTAATAATTATCTTTCCCACTCCCTCCAGCTTGTTTTCAAAGATGCGGTAGGCCTCTTCTATTTCATTCAACGGGAATCGGTGCGTGATGAGCGGGGTGGTGTCAATCTTTCCCTCTTCAATGAGGCGAAGGATTTCGGCGCAATCGCAACCATCCACTCCGCCGGTCTTGAATGTCAGGTTCTTTCCGTACATGTCGGGCAGGGGAAATATCTGAGGGCGGTCGTAAAGGGCCACGATAGTAACAATGGCATTGGGGCGGGCGCACTCCCATGCCAGACGAAAAGTATCTTCGGTTCCGGCCACTTCCAGCACCACGTCCGCTCCGCCGTGGTCGCTATTTCTACGGACAAACTCTCGGCAATCTTCCGGGGCGGTCACCAGCACGTGCGGATAGTGTTGGCGGACAAAACGAATCCGTTCAGGGGATTTTTCGCAGATAATCAAGCGTTTGGGGTGTTTCAAGAGGGCACAGAGCAAGGTGCAGATTCCCGTAGGCCCGGCGCCGATGATGAGCACCGTGTCTTCTTCGGTAATCTCCGAGATACGGGTAGCCCAAAAGCCCGTGGCAAGCACATCGCCTACAAACAAGGCCTGTTCGTCGCTCACCGTGTCCGGTATGCGGTTCAGGCCTTGGTTGGCATAGGGCACGCGCACGTATTCCGCCTGACCGCCGTCGATGCGGCATCCCAAGGCCCAACCGCCGTGGGGGTCGGTGCAATTGTTCACATAGCCGTGCCGGCAGAAGAAGCACTTGCCGCAGAAGGTTTCCACGTTCACCGTGACCCTGTCGCCGGGGCGGACGGAGGTGACGTCGGGGCCTACTTGCTCTACAATGCCCACCATTTCGTGGCCAACCGTTGTTCCGGGCACGGCGCGAGGCACGCTACCGTGCTTGATGTGCAGGTCGCTGGTGCAAATGCTACCGAGCGTCACGCGGACGATGGCGTCACGAGTGTCTTTCAGCTCGGGTTTCGGCTTCTCTATAAGTTCAAATTTTCCGTGTTCAATATAAGTATATGCTAACATAGTTTTATTCTTAATGCGAATAAGGGTTTAATTCAACTCATTACTACGCGGTTTTGAATGAAATGGGTGATTATTGCGCAGCTCAAGGCTGAAAGCCTTTCATCTTATAGCCCAGGGCAACGCCCTGGGAATTGAGTTATGTTTATCCCTGCGCCCTGTAAGGGCATAACAGCACACATCAGCTTTTGCCCTTACAGGGCGTAAGATTGTGGGGACGATTCATTCCCAGGGCGTTGCCCTGGGCTATAAGATGAAAGCCTTTCAGGCTTAGGCTGCGCTAAATTATCATTTGATTCATTTCTATTCCGTTATGAATTATTCGTTTCAATATTTTTCCTTCCTTTCAAACTCCCCTTCTTCCGTATAATATTTCCATGTCCCCTTAGGTTGGTTTTTGGAATACTTGCCGCGGAGTTTCAATTTACCATTCTCATAATATTCGCGATAGCGCCCGTGACGCTTCCCTTCCTTCACTTCCGCTTCACTCTTCAACGCGCCCTCCGGATAGAATTCCCTCAGGACATTGCCTTCAAACTTCTCGACGTAGAAACGCTCCAATTCGCTCATCATTTCCTTCTCGGTATCAGCTTCTTCATTCAATATGGAGTCTTCCCCCGTTGCTTCATCTTCTTCGTCGGCATCAACCGCCGTAACCGCTTGGGGGGTGTACGGACTATAATCCATCACATATCGCAGGGAGGCCGACCGGCCCTCTCCCGTAATCTGCATGGTCCAATAAGGAAACGAATACAAAATCTCCTTATCAGCCTGCATTTGCTTCCAAGTGAGCGCATTCACCATCGGCTTCAACTGAGAGTAAAACTTCTGCACATCCGTATACAAGAAAACCGTGGAACTTGAATTCAAATACGAAAACGCTTTCTTAAATCCCGGATTATCTTTTAGCAAATTCTTCTGCTCATAATCTTCCACAAACGAGAGCAGGGATGAAGCCTTATTGCTAAACACCACATAATCGTCCACATACGTATAGTATGGCTTCTCGAATTTATCAAACAACCCGCCGAAGAACAAACGGAAGAAGCCTTTCATCTCTACATAATTGATATCGAAGCCTTTATAATCAACCGTTTTAATCCGGAGCGGGGTGCGGCGCCTGATTTTCTTTTCAATAAACTCCATGTTTTCACGGGCATCTTTCATGTTCTTAGCCCCAATAGCCAGGATAAGTTCGGGGTCATGCCCCAGCAAGCCGGGCTCGGATTGCGTGATGGCAAACTCTCCCGACATCCAACTCAGGAAATTCTCTTCCAGAGGTATGCCGAACAGCCCTTCAATCTTCTTCCGTGAGCTTTCATAAGAATCATACAATTGCTTGTCATGGAGGGAAAGTGCATTTTCCAGTTCCTTCATGAAAGTCACCGGATTACTAAAGCCGATATTGGTGTAAAGGGCGGTTCGTGCGGAGAGAATTTCGTGCGCTTTCATTTTATGTTTACCCGAATTCAACAAAGCAGCCACATACGGGTCGGCGGTGTCCTTGCACAAGGTGTAGCCTTTCACCTCCATCCGGTGTCTGTCCGTATCGAAATAAAGTCCGCCAAAGCTCATGGACTTACTAAACAGATCCAAATATTCGTTCCCGGCTCCCAGATAAATAGTCATGAACTGGGGCAGATATTCGTAGTTGACAAATACCCGGACAAGTCCTTTGCCGGAAACCAACTTCCGGGCTTCCATAAAAGAATGGTCGAGTCCTATTTTAGGCGTATTGCGCGAATTGATGGCGGACTCCACCAACCAAGAGGTATAGGAACCTATAAAGTGATTGTCCACAAAGGCACAATAAAAAATATCCTGCGTATCGGGATTATGCATCTCAAGGATATTTATGCCACTATGCATGCGGTTAGTCACCTGATTACCAGCCATCACCAGCACCGTTTCAAGCTGGCTTTTCAATAAATCCAACTTGGAGGCTTTCTGCATATCCAGCACAATCAGGAAATCCCAGTCGGTGGCACGCACCTTATGGATTGAAATCAGCATATCCCGCTTGCCAACCAACGACAATAACATTTTATTACTACGGACCACCTCGTCAAGCGTCTCGACGTTCTTTGCAACCTCTTCAAAGGCTTTCGCATTCTTCAAGCATTGCCACGTGGCGCTCCTGCTGAACTTTCCCCAATCATCAATCGGAGCCGACGATTGAATGATGAATGCCGCATCTTCGGGCACCAGGTAGATTTGCTGAATGTTGCGGTCGGGCAAGATGAACACACAAAACATGGAGTACACAAAGTAGACCGCCAAGGCCAAGCCAGCCCCTACGAAAATTCTTTTTACTATTTTCCCGGTGCTTTTCTTCTTCCCGGTCCGGCCGCCAATTTCGTTCTTCCCGGGTTCAGGTGGTAGCTCCTGAAATTGTTCTTGTTGCCCATTGACTAATTCGTCCATCCCTATCCTTTTTTCAATATGCTATTCACCACGCGCACCGAAGATACCAGTTTAGCCGTCGAAGTGAACACATCTACATTCCAGACGTGTGAGGAACGGCCTTTATGCACGATAGTCGCCACCGCTCTTACCGTGTCTCCTTCGTGAGCCGAGGAAATATGGTTTCCGCTGACTTGCATGCCGACCACTATTTCGTCCGGCTTGCAAAGTATCATCGAACCCAGTCCGGCAACCGTCTCCGCCAGTGCCAGACTGGCTCCTCCGTGCAGGATGCCGAAAGGTTGGCGGGTGCGTTCGTCCACGGGCATGGTGGCCTCTACCCTATCTTCGGAAGCATAAGTATATTGTATGCCCAGATTTCCCATCAGAGCATGGCGTGCACGCTGGTTGAGTTGTTCCAGGGGTACGTCGGCGGGGCGGATTTCGGCAAGGATGGCCTTTTCTACCGCCTCCGCCACTCCGTCTTCGTCATTGGATGCGGTAATCCGGTCGGCACAAACCTTTACAGAGTCTTGTGCGTTTCCCATGGCAATGCCCAGCCCGGCAGATTGTATCATGGAGACATCGCAAACTCCGTCGCCAATGGCGATGACTTCTTCCGAACTGACACCCAGTTTCTCAAGCAAAGCGCCCAGAGTATTGGATTTATCAATGGAGCAGGGCACCACTTCGAGGAAATAGGGTTCTGAGCGAAACACATCGAGCGCTCCGTTCAATCTCCGGCGCCAGTGGTTTTCCAAGCCCACCAGCGCTTCTTCGTCATCGCTGACCAGCATGCACTTGCATGGGGCAAAGTCCACCGCTATCGAGAACTCCGTTTCCGTCACAATCTTCAGTCCATTCAGTTCTGCTTCGCGGCGTATGTGCTCATTTTCGGGTGTATCGGTGATAAGGGTGTCTTCGTGATAAGTAAAGATGGCAAATCCGTTTTTGCGGGATTTCTTTTCAAGATAAGGCAACATTTCGGGGTTTATCCGGCGTTCAAACAGGAGTTCGCCGTTTTGGGCATTGATAATCTGCCCGCCGTTATAGGATAGGATGAAGCCTCCGTAGTTGCCCAGTTCCAGAGTTTTGGCAATAGGCATAAGGCCATACGTCGGTCTGCCGGAAGCCAGCACGATACGCACGCCCATCTGTTGCACCTTCAACAAGGCGGCCAACGTGCGCTTACTGATTTTCTTTTCACTATCGAGCAGGGTTCCGTCCACATCAAGAACTAATAATTTGTATTTCATGACTTACCGGTTTTGAGTTAATGAAACAAAGTATCTTACTTTCTACAAAGGTAAAATTAATTAAGTGAAATGGAAAAGGTTGAGGGTGAAAAGTCGTAAATCGGATGATAAACGCAACATCTACCATGAATATAGAAATATTAAGAAGCCGCATTTCAGCAAACAAAATTTTATCCATACCTTTACAGAGTTCTAATGCGCATATACATACTAAATAGGATTTTGATATGAAGAAACTGATTAGCATGCATTTTATAGGGATATTGGCATTAGCCATATTGTGTAGCGGATGTAGCACCAACCGCATGGCGGCGGGTGACCCGGGCGCCGTATTGGCCGGAGCCGCCATTGGAGGCAATGTAGGAGGCGCCATCGGCGGGCTGATAGGCGAGAACAACCGAGGATGGAGAGGAGGTTACCGTGGTTCTGCCATCGGCACTATTGTGGGAACCATTGCCGGAGTCGCCATTGCCAATGCCGCCACCGCCCCCAAACAAACGGAAGAATACAGCTACCGGGTAGAGAGAACCCAGCCCACCTATAATCCCCGACCGGAAGCGCGCCCCTCCGCCATCAACAACCTGAAGATACGCAATATACGTTTCATCGACGATAGCCGCGACCACGTAATCAATGCGGGTGAGAATTGCAAAGTTGTCTTCGAAATTATGAACGAGGGAAACAGGACCGCCTTCAACGTGGTGCCGGTAGTGGCGGAAGTCACGGGCATGAAGCACGTCTATATCTCGCCATCCGTCATGATAGAACAAATCTCTCCCCGCGAAGGCGTGAAATACACCGCCAGCATCAGCGCCGGAGAACGGATAAAGACGGGAGAAGTCATCTTCCGCATTGCCGTAGCCGACGAGAACGGTGAGGAATATGACTGGCAAGAGTTTTCATTGCCCACCCAACGATGAACAATCTCTAATTAAAACAATAAAATCATGGCCGACAACTATTTAGAAAAGCAATACGAAGCATACGAAGCAAGAAAAGCCGCTTGGGAAAAAGAACGCAAATACGGGAAGAAGCCTTCCCCTGCCAAACGCCCGAAAACGGAGGAAAAATCAAAAGGGAGTGAAGAAACACCCCCTATCACGTCCCATCCGGAAAGTACTATTTAAATCCCGGAGGCGGCAAATGCATTCCCGCCATTGTCAATCCATTTTCTTTGGCATAGTTTTGATTATGCCGACTCGGCACAAGGATGCGTAAACCAGAAACGGCTACCGACGCCCACCTCAGACTCTAGCCCGATAGTGCCGCCAAGATGTTCGATTATGCTCCGGCAGATGGACAATCCCAAGCCGGTGCCTTTGGAAAAAGTATTAAGTTTCACAAAGCGGTCGAACACCTGCCCCACCGCATCCGGAGCGATACCGATACCCGTATCCGTTACGGAGAATTCTATCTCATTGGTATCCTCCTTAAAGTGATACTCAAGAGTGATTTGCCCTTCGCTCGTAAACTTGAGGGCGTTATTGATAAAGTTGGTGATAACCTGCATCAAACGCTTCTTATCTGTATAAATACGATAATCGGGCAAATTAGAAGCCAGCAATACGGGCACGGGTTTATCTTCCTTGATTTCATAACCGCGAAGTATGTCTTCACAAAAGTCTTTGATGTTCAGATACCCCATATTGAAGTCGAGCGTCCCCGCCTCTATCTTCGACAAATCCAGAATATCGGATATCAATTGCAAGAGCAACTCTGTGTTCTCCTGCATGATTTCAATATACCCCTGACGTTCTTTCTTGTCATCTTCCTCAACGAGCATACTTGCAAAACCGACAATCGCATTCAACGGAGTACGGATTTCATGACTCATATTGGCCAGGAAAGCCGACTTCAGGCGGTCCAGATTCTCCGCCTTCTCCTTGGCTATCCTTAATTCTTCTTCTATCTTTTTCTGATGGTCGATGTCGACACTGGTGATGACGTGCGCCATTTGTCCGTCTATCCAGGGGAATGCGGCACTGAACACGCGAAACCAGCATTTGTCGAACGGGCGTTGATAGTCCCAGGAGTAAACCCTGGTGGGCTGGCCATTTTCATCAATCAAGTGCCTTTTAGGGCAGAACTCACACTCGCCCGTTTTATCGGTGTAGAGCGCTTGCCAGCATTTCTTCCCTTCGAAATGCCTGATGCCGCCATACGGGGCGGCCATAGACGCATTGGCATATAGCATGTCATGAGAATCGAAAGAGTTCACATAAATGTCCACTCCCATATTGTTCATAATGCTACCCAGCGTGTTGCTTGCCCGCACTTCTCTTTCCTTATATTCCCTGACCGCTATCTCCTTGGAGAGCGAGCCCAATATCAGATGAATCATCTGGAGCTCGTCTTCCGCGAAAGGTATCGAGGCTTCTTCCCTATCCGCAAACCCGATAAATCCGATAATCTTGCCTTCGGAATCTTCGAATTGCCTGATTAGCAAAGAATCCACTCCATAAAAATCCAGAATATCAATATCAGACAAAGAAATATTCTCACCCTTACTGGCATAGAAAGGTCTCTTTTTAGCCTCTATACGACCAGAATGTTGTGTAGTCATCTCTCCCATTTCAAAACGAGACCTCAGGGTGCCACCTTCATTTCCGATGGTTTCCTTCAAAAAGAAATAGCGGAAGCCATCCGTTTGATAAACAAACCCTTTCTTGAATCCATAGTAATTACAAATGTCTATCAACGACTTCGTGATTTTCCTTTCAATAGATTCATGGCCATTCAACCGTTCTAAAAACTGAAGTAGAAATACACTTAAACTTTCCTTGCTTTTGGTCATATAATCTTTAGTTCCTTAAGTTTAGACTACTCGGAACGAATTCTCGTTTTTTCCTCCAAGCATTCAAGCCGCTAATATACAAACTTTTAAATACAATAGAGCACTTTTTACCAAGTTTTTAAATATTAAATCTTTTCCTTTTCACACAAAGCAAGATAAAGGGAAGCCTATTTTATTTTACAAGTACTTCAAAAGCATCTACAACTTTCAATCATAGTTTTCGTAGCGCGAACGCAACTTTGCCGGACTTTTAGGTGACGGCTCCGGCTTCCCGGAACCCGACTTCTTTTGCCCGGATTGCTGGACAGGTCGAGGTCTTTCGGGACGGTTATTATTCCGCTTGGGCTTTTCGGCAGATACCACCGCCTTTTGAGTGCTTCCGGTTGGTTCGACCGGTCTCTTTCTGTCCTCCCGCCTTCTATTGTTCTGAGGTCTTCCTCCCTGAGTGCGGCTTTGCGATTTGGGTGCAATGTTTTGGGTAGAAGAAGTAATAGGAGAAGCGGCAGGCTCTCCCAAAGAAGGCAAATTGTGCTTTTGTTGCACCAGCTTTATACCCGTAAGTTTCTCTATCTCACGTAGCATGGGGGCTTCTTCGCTTGAGCAAAAAGCAATGGCACGTCCTTCGCAACCCGCACGTCCAGTACGTCCGATACGGTGCACGTAGGTTTCCGGAACGTCGGGCAAATCAAAATTGAGAACCAGATCCAGACCTTTTATATCGATGCCCCGGGCAGCAATATCCGTAGCAATAATCACATTGGAGCGCCCTTCCTTAAAGTTGCTCAACGCACGTTGGCGGGCATTCTGTGACTTGTCTCCATGTATGCTTTCGCAAGCAATGCCACGACGAGACAGGTAGCGGGCAATGTTATCCGCCCCATGCTTGGTACGGGAGAAAACCAGCACCTGATGGCCTGCCTCTCCGAGCAACAATTGAGCCAATAATTCTTTCTTCTGAGGTTTCTCTACCCGGTAGACGGACTGGCTGATAATCTCCACAACACTGGATGCCGGAGTTACTTCCACACGCGCCGGATTGTGCAACAAACTCTTGGCAAGACGGTCGATACTATCGGGCATGGTGGCCGAGAAGAAAAGGGTTTGCTTCTTGGGCGGGAGCTTGGGCAAGAGGCGTTTGACGTCATGGATAAATCCCATGTCGAGCATACGGTCGGCCTCATCAAGAACGAAGTGGCGAACATCGTCGAGGCGGATAAAGCCTTGCGACATCAGGTCGAGCAAACGTCCGGGAGTAGCCGTCAGGATGTCCGTCCCGGCACGAAGCTCATCGGTTTGCGACTTTTGTTTCACTCCGCCGAAGATAACCGTGTGGCGCAAGGTCGTATAGCGTGTATAGTCCGCCAACGATTCATCAATCTGAATCGCCAACTCCCGGGTTGGGGTCAGGATAAGCGCACGGATGCTACGCGGAGCACCTTTGCGTTGGGGCATAGGAGCGGCAAGCAATTGCTCGATGATGGGTACGGCGAAAGCGGCGGTTTTGCCGGTTCCGGTTTGCGCCAGTCCCAACAAATCACGCCCAGTCAGGGCTTCGGGTATAGCTTGTTCTTGGATAAGTGTAGGGGTAGAATAGTTTTTTTCGAGGAGCGCACGGCACACCGGCTCCGAAATATTCATCTGTTTAAATGTCATCATTTCTTTTTATTACGGCACAAAGGTACGATTTTACAGGGAATTATCACTATATTTGCATGAAAAAGGAATCATGAGAGTACATCACATCGCCATCTGGACCTTCCGCCTGGAGGAATTAAGGAACTTCTATATCCGGTATTTTAGCGGAAAGAGCAACGAAAAATATATCAACCCCAAGAAGGGTTTCGAATCATACTTCATCTACTTTGATGAAGGTCCGTCATTAGAATTAATGAGCCGCACGGACGTGCAAAACACTCTGATAGAAGAAAACAGGTTAGGTCTCACCCACTTCGCCCTTGCCTTTCAAAGCAAAGAGGACGTACTCAAGACTACTGAACAACTCCGGGCAGACGGTTATACCATAGCCGGAGAACCGCGCACTTCAGGCGATGGTTATTTCGAAAGCGTCATACTTGATCCTGACGGAAACCGCGTAGAATGTGTCTATCGGAAAGAAGAAACTTCGGAAGAACCCGACGCCCCAATTGAAACGGAACGGTTGCTACTACGGCCCTTCGTGGAGAGCGATGCAGAGGCTCTCTTTGCCTGTTGCCGAAACCCCAACATAGGGAACAATGCGGGTTGGCAACCTCACGCAAGCCTGGAGGAATCGCGCGAAGTACTTCGTTCCGTATTCTTATCCCAGAAAGGGGTATGGGCCATTACCCTGAAAGACAACGGGCAATTGATTGGCTCCATCGGCATCATCGCCGACCCCAGACGCGAAAACCCGCAAGTACGTATGCTGGGATATTGGCTCGACGAGGCTCAATGGGGAAAAGGCTATATGACGGAGGCGGTAAAAGCGGTACTAAACTACGGTTTCGGCACGCTAAAACTAAGTCTTATCACCGCTAACTGTTACCCCCATAACGAGCGCTCTCAACAAGTATTGAAACGCCAGGGCTTTGTGCATGAGGGTACGCTTCATCAGGCCGAAGTGACTTATGACGGACATGTATATGACCATCAATGCTATTACCTGACAAATCCGAAACATCAAAAATGAGTATCTTTGCGCCATTATGTTGCACCGTTTCAAGACTTCCATAGCAAATATCCCACTTCCGGAAAGGTTTACTTATCCTTTCTGCTACACTCCCCATCCATTATGCGTGATGGCGGCGGAAGAGGTGCAACACTATCTCAACCGGCAACATGAATGGAAAGAAGAGCTAAGTCGGGGGAAGATGTTCGGAGTGCTGGTGGTGCAGACCGGAAATGGGGAGATTGGTTACCTGGCCGCGTTTTCGGGCATATTGGCGGGGAAGAACCAACACTCCTACTTCGTTCCGCCCGTATATGACTTGTTGCAACCGCAAGGTTTCTTCAAAGTCGAAGAGGAAAATATCTCCGCCATCAACCGGCGCATCAAGCATTTGGAAGAGGACAAGGAATACACTTCTTTATTGTCCGAGCTCACCCGGACCCACCAACAAGCCCGGGAAGCACTGGACATAGCCAAACAACAATTAAAAGAAGCGAAAGAGAAAAGAGAATTGCGTAGAAAGGAAGCCGGACTCACTACCGAAGAAGAAGCCCGCCTGATACGCGAAAGCCAATTTCAAAAAGCGGAATACAAACGGCTGGAACGTTCCTGGAAAGAAAAGATAGCCGCTTTGCAAGTGGAAATCAATAACCGGGAAGAACTAATTCAAGAGTTGAAGGTGGAACGCAAAAGCCGTTCCGCCACCCTGCAACAACAATTATTCGGGCAATTCAGAATGTTGAACTACCGGAAGGAGGTGAAAAACTTGTGTGATATATTCAGCCAAACCGTGCACAAAACTCCTCCCGCCGGTGCCGGAGAATGTGCCGCCCCTAAATTATTGCAACAAGCCTATCTGCACGGTTGGAAACCCATTGCTATGGCAGAGTTCTGGTGGGGCAACTCTCCCAAAGCCGAAATCCGCCATCATGGTTATTATTATCCCGCTTGTAAAGGTAAGTGCGAGCCTATCTTGCAACACATGCTTCAAGGGTTGGAAGTAGAAGAAAATCCTATGCTACAACTTCCGGAACAAGGCTACGGGAAATTAAAAATAGTTTATGAGGACGAATGGTTATTGGTAGTCAACAAGCCTTCCGGAATGCTCTCCGTACCCGGTAAGGGTGAAAAGGAGTCCGTATATAGTCTGGCAAGGCAACTCTATCCGGAAGCCGACGGGCCGATGATTGTGCATCGGCTGGACATGGCTACATCGGGACTTTTAATCGTTGCCAAGAATAAAAAGGTGCATCAACACCTGCAAGCCCAGTTCAAGAATCACACCATCCAAAAAATGTATATAGCTCTGCTTGACGGCATCATCCCCCAAGACGAAGGAACCATCGAGCTTCCCATTTGCCCGGATCCGCTGGACCGCCCCCGGCAGGTGGTGGACATGGAATATGGCAAACCCGCCATCACTTATTATCAGGTTCTTGAGCGGAGGGACAAATGCACACGCATAGCTTTTCATCCGCATACAGGGCGCACTCATCAGCTCCGTGTACATGCCGCACATCCGTCGGGTCTGCATTGTCCCATCATAGGCGACGAGCTTTACGGGAGAAAGGATAAACGCCTCTACCTGCATGCCGAGTCCATCGAATTTACCCATCCCGCCGACGGACGGATCATCCGTATCACGGAAAAGGCTGACTTCTGATGATTGCTTCTTCTCTTTTTCTCCTTCCACAAGAGAGAGTCAAAAAGCCTATATAAACTGACAAATAGCTTAGGAATTGAACCTTTTCATTCCCATCATATCCGGATTTTATTCCCTATTTTTGCAAACGGATAAATCTATCCGATCAAGCACTATTAACCAACTAATGATTAAAACCATGAAATTCGTAACTTTAGCATGTAGTTTACTTTTCTGCCTGTCCTCTTTCGCACAAGAGAATTTCCCTGACGGAACTCCTATTCCCGACTGGTTCAGACAAAACGAAATCGTAAGTATTGAAACACTGGGTGACAAGTACAAGATTACAGATTATAGCGTTGTAAATGATAGCACCCTGATTCAAACAGAAAAGATTCAAGCCGTCATCGACCAGGCTTCATCCAAAGGCGGTGGCGTGGTCATCATCCCGAAAGGTACTTACCTGAGCGGTGCGCTTTTCTTCAAACCGAAAACCCATCTTTATCTGGAAGAAGGGGCCGTACTGAAAGGTAGCGATGATATCAGCAATTTCCCCATAATCAATACCCGCATAGAGGGGCAATCACTCAAATACTTTGCCGCACTGGTTAATGCCGACAAAGTAGATGGTTTCACCATTTCCGGTAAGGGAACCATCAATGGCAACGGACTACGCTATTGGAAATCTTTCTGGTTGCGCCGCACCGTTATTCCGAAATGCACGAATATGGATGAGTTGCGTCCGCGCCTAGTACACATTTCCAATAGCAATGATGTACAGCTTTCCGGTGTACGCCTCATCAACTCTCCTTTCTGGACGACACACATTTACAAATGTAACAATGTGAAGCTATTAGGCCTATATATTTTCTCTCCGGCTGCTCCTGTTAAGGCACCCAGCACGGATGCCATAGATATTGATGTATGCAATAATGTGCTGGTTAAGAACTGCTATCTCTCTGTAAACGATGATGCTATTGCTCTTAAAGGTGGAAAAGGCCCCTGGGCTGATAAGGATTCTAACAACGGAAGTAACACTAACATTATTATAGAAGATTGTACGTACGGTTTCTGCCATAGTGCATTGACTTGTGGTAGCGAATCTATTCATAACCGTAATATTATCCTCCGCCGTTGCACAATCAATCAGGCAAGCCGCTTGCTATGGTTGAAAATGCGTGCCGACACTCCTCAGAATTATGAGTATATTCTTGTTGAAGACATCAAAGGCAATGCCAAGAGTTTCCTCTACGTCAAGCCGTGGACACAATTCTTTGACCTCAAGGACCGGAAGGATGTTCCGATGTCCTACTCAGACCACGTGACGATGCGTAATATTGACTTCGATTGTGATGTATTCTTCAACGTAAGTGCATCCGAACAATACAAATTGTCGAATTTCAAGTTCGAGAATCTGAATATCAAGGCGAAGAATGGAGATTGCGATAAGTCGGTTATCTCATCGTTTGAATGGGATAATGTGAAGGTGAATCAATAAAGGATACGCGGACGACGCGGAATAAACGGACGAACACGGATTTTTCATTATGAACTAAAATCCGTGTTCGTCCGTTTATTCCGCGTCGTCCGCGTATCTATATTATTCTACACGCTATTCAAAGCTACGCAACAACTTTATTTCTTCCGCCCAGAGCGTTTCATCCGGTGTTTCCAGAATGACAGGCATGTTGTCGAAACGTTCGTCTTTCATGAAACGCTTGAAGAAATCAATCCCTAACAAGCCTTTCCCGATGCTATCATGGCGGTCTACATGGCTACCCAACGCTTTCTTCGTATCATTCAAGTGAATGCCCCGCAAATAATTGAAGCCAACCACCTCGTCGAACTCACGGAATACTTTATCATATTCCCCTACTATATCATAACCTGCCGAATAGGTGTGGCAAGTATCCAGGCATACCCCTACACGTGATTTATCTTCTACTCGGTCGATGATATGCTTCAATTGCCAAAACTCATTACCTATATTGCTACCCTGCCCTGCCGTATTTTCAATAACGGCCGTTACCCCTTTCGTTTTGCTCAATGTAATGTTAATGGACTCGGCAACCTTATCCAGACATTCCTCCACCGAAATCTTATTGAGATGGCTTCCCGGATGGAAGTTCAGGAGTTGCAAACCTAATTGCTCACAACGTTGCATCTCATCCAGAAATGCGGCACGGCTTTTCTCCAATCCTTCTTCTTCCGGATGCCCCAGATTAATCAGATAGCTATCATGGGGCAGGATATAGCGGGCATCAAAAGAGAATTTCTCACAATTGCCCTTGAACTCGCAGATGCTTTCCTCCGTCAACGGTTTGGCTACCCATTGCCGTTGATTCTTTGTGAACAAGGCGAATGCATTCGCACCTATCTCATGGGCATTAACGGGAGCTATTTCTACTCCACCACTTGCACTTACGTGCGCTCCAATATATTTTTTCATATCTGTTCTTTATATGATGATTAAAAACGGAAGCAAGATAGAGAAAAATCCGAAGACGGCAAAATTAATTTAAAGTGCACACGTCCCTTCTCCGGCATAATCCTTTCCTGTCTTTCCATTATATTCGGGATGTCTTTCCAGCCAAACCACGGCATAAGAGCAGGTTGCCACCGGCACTAATCCATTGGCCAAAGCATAGTCATAGGCCGCCTTTACCAAAGCAGAGGCAATGCCTCTCCCGCTGATTTCATCGGGAACAATCGTATGGCGCACATCCAGCGCACCATCAGTGACATGATACATCAGACGGGCAGTTTCCCCATCCACCGTTGTCTGAAAAACTTTTTTCTCGGGATAATGTTCTATATTCATAATCTGTTTCCTTTATTGGGTGAATAAATAAATAACAAGACTCTCTATATTAAATAACAGATTTCAGTAACTTTGTATCGAACACTTCTAAAAAAAATCTTATGGACAATCATCTTCTCTCTCACGCCATCGCCCTCGCCACCGAGGCTCATAAAGGACAAAAAGATAAATACGGACAGGAGTACCTGCACCACCCCATCCGCGTCATGAATATGGGACGTGACCTGAAAGAAAAGATTGTCGGCATCCTCCACGATGTGGTGGAAGACACGGAATGGACGTGCGAAGACCTGAAGAAAGAGGGTTTCCCGGATGAAATCATCGAAGCCGTGCGGTGCGTCACGAAGCTATCCGATGAAGAAGACTACGAGGAATACATCGGAAGATGCGCTACCAATCCCCTCGCGATTGCCGTTAAAATTCACGACCTGACGGATAATATGGACGTCCGCCGTATGCCCTGCATAGGGGAAAAAGAAATCAGCAGATTGAAGAAATACCTGAAAGCCTATCACCGCCTGATGCCTTTCTATATGAATCATTGATAATATATGCGTTCGTTTTTCATGAAATAGTTACCTTTGCGGCATGAAACAGGAACTAAAGGAAAACCAGGGAATACCATCGTCCTTACTTTGGACACTCGCCATCATATCAGGAGTAACGGTGGCCAACATATACTACAATCAACCCTTACTGAACCGTATCAGCCGTGATCTGAACATCAGCGAGTTCACCGCCAATCTGATAGCCATGTTCTCGCAGATAGGCTATGCGCTCGGATTGCTTTTCATCATTCCATTGGGCGACTTATACCGCCGGAGGAACATCATCCTTGTGAATATCTCCGTGCTGGTGGTCTCCCTGCTCACCATTGCCCTGGCTCCCAACATCCACCTGATACTTTTTGCCTCCCTGCTGACAGGTGCATGTTCCGTCATTCCGCAAGTGTTCATGCCTCTTGCGGCGCAATATTCCACTCCCGAAACCAAAGGGAAGAATGTGGGCATCATCCTTTCGGGATTGCTGACCGGTATTCTGGCTTCGCGCGTAGTGAGCGGTATCGTAGGCGAATACATGGGCTGGCGTTTCATCTACTTCGTTGCCGCCGGACTGATGATTGTCTGCCTCATCGTCATCATCAGGACACTTCCGGACCTCCCTTCCAACTTCCAGGGGACATACTTCGGCTTGATGAAATCCCTGTTCTCCTTAGTCAGGAAATACCCCCAACTACGCATCGTTTCGCTACGTGCAGGTTTTTCATTTGGTTCCTTCCTTGCCATGTGGAGTTGTCTGGCCTTCAAAATGGAGCAGGCACCTTTCTTTGCGGGAAACAATATCATAGGTATGTTAGGCCTTTGCGGCATAGCCGGAGCACTGACGGCATCGTCCATCGGCAGATATATACATATTCTCGGAGTGAAACGGCTTACTTACATAGGTTGTACGCTGATTATCAGTGCATGGATCACCCTGTATGTGGGGCAATACAGCTATGTAGGCATCATAGCCGGTATATTATTGATAGATATAGGGATGCAATGCATTCAGCTTAGCAACCAGACAAGTGCATTCGCCCTTTGTCCGCAAGCCTCCAACCGCATCAATACGATTTTTATGACTACTTACTTCATCGGAGGGTCCACGGGGACTTTCCTTGCCGGAACTTCGTGGCAATATTTCGGTTGGACGGGAGTGATAGGGACAGGTATTTTGCTGACGAGTTGCTCGTTGGTTATCAATATCTTTGCTAAGAAATAGATTCTTTCAAGACTTCCCAACCACATGCCTTGAGGTCGACGCATCCGTTTTTTCTGAAAGCGACACCTTCCTTTTCCAATAGTTCGCGTTGTTCCGTCCAGCAAGGCGCCAGTCTTCCCTGGCTGTTTACCACCCGGTGGCAAGGAAGGTTCCGCTCTTCGGAAGCGTTGTGCATAGCCTGTCCCACCATGCGGGAGCACTGGGGACGGCCTACAAGGTAGGCGATTTGCCCGTATGTCAGTACGCGCCCCGAAGGGATGGAGGCGACTACGCTATATACTTCATTTCGGAATGATACCTGATCCATAACGGCTGATTAAATAACTTCTTCGCACACCCGCATTTCCATACCTTTATATACAACCACAATCTTGTGCAACTGGGTGTTGCCGATGGCACGCTTCACCGTATCTGTATCGGCGTAGCGGTTGGCTTGGGCGATGGCTTCCTGACGGAGTTTTTCCACAAGGGTTTCGGGGTCTTTGTACTTGGCATATTTCAGTTCCACGATGTAGCTGTGCGTCATGTCAGAGTAGATGTCCAGCATCGGGCAGAGGAAGATGCCTACATAGCCCGCTTGCGTGTCCTGTTCGGAGATGGGGCGGTAGAAGCGGTTCTGCGCAGTCATGGCAAGGGTGAAGCCGTGAACAAAGAACTCGCCTTTCTGCTTGTCGCGTTGCGAGGCATACGTCTTCAGGCAGTCGGCAATGTAGCCGAAGTAGGCTTGCCAGTCGCCATCATAAGCGAGTTGGCTTGCCAGTTCACTCTTTTCATAGCTGCTGAAACCCAGGTCTGCATCGTTGTAAGTATTCAGTAGATAAGTATAGAGTTGTTCCTGAACCACCAGGTTGGGGATGGTCAGTTTGGTTTTTCCTCTATGCATTCCGCTGATGGTGAGCATGCCGAAATAGTAGAGCAGGCTCACGAAGTTGTCGGGGTTGGTGATGCTGGAGGCGGGGAAGCCACTCTTCAGTTCACCGGTGATATAGCTCTGACTCACCAGCGTCTGAATAACGGAAGCATCGTGGGCAAACTCCTTGTCCTTGCGAATGAGCATGCGCAGTTTCTCGTAGTCGATGCGAATGTTATCTTCCACCATATTTTGTGGTGCCTTGCCACGCATTATATAATTTTTGACGAAGTAGAGCACCATGTTTGAATTATACATCGTGGTTTCACCGTAACACTCCTGTGCGAAGCAATAGTTGTCATACCACGGCTTCATGATTTCTATCAACTCGTCAACGGTGTGATTGAAAGGGCTGGTGGTTGAATAGTAGGTCAACATCTCCCGCACTTCCTCTTCCGTGAATCCCATCATCTGGTTGAACTCCAGCGTGAGGGAATAGTTGGTTCCGATGTTGAATCCACTGGTGAGGTCGTCCATCGTCACGGGGCTTACACCGGTGATGAAGCAACGCTTGATGCTGGAGTAAGTTCCCGCTTTCACTTTGTTGAAGAAAGCACGCAAGTAACCTTCGCCATGCGTTTCGTTGGTATAGCGGTGCAGGCTTTCGGGGTCGGCGAGGATGGCGTTGGTGAAGTGGTCGTACTCGTCGATGAAGAGATAAATATCCCGCCCGGCACGCTCGCACTCATGATAAAGGAAGTCGAACTGGTTGACAGCTCCTTCTATTGCGTCCAACTTTTCTTTGATGCCTTGCGGCAGAAGGTCGGCATACACCTCACAGAAGAAGTCGAAACAGATTTGGCAATGCGCATCCAGTCCTTTGCGGTAATTGTTCAACTCGCCGATGATGCCGGAGAAGTTGAGATATAGCACCAGATAGCTGTTGCGGTCCGGTGTGGGATGCTTCCCGATGTAGAGGTCACCAAAGAGTGCCTCAAACTGGTCGCGGGTGCGCACGTCGTAGTAGTGTTGCAGTAGGTTCAGCGTCAAGCTCTTGCCGAAGCGGCGGGGGCGGATGAAGAAGAAGAAGCGGTCCGCCTCCTCTATCATGGGGATGAAGCGGGTTTTATCCACATAATAATAATTGTCGAGGCGAATATCCGCAAAGTTCATCATGCCGTAAGGGAGACGTTTTCTGCCGGGTACTATGTATTTCAGTGGGTCCATAATCTGTCCTCCTGCTATTTTAAAAAGTAATCCAATTTTCTATTTGAATATTCTCTATCCTATTAAGATGCTTCACATTTTCCGTGACCATAATACAATCAATAGCTACTGCTGTAGAGCCTATTAGGAGGTCTAAATCATCGATAAGGCTTCCTTTTTTCCTTAAAGTTGCTTTTTGGTGAGCATATTCTGATAAAGCCACTCCTACAGGAATGATTTCAATATCAGCACAAAATGAAAGTACTTCTTTTTTGTTCTCTTCAATCTCACTGCTACATTCAGCACCATATAAAAGTTCGGCAACAGTCATCTCCGAAATACAACAATTATCCCACCCAACTCTTTGAAGTTGCTCGCGCATGCCTTTTTTCCCTCTTAGGATATAGACACAAATATTGCTATCAAGCAAATACTTTGACGATTTATTCATTTTAATCAAAATTCAGGGGAGCCTTAATACTATTCCGTCCTGCATAAATGTCCTTTATGATATCCTCGGCACTTCTTTCATCCTTCCATTTACCGAGATGCTTTTCTATCATCTCATCAGTCCTGTTTTTGCGGGCATCTTTACCGGCAATAACAGAAGCGGTCAACCGGGTGGCTAATCGCAATTTTATATCATCATTCAGTGACTTTAGCATTTCCCAATAGGTTTCGGTCAGCTTTAATGTATTGTCCATAACGCTCTGTTTTTTAATGTAACAAAGATACAGGTTTATCCCCAATATACAACAAACCCGATATAAAATAGTTATTCATACCAATCAGTAGTTGAAATTCATATTAACCTGGTTAATTGCAGTTTGTTTTGGCTACCTTTGCGGCCGCAATATCAATCACTAAAAAAATGATAACAAGAACAATGAGTCCTTTCGCACTTAGAAGGGAGATGCAAAACGATATATTTGAAAATATAGTTCCTTATCTCAAAAGAAATTATGATTCTAAAATACGCAGGGCGATTATTAAAAGCCTTCATTTGCCGATGATATTTAATCCGATTCACTATTTCAGCAAGACAACAAATAACGATTGGTTTATATTCTATTATGCAATAACCAAAAAGCTGGCCGAGGATGCCGCATGTATCGCTATATCCCAGGTGCAAACCGAAGAAGGAACTTATGTTTACGAATATATTGTTGCACGCGAGCATAACATTTATATTTTTCCTCCTCATTTTTTCTCCCGCTATCATTCAAGGTTTTTAAAAGGAGCCGCGATTGGCAAACAAGAGCTTATTAACCAATATATAAAAAATAGTTATATAGGCATTATTTTTATCTCAGAAACAGGACGGGAAAAATGTGCATTAAGTTTTCAAGACGGATATGCAATCGGAGACATTATTAGTCGGAAAGAACGTATTTTTATGTTCAAGACGTTTATCTCTAAAGATTTACTGAGAAAAGATCAAAAGTTTGCGAAGGCATACGACCAACTTCAGGAACAAAATCTAATGAATTACATTATGAGCTTAGAGAACCCTAATGAATTTTTGCTTAACGAATACAGCTCTTACCTGAGCTCAAAGCTATAAATGCGAATTGGCACATTAATCACATTAGCACATTTGGTTCATAACTGCGTAGAAATGAATCAAACAAATAATCGCTTCCCGACACGTTGGAAACAGAAATTATGCTTACCTTTGTACGTAAGCAGAAAAAAACAGAAGTTATGGTACAGAAAGACAGATATATACGATTTGACTGGGCGGTGAAGCGTTTACTACGCAACAAGGCCAACTTCGGCGTGCTCGAAGGTTTCCTCACCGTGTTGCTGGGCGAGCCTATCCGCATCGTCGAGATACTGGAAAGCGAGGGCAACCAGCAACGTGAAAACGATAAATTCAACCGTGTGGACATCAAGGCGCGCAATAGTAAGGACGAAATCATCATCGTCGAGGTGCAGAACACGCGCGAGATATACTATCTGGAGCGCATCCTCTTCGGCGTTGCCAAGGCCATCACGGAGCATATCGAGCTGGGAGAACTTTACTCCCAAGTGAAGAAGGTGTACTCCATCAGCATTCTCTATTTCGACATCGGCAAGGGGAACGATTACCTGTACCACGGTCAGAACTCCTTTGTGGGAGTGCATACGGGCGATTTTCTGGAGGTCACCACCAAGGAGAAGGATGCTATCGTGCGCAAGCTGCCTGCCGAAATCTTCCCCGAATATTTTCTGATTCGTGTGAATGAGTTCAATAAGGTAGCCGTCACCCCGCTTGAGGAGTGGATAGAGTATCTGAAAACTGGTATCATCCGCCCGGATACGAAAGCTCCCGGACTGGAAGAGGCACGCCGCAAACTGATTTATTACAATATGGACAGGGCGGAACAACTGGCGTATGACGAACATATCAATGCCGTAATGATTCAGAATGATGTGCTGAGTACGGCGGCAGAGGAAGGTAGAGAGGAAGGTAGACAAGAAGGAAGAGAGGAAGGGCTTGCAGAAGGGCTTGCAGAAGGACTTGAGCAAGGAAAGCAGGAGAAAAACATAGAGAATGCCCGTACGATGAAAGCCTTGAATATCTCCTCCGAAGTCATCCATCAGGTGACGGGTTTAGCCATCAAAGACATAGAAGAATTATAAATAGCAAGATATTATTCATTTTCGTCTCGCCCGATTTTCGTTTTTTGAGAAGCAGGCGGGACGTTCTGTTTTCCAGCGTAGTTTTTTTACAAATGCCCCCTGAATGCCAACCCCCGATTCCCATTATTCTTAAACCTGTGTTCATAAAATAAGTCCGGTGACCGCTCCCGGACTTTTTCTCATCCCAGCGGATTTTCTTCAATCCCGCCATCGCCGCCATGCGACGGGTCCTGGTCTTCGGTGGTGGCTGAAAGTTCAATCCACTCCAACTGTTCGCTGTCCACCAGGGCGCGGGTGTAGGCGCCGCTGCTGAGGCGGGAGCGTTCGGGGACGAACTCCACGCGGACGGCTTTCACCTGCTTTTCGAAGTCGAAGTCCTTGAGGTCCTTCACGCCGGTGGTGTCGAGCACGTAGCGGAAGTAGCCCAGTCCTTTGATGTGGACGCTCTTGCCCTGACTCATGCGGGTGTGCATCACGCCTGCAATGTCGCCCAGCACGGCTTGAACGTCGGAGTTACTCACTGTGGAGATTTTTGCCAGGTCCTTGGCAATGGTCTCCGTTTCCACGGGTTTGCCCTGCACTATCGCGCGGGGGTAGTAAACCGCTTGTTTCTGATTAAGCATCTTTTTCCAAAATGGCATAATTCTGATTGTTTTAAGTGTTAATAAATGAATAAAAAAATGAGCCGGAACCCGTTTTCCCGTGTCGCTGACTCGACGCGCTCTTGTCGCCGACTCGGGGCGGTCATGTCGCTGACTCGGGAATGCCTTGTCGGAGACACGGGAAAAGAGGGGTATCGGATAGAAATAGAAGAGCAGTTCTAAGTAACATCCGTAACTCATAATATTCTTTTTTAATGGTTTGTATTTTGTTCTTTAGCACCTGCATTAACCTCCTTCCTGATGATGGCAGGCACTGATTTTATTGATTAATCTACTTATAACCAGGTTTATCACACCGTCCTGTGGCTGTGTGTCCTCCTTTCTTTGGCGGGACGGGGGTTAATAAATCGTATTATTTCGCAGCTTCCGCACGCAGGCCGCTAAAAGGCCAGCACGGCACGGACTTTATAGGTATCGGCTTTGGGCTTCGTGTTATAGCCGGGGGGGGCAAGATTTACACGCCAGGCAACAGTACCCGATTCGTTGCTGCTCCAATACTCCCCGATAAGCTCATTACCGGACGCCATAGCAATCTGGGGATTGATTTTATTGAGCATCTGAAGATTCTCGTAATAGTAGGTGGAGCCCTCCTCAGTATAATTTTTAGGCACACCGAAACACAGCGTGGCAAGCTCATTCTTGCCCGGTAAGAACCACCCGCTGCTGCCTGCGGGCGCGGGGTGCTCGCCAGCATAAGTGGCTATCGCATTGCGGGCCGGAAAGGTGGTGTCGTTGTGCCGAGAGCCGTAAAGTGCCATTAAACGGGATTTGCAATAACCGAAATCTGTATCGGATTTCTGTATTTCTTCCCAATCGGTCTCCTCTCCGGGCGTGAAGTCGTTGAATGATAAGGCCCAATCATAAGCATACTCAGTCTCCCCCTGTCCGGTGGCCCACTTCTCCTTCTGAGAGGCATCGTTCATCGCAACGACCATGCCGTGCACACACTCCGGATGGTCGCGCATCAGCAGGCGGTCGCCTTTTAGGCGGCCGGTCTGCGTCCAGTGTATCCCCTCGATTTCACCCACCCAGAAGACTACGCCGAGACAACTCTTCTGTAGTTCACCATGGAACGGCCTGACATCTTCATTCCCGGGCAGGATGCTGCCGTCCTGCATATAGTAGTCACCCGCCGCTAACGGCCGCTCTTCTATCGCCTCATCGCCGTCAATCTCGTGGATGGTATATTTTCCGGGCTGAAGATTTAATTGGGAAGAATAGTCAAAATAGAAAGTCTCCCGATTTCCGTTGTAGTAATACTCATACGGTCCCGGATCCAAGACCTTGGGGCTTTTAGTATTCACCAGCAGGCGGGCCGTACAGGGGTTCTCCTGCCAATATACATTTTTACTGATCACCGCCGTGTAGCGGTAATAGCTCTTAGAAATCTCTTGGCCGTCTATCTTTTCGGTATAGGTATATTTCGTAGCAGGCACCTGAAGGATGAACAGAGACATGCGGTGCTCCATCGCGAAGCTGAGCGTGTGGTTGCTATACACGCCACGGGCCGTCATCAGGTCGGAGGCGGTGTATTGGGCGTAGGTACTCTGGTTGGTTTTAACAGGCCAAGCATAGACTACAGACTTAAAGAAGTCTTCATCGCCGGGCAATACCCCGCCGTTCAAATCTCTATCGTCCCGGTAGGGATAATAGGCATGATAACTCCTGTCGGGTGAGTATAAAAGCTGGGAAGCGCCGGCAGGCAGCGTCCACTTGCCTCCCTGTAGGGTAAGGCAGAGGTTTTTCACCTCCAGGGTTTTGTCCTTCACCACGTAGAGGCCGATGCGGTCGCCTTCGGTGAAGACGGTACGGTAACCGCGTTCCTGGGCGCGGGTTTGTCCGGTGGCGTACATGCCGCCGTCGCTCACGGTGATGGTGAGGGGGCGGGCATCGGGGTCGGTGCCGGCAGGGGGCAGTTCGTCCAGTGCGTCGGACGTGCATGCCGCCAGCATCAGGATGAGGGCGCAGGCCAGGGATGCTGCCGGGGGAAATATGGAATGATGTTGTTTCATACGGTTTCTTTTTTATTGATGAATTTAGTTGTTACTGTTCTACTCGACCGGATGCCACGTACCTCCTCCTTCTCCTTCCACGTCGATATTTTCGATACCTTCCGAGGTCACGGTGAGGCGGTACTCGTACATCTTGCCACTGAAGAAGTCCGCTTCGCCTGCGGCGGGGGTGTAGTAAAAGGTCTTTCCTCCGATGACTATTTTCACGAACTTCCGTTTCGACATATCTTGGGGAAGGAGCAGGGCGCGCACGGTGCGTACGTATCCGTCGGCGGCAGGGGTCACTTCGTTGGGGGTGATGCGGTCGGTGTCGGGGGTCACTTGCCCTACGGTTCCATTTCTGAAATCGATACTCCCTCCCGTGCACTCAAGGTTTTCAAAGGTTACAGTGGCGGTCCGCAGTTCATCGTCGTCCACGCCGTTGCCCGCTTTGAGGTGTACTACCACTTTGGCTATGACGTGGCGGAAGACGAGGGTCTTATCGGGGGACGTTACGGCGATGCGGAGGTAGGGAGCAACCATGCAGTCGCTATCCTGATATCCTTCATCTCTCTGGTCGGCCTGTACAGAGAATGAAACAATATTCCTCACCGACGGATATACCCCTTGAATCCCCTTTTCCTCATCCGGGCTTACCCAGTTGGATAGGGCTCCATTCATAATCAGCTTTCCATCGGAATCGACGGAGGAGTATACATCCTGAGCCGGCCCGGAGAAGCTAGAGCTAATCCACAGCCTCACCTTTTCTCCCCCTTCCCACCTGTTTTCGGTGGTAGCCCGTGTCTGGGCGTTGGCGGAGGAATATCCCTCTACGGCTGCGTAGAGTTCCAGCGGCACGCCGCCTTCGGGCCATGCCGCGTCGTCATCGCCTGTGCAGGCAGCCAAAACCAAGGCTGCCCACAGGTACATTATATATATTGGTATGTTCGTCTTCTTCATTTTTTTCTTTATATTTATTGTTTACGGATTACTCCTGAAATGCAGAGCCTTCTACGGGTGCGCCTATGGTTTCCCAGTTCTTGATGTCGGTTTCCAGCGTCAGGCCGTAATAGTCCACGGTTATCTTATAGATGTACCGCTTGCCGCTTTGCAGCTCCAAGGCATCTCCGGCGGGGATTTTGTAGACGAAGTTCGTATTGTCCGCCAGCTTCACGCGGATAAAGACGGTGCCTGCGGTTAGTTCCTGGGGCACCACGATGGCTTCGGCGTACTGGAGATTGGTGGCGTTAAAGTCTGTCGTCACCACCGTGGGGATGGTAATCGGAGTGGCGGGGTTGGGGTCGGCGGCGAGGGCTATCATCGCCCGGCGTTCGGTCTCGTTACTCATATCGGCGGCTTTCTTGGGGGTGAAGGTGGCCTTCAGGGCGGTGTTCTCCAGGGTCACGATGGCACCGGTGAGGTCGGGGGCGCCGTTGCCGCGCTTCAGCACTACTTCTACTTTAGATAGCAAATGGTAGAAAGTGAGGTCCACGTTAGAGGCGGTGGGGGCCACGTTCCGCTTGGTGGAATAGAGCAGGTCGGAGGCGGCGTAGGCGGTTTTCGTGGTCTGGCCGGCCTTCACTTCGTGGGACACCGATGCGGGGAAGTCATCTCCCACCGGGGCAGGGTTGGCATGGATGGCATAGATGTTCACGGGGTCGGGCGAGATGTAGTACATGTCGCTGGCGTAAGTGAAGCCGCCGGTGCCGTCGGCGGTGAGCACGTTGTTCTGGTAGAGGGGGAGGTTGTTGCTGTCGTCCACCCAGGCAGATACTTGCAGGCCTGCGCCAAGCTGTGTGTCGAGGCCGTAGGAACGGGTCTGGGAGGTGATGCCGCTGGTGAGGCGGATTTCGCCGTTCCAGTTGTCGGTGGTTGCTTCGTTGTCGTTGTTACAGGCGGCAAGCGCAAGGGCTGCTGCGGCAATGATTGATAAGTTTCTAAGTTTCATAATCTTACTTTTTTTTAGTGTTATTGATAGTGATAATTCATTTAATTGTTCGTTTCCATTCCGGCCGAGCCGCCTTCGCCGCCCTCGCCGTTGCCCGGTGTCCAGTCGGTAATGGTGGCGGAGAAGTCGGCTCCGGTAGGCGTCTCCACTACTTTCCCGCCCAAGGTAAGGGGCTTCCGCTTGTCGGCGTTGAAGGCGGCAAGCTCCGTGGTGAGGTCGCTCGTGAGGTTCAGGGCTTCGGGGCTGCCGCCCGTGAAGCAGATGATGGCGTTCAGCTTCTGCTGCTCACCCGCTATGCCAAGCAGGCGCACGGTTGCCGCGTACTTCCCGGCATTGGTGCCGGAGGTTATCTTTGCGAACTGCAATTCCACGTTCGTGGGTGTGGCGTAGATGCCGGCAGAGAAGTCCAGCGTACCTGCTACGCCCGACAGGTAGCCCTCGATGTGCTCTATCCTGTCCGTGGTGCTGCCCGTAGGCTCGATGACGAGCGTCAGTTGCCGCACCTGCTGCTGCATCACGGCGGTGAATGTCTGCTCCGTATCGGGCTCTATCACGGCATCCACCGCATCCGTAAACAGCCAGCCGGGCATCTCCTGCACGAAGGGGCCCGCACCGTCCACATTGCCCGAAGCCCCGGCGACGGTGGCGGTGATGCCGGAAACGGTGATGTGCTGCGGCGTGTTGTAGATATGCAGGTGGTAGCTGCCCGGTTCAAAAAGAGATTCGAGCTGGTTGGTGGTGCCGGTGAGGGTGGCGGAGTAGCCACCGGCTTCTACCGTATAGCTTGCGGGTGCGGTCAGTCCCTCACCGATGCCGCTCCAGTCGGTAACGAGGGTTATTGCCCCTTGCTCCGGGTGCGGGGTGTTGTAGATGGGGTCTTCCACGTCGCAGGCGGCAAGGGATAGCGCTGTGGCTGCTACGATAAGACATTGTCTGATGTTCCTTTTCATATGCGTTGGTTTTAGATGGTTTTACTTGTTGTTTCCGATAGTCCACACGAGGCTGATGCCTGCTTGTGTGGGGCCGGGGAAGTTCTTTGTTCCGTCTTGCTGCTTATGGATGCGCACGCCGTCGGTCATGCCGAAGCTGTCGTAGGCGGAACGGGTATAGCCCAGGCCGAGGTTGAAGTCGAGGGAGAGACTGCGGGAGAGGGATAATTGGTAACCCAGCGTCACGCCCGCATTCCATAGCTTGCCTTGATAGCCGGTGTCGCCCTTCAGCAGTTTGCCGGGCAGATACTTATATATGTTGTACTCGCCGTAGCTGCCGGAGACGCCCACGTAGAAGCGTCTGTCGCGCAGCAGATACCACCGCACTTCGGGATTGACGAGCCACACTTTCTGCACTTTGCCGTGATTGCCGCCCCACCAGGAGAAGCTGCCGTCGAGCTTGAGGCCGATGCTGTGGCTGATGCGCCATTCCACGCCAAGGGAGGGCAGCAGGAAGGCGTCATACAAGAGGTTGGTGCGGAGGGAAAGGGATTGTTCTTTCCGGCAGGTGGGCGTTGGCTGTTCCGGGGTTGCCGCTTCGCTCTTCGCTTGCCGGGCAGGTTTCTGGGCTTGCTGAATAACTTTCTGCTCCTGCTGAACAGTCTTCTGCTCCTGCTGAACAGCCCTCTGCTCCTGCTGAACAGTCTTCTGCTCCTGTTGAACAGCCTTCTGCTCCTGCTGAACAACCCTTAAATCCGTGTCAGCCGCGTCGGTTAAATCTTCTTTTGCTTCGTTGATATCGACGGGGATGCACAGCGTCACGGTCACTACATTCCGCACTCCTTCTGCGTACTCCACGGCATGGTTGGCGGTCACGAAGCAGGCTTCCGTCACTCCTGCCCGTCCGATAAGTTCCGACTTCACCCGGTTGCTGCGCACGGCAGCCATGCGCCGATTCTCTTCGTCCGGAGCCTGTCCGGTGCAATATCCATCCACGCGCACCGGGATGCTGCCCGAAAGAATGGCCTCCCGGTGTGCACGTAGCAGGGTCAGGAGTGCTTCGAGCTGCGCACCGTTGTCACGCCAGGGGGCGTAGAACGCATCTTTTCCTTGCACAAAGCGAAAGATGTAGAGACTGTCCGCCGCTTCTCCGGCGAAACTTGCCACTCCCGGCAGCAGCGCCAGGAGCAGAACCAGTAGATGTCTTTGTAAGTGTTTCATAAGTTTATCCTCATTTTAAATATCTTTTCGATAGTTTCCCTTTCCACCTGCATGCGTTCCAGTTCTTTAAACATACGGTCCAGTTCACGAAGGCTTTTCGCAATGCAGTGGTTGCACTTCCGTTCAATCTTCCGGCAATACAGGAAGAGACAAAAAATGGCTATCACCATACAAAAAATGAATGCCACAATAAGAAGGTACATGTATTCGTTCATCGCTCTTGTTCTTTAGAAATCATGCTGCAAAAGAAGCGATTTACGGATGAAACACTATTGCATTTTGTCCCGACTTTATTGCATTTTGTCCCAATTATATTGCAACACACCCTCCTCAGACACTTCTGAGGCATGTGGGCACAAAAAAAGCACGGATGGACCGTGCTTTTGATTTTGGGGGGATTGGTAAGTAGACGTTTATAATTTATTTGCCTGTTTCCTGTATTCCGCCGGACTGATGCCATACTGTTTTCGGAACAGACGGTAGAAGGTGCTCGGGATATTGAAGCCGCAACTGAAAGCTATCGCCTCAATCGTAAGTTCGGGATGATGGTCGAGCATCTTGCGTGCCTCGTCCAGTTTCAGCATGCGCATATACTCCATGGGAGAGTTCCCCGTCACGGCTCTGACGGCGTCGGTCAGCAGGTTTTTATTGGTGCCGAGCGCGGAGATAATCTCGTCACGGTTCATCTCGGCATTAGAAAGGTTATCACCGGAAAGCAGATACTCGCGCAAACGGGCAACCAGCCGGTGCTGCTCAACGGTGGCGGCAGTATCGGATGTCTGCGGCAGAACTTCCGACGATGCGGTACTTTCGCAGGCTTGTGCCATTCTGGAGAGTTCTTCCGCCAGCCTGTCCTGTTCCTTGATTCGCTCGTACAGTTTGCGGTTCTTGGTAGAAATAATCCGGTTATAGTAGAAGACGCCTGCCAGGAGCAACATCAAAACCAGGCAAATGCCAAGGGCAAACAGGAAATAATGGAAATTACGCTCTTTCTCGGCAATGTGCTTTTCCACCTCATACTGGGTGCGCAGTTCGTCAAAGCGGGCGTTGACTTCCACATTATTTATACTGTCGTTCGCCGCAATGATTTCGTCCAGCAGACTGAACGCTTCATCATTGCGCCCCGCCCGTGCCAGTATCTCCATCTTTATCTTACGCACGGCATTGAGGTTGAAAGCCGATTCCTGAACCTGTATTACGGCACTGTCGATAACGGCAAGTGCCGTGCGGTAATCTCCCCGCGACTGCAATATCAGCGCCTTTGCCCGCAGCAGTTCAAATTTCGACATGCTGTTGTTGACGCTACCTTCAAGTTTGGAGAGGTATATGCCCGCCTTGTCATATTCTTTAATATCTATATAGGTGTTCATCAGTGCCACATAAAGATTTCCCCGAGCTTCGGGCTGCACCCTGCCGGTGGCTTTCTCGAAGCGGGCGATGGCTTTTTCATATTCGGGCACCAGTTGCAGCAGCTCGTCATAGCGTGCCTGTGCACGAAGCGACACGCACAGGAAGGCATAGGATTGCGTCAGGATATTATCGTAACCGGAAACTTCCCACAACAGGCTGATGCTCTCCCGGAAGCAGTCTTCTTCCTCTTTCGGCCTCTTCTGCAGGTTATAGATGATGCCGGTGGCATAGAGTGCGGTTGCCATTCCTGCCTTGTCCTTGCGCTCCCGGGCACGGGTATACATTTTCCCGGCTTCGGCGGCCGCCAGTTCATAGTCTCCTTTCAGGTTGTAGGCGGTGATAAGCTGCATGTGTATCTGATAATAGAATTTCCACAAGTCGTGCCGGATATAAAAGTCGAGATAGGCGGGCGCCTTTTCTATGACTTTGTCGTGCTCGCTCCTGTTTATATAGGAGATAATCCTATTGCCGTACACCATTCCCTGCATTTGTGTGTTGCCTTGCCTGATGGCTTCGGCTTCCGCCTGCTCAAACAGCGTCATCAGCGTATCCATCTTCTGGTCATCGCCGGCTTCTGCCATATAGATGTAGTACAGTTTGTTGTAAGTCTGCAACTTATCAATGCCTTCCGCATGTTCGAGGGCATGACGTAAAGAGTCTTTCTGGTGTTGAAGAGAATTTTGTGCCGAAGCGGGCAGGATGAGTCCTAAAAGGAAGCTGTATAGAAGTGTTGTCAGGCAAGTTCTATATTTCATATTTGTTGTGTGTTAGTATCAATTTTGAATTCAGAAGTTACAAAACTACAGAAATTTATCGATTGGCAGCCAATTAACACAAGAAAATTGTTGTTCAATAAGAAAAAAATCTGATTCATGTGAACCGGTTATTGACTGCATTTTATACTGTTATGCCACTTCACGTTGAAAACGGCCCTGAACATCTTATGAAAGGGGGGATAATCAGTATACGACTGAATAGGGTTCACTATACGACTGAATGGCATTCAGTATACGACTGAATCAAGTTCACTACAGGACGCAACCCGCAACTACCGGTTCGCTTCATTTATTTGACAAGAAAAGAGAGGAGGTATTTGCCTGTCCCGTTTCAATTACCTATCTTTGGGGAATTTGAAAACAATTCAGTCAATACTATATGATTAATATCGTACCTATCTTAAAGAACAAGAAAGAATTCCTCGAACTCCTGCTTCTCGCAGACGAGCAGGAATCTATGATTGACCTTTATCTGGAACGCGGAGAAATGTTTGCCCTCTACGACGGAGACTTAAAAGCCGCCTGCGTAATCACCGATGAAGGAAACGGAACATACGAAATAAAGAACATTGCAACCTATCCGCACTATCAGCGCAAAGGGTATGGAACACAGTTGATAAAGTTTCTGCTGGAGCACTACAAAGACCGCTATCAGACGATGTTAGTGGGCACAGGGGACAGTACTTATACCATACCGTTTTATGAACGGTGCGGCTTCACCTACTCCCACCGGATACCCGATTTCTTCATCAAGAACTACGACCACCCCATGTATGAGGACGGAAAACAATTGCGGGACATGGTTTATTTAAAAATTAGCAAGAATGGATAATTCTTCTTCCAAAGGTTTCCCCTACCTTTGCATCAAAACATAGCAAATGAAGGAAGAAACCACATACGGACATCAGGAATTAATAAATCAAGTCATTGATTATATTCATACCCATCTGCACAAAGCATTGACTTTAGAAATGTTGGCGGCGGAAATGCACATGTCCGTATATCACTTCCATCGGCTTTTCAAATCCCATCTGCAAGAAACACTTTCGGCATACATCACCCGCCAAAGAATGGAAAGGGCTGTGATGTATCTGCAAACGCGAGATTTATCCTTGCAGGAACTCTCCGAAAAGATGGGATATGACACGGCACAATCTTTCTCAAAAGCATTCAAACGATATTTTGGCGTTTCTCCGGTGGCTTTCGGCAATACATTGACCTTTAACACTCCTGAAACAACTCCGATAGAGGATATTGCTTTTATCGGATTGGACGAACCGGAAGTCCTACTCATTTCCCCAATGTACATAGCCTATATCCGTATTATCGGTCCGTATGGAGAAAAAGAGAGTTACGAACTCGGTTGGGGAAAACTTTGCGGATTTCTGAAGGAAAACAAGCTACAATCCAAAGCCACCCGCTGGTTTGGCATCAGCTTCGATGATCCGACTATTACAAAGAAAAAGCAATGCCGTTTCTATGCCTGCGCCTCCGTTGCGCAAAGAATAAAACCATCGGGTGCCATCGGAACATTGACGATAGAGAGTGGAAAATATGCAGTCTATACTTACAAGGGAAGCTATTCAGGTTTGCTTCGTGCCTATACTTATATTTATTCCAGAGAAAAAGGAAGATTGCGCAATGCACTCTCTTTTGAAGAATATGTAACGTGGTCGGACAATCCGGCAAAACAGATAACAAAAATCTATATACCAATACAAAAGAAATAATATGGAATTTATCACATTGAATCCGGATAATGTCATGAACGAACATTTATGTTGCGCCATTTCTGATAAGAAGCACCAAACAGGTGTAAATGATAAGCGGAACTGGTTGTCCGAACGTGTAAAAGAAGGGCACGTCTTCCGCAAACTGGATGCACAAGGCAAGGTATTTATCGAGTATGCCCCGCTGGAAAAGGCGTGGGTGCCTGTGACGGGGGATAACTATCTGTATATCTACTGCCTGTGGGTGGCAGGCAGCTACAAGGGGAAAGGGTATGGAGAAGCCCTGTTGCAATCGTGCATTGACGATGCCAAGGCACAAGGGAAATCGGGTATCTGTGTGCTGTCTTCCAAAAAGAAGAAGCCTTTCTTGTCCGACAAGAAATTTATGCTGAAATATGGCTTCAAGGTAGTGGATAGCATTAATGACGAATACGAATTATTAGCTCTTTCCCTTGACGGCAGCCAACCGCAATTTACGGCGGATGCGAGGAAACAGACTATTGAGAATAAAGAGCTGACTATATATTACGGCGTGCAATGTCCTTACATTCCCAACTGCATCGAGCAAATCTATAATTATTGTGAGAATAATCAGGTGCCTTTGCAGTTGATAGAAGTCGACACGCTGGAGAAAGCCAAGCAACTGCCTTGCATCTTCAATAATTGGGCGGTATTCTATAACGGGAAGTTCGAGACTGTACATCTGCTGAATGAAGGATTGCTAAAGAAATTGCTGCAATTGAAATAAGTAAAAAACAAAAAATCGTATCTTTGCGTTATCATGATTAATAAAGACGAGCAATATGGAAAAGCTAAATCAATATCATCGCCAGATTATAGCGAAGAAAATGAAATCCGTTGCCTACTGGACGAAGCATCCGATGTCGCGCGAGGAGTGCTTGAATCAATTCAAACGATTGCGGGAACAACGGTTGTCAAGGGAGTCCAAATTACAAATCTCGAAAGATTCGCAAGAGACAGAGGTTGCTGGATAGACGACATCAGTGCGCGAAGCCACCGACTCTGAAATTAACGAAGAACTTAACAAAATGGGATTTAAGCCGGAATTAGATGGTGAATACTTTTCAAACGGCAGATACGATATATTCGATGCTTTGCCCAACAATGTATTAGTGGGAAATGACGGGCATCTTTATTTCATCGATACAATCATTTACAAAAGTCAAGATGGTGGATTTGATATATATAGAAACCTATCTCCACGATATAAATAATAATACATCCTTAAAAATTAAACAATTATGGAAATGAAATTTTGCCAGAGTTGCGGAATGCCGCTGACATCCAATGAAGTTTGCGGAACAAATGCTGACGGTAGCCTCAGCGCAGACTACTGCACTTACTGTTATCAGAATGGAAAGTTCACTCAGGACTGCACCATGGACGAAATGATAGAACACTGTGCTCAGTTTGTTGAGGAATTCAACAAAGAATCGGAACAGAAAGTGACTAAAGAAGAGGCAATTGCCATGATGAAGCAAGAGTTTCCGAAGCTAAAACGCTGGCAGAATTAATTGCCAACATCTTGCCACCGTATTGACAACATTTTGCCAATGCGATGGCAAGAAAAGAAAAAAGAATAACTTGCCGAAGCATAAAAAAAGCCCGTAATAATGTCCCCCTTTACCAGGAAAAGCGTACTTTTACAACACAAATAAAAACGAATCCCGTTATGAAACAATTGACAGAAATGTCCGATGAAGAGTTAGGAACATTGTTTCCCATCATCTTGACTGAGCATAAGAAAGACTGGGCTAAATTATACGATCAGGAAGAAAGAATACTTTACGATACTATTGGCAAAAACATCTACCGCATTGACCATATAGGAAGTACTGCCGTCGAACAACTAATCGCAAAGCCAACCATAGACATATTATTAGAAATCAATGGTGAAACCAACACCAACGAATTAATCAAAAGTCTGGAGAGCATAGGTTATATTTATTCTCCACAGCCTCAAAAACCTGCCCCGCACATGATGTTCATGAAAGGATATACCCTACAGGGGGTTCAGGGACAGGCTTATCATATCCACGTAAGATATGCCGGACATTGGGATGAGCCTGTTTTCTGCCACTACCTCCAAACTCACCCGGATGTAGCTCATGATTACGGAGAACTCAAGAAGAAATTAAAAGAGAAGTACGAGCATGACAGAGAGGCATATACGGAAGGGAAAACAGAGTTCATCAGGCACATCGTTCAATTGGCAAAAATGCTACCCAAAGAGAAGAAAAGTGTATCTGCTGAAAAAGAAAAATACGGAAATGCTTATCTGCCCTGGGAAGAAAAAGCTGATAACTATTTGACAACATTATACAATCAAGGAAAAACAATTGCGGAACTATCTGATATTTTCGAACGGGGAAAAGGGGCTATCCGCTCACGATTAAAACATTTGGAACTTATATGAAACACTCCCGCATCGAAAAGGAAAAGCAAACCGTAGAACAGATGATTCGCCTCTACTGCCGGAAGAAAGAGGGGAACGGAACACTGTGCCCGCAATGCAGGGAATTGTTGGAGTATGCGCAGACACGGCTTTCACGTTGTCCGTTCGGAGACGGGAAATCAACTTGCCGGATTTGTACCGTGCATTGCTATAAGCCGGAAATGAGAGAACGGATGAGAGTAGTGATGAGATGGGCGGGACCGAGAATGTTGTTCTATCATCCGGTGGCGGCTATCCGACATTTGTGGCAGGAATATATTAGGAAGAGATAAGAAGGAGTATCAATTCATATCCCTACAAAAATGAATCAAGATACGTTTTTTGTGTACAATTTTCATCTTTTTTTCTTTCCTATCTTGTCACCTTCCCTACCCCCTCCCAGACACCTTCTGAATGGGGGGGGGTACAATGAGTCAGTGACTGAATCAGGTTCACTCAACGAGTGGGAGGAAGAACTGCGGGAAAGGAAGAAATCTACTCGCTTTTTGTAAGCATAATTACTAATCGGTGAAATATACAGTAAATCATCATTTAATTCATAACCGCTCAGATATAAGTTAATCCCAATGGGAAAAAGGATACCTCAATTGAAATAATACAAGAACACTGCAATCCCCTCAAGCGCTTTCTTAGGCTGATCCTTTATTTCAATTGTAAACTTAATCTCTGCTTTCGCCACACCACGCAGATTTGCCAGCGAATGTAACTTTGCCACCAGACGCACGCTTTGTCCCGACAACACCGCCTGCCCGAACTTCATCTGCTCCATACCGTAATTAACCATCATCTTCAGGTTGTTTACCTCAATAATCTGGTTCCACAAATGCGGAAGCATAGACAAAGTGAGATAACCGTGCGCAATGGTAGTCTTGAAGTGACTTTCTGTTTTTGCACGTTCCGTGTCTACATGTATCCATTGATGGTCCAACGTAGCATCTGCAAACATATTGATGCGCTCTTGCGAAAGTTCTACATAATCAGAAACGCCAATCTGCTGGCCTACCAGCTTTTCAAATTCCTCGTACGAGTTAATAATTACTTTTTCCATTATTCTCTTTTTATATTTAATAGTTTCTACGGTTGATAATCCCAACCATAATCATTATGATAAATCATTAGTTTACTCATGCCGCCGTCAATCGTGATGTTCTCTCCATTAATGAAAGAGTTTCGTTCGTCACAAAGGAAAAGAACAGCACGAGCTATGTCAGCCGGCTCTCCCACCCTCTGCGAAGGATGCTGTATGATGTCGCCCTCCGTGTAAGACGGAACATAATCATCCTCGTGATAACTGCCTGTATCAATCCACCCCGGAGCAATGGAGTTCACCCGGGCAATGCCGGAAAGGCTGACAGCCAGCGCATGCGTCAAAGCAGTTATTCCACCTTTGGCAGCCGTATAGCTCTCCGTATTGGCTTGCGACTGGAAAGCACGGGTAGAAGATATATTCACGATGGCCCCCGCCCCACTGAAATAATCCTTGAACAGCAAAGACAGGAAGTAAGGAGCAGCCACTCCCACACGCTGCACATACAGGAAATCCTCGTATGAACAGCTACTCAATATCCCTCCGTTCGTCAGGCAGGCATTGTTTATCAGACAATCTATCTGGTTCTCAAGAGATAAGACGAAATCAACAAAGTCCCTCAAAGTTTCCTCCTCAGCAATATCCCCCACAAATCCCGTCACAGAAAGACTTCTTTCAGACATCTTCTCTTCCATAACCTGCACCATTTCCGGCGTCTTATCTATGAAGTACACCGTATATCCGGCCTCCGCAAACATTTCGACAGTACAACGTCCGATGCCTGCAGCTCCACCCGTCACAACACATACTTTATTCATACGCTCTCTATATTAAAGGTTATAACTTCAACTACAAATGACGCCATGAACAAAACCCCAATTATGAAGGTTATTATTCTTTTCATGGTTGTTTACTTTTAAATCGTGAAAACAGGTAACAAATATACTCCATATTCCAGCAAGTCACAAAAAGTCAAGTCCCCTTTTTCTTATTCGGAAAGGTTTTCCTACTTTTGTGACAAACATTACGAAACATGAAACTGAAAGATAAATTCACAGAACTGATGCATAATCAGGCTTTGAAGCGAAAATTATATATCATCATATTCGAAGCTGATACACGCGCCGGAAAACTATTCGACGTTATCCTGATCTGGTGCATCCTGCTCAGTATCGGGCTTGTCATACTCGAAAGTCTGCAAGGGTTGCCGGTATGGCTGAAAACGCCTTTCATCGTGATGGAGTATCTGCTGACAGGCTTCTTCACTTTCGAATATATCACCCGATTGTATTGCTCACCCAAACCTGCAAAGTATGCTTTCAGCGCTTTCGGCATCATCGATTTACTGGCCACGCTGCCGCTTTATCTTGCTTTTCTGTTCCCCGGAGCACGCTATTTGCTTATCATACGGGCTTTCCGCTTGATACGCATATTCCGCGTTTTCAAGCTATTCAACTTCTGGATAGAGGGGCAAATGCTACTGACAGCACTACGCGACAGCAGCAAGAAAATCGCTGTTTTCTTCATGTTTGTGGTTATTCTGGTGATATCTATCGGAACACTGATGTACATGATTGAAGGAGGAAAGCCCAATACGCAGTTCAGCAATATTCCCAACAGTATCTATTGGGCCTGCGTCACGCTTACCACCGTAGGTTACGGAGATATAACTCCTGTCACCGCCCTGGGAAAGTTCCTTTCGGGTTGTGTCATGCTGATAGGTTACACAATCATCGCAGTGCCCACCGGTATCGTTTCCGTATCGCTGATGAAAAAGCATGAAAAGAGTGTAGCAAGAGAGTGCCCCAACTGTCACAGGCGAGGACACGATGAGGGTGCACAATATTGCAAGTATTGCGGTTCATCACTCAATGAAATGAAGAATGAGAAATGAAGAATTTAGCTGCGCTGTAGAGGTACTCCGAAAGGAAATTCTTCATTCTTAATTTAAACAATATATAAAATGGAACAAAGTTTTGTTACTCAAAAAGAATTTACCCTACGTCCCCGTGCACGTGGTTTTCACCTGATAACGGATGAAATAATACGTAATCTGCCCCGATTGCCGCAAGCCGGAATCTTGCATCTGTTCATCAAGCATACCAGCGCCGGGCTTAGCATCAATGAAAATGCTGATCCGGATGTCCAGACTGATATGGAGGCCATCTTCAACCACCTGGTGAAAGAACGGGAACCCTACTATATGCATACCTGCGAAGGAGATGACGACATGCCCGCCCATGCCAAATCGACCCTGACAGGTAATAGTCTGAGCATACCTATCACTGACGGCAGACTGAATATGGGTATCTGGCAAGGTATATACCTCTGTGAATTCCGCAATCGTGGCGGTGGAAGAAAAATAGTAGCAACCGTCATCGGACAATAGAATATATGAAAATGAACAATCTGCCTACAAATATCTTCGTCGCCACAGAGAAAGATTATCCCGAACTTTCTGAACTTTGGGAAGCTTCCGTACACAGTACGCATCACTTCTTGAGTGAAGAAGATATTCAGTACTACAAACCTCTGGTACAGAACGTTTATTTCCCCGCAGTGCAACTCTATATTATAAAGAATAAAGACAACCGTATCAGTGGCTTTCTGGGACTAAGCGACGATTTAATAGAAATGCTGTTTATCCACCCCGACGAACAGGGAAAAGGATATGGTAAGACATTATTAGAGTTTGCCGTAAACGAACGAGGGTTCCGCAAAGTGGATGTCAACGAACAAAACGAACAGGCTTTCCGCTTTTACCGTAACAGGGGCTTTGAAGTAATAAACCGGGATGAAACAGATGCGCAAGGTAAGCCCTTCCCCATCCTGCACATGCAATTAACAAACTACTAATACAGTAACTATGAAACGAGCTATCATTATAGGAGCCACCTCCGGTATAGGAGAAGAAGTTGCCAAACTGCTGGTTCAGCAAGGTTGGCACATCGGTATTGCCGGAAGACGGGAAGAAGCATTGGAGAAACTGCAAGCCACCGCCCCCGGACAAATCGTAATCCAACGTCTGGACGTAACGGATCCGGATGCTCCCACCCTGCTGGAAACATTCATCCGGAAGTTAGGTGGCATGGATTTGTTCTTTCTCAGCTCCGGCATAGGTAGCCAGAACCCGGACCTAAAACCGGAAATAGAGCTAAATACCACCCGTACCAACGTAGAAGGATTCACCCGCATGGTAACCTCCGCTTTCAATTACTTCAAAACCCGTGGCGAAGGACATATTGCTGTCATCAGTTCCATTGCAGGCACCAAAGGATTGGGCATCGCCCCGGCCTATTCCGCAACAAAACGTTTCCAGAATACTTACATCGAAGCCTTGGCACAACTCTCCCAGATGCAACACTTGAATATCCATTTCACAGACATACGCCCGGGCTTCGTCGCTACCGACTTACTGAAAAGCGGTAAGTTCCCTATGCTGATGCAAGCCAATCAGGTAGCGAAGAGTATCGTCCGTGCCCTGAACCGGAAAAAACGGGTCATTGTGATCGACGACAGATATCGTGTAGTTGTCTTTTTCTGGCGAATGATCCCCCGGTGGTTATGGGAAAGATTGCCTATAAAGAACTAAGATTCGTTGTAAAGACACCATAGTTCTTGCCTCATTCCCGTAAATATTGTATATTCGACCTCGAACCAAACAAACTTTTGAAAATGAAAAAAAACTCAATACATATCCTGATAGTTACCTCAGTTGCTCTATGCGCCGGTGCCACACTTCCATTTCTGTTTGGGCACAGCACGATAGACCCTGAACAGCAATCCGTTAAATCCGAAGTTCCCTATTGCGTCACCTCCCCTTCCGTACCGGACAAAATCAGCTTTGCCGGACAGGAGATTGACCTGAGACGTTACGACCACCGCGAGCGCATGGACCGCGAACAGATGTCGTTCACCTACATGCACTCCACCACCATGCTGACCATCAAACGTGCCAACCGTTTCTTCCCCATCATCGAGCCGATACTGAAAGAAAACGGTGTGCCCGATGACTTCAAATATCTTGCCGTGATAGAAAGTAACCTGAATACCCTTGCCCGCAGTCCGGCAGGAGCCGCCGGAATGTGGCAGTTCATGCAGACCACCGGACGCGAATTCGGCCTTGAAGTCAACCCCAGCGTTGATGAGCGTTATCATGTGGAAAAAGCAACCCGCGCGGCATGCAAGTATCTGAAAGATGCTTACCAGCGATATGGCAACTGGCTTTGTGTAGCTGCCGCCTACAATGGCGGACAGGGACGCATTTCTTCCGAACTGAAAAAGCAACTCGTAGACCAGGCCGTAGACCTCTGGCTGGTTGAGGAGACTTCCCGCTATATGTTTCGCCTGCTTGCCGCCAAAGCTGTCATCAGTAATCCGCAACGTTACGGCTTCCTGCTGAAACGGGAACATCTTTATCCGGCCATTCCTTATACGGAGGTCACCGTTAATACGGGTATCGACAACCTGGCGCAGTTTGCCCGAGACAAGGGCGTCACCTATGCCCAACTGAAGGACGCCAATCCCTGGTTGCGCGACACCTCCCTGCCAAACAAAAGTGGACGTACATACGTTCTGAAAATACCGACACAGGCGGGAATGCATTACGACCCGAAGCGGACGGTGCCCCATAATAAGAATTGGGTGATTGATTGATGTAGGTTTCGCCTCAATTAAAACAGCTTGTCAACGCGAGGATAGATATTTGCATTTAAAAACACATATAATTATTTACAAAACAAGAATTTTGGAGATACGATCGTAACCTCATCCCCATTCAGTCGGTAGGTGAATATGATTCAGTCGGTAGGTGAATGCCATTCAGTCGGTACCTCATTATGGGTTATATTAACACATTTGACTATCAACCAGTTACACAAACCATATTTAGAAACAATAAATTAGAACAAAAAGGAGGTAATATGGCATTAAATTTTGATTTCGTACTCAGACTATTAGTTGCCGGCATTCTGGGTGCCATCATCGGGCTGGACCGTGAATACCGTGCCAAAGAAGCAGGATACCGCACTCATTTCTTAGTATCATTGGGCAGTGCCCTCATCATGATTGTTTCCCAATACGGCTTTCAGGACATCATCAAGGAAAACAGCGTATCGCTGGACCCAAGCCGTGTGGCGGCACAGGTAGTCAGCGGCATCGGTTTTATCGGTGCAGGCACCATCATCCTGCAAAAACAGATTGTACGCGGACTGACCACTGCGGCAGGAATATGGGCCACCGCAGGCATCGGTCTGGCGGTTGGAGCCGGAATGTATGTGATCGGCATTGCCGCCACTCTATTGACTTTGGCAGGACTGGAGCTCCTCAGCATCTTGTTCAAAAGTGTAGGAATGAAAAGTTCCATGATAACCTTCTCTACTCCAAACAAGGACATACTCAAAGAAGTTTCCGACCGATTCAAATCCCGGAATTATATGCTGGTCTCCTACAAAATGGAAAGGCTCGGCTATGGAGAAACGGAGAGATACATAGTGACTATGGTCATCAAATCCAAGCGGAGCAATGACGAAGGACACATGCTGTCGCTGATGCAGGAATGGCCGGACGTGACGGTGGAACAGATAGAATAGCTGCCGCATAGGATAGCTGCTGCCGTTATTGCTTCTCCGTCATGTGTTTCCAATAACGTACTGGCATATCTTGTTTATGTTTCCGCGGATTTAGCCGTTCTTTGATGCAGATGGCTTTAAAGTATGTCTTCCAGAGTTGCTGAAAGAGTTTTTCGTCCTTGTCCATCAGGCTTTCGTCCAGCATACCGGTAACGAGATGCCCCTCACGCGAACCTTCTTCAAATGTAACCTGACGTACTTCTTTCAAATCATAATAGAATCCGTAAGCCCGCTTGATGTCATATATCAACCAGGGCTGGTCGGCAAAACGGTCTTTAAAGTGGTCGATGGCCAAAGGGAGGGCATTCTTTTCCGGTTCCACGGCAGCAAAGAAAGTGCCGTCGGCAGCTTTCTGAAAACGGATAAACTGGAGCATACGAAGACGTTCCCAATCCACCCGCTTCCACATACGTGAAAATTCCAGCACATCAGGGTCGGCAAAGTTCGTCTCAATGGAACGGGGAGCATCAATCGCCTTGCGGATATAGCGGAACAGCAACATCGGCGTTTCTGCTTCTTCCGCCAGCCAACACTGGGCAAGGCAGGACAAAGCGCCGGAAGAAAGTTTCTTCTGCAAACCACGCCACACGCGCTTTGCTTTCTCTTCTTCGGTGATTACCGTGAAGACTTCCTCATGAAACAGGGGCAACGGCTCTCCTTCCGGAAGCAGAGCATCAGGGAAAGTCCGACGGGAATAGGCTTCAAAAACGGAAGTCAGCAAGCCTTCGAAGGTATTATCAAAGATAAATATCGTCATGAAAAGAGATTCTCTTAATCCTGAAAGTCAAGCAACAACTGCCTTTCATCCACTTTTTTCTTATTGGGTTTTGTTATCAACAGACTGCGCACTGCCTGCGGGGTCATCTCATTCACTGTCTTCATGGGCAGTTCGTGACAAGTAATGAAATATTGCGCCTTTTTCATCACCACGCCTATCTTCTTCAATTCATAGAAGCCTAATTTAGAAAAGCGGCGGGATGCCACAATCAGCCTCGCCGACTTCACTCCTACCCCCGGAATGCGCAGCAACATTTCATAATCCGCCCGGTTGATGTCCACAGGAAACTGCTCCGGATGGCGTAAAGCCCATGACAACTTAGGGTCAATCTCCAAATCCAGGTCAGGATACGAGTCATCCACTATCTCCTCCACTTTGAACTGATAGAAACGCATCAGCCAGTCTGCCTGATAAAGACGGTTTTCGCGCACCAACGGCGGCTGTTTCAGGGCAGGCAAACGGGTATCATAAGTATTGACAGAGATATAGCCGGAATAATAGACACGCCTCATTGTAGGACCTTTATAAAGGGAGGATGAAAGGTACAGAATATCCTTGTCCGACTCTGCCGTAGCCCCTACAATCATCTGCGTGCTCTGTCCGGCAGGAGCAAAACGGGGAGCATGGCGGTGTTTCTTCCGTTCTTCCGAACTCTCCAGAACACCTTGCTGGATATAGCGCATCGGCGCATATACACTCTTATGGTCCTTCTCCGGGGCAAGAAGTTTCAGATTCTCTTCTTTCGGTATTTCTACATTGACGCTGAGACGGTCGGCGTATAACCCCGCTTCATTCACCAGTTCACGGCTGGCGCCGGGAATACTTTTCAGATGGATATAGCCATTGAAACGATGGATGGTACGCAAGTCTTTTGCCACGCGCACCAAGCGTTCCATTGTATAATCAGGATTTCGCACCACTCCACTGCTAAGGAACAATCCCTCTATATAGTTACGGCGATAGAACTCCATCGTCAAATCGACAAGCTCACTTACCGTAAGCGTGGCACGCGGTAAATCGTTGGAGCGACGGTTGATGCAATAGGCACAATCATAAATGCAATAGTTTGTCAGCATCACCTTCAATAGTGAAATGCAACGCCCGTCCTCAGCAAAACTGTGGCAAATGCCCCAGCCGCCGACAGTATTCCCCAACATACCGGGCTTGTTGGAACGCACAGTACCACTGGACGCGCACGAAACATCATATTTCGCTGATTCCGCCAGTATCTTCAGTTTATTAAGGACGTTTTCGTTCATACCCGCTACTCAACTATAATTGGGTCAAAAGTAGCAATTCGAAGAGAAGGAAACAAATAATGGGAAGTTAAATAATGAATAACTATTCAGAGTCTCTTCATACCTGTAAAACCCAAAAAGACCGCTCTCATTGAGACGGTCTTTCAATTCTTTCAGTAAGCGTGCTTATTATTTAGCAGCTTCCAAAGATGCTTTACGGAATGCTTTCATTGATTTTTCGATTTCCAAAGAAGCCTTACGTGCACGAGTACCGGCAGCTTTGTTACCATTTTCAATCTGAGCTTTTGCATCTTTCTCGAATGCTGCATACAATTCAGCAACTTTTTCAACTAATTCTTTCATAATCCTTTTCTTATTAATATTACTTCGTTAATAATGTCTGGCAAAAATACACTCTTTCTTGAAATAAATGCAGAAAAACAATATTTTTTTTGAAATAATCCGCAAAAATTGCGCAAAAAGGCGTCCTCTGGCGTTTTTTGCCTACTTTTGCAGGCATGAAAACCCTTACAGATACGGAATACATACACATGCTCATAGCCGAAGGCGAACACCAAAGGCAGGACTTTAAATTTGAGATTTCCGATGCCCGTAAGATCGCAAAAACGCTCTCCGCCTTTGCCAATACAGACGGCGGGCGGTTGCTGATCGGAGTTAAAGATAACGGAAAGATAGCCGGAGTTCGCTCTGACGAGGAACAATATATGATAGAGGCGGCAGCGCAAATGTACTGTCAGCCGGAAGTGAACTATACCATGCAGACCTTTCAGGCAGAAGGACGCAGCGTGCTGGTAGTGCAGATTGAGAAAAGTCTGCAAAAACCTGTATATGCCAAGGATGAAACAGGAAAACCGCTGGCTTATCTGCGCATCAAGGATGAGAATATACTCGCCACACCGGTGCATCTGCGTGTATGGCAGCAAAGTGGTAGTCCGCGGGGAGAACTGATAACTTATACAGAGCGCGAACAGTTGTTGCTTGACTTGTTGGAAGAAAATGATAGTCTATCGCTGAACAGGTATTGTAGGCTGGCACGCCTTTCCCGACGTGCAGCAGAACATTTACTTGCCAAGTTCATCCGGTTTGATATTGTAGAACCGGTATTTGAAGGTCATAAGTTTCACTTCAGATTAAAATAAATAATCATTCTTCAATCCTGACTTTTACTTTTTGGGTATGAGGAAAAAGTTGTTTACAGAAAAACAAAAACCAAAAACAGTTGTTATTTTAGGGTATCTCAATATGATACTTAGGATACCTCAGTATGATACTTAGGGTACCTCAGCTGCAGTCTTAGAACGCCTCAACACAACACATTAATATTCAATCAGTTACAAAACATATCTTTTGCGACCTTTATAATCAATAAATTCAGACAGAAGAACCGACAGTTTATCATTAAACAAGTAAATATAAAACAATATAGCATGAATATAATCAATTCAATCAACGATATTCTCTGGACCTATATCCTTATCGCTCTGCTTTTGGGATGTGCCTTTTGGTTCACGCTGAAAACCCGCTTCGTACAGTTCCGCATGATAAGGGAAATGGTACGTTTACTAGGTGACTCAGCAGGAACAAACGGCAAGCCAGGTGAAAAGCATATCTCTTCATTTCAGGCGTTTGCCATCTCCATTGCCAGCCGCGTAGGCACGGGCAATCTGGCGGGTGTAGCCACTGCCATTGCTGTAGGCGGACCGGGAGCAGTATTCTGGATGTGGGTCATTGCCCTGTTTGGGGCTGCCAGTTCATTTGTAGAATCCACATTGGCACAATTATATAAGGTGAAAGGCAAAGACTCCTTTGTTGGCGGTCCCGCCTACTATATGCGGAAAGGATTGAAACAACCGTGGATGGGTAGTGTGTTTGCCGTACTCATTACGATAACTTTCGGCTTCGCCTTCAACTCCGTGCAAAGCAATACACTGTGTGCAGCTTTCGAACATGCGTTCGGTTTCGATCACGTCATTGTAGGAGGGGTTATTACCATAGCTACGCTGCTTATTATCTTTGGTGGTGTACAGCGCATTGCTAAAGTGAGCAGTATCATTGTCCCCATTATGGCATTGGGATATATTGCTTTGGCACTGATTATCGTAGTTATCAATATCACTGAACTTCCTGCCGTTATCAAACTCATCGTCAGCCATGCCTTCGGCTGGCAACAGGCATTGGGTGGTGGCGTAGGTATTGCATTGATGCAAGGCATCAAGCGGGGATTGTTCAGCAATGAAGCCGGTATGGGTTCCGCTCCCAATGTGGCGGCTACCGCACACGTCACACATCCCGTAAAGCAGGGGCTGATACAGACCTTGGGCGTCTTCACCGATACATTGATTATATGTACCTGCACCGCGTTCATTATACTTTTCAGTGGTGCGCCACTGGACGGCTCTGCCAATGGGGTACAACTTACGCAACAGGCGCTGACAAACGAGATTGGCTCGGCAGGAAGCATTTTTGTTGCCATTGCTTTGTTCTTTTTCGCCTTCAGCAGCATTCTGGGTAATTATTATTATGGAGAAGCCAATGTGCGTTATCTTACTCGGAAGAAATGGATATTGAGCATTTACCGCATCCTGGTAGGTGGTATGGTACTATTTGGCGCACTCGCTGCACTGGATGTGGCATGGAGTCTGGCAGACGTCACCATGGGATTGATGGCGCTCTGCAACCTGATTGCCATCAGCCTGCTCGGTAAATACGCTTTCAAACTGCTGGAAGACTACCGTGCACAGAAACGCGCGGGTATCAAAGACCCTGTTTTCACAAAAGACCGCCTCGAAGAAGTGGAAAATGACATAGAGTGCTGGTAAGAGATTTATGATTTATAAATTATGATTTATACAATTGTTGGTGTAAATCAACTTATTTCGTACTTTTGCAACCGCAATTGCCCCGGCAATTATAAATCATAAATCATAAAACATAAATCAGATGGGTATATTTGCCAAACTATTTAAAAAGAATTCCGAGGGTACTTCCTCCAAAAACGTGGAAGATTTCGTGTCACTGACACGTGTTTATTTCCAGTCCGTGATTGCCGCTAATCTGGGAATTACGAACATTCGTTTCGTGCCGGATGTAGCCAACTTCAAACGCCTGTTCAAAATACCGACTCAGGGCGGACGATTGGGACAAGCCGAAAAGACCGCTTCACGCAAAATGCTGATGCAAGACTATGGACTAAGTGAAAACTTCTTCAAGGAAATCGATGCCTCCGTAAAAAAACATTGCCGCACGCAGAATGATGTGCAGGCATACTTGTTTATGTATCAAGGCTTTTCACAAGACCTGATGATGTTGATGGGCAACTTGATGCAATGGAAGTTCCGTGTGCCCTCTGTTTTTAAAGGCGCGCTGCGCACTATGACCGAAAAGACCGTACATGACGTTTGTACTAAAACCGTATGGAAAAAGGACGATGTACATAAGACGGCTATGGCAGTCCGTCAATATAAAGAGCGTTTGGGATACTCCGAGCAATGGATGACAGAATACGTGTATAACGTTGTGCTACTTGCTAAAAAAGAGCCGAAAAGTAAAGCCACAGAAGAGAAATAAGTTTGAAATATCTATCAGACAAAAACTGTTATCAAAAGAGAAAGTTCTCTAAAGAAACAATCAATAAAAAGGGCGAGAAATGATTTTCTCGCCCTTTTTTGTTATTTTTATGCAACTTTTTATTCGAAGGAACAACAACACTTTATGTAAAGAGATTGTTGTAAGATACAGCGGGCTTTGTCCGCTAAGCTACAGGCTGCAAGCTACCAGTGACAAACAGTTACACAAGGTAAGCTGAAAACTCTGATAAATTGATAACCCTGATAAGCTGGTATTTCAGAAAATCTATTAGTTCAGACAATTCGATAATTCAGAATGTCTATTTCAAGCTGTCAAACTTCCGAACTATCGGAGTAAGCCACCAGACGCTTTAGTCTATCAGAGAATCACCCCGAAAAGACACTCATCAGCTGTAGCTTATTACTTGTTACTTAACTCATTACTTGTAACTCGTAACTATTTCAGTATTAATCATTAAAAAACAACCGCTTATGAAACAAAAGAAAATGCTTGCACTCACTTTATCCCAGTTGAAGCAACTGTATCGAAATGAACTTCCCGAAATTGTACGCATCGCCGAACAGAGCGACGGTACGGAAAGCTTCAAGCAAGGCATTTCGGAATTCATTACCAGTCAAGCTGATACGGAAAGTAAAGTTATCAGGCAAATTCGACTTTTGATTGAATATGACGGCCGGGAAGTCCATGAACTTTCTACCGATGAACAAATGACTGTTTCTACCCTGTCACTTCTATACGCGTTTCTTACCGGAAACCTGGAAGAAGATGTGGAAACAGACGTGTTCCTGGATATTTTCCAGCAATTCAAACGCTTACAGCATCCTGCTGCCCCACTCCCCGCACCCCAACGCGTCAAAGCGTGGACCGAGCGCTGGCCCAGCGGACTGAACGAAGACGTGCAACTGATCCGTGCCAAAAACAAAGAACGCATTCTGCACGCATTGATACAAAAGATAGAGCACCGTACCACTGTTTCACGTTTCCATTTTGAAGAGGGCATCAGCTATGAAGAGAAATACCGTCTCGTCAGCGAATGGTGGAACGATTTCCGTTTCCATCTGGCCATGGCTACCAAAAGCCCTACGGAATTGAATCGCTTCCTTGGTAATTCACTTTCGGCTGAAACCATGTATCTGCTATCTCGTGCCCGCAAGAAAGGAATGCCTTTCTTCGTTACGCCTTACTATCTGCACTTGTTAAATCCCGGCAGCACAGGATACAACGATGAATCTCTGCGCAGCTACATCCTCTATTCCCCGCAACTGGTAGAAACTTACGGACAAATCCGCGCCTGGGAACGTGAAGACATAGTAAAAGCCGGAAAACCCAATGCGGCCGGCTGGCTCCTGCCCGACGGACACAACATCCACCGTCGTTATCCGGAAGTAGCCATCCTCATTCCCGACACCATGGGACGCGCTTGTGGCGGGCTTTGTGCTTCCTGCCAGCGCATGTATGACTTCCAGAGTAAACGACTCAATTTTGAGTTTGACTCCCTGCGTCCTAAAGAAACATGGGAGAAGAAATTACGCCGTCTGATGGCTTACTTCGAGGAAGATACCCAATTGCGTGATATCCTCATTACAGGTGGAGATGCCCTCATGAGTCAGAACAAAACGCTGAACACAATTCTGGAAGCCGTTTACCGTATGGCTGCCCGTAAACGGAAAGCCAATCAAGAACGTCCGGAAGGAGAAAAGTATGCCGAATTACAGCGTATCCGTCTCGGATCGCGTTTACCTGCTTATCTTCCAATGCGTATCAACGATGAATTGGTAGAAATTCTGCGAACTTTCAAGGAGAAAGCATCCGTCATCGGTATCCGCCAGTTCATTATTCAAACACACTTCCAAACGCCACTGGAGGTTACTCCCGAAGCAAAAGAAGGCATACGTAAATTATTATCGGCAGGCTGGCTGATTACCAACCAACTTGTGTATAACGTAGCTGCCTCACGTCGGGGACACACCACCCGCCTGCGCCAGGTACTTAACCAACTGGGAGTTGTCTGTTACTATACATTTTCCGTAAAAGGTTTCGAAGAAAACAACGCAGTCTTTACGCCAAACAGCCGTTCCATGCAGGAACAACAAGAAGAGAAGCGTTTCGGCAAACTAAATAAAGAAGATGCCTTCAATCTGTCTGCATCGCTCGAAACTGCACTCGATCCCGCCTCCTGTATCCGCCAGTTCCTGAAGATACATCATCTTCCGTTCCTTGCTACAGACCGCAGCGTGTTGAACCTGCCTGCCATCGGAAAGAGCATGACATTCAATCTGGTGGGAATGACTGAAGACGGAAAGCGCATCCTTCGTTTCGACCACGACGGAACACGTCGCCACAGCCCGATAATCAACCAGCTCAGACAGGTCTATATCGTAGAAAATAAGTCCATAGCTGCCTACCTGCGCCAACTGCGCGCCATGGGAGAAGATGTAGAAGACTACGCAAGTATCTGGAATTATACGGAAGGCAAAACCGAATCACGATTCAGCCTATACGAATATCCGGACTTCCCTTTCCGCATCACAGAAAAAATGAGTAATCTGGAAATAGCAGAGTAACTTCCGGAAATAATCTGTACTTTTGCATAAGAAAATCACAGAGTCGTCTGAAAAGTCTGAATTATATTCCGGGCTTTTCAGACATTTTTTATCCTAAAAATAGTGAGTATGAAAATCGAACGACACCCTTTAGCCCCCTTTCTTCCTGCTAACGCCCGTTTGCTAATGCTGGGAAGTTTTCCACCTCAAAAGAAAAGGTGGTCGATGGAGTTTTATTATCCGAACTGGAACAATGATATGTGGCGGATTGTAGGACTCCTGTTCTTCAATGATAAGAATCATTTTCTGAACGAAGCGGCAAAAGCTTTCGACAAAGATCGCATTATCCCTTTCCTGCAAGAAAAAGGCATTGCCCTATTTGATACAGCTACCGCCATACGACGATTGCAGGACAACGCATCCGACAAATTCCTAGAAGTTGTAGAACCTACGGATATCGAGGGCATGCTCCGCCGTTTACCAAAGTGTAAAGCCATAGTTACTACAGGTGAGAAAGCAACGGAAACTTTATGCGAACAGTTCTCTCTTGATAAGCCGAAAGTGGGAGATTTTACAGAATTTATTTTTGATGGCAGACCTATGCGACTTTATCGGATGCCCTCTTCTTCGCGTGCTTATCCACTTGCTTTAGAAAAAAAAGCAGCCGCCTACCGCATTATGTATCAGGACTTACAGATGTTATAAGACGAAAGAGCGTTAAAATAATCGCTCATCCCTCTTGCATATTTGAAAGTTTACATTACCTTTGCAGCCGCAAACACGGGAGTAGCTCAGTTGGTAGAGCACTGGTCTCCAAAACCAGGTGTCGGGAGTTCGAGCCTCTCCTCCCGTGCAAGATAGAAATAGCTGTGAGTTTTTACTTGCAGCTATTTTCATTTATTACCCCTGTCATCTTATAACACTACCCGATTCATTAACGGATATCAATCAGTTTATGTGTTTGCAAACTTAATCGCCATTTAGGATGTTGCATGACACATGCCACTGTTTCCGTAGTATTACTACACGAACAGGGTTGCAGAAAGAAATATTCAGCCGGAAGCAATTCATAGATTCCAATGTCCTGACCTTCATAAACGACCTTCACCTCATCCATGCGGGTAATTCCCAACTTCGCTCCTTGCTTGGGAGAACACGTCACCCAATCAATATTTTGGGGTAATGGGTTCGTTCCATTCGTTTCGATACAGACATACTTTCCCGCCTGGTGCAAACGGTCGATAAAAATCTCATCAATCCAGAGGGAAGGTTCTCCACCCGTCAGGATAACTGTAACAGCTGGATATTTCCGTACTTCGGCAATTATTTCATCATCGGACATCAGCACACCTTCTTCATGCCGTGTATCGCAAAAAGAACATTTCAGGTTGCAACCGGAAAAGCGGATAAAGACAGCAGGCGTGCCGGTGTGATAGCCTTCACCTTGCAAGCTATAAAAAATCTCATTAATCTTTCTCATAAAAAATATTCGTACCGGCTTTCAGTAGGGTTATTCTTTCTCATAAATGGCTACATTGGATTCAGATTCCTGCACCTCGACTTTAAAGCAAGTAGGTATCTGCTCACATATCCAGCGGGCTATATTCTCTGCGGTAGGATTGAATGGAAGAACTTCATTCAAATTACGGTGATCGAGCTTTCCTTTCACCGTTTCTTTGATGTGACTGAAATCAACTACCATTCCATCGGCATTGAGTTCCCGGGAACGGCAGTAGACTGTGATAATCCAATTGTGACCATGCAGATCCTCACATTTGCTGCGATAGGAAAGTTTCAGGCTATGGGCAGCTGATATTTCCATGCGTTTGATAACTGTATACATATTCTTGTTAATACGCTAATTAAGAAAATACTTTGTCTGTTGTCGCACCTAATGTCACCTCGGCACGGCACAAAAGTACAAAAATTCTAAGGATTACAGTTTAAATCTTCCGCTTTTATTCATAAACACAAAGTGAATTGGCAACCTTACGCTCCCCTTTATTATCATAAAGTTTATTGTCAGTAAGCTTGTTTACAATTCCATTATCCGGTGCAGAAGCACTCCAGAGTGTAGTAGAACCACCACCATCCAGGTTCAAAGCTTTCCTTGCACCCAATACACGAAGAAGATGTGTCAACTCAGGGATATTGATACCTTCCGCCTTACCTTCGAAACGGCCAGCAACCGCAATCAGAAATACCGTTCCATCCTTCATCAGAGCTACGGCACTCCGTGGATGTTTAGTCTGAACGAATGACCGGTTACAAGCAGACAAATCACAAGCTTTTCCATCCAGCAGCATCAACGGGCCGGAAACGAGAATACTCCCTTCTTTCTGTTCGCAAGTTTTCTCATCCTGTTTCTTCCAGGCTATGATGTCCAGTTTCCCTTTATCTATTTTCACGGCACCATTGGATACAGTACTGAGTACACCGGTCGCAGTAGTATCCACCACCACCCCGTCTTTCCTCAAATAGCAGATAGAAGTTCCTTGCTTGATATTAAAATAAGAACCGTTAATAGCCGCCACTGCACCAGAACGACGGGCAGCATTACTGGTTTCTTCTTTAGGAGAATGAATTAAAATGTCAAACCGATGTTGCTCCGGTTTGATTTCAAGAATAGCGACATGCTGCGGAACACCATACAAAGATACGAACTCCGCTTCACGACAAAGTACACCTTTTCCCATAGAAGTTACATTCCAATGAGCAGTAACAAGTGCTAAAGAGTCTGCGGTGGTCTGTGCCACCACAACAAATACATTACACAGTATCAGCAATAGCGCGAAGACGGACTTTCTCAAATACATGTTTTGACTTTATTGAAAATTCTTCGCAAACATAAGCATTTAAAGTGAATGTCAGATAACAAAGCAAACAGAACTTTCTCCGTAAACAAAAAAAGAGTACTTTTGCGGCATGAAAACCCTTTATATAGCACTTGGTACACTCTCTTTGGCACTTGGTATCCTCGGCATTTTTCTGCCGTTGCTACCCACTACTCCATTTCTGCTACTCACGGCTGCACTCTACTTTAAAAGTTCGCCTCGCCTGTATAACTGGTTATTAAATCATAAGCATCTCGGCCCTTATATCCGCAACTTTCGTGAAAACAAAGCCATCCCTCTACGTGCAAAGATAATTTCCATCTCGCTGATGTGGATCACCATGCTCTACTGCGTGTTTTTTATCATACCGTATATATGGGTAAAAGTAATACTCCTGATTATTGCAGCAGGAGTAACCTATCATATCCTTTCGTTTAAGACGCTGAAGTAGATGCTTATTTTACCGCTCCACCTATCTGTTCAAAGAATTCCCCCAACCCCTTACGAGCATCAGCCAGTTTATCCTCCCAATGCTTCACGGAGTTCTGTCCTATGATATCCGTCACATACTTCACAGCAATAAAAGGCACGTTCTTGGCACGGCAAACAAAGGCTTGCGCAAAAGCTTCCATATCGACCACATCGCCTTTCACATCCGAAAGTTCCGTCAGAAAAGTATCGCCTGTATTACAAATGCCTTCTCCTGCCCAATGCATACAGTATCCCTTCTCTGCCAGCAAAGTAGAAGAATCAATCTCATATTCCAAGCCCATATCGGCTAACTTCTGCATATCACGGTCTATAAAATGACGACACACCAGAATATCTCCTACCTGGCAATCAATGCTTCCTGCCGTACCTACGTTGATCACCAAGTCCGGCTTAGCCTGATTGAGCACTTCAGAAACATAATAAGCTGACTTCACTTTGCCTACTCCTGTACGAATATAGCCGATGTGAACTTCTTCCTCTCCTATCAATCCGGGAAACTTTAACTCCGTAAACTCGCCCTGTACGGCGTAAGTAACTAAAATTTTCATACTGCATCTTTTTATTTTGAGCGAGTAAATGTACAACTTTTTTTTAGAAACTAAAATTCATCCACTTGCGACTTAATCTTTTCGATCTGTCTGATCAAGCAATCCATCTTCCGCCTATTCTTTTTAATCATTACAGGACGCAGAACAAACCAATTGAGGGCAATCCATAAAAACAAAACAGAATACGCTATCAGTCTGAACGTAAAAGATGAATTAAGAGTATATTCATACATATAAAGAAGGATACCGAAGGATAGCAAAATGAAATATAAACTCATTACCTTAGTCTGCATGAAAGTTTCTTTCCCTTTCAACATAAGCAAATTATTCAGATAATCGATATTCGACTGTTTCTCGTCCAATGACCTATACAAAGAAGTTATCTTCCGATTGACTACCACCACAATACACATCGGCAAGATTCCCACAATGATTCCAATCTTAGTACTCAAGAATTGCGGTTTGAAATAGATCCAGATAAATATCATAAAAAGGATAGTCAACACTAAGATAACATCAAGAAATATCCCCTTTTTAAGACCGCTCTTTCTGAAACGGCTGATCTTATTCAATATTTCAGATTGATCGGCAGCCGGAACAGCCTGCCTGTTCCACAATTCTTTTATATCAATATTACTCTCCATATTCTTTGAATTTTCTTGTTAACTGGGCTTTTATACGATGAATTCTTACACGGACATTACTCTCCGACAATCCAATGATTTGCGCTATATCCGCTTGCCTGACATCTTCCAGTTCCAGCGAAATGATAATGCGGTCTATCTCCGAAAGTTCTGCAATAAACTTGTATAGTAACTGAATCTGCGGCTCAATATCCGTCTTTTCATCTTCAAATAAATCGGCAGGAAACTGCGTAGATAAGATTTGCTTCTTCCGTTCCAGCTGACGCAGACAGTTATTGGTTGCAATACGAAATATCCAAGTATCAATATTGGCTTCATTCCTGAAGGTAGGCAGATATTGCCAGACTTTAATAAAAGTTTCCTGAGCCATGTCCTGAGCTAAGCTGTAGTCATTTACATACCCCATGCATAAGCGGAATATTTTATTCCAGTACCTCCTATATATATCTTCAAATTCCACTTAACGCTCTTTTATAAATTCACAAATTTGATGGATGAACCATTCCCTATCATCAAACATCACAAAATGCAAGCCTTTATCTGCATATCTGATTTGTGCTACTGACAAATTCTTATATTGATTCTTAATGACCGTATCTATATGTTTGAAATAAGGCTCCAAAAGTACGAGAGAAGGAACAACTATATTCTTTATACATTCCCTTAAATCTGTATTCGAGAAATCACAGAATAGTTTAGCATACGTCTTTCTGTCAGATGCCAATCCCCAGCTTACTATTTCGGCAAATCTCAATGAATCAGTGGTAAGCGTTGCCGCACTCATTCTTTGCATTTGCACAAATTGCTCCTCATCCATAGCTGTAATCCTGTCAATCAGATCAGTGCAGTCATTATCAGGAGCAGATTTAAAATCAGGAACTGTCAAAGCCATCAGACAAGGCAAGGCATCTACAATCACAATCTTTCCTGTAAGCTCCGGGAATTCAGCCGCAATTGCAAGTGTCAAACCACCTCCCATACTATGCCCCATAAGAATAGGTTTCTCTATCCGCTCCTCTTTGATAAACTTTGCAATCTGCATTTTCCATCTTTCGAATGATGGACACTCTTCAGGTGCAACGCCCGAGAAGCCCGCCATCGTCAGCACATAGCAGGTATAGCTGTCTTTCAGTACGCTGACTGTTTCTGTCCAGACATCACCCGAGCATGCAAAACCGGGTATAAATATAACCGCTTGTTTTCCTGTTCCCGATTTTACTACCGAAAAAGGATAATCCTGTGCAAAAATCAAAAGAGAAGTTCCCAATAACATCAGGGTCAAAAGTAATCTTTTCATCGCCATATATTCTAAAGTTTTTCCTTTAGATACGGGCCACTCCGGAATGTTACAAGAAAAAGAGAATAGTATCGGAAAACTTCAATCTGATTTCTGTCTATTCTATAAGTTTTCCGGATATATCATTTGTTTAGCCATCCAGAAATTAGTAAGAGAAAGCCAGCTACTCTGATCACAAAGTCTGCTTTCATTATTTTATAATATACGTTTTCAGTGCCTCCACATATTCCTCAAAGGCGTCCACCCCCTGCGGCGTAATCTTGCAGAGAGTACAAGGCATTTTTCCTTTGAACGTCTTTGTCACCTCCACATAGCCTGCTTTATTGAGCTTGTCAATCTGCACGCTGAGGTTACCGGCCGTTGCCCCTGTTTGTTGGCGGATAAAGACAAAGTCTGCCTCTTCGACGCCAATAAGCAACGACATCACCGCTAAACGCAGCTCAGAGTGGAGCAAAGGGTTCAGTTCTTTAAACATATCATTCGTTTTTCTTTCGTTTACTACTCAACAATGCAAATAGGGATATACCCAACAGGGGCAGATGATACAGTCCCAGATAAAATCCGGTATCAGTGGCAAAATTGCCCATATTGTAACATCCTATAATAACCCCTACCATTGCCGTCACCCGCAACACAACCCTGCTTACACTCCGCTTACTCAATATCAGCAAAGTAAGAAAGACAGGCGTCATCGGGCAGAAGCCCAGCACAGCGCCGCTATCCAGCAGATAGTGCAACCGGAAGTCGGGCAAAGCCGTACGTAAATCCATCGGCCACCACAGGCAGAATAGAGCAACAGGAATTGTCCAACCCGTTTTCCAGGTAATATTATCAAAAGAGAATACGGTATTACCCTTCCACGCAGACCAAAACCAGATAAATGCCACAAATCCCATCATCACCACATTCACCGTCACCATGCTGAAACCGTACTGTTCCGTCACAGCCATATTTTGTATCACGGCATACAGCAGATAGAAACACCCTGCAATCGCCATAAAACATCTGCTGAACTTACCTCTACAGACAATAACAGCCATCAGAGCCAATATCATTACTATCTGAAAATAAACAGCATAAGCGTACATATCCATAATAAAGGCATGCCCCAGTGTATAAAATATCAAATCTCCCGCAGCCTCAAACTTAAAGCCTTTCGTCGCCATCGGCATCAAAAGGAACTGCAAAAGTACAAGTAACAAAAAGAACTTCCAAGAGGTCAGGAAATTCTCAAAACGACTTTTTGTCATATACCGCCTCCTTTCTTCACTTTATAGTTCAGAAAATGTCCCGGGATAACCATCATAAAAATAAAAGCCAATGCAAAAAGCAATATCTGGTCGAATCCGTGTATAAAGAGACAACCTAATGACGACAGAGCTCCCAAAGTTCCTCCTATAGTCACTACCTTCATGTTTACAATAAGACCGGTCAACGCCGTACCCATTCCCATTATCAGCAGTATGATGAACAAGACAGGCAAACTCCAGTAGAAGATAGCGACCCAGGTTATCAGAAAACCACCCAGCCCAAATACGGTCCAGACATACCCTAATATCCGGTCGATATAGGTTCGTGCCATCTTCTGCTTCTTCCGGTTTATCCACAAGGTAGCAGGAAAAGAAATCGCGGGCAACAGGAACCACATCCATTGCCAGTTGTAATTACCGGTTTCTTTCAGGAGAAACCAAATCACCAGAGATATCACCGTACACAAATATCCCCATATCAGAAAAGGCATTCCGGCGTTCTCAGCCATCTTGTACTTTGCGTTCTGTATCATGTGAGTGATGAGTTCCAAACTCTCTTTCTCAGTCATATTTTTATTATCCATTACCAACTATTTTATTTATCCGAAATCATACAAACGAACATTCATTCCTTATCTTACATTAAATAATAAAACAGGAAGAACAGCAGAAACAATAAACACAGGGTTAATATCAGCAACAGCCTTGTCGTCACAGCATATTGTCTGGTAAGCAACTTTTTCTTTAATAAAAGTACCTCGCCGAATGTCAATACAGCCAACCAGGCATAACCATAAAAAGTCGTGATATGCCAAACATCCTTCGACCCCATGTATACTGCAAAAAACAGGTAATCAAAAATCAACGATATCCCAACGGCAAGCGATGCCACCACAAGGGCTTTTTTCATCAGATTCCCTGTTCTATTTTCAGAAGCCAGACATATATAAATACCTGCCGCCCAGAAAAGAGGATTCACCGTAAGCATCAACAGTATTCCCAACTGCGGATTATGACTCCAAGGAACCCATAATACGACATTGGAAAGCCAATACATGCACATTATCATCAGTATCGTAACCGTCCACCATAATTGGCTCTTTTGTTTATCTAATCTTGCAACATCCATCATTTCATGTCTACTTTAGAAATTAATAATCTGTGAGATCGAGCACCTTCACCAGCAAGAAAGCCAGCAACACCATGTTTCCAATAAGAAGACAGCCTAGAAGTGAGTTCATAGTATTTCCTCCAGTTAGTTATTTGAAACATAGTTTTCTTTCCTTGCTGCATAATTCAGCATGTGCCCGGGAATAATCATTGCAAAGACAGCAGCCACAGCGAAACAAAGTAAAGAAACATAGGTAGGAGCATCTTCTCCCATTGCTACAAACACCATATACAAGCCTATCGCCAACCCGATTGACGAGAAAAGATAAAAAGCCTTGTAGCGAACAATAACACCTGTAATAATACTCCCCAACGACATAATCAATGTTCCTAACGGCAGGATAAATTCAAACTGTTTCATACAGGTAGCTCCTATTGCCACAGCCATACAAAGTCCACCCAGTATACGCCATATTTCAGTCAGCACCTTATCCGAATAGGCTTTAGCCCGTTTCTGTGATTTATGTTCTAAATATATTCCCAAAGGGATTCCAATAACAGGTATTCCCCAAAAGCCCCACATCCAATGAGGGTCTTTCGTAAAACATAAGCCTCCGTACACAACTAAAGTCGCTATGGTTCCAATATATCCCCACAACAGAAATATATTTCCGCTCCCCGCATCTAGATTACGACGTGTATTCTGTATCATTTGGGAGATGAGTTCTAAACTCTCTTGCTCGGTTATTTTTCTATCTTCCATAATTTATTGATTTAATGCAATTACTCTTTTGTGTGTCTTCTGTTCAACCGATGTCCGGGAATAATCAACATAATAACAAAACAAACAGCAAAGGCAGGATACATAAAGTTGAATTCAGGCGGATTAAACAAGATATGCGATATCATAACCACGGATATTGCCAATGCACAACCAGCAGCATTTCTCATCCATGAATCATTTATGATACTCCCCGTAATATTAACTCCCAATGAACACAGCAGCAGAATAATCGGCATCAATAATAACATGGAGTCAAAATAGAGAGCGGCTATTATAGAAATACCAATTCCATATTGCCCGATATTACTCCAGATAGCAAGTAAAACCTTATCTGTATAAGTCAAAACCGGCTTATCTTCCTTTTTCTTCAACCAGTGCATCACCGGAAAACCAATAACCGGTATAGCCAGCCATAGCCAATTCCAAAGCGGATTACCAGTTATCAGAATCAGAACATAAACCACAAGCGCAGTTATCGTACAAAGATACCCCCATAGCAAAAGAATATTCACATTCCCCAACCGAAGGTTTTTCTTACTATTCTGTATCATCTGCGTGATAAGATCCAAACTCTCCTTTTCAGTCATTTTCTTGTCTTCCATAACAGTGTTTCTCTTTATATATAAAATTATTTTTTTGCTTTGTCCTGTAAGGCCTTTACATCTTTCAACTCTACATCAATCGTTTTTGCTTCAGCCGTCATGTCCAAATCTACAATCGCGCAATTCTCTGCTGGTATCCCGTCTTCCCGGTCCAGTTGATAATTACCGTTTTCATCGTGATAGACATACAATTTACATTTTCCTTCGGGCACTTCTTTTAATACAAGTGTTACCGTATCCCCCGTAGCATCCACCATTGCATATTGCCCTTTATCGGCAGCAATCATCACCTTTCCTTTTGCAGAACGAATGTTCTTCACTTTCACTGTCAAGTCACTCTGTGCTGATACCGAGACAGCACATACGCTTACAACAAACAATGCAACCCACTTAAAACCAATCGTTTTCATAACTGTACATCAATTAAAATTCTACAATAATCATACATTTCGGGTTCGAACTCCGATGCAAAGATAGATGGTTTATTTTATAAACCAAATTATTTTATAAATTAATTTATGAAAAATAAAAAGAAAGTTTTCGAGAAGGTACGAATACTCTGGAATTAATTCACAAGTGCACAGGAATGAAGCTCAGGATGACAGATACTCAGTAAACCATCACCTAATAGAGACGAATAATTCCACCATTGCAAAAAGCTACCCCCTACGCTGCAAGAAACTAATACCTACCTTACAAGAAACTAATCTCGGCATTGCGATGAACTAATATTTTCTTGCATTTTATTATTCATATAATATATATTATAGTTTCTTACAACAAATGTTGTAAGAAAGAAATATAACTATTGTATGAAATTTTTATAGCTGTTGTATAAATAGTAATATGCAAGAAAATATTAGTTCATCGCAATGCCGGGATTAGTTTCTTGTAAAAATAGGAATAGTTTTAGGCATCCGCCAAACAAACCCTTTTCAGTCCGCATAAGTGCCGTTTTCATGTTATTTCGATGCTCAGGCAACATTTTTCCCTGAAAAGTTTTTGTAATCTCCAAGTTAATTGTATTTTTGTGTACAATTTTGGTATAGTAATGACTGACGAAGAAAAGAAGCGATTAAGTACCTTTGAAGCGAGACTGCGCCATTTGATCTTTTTGTATGATGAATTGAGGCGCGAAAATGCTGAATTAAAGCAACTTCTAAAAACTAAACAAGAAGAATGCGAGCAGGTACATGCTGAATATGAAGCTTTGGAAGATGACTATACGAACCTAAAAACAGCAATGACAATCAGCCTTAACGGCAGCGACGTAAAAGAGACGAAACTGCGATTGTCCAAATTAGTGCGTGAAGTCGATAAATGCATCGCTTTGTTGAATGAATAACAAGATGTATGAACGATAAGATAAAGATAAACCTACAGATGGCAGGCTCCACCTATCCCCTCACCATATTGCGTGAAGAGGAAGAAATGGTGAGAGAAGCAGCCAAACAGGTGGATATACGGCTCAATGCGTATCGAGAACATTACCAGAATGTGACTCCTGAGAAGATTATAGCCATGGTGGCCTATCAATTTGCCTTGGAGAACCTGAAAATGAAAAACCGAAACGACACTCGTCCGTATGCCGACAAGATAGAAGAACTGACAGAGGTGTTGGAAACATACTTCAAAGGACTGTAAACGTCCGGAAGCTTTTCCTCAAAATGCCAAAGCCAGCAAAAGAATTAGAAAATCCACGCACTGTGTGAAAGTGTCCCTTCTGAAAACAAGGGTGGCTTTCTTGCAGTGCGTTTTTTATTTATATACTTAAAACAAATTGAAATGACAGTAACAATACTAGTATCCATTGCCTGTTTCATTATCGGTGGATTTCTGTCGTACATGTTCTTCAAGCATGGTTTGAAGTCCAAATATGACAATATTCTGAAAGAAGCCGAGGCTGAAGCGGAAGTGATTAAAAAGAATAAGTTGCTTGAAGTAAAGGAGAAGTTCCTGAACAAAAAAGCAGACTTGGAGAAAGAAGTGGCGATCCGCAACCAGAAAATTCAGCAAGCGGAGAACAAGTTGAAACAACGTGAGTTGGTGCTGAACCAACGCCAGGAAGAGATACAGCGTAAGAAGTCGGAAGCCGAAGCGGTGAAAGAAAACCTGGAAGCCCAGTTGGTTATTATCGACAAGAAGAAAGACGAACTGGATAAACTGCAACAGCAGGAAATTGAGAAACTGGAAACCATTTCCGGACTCTCGGCCGAAGAAGCTAAAGAACGCATGATCGAATCTTTGAAAGAAGAGGCCAAAACACAGGCACAGTCTTTCATCAACGACATCATGGACGATGCCAAACTGACGGCAAGTAAGGAAGCAAAACGTATTGTGATACAATCTATCCAGCGTGTAGCTACGGAAACTGCCATCGAAAACTCAGTGACCGTGTTCCACATTGAATCGGATGAAATCAAGGGACGTATTATCGGTCGCGAAGGCCGTAATATCCGTGCGCTTGAAGCAGCAACGGGTGTGGAAATCGTAGTAGACGATACACCGGAAGCTATCGTATTATCGGCTTTCGACCCTGTACGTCGTGAAATTGCCCGCCTGGCACTGCATCAGTTGGTGACTGACGGACGTATCCACCCGGCACGTATCGAAGAAGTTGTATCTAAGGTACGCAAGCAAGTGGAAGAAGAAATCATCGAAACCGGTAAACGTACTACGATTGACCTCGGTATCCATGGTTTGCATCCTGAACTGATCCGTATTATCGGTAAGATGAAATATCGTTCTTCTTATGGTCAGAACCTGTTGCAGCATGCCCGCGAAACAGCCAACCTCTGCGCTGTGATGGCATCGGAACTGGGTCTGAACCCCAAGAAAGCAAAACGTGCCGGATTGCTGCATGATATCGGTAAAGTGCCCGATGAAGAACCGGAATTGCCGCATGCACTCTATGGTATGAAGCTGGCTGAGAAATTCAAGGAAAAACCGGATATCTGCAACGCTATCGGTGCCCACCACGATGAAGTGGAGATGACGAGCCTTCTGGCACCCATCGTACAGGTATGTGATGCTATCTCAGGTGCCCGTCCGGGAGCACGCCGCGAAATTGTTGAGGCTTACATCAAGCGTCTGAACGATCTGGAACAATTGGCAATGGCCTATCCGGGTGTGACAAAGACGTATGCTATCCAAGCAGGTCGCGAGTTGCGTGTAATCGTTGGTGCTGATAAGATTGACGATAAGCAGACTGAAAACCTTTCTGGTGAAATTGCGAAGAAGATACAGGATGAGATGACTTATCCGGGACAGGTGAAGATCACAGTAATCCGTGAGACACGCGCAGTAAGTTATGCGAAATAAATTGTAAAGATTGAAACTAGTGATAAAGAGGTGGGGAAACAAAAAATCCCTGCCTCTTTTTGTTTTCTTTGCCATTCACGAAACTGTTTCTTATTTTTGCATCTACAAACCAAGTAATCCTGATTGTCAATTATGGAGCCATATCAATTTGAAGTTTGTGCCAACTCCGTAGAGAGTTGCCTTGCCGCACAGGCAGGGGGAGCAAACCGGGTGGAGCTATGTGCCGGAATACCGGAAGGAGGTACTACCCCATCTTACGGAGATATCGTCATTGCCCGGGAAGCCTTAACAAAGACTCTTTTGCACGTCATCATCCGTCCCCGTGGCGGAGATTTTCTGTACTCCCCCATCGAGCAACGCATTATGCTGAAGGATATCGACAACGCCCGTCAATTGGGAGCAGACGGAGTTGTATTCGGTTGTCTTACCGCTAAAGGAGATGTAGACCTGTCCTTAATGAGGCAGCTGATCGAAGTATCACAAGGCATGTCCATAACGTTCCATCGCGCTTTCGACGTATGCCGCAATCCGCAGGAAGCACTGGAGCAAATCATAGAGTTAGGTTGTAACCGTATTCTTACTTCCGGTGCACAGGCCACGGCCGAACAGGGCATCCCTTTATTAAAGAAATTGCAGCAGCAGGCAGACGGGCGTATTATCCTACTGGCAGGTTGCGGAGTAAATGAAAATAATATCGCTCACATCGCCACGGAAACCGGTATCCGGGAGTTCCACTTCTCAGCAAGAGAGACTATCGAAAGCAAGATGCTGCATAGGAACGGAACTGTTTCGATGGGGGGTACTGTGAACATAGAAGAATATCAACGCCCTATCACTACTGTAGAACGTGTGAAAGAAACGATAAAGGCATTGACCGGTCTGAAACAGGAAGAGGCTTATAAATAAGCCTCTCCCACTCTACTGTTTCTTTTCTTATAGTCCTTTCTTCATTCTCATCATAGTCCTTTCACCGTTTTCATCAACTGCTCACCTAAGCCAATGGTATAACCCTGTGAAACAAATACCACGCGATTAAAGGTATCGGCAATGATAAATATGGGCAATGTATCTTTACGTTTCAGCTTCATATTCTTCACAATCTGCTGAGCTATGTCTTCTGTGTCGATTCCATAAATCACAGTATTGGGTAAACCGGGGAAGTCAGCAGCACGATATTTGCCGGCCTGTTCCTGATTCGGGAAGAGTAATACAAGCTTTCTACCCCATTTCTCCAGGTCGGTTTTCAAAGCAGAGATATCCCGTAAGGCATGGTTTGTAGGCTCCTGGTTCACTCCAAGAATACCGATAACGAAGTATCCACGGCCACAGGCTTGAAGCAGGCTTTGCTTATTGCCACCTTCCAATGTTGTGAACAATCTCTCCGAATTGAAGTTTCCGATAACCTGTACTTCATCTTTATTTTCACGCATCACCAGTTTCGTTTCTGTACGTCCACCTGCTTTCACATTCAATGATGTCATTTGCGCCAATACACCACCACTTGCCAGGCGGGTACCGGTTACCAGAATATAATCTCCGGCATCCAGAGACGTTCCCTCCTTCAGCAAACTGCTCCATGTAACGCCGCCACCCATGTCAGTGTCACCCTCATCATAAGACAACAACTGCAAATTACCTTGCGGAGTTACTTTGGAAATAGTGAAATGAGAATAATATTTCGGATTATCCAATGACTGAATCGGTGTATATTTAGCTGCAAGCCTGCCCCTCTGCGCAGGTGCCTGTCCGGCTGCTTCGAAGTTCACATCTATGGCTCCGTCGTCAGTTATCAGCTGTACTTTACCCGTCACCTCATCAATGCGTGCGGGAACTCCCATGCTGCGCGCCATGGACACGAAGAAGATATCACGACTGTGGGCATCGGCCAAACGTGCTTTCCACACACCTTCGGGAGATACAGGAGGTGCCCCCAGATTACATTCCTTGTTCACCTGGATGTTCTTTGCCACCCATGCAACCATCTTCATAGGCTCTGCCACATAAGCCTCAACATCTTCTTTCGAGATCACCTTGCCAAAGAAAGTCTTATACGGAGTCAACATTTCATTGCTTACGCGCGGGTTGCGTACATATTTACGGAAATATCCGGTATTCGACGTGCGTACACGAGACTGCATGTGATCTATCAACACATCCAACCGGACATCACGAAGGTCTTTTGCCGAAATCTGCTGCAAAAGGTCTATCCCTCCTTTCCTGGAGTTCTCAGAACGCAAACGAGTCATGAACTCATAAATTACTCTGTAGTTCCCACGGGCGGCAATAAGAATCTTAGCTACTGCATCCCGATCTAATTTATAATCTCTCGCAAAGTTGCGTGCCGCCTCTTCCGAAATGAATTTACCGACATAGGCATTACGGATAGAATCTTCTATTGCCAGTCTGCGGTCATTTTCCGCCCGCTGTTCCGGCGTCACGTCGGGTAAGTTGGCACTTTCTGCGGGAGGCACGATATCAATATCTACCGTGAAACTGTCACCCGCTTCCTTATCAAGGGTTACGGTCAGCTCCGCTTGCTTGCCAAAGGAAAGTTTGGAGAAACCGAAACGGCCATCTTTGGAGGCCCAGACAAGCATATCCCCTTTTCCGGCAGTCAGTCCGCACACACCACCATCGTCGGTATGTTTCGTTGCTACGGTATAGAATTCCGCATAATTGTAGAGTTTGAACTCCACGCAGGCGTCAGGAACCGGATTTCCCGCTTCATCTTTCACCATAACCTTGGCTTGCGCTGTAGGCGCATAATTATCAATCACATTGATTTCCGTATACGTGGGGTTAACGGACATTACTTCTTCTTTTCCTTCATAACGTCCGAAAACCTTTGTATGCATCAACATTCCGCGACTGGCAGGGGCATTGAACCAACCAAGATCCAGTACCGGTTCCGGTTCGCAGGCACCCAAGAAATGCCATTTACCATCTGCCCAGGCTTCCACCCATGCATGGTTATCGTCCGTATGTGCCCATCGTGGTGTATAAACCTGCCGTGCCGGAATACCTACCGAGCGAAGTGCCGCCACCAGCAAGGTAGATTCTTCGCCACAACGCCCGTAAGCAGTACTCACTGTTGCCAGTGGTGAACTGGTACGGGCATCGGAAGGCATATAGACGGCTTTCTCATGACACCAATGGTTCACTTCCAGGATGGCATCATACAAAGAAAGGGACTTCACACGGTCTTTCAACTCCTTATAGAACACTACCCGCGCACTATCCAGTTGTTCGTTGTTCACCCGCACCGGAAGTACAAAATGGCGGAACAAATCTTCGGGAATGGTCTTTCCCCAAGGCATTTCCTCTGCGGCACGCTGGGATGCGCGGATATTCATTAAGTGAAATTCACCGGGATAATCAGTAATATCCGCCAGTGGCATATAGGCATAAAGGAATTCCAAGGCTTCCTGCTCATAAGTGCTCAGCGAAGCATCATCCAGTATCGTAAATAGTTCTCCCTGCGGCATCAGAGCCTTCTTTTGCTGAAAGTCCTGCTCCACGCGCAAACGATACGAGGCATCGGTCATGAAATGGGATTCTCCACAGGCAGCAAGCAGACAAAGTAGCCAGCATATTCCGAAAAGTTGTGTAGCTCGTCTCATAATACTTACATTAATTAAGGTGTGAGCTACAAAGTTAAAGAATTATCTGAAGTTTATTTCAGATGTACCACTAAAGTTGTATCCTCAGAGAAGGTAAAACTGCATTTTTCGTAAGAAGGGGGGCCCATAACGCCTTCGGCATCATTGCTGAAACCAAACTTCTCCACAGGAATACCGAAAGCACCGGTATCCAATTTACCATTTCCATTCTCATCCTGATACATGGAGAAGGCATAAGTTCCTGCCGGGAGTCCTTTACAGGGGATAGACACAACTTTATCCTTCACCTCTACTGCAAAACCGGCAAGCGGCTTCTTCATGAATGTCTCCTGAGAGTTGTAGATGGCAACATAGAGTTTACCAGCTACATTTTCAATACCACGTACTTCCAGAGTAAGATTTTGTGCAGACAGACTTTGAGTTGCAAAAGCCAAAACACATACGAAACTAATAATCATTGCTTTCATTTGATTTGTTTTTAAAGAGTTTATAAATAGATACGCGGACGACACGGATTAGGCGGACGAACACGGACCTTTTTTTAATTAAATTAGAAATTAGAAACATCATAAGCCGCCTTCTTCCCAAGTGTGATAAACACCCCGATATAGAAGAAATGATCGTTTGAAGCCAGAATAGCTTTATTATTCACCCGCCCAAACTCATTTTTCCGGCAAAGGATATTGGTAGCAGAGGCATGGATAATCACTTTCTTACTGGGCAGGAATGTCAGTCCGAGATCAAGACTGTTATAAGGCTTCACATGATCATTCATCAAGCCCGGTAAATCCGGATTATGATAAGGACGCCCACTGCTGAAACGGTTCGTCAAACCGACTATCGTGCCGATTCGCGGAATGGAATACTTCAGCACTAGGGATGCATTGTGCTGAGTGGCATATTGCGGAGTAGTCAGTTCCGTATATTCCTGAAACTTCCGCTTGGCAATATTATATGTATAGGAAAGTTGGTATTCCAGATTCTTCAGCAGGACACGGTCATTAAAGAATAAGTCGAAACCTTTACTGTAGCCATAACCACCGGAAGTCAGTACTTCCGCTGCATCTACCGTTCCCTTTTCCACCAATGCCAGACGGTCATATTTCTTATAATAAAGTTCAGCCTTGTAGAAGCGTCCATCACCCTCATACTGCGTACCCAGATTATACTGAATGCATGATTCCGATTTCAACTTGTTCTCCTGAGCCAGCAATCTGCTAACCGGCAACTGTGTATATCGTCCCGCCGTAGCAGAGAGTACTACATCTCCCAAATAGTAATTAACAGCCAGACGGGGTGAGAAATTCACCTTTTCATTCAATGAAGTATATTCTGTGCGGACAGAAAGTTCCGCCTTCAATTGCTCCACCGGATAGTAAGTCGCCGAAAGAAAGCCTGCACTGATCGTCGGATTGATTTCATGATGGCTATCTATTCCCTCCGCCTCTTTCATCTGATATTGATAACGATTCTCATACCGGCGGATAAAACTCTCCACTCCCATATCCAGACGAAAAGCCGGAGAAATACACTTGAACACTTTTGCCTTTGCATGAAGTTCCTGTTGTTGTTCCATCCAATGATCTGTCGAAAGTGATACATTACCTATCTTCTGTTCAAAGAAAGAGAATGCCGCACCTGCAAACCAGTTCCATCCACCGGAAGTACGCTTACGGAAAGTTGTATTGAGATAGAAATTATTCTCATTCAAATCGAACAGTCTACGTTCAGCGCCTTCATAATTGGAAAAGTCAGTATGATCATAACCGCCATAAATCTTGAAAAGCGTAGCATCATCGGGATGATAGCGGAATTGTGCCGATCCGGTCATCATCCGGTAGGGATCTTCAAAATCCGTACGTCCTGAATAGATATGATCATAGACACATAAGTCCTGATAATCCAGGTTCACCGAAAGTGAACCTTTATCGAAAGCCCGTGTACCTCCTCCACCGAAGCCTACCGTAGAGGCATTGATACCTAACTTATTGATAGGGCTCTTATCCTTTGTCTCCAACGGTAACACAGCCGAGAGTGCATCCCCGTATTCCAACGGAGCCCCGCCCGATTCCAGATTGACACCACTGAACATAAAAGTGGAATAACGTCCGCGTGCCGGTGAGTTTATACCTGTAGCCGTATAAGGATTCAAGACGTGCATTCCGTCAATGTATGTCTGTGTTTCATCACTACTTCCGCCGCGCACCAGCAGACGGCCACTTTCTCCTTGTACCTGCGTGCCCGGCAGTGTCTGCAATGCCTGATACAAATCACCGTTTGCACCTCCCACAGTCACCAGTTCCACCGGACTCATATCACTCCAACGACTGTTGGCAACAGGCGTCCTTTTACCTTTCACTACCACTTCCTTCAAATCTACACTATCATTGTATAGTTGCAAGAAAACGGTATCCGTCACAGCTGTCTGCGCCTCCAAGTGCTGCACCATCAGCAATACACTTACACTAAAAAGTAGAATCAATCTTTTCATTTTATCTATGTTCTTTACGATTTCCGTCAGCAAACATAGACTAAGAATTTCAGGCAAAAAAATATCCGGGACAGACTACCCGGATATGTGACAAACAGCACTCCTCCTGTGACGAATGGCTGTATTTTTCTTTATTCTGTGACGAATGACTACCCTTCCGTATCCCCTTCTATCAGCGTTTTTATCTCTTTTGCATAGCCTCTGGAAACCGGAACTTCTTCCGTACATCCTTCCATTCTCAAACGGTATCCTTGTGAGTTTCCATTTACTTTTACCACAGTGTGTATGTTCACCAGAAAGGCCCGATGACAACGGACAATAAACGGACAGGCAGCAACTGCTTCTTCCGCCTGCTTCATAGTAGCCCGCACCAGCTTTTGCTGCATCTTATCCGCACTACTGTAAGCTACTCTAATATAATTTCCTTCTGCTTCTACATAAAATAAGGTATGGGCATCCACTTCCAGCATTTCTTTCGTTCCGCCGGAGAAAACCAACTGCATAGGAGTTTCTTCTTCTGCTACTTCTTCTACTGCCCTACCTTCTCCTATCTGTTCCTCATTCCTTGTCCGAATCTTCTCCTTCTGGGTATTCTCTCTTTTCGCAAGAGCGTAGTTAATCTCCGTTGCCTCCTTCAGATTACGTACCAGCTGCAAATTACGATTCCACATCAAAAAGAAGACAATAGGGAAAGGAGCAAGAACCGCCACCCAAGCCAAACTTATCAGAAATCCTTTCCAGCTCAGTATGAATGAACCAAATACCCAAGCCGTATAGAAACAGTTACCTATCGCAATCAGCAAACAAGCTCCCAAAGTTCCTAACAATTCGCGGCCTAATGTCCAGTTCTTCTCACTATGATAACGGGGAAACAAAGCAGGAAACAAATACGTGGAGATACTCAGTGCCAATGAAGAAACCACTCCATAACCTAACACTACCCAGAATTTATAGCCTCCCATCATAGAAATGCCAAAAGGCTGCAACACAAAAAGGATCAGAAACACTATAAGTGAAGGTATTATCACGCTTTTCCATCTCTTCACCAATGATGGATAAGGGCTTCGTAAAAGTGTCAACAGTTTATTTATCATTATGACTTCCTGTTTGTAAGGGTTGATTATGTGTAAGATGCTGCAAAGGTATACAAATTATTAATAGATCGTACAAAGATCATTTATTCCATTTTTAGTCATACTTTTGTAATATGCACATAGCAAAATTAGGGATTTCTAAAGAAAAACGAATAAAAAGCGCATTATTTTATGTTTTAAAACATGTTTCTCGTGAACAATTCGTATCTTTGCAGCGTTAATAAGAGAAAAGAAAAAGATGTAAAACCCGCTTTCCGAAACGCGGAAAGCACAAAAAGATGACAATTATGAAAAAGAATGCAAATGAAATTTTTATGTTACAGTACCGTATTAAACGCTATCAAGCAATGGGAAACGGAACTATGTGCCAGGCTCTGAATGGCAAACTTCAAAAACTGCTTGCAAAGCAAGCTAACATTACCATGTAAATAACACCTTTAAATAAAATGAATGAGGGCGGAAAACCGAAAGGTTTTTCGCCCTCTTCTTTTATCAGTCGCTTACAATGTCTTTTCCAAAAGGCGTCAAAGCCAATCCTGCCAGTTTGAAATGCTGTAGTCCGAAGGGGATACCAATAATGGTGATGCACAGCACCACACCGAATGCCAGATGAGAAAGGCAAATCCAGATACCGCCCAAAAGTATCCACAACACGTTCATCAGTATATACAGACAACCACCCGAACGTTCACCGCTCCGCACCGTTTTGCCAAAAGGCCATAATGCAAGTGAAGCCATTTTCAGAGTTTGCATACCGAACGGAATACCGATAATGGTAATCATCATCAATAAACTGGCAACAAGATATTCTATAGCGGTAAAAATACCTCCGAACACCAGCCATAATAAATTCATAAAACATCCCATAATTTTGCGTTTATTGTATTCTAATACGCAAATATAGTTTTTTTATTTAATAACAAACTTATACTTACCTGTTAATCGCGCATCTTTATCTTTCAAGGCAATACGGTAAATCTCCGTTCCCCAAACATTAGAAAGACGTGTATCAGGCAAATTGATCGTTTCAACGGTTGCTATGAATTCACCGGGATATTCCAAAGTTACTTTCTGTCCCTGTACGTCTATCGTCACCTTTCCGGGCACGGAAATATCCACCTTTCCCCAAGTGAGGAAGTTCACCTGATTAGGTTCTTTCGCTGATTTCAAGGAGAAATTATCGGTAATTGTCAGTTGCTTATCACCTAATGAATAGGAACGTGTCCAGTTATTTACCTCGGCTTCCTCCGGATAAGCAGTCGCAATGTTCGCTGAGAAGAAACGTTTTTTCGGTTGGCAGACAACATCCGTAGCCTTATAATTCTGACCGAAACTCTGGGGTACTCCGTTAATCATCGGCAGGTTATGGTAATTACTTTGCATGGTCCAGATGGTATAACGTTCACTACTGAACGTCTGACGTGTATAAGTTCCTACCCCCGCATCAATCAGCACAGGTATCGTATTGACATACAATGAAAATGTGCCTACATCATTATGATTATGACTTTCATTATTGAATCCGCCTTTCGTAGCCAGGAACCAGCCGGACTTATTGGTCAGATAGCAGAATTCCGTTTCAGGATACCAGGTACAAGCAGGTATGGTATGGGCAGCAGCCGTCTTTTCCAATTCTCCATTCCATAATATGGACTGCAAGGAGCGGAAAGTGTCATTGCCCAAAGGCACAGAAGGACGCTTACCATCCAACAGATAGGCAGCAAACTGCATCATTTCCTCACTGCCGACCGCACGGCCATAACGGTAAATCAACTGTGCATCGCCTCCACCCTTGGCAGAAGCATCCGCAAAGTTCACTACCCAACCGTTTCCTACATACGTACGACTGATATATTCTCCCATCCAGCGAATCATCGATTCATTGAAAAGAGATACTTTTCCGGCTGTTCCATCCGAAAGTATCTGAAGATAGTCATACATTTTCCCGGCTGCATGTCCCCAATAAGACGGTCCTTCTTCACAAGCACCGTCAGCCTTTACAAAATTGATGAACTTATCTACCGACTGCATGCTGCGCCAAACAGCCTTTGCCAGGCGGTCACGGTCATTCTCTAATAAAAGATAGCATTGCAATACATTGGAGTTACACCATGGATTCCAATTATTGATAATCATTCCCGGTTTCCATTGGAAAGCCATCCACCATTCCCGGTCATTGTTCATATAAGGATCGAGAATACGCTCCTGCAAAGTATGACGCAAGCGTTGAGAGATTACAGGATCTATTTTATCGAAAGAATCATGGAAGAAGTAATATACCCACGACAACATGGAACCGAAGTTTCCCGAACCCAGATCAATCACCTGTTCGCGATAATCGGGCAGAGAGCGTTTGGTGGTCTGACGTACCAGATGGGCAGAAAGTACCCAGGAAGTCATCTCGCAACTATAAAATGCTCCATTTATCAGTTGGTCGATAAACCGCCCTTTTCCTTCGGCAAGTTCGGCAAGCATCAGGATGTTGATTGCTTTCCGGTTGGCCTCATAGGGATTTTGCATAATGTTCCGTTCGCCACTGCGTTCATATTCCAGATAGTCGGTGGCGCGGATGACTTTCCATTCGTAATTAAGCATTTTCTCTCCGGAACGAATCAGATTTTCTTTATTGGTACCCAGCAATTCGTCCCAACCGGCACGGTCGGTATAAGCAGGATAAGGTACCCATTTCTGATTCATCACTAATGCTTCTTTCAGCTGTTCTTCACTACCGGCAGCTTTTTGCAAAAGATTCCGTTCAGTATATGCATGTGCAGAGACACCTGCTACAACAAGCAGACAGAAAGAAAGGAAAATACGGAAAAGCGCGTTCTTCTTCATGATATTTAAAAGTTAGATTATCTGTTATACGATGAGGCAAAAGTACACAAGTTCCGCCAAAACAGTGTATCTGATTATCCGTAGTTGGGTACAAAATCATCCATTTGTATATCGGTTTAATAAATCAAGTTCATTTCCAATCACTAAACTCAAAACTCAACTGTTCCCAAACGCCCTTCTCCTCTGTCTCCTCCCGCGGATTAGAAACAGAAAGACCTATCAGGCGGATAGGATGGTGTTCATAATCCACTTCTTTCAGTAGTTGTTTTGCCAAGGGAAGAATCACATCAAGAGTAATTAATTCTTTAGATTGCGTAATACTACGGGTTATCTGGTTGAAATCATGAAATTTGATTTTCAGCGTCAGTGTGTTTCCTTTAAAATCCTTATGTTCCAGACGCCCAACCAGTTCCACCGCAGTATGATATAACTCGATAATAACCGACGAACGCTGTGAGATATCCTTCTCCAATGTATGTTCACAGCCGATAGATTTACGAACACGCACAGACTCCACAGAACGAAGGTCGATTCCCCTTGCACAGTCATAATACAACGAACCGACTTTCCCGAACTCACGCAGCAACGTGGTTTGCGAACAAGCACGCAACTGTTCTCCATTGTGAATTCCCAATGAATGCATCTTCTTTGCTGTCACCGGGCCTACCCCCCAGAAACTCTCAATGGGAAGATGAGCTATAAAATCTAGCGCTTGGTCAGGATGGATGGTACACAGTCCATCCGGCTTGCGATAATCTGAAGCAATCTTTGCCAGAAACTTATTATAAGATACTCCGGCAGATGCCACAAGATTAAGTTCTTCCCGAATTTTCCGTTTGATTTCCCTGGCAATATCTACAGCCAGCGGAATACCGGATTTATTCTCTGTCACATCCAGAAAAGCCTCATCCAGAGAAAGCGGCTCAATGATATCCGTATATTCATGGAAAATTTCATGTATCTGGCGGGAGACGTCTTTATATACCTCCATCCGCCCGGGCACAAAGATTAGTTGCGGACAAAGCCGCTTTGCTTTCGTGGATGGCATAGCCGAACGAACTCCAAAGCGACGCGCCTCATAACTGGCAGCCGCCACTACCCCACGTTCTTCGGCATAGCCTACGGCAACAGGTTTTCCGCGCAACTCCGGATGGTCACGCTGCTCTACGGAGGCGTAGAACGCATCCATATCCACATGTATAATTTTACGCTCAGTGTTTACGCAACACATTATTCATGATACCTTTCATTTTACTATTCAAAGATAATCATTATTTCCGTTATTCCATCACATCAATTCCCAATGACGGCTTTTCTTTCAGCATTTTTATTGATTCTTCTTGCAGCCATATTCAAGTAAACTTATCTGTTCTCTATATTACGAAGCCCTACAACGATTTTCGGTAAAGGCCAAGGGTTCAAACAACGAATTAGCACTCGGCAGATAAAGTCGCTGGCTTCTTCTATCATCACACGAAGCCGTGCCTGCCAAAGTCATTTGGCTTTTTACCTCAGAGAATCTCAGAATGCGCTCCCGGATTACGGTAACTAATCGGCGAAACTCCCGTCATTCTCCGGAAAAAACGGCACATATAAGAAGGGTCCTCAAAATTCAATTCCGATGCAATGTTCTTGACTGACAAATCTGTATTTAAAAGATAAGTCTTTATCTCGACAATAATTTGCTGGTCAATCACTTCCTTGGGTGACATACCCATCGTTTTCTGCGTCAGTTTATAAAGATAATCCGGCGTGATACAAAGTTTATCCGCATAAAACTTAACATCACGGTTCACATGACAATATTCGGCCAAAAGGGTGGCAAACTTTCCTGATAATGTCCATCCTCTATCTCTTTTACTTTTATTATTCAGATAAACAGACTCACGTTTCAGTTCGCTGTCCACAGCCGTAAATAGGTTATACACATTATTACTCAATAGTACCTGCCTATTCTCAGGCATACAATCTTCCAATATCCATCTGGTCTGCTGACACCATCCATACAACAGCGCATATTGTTTCTCCGAAGTCCGGCATATCGGATTTCCATAGATAAAATCCCAAAAAGAAATGGAGGTCAGCTTATATAAGGTCTCCTCCACCGCTTCATCGGGAAGCGAAATATAAAGAACAGAAAACAAGTTTGAAACCTTATCTGCAGCAAAGACGATATCGGAAAACAGAAAGACGACATCCCCTCTCTTCAACACACACTTCTGGAAATTAATAAAAACCACAGCGCGTCCCGCAGTACACAAAAAGACGGTACATCCATTGGAATCAAGAGGGCGCCCCAAGCTCTCTTTCAGATTGCTTTCTCCTGCTCCATATCTCTGTCCTTCAGCACATAATGTATATTTTATATTTACCATATCTCATATCAAAATTTCTGCAAAGATAATCTGTTTCTTGAAATACACTCCTTATTTTGTATTGAAAAGTACCCGATATGGTCGATTCCTGTTATGCCCTAACCAAGTTAAGCGCCCTAACTTTGCACGCTCAATAATTAAGAAAGGCCGATAATAAGGAGAAGGCCTGTTTTTTGAAAACCAAATAATAAAAGAAGTATGAAAAATTTAATGCAAGCAATTCTTATTTTATGCTCTGCGGTGTTAGCGTCATGCAAAGGCTCCTACAACGAGGAGTATCAACAAGCGTATTCCGTACTCACCGTTACCTCCGACTCGGTCGAGATTATGGAGGCTTACTCCGCATCTATCCGGGGACAGCAGGATATTGAAATTTACCCGCAAGTATCGGGCACTATTTCGCGCCTCTGCATACAGGAAGGGCAAAAAGTGAGAAAAGGAGAAACCCTATTTGTAATCGACCAGGTTCCTTATAAAGCTGCCTTGCGGACAGCCCTGGCAAATGTACACGCTGCACAGGCACAAGTGGAAACGGCACAGTTGGATTACAACAGCAAAAAGGAACTTTATCGGGAAAATGTCATTTCCGAATACGAACTATCGACGGCACGCAATGCTCTGGCTATTGCCAAGGCAGGATTGGAACAGGCGGAAGCACAGGAAACCGATGCCCGCAACAGCCTTTCCTATACGGAAGTGAAAAGCCCGTCGGACGGTATTGTCGGTACACTCCCCTATCGCACAGGAGCGCTGGTTAGCTCGTCTATGGGACAGCCGCTCACTACCGTATCGGACAACAGCACCATGTACGTCTACTTTTCGATGACGGAAAACCAACTCCGTGCACTGATACGCCAATACGGTTCGCCCGACGAAACCATCAGACAGATGCCATCCATCCGCCTGCAACTCAATGACGGAACGATGTATGATGTCCCGGGACGCATTGAAAGCATCAGCGGCATCATCAACACGCAGACCGGAACTGTTTCCATCCGGAGCGTCTTCCCCAACGAAAAACGGTTGTTGTTCAGCGGAGGAATCGGTAACATCATTATCCCCCGGACCGAACCGGATGCCGTCGTCATTCCGCAGGCCGCCACTTACGAATTACAGGATAAAATATTTGCCTATAAAGTGCAGGAGGGCAAAGCAGTGGCCGCACCTATAAAAGTAGAACCGCTTAACAACGGCAACGAGTATATGGTCCGCTCCGGACTTCAACCGGGCGACGTGATTGTAAGCGAGGGTGTAGGACTGTTGCAGGACGGAATGGAAATAACCGTCAAAGGAACCGACCACTAACTTACCATTCAATTGTGATAGAGTACTTAATAAATAAGGAGAAACAGAATGAATTTAAGACATTTTATTGACCGTCCGGTGCTATCCATTGTGATTTCCATCGTGATTGTCCTGATGGGTGTTGTAGCCATATTCACATTGCCTGTGGAACAATATCCCGATATAGCACCGCCAACTATCCAGGTGTTTTCCAACTATCCGGGTGCAAATGCGGAAACGGTACAGAAAAGCGTGATTGTTCCGTTGGAAGAAGCCATCAACGGGGTGGAAAACATGAATTACATCACCTCTACGGCATCCAATAGCGGTGATGCCATCATCAACGTCTTCTTCAAACAAGGAAGTGACGCCGATATGGCAGCCGTCAATGTGCAGAACCGCGTTTCTACGGCATTGAGCCTGTTGCCGGCCGAAGTCACCCAAATAGGTGTCACAACCATGAAGCAGCAGAATGCCGAACTGAAAACTTTCGCGCTCTACTCACCGGAAGACAAATACGACCGGCAGTTCCTGAACAATTATATGAAAATCAACGTCGAGCCACGCCTGAAACGTATCGCCGGTGTAGGCCAGGTGATGCAATTCGGTTCCAATTACAGTATGCGTATCTGGATGAAACCGGATAAGATGGCACAATATAAACTGATTCCGGGGGATATATCGGCCGTATTGGCAAAGCAGAATATTGAAGCGGCAACAGGAGCTTTCGGTGAAAACCATGATAATACGTATCAGTATACCATGAAGTACCGCGGACGCTTCTCAACCCCCGAAGAGTTCGGCAACCTCGTAATCCGCTCCCTGCCCGGAGGCGACGTGCTGCGACTGAAAGAAGTGGCTGACATCGAGTTGGGCGACGAAGCCTACAACTACTCGACCGAAGTGGACGGGCATGCGGCTGCCATGGCAATGATTTTCCAGACCGCCGGTTCCAATGCTGCAGAAGTCATCAACGAGATAGATGCCACATTGGAGGAAATCAGCCGGGACCTTCCCAAAGGAATGGAGTTCGTCACGCTGAACGACACCAACCGCTTTCTGTATGCATCCATACACGAAGTAGTCAAGACATTGCTGGAAGCCATCTTACTGGTAGTACTGGTGGTGTATGTCTTCTTGCAGGATGTCCGTTCCACCCTGGTTCCGATGATTTCGATTTTCGTATCCATCATTGGCACCTTCGCCTTTATGGCCGTTGCCGGGTTTTCTATCAACTTGCTGACGCTGTTTGCCCTGGTACTCGCCATCGGTACGGTAGTGGACGATGCTATCATAGTAGTGGAAGCTGTGCAGGCACGGTTCGACGTGGGGTATCAGTCATCGTATATGGCAACCAACGATGCCATGAAGGGAATTTCATCGGCTATTCTGACTTCAACCCTGATTTTTATGGCCGTGTTCATCCCTGTGTCCATGATGGGGGGAACTTCGGGGGTATTCTACACACAGTTCGGCATCACGATGGCGGTGGCTGTGGGCATCTCGGCGATTAATGCTTTCACGCTTTCGCCCGCACTTTGCGCCTTGTTGCTACATCCTTATATGGATAAGGAAGGGAATGTCAGGAATAACTTTGCCGCCCGCTTCCGCAAGGCGTTCAATGCAGCGTTCGATGTGATGACAAAACGTTACATGAAGGGGGTGATGCTTTTTATCAAGCGTCGCTGGCTGATGTGGAGTACACTGGCAGTGGCATCAGTGCTACTCGTTCTGTTGGTACGGCACACCAAGACGGGGCTTGTTCCCGATGAAGATACAGGTTCGGTAATGGTGAGCATGAATTCCAAACCGGGTTCGTCCATGCAGCAAACCCAGCGGGTGATGGAGGAGATGAACAAGCAATTGGAACAGATTCCCGGCATCGAGTATAAAGCCAATGTTACGGGGTATTCATTTTCCGGCTCAGGCCCTTCAATGGCTATGTATTTCCTTTCGCTCAAACATTGGGATGAGCGCCAGGAAGAAGGACAATCGGCAACAGACATTGCCAATATGATTTACGGACTGGCGGCAGAAGTTCCCGATGCGCAGGTTTTCGCCATTACCCCTCCCATGATTCCGGGCTACGGAATGGGAAACGGTTTTGAACTGTATGTACAGGACAAGACTTCGGGTGACTTGAACGCCTTTAAAGATGTAGCCGATAATCTGGTGGCAGCACTCTACGAACGGCCTGAAATTGAAGCGGTCTATTCGGCTTTCGAGACTAACTATCCGCAATATTGGGTAGATATCGATGCCGCCCAATGCGAACAGGCAGGCATTTCTCCGGGCGAGATACTGGAGACGCTCTCCGGTTATTATGGCGGAGGATATGTTTCTAACTTCAACCGATTCTCCAAATTATACCGCGTAATGATTCAGGCGGCTCCCGAATACAGAGTTACGCCCGAATCGCTGAATCATCTGTATGTGCGGGTCGGGGAAGAAATGACACCGCTTGCACAGTTCGTGAAACTGAGCAAGACCTACGGACCGCAGGATTTGATGCGCTTCAACCTTTACAATGCCATTTCCATTAGCGGAACACCGGCAAGCGGTTATAGTTCGGGAGATGCCTTGCAGGCCATTAAAGAGACGGCAGAGCAAGTGTTGCCCAGAAATTACAGTTATGAATTCGGCAGCATCTCACGAGAAGAAAGCAAGACGACGAACAATGTGGCGATTATCTTCGGCATCTGTTTGTTGCTGGTGTACCTGATACTGAGTGCGCTCTATGAAAGTTTCCTGATTCCGTTTGCGGTAATCCTCTCCGTACCGTGCGGACTATTGGGAAGTTTCCTGTTCGCCCAGATTTTCGGACTGGAAAATAATATCTATATGCAGACGGGACTGATTATGCTGATCGGGCTACTTGCCAAAACAGCCATCTTACTGACTGAATATGCCACCAAACGCCGGAAAGCAGGAATGTCATTGGCGCAGGCGGCATACAGCGCAGCCCGGGTGCGACTTCGTCCGATTCTGATGACTGCCCTGACGATGATATTCGGACTCATCCCCCTTATGCTGGCAAACGGCGTCGGGGCTAACGGAAGCCGTTCGCTGGCATCGGGTGCCGTGGGCGGTATGCTGGTGGGGACACTGGCATTGCTATTCCTGGTGCCGTCGCTCTTCATCGTGTTCCAGTATTTGCAGGAAAAGTTCAGACCGGTGCAGGCTGTAAAGAGCCATGCCGACTGGTCTATACAAGCTGAAATAGAAGAAATAGAAAAGAAATAAAGCGTATGAAACGATTGATTATATTAAGTTTCGCAACCTGTCTGCTGGCAGGTTGCGGAATCTACAAACCCTATTCCCGTCCGGCAGTTACGACGGACAGTTTATACCGGAATATGCCTCCGGAAGATTCAACATCTTTGGCTGCGTTATCATGGCGGGAACTTTTTACGGACGAATATCTGCAAACACTGATTGAGCAGGGACTAAAGCAAAACACTGATTTGCGCATCGCCCACCTGCGTGTAGAAGCGGCGCAGGCGGTACTGATGAATGCACGCCTCTCCTACCTGCCGTCCGTATCGCTGGCTCCCGAAGGAACAATCAGCCATTACGAAAGTACGACTGCCCGAAGTTACAATCTCGGAGCATCTGCAAGTTGGGAAATAGATATCTTCGGCAAAGTGACGAATGCCCAACGAGGCGCAAAAGCTGCACTCGAAAACAGTCGTGCCTATGAACAGGCCGTACAAACGCAGTTGGTGGCGACCATTGCCAACAGCTACTATACACTGCTTATGCTCGACCGCCAACTTGCCATCAACGAACGAACGCTGGAAAGTTGGGAGAAAACAGTCCGAACCCTCGAAGCCCTGAAACGGGCGGGAAAGTCGAATGACGCAGCAGTGCTTCAGTCAAAAGCCAACCGTATGACACTTGAAGCTGCGATAGTCTCCATCCGAAAAAGTATCCGGGAGACGGAAAACAGCCTGTCGGTTCTGATAGCTACGGCTCCGCAAGCCATCCGGCGCGGAACACTGGAAGGGCAACTGTTTCCGGAAAAGCTATCGGTCGGTGTACCTATACAACTCCTGGCAAACCGACCCGATGTACGGCAAACTGAATATGCCCTGGCACAGGCTTTTTATGCTACCAATGCTGCACGTGCGGCTTTCTATCCGGGCATCACGTTGTCGGGTACGGCAGGCTGGAATAATAACGGTGGCGGAATAATCCTCAATCCCGGCAAGTGGTTGCTGAATGCTGTCGGTTCACTTACCCAGCCTTTGTTCAACCGGGGGACGAATATCGCCAATCTGAAAGTAGCCAAGACACAGCAGGAAGAGGCTGTACTTTCATTCCGGCAATCGATACTGGATGCCGGGAAGGAAGTTAACGATGCCTTGACCCAGTGGCAGACGGCACAAGAGCGTATCGGCATCAGCACACGGCAGATTGTCACATTGCAAGAGGCTGTTTATAAAACAGAATTGTTGATGCGACATTCTTCTACCAATTATCTGGAAGTTCTGACTGCACAGCAATCCCTGTTGAATGCCGAATTAATACAGGCGCAAGACCTTTTCGACAAGATACAGGGTGTCATAAACTTGTATCATGCCTTAGGCGGAGGTGTGTAATGTAATGAAATCTTCTGCAAATTCTTCTTCTGTCTTCAGTTCTACAGAATTGAAGAAGAATTTGCAGAAGATTAAATAGAAACGTATATTCCGGGGATGATAAGAAAAATATTTTTCTAACTTTGCAGTACTTTCTTAACCTAATATATACATTATGAAATACCTATTCAGCCTCTTGCTCCTCTGCCAGATTATTGGACTGTCCGCCAAAGAACGTGTGGATTCTATACTCTCTGTCCTTGATAGCGAGATAGAACACCGTGAAATCTACTACCAACAGAAAGAAAAGAAGTTAGAAGACATAAAACAGCAATTCCGATACGTCAAGAACCAGCAGGAAAAGTATAATCTCTGCAACCGTCTGTTCAATGAATACATCACTTATCAATACGATTCAGCTTACTCTTATGCCATACAAACGGAAGAAATATCACGCCAGTTAGTAGATAAGAACCTGTCGGCTGAGGCGGATTGTAACTTACTTTATTGCTATCTTTCCACCGGACTATTCAAAGAAGCATACGACATGATGAAATCCATCCATGTGGGAGATGTTACGGATTCTATCAAGTCCGATTACTATCAACTATGCATGAGATTATACTCCGACATGAGTAGTTACAATGAAGGAACGCCTTTCAATGCGGACTATAACCAGAAGATAACACTCTATTGTGATTCCGCCCTGCTCTATACTCCCGAGAATTCCTTCTATCACCAGAAGATAGAGGCTTTCAAATTCAGTGTGGGCGACAATGAGAAGAAAATACAGATGTACAAGCAAATGCTAAATGATTACGACGTTTGTCCACATGAAAAAGCAATCATCTACTCCATGCTGGGACGTATGTACATAGGGATGGGAGATTTTGAACATGCCATTTACTACATGGCACTATCAGCTATACAGGATATACGGTCGGCTACACGGGAAACGACGGCAAAGAAGGAACTGGCAAGTTATCTGTACGGAAAGGGAGACGTTCTGCGTGCCAGCAAATACATTCAGATTGCACTGGAAGAAACGAACTTCTACAATGCCCGACACCGTAAGATGGAAATAAACACTATACTCCCCATCATTGAAAAGCAGCGCCTGACAATGATAGAAGAGCGGAAAAGGGAAGTGACAATATCATTGGCAGTAATGAGCCTGCTGGTCATCTCACTTTTAGTCACCCTGTCCATCATTTATAAACAAATGAAAAAGCTGAGAACTGCTAAACAATCCATTCAGCAGCAATTCAATGAAATATCAGAAGTGAATGGAAAACTACAAGAGTCCAACGAGATCAAGGACCAATATATCTTCCAATCTCTTTATGGTAAATCCGATTATCTGGACAAAGTAGAGAATCTGCTGAAAAAACAGGATCGTAAATTGAAAGCACGCCAATTCAATGATCTGCAAATCACGCATAAGGAGTTCGATATAAAGTCTGAACGGGAGAATATGTTCTCATCCTTCGACCAGACCTTCCTGAAGCTCTTCCCGAATTTCCTGACGGAATACAATAAATTCTTCCGCCCGGAAGACCAGGTGATTCTGGATGAAGCAGGCAACTTGCCACCAGAGTTGCGCATCTTTGCCCTGATTCGTTTGGGAGTGACCGAGAACGAGCGGATTGCTAAGTTCCTCAACCTATCTATTAATACTATATATGTATATAAGGCACGAGTAAAAGGAAAAACAATTGTGCCGAAAGAAGAGTTCGAAGAATACATTATGCAAATAAAGAAAGGAATTTAGCCACGCAATATCTCTAAAAAGGCTCTAAAACAGACCTTAATTTTCCGTTGAAAGGAGGAATGCATTGATTTGAATATCAACGTATTCCTCCTTTTATCATTCTATATCCCGTCTTCATTGCTTTTTTCTCCCGCCTATCCGAAATACATTTGTCCCAAGGAAAAAATTCATTGAACCTATTAACTCATTTAAATCACTGTACCATGAAAAAGAAAACTAAGATTTATCCTTGGAAAATGTACTTTCATGTACTCCTTGGAATGTTCTTCCTGCTCCCCGCATTACTGAATGCCCAAAACACAACCATCAAAGTATCGGGAATAGTGACGGACACCAACAATGAACCTCTGATCGGTGTATCTGTTGCAGAAAAAGGAACCACCAACGGAGCCATAACCGATGTCGACGGTAAATATTCGCTGACCGTCCGCCCCACAAGTACCTTACGCTTCTCCTTCATCAGCTACAAAACGCAGGAAGTAAAAGTAGACGGGCGTAAGACTATCAATATTCGTATGGAAGACGATGTACAAGCTCTGAACGAAGTAGTCGTTATCGGATACGGAACGCTGGATAAGAAAGAACTTACCTCTGCCGTATCACACATCTCCAGCAAGGACTTTCTCCATATCAGCAGTCTGGACCCTTCCATGATGATACAGGGAAAAGTGGCCGGTGTATCCGTAACCAACACAGCTGCCGCCGACCCTAACAACCAGGCAAGTATCCAGATTCGCGGCATTTCCTCACGTGCTGCCGGATTGGGCCCGCTGATCGTAATCGACGGTATTCCCGGCGGCAACCTGACGAATATCAATCCCAACGATATCGCCTCCATGGATATTCTAAAAGACGGTGCAGCCTCCGCCATCTACGGTACACGGGGTAGCAACGGCGTAATCGTCATCACCACCAAGAAGGGATCACGCGACGGTAAATTCCATGCCACCTATAATGGTATGCTGACCGCCAGTATTCCTCTGCATGAACTCGACCAACTGACTGCCGAAGAGTTCCGCGAATACCGTGTTCCCAACAATCCGACCAGTGACCTGGGTGGAGCTACCAACTGGATTGACGAGATTACCCGCACCGGTTTCACCCATCAGCACACCGTCACACTGTCAGGAGGTACCAGCCAGAGTAATTACCGTGTCAGTGTGGATTACCGCAATGCGACCGGTATCGATATACGTTCCAGTCGCGAAGAGTATGGTGCACGCGCCTCTATCAACCATACCACTAAAAACGGGCTGTTAGATTTCTCCGTAAATATCGCACCGCGTATCGCTTACCGTGAAAATTCCTCCTGGGATGCCTTCAAGATAGCTATGGACGCCAACCCCACTACCCCACTGTTTGATCCGGAAAACCCGAATCTTTATTCTGACTTCACCGGACAGGAAGCCTTATGGAATCCTGTAGAAGAATTGAAGCTGGAACAAAACGGTGGTGAAACCAAACTATTGGATTGGGATGCCACTGTAAAACTAAACTTACTTCCCCTACTCGCCAAAGAGGGTCATTCCATTCATTCCCTCAGTACGCAACTGACTTTTGCCGACCAGCAATCGGATAATTTCGACTACTGGTTCCGTCCTTCCACAAGCCGCCTGGCAATGAAGAACGACTATAAAGGAGAAGCCAGCCGCACCTATAGCAAGTACCGCCAGCATAGTCTTGAATGGTTGGGCAACTACGCTATGGAATTGAAGGGACACCGTGCCCGCGCCATGGTAGGCTACTCGTATCAATACTTCCAGAATTCAGGTCTGAATGCCGCCAATAAGGATTTCTCTTCCGACGGACTTCTGTACAACAACCTCGGTTCCGGTGAATGGGCCAAGGAAGAAGGACGCAACGAAATGGGTACCAACAAAAGCGACTCCAAACTGATTGCGTTCTTCGGCCGCCTGAGTTATGACTACAAGAACCGCTACCTGATGACCGCTTCTCTGAGATACGAAGGTTCCTCCCGTTTCGGAGATGACAATAAATGGGGTTACTTCCCCGCCGTATCTGCCGGCTGGCGTATCAGTGAAGAGGCTTTCATGAAAGACATCACATGGATTGACGACTTGAAAATACGTGGTGACTACGGTGTAACCGGTAATCAGGATTTCGGCAATTACCTGTCCTTGTCTACCATGAGCAGTTTCGGCAGTTACTACTACAACGGCCAATACTTCACCGTATGGGGTGCAGGCAAGAATCCTAATCCGGGACTGAAGTGGGAAAAAGGTAAAAACTGGAACATCGGCGTGGACTTCAGCATGTTCAAAGGAATGTTGAGCGGTTCGGTCAATTACTACAACCGTAAGCAACAAGATTTGCTGGGCGACTACAATGTGCCCGTTCCTCCCTACTTGTTCTCTACCACTTTTGTCAATGTAGGTACCATGCGCAACACCGGTATCGAAGTCGACCTGAATATCCAGGCCGTGAAGATGAAAGATTTCACCTATACCGTCAATCTGGTAGGCGCCACCAATGAGAACAAGTTCCTCAAGTTCTCCAACAACGAGTTCACCGGACAGAATTATTACGACCTGGCGAATATGGAAAGCCCGAATCAACCGGGCAAGTTGCAACGTATAGAAGAAGGACAACGCCTGGGTAATTATTACACCTGGAAGTATGCCGGTATTGATGCCGATGGCGACTGGGTAGTATGGAACAAAGACAATACGGAGATGATTAAAATATCCGATGCTAAAGAAGAAGACAAGCGGGTAACCGGTAACGGACTTCCCAAATTCACAGCTTCCATGACCAATACCTTGACGTATAAGAACTGGGGATTAACCATCTTCCTTCGCGGTGCTTTCGGCTTCGACCTCTTCAATGTACACGACTTCTACTGGGGCATTCCCAGTATGCAAAGCAATGTACTGAAAAAGGCATATACCAAGAATGCGGCCATTAAGAAAGGTAAGAATGTGCTGACCGACTATTTCATAGAACGCGGCGACTATGTGAAGCTCGATATGGTAACCCTGAGCTACACTTTCCAGATCAACAACAAATGGCTGGACAGTGCCCGCCTCTACGTCACCGGAAAGAATCTTGCTACCATTACAGGTTTCAATGGCGTAGATCCTTCGACTTACCAGACCAACGGATTGACTCCAGGTGTGAACCTGAACGGTACGGAAGGTACCCGCCGGTACTATCCTTCCACTACACAGGTCATGTTCGGTGTCCAATTAGACTTCTAAATGTATAACCTTAAAAAACAATAGAAATATGAAACTCAAGAATATATTAACCGGTTCGCTGGCAGGAGTATTGCTTCTCGGCTCCCTCAGCGCATGCACCGACCTTACGGAAACGGTATACGACCAAATCATGTCTACCAACTATTACAATACAAAGGATGACATTATCAAAGCCACATTCCGCCCCTTCGAACATGGATTCTACAGCATCGGGCCGCGCCAGGTGTTGCAAGAGTGCTGTGCCGATCAACTGGGTACCTGGGCACGCGATGGCTGGTGGTATGACAATGCCAAATGGCAATACCTGCACTACCATACCTGGGCTGCCGACAATGAATCCATCAAAAGTGAATGGGAAAACTGTTTCACCGGAATCATGCAGGCCAATTCCGTCATAGATGACCTGCAAAAGCTGGATCCTGCCAAATTCAACATGTCACAGGCGGAGATGGATAACTTCATTGCGCAGAACAAAGCATTACGCGCATGGTTCTACATCCGTCTGCTGGATGCTTTCCGCAATGTACCGTTAGCTGTCAGCCTGGATCAGAGCAAGAACTCCGTCGGACAAGTGACGCCGCAGGAACTGTTCAACTTTATCGAAACGGAACTGAAAACATCTATCGAAGCACTACCAGCCAAGAACGGTAATGCCGGCAACGGGATAGCACAAGGACAGTGGACCAAAGCCGGTGCAGCCGCATTGTTAGTGCGCCTCTATCTGAACGCGGAGAAATGGATCGGAACTTCTAAATATACGGAATGCGCCACATACGCCCAAAACATTCTGGACGGTGACTATGGCTTCTACGAACTGGGAAAGACCTGGGACGAAGTATTCGACTGGACAAACGACCGATGCAACGAAACCATCTTTGCTTTCCCGTCGTCCTACGGGCGTAGTTACTGGCACTATACGGGCGATACATACTGGTGGGCCGTCCCTGTCAATGCACGTTTCTACTTCGGTGCCTTCAAACAAGGAGACTTCAATACCAAATATGCCTTGCAACCCAGTCTCGACCTGAATAATAATGAATACAACTTCAAACTCGGCAAGTTTGTCAGCAAATTCAAGAAATATCCGAAAGATTATCGCCTGACCATGTACCGGAATCTGGGCAACAGTACCCGTGAAGGTATGTTCCTTTATGGCTACCTGCCTTATATCGCCGATGACGGCACCCAAAAGAAAGTGACTTCTCCCGTAGGAGGATATGAAATCTACATCCGCGACCAGGTAGGAGTATTTCACGAACTCGCTCCGGATCAACTTCCCGCCGACCGCACTTCAAACATGAATACCGGCGACCATAACTCCGGATGGCATTTTGTGAAGTATCCCATCTACAGCGACGAAGACGCAGGGAAGCGCGAAGCCGATTACAATGAAATTCGTCTGGCGGAAATCTACTACTCATTGGCGGAATGTAAGTTCAAAGCAAACGATGTGGACGGAGCTGCCCGGCTGCTGAATACGGTACGTAAACGTAACTATCCGCAAGATACATGGGCAGAATACCTGTACAAGCCCGAAGGTGCAGTAACCCTGACGCAAGACGAGCTTTACGATGAATGGGGACGTGAATTCCTTGCCGAAGGACGCCGCCGGACCGATCTTATCCGCTGGGGATTGTACTGTACGGAAGAATGGTGGGACAAGAAACCCGATGCAGACTCACACTGGGATATCTTCCCTATCCCACGGGATATGATGGGAGCGGATCATACACTTGAGCAGAACCCGGGTTACAATTAGAATGAGCATGCCTCAGTATATGACTCGGCATAGAATCAATGCCAATGATTCCTACAATCAATGCCAATGATTCCCACAATCAATGCCAATGATTCCTACCATCAATACGGATGATGACTACCATCAATACGGATGATGGCTACCATCAATACGGATGATGATATGACAACCTATAGGAACAGCATAGTTTAGTTACGCTGTTTTCCGTGCAAAGTCTATCACCGAAGTTATTTAATCACATAACAAATAATAAGATTATCATGAAGAAAGTAATAAATAAACTCATTTTCATCTTCCTCCTCCTCCCCCTGCTGACCGGATGTGAGAAAGATAAAGAAATCGTTGTAGTGGAACCCGTAGAGAACTACACACAATTGTACGGACTCGGCACCATCTTCAGTTGGGATTCCAATGCTCCCACCGAACTGAAGCTGACTGAACCGAATACATTCACCATAGATAAAGTTATCAAATACTCCGAAGAGAACAAGCAATTCAAGTTCATCCTTGAAAAAGGCGACTGGGACAAAGTACGTTACCTGGTACCCACCTCGACAGATGACGGTACCGCCGTGAAAGTCATCACTCCCGGAGAATACGATATGCTGATGTGCTCCGAAATGACAGGCGACCTGCGCGACCACTTCTGGGGAATCCCCGAAGGAAGCGACGGCACCTACCGGATTACAGTGAACGTAAAGAAGCTGAAACTAACCCTCGAAAAGATCAGCGATGAAACAGAAGAACCGGAACCGGAAATTAAGACAATTTATGGCTTGGGAAGTGCATTCGGATGGGACTCCGGCAATCCGACCGGATTAACACCCGATCCGGATGAAGAAGGAATCTATACGGCAGAGGTAAACCTGATCTACAGTGACGAAAACAAGCAATTCAAATTCTGCCTTGAAAAGGGAGATTGGGATAAGGTTAATTATCTGGTGCCTGAAAGTGTAGACCATAACGGAAACGTCAAGATTGTGACACCCGGTGAATATCCCATGTTTAAATGTTCAGAAACGGAAGGCAACCTGCGCGACCACTTCTGGGGTATCCCCGAAGGAACGGACGGCAAATACAAGTTAACCGTAAATACCCAAACTCTGAAACTGAAAGTAGAAAAAGTGAATTAACCCCCAAACTTTACCATTATGAACCATTTGAAGTTACTATTAGGTTTTGCAGCCTTATTCTTATTGTCCTGTCCCCAGTCTTCAGTAGCCCGTGACAGTCCCTTCACCCGTCACGGCACGGGACCCAGATACTGGATTGCCTACGAAGAGTGTTTTGTAACCAACGTTCCTCTCAGTGAGGAACGCTGGAAAGCAAACATCGACTGGATGGAGAAGACTTTCAAGCCCTACGGTTACGACATGATCTGCAATGACGGATGGATAGAAGCTGCACAAACCGTCAATGAGAACGGCTATATCACCAAGTACAACAGTGACTGGAAAAACGGTTTCAGCTACTGGGTCCGATACCTGCAAGAACGGGACATGAAGATGGGAGTCTACTACAACCCCATGTGGCTGACCCGTGCCGCCTATGAACAGAACCTGCCTGTAAAAGGAACTTCTTACCGTACCCGAGACATTGTGGGATACAAATCGTTCAACGATCCTCTGTATTGGGTGGATGTGGATAAGCCGGGAGCCAAAGAATGGATTCAGAATTATGTCCGCTATTTCAAGGAAATGGGTGTCACCTATCTTCGCATAGATTTCCTGGAAAACTATGAAACCAACTATGGCACCCGCCGCTACGAACAAGCATTGACATGGATTGCCGAAGCTACCGGAGATGATCTTTTCCTCAGTCTTGTGATGCCTCATTGTTATAATCATGCCAAGACGGAATTGAAATACGGGGATATGATACGCATTGACGATGACTGCTTCGACGGTGACTGGGACTTTGTCAGCAACCGCCGCCGCGGGCAGCAGAAAGACCATTGGCCGCAATTCGGTAATGCTTTCGACGGATTCATTGGTTTTGCCGATGTCGGTGCACGAGGGCAAATGATACTGGACGGTGACTTTATGCGTATGAATAAACTGGCAAATGACAACGAGCGCCGCTTCCTTTTCTCGCTGATGATTATGGGAGGTTCTGCACTTGCCATTGCCGACCAGTATGATACGATTGGAGATTACGCCTGGGTTTACCAGAATCCGGAAATGAACGAGTTGAACAGTCTCGGTTTTGCCGCCAAACCATTGAGTTACGACTTTCGGGATGCTGCGAACAGTTCGCGATGGATCGGCCAGTTGCCTAACGGAGATTGGGTGGTAGGATTATTCAACCGTGAAAGTACTCCACAAACACGCAGCATTGACTTCCATCGTGAACTGGGCATTGAAGACGGGCAAGCCGTCAATGTACGGGATTTATGGGAACGCAAAGACTTGGGAGGTATGTCGGGAACATACATCGTAGAATTGCGACCCCATGAATGTAAAGTAATCCGTATTCAACACAACACCCTGAAAATAGAAGCAGAAACAGCTTCCGTAAGGGGTGGAGCAAAATCAATCAAGTAAATGAAGTACTACAATCTATTACTAATGGCTTGTCTCCTGTTATCCTGCAAGGAATCCGACTCCGGACAGGATAACGATGGCAAACAAGAGAATACTTACAGTGGTGCCGGCTACCTCACAGGACTGGAAAACCCCGGCGCCAATGTACTCTTTGCAGTGGAAGTTCCCCAAACGGGGGACTATCCGCTGGAAATCAGATATCGAAATACAGGAGTAGCAGACGCAGTGGCTTTGATCACCGTCAATGATGTGGCGATAGAGAAATGGTTGCAATTTCCTGCACAGGCTGACAAAACAGCCTGGCAAACTGCGGAGACAGAAATATCCCTGCAAAACGGTATTAATTATATAATCATTCAGAACAGTACGTCCAAAGGCGGATGCTTTGAACTGGACTATATAAAAATAAGAAAGAAATCATGAAAAGACTTCCTAATTATTCTCTGCTATGGGTAAGCTTTATCGTTTTCCTCTGCACAGGTTGCAATCCGGCATCGCAACTCGCTGTAAGTTCTCCCGATGGTAATCTCTGCCTGCATGTAGAAACAGAAAACGGAAAACTCTATTATGAACTCTCACGAAATGGAAAGCCCATACTCGATAAGTCTCGCCTCGGGTTTATCCTGAAAGAAGATACACTTGCTGACCATCTGGAAATAACAGAAGCTCTTCATCATTCATTCAGCGGGACATGGGAACAAATCTGGGGAGAAGACCGGATTGTGGAAAACAACTATCATGAGATGACCATTCATGTACAGGAAACATCCGCACACAAACGAAAATTCAATGTTGTGTTCCGGCTGTTCAATGACGGGTTCGGCTTCCGCTACGAATTTCCGGAACAGGAAGCATTAAAAGACTTTGTGATCATGGATGAACTTACAGAGTTTGCATTGACCGGTGATCATAAAGCCTGGTCCATACCTCATGAAGCACATTTTTATGAAGCACTCTACGAGGCATCTCCTGTCAGTAAACTCGGTTGGGTAAGCACACCGCTCACTATGGAAACCAATGACGGACTTTTCCTGAGTATCCATGAAGCCAATCTGACAGATTATGCAGCCACGAATCTTATCCCAAAAGAAGGTAGTATGACCCTGAAAGCCAATCTCACTCCATGGTCTACGGGAGAAAAAGTTTTTATGAAAGCTCCCGGTGTCACTCCCTGGCGTACGATGATTGTTGCTGAAAGCGCAGGTGATTTACTCCTGTCACGCCTTATGCTGAATCTGAACGAGCCTTGCCGCATTCAGGATACATCCTGGATACAACCCGGAAGATACATTGGAATCTGGTGGACTTACCACATGCATAAACACACCTGGCACACAGGCCCACGCCACGGCGCTACCACTGCTAATGCACTGCGGCATATAGACTTTGCCGCCCGACACGGTTTTCAGGGAGTACTTATTGAAGGTTGGAACAAAGGTTGGGATACTTATCATTTCAACTTTACCGAACCGTATCCTGACTTTGACCTGAAACAGATCACCGACTATGCCGCTTCCAAAGGCGTAACGCTTATCGGCCATCATGAAACGGACGGCTGGGTATCTGATTATGAAAACCAAATAGAAGCAGCCTTCAATTTATATAAAGATCACGGCGTGCAAATAGTCAAAACAGGCTATGTAGGCAAACTGCTGGATGGCAAAGAGCGACACAGCAGCCAGTTTGGTGTACGTCACTACCGGAAAGTTATTGAACTGGCAGCCGACAAGCATATTATGATTGACAATCACGAACCCGTGATGCCCACCGGACTGCAACGCACCTTCCCAAATCTGATGACACAAGAAGGTGTACGAGGGCAGGAATGGGATGCCTGGGACAAAGATGGCGGCAATCCTCCCGTACACACTACCATCATTCCCTTCACCCGTGGGCTGGCAGGTCCCATGGATTTCACCCCCGGCACTTTCCGCTTCGAAAATCCGGTGTTGCCCCAGACACGTGTACAAACAACGCTTGCCAAACAATTGGCTTTATCCGTTGTGTTATACAGTCCCCTGCAAATGGCCTCCGATGAAATAGAAAACTACGAACGGAACCCCGAACTGTTTTCATTTATCACCGCCTGCCCTACTACTTGGGAACAAACCATAGTACCCGAAGCTAAAATAGGCGAATATGTGACAATTGCCCGTAAAGAACGCGGAAGCAGCGGACGTTGGTTTATAGGAAGCATCACTAATGAACAACCTCGGGAGATGCAACTCCCCCTCTCCTTTCTGGATAAAGGAAAACGATATAAGGCTGTTATCTACAGAGATGGAGACAAGGCTGATTATCGTACCAACCCATATCCGGTGATAATAGAAGAACAGGAAGTAACCGGTGAATCGACCCTGCAAATAGCACAAGCACCGGGAGGAGGCACGGGAATTATACTCACTGTTCTCTCCTCATCCGAAGCAACCTCCGATATACAAAAATAAATGCCGGCACCAGGAACAGGACAGCCGCAATCCATGCCGTCGGATCACCGAAGCAGACCGCAAGATAGCCGAAAGCGGGCACTGCATAAAGACTTACCAGCACACGTGCTATCATTTCGGAAACTCCGGAAAGCATAGCAAGATTGGTATATCCCGCTCCCTGGATGGTATATCGCAGAATACAGAGCAATCCCAAAACCGGGAAGAAGGACACGGAAATATGCAGGAACAACTCCGTGTCCTTCAATATTTCCAGTTCAGACGCTTCCACAAAAAGCAAGGCAAACGTACGTGCACCCAGCATCAATACGCAGAACGTAAATGCCCAGTAAATAATCATCATTAGCGCACTTACCTTTACTCCCATCCAGATACGTCCGGGCTTGCCCGCACCATAATTCTGTCCGGTATAAGTAGCCATAGCAATGCCCAGACTTTCAAGCGGGCACATAAAGAACATCTTGATACGCATGGCAGCAGTAAAAGCGGCTACACAAGCAGTTCCCAATGCATTGTTGGCGCTTTGCAACATGATGCTTCCGATAGCGGTAATCGAGAATTGTAATCCCATAGGTACACCGATATACATCAGTGTCCGTGCCAAGGCGCCGTTGAACTTCCGTTCATCCGGTGTTCCCCGCAATATGTCAAAACGGCGCATCATGTATCCATAACACAACACAGCCGATACGCCTTGTGAAAAGACCGTAGCGATGGCGGCTCCCGCCACTCCCCAATCTAATACCAGGATACAGAACAAGTCGAGCAGAATATTAAGTATAGTGGAAAACAACAGAAACCAGAAAGGCGTCTTGCTATCGCCCAAAGCACGAATGATGCTGGACAGCAAATTATAAAAGAAAGTACAGGGAACTCCGATAAACGTTATCAATAAATAATAGTAGGCATCCTGGAATATGATATCCGGTGTACGCATCATCAGCAGGATATCCCCACACAGAATACTCGTAACCACTGCAATCACTACCGACATCACCGCCGCCAGTTGCAAACTGACCGATATATAACGACGCATCGTGCTATAATCCCGCGCTCCGAATTTCTGCGCCACAGGAATACCGAAACCTCCACAACATCCATTACAGAAACCAAGAATAAGGAAAATCACCGAAGTACTTGCTCCTACCGAAGCCAGTGCATCAATACCCAAGAATTTTCCTACGATTGCCGCGTCGACCAGAGAGTATGTCTGTTGTAGCAGGTTTCCCATCAACAGAGGCATAGTGAAATTGAATATCAACGGCAATGCGCGTCCTGCCGTCATTTCTCTTGATGTTGCCATAAATTAATCCTCTGAAAATTGCACGCAAAGGTATGAAAAGATAAGATTACAGGAATTGACAAACGTCAAAAATATGCTTCGCCATGAAAAGAATTAAACTACAGTCCGTCTGCATCTTTTAAGACTGAACTGTGTGCCAGATAATCAGGAGTTTCAGCATAGATATACATCACACTTCCTCCTTTGATGGCATCAATGATAGGACGGGAAAGTTTTTGCGGAACAGCCGGACAGCCAAAGCTTCTTCCTAAACGTCCTCCTCTGCTGGCTACCGAAGGATCGGCATAAGCCGCCCCATGCATCACAATGGCACGCTCACGAGCCCGGTCGTTGATTCCTTTTTCCAAACCATTCAAAATAAGCGAATACCCATTCTTTCCCTGATAAGTAGATTCTGTAAGATAGAACCCCAGTGAACTTTTATAGGAACCATATTCGTTGGAAAAGGAAGTGGCATAATTATCACCGCTATTCTTTCCGTGGGAAACAACCGATGAGAAAAGTACTTTACGTTCCCTCATGTCAAATACAAAAAGACGTTTTGCGGTAGAAGGACGGGAAAAGTCTATCAATGTCAACACCTCCCGTTTGCGATTGTCTATTTTATAATAACCTGCTACAGCTTGCCGGAAAGCTTTCCAGTTAACGACTCCTTCCAACTGCATGGAACGGTATAAGCTCGCATAAGCCTCAACATCAGATGAAGCAGCCCTTTCAGCAGAATCAGGAGTGCTATCTGACGACTTGCCGCCCAGAAATAAGGTACAAGGAAGAAATAAGAATAAAATGAATACAATAAATCGCAACATAAAACTTTAGCCAGAGAAATAACGGCGGCTAAATTACAGTTTTTTCTCCAGACACCTATCACACAGATAGTTAAAAATGAGGATTCACTATTCAATCACCACAACCAAAGATCGTTCGGTAGGCGCCCAATCGAAAACGAACTTGGAATGTGAAGTGGCATTGCGCACACACATATGCGAACGTGGAGTGGTTCCCAACGACCAGCTATACTCAATCATACTTGTACGCGGCGCATTCACCGGCACTCCGTGAATATAAGCTCCGTTCGTAAAACGGCTGGCATAGGGGGCATAGCCTCCTGTCTCCGCCGAACCATCTTTCAGGAATACCATACGCGTTTTCTTCTGTTGAAGCAGATACATCCCCAGTGGGGTTTCCTGAGCATAGGGTGGAGCATGCATTCCGGTAGTGGCGGGATTCATGCTGCGTATCTTCCACTCACCTTCCGAGACATGTTCCAAGGTAGTAATATTCTGATCCAGGCGGTCGACAAAAATCACATGATTAAAGACGGTACTATCCGGCAATTGTTTCAGATAACTGCGTGGTGCCAGCCATTCTTCTTCAAAAGTGGCGGGTAATATCCGGTAAAAACTTCCCTCCTCGCCTTTCAGATAGGCGATAGTACCGTCTCTACCATAACGTTCGGGCACCAAAGTATCAGCGGGCAGATACAGCGGCACCGATTGATAGCGCTCCACGCCCAGTGTATCAGATACACGGCGATACACATTCCGCACGAACTTACGTACCAGGGGAGCTTCTTTATTCAGATTCTTATAATTCTGCAACACCACCCACCTTGCAGTAGTATCGCGCTGCATATTCTCGATATAAGCCAGACAGTTCCGGATGACATCCCATTTGAAAGAGCGTACCGTATCCTTATATGGATAGGTATCTTCGAGGGTATGCTGGTCATAAAGCAATTCTTTGGTAAGAGAAATATCAGCAGCGGTCAACTGTTTCTCTTTAGGATGAGGAAATTCCAGCACAGCCGTATCTTTAGGTTCAGACTCCTGCACAACTACCGGCACAGGTGGTTCCTGCCGGTTACGACATCCGGCAAAAATCAAACCAACAGCCACGCAGGCAAAAAGAACGAAATGTTTCATAAAATGAAATTTAACTATAACCTAATAACGACTACCTCCCTGTTATTGTTGACTCTTCATAGAAATCAATTACATAAGAAATAACAGCAGGTATCGTTTCATCTTATTCAGGTAATACGGATTTCCGCAAAGATAGAAATTTAATGAAAGTTTCCGAAAGATATTGACGGTATAATATTAATCATTCGTTTATGAACAGAACCTTATTATATTAAAATTAGACAAGTTAGGAAGGCTTTATTTATCAATACATTACAAGATGCCAACTCTTTGCATACAAAAAATTAACTTCCTGTTGACAAGAAGTTGAGACCTTGTCGACAGGAAGTTAATACCTTGTAAGCGGAAGGTTTATCCCCTTATCAAATCATCGGAACCGATAGCTTTCTCAGATTACTCCAACACTTTCTTTTTCAGATTAAATGTTGATAATACTTTTTTGCCGGAATAGAGTGTCACTATCAAATCATATTCCTTTCCTTCCTCAAACACATCTTTAGCAGAAAGCAATATATCTGTTTTTTCATAAGGCTTCAATGCCGGAACCATACCGGAAGCTACCTTTATTGTTTTTCCTTCCTTTTTATACGCTACTTCCACCAATGCTTTCTTTGAGCCGACCTGACCGAAATTCTGTATTTCCACTGTACATTCCAGTCCCTTCCCGGATTTGGTAAAGACTGGGGCACAAGCTGAAAGGATCGGTTCTATATAATCAATGTATGGCAAACGCGCATACCCATAAAGCATTCTTCCATCTTTGTATTTTCCAATTAATTTCGGGGCAAACTCATCTTTAGTGATGCCATTTCCTTTGCCATTGAAAGTTACAATCAAATCCTTGCCCTCATTTTCTGTGGTCAAAACCTGGCAGCCTCTGCCATAATTCACTTCTTCAGAAGCACCGAAACGCAAGGAATTCACATCTATATCCGTCTGGGGATTGAAGCCTTCTTCCGCCTGTATCTTCACACGAATTGTTTTTGTACCCGAGGTGATAGGTTTCTCGTCCAGTATGGTAAGCAACAATCCCGGATTCAAGGGAATACTGATATTCTTTGAACTATGGTGATCAAAAGGTTTATCTTCGTTTTTAAGCGTATCGATTACCGCGAAATTAGCCTGAATGGCACGTCCGTATTTATCCTGATACACTTTAAGGCGTTCATATTTGAACCAGTCTTCCACCTGTCCGTCTACATGTACAGCAACTCCCGGCATATAAGCTTCACCCGGATCGGCCACCCAGTTCACTCCATCCTTTGAACGAAGATAGAAAGCAATACGCCCCAGCCAATCATTAACAATCAGGTGATACTGAATATGATCGCGCCAGATTACGGGATCTTCAAACCGACCGTCCACATCCGGATAAACCCGTTTGTCGGTCAGTTGATTGTATTCCGATAATCCATCTTTGCTGACCCAGATACCACCACCGCGACAAACCATTACATAAGAACTGTCTTCACGCTGGGCAAATGAAAGATTAGACAGACCTTCGATAATACGGCGGTCGCGTGCATTGAAATCAAACTTTCCATATTCCCATTTTCCATTCAGATCATCGGATACATAACGTCCATCAATCACATAAACAACATACCGGCCATCTTTAGCACGGAATATTTCAGGATTATGCCCTTTACCTATGATACGAACAGGCTTGAAAGGCCCTGTCAGATTATCGCTTACGGTATGAAATACGTATGAGTTAGGCCATTCCATGTGTCCTTTAGGTGAACATTCCAGCCAGCCGCAGGCAAATAGATGATATTTACCGTCTTCGCCTTTTCGAATATTTCCACCCCAATAGGACCAGATACCGTCTTCAATGCCATTATCTACATAACGCGGAAGCACACAGTCAGCGCCCCATGTATCGGATGAAAGTACATTTCCCTTCATCGGCAGGAAGCGATCCATAAAGCGGGAGCCTTTCACTAATTGTTTCCATTCCGCAGGACGTTCCCGTTCCGTTATTTGTGAAAAAGAGGAATGACTGATCAAGAGCATGACTCCCAGTAGAGCAAATTTAAAGAGGCTTCTTTCCATAAATATAATATTAGAATTGGTTTTAAATAGATTTACATGGCCAAAAGTAAAAGAATTACATGTAAAAGGAAAAGGAAAGAAAGTAAAAAGGTACGTAAACCTTTACGTAAACAGGGATTACAGCCATACAGATGCTTTTCATTTTCATCACGTTATTGTATGCGATTCGGTGACAACTACCTAAGTAGTTGGAAATTAAGAGAGAATATCTGGTAAAACAAAAGTCCTTGAACTTTAGCAGTTCAAGGACTTACCATTTTTATTGGTGGACCTGGAGGGAATCGAACCCTCGTCCAAACGAGGAAATCATAAGCTTTCTACATGCTTATCTTTGCCTAATTTTTCGAGCAACGGCAGAACCAAAGCCATCAACCATTGCCTTATCCTTTAAAGTTTCATTCTCGCCTCAAGGCCGACAAGAACTATCCCCGATGTAACTGCACCACTGGATCGGAATGCTTCGGAGCAACAGCTTCCGAGTGATGTCTCGTCCCAGCACCTGGTGCCGGGATTAAGCTAATCTACTATGATTCGATTAAGCAGCAAGAGCGTATTGTCTTTCGCCAGATAAAATTTTGAAGACTGAGATTAAAGTGCAAATCAACGACGCACTGCATGCTTACTTACTATTTCTACCCGCTGTCAAATCCAGTCAAGCCCAGAATACATACGGTTTTTAGAAATCGTGGGGCAAAGATAAGAATTCTTTTGTTACTGTACAAAAGAATAGTGTGATTGCTTACTCCGGATTAATAAACCTTATCTTTTTATAAGACCCAAAGCAGTCTTGCATTACCATACGTACAATAAAAGCCAGTACTCCGGACGATTTTACCTTTCTTTCTCCCACATAACCCGTACCTTTGGCAACAGAAGATAATATACACAAAAATATAAATATCATGAAGAAACTAATTGCAATGACACTACTGCTCGGAGGCAGTACTCTGCTCTGCGCACAAAAGACCGTGAAGATACCGGCTGTATACAAACCCGTCAAAAGCGAGATGTACAAGAAAGGCTGGATTGATTTCAACAAAAACGGAGTGAAGGATGTATACGAAGATCCGAATGCCTCGCTGGATGCACGTATCGAAGATCTGCTCAGCCAGATGACACTGGAAGAAAAGACTTGCCAGATGGTAACCCTCTACGGCTATAAACGTGTACTAAAGGACGACCTCCCCACCCCCGAATGGAAACAAATGCTTTGGAAAGACGGCATCGGTGCCATTGACGAACACCTGAACGGTTTCCAACAATGGGGACTTCCCCCATCGGATAATCCCTATGTATGGCCGGCATCCCGCCATGCCTGGGCACTGAATGAAGTACAACGCTTCTTTATAGAAGAAACGCGCCTCGGCATCCCCGTAGACTTTACGAACGAAGGTATCCGCGGAATAGAAAGTTACCGTGCCACCAATTTTCCCACACAACTGGGATTGGGACATACCTGGAACCGCGAACTGATACGCCAGGTAGGATTAATCACCGGACGGGAAGCCCGTATATTGGGATATACCAATGTCTATGCTCCCATCCTCGATGTCGGCCGTGACCAGCGTTGGGGACGCTATGAGGAAGTATATGGTGAATCTCCTTACCTCGTTGCCGAACTGGGTATTGAAATGGTACGCGGCATGCAACATAATCATCAGGTAGCAGCAACCGGAAAACATTTCATTGCTTACAGTAACAACAAGGGCGCCCGCGAAGGTATGGCACGTGTAGACCCGCAAATGTCACCACGCGAAGTGGAAATGATACATGTCTACCCCTTCAAACGAGTGATAAAGGAAGCGGGATTATTGGGAGTGATGAGTTCGTACAATGATTACGACGGTGTTCCCATACAAGGCAGTTATTATTGGCTGACTACACGTCTGCGTGGCGAGATGGGTTTCCGGGGATATGTGGTTTCGGATAGTGATGCCGTTGAATATCTTTATACCAAACACAGCACCGCCAAAGATATGAAAGAAGCCGTGCGTCAAAGTGTAGAAGCCGGTCTGAATGTACGTTGCACCTTCCGGTCACCGGATTCATTTGTATTGCCTTTGCGCGAATTGGTAAAAGAGGGCGGACTAAGCGAAGAAGTGATTAACGACCGTGTACGTGACATTCTGCGTGTAAAATTCCTCATAGGGCTGTTCGACGCTCCCTATCAGACTGACCTTGCAGGAGCCGATAGAGAAGTAGAGAAAGCTGAAAATGAATCTCTTGCACTGCAAGCCTCTCGCGAAAGCCTCGTCTTATTGAAAAATGAAAACAACGTGTTGCCATTGGATATCAACAACGTGAAGAAAATAGCAGTTTGCGGCCCAAATGCAGACGAAGAGGGATATGCACTGACACACTACGGTCCTTTGGCAGTAGAAGTAACCACAGTGCTGGAAGGCATTCGCCAAAAATCCGAAGGCAAAGCAGAAGTACTCTACACCAAAGGCTGTGACCTTGTAGATGCCAATTGGCCGGAAAGCGAACTTATCGACTATCCGATGACAGATAACGAACAAGCTGAAATCGATAAAGCAGTAGAAAACGCACGTCAGGCAGATGTAGCCGTAGTCGTATTAGGAGGCGGACAGCGTACCTGCGGTGAAAACAAATCGCGCAGCAGCCTCGACCTTCCGGGACGACAACTGAAACTGCTTCAAGCGGTACAAGCAACCGGAAAGCCCGTCGTACTGGTGCTGATTAACGGTCGCCCGCTATCCATCAATTGGGCAGACAAGTTCGTTCCCGCTATTTTAGAAGCATGGTATCCGGGGTCCAAAGGTGGAACAGCAGTAGCCGATGTACTCTTCGGAGATTATAACCCGGGCGGAAAACTGACAGTCACTTTCCCGAAAAGTGTCGGACAAATTCCTTTCAACTTCCCCTGCAAACCTTCTTCACAGATTGACGGCGGAAAGAATCCGGGGCCGGATGGAAACATGTCACGTGTCAACGGTGCACTCTATTCATTCGGATATGGTCTGAGTTACACCACCTTTGAGTATTCCGACATCGAAATCAGTCCGAAAGTGATTACACCGAACCAAAAGGCAACTGTACGCTGCAAAGTAACAAATACCGGAAAACGTGCAGGCGATGAAGTGGTTCAGCTGTATATTCGTGACATCCTGAGCAGCGTTACCACTTACGAAAAGAATCTGGCAGGCTTTGAGCGTATCCACCTGCAACCGGGAGAAACGAAAGAGGTAGTTTTCGCCCTCGACCGTAAACAGCTGGAATTGCTGGATAAACACATGGAATGGGTGGTGGAACCGGGAGACTTCAGCATTATGGTAGGTGCTTCTTCCGAAGATATCCGCCTGAGTGGAACATTGACAGTAGAAGATCCAAACGCCCCCATGCAAGCACAGGCAAAACCGGATGCTCCCGTAACTGCCAGCACCAATCCGGAAAGTGTAATGAACGTGCTCGATAAAAAAATGAATACTGTTTGGGAAGGAAATAAAGGAGATTATATTACCTTTGCCTTGGAGAACGGTTCCAAGGTAGATGGCGTTTCCATTGCATTCAGCAGAGGCAACGGTCTGCCGGCGGAGTTTGAAATCCAGCTTTCAAGTGGCGGCGGACAATTCCTGACGGTTTATTCGGGTACAGTCAGCGAGTACGGAAAGTTGATTTCATATACGTTCAAAGGAACTATTGCCAGCGACTTGCGCATTGTACTAAATGATGACCGCGTAGGAGTGGCAGAAATAGTGTGCGAAGCACGCTAAAGAGTGATAAGGTGATAAAGTTATAGCGTGATATTTTATCATATTACCACATTACCACCTTATCGCCTTATCACTCTATAACATTATCACTCTATAACATAGTATCATGAGAAAACTTCTTTTCTGTATGCTTGGATTAGCAATGACAGCCTGCGCACCCCGCAAAGCGGGAAACGTAAACAACGGAAGTGACGAACTCGCCATGCTGGTAGGTACGTACACTGATGGAAACAGCAAAGGTATTTACACCTTCCGTTTCAACCAGGAAACGGGACTTGCCACCTCGCTCAGTTCCATCGAAGTACTCAACCCGTCTTACCTCATCCCTTCGGAAGATGGAAAGTTTGTCTATGCCGTCAGCGAAATGAACGACACAACAGCTGCTCTCAATGCTTTCTCCTTCGATAAGGAAACAGGGAAACTCAGTTTGTTGAACCGCCAGCCCACTATGGGAGCCGATCCTTGCTACGTTGCCACCAACGGAAAAGAAGTACTCACAGCCAACTACAGCGGAGGTAGCATGTCTATCTTCCCGTTGAAAAAGAATGGTTCATTAGAGCCTATCGATACGCTTTTTGAAGGCAGTACCGGCGGACCGGACGCTGAAAGACAGGCAACACCCCACGTACATTGCACTGTCTTCTCTCCGGATGGAAAATATATCTTTGCCACTGATTTCAGTGCCGACCGTATCCTACGCTTTGTCATACACCCGAAGAGCATTATCCCCCACCCTTCTGCCGAAGCTATTGACGTAGATCCTAATTCCGGTCCACGTCATCTCACCTTCAGCCCGAACGGCAAGTACGCGTATCTTATCAGCGAATTATCCGGTAATATCACAGCTTTCAGTTACCTGGATGGTAAACTGGAAAAGATACAGACCATTGCAGCCGACACACTCCGTGCACGTGGCAGTGCCGATATACATCTCAGTCCCGATGGGAAATACTTGTATGCCAGCAATCGCCTGAAAGGTGACGGTCTTGCCATCTTCGAAGTAAATCCGGAAACCGGCATGTTAGCAAAGGTAGGCTACCAGTTGACGGGGATTCATCCGCGTAACTTTATTATCACCCCGAACGGGAAATATCTGTTGGCCGCCTGCCGCGACAGTCATGTCATTCAGGTATTCCAACGAGATCCCGTAACAGGTCTGTTATCAGATACGCATCAAGATATCCGTATTGATAAACCCGTCTGCATCCAATTCGTAAAATAGCCGGGTAAAAGCTTAACTTCCGGTTTTTAATCTTGTATATTTGTCATCGTAATCCTGATTTAGATTCAGGGTCACAGATAGTAACAGGAAAAGCATTTGCTTCTCCCTGTTTTTTTATATCCGATACTTTTTCAGGCGAAAAATAAGATACTTTGAGGCAAAATACATCCGTCCCACCCTTTACTAAAAGGGCTTCGGATTTTTACTAAATTCACGACTGAAAATTAGTAAAAATCTACCGGAAAATTAGTAAAAACCCGATAAGGTTTTAGTAAAAAACAGTCACCCCGTCCAGAAAGGCTTCTGACGGCACTGACAGCCTATTCTGTTAATATTCTATAATCTTACTCTTGACAAAAATAACTTCATTAACTTTGTCCCTTAACCGAAATTGTTTAAACAACGCGATTTATGAAGAAAAAAAACATAGTATTACTTTCAGCACTGTTGTTCTCCGTTTCTGCCATAGCGCAAACAGAAGTGACAACAGGTATCATGCGTGGCAAAGACTACGGCGTTACTTACGTACTTCCGAAAACAGAAATCGAACTTACCGTGCAAGCCACTAAACATATCTATACTCCCGGAGAATTTTCCAAGTATGCTGACCGTTATCTGCGATTAACTAATGTTTCTTCCGAACCGAAAACTTACTGGACATTGGACAAGATACAAACAGCAGTAGTCGGTATACCTGATAAAGAGAATGTATATTTTGTAAAGATGAAAGACAAAACCGTGGCTCCTCTTATCGAATTGAGCAAAGACGGCATCGTCTACTCCATCAACATGCCGTTGGGCAGCGGACAAAAGAAAGCAGCTCCTACCACTCCCAAGGCAGCTGATAATACTCCTTACGTCAATCCCCGTAGCTTCCTGACAGAAGAAATCCTGATGGCAAATTCAACGGCAAAGATGGCGGAGTTGGTTGCAAAAGAAATCTATAACATCCGTGAAAGCAAAAATGCCCTGTTGCGCGGTGAATCGGACAACATGCCCAAAGACGGTGCACAACTAAAGCTTATGCTGGATAACCTGACCTTGCAGGAACGTGCAATGACCGAAATGTTTGCAGGCAAAGTGACCGATGAAGAGAAAATATATACCATCCGCATCGTCCCCAAAGAGATGAAGAATGAAGTTGCTTTCCGTTTTTCTAAGAAGTTGGGTATTGTAGCCAACAATGACCTGGCAGGCGAACCTATTTATATCACGGTAACTGACCTTAAAAGCATAAAAATCCCTGAAGTCGATCCAAAGAAGAAGCTGGATGAAGGTGTTGCCTACAATGTACCGGGCAGAGCTCACGTTACATTAAGCTATAACAATAAAGAATTGTATAATTCAGAAATTCCTGTCACACAATTTGGTGTAGTCGAATATCTCGCTCCTGTACTGTTCAATAAGAATTCCACAATAAAGGTATTATTCGATCCTGAAACAGGGGCTTTATTAAAAGTTGACAGAGAGTAATTTTATAAATCCATCCTTTCGTAATTGCATCACATAAGTCGTGACTCGTGAAGCATAATTCTCATCAAGATGGAAATGATCGGCAAGCTGGAAAACAATCTCCTGTACCGTACGCCGCCCGTCTATCAGACGCCACACTGCACTGCCGTGTTCTTCAAGTCGGACATGAATATCAGGAGACATGCTTTTCGGTAACAAAAGCCGGCGCATCCACTCATACTTGAACCGGAGATAGGAGATTATAGCGTAATCTCCCTCCCATTCGGTCAAGATGTGGTCACAACGAACCGGAACAGCATCCAACAGACTGACTTTTCCTTCTGGTGTTTCCATACTCATTATCAGTTTTCCTTTTTCTGTATATTAGGCAATTCTAGTCCATACCCATTTTCCTTATCCGCTTTCTTTAAGAAAAAGGCCACTACAAGAGACATACAGGCTATACCGGTAAAAATACACATAGGTATTGTATAATCATATATATTTGTACCATCAGGCTTTTGTCCGGTTATACAATAAACATCAAGTACTTTACCAATCAGAGTAGGAATCCCCCACAGACCAATATTTTGAATAAAAAATATCAATGCATATGCTGTACCTAACTGACTTACCGGAAATATCTTAGCGACCGCTGGCCACATAGCAGATGGTACCAGAGAAAAAGCAATACCCAAAATAATCATTAGTGCAATAGCCACCAGCCAGTAGTCAATGGAAGGAATTGCATAAATGAAATGCACGCCTATCAACATAGCAGCACCCAATATCATGATAGAAGCTGATTTACCACGTTTATCTATAAATCCACCAAATACCGGAGTCAATATCAGTGCTCCCAGTGCCGGCAATCCTGCAAAAGTGCCCGCTACATTCTCATTGATGCCATACTTAGTAATCATAAGTTCGGAAGCAAACTTCTGGAAGGGGAACACACAAGAATAGAACAATACACATAGCAAAGCTATTAACCAGAAACCCGGGTTAATAAGGATATTCTTCACATCTTTGAAAGAGAACTTTTCCTCTTCACTTACTGTACCAGCTTCTTCGGCAGCAGCAGCCATCTGCATATCCAACTTCTTGTCCATCACTGAGAAGATAAAGAAAGCAATCAAACCACCTACAAGTAATATCAATCCTAATAATACCGGAGAAGAAAGACCGAGAGCACGTGCCATAGGAATAGCCACTGCATAACCGGCTTGCGAACCAATACGTGCCAGTGCTACCTGTACACCCATAGCCGTAGCCAGTTCTTTACCCCTGAACCACTTGGCTATAATTTTAGAAACAGTGATACCGGCAACTTCCGCACCTACACCAAAAATAGAATAACCGGCAAATGCAACGAATACGCCTGCTTTATAACCGAAAATCTCGTTAAGACCGAAAATCTGTGCATCCGGACCGGCAAGCCCTGTCATGGCATAATATTCAAGTGCCGTACCTCCCACCATCAAGATAGTTGATAATTTACCAGTGAAACGGATACCAAAACGGTCAAGGATTAATCCACCCCAAATCAACATCAGGAAGAATACATTCAGGAAACTATATCCACCTGTGAAGAATCCAAAATCACTACTTGTCCAAGCAAGATCCGACTCCAACATTGTTTTCAGTGGTGCTACCACATCGTTTACATAGTAAGCTGCCATCATTGTGAAAGCAACAATTACCAATGCTCCCCACCGGGTAGCTTTGGAGTCATTCAATTTAAGTTTTAATTGTTCTGTCATTGTACTATTTAGATTAATTATTAGTCAGACTGCATAATCCCGACAAAGGTAGTTAAATCCGTCATAAAAAGAAAAAAGGCTGACACCTTTTCGGCATCAACCTCTTTCTTATTTCTTTTGCGGGATCATCCGCGCTTAGCTTTAATTAGCTGAATCTTCAGCAGCCGGAGCAGTTGTTGCAGGAGTTTCTGTTGTAGCAGGAGCTTCTGTCTGCGGAGCAGCTGTACCAGTAGGCATGTTATACGGATTGGTCTTTTCTTCTTTTTGAGCTTGCTCCAGAATCACATCGCCTCCCTTACCGGAAGAAGTAGGAACCACATAAGCAGTAGCAATACTCATTACGACCATGAATCCTGCCAAGAACCATGTTCCTTTTTCCAGAAAGTCAGTAGTCTTGCGCACACCCATAATCTGATTGGAAGAAGAAAAGCCGGATGCTAAACCGCCTCCTTTGGAATTTTGAATCAATACAATGAAGCACATCAGCAAAGATGCAACCACCATTAAGATAACTAAGAATAAATACATTTTGTTATTTTGATTTAGCGTTAATAATCAATTTCTCCAAAAATCTGATTTGGTCTGCAAAGTAAGCATTTTTTTTTGGATAATTCAAACTTAATTTTTTAATAATTTCAAGAGCCTTGTCATATCGGCGCTGTTTGATATAAATTTTCGCCAAAGTTTCAGTAAAACAACTGTCATCCAACTCACCCGAAGCTGATTTATGAGTCGTCTCTTCATCAGTATCCGTATCTTCAGAATCATCTTCCTGCTCTGTTTCTACCTCTATGGGCTGAGGAATCTCTTCGGCTATAACCGGTGTTTCTTCTTCAACTTCGTCCTCTTCCTCCTCAATCAATGGAAGTAGAAGCGGATTTTCCTCTTTCAGCAACTTCAAGCTGATGCCTTCCTCAGTTTCACTCTGCCGGATAAATCCGTCTATCAAATCCTGTCCACGCAACTTGGGTACTTCCACCGGGATAGTCGATGATGTATCTGCCTCGTCCGTATCTTCATCATCCTGCATCAGATAGGCGGTATAATCCATTGTGTAATCCAACTCTGTCGTCTGAGAATGTTCTTCCGGCACAGTAGCAAGAAAAGCGTCTATTAATGAAAGGGTACGGTCGATACTCGGCTCTTCCTCCAACTCCTTCCCTACAACAGACTCTGAAGTACGAGGATGAAGGGTATATCGGTCACCTTCAATCAGATAAAACAATACACGGCGGTCCGATACATACAGTACGGCCTTACGCAATTCTGCACCGAAGTTAATATCGTGCAGCACATAGAGGTTCTTGAGATAGAGCAAACGCAGGGACTGAAAGTAAGGATAGCGGGTTACCAACGTACGAAGTTCGTATAAGGTATCCCGGTTCAACGCCTCGGGATGCTGTATCCATTGTTGCAAATGTACAGGCGTCATTCCTACTCCTACCAGTTAGCTACGGTTGCGTTAAATATTTGCTCCGTTATGTCTTTCACCATCAGTTTAATTAACTCATCCTGTACTTCACTTAACAACTTAGAAGAGTCATAGGTCTGGAAAGCAGAGAACTGCTGATCTGTGAAGTCGTCTTTATGGTCCGTATTATTCACAAAAGTAACTTTCACAGTCAAAGTAACTTTTACTTTTGAAGAATATCCACTGGCATCCACCGCTTCGTTATATTGGTTATAACCTGTAATCTCACCATCTATTTCAAGATCAGCATTACCATTAACAAGTGATAGGCGAGTCTGACGCATAAACAAGTCTTTCAAACTTTGATTGAATTCAGGAGCCAATGGCCCATGCACATACTCCGCACGATTCTGAAAATCTGCTATCGAAATAGTCTTTACCTTGGAGTAGTCAATCGAACTAATCGGTGCCAGTCCTACTTTTATACTGCACGAATTTACTATCAGTAATACGCTCAACAACAATGTTGTCGAAGCTATTTTTTTAATCCAATCCATATTCTTTAATCTTTCTGTATAAGGTACGCTCGGAGATATTCAGATCCTTTGCCGCACTCTTGCGTTTACCATGATGCTTTTCCAGGGCTTTTCGTATCATTTCTTTCTCCACCTCATCCAGAGAGAGAGATTCTTCTACATATTCTTCCGTGTCCTGTATGTCATCATCAATATCATGAGATGGCTTTATGGAAGGATGAATGATGGTAGGCACACTCTGAGAAACCGGAGTTACCACAGCAGGCGGTTGGGTGAAATAAGTAGCAGGCACAGCCGGAGCAGCAGCTTTCCCACGTTCAGTCATGATCTCATGCACCAGCTTTTTCAATTCCGTCACATCCTGGCGCATATCGAAAAGAACCTGATACAGGATTTCTCGCTCACTTTCAAAACTCTTGGATTCCTTCACACCAAACAAAGCGGGAAGGCGTTGCATACTATTCTGCGCCGGCAGGTATCCACTCAAAATGGCAGCATTGATTTCACGGTTAGTTTCAATGATGGAAATCTGTTCCGTAATATTCTTCAACTGCCGTACATTACCGGGCCATGAATAAGAAACCAATAATTGCTTAGCATCTTCCGTCAACTGGATGGCAGGCATACGATACTTTTCAGCAAAATCTGAGGCAAACTTACGGAATAACAGGAATGCATCCTCTCCACGCTCACGCAGAGGGGGTACCTGAATAGGTACAGTATTCAAACGGTAATACAAATCTTCACGGAAACGTCCTTCGGAAATGGCCTGTGTCAAATTAACATTAGTAGCTGCCACAATGCGCACATTGGTTTTCTGCACCTTAGACGAACCGACTTTTAGAAACTCGCCACTCTCAAGTACCCGGAGCAGTCGAGCCTGCGTAGGCAAAGGCAATTCTCCCACTTCATCCAGGAAGATTGTTCCACCATCCGCCTCCCCAAAGTATCCTTTCCGCTCACCGATGGCACCAGTAAAGGCTCCTTTCTCGTGACCGAATAATTCCGAGTCAATGGTTCCCTCGGGAATGGCACCACAGTTCACTGCAATGTACTGACCGTGCTTACGCCTACTGTATTGGTGAATGATCTGTGGAAAGCTCTCCTTACCCACACCACTTTCTCCGGTTATCAGTACAGACAGATCGGTAGGCGCTACCTGAATGGCAACGTCTATCGCACGCATCAATGCTTCATTGTTCCCAATGATACCGAATCGTAATTTTACTTGTTGTATTTCCGCTTTTGTCATTCTATAAATCTTCTTCCACACTATCGAGTTTCAGCTTATCGCTGTCATCACGCTTTTCGTAATATTGTTTTCGCAAGGGGTTGGCATGTGCTTCCTTATCGCGCAGGCGATTACGGAATACATCGATAGCCACATAAATAGCCTGACGGAAAGAGTCCTCACTGGCCAATCCTTTTCCAGCAATATCATAAGCAGTGCCATGAGCCGGTGAAGTACGTATCACGGGCAATCCGGCAGTATAGTTCACACCTTCATCCATTGCCAGTGCCTTGAACGGAGCCAATCCCTGATCGTGGTACATGGCAAGCACTCCATCGAAATGAGTGAAATTACCTGAACCCATAAAACCGTCAGCCGGATATGGGCCATAGCACAATATGCCTCTTGCAGCCATTTCTTTCAATGCCGGAATAATAATCTCTTCCTCTTCTTTTCCCAACAATCCTTCGTCACCCGCATGCGGGTTCAGAGAAAGCACAGCAATACGCGGTGCACCGATAGCAAAATCTTGCTTTAATGAATGATTGAAGATAGCTAATTTCTCCTGTATCAGTTCTTTCGTTATAGTCGATGCAATCTGGCTGACAGGAATATGCCCTGTAACCAAAGCCACCCGAAAATCATCTTTCATCAGAATCATCAGTGACTTGGCACCATCGCCCAGACGTTCTTCTATATATTCCGTATGACCGGGAAATGCAAAAGTCTCCGACTGAATGGTATGCTTATTGATAGGAGCAGTAACAATCACATCGACCAGTCCCTCCTTGTATTCTTCAATAGCTCTTTCCAGTGCTCCAAGTGCTGCTTTACCGGCTTCGGGATCTGCTTTCGAAAATTCCACTTTCACTTCATCATCCGTACAGTTCACTACGCTCAAACGATTATGAACTGCTTCTGCAGCAGAGTTCACGATACTGAAGTTTGTCGGCAAATCGAGTGACTTACGATGATAAGCAGCCACTTTAGGCGAACCATAAATAATAGGTGTACACAGTTCCAACATAACAGGATCAGAGAATGTCTTCAAAATAACCTCATAACCCACGCCATTTATATCTCCTTGTGTAATGCCGACTCTTATTTTATTATCTTCCATTTTTAAATATATATCATTTTTTAATGAGGATGCGTCAGAAGTCCCAGTGATAACTTTTCATCCGCAGATTACGCGGATTACACAGATTCGTTAAAATCCCAATCTGCGTTATCTGTGTAATCTGCGGATGAAAAATATTTCTTCAATAATGATTCTCCTTATACATTCTCAATATTATTTTTCTTGATCAGCAGTTGGGGCTTGCTCTTTCTTCACCCCCAATGGTATCTCTGCATCTGTTTGCTTGTCACCCGGAACTCTCAATGTATAAAGAGATGCTTCCATTTGACGCATCAGATTGCGTTTCAGTTTATCAGGTGAATAGATGAAGGCTTCTACAACAATGATACGTTGATTCACCGGATCCAGACGCATGTGCGATACATACGGACCACCCATAAAATCACCTTTCATACGCCACAAGCCACGAGCCTCCAGTGCATATTCTCCTTGAATATTGAGAGGGCGTACATCAGTCATCAAGGTATCAGTAGCCATATACATACCTTCCTTAGCTCCCGGAATGTTAGCTTTCATAACAGAGTCACGCATCTGCACAAAATATTCCTTAGTAAAAGTATTCTTGTCTCTATAAGGGAAAGAGTAAATGACAAAGTTCTGATCAGCGGTAGCTGCATTCGTACCTGCCCAGAAGAAATTCTCTCCTTGCTTAGTAGAAGAAAGCTCTGCCGGTACCCATACATCACAATCAAACATACTCTTAACCTTCGTAGACACATAATCATTATGTTTCCTTTCCAGCTGTGCAATCTGACGATTCATCTCCGCACGGGTAAAGAAATCAATAATAGTCTGTTTGTTTTCCGTCACAAACGTCTGGAATGAAGCTTCATCAGGAGCCTGTATCGTCAGGATAGTCTGCGGAGATGCATATACATCCTTCGCATATTTAAATTTAGGCTGAGTATAAATATCCTGCACATCAGCAATGATAATATTGCGAATCAACTTTAATGTAGCATCATAATTTGCCGGAGAAGTGTACATCATGCGGAATGAACGCTCAGACTGGGGAAGCCCCGGCACATCCGTATCAAGTACATCATAAAGCGCCCTACCGGCAGGACGTTCCCACATAGCTGGATCTACTACTACCAGGATTTCATACGCACGACCACTTGAAGTCGCACCAAACACGCCCTTCTTACCGCCACTACATGCGGAAAAGGCTATTGCTACAAGAGCTAAACTTAGATAAAACAGGTGCTTTCTCATATACTTACCAGTTAATGTTTCTACAAAACTACGAAGAATACGTATATCATCCGAGCCAAAGTTAATAATTTATATTAATTCTTGTTTATTCTCTTCCTGCTTGGCAGTAGAAAGCATACCACAGGCAGCGAATATATCTTCACCCCTGGAAGCACGTATCGTAGTAAACAAACCGTGGGAAGTTAGGTAATCACGGAGTTTAGTCATCGTTTCCATATCCGCCCCCTCCAGATCTACCCCGGGAATAGCATGAAAACGAATAAGATTGATACGGCAATCCAGCCCGCGCAAGAGTTTCAATAATTCTTTAGCATAGAGCAACGAATCATTCACGCCCTTAAAAACAATATATTCAAAGGATAGTCTACGCTGTTTACTAAAATCATAGTTTTTTAACAAGTCTACCATTTCTGTAATGGAGAAAGCCTTCTCAGCAGGCATCAATTCCCGGCGCTGCAAAACAACCGGAGAATGTAGGCTGACGGCCAGATGGCATTCAGATTCCTCAATAAAGCGTTGAAAACCTTTGCGCAGACCAACTGTAGAAAGAGTAATCCGTTTGGGACTCCATCCATACCCATAGGAAGCAGTCATAATTTCCAAAGCTTTCAGCACCTCATCCAGATTATCCAGAGGTTCTCCCATACCCATCATTACCACATTGGTCAGCTTGTCCCTTTCAGGGAGAGAATTGATCTGATTGATAATTTGGTTGGCAGTCAGGTTAGCGGTAAAGCCCTGCTTACCCGTCATACAGAATTTACAATTCATCTTGCATCCCACCTGAGACGAAACACAAAGTGTGGCACGGTCTTCATCCGGAATGTAAACTGCTTCAACAAAATGTTTATCCCCTGCCCGATACAAATATTTCACCGTACCATCCACCGAGTGCATAGCTTCCACAGGTGCATCTGCTCCCACTTCATAGATATCTTTCAGGAGATCCCGGTGTTTTAGCGACAAGTTGGTCATGTCATCTATGGAATTCACTTTCTTGTCATACAGCCATGAAGCTATCTGCTTAGCGGCAAATCCTGGCATTCCCAGTCTCTTCACCGCCTCTTGCAATTCAGTGAGTGTTAGTCCTAAAAGAGTTTGTTTCGGCATAATTATCTATCAATCTATCCAATTTATCTTTGCAAAGGTAGGAATAAAGTTGCATAAAGGCAATTACAGACACAGAAAATGAGATCCCCCCCTAAAGAAAAAGCCGTCTGATATTACATCAGACGGCTTTTCTTATATTATTATTCTGCAAATTCTTAGAAGAACAAATAACGACTGTCTTTCACATCAGCCTTCAGATACAAGTCGTTTAGGAACTGGCTTGCCATACGGGCATGCATATTCTGCAACGTAGCTTCTTCCGTTTCCTGGTTGAAAGTCTCATTCAGCTTTTCTTTAGCATACGGCTGAAGAACGAATACACCGCCATTACCCTTAATCGGAGCACTCAGTTTATTCAGTTCAGCAATAGATGCATAGGCACCTACCAACGGTTCGCTGGCACGTAATGCCGGAACATAAGCAGGAGCTGCAAAAGTTACGTGCTTCACAGAGTCGCTTACTGCTTCAGCCATAGATTTGTATTGGTCGAATGAAGTTGCACCGGCTGCTTTCATATCAGCCATAATCTTCTCAGCTTTCTTGTCACGGATCAATTCCAGTCTCAGTTGGTCTTTTACCAAAGCCAATGGACGATAACCTTCCGGAATAATGGCAGACACACCTACAACCAACATACGATCACTTTCACCACATTCATACAAACCGGATACTTCACCAGGTTTTGCAGAGAAAGCCCATCTCAAAGCTTCCTTAGTACCTCTGATACTACCGATACCATGTTCAGAGCTATACAGGTCATTTCTATCCAACAGTTTATATCCTGCATCTTCAGCGTTAGCTACCATCTTTTCCAAAGTCGGATTAGCAGCGATAAACTGACTGAAATCATTGTATGCTTTGCTATAAGTTTCCTTGCTGAATTCTACCGGACGTTTGATAACAGCTACTTTATATTTATCTTTAACAGCCTTCTTGTCCATTACCTGTAAGATAATGTTTGCCTGTGCCAAAGAAAGGTTAGCCATTTCATTCTTACCAAGAGTAGTAATTGTATTCACATATTTCAGATTGTCACCATCCAACTGCGCACCTTCATAGTTAGCAGAAGAAATCCAAGTAGACTCACCTGTCTGACCATACTTCTTAGCAATCTCTGCAAAGTCAGCACCACCCTTGATAGCAGTATAGATACTGTCAGCCAAAGCTTTGGTCTTAGCAGCATCTTCAGCCACTACCTGTATCTGGCGATACTGAATAGAGTCCGGCATAGAGGCTGTAGCCAATTTCTTGAATGAATTGATTGTATTATCTGTTGCATTGTAGTAAGGACCATATACGCCACCTACGGAAACAGAGTCCAGACGAGCAACTACATCAGTAGGCAATGCCTTAGAAGTATAATACAAATCAATATAAGGAACTTCTGAACCTGCCGCACGAACCAGAGTAGAATAATCACCCGGAGTACCTGCAAGCTGTTCTGTATATTCCACAACTTCCTCTTGGATAGCATTTCTATCTTCAGGACTTGCAGTTACCTGTACATCAATGAACTTGATGTTACGAGTTTCTACATATTGTCTGAATTGTTCTTTCTTCTTGTCGTAAGCAGCTTTCAGGTCTGCATCTGTGATGGCTACAGTTGAATCTTCAATAGAAGAATAAGGAATAGCAGCCAGCAACAAATCAGATTGGTCTACTCTTGCATCAAAAGCAACCTGAGCTTCTACCGGATTAGAGAAAAGAGATTTGGAAACCAAAGCCTGATATTTCTCAGCCAGGCGAGTCTGAATCAGTTGTTTTTCCAGGAAAGACCAGAACTTGTACATAGACTGATAATATTCAGCGTATTGTGCCGGCATCTGGGCTGTATTCATCTTAGAGTAATCCACCAGGAACTTCTTCAACATATCTTTATCAAAAGCACCGGTTTGCGGGTTACGGAACGGAGTTTGTTGCAGCATCGGGTGTACACCAGCATCAATGATTGCCTGAATTTCTGCTTTAGAAACTGACAAGCCAAGTTTTTCCGCTTCGTTTTCAATCAACTTATTGTTAACGTAGTTTCTCCAAACTTCATCTTTAATCTGATTGTTTTCTTCATCGGTAAGTGCGCTTGTACCTCTCGAGAATTTCACAACTTCAGTATATTCTTCTACCAAGTTCTGATAATCCTGAGCGGAAAGTGCCTCTCCGTTAACCTCTCCTACATCATGTGACTGGTGTGGCTGCAATACCTTCCAAGCATCTCCTGCGATGAAAGCGAACAGCGCCAAACCAATAACAATCACCAATAAGGGTCCTTTAGACCGAATGTTTTGTAATGTTGCCATTTTAGTTAATATGATTTATTTGTTTATTATTATTTTCTCCAAACTTCATTTTAGCGCACGAAGATACAAAAAATGCTAATACGCATCTATTTATTCTTTAAAAAATTACGCTATTCTGTTATTATTCCACCACTTTCAGGCGTACCAACTCTATTTTTGTGGCCGTAACCTTAATAATTTTAAACTGAAATTTATCAATCGTCACTACTTCATGCAGTTTCGGGAAACTTTGATAACGATTCAGAATCAATCCGCCTACCGTCATATAATCATCTTCTTCCGGTAGATCCAGATTGAATGTCTCATTTACCTTTTCTATTTCCAAACGACCGGAAAGTACATATTCATCCTCTCCTATTTGTTTGCATACATACGAAGTGTTATCATGCTCATCTTCGATATCACCGAATATTTCTTCAACCAAATCTTCCAACGAAACAATACCGGACGTACCGCCAAACTCATCCACCACCACAGCAATAGTTTTCTTCTGCTGCATAAACAGCTTCATCAACTTATGTGCTGCCATTGTTTCGGGCACAATGGGCACCTCCTTTACATTATTCCGCCAATCAGCAGGATTACGGAACATTTCAGATGAATGAATATATCCTACTACATTATCAATATTTCCGTCATAGACTATAATCTTAGAAATACCGGACTCCACAAAAAGGCTCTTTAATTCTTCCAGAGAAGTCGTCAGATCCACAGCAACCACTTCTGTACGTGGTACAATGCAATCGCGTATTTTAATACTGGAGAAATCAAGTGCATTCTGAAATATCTTCACTTCGGTATCCAGCTCCTCTTCATCTTCGGCATTATCAATGCTGGTCTGAACAAAATAATCCAAATCCACTTTCCCAAAAGCTTTATCGGATGCCTCCTTGTTGATCTTCATCCCAAACATACGCAAAAAAAGATAAGACAGTCCCGAAGACAATTGAGATATCGGATATAAAATGACATAACAGATAAGTAACGGGAAAGCACAGACTTTCAACACAAGATTGGGATTAATCTTGAATAAAGTTTTAGGAAGGAACTCACCCGTTACCAGGATAATAAGTGTGGAGATGACTGTTTGTAACAACACTTCCACAAAATCATTGGAGATTAAATCTCCCAGTAAATGCACTTTGATAACTTGCGCCATAAGGATACCATAAATAACCAGCGCAATATTATTACCTACCAGCATGGTAGATATAAAGTTATTTGAATTACGGAAGAAATAAGAAAGGACACGTGAAGTCACACCGTCCTTACGTTCCATTTCAAAACGTAGTTTATCTACGGAAACAAAAGCAATCTCCATACCCGAAAAAAAGGCGGAGAAGGCCATAGTAATCAATAAATAAATATAGGTATCCATAATTTATGGTTTGATACTATCGGTTCGCACACTTCCAGTTTGCACACCGGTTTGCAAGCTATCTGCAGGCGCTGTGGCATCATCATCCACATAGAAAATGCCTTCCGGCTTTCTTATTGTATAAATAGTCATTTGTTCATTGGAGTCAAAGCCATGTCCCGTGATGATACGGTCAGGCTGCTCAATACGGATAAACTGATCGGAATAGATAGTGTGTTTGTTCTGGTCCCAATATAACAGGTCAGTCTCAAACCTTTCACCTTTCAGATTCTGAATATCCACATTGCTCATCAGCTTCCACAGCTTTTGCTTCTCATAATAATACGCTGTATCTGCCTTTACACTCGCCTCCACATTGAATACTGAGTCGAATTTTTCCAGATAAACTCCTTTTTCGAATGCCCAATAGGGCGGATTTTTCCGGTCAAAGACCAGCCACTCTTCCGTATTGATACGATAGCGGGTGACACCGGAATCAGAGATCAAAGTCATGACTCCTTTCGTATCCATCACAGGCAATGAATCACGCTCTGTTATAGCATCTCCCATATCCTTATGACGTCCGGAACAGGCGGAAAATAAAAGAAGCATAACCACTGCCCCACAGGCAATGGTTATGCTCAAGCTTCTACAAAATAGAACGTTACTTCGTTTTGGTAACATATTTATATTTCTTATCGAACTGTTGTGCTTTCACCGATCCAGCCACCTATTGTAACGCGGTCCCCAGCTTTAATACCCAACATAAAGAGGTCTTCAGCTTTCGGTGTATAGCGTGCATACGTTGAAATCAATTCGTTTGCCTTATCAGCTACACTCGGATCTACGGCTTTAGCACGTTGCAACTTATCAATAACAACGAAGTATGTACACTTATTCAAAGCAGACTCGTCATTCCAGTTCGGGCTGGAAGCATAAAGCTGTGCAAGCAAGATATAAGCATCTCCAAAGTTTTCCTTGAAACCGATAGCTTTCTGCAAATAACTTCTGGCCTGTGACAACTTCTTACTATTAAACAAAGATGCAGCAACAATATAACATAACTGAGCCTTCTTTTCAGAGTCGCTTTCAAGACTCAATGCCTCATCAAAGTATTTGATAGCTGTATCAAAGTCACCTTTCTTATATGCCATATATCCACATCCTGTAGCAGCGTCAGCAGTAGGATTGATCTTATACATATAATAAGAAGCTTGGAAGTATGCTTCACTTTCAGTACATTTCATCATCTTCATGACAGCGATAGCCTTCTTCAAATAAGCAGAGTCCGTTTGATTGGCTTCAACTTTAGGACCATAAATACTTTGCAAAGATTCACAATCAGCAGTACCACTATTGATAAACATGGCTACAAGGTTATCTTTTACTTGTTGCAAAGCTTGTTTCTTAGCCGGATCATTTTCTGCAGCAATAGCAGCATCAACATATTCAGAGTCTGTCAGATAATCTTGGATAAATTGCTCCTTATGATTAGGATCAGCCTTCAACTTATTCAAAGACATATCCAGAAAATAGTGCAAGATAGGACTCTTGGAACCTTCTTTTTCTGCTTCAATAGACTCTTTCAACCATGCATAAGCCTGATTTACATCCAAATTAGGTGCATATGCAATATAACTAATAGCCTTACTTCCTTTCGTATCCCCTACAGTAGGTGTACCTTTCAAATGTTGGAAATTAGGTGTATATTGCATTCTCAGATCATATACTTCCATTAATTCATCAAAATACTTCTTGTAATCAGCAGAATTACGGTCTTTTATTTCATTTAAGAAAGCCGTCAATATTTTAATACCGTCATTAAAAGTATAAAATTTCAATGTCGGACATGCCTTCAGAACTTCTTTCCACGGCAAATAAGCATCCTTAAAGTTACCTGCTCTCACCGCTTCATGAGAAATACTACTGTTCTTATTACAATCTTCAGTCTGTGCGAAAGCGCTGGTTACTCCACCCGAAAGGAGCAAGACAGCTACAAGCGTTTTAATCTTCATTGTATTTAAATTTTAGTTGTTATATTGTCTATTCTTCAATTACTAATTACTGAACTTTACGTTTCCAGAACCATTGTTCATTGAATGTCACGCCAATACAAAGACGTAATGTATTCTCATTCAAGAATCTGCTTTCCGTACCTTGCATTCTCACATATTGTGCTGAAATACTCAATACAGAACGGCTACGCGGCAAAGGCAATCCAAAACCGGCAGTGACTCCATACTCATTCGCAGCACGCGCCCCATCTATCTTATAATAAGGTTTGGAATAATAAGCTCCCAAACGATATTTAATATGTGAAAGATAACTTCTTCCCAATAAATTAGGAACATACTCTGCACCCACAGCAATCTTGGCACGATTACAGAAAACATCCGGATTATTCATAAACGTCGTACTACTCCATTTCTGAAACATAACATCCGCACCCACTGTAAGGCGATTATCATATACATATGTCACACCGGCACCCAATGTCATAGGAATACCCATTGTCAATATTGTATCTTTTTGCGTCGTAGTATACCCCGTCGAAGAATTACCCTTCTGGTTTTGTATATACGCGTCATTATTTAAATCATGTCCCGGTGAAAAAACGACACCTAACGTAGCAACATGCTTCTTGCTGAACTGGTGTGTATATTGTGCACCGAAATCAAGTTTATAGCTTGTAATTTCCATGCCCGTAACCGTAGTCAAAGGCATTACAGTCGAATTAGACGGAAATGACTGGCTACGGGTATGTGTGATATCTCCCCAAAGATACGAAATATTCGCACCAACAGAAAGATTTTTAAATATTTTAAAACCCGCACCCAAATAAAGTTGGTGTAAACCACCTTCACCGGCATAAGTCGTACTGGCTGAATTCTCCGGATATTCCGTGTTTTCCTGATAACTAGCCATTGTATAACCAACGTTGGAATAAGGCAACAATCCTATACTCATAGCTCCCCATTTGGAAAGGCGGAACTGCATAGTGATATAGTCAAAACTGGAGTTCTTGGCATTCTTTTTAACAGTTCCATCACTGAAGTTGGTATTCTGCATGGAAATCCCCCCATCAAACATAAAAGTCAACGAATCGACCGCCGTATAGGATGCCGGATTCGCAAAATTAGTCTGATACTTGTCACGTAAGCCATAAGCAATGCCACCCATTGCCTTACTATTACCCGACCCTTGGTCTGCCAGCTGTCCGTATCCGTATCGTGTATAGGGAGAATTTGTATTATTTTGAGCGACCGTCGCCCCAGATAATATCGTGAGCAAAAGCACCAAAAGTGTTTGTCTAAATCTTGTCATTATTATAGTTTAAAATTCGATTTAATCCTTTCAACACTAAAAATCTGTCTGCAAAGATGATACTTTTTAAGTTTGTATCAAAAGAAAAATCATCCCCGCCCGTTAAAAAAACCAAAAGTTCAGGATATTTATGTTTCATAGCCATTATGTAACCCGAAATTTCATATTCCATACCTTTCAGCACCCCAGCGCGGATGGCAGTCTCAGTATCCTTTCCCATCGGGAGTTCACGCCCTTCACGCCGCACCAGCGGCAAACGTCCGGTAAACTGGTGAAGTGCACGAAAACGCATTTGCAAACCGGGTGAAATATTCCCGCCGTGATAACGTCCTTCAGCATCCACAAATTCGTACGTAATGCATGTGCCGGCATCAATCACCAAGATATTTCTGCCAGGAAACTGTTCGTTAGCAGCTACTACAGCCGCCATACGGTCATAGCCCAATGTCTGAGGAGTCTCATACAGATTTTCCACCGGTAGCGGAGTCTTTTCATTCAGCCAGAGCACCGGTATAGGAAGTAATGCTAACTGCGCCAACACCTGTTCGCTCAAGTCTATTACGGTTGCAACAATCGCCTTTTCAAAGTGATATTTATGATAAATATCTTTCAGATGCTCCAAATTCTGTTTGGAGTCATATACCACTTCCAAAAGTGAAAAGCCGTCAAAGACAGCTACTTTTGCTACCGTATTTCCAATATCAATAACGAGATTCACTGAATACTGATTATTTTTCCGAGCGCAAAGATACTATTTTAATTGAATTGGTTTTCTTTTTTCTATCAATATTCGTCATTAGCGTAAAGGAAGTCGAATGTAGCTTGATTATACTCAAATATTTCTTCTGGTTTAAAAAATCTTTTCAACTCCACTTCTGCTGCTTCAAGCGAATCGGAGGCATGCACTATATTCTCCTGGAAACTCATGCTGTAATCTCCACGAATAGTACCGGGAGCAGCCTTCCTGCCGTTGGTGGGACCTGTCAGTGTTCTTACAGCTCCAATCGCATCCACTCCCTCAAAACAACACACAATGACCGGGCATGCCACCATTGAATCCTTCACACGCTGAAAGAACGGCTTTGCACTTAAGTGAGCATAATGCTCATTGAGTATTTCATCCGTCAGCTGCACCATCTTCATACCGGCTAAACGTAAGCCTTTGCGTTCAAATCTATTTGTGATCTCACCTACCAACCCTCTTTGCAGGGTGCATGGTTTCAAAATGACCAGTGTTTTCTCCATCATAATAGTCGATTCTTTTTTAAAGTTATAAAACAACTCTTTCCAAAAATACTACTTTTCCATGAAATACGATCTTCGTTGGGTCTTTTTTATGTAAATCAGGGAAAAAGGGATAAATTAAGTAATACGAATCAGGAGTTGAATTGATTCATATCTTTTCGGTTTTGAGGGAAAGTTAACTTGTCAACTTTCCCGTTTTAATATTTTAGAAGAGGATACAATAAAAAGTTAGCATTATTTTACTCCCACTACTATCACTTTGAAGATAAATTATTAATAATAAAAACATTAAGTATGAGTGAGAGTAACTTTTAAGAGTAAGAGTAAGGGCGTTACTCTCACTTTGTCTCGTCCTATAAACAAGGCATTCACCTGCTTTACATCAGGGATTATTTCGCTTATCCTTAGGAACAATCAGCTGTCAACCTTGGTCAACAGGCTTATCAACCAAGATTGATGAGCTCGTCAACCATCGTTGATAAGCCTGTTGACCAAGGTTGACAGCCAATGAAGCTTACTATAAAAAAATACCACAATAAGTATGCTGGATTAAGACAACCACTCATCATCCCTCCCAATCACCTGAATTTCCGGTCTGATATTGAGTCAGCAGAAAAGAGATAAATCTCTATAAAAAATGCTTAAGAAATAAAGGAATGCCTCGTCAGCCAAAGATAAACTAAAGAAATTGCTGTAAGAATGAAAAAGATTACAGTCTTTTTGCCTAATTTTGCAGCATGAAACGAAAACTACTCATTTCCGTATATTTCATACTTTGTTCTCTTTGCCCGCACATAGCCACTGCCCAAGAACAAACGCCGCGGGAAAAGATAACCGATTCGATCCGCATCAGCCTGCTGACCTGCGCCTCGGGTGGAGAAATATATTCTCTTTTCGGGCATACTGCCATCCGCTACGAAAACTTTACCCGGAATATCGACGCTGTTTTCAACTATGGCATGTTCAATTTCAATGCCCCCAACTTCATTCTCCGCTTCGCTTTGGGAGAGACGGACTACCAGTTAGGAGTTACCAATTACGAGCACTTTGTAGCCGAATACAACTACCTGGGGCGGGACGTATGGCAACAAACACTGAACCTCACTCCGGACGAAAAGGAACATCTGTTTAATCTGCTTCAGGAAAACTATCGCCCGGAAAACCGTGAGTATCGTTACAACTTCTTTTACGACAACTGCGCCACCCGACCGCGCGACCAAATAGAGAAAGCCATTGACGGCTCCCTGCAATATGCTGACAATATGACCGACAATGACACGGGAATCTCTTTCCGTGATTTACTGCATAAATACAGCGAGGGGCATCCTTGGTCACGTTTTGGCATGGATATGTGTATGGGTAGCGAAGCTGACAAGCCTATCAACCGGAGGCTGATGATGTTCGTTCCCTTCTATGTGCAGGAGTACTTCAATACTGCCCAAATCATAAATAAAGAGGGAAAAGCACGCCCGCTGGTATCCTCTGAAGAGAAAATTGTAGAAACCGGACTGACAGCTGCCGACCACCGCTCCGGTGGCATTACTCCTATGCAATCGGCCTTGCTGCTGTTCATCCTGGTAACTGCCGCCACTATCTACGGTATCCGACGCCAGAAAACTCTCTGGGGCCTGGATTTAATCCTGTTCTTCTGTGCCGGAATAGCCGGATGTATCCTTACTTTCCTGGCTTTGTTCTCCCAACATCCGGCAGTAAGCCCCAATTATTTGCTGTTTGTATTCCACCCGTTGCACCTATTCTGCCTCCCGTGGATGATAAATAAGGTGAGAAAACGGCAGAAAAGTCGGTACATGGTACTTAATTTTATCGTTTTAACACTTTTTATACTGCTTTGGGCGATAATACCGCAAAGATTTGACTTAGCTGTATTACCTTTGGCACTTTGTTTGCTGGTACGTTCAGCAAGCAATCTTATTTTGACATCGAAAAAGAGATAAATGAAAAAGGGACTGATAACTTCCATACTCGCATTAACTTTCACCGGTCTGCAAGCCCAACCGCTGCCTGCCACTCCAAAATTAGTGGTAACGTTGACGATTGACCAGCTGCGCACCGACTACATGGAAGCATTCTCTTCCCTATACGGAGAAAAAGGGTTCAAAAGACTGATGCGCGAAGGCAAGGTTTTCTATCAAACCGAGTTTCCCTTCAGCGGAACAGACCGCGCCTCTGCCATTGCCGCCATCTACAGCGGTACGACGCCTTCAATGAACGGCATCATCTCCCAGCAATGGATGAATACCAATACATTGCGCCCGATGAACTGTGTGGACGACCCCGCTTTTATGGGGAACTTCACCGACGAGAGTTCCTCTCCTTCCCAATTACTGACTTCCACCATTGCCGATGAACTGAAAGTAGCTACCCGCAACAAAGGTATGGTATATGCCATTGCCCCCTCGCGCGATGCAGCTATCCTTGCCGCCGGACACTCCGGAAACGGTGCTTTCTGGTTGAATGAAAATACCGGTAAGTGGTGCAGTACTACATATTACAGCGAATTCCCATGGTGGGTAAGCCAATACAATGAACGGCAATCACCCGATTTTCGCATCCGCGATATGGTGTGGGAACCGATACATCCTATAAATAGATATACGTTCCTGCCCGAATGGCGGGACCAACCCTTTAAATATAAGTTCGACAGCGAACGGATCAATAAATTCCGCCGGCTGATTACCAGTCCCTTCATCAATGATGAGGTAAACTTACTCACAGAGGAACTTCTGGAAAAGAGTACGCTTGCCAAAGATGAGATACCGGATTTGCTGGCACTGACTTATTATGCAGGAAACTACAATCATAAGAGTACGCAGGAGTGTGCCATGGAAATGCAGGATACATACGTACGCCTGGACCGCAGTATCGGCTCCCTACTCGACCTCATCGACCGCAAAGTAGGTTTGCACAATGTCATTTTCTGCATTGCATCTACGGGATATGCCGACCCGGAAGCACCGGACCTTGGCCTGTACCGCATCCCGGGCGGGGAATTCTACCTGAATCGCTGTGCCACCTTGCTGAATATGTATCTGATGGCTACGTATGGCGAAGGACAATACGTAGAAACCTACTATAACCAGCAGATTTATCTTAACCATAAATTAATAGAGAGTAAGCAACTGAATTTAGCGGAAATACAAAATAAATCCGCCGACTTCCTGATACAGTTCAGCGGAGTGAATGAAGCTTATTCCGCCCATCGCTTATTATCAGGTCCTTGGTCGCCCCAGATTGAACTGGCACGCAACGGTTTCCATCGTAAGCGTTCCGGCGACCTGCTGATAGACGTGTTGCCCGGCTGGACTATCGTAGAAGAAAATGTCACAGATAGCCGCGTGGTGCGTCATGCAGATGTACCTGCTCCACTCATCTTCCTGGGTGGTGGTATAAAACCCGAAACCATACGGGTTCCTGTCAATATTACCCGCATAGCCCCTACCCTGTCAAGTGCGATGCGCATCCGCGCCCCGAACGCTTGTACAGCTACTCCACTGAACTTTTAAGCTGAAAACACATCTTACTTGGCAAATCAAGTGAAATGTTAACGAAGTGAATCGAAAGTTGAGTGTTTTACTCAAAAAACAATTCGTAAACTTCTCGTAAATCAGCATTTTAATGTAACTTTGTACCCGCATTTAAGGTAAAGTTACGCCTGAACTAATTAAGTAAATAATAATAAAAACAAATATATAATGGGATTTAATGAATTTTTAAGCTCGATTTTCGGCAATAAATCCGCACGCGACATGAAAGAAATTCAGCCGTGGGTGGAAAAAATCAAAGCCGCTTACCCGGAAGTTGCCAAACTCGATAACGACGCCCTACGCGCCAAGACGGAAGAACTGAAAACCTACATCCACAATTCGGCTACAGAGCAACGCGCTAAGGTAGAAGAACTAAAGGCAGGTATTGAAGCTATTGAACTGGAAAACCGTGAAGAGGTTTTCGCACAGATAGACAAACTGGAGAAAGAAATACTGGAATGCTACGAAAAAGCACTCGATGAAGTACTGCCTGTAGCTTTCTCCATCGTAAAAGAAACAGCAAAGCGCTTCTCTGAAAACGAAGAAATTGTAGTGACAGCTACTGAATTCGACCGTCATCTGGCTGCTACGAAGGACTTCGTACGTATTGAGGATGATAAGGCTATCTATCAGAATCACTGGTTGGCCGGTGGTGCGGAAGTTACCTGGAACATGGTACACTACGATGTACAGTTATTCGGTGGTGTGGTATTGCACAAAGGTAAGATCGCCGAAATGGCAACGGGCGAAGGTAAGACATTGGTGGCTACCCTCCCGGTATTCCTGAATGCATTGACCGGAAACGGTGTGCATGTAGTAACTGTGAATGACTACCTGTCTAAACGTGACTCCGAGTGGATGGGGCCTCTTTACATGTTCCACGGTTTAAGTGTGGATTGTATCGACAAGCATCAACCGAACTCTGACGCACGTCGCAAAGCTTATATGGCAGATATCACATTCGGTACGAACAATGAATTCGGTTTCGACTACCTGCGTGATAACATGGCTATCAGCCCGAAGGACCTTGTACAACGTCGGCACAATTATGCCATCGTCGATGAGGTGGACTCCGTATTGATTGACGATGCCCGTACACCGTTGATCATTTCAGGCCCTGTACCTAAAGGTGAAGATCAGTTGTTCGAACAGCTCCGCCCACTGGTGGAACGTCTGGTAGAAGCACAGAAGAAACTGGCTACCCAATACTTGGCCGATGCCAAACGCCTCATTGCTTCCAATGACAAAAAAGAACAGGAAGAAGGTTTCCTTGCCTTGTTCCGCAGCCATAAGGCTTTGCCGAAGAACAAGCCTCTGATCAAATATCTGAGTGAACAGGGGATCAAAGCAGGCATGCTGAAGACCGAGGAAATCTACATGGAACAGAATAACAAACGTATGCACGAAGCAACCGACCCGTTGTACTTCGTCATCGAGGAAAAACTGAACAGCGTAGATTTGACAGATAAAGGTGTGGATCTGATTACCGGAAATTCGGAAGACCCTACTCTCTTCGTATTGCCTGATATAGCCGCACAACTGTCTGAACTGGAAAACGAAACCAACTTGACAGATGAGGAACGTCTGGCCAAGAAAGATGAGTTGCTGACAAATTATGCTATCAAATCCGAACGGGTTCATACCATCAACCAACTGTTGAAGGCTTATACCATGTTCGAGAAGGACGATGAATACGTTGTGATTGACGGTCAGGTGAAAATTGTAGACGAGCAGACAGGCCGTATCATGGAAGGTCGCCGCTACTCCGACGGTCTGCACCAGGCTATCGAAGCCAAGGAAAACGTAAAAGTGGAAGCTGCCACACAGACATTCGCCACCATTACGTTGCAGAATTACTTCCGTATGTACCACAAGCTCTCGGGTATGACCGGTACTGCCGAAACGGAAGCAGGCGAACTTTGGGACATCTACAAACTGGATGTAGTGGTGATTCCTACCAACCGCCCCATTGCCCGTAAAGATATGAACGACCGCGTTTACAAGACGAAACGCGAGAAATATAAAGCAGTCATCGAAGAAATCGAACAGTTGGTACAAGCCGGACGCCCTGTCTTGGTGGGTACTACATCTGTAGAAATCTCCGAAATGCTGAGCAAGATGTTGACTATGCGCAAGATTGAGCACAGCGTGTTGAATGCCAAGTTGCACCAGAAAGAAGCGGACATCGTTGCCAAAGCCGGTTTGAGTGGAACTGTGACCATCGCTACCAATATGGCCGGTCGTGGTACGGATATCAAGCTGAGCCCGGAAGTGAAAGCTGCGGGTGGTTTGGCAATTATCGGTACGGAGCGCCATGAGTCCCGTCGTGTAGACCGCCAGTTGCGCGGACGTGCCGGACGTCAGGGTGACCCGGGTTCTTCCGTATTCTTCGTGTCACTGGAAGACGACCTGATGCGTCTGTTCTCCTCCGACCGCATTGCCGGTGTGATGGACCGCCTCGGCTTCAAGGAAGGTGAAATGATCGAGCACAAGATGATCTCCAACTCCATTGAGCGTGCACAGAAGAAGGTGGAAGAAAACAACTTCGGTATCCGTAAACGCTTGCTGGAATATGATGACGTAATGAACAAACAACGTACCGTTGTGTATACCAAACGTCGTCATGCCTTGATGGGTGAGCGTATCGGCATGGACATCGTGAACATGATCTGGGATCGTGTTGCCGCTGCTGTTGAAGCTCCCGACTACGAAAACTGCAAAATGGACTTCCTGCAAACACTCGCTATGGAAACTCCGTTCAACGAAGAGCAGTTCCGTAACGAGAAGAAAGAGAAACTTGCAGAAGAAGCATTCAATGCAGCCATGGATCTGTTCAAGCGCAAGACTGACCGCATGGCACAGATTGCTTATCCGGTTATCAAACAGGTGTATGAGACTCAGGGACATATGTATGAAAATATCCTTATCCCCATTACAGATGGCAAGCGTATGTACAATATCTCCTGCAGCCTGAAAGCCGCCTACGAAAGCGAATGTAAGGAGGTAGTGAAAGCTTTTGAAAAATCTATCTTGCTGCACGTCATTGACGAGGCATGGAAAGAAAACTTGCGTGAGTTGGATGAATTGAAACATTCTGTGCAGAATGCAAGCTACGAACAGAAAGACCCGTTATTGATTTACAAGCTGGAGTCTGTCAATCTGTTTGATACAATGGTTAATAAGATCAACAACCAGACTGTTTCTATCCTGATGCGTGGACAAATTCCGGTACAGGAGCCACAGGAAATTCAGCAGGCTGCTCCCGAACAGAAGCAGGACATGAGCAAATACCGTGAACAAAAACAGGAACTGAATGATCCGAATCAACAGGCTGCCGCCCAACAGGATACACGTGAGCAAGTGAAACGTGAACCGATTCGTGCGGAAAGAACTGTAGGACGTAATGATCCTTGTCCTTGTGGAAGTGGTAAGAAGTATAAGAACTGTCACGGAAAAAATATGTAATGAGAGGAGTGATAAGGTGATAGAGTGATAAGTATACCAAACATTAATCGCTTATCACTCTATCGCCCTCTCCCAATCACTAATAAAAGCCTCAAACGGTTAAAATCTGTTTGAGGCTTTTATATATCCATACAAAAGTGTATTTTTGTTATTCTTAGATAAAGAACAAGCCTATGACTAAGTATTCGCATCTCTTAGGGATCTGTTGTGCTCTGCTACTTGGCGGTTGTCAGACCGTAGAGCAATTATCCATCGACTATATGCTGCCGGCAGAAGTTAGCTTCCCGCCCAGCCTAAAACGTGTAGCCGTGGTAAATAATATGCCATCCATCCCGGACAACAAGCTGATCGTAGAAGAAACGGATGAAAAGAAAAAAGATGAGACGGAAATTGCCCGCAAAACAAAATACTTCAACGGAAATTCTAAAATAACCACTGAGGCACTGGCTGAAGCACTTGCCAACGAAAACTATTTCGACGAAGTCGTTATTTGCGATTCTATGTTACGGGCCAATGATATGATTCCCCGCGAAAGTACCCTCAGTAAAAGTGAAGTGGAAAGTCTTATCGAAAGCCTGGATGTCGATTTCCTGATAGCTTTGGAAAATATACAACTACGCTCTCTCCGCAAAATTGAATACCTGCGCGAGTGGGGTGTTTATGCCGGAACCATAGACGTAAAGGTATACCCTACCGTAAAAGTATACCTGCCTAACCGAAATGGCCCGATGGTAACAATCAATACCAACGATAGTATTTTCTGGGATTATGCTGCCCCCAGCATGGCTCAGGCCGGTGCAGGGCTCATCAGTGAAACAGAAATGCTGAAAGAAGCTTCTGAATTTGCCGGCACCGTGCCTGTAAAGTATATGCTGCCACATTGGAAAACATCTTCCCGTTATCTGTTTACAAGCGGTTCCGTGAATATGCGTGATGCAGCCGTTTATGTTCGTGAAAACAACTGGCAACAGGCCATTGAGCTTTGGAAACAGACTTACGAGAAGAAGAAAAAGGGAAAACAGAAAATGTATGCGGCATATAACGTGGCTTTAGGATATGAAATGCAAGATAGCATTCAGGCAGCGGAAGAATGGGCATTAAAAGCGCAAAAAGAAGCATACGACATAGACAAGATAGAAGAGAAAAAAGAGCAGGGAGGAATAGACATCAGCGACGTTCCCAACTACTTTGCAGTAACCCGCTATTTAAATGAATTACAAGAACGAAAAGAGGGAATGACACGATTGAATGTCCAAATGGAACGATTTAAGAATGATTTTTAATCAAATGATGCAAGAGTAATTATTTTTTTTATACCTTTGAACATCCATTAAGAAAGAATACCTATTATGAAACTGAGCCAAGCATCTTTATCACTCTTAGAAAAGACCATAAGACAAGCAGTCAGCAAATACACTTGCGGCTGCGAGCAAACTATTGTGACCGACATTCATCTGCAAACCAACCAGAATTCCGGCGAACTATCCATCTTTGATGACGAAGACGAATATCTGGCGTGTGCCTCTATCGAGGAATGGATGACTTATGACGGAGATGATTTCTACGAAAATGCAGAACGTATTCTTTCTACCTTACTCCACAACATGAAGAACGGAGGTGACTTTGAAAAACTGGCTATCCTGAAACCTTACTCTTTCGTATTAGTGGATGATGAAAAGGAGACAATTGCAGAGTTACTGCTAATGGATGATGACACGTTGCTTGTGAACGAAGAATTGCTGAAAGGTCTGGATGAAGAGTTGGATTCTTTTCTGAAAGAACTGCTGGAAAAGTAATAGCATTTGATTTATAAAAAATAAATTAGCCCTTGCAGTAATCGGATATTGCAAGGGCTAATTCGTTTATAGTAAAAGAGGTTGTGTCGAAACTCTGACAAGCGTATCATTTTGTCATCCTGAGCTTGTCGAAGGATCTCTTCTCTGTGCATTCAGGTGAATAGATCCTTCACTATGTTCAGGATGACAGAGCGAAATGATAGTGATTCTTACTTTTGACACAACCTCAAAAGGCTTATTTCTTCAGCGCAGCAATACTCTCTTTCAGAGAGTTGATAATACTTTCCGCATCCGCCTGTTTCTTACGTTCCAGTTCAAGGACAGCGGCAGGAGCATTATTCACAAACTTCTCATTGCTCAGCTTCTTCATGACGCCTTGCAGGAAACCTTCTTTGTGCTTCAATTCAGCTTCCATACGGGCTATTTCAGCTTCTACATCAATCATATTACCCAGAGGTACAGCATATTCCGTAGTTCCTACCATGAATGAAGCAGCACCTTCAGTTTTTGCATCTACCACATCAATTGCTGAGAGATTACACATCTTCATGATAACCGGATTGAATTCTGCAATCGGATTTTCACCCACAACCTGTAATGTCAACGGTTCCTTTTGAGCAATATTCTTCTGCAAACGGATAGAGCGAATGTTACTGATCACCTCTTTCACCACTTCAAATTGCCGGATAGTATCAGTATCTACATAAGTATTTATAGTCAAAGGACATACCATAAGACTTTCACCTTCTTCGCGCTCATACATCTGTTGCCAGAGTTCTTCGGTAATGAACGGCATGAACGGATGAAGCAAATGAAGCAGATTATCAAAATAACCAATCGTGGCAGCATGAATTGAGCTGTTGATACCTTGCCCGTAAGCCGGCTTAATAATTTCAAGGTACCAGGAAGAGAATTCATCCCAGAACAATTTATAAACAGCCATAAGAGCTTCACTCAAACGATATTTACTAAACAAATCAGCTACCTCGGCAGCAACCTCATTCTGCTTGGATTCAAACCAGCAAGATGCCAGTCTTGCAGCTTCCGGCACAGGCTGACTGTCATCTATTTTCCAACCACTTACCAAACGGTAGGCATTCCATATCTTGTTACAGAAGTTACGTCCCTGTTCGCAAAGAGCATCATCAAACAAGATGTCATTTCCGGCAGGAGCAGCCAGCATCATACCCATACGCACACCATCGGCACCATATTTCTCTATCAGTTCCAACGGGTCGGGAGAATTACCGAGGGACTTGGACATCTTACGTCCCAACTTATCGCGAACGATACCCGTAAAGTACACATTCTTGAACGGCATCTTTCCTTCATACTCATAACCTGCCATAATCATGCGGGCTACCCAAAAGAAGATAATATCCGGACCGGTTACCAAGTCACTTGTCGGATAGTAGTAATTGATTTCCTCATTACCCGGATTATTAATACCGTCAAACAAAGAGATGGGCCACAACCAAGAAGAGAACCAAGTATCCAGACAGTCTTCATCCTGACGAAGATCTTCCATGGTCAGAGCCGGATTGCCGGTCTTTTCTTTTGCCAGTTTCAGAGCTTCTTCTTCAGTAGCAGCTACCACATATCCACCTTCTGGAAGGAAGTATGCCGGAATGCGATGTCCCCACCACAGTTGACGGCTGATACACCAGTCCTTGATGTTCTCCATCCAGTGACGATAAGTATTCTTATACTTGGCAGGATAGAATTTCAGATCGTCATTCATTACAGGAGGCAATGCCATATCTGCAAAATGCTGCATCTTGAGGAACCACTGCATAGAAAGCTTCGGCTCTATAACTACGTTGGTACGCTCAGAATAACCTACCTTATTGGTATAGGCTTCCACCTTATCCAACAGGCCGGCAGCATCCAGGTCTTTCTCAATCTGCTTACGAACATCAAAGCGATCCATACCGATATAAAGACCGGCAGCCTCGCTCAATGTACCATTATCGTTGAAGATATCAATGCTCGGCAAGTTATACTTTTCACCCAGCATATAGTCGTTCACATCATGCGCAGGGGTTACTTTCAGGCAACCTGTACCGAACTCAATATCTACATAATCATCTTCGATTACCGGAATAACACGATTCACCAAAGGAACGATCACTTTCTTACCTTTCAGCCATTCGTTCTTCGGGTCGTTCGGATTGATGCACATAGCGGTATCACCCATGATCGTTTCAGGGCGGGTAGTAGCTACCACGGCATAGCGTCCTTCTGCATCACCTTCCACTTTATAGCGCAGATAATACAGTTTGCCATGCTCTTCCTTGTAGATAACTTCTTCATCAGAAAGTGCAGTCAAAGCCTTCGGGTCCCAGTTTACCATACGTACACCACGGTAAATCAGTCCCTTATTGTAGAGGTCTACAAAAACTTTCAATACACTTTCGCTACGCTTTTCGTCCATAGTGAAAGCGGTGCGGTCCCAATCACAAGAAGCACCGAGTTTACGCAGCTGCTTCAGGATGATGCCACCATGTTCATCTGTCCACTCCCAGGCATGCTTCAGGAATTCGTCACGGGTGAGATCCGTTTTCTTAATTCCTTGTGCAGCCAGCTTATTTACTACTTTCGCTTCAGTAGCGATAGAAGCGTGGTCAGTACCCGGTACCCAGCAGGCATTTTTGCCTTCCATACGGGCACGGCGTACCAGAATATCTTGAATGGTATTATTAAGCATGTGTCCCATGTGGAGCACGCCGGTGACGTTAGGGGGCGGAATGACGATGGTGTAAGGCTCACGACCATCGGGTTTTGAACTGAATAATTTGTGATCCAACCAATACTGGTACCATTTTCCCTCTACGTCAGCAGGGTTGTACTTACTTGCTAATTCCATATCTTTAAATCTGTATATAATTTATTTATCGCGAATAATGGGCGCAAAATTACTAAATTTAATTCAAATCTTACCACCCTCCGGCACTTTCTGCGCCGAGGACGACAAATATAAAGCTAATTTCTTACGTGACATTTAATAAATGTATATTTTTGCCTTTCAAATAAATTTGCGATGAAATATAAGCTGAAGATTCGTTATATCGTGCTATGCACGCTCTTGTTAGTAGTCTGGGCCACACAGTTCATTCCGGCTATGGGAAAAATATATGCACACAGCGTATATCCTGTCATAGCCTATATTCTTTCGTCTTTCTCCCGCCTCATTCCCTTTGCCATAGGTGACTTATTCATAGCCCTCAGCATTGCGGGCGCACTCCTCTACCCTATCTATGCCCGCCGCTTTCAGAAGAAAAAGTGGAAACGCATTTTGCTGAATGATACTGAATATCTGTTATGGATATACGTCTGGTTCTATCTGGCTTGGGGACTTAATTATTCACAGCCCAATTTCTACCAGCGAACAGAGATTCCTTACACTGCATACACTCCCGAAAACTTCCGGAACTTTGTTGATGATTACGTTGACAAACTAAATGGTTCGTATGTAGATGTAACTACCATCAATAAGGACCTCATCCGTCGGGAAACAGTTCGCGGATACAATCAGATCAGTGATACGCTGGGTGTACATCACCCTTTCCATAAATCCCCACGGGTGAAGACAATGCTTTTCACTCCACTGATTTCCATGGTGGGCGTCACCGGTAGTATGGGACCTTTCTTCTGTGAATTTACCTTGAATGGAGATCTGCTCCCTTCACAGTATCCTGCCACGTATGCTCACGAACTGGCACATTTATTGGGCATTTCCAGCGAGGCGGAAGCCAACTTCTACGCTTATCAGGTCTGTACCCGTTCGCAAGCGCGAGGTATCCGTTTCTGCGGATATTTTTCAGTACTGGGACACATACTTGTCAATGCCCGCCGACTGATGGATGAAGAAGAATACAAAGAGCTCTTCAACCGGATACGCCCCGAAATCATTGAACTGGCTAAAAGTAATCAGGAATACTGGACAGAGAAATACAGTCCACTCATCGGAGATATACAAGACTGGATATACGACCTGTACCTGAAAGGAAACAAGATACAAAGTGGCCGCAAGAACTACTCCGAAGTAGTCGGGTTGCTTATATCCTATTATACACATTGCAATAAATAACCCTATAAAGATATGTTACATACAAGAAAAGAACAGATGGAAGCCTTCGGACGCTTCCTGGACATACTCGATGAACTCCGCGAGAAATGTCCCTGGGATCGCAAGCAGACCAACGAAAGTTTACGTCCCAACACCATTGAAGAAACTTATGAACTTTGTGACGCCCTGATACGTGACGATAAAAATGATATCTGCAAAGAGCTGGGAGACGTCTTGCTACACGTAGCTTTCTACGCAAAGATAGGTTCCGAGAAAGGCGATTTTGACATGAAAGATGTATGCGACCACCTTTGCGAGAAATTAATCTTCCGCCATCCTCATGTGTTCGGTGACGTAAAAGCTGATACTGCCGGACAAGTTTCCGAAAACTGGGAACAACTAAAGTTAAGAGAGAAAGGTGGAAACAAGAGTGTGTTAAGTGGTGTCCCTGCCGCCCTTCCTTCACTCATCAAAGCTTACCGTATTCAGGACAAAGCCCGCAATGTCGGCTTCGACTGGGAAGAACGGGAACAAGTGTGGGATAAGGTAAAAGAAGAAATCCAGGAGTTTCAGGCAGAAGTTGCCAATATGGATAAGGACAAAGCAGAAGCCGAATTCGGGGATGTACTATTCAGCCTCATCAATGCCGCACGCCTCTACAAGATCAATCCGGATAATGCATTAGAACGCACTAACCAGAAATTTATCAACCGTTTTAATTATCTGGAAGCACACACCATCAAGGAAGGCAAAAACTTGCATGATATGACTCTGGAAGAGATGGACGTCCTCTGGAACGAAGCTAAAAAGCTGGAAAAATAAAAACTCAAATGCATAGGACTGCGAAGATTCACACTTGCGGCTGCGAAGGGCATCACTTATACAAGTGAAGGCTTACATTCCCGCAAGTGTAAGCCTTCGCAGCCGCATGTATCGGCTATAGACGAAAAAAGGAGCCGAAGCTCCTAATATTCTGTTATTTTTTCTTTCCTTGCGGTTTTTGAGGTTCTCCACCTTTATGATGCATCCCCTTCAGCAACTCACGGTTAAAACGCATTTCAGCACGCTGTACTAAATATATCTTTTTGTTCGAAAGTATCTTCTTGAACTTCTCATAGTAAGTTTTCTCCAGACGGTTGGTAGCAATACGAGCATCGTATACACCTTCTAAAATCTCATTATATTGCGCTTCGGTCGTCTTTTCATCCCTTCCTTTTCGAAGTAAGTTCCATGCCTCATCATTCAGTTGCTTTTTGCGATCCTGTAATTCAAAATAAACAGGAAAGAATTTAGCGGCTTCTTCCTTAGTCAATCCGGCTTTCTCAGTGATATACGCTTTCTGCTTGGCGCGGAATTCGTCAGGAGACAAATGTTGATTACATCCGTCCATAGCCCATGACAAGGGGATGAAACTGCACATCACAATAAACAAAACAATCAGCTTTTTCATTTTCTTCTCATACAGTTAAGTTGTTACTCACATCACTCTGCACCGGTGTCTGTGAGATAGACATACAGCGAATAATCATCCAGCATGGAATTATCCAGCACAGCACTGATATATTCATCAGAAACAACTTCGGTTTCAGGTTCGTCCATCGCTATCCGGTTGTTAACAGGTGTACGGTCAGTAGAAGCAACGCGGATAATCAATGCTGCACCGGCAAACATGGCAGTCATATATACCCATGGCTTAATTCTCTCCCACTTCGTAGGTTCTCTCTTAATAATTGCAGGTGTTTCCTTTTCGGGAAGCCGGCTCATCACCTCTGAAGTAAGATTCTCAAAGTATCCGTCAGGAACACGGAAAACATTTTCCTTCCCTACCTTCTTCAATATGTTATCTTCTTCTTTCATAAGCTTTTTTCCTCTCTGTTAGGTTAGACTATGTTTTGGGGTAAAGGTTTAAAGCTCTCCCTCCAAAAACTTCTCGATTTTTTTCACGGCATGATGATAAGAGGCTTTCAGAGCGCCGACAGATGTACCGAAGATGTCGGACATCTCCTCGTATTTCATTTCCTGGTAATACTTTAAGTTGAATACCATACGTTGCTTTTCCGGCAGTGTAAGCAATGCTTTCTGTAGAGACTTCTGTGCTCGGTCTCCGGAGAAATAGGGATCGCTTTCCAGTTTCTGAAGTGCAGAAGCATCTTCATCATCGATAGAAACAGTAGTTACAGCGCGTTGTTTATTTAGGAAAGTCAAACATTCATTCAAAGCGATGCGATAGAGCCAGGTAGAAAGCTTCGCATCTCCACGGAAATAATCGATATTGGTCCATGCCTTAATGAACGTGTTCTGAAGTAAGTCATTGGCATCTTCATGCAAAAGCACCATACGACGGATCTGCCAGTATAATTGTTCGCTATATTGCGCAACAATCAACTCAAACCCTCGCTTTTGTGTACTTTCATCTTGTAGAAGCTCCAGCACTTCGCGTTCATTATAGGAAGGATTCATAAGTATCTATTCCGTTTTGTTTATTTGATTACCACTTTCCGCACGACATTCCCAATCTTAAAGATGTAATAACCTTTAGGCAAATTCACCTGAACGGTGACATCCGTAGAGTCAATGCGTATCGTGGTAAGTTTCACGCCTACAATATTGTAGACTTCCATCTGGGAGCCGGGTTCTGCATTCTGCACACGTACCCGGTTATCCACCGAAACAGTCAGCACAATAGTAGAAGACGGCTGCTCTTTCTGAGCCGTTTCCTGCTTCCGACCGTCCTGCGCCCATGCCACGGACTGCGACGAAAAAGTCAACAAAAAGAAAAAACAGTAGAGTAACTTTCTCATCTATAAGCCTATGTTTTCAGATTATTCCGTACAAATATACGGCATTCGGTTCGATAAAACAAAAAACAGACAGTTAAATGATAAATTAGGGGCTATGCCGCTAATTTAAGTTACGAGCTACGGGATACAAGATACAAGTACTTTGCAGCGTGAAAGTAGCTTTATTTCCCTCCTAAGAGAAGAATAATTAAAATAGTTTAACCATAAATAGCATACCGAAAGGCACTTGTAACTTGTAGCCCGTCACTAATTTAGTGCTATGCACTAAATTATACCTCTAGGCACAGCGTTTCCTTAGCCAGCACCGTCTCAGGGAAAACAGCCGAAGCTTCTTTAAGCAAAATATTCTCATCCTCATAACGGGCAGAGAAATGCCCGATCACCATTTTTTTCACTCCTGCTGCCTTGGCTATCTCTCCCGCCTGAGCAGCAGTAGTATGAAAAGTTTCTTTGGCACGAGGCAAATCCGCATTTGCAAAAGTGGCCTCATGGAATAGTAAATCTACTCCTTTTATTTGTTCTGCAATCTCAGGCATATAGATGGTATCCGAACAATAGGCATAACTACGCGGTGGATCAGACGGACGCGTCAATAAGGAATTGGAAATGATTTTGCCTTCCGGAGTCACATAATCTTCCCCATTCTTTATCCTATTCAACTCGTATACCGGCACTTCATAGAAGTCGACCATCTCCCGAATGATATGATTGGGTCGCTGCTTCTCTGCAAACAGAAAGCCACAACAAGGCATACGATGACGCAATGGAATGGTAGTCACTGTCAGAGAACGATCTTCATAGATCATTCCAGGTTCTTTCATCTCAAACTCATGGAAAAGAACCTGATACGTCATTTGCCGGCAAAAGAAACTTAGCATCGGAACAAATAGGGCTTCCAACCCTTTCGGTGAATGGATATGTAACTCAGCCGTGCGCCCCAGCAGATTAAGCGTGGATATCAATCCCAGCAAACCAAAGCAGTGATCTCCATGCAGATGAGAAATAAAAATATGATTCAAGCGGGAAAACTTCAGTCGGGACTTGCGGAATTGTAATTGCGATCCTTCTCCGCAGTCTATCATATAAAGTTTGTCACGCACATTCACCACTTGCGAAGTGGCAAAATGACGAGTAGTAGGCAGCGCAGAACCGCAGCCCAGTATATGTAATTCAAATTTCTCCATAACACTGCAAAGATACGGAAATTCACCACAGAGGGCACAGAGAACATAGAGTTTTTTCTGCTTGATAAGAAGTACTCCGTGACCTCCGTGCCCCCTATGATGAAAAAAGAAAAGGGTACCTGTAATTACAAGCACCCTTTACCTTATTTATTATATAGAAGTGATTACTTCTTTCCAGCTTCCATTTGCTCTTTCAAAGCAGCCAGAGCGTCGATGTCGCCCAAAGTAGTAGAAGCAGCCTGGTTTTGAATAGCCGGAGCGTCTTCTCTCTTATTGCCAGCCGGCTTCTTACCAGCAGCCTTCTTTTCAGCTCTTTCTTCTGCCTTTGCAGCATCTTCGAAGATACGGCTGTGAGAAAGGATGATACGCTTAGCATCTTTGTTGAACTCAATAACCTTGAATGACAGTTTCTCATCCATCTGAGCCTGAGAACCATCTTCCTTAACAAGGTGTTTCGGAGTAGCGAAACCTTCTACACCGTATGGCAGAGCAACAACAGCACCCTTATCCAGCATTTCGATGATAGTACCTTCGTGTACAGAACCTACAGTGAATACTGTTTCGAATACATCCCAGGGGTTTTCTTCAAGTTGCTTGTGGCCAAGGCTCAAGCGACGGTTTTCTTTGTCGATTTCCAGTACCTGAACTTCGATGTCTGCACCGATCTGAGTGAATTCAGAAGGATGCTTAACTTTCTTAGTCCAAGACAGGTCAGAGATGTGGATCAAACCGTCAACACCTTCTTCGATTTCAACAAATACACCGAAGTTAGTGAAGTTACGAACCTTAGCAGTGTGCTTAGAACCTACAGGATACTTCTCTTCGATAGTTTCCCACGGATCTTGTTTCAGTTGTTTGATACCCAAAGACATCTTACGTTCTTCACGGTCCAGAGTCAGAACTACTGCTTCAACTTCGTCACCTACCTTCATGAAGTCTTGTGCAGAACGCAAGTGTTGTGACCAAGACATTTCAGATACGTGGATCAAACCTTCAACGCCCGGAGCGATTTCGATGAATGCACCGTAGTCAGCCATAACCACTACTTTACCCTTCACCTTGTCGCCAACTTTCAGTTCAGCGCTAAGAGCATCCCAAGGATGCGGAGTGAGTTGCTTCAGACCGAGAGCGATACGCTTCTTCTCATCGTCGAAATCAAGGATAACAACGTTGAGCTTCTGATCGAGTTCAACCACTTCCTTCGGATCGCTTACGCGGCCCCAAGACAGGTCAGTGATGTGAATCAAACCGTCTACGCCACCCAAGTCGATGAATACACCGTATGATGTGATATTCTTAACGGTACCCTCAAGAACTTGTCCTTTTTCGAGCTTACCGATAATTTCTTTCTTCTGTTGTTCCAGTTCAGCTTCGATAAGAGCCTTGTGAGAAACAACCACGTTCTTGAATTCCTGGTTGATCTTAACAACCTTGAATTCCATAGTTTTGCCAACGAATACATCGTAGTCGCGGATAGGTTTCACGTCGATCTGAGAACCCGGCAAGAAAGCTTCGATACCGAATACGTCTACGATCATACCACCCTTTGTGCGGCACTTGATGTAACCCTTGATAATTTCTTCGTTTTCCAAAGCAGCGTTCACACGGTCCCAAGAGCGAGTAGCGCGAGCTTTACGGTGAGACAGAACTAACTGTCCTTTTTTGTCTTCCTGGTTTTCGATGTATACTTCTACAGTATCGCCGATCTTCAAGTCAGGATTGTAGCGGAATTCATTCAAAGGAATGATACCGTCTGATTTGTAACCGATGTTCACAACAACTTCACGTTTGTTCATCGCGATTACAGTTCCGTCAACTACCTCACGGTCGTTAACTTTGTTAAGCGTACTGTCGTAAGCCTTTTCCAACTCTTCGTGGCTGGCACCACCGAAGGTTTCGCCATTTTCATAAGCATCCCAGTTGAAGTCTTCAACAGGCGCTACATTTTTTAAGTTTTCCATTAAATAAAATAAGTTGTTTAATAATTAATTGAGTGAGACATTATATTAGCTCATAAATTCGGGCGCAAAGATAGTAGTATTTTCTTGAAGAGCAAAAAGTTCCATCTGTTATTTCTCGGTATTTTTACATCCGGCTCGTATAAAAATAGTGGGAACTCCGACCGAGTTGTTTTGTATAGAGAACGAAACAAGGCAAAAACGTTCTGTAGGTGGTGCATTTGCCACAAACAAACGGTCTAAATCCCACACGTTAATGAAGTAAATGCCACACGTCAATCCCCCAAATGCCACATGTTTCACCTGCTGAGCTATGGCATTTCACTTATTGAGTTGTGGCATTCGGGAAGCTAAGATGTGGCATTTCAAATGAAATGAAAAGGGAGGATACAAATAGAGGAGAAACAATGTCCCTCCTCTTATGCTAATTTAAAGTTGAATCTGAATTAAGATTACGAATACAAATATACGACATTGAAAAGCCGAAGTCAAGTATTCAGGTGTTTTTTTTGAAAGGGAAGTAGTCGCTGAAAGAGATACAATAGGGAAAGCATGAGAGTCATTTGCAAAAGATAAGACATTTCAAGCATTCTTCCTGATATACGCCAGCGCCGCCCCTATCGCCGTCCTGTATTCCGCATACTGTGGAATATGGAAACGCACCCCATATATCTTTTCCATATTTGGAAAAACCTCATGGCATTGCGGAAATTTAGTAAGATTACCGATCAAGACGAAATCTTTGACAGGACCATTCAGCGCAGACAACACAGCTGCACCACCTATCGTTTGCAGTACCATATAAATAATCCCTTTTGCAATATCTTCCTGCGAAGCGTTGCTATCCGCCTTTCCGAACAAAGAAGCAGTGGCATGCACCGGAAGATCCGGCAAAGGACGATTGCAAATATCTCCGATCTGTAAGTTTACGCGGGTAACGTCGCCTTTCTCGGCAATGGCTGCAATCTGCCTGAAATCATGCGTCTTCAGCAACAAGCGGGAAAGCCCCTGCAAAGTGCCTCCGCCAATAGCCATACCACCGATATGTTCTATCTTCTCCCCGCTGATTCTTACGAAAGAAGTGCCCGTTCCCATGCTTACCACAATCAACTGGTCAATATCTGTGGCATGACGTGCACCCAACCCATTGGCTATAAACTCATCGACCTTATCCGTGGGTAAACCATACAATGGACTATCTACAAATGCACTGCCCACACCTGTCAGCATCACTTGCTCTATATCCGAAAGCTGAATGCCGTTATCATAAATATACTTCCCGAAAGCCCCGAACAAAGAAGTAACCGGATCAGTCGCAGTGATAAACATCGGTGACTGTATCTGTTCTCCGTTGATTCCTACAATTTTTGTAGTACTTCCACCAACGTCTATTCCTATTACAATTCCCATAGTTTCAATATTGTATTCGGCTACAAAGGTACAAATTGTTTTATTGCAAACATGTATTCAGATTTTTTTTGCTCCGCACATCTATTTAGAGAAATTCATCTTGAAGAGCAGATTCCTCTGCTTCATTTTTCAGTCCCAAAGCCCTATCTTAACCCTGTCAAGTCCGTACCAAGTCCGTATCTGGTCCGTATAAAGGTACCTTTACTTGGGCTTGACACGGACTTGGTACGGACTTGATACGGAGAAGACGAATGTATCAGCATCAATGGCTGCAAACCTTCGTTACATCCACCGTAAATCCGTCAGCAGCAGGCATGAATTTTCCTTTTGCTTTCAGAAACTCTATCAATTTATCCGCATCCATATCTTCTGCCGAGCAAGTAT